>LNFM01000028.1_pt1 | contig 651745 bp, 578 predicted proteins | sample 596031 | NCBI WGS metagenome assembly LNFM01 (sample SAMN04254537, study PRJNA301005) | activated carbon metagenome | isolation source: dual media filters at the Ann Arbor, Michigan drinking water treatment plant | place: USA: Ann Arbor
CGATGTCGACAAGACGAACTATCTGATGTCGCCGTTCCGCGTTTCGCTTGCGGCCCAGCCTGAGAATCCGGGGCTGTACGACGGGGTCCTCGGTGCGGCGTTTCTGATCGGGCTTCCGCTACTGATCTGGGCGCTTTGGAAAAAGAGACTTGCGGGGGAACTTGCAATAGCTGCGGGCGTAGCCGCGATCTTTTATATTTTTTGGCTGTTTTCCGGGCCGCAGTTGAGGTATCTGCTGCCGATAACGCCGCTGCTTGCGGTTGCTATCTCCGGAGCGGTTGAGGCAATGAGTGAGGATGCGAGCGGCAGAGCCGCGGCGAAATATTCGCTGATCGCGGCGTCGATCGTCGCCATGTTGACCTCGGTCGCGTGGTTCTCGATGAAAGCTCCGCTTCGAGTGGTGCTTGGCGGCGAATCGCGTGATCAGTATCTGGCGAGAAATCTTGACTATTATCCGTACTATCAGGCGATCAACGCGGATACGGCGGCGGATTCGAGAGTCTGGCTGATCAATATGCGCCGCGACACCTACCACATCGACCGGCCAGTCTTTTCGGACTACATATTTGAAGACTGGACTTTGAAAAAGATGCTCTGGGAAGCGCGAAGCGTGCAGGAATTGCGCGCGAAATCGGCCGCGACGGGCATCAAATATGTATTGACGCGGCACGATTTTTTGTTCGATTTTGACAGATCGACGCTAGTTGACGAGAAGAGGCCGCGGGCCGAGAACGAGGCGAAGCTGAAGATAGCTCGCGAGTTTGTACTCGACCCGGCAAACACGATCAAAGCCGACGGGAAGTTTAGTTTAATAAAGGTTTTTAGCGAATGATGGTATCAACAACAGCCGTAATGGAAACGAGTTTTACGGAACAATTTAGGCAGTTTATCGAAGGCGAGAAAAGTGCTGGCGGGCGAGAGCTGCGCGAAAAAGCATTTGCTGTATTTGCTGCACTCGGCTTCCCAACCCCAAACGACGAGGACTGGAAATACACGAACGTAGCGCCACTTTCCAGAGAGCCGTGGGTCGTGCCTCCGCTAATGTTGAGCCCGAGTGATTTCGACCGAAATGAAGATCGCATTGCCGGTTTCGATTTCGGTCGCAATGGCTTCACTGCGCTAAACATGGCGTTCGCCTGCTTTTCCATACATGTCATTCCTAAAGACATGGCCTTCGCCGAGCCAATCAAGCTGGAGTACAGCGCGGCGAATAGGATGATGACATCGCCGCATGTCGTCATAATTGCAGAGGCTGGTAGCAAGGCAACGATTGTCGAATCGTATCATGCGTCCTCTTCAGGCTTTACAAATGCGGTTACTCGGGTGATGGTCGGCGATAACGCCAACATTACCCACTATCGAGTGCAAAGAAACGCGCCGGACGCCTTTAATATCGGCACTACCGACGTCACGCTCGGGGCTGGCAGCAGCTACGATTCGACCAATATCAATCTCGGCGGGCGTCTGTCGCGGCATGACATTGACTTGAAATTTACCGCGGAAGGCGGCGAGGCGTGGGTTGACGGTTTGTATATGCTCGGCGGGAATCAGCATCACGACACCCACTCGATCATCGATCACACGGTGCCGAATTGTAATTCGCACCAAACGTACAAGGGCGTGTTGAACGATAATTCCCGTGGCGTATTTAACGGCAAGGTCTTCGTCCGCGAGAACGCTCACGGCACCGACGCACAGCAGTCGAACAAGAACCTGCTGCTCTCAAACGACGCCCGCGTCGATACCAAGCCGCAGCTTGAGATATTCAACGACGACGTCAAATGCTCGCATGGAGCAACGGTCGGGCAGCTTGAGGAGGAGCAGTTGTTCTATCTGTTAACACGCGGATTGCCCGAGGTGCTGGCGAAAAATCTGTTGACCTATGGTTTTGCGGAGGAAGTTATAAATAAGATCGGGATCGAGTCGATCAAGAAGGAGCTAGACGTGGCGGTGTTGAATCGTTTGGGAAGACCGATCGAGCTATGAGACTTAGACCCTTAATTGCGACCTCTCTCCTAGTCACAGTCATCGTGGGTGTCAATTCTATTAGCGCTCAGTATCTCGGTTTAGTTTCAAAGAATTGTGATAGCTATTTTGCATCCCAGTGCGGAAAACTTCTCATCGATAAGTCTGGAAAGGAAGTTTTTTTGAAGTTGGATCCTAGAATTGTATTGGAAGACTATGATGCCGACGCCCAACTCCTCATATTTAGTTACCGGGACGATTCCAAGCACCTGAAAGGACTGTTAGATCCGTTAGGAACGCTTATCCTAAAGCCAACCTACGAGAGTATCGGAGCCTTTCGTGAGGGGTTTGCATTTGTAAGGCTTAGCGACCGCAAGTCGGGATTTATTGATAAGTCAGGAAAATTGGTTATTCAGTCCTCGTTTTTTGAGGACACGGAAATGGCGGAAAGACCGAAAGGTGTAAATTATTTTTCTGATGGTCTTTCTCTCGTAGAAATACAGGTCGATTATTCCTTGAGGGCCAGCCGCCCGGTCTATCGCTACGGATTTATCGATAGTAAAGGGAAGCTTGTTGTAGGTAAGACAAAGACCCCATTGGTAGATCTCAGAGGGATTTATTGGCGCCCCCTTTTTGAGAACGCTCAGAACTTCTCGGAAGGGTTAGCGGCCGTCCAATTGAAAGGAAAGTGGGGTTATGTCAACAAAAAAGACATTATTTCGATTCCCAATCAGTTTGAATGGGCGAATAACTTTTCGGAAGGACTCGCATCAGTAAAGAAGTATGGAAAATACGGATTCATCGACAAGTCGGGTCGTTTCAAGATCGAGCCAAAGTTTGATGGCGCGGATGAGTTTTCGGAAGGTTTGGCCGCGGTCGAAGTCGAAAAGCTATGGGGATATGTCGATGCGAATGGATTATTAGTGATTAAACCTCAATTCTCTCGCCGTCCTGAAAAATTCTCGGACGGAATGGCGATGATTTTTGAACCGGGGAGCGGACCGGGGAAGGGTTTTGGCTTTATAGATAAAAATGGAACCGTTGTCATTCAACCACAGTTTGGTAGCGCCGGGAATTTTGTGAGTGGACTGGCAACGGTATACACAAAAGGCGGTCGGGGATTTATTAGGAAGGACGGAACATATCTTTGGGATCCACGTCCGTAGGGCAGATAGGTAATTGTATGGAAGCAGTAAAGCAGATGACCAATTGGGACGTAGAAAAAATTAGAAAAGATTTTCCGGTGCTGTCACAAACGGTGAACGGCCAGCCGCTTGTGTATCTCGACAACGGGGCCTCGTCGCAGGTTCCGCAGTCGGTGATCGACCGGACCTCGAAATATCTGGCCGAGGAGCATTCGAACATTCACCGCGGCGTGCATTATCTTTCGCAGCACGCGACGACGGCCTACGAGGCGGCTCGGGAGAAGGTCAAACGCTTTATCAACGCGCCGGATGTGAAGGAATGCATTTTTGTTCGCGGTACGACCGAGGGAGTGAATTTGGTCGCTTTTTCGTACGGGCGAAAGTTTATCGGTGAGGGCGATGAGATCCTCGTCTCGCAGATGGAGCACCACTCAAACATCATCCCGTGGCAGATGATCGCCGAGGAAAAGGGAGCGACGATCCGCGTGATCCCGATGAATGAACGCGGCGAGTTGATCATCGACGAGTATGAAAATATGCTCAATGAACGCACCAAAATGGTCGCGGTCACGCATGTTTCTAACAGTTTGGGAACGGTAAATCCGGTCAAAGAGATGATCGCAACGGCACACAAATTCGGCGTGCCCGTCTGTGTCGATGCAGCCCAGAGCGTGCCGCATTTTCCGGTCGATGTGCAGGATCTCGACTGCGATTTCTTTATCTTCTCAGGCCACAAAATGTTCGGCCCGACCGGTAGCGGCGTGATGTACGGCAAGCGAAAATGGCTCGATCAGATGCCGCCTTATCAGACCGGCGGCGGTATGATCCGCACGGTTAGCTTTGAAAAGACGACGTTTGCTCCGATCCCGGATAAATTCGAGGCAGGAACGCCCGCCATCGCCGCCGGCATCGGACTCGGGGCCGCGATCGATTACATCAACGCCATCGACTTCGAAGCCGCCGCCGCGTACGAGCACGAACTGCTCGAATACGCCACCGAACGCCTCGGCGACATTCCCGAGGTCAAGATCATCGGCACGGCAGCCGAAAAAGCATCCGTCCTCTCATTCACCATCGAAGGCATACACCCGCATGACATCGGCACTATCCTCGACCAGCAAGGTATCGCCATTCGAGCAGGCCACCATTGCGCCCAGCCGGTGATGGAATTCTACGACGTTCCGGCGACGGCGAGAGCGTCTTTTGCGTTCTACAACACGAAAGAGGAAGTCGATAAGCTGGCCGATGCTGTGCAAAAGGTGATCGAGGTGTTTGCTTAGTTGTTAGTTAAATAGCTTTTGTGAGCTTTGTCACTAAATAAAGAGTCGGTATTACAGATAATCGGGCATATGTATTCCGATCTATTTATCGCCCAGCACGCCAAGCTCCGTCCGATTACCGAGATAGCTGAACAGCTCGGTCTCGGGCCGGATGATATCGACATTTACGGCAGCCCTTATGTTGCGAAGGTTAGGCTCGACGTTCTCAAGCGCTTCGCGGAGCGGCCGAATGCAAAATATATCGACATATCGGCTATCACGCCAACTCCGCTAGGCGAAGGCAAATCGACCACACTGATCGGCCTTGGTGAAGCGATGAAGCACCTTGGCAAGCGCGCCGTCATCAGTCTTCGACAGCCGTCACAGGGGCCGACCTTTGGCATAAAAGGCGGAGCGGCGGGCGGCGGATACTCCCAAGTCGTGCCGATGGAGACGTTTAACCTCAACCTGACGGGTGACATTCACGCCGTGACCGCCGCCAACAACCTGCTCGCGGCGATGGTCGACAATAAACTCCTTCGCGGCAACCCGCTCAATATAAATCCGCACAGCATTACCTGGAAGCGTGTCGTAGACACAAATGACCGTGCTCTGCGCAAGATCATTATCGGTCTCGGCGGCCGAACGGAAGGCGGCATTCCGCGTGAGACGGGCTTTGACATCACCGTTGCGTCCGAGGTGATGGCGATCCTCGCCCTAACGACGTCTTTGCAGGATATGCGTAAGCGTTTTGGCCGCATCGTCGTCGGCCTCACGCACGACAAAAAGCCGGTCACGGCCGAGGAGATCGGGGCCGCCGGAGCAATGACCGTTCTAATGCGCGACGCCATTCGACCGACCATAATGCAGACGCTCGAGAATACGCCGGCGCTTGTTCACGCCGGCCCGTTTGCCAATGTCGCCCATGGGAACAGCAGCATCCTGGCCGATCTGATCGGTATAAAAACGGCGGATTATTTGATGACCGAATCAGGCTTTGGAGCAGATATTGGTGCCGAGAAGTTCTTCAACATCAAGTGCCGCTACAGCGGCCTCAAGCCCGACGCCTGCGTCATCGTCGTCACGATCCGTGCGTTGAAATCCCATAGCGGCAAATACAAGATCGTTGCCGGCAAAGCTCTGCCGCCCGAAATGCTTGAAAACAACGTCGCGGATGTTGAAGCAGGTGCCTCAAACCTGAGAAAGCAAATAGAGAACGTTCGGCTCCACGGGGTTACTCCGGTCGTTGCTATCAACGCATTCGACACCGATCACCCTGACGAGATCGAAGCCGTAAAACGCATCGCCGTCGAGGCAGGTGCTCTCGGGGCTGCCGTTTCGACGCACTGGGCTAACGGCGGCAAGGGTGCGATCGAGCTCGCCGAGATGGTCATCGCTGCCGCGGCGAAGCCCAATGAATTCAAGTTCCTATACGATCTCGACCAACCGATCAAGGCAAAGATCGAAACCATTGCGACAAAGATCTATGGAGCAAGCGGTGTCAGCTACACCTCGCAGGCTAGCGAGCAGATAGCTTCGTATGAGGCAAACGGCTTTGGCGGGCTCCCGATATGCATGGCGAAGACCCATCTCAGCTTGAGCCACGACCCTACCCTAAAAGGAGCTCCGACGGGCTTTACGTTGCCAGTACGCGAGGTAAGGGCGAGCGTTGGTGCCGGTTTTATCTACCCCGTCTGCGGCGACATGCGCACTATGCCCGCCTTGCCGGAACATCCTGCGGCTGAACATGTTGATATAGATGCGGACGGTAATATCGTGGGACTTTCGTAATTAGTCCCGATGGCTCAGCTGTAATAAAATAAAGCAATGTCAGAACTGAGCGATCTATATCAGGAAGTAATTTTAGAGCACAATAAGAATCCGCGGAATTTTCGTGAGATCGAGGATGCTGATCAGTACGCGGATGGTAAGAATCCGTTGTGCGGCGATGCATTGCGGGTTTATTTGAAGATGGACGGCGAGGTCGTCGGCGACGTCGCGTTTAAGGGGTCCGGTTGTGCGATCTCTAAGGCTTCGGCGTCGATGATGACGCAGGCGGTGAAGGGCAAGACGAAGGCTGAGGCAGAGGCGATATTTGGCGAGTTTCACGCAATGGTCACGGGTGAACTCGACGCTGAAACACAGGAAAATGACCTCGGAAAGCTAAAGATCTTTGCAGGCGTTCTGGAATTTCCGGCGCGCGTTAAGTGTGCATCGCTTAGCTGGCACACGTTAAATGCTGCCCTCAAAGGCGAGGACGTGGTTTCGACCGAGTAATTTTTCCTGCAAATCATTCCGGCACTTTCGTTCATCGAATATGAACAGCGACCATATGCCAAGTGCCAAACGCATCATCACAAGTCTGGTCCTGACGGCGATAGCCGCCATCTCCGCTTCCGCCGTCTCGACCGATCAGGCATTTGAAAAGCACGCTTCGAGCCTTCGGACCAAACTGAAGGACCGCGATTTTACCGTAGTTGTCGAACGTCCGTTCGTGGTAATAGGAGATGACGATCCGGAGACCGTGAAGCAATGGGCTAAGGGAGTTGTGCGGGGAACGGTCGAGCGTTTGAAGAAAGCCTACTTCACAAAAGACCCCGCGAACATCCTTGAGATCTGGCTCTTCCGCGATGAAACCTCATACCGAAAGCACGCCAAAGAGTTCTTCAATGACGAACCGTCAACGCCCTACGGTTATTATTCTCCATCAGACAAGGCATTGGTAATGAACATCGCCAGCGGCGGCGGGACGCTGGTTCACGAGATCGTTCATCCATTTATCGAGGCAAATTTTCCCTCGTGCCCGGCCTGGTTCAATGAGGGGCTGGGTTCGCTCTACGAGCAGTCCGGAACAGTCGACGGACAGATTTACGGCTACACGAACTGGCGTTTGCGGGGTTTGCAGGATGGTTTGCGAAAGAAGGTCGTTCCGACGTTCAGAGAGATGACTTCTATGTCCGACCGGGAGTTTTATCGAGAGGCGACGGGGACAAATTACGCTCAGGCAAGATACCTGCTTTACTATCTTCAGGAAAAAAAGCTGCTTGTCAGGTATTACAAAGAGTTTACCGCTAATGCGAAAACCGACCCGACCGGTTACAAAACGCTGCAACGTGTCCTGGGCGAGCGTGATATGCGTGCATTTCAGCGGAAATGGGAAGCCTTTGTAATGAGGCTCGTTTACTAGACCTTGTATTTCTCCGCGATCGCGGTAAATTTAGCTACCTCACCGGAACACCACGCGTTATCCTTTCCGAGTTCTATAGCCATCAATTCCGCGGTTTTCGGAGCCATTTCGATCGCGGCGGCGGCGTTGAGAAAAAGAGCCCTTGTTCTGCGAGCGAGCACGTCCTCTACGCTGCGTGCCATCTCATCGCGAACTGCCCTGACGACATCAGTGTCAGTGTACGGGAGATCCTTGTGCAGCCTTTCGCCACCGTTTTCGACGGGGGGCGATATGGCCAAGGTCGCCGTTATGCAGTCGCCTGCGTCGAGCCCGGCAACATTTATCGCGCTGTTTACCGCCTCCTCAGCCATTTGCCGATATGTCGTCCATTTACCTCCTGTTATCGTTATCAGGTTTTCGTCAAGAAACAACTCGTGGCTGCGCGACAAAGCCGCCGTGTTCTTTGCGGCGGAGCGGCTCACCAGCGGGCGAATACCCGCAAAAACGCTCAATATATCGTCGGGTGTCGGACGTGACGTAAGATAATCGCCCACGGTCGCAAGGATGAAGTCGATCTCGGCGTCGAGAGCCTCGGGTTCGAGGATCGCTGAGCCGACGGGCGTGTCGGTGGTTCCGACGATCAGATGGTTGTGCCAGGGGATACAAAAAAGTACGCGCCCGTCACTCGTTTTCGGGATCATCATGGCCGTATCTGACGCGAGAAAGCGGCGTTCGAGTACGATGTGTGAGCCCTGGGCAAAAGTTACGACGGGTTTCGCTTTGGCATCGGCCATACGTCGGATCGGGTCGCAGAATGCTCCGGTCGCATTTATCACCGCTCGGGAAAGCACGTTGTGAATTTCGCCGGTCTCAGCATCTTGAAACTGAACTCCTACAATTGCCCCTTTTTCGTCCTTTAATAGGTCGAGAACGGCCGCGTAATTGAGCAGACTCGCCCCGAGGGCGTCGGCCGTTGAGGCCATATCGATCAGTAGCCGAGCATCGTCGAACTGGCCGTCGTGATAAAGGATGCCGCCTGACAAGCCTGCACTATTGACCGTTGGCAGGCGCTCGATCGTTTCGGAACGTGACAAGACCCTAGATCGGCCGATGCGCTTACTGCCCGCAAGCAGATCGTAGAACTTAAGGCCAAAACCATAGAAGATCTTCTGCCACAGGCCGAAGCACGGAACGATAAACTCCTGTGTGTGAACAACATGAGGTGCATTTTGCAGGATGTTTGAGCGTTCTGCGAGAGCTTCGCGAACAAGTCGAATATCGCCCTGGGCGAGATACCTTACACCGCCGTGGACGAGTTTCGTGCTTCGGCTAGATGTGCCTTTGCCGAGATCGTGCTGTTCGAGCAGCAGCACATTGAGCCCACGCGAGGCAGCATCAAGAGCGCAGCCAACACCAGTTGCGCCGCCGCCGATTACGATGATATCCCACGGTTTATCACGCTCACGGACTCGCTGTAGAGTTTGGTCTCGGTTCATGCTCTAGTAGATTCTTGCGTAAAGTTCGGGTCTTAGCAAAATGTCTACGCAAGACAGCATTGGACGCAAGAGAGCTCAGTTAACTTGCGTCTCCATTGGTTTCGGCGCTAAGTTCTTTTCAAAATGTCAGATCAAGCCGACAATTTCTTGTTTGAAACAAAACCAATGCTCGCGGTCCTCGGCATTGTCGTTATCTCGATAGTTTTATTGAATTTGCTCGGCCGTGTTTGGTGGTGTCAGGCCGGTGACTACGCACCGTGGTCGTGGGATATCTGGACGTCGCACAATTCTCAGCACATTCTTGACCCATATACTTTCACCCATGTCCTGCACGGCATTCTCGAATTCTGGCTGATCGGGCTTATCTTCTGGAAGGTGCCAATGGCGTGGCGTTTTGTTCTCGCGATCTTGATCGAAAGCACTTGGGAGGTTGCGGAAAATACGAGCTACATCATAAACCGGTACCGCGAGGAAACCGTTTCGCTCGACTATTTTGGCGATTCGATCATTAATTCACTTGCTGATATCGCAGCCTGTGCTTTTGGCTTTCTGATCGCTTACAGGATCCGATTCTGGAGATCGCTCGCACTTTTCCTGGTCACAGAATTAGTGCTCCTGCTGACGATCCGCGATAGCCTCATCGTGAACATAATTATGCTCATCTACCCGATCGACGCGATAAAGATGTGGCAGGTCGGTAAGTGATCTACTTCGACTCGGTCGCCCGAGAAACGACCAGGGCGCTTAAAAAGCTGTCCTGAATAGGCTTATCGAGAAACAACTTGGTGTGTGTGCCGCAGCCGAAGGATGTCGATGCAAAACCGATCTTAGGAAATTCCGGCCCATCGATCGAAGATTCCGCTAGCAGCGAACGCTGCGTAACGCGGCCGTCACCGATCGTAAATATTACCGCCCTCACCTCTTCCTTCTTAACTGTTTTGCCTGCGGACGTCTTGAATTCGCGGGCATCGACTATTGTTTGCCATTTGCCTTTCGATCTATCTTCGACGATGATCGCCGCGTCAGGCGTGTCTGAACAGTTGCCGCCATACGCAAAGACCTCTATTGGCACAGTCGCTGAGACTGCATTTAGTGCTTTGTGAAACAGGCGGGCACGCTCCAGCCCAGAAGCAAAATATGCTTTCGCCTGGGCGTAAGTGGTCTCACTTATTGCAAGGTCGTCAACATTTGCATCCTTGCCGGGTGTGGAAGGCTTGATATCCTTGTTGGTCTCTGCGAGTTTATCGGCGTCTTTTAGCTTTGACAGGAATTTAGGGTCTGAGATAGCTCCCCAACCGTATTTCAGCCAGGTATCGACGCTGTACAGATCGACCGCAAGTGGCTTCAGATCCTCGTCAAGAAAACGAGCTGAGATCTGATGCGGCAACAGTTGGAAAGACGATGGACTGGTCATCACGTCTTCCGGTGTAAGGTCGTCGATGAAAGGAAGTTTCCGATCGGCAACGATCGGGTAGCCATTGACCAGAGCGTCGAACGAACTAACCGAGCCTTCGTTCGGCGTTCCGAACATCATGAGCTTGCGGATATGGGCAGCACCGGCCCAAGTTGGTTTTGGGTTTACTGCCTTAGGAGGTTCGGCACCGCCGTACATCGCTGCGTAACGCGAGATCAGGCCACCCATTGAGTGCGCGAGGATGTCGAACTTAAGCGATGGCCGCCTCAATTTGCGCTTTGCTGCTGTCATCTTCTCTGTTAGCAGCCTCGCTGTTTCTACATTATCTCGTCGCCAATCATAGGCGAAGACATAAAATACGTCAGTTGCTTTTGGGTTATCCCACGTCGCCTCGGTGTAGCCTTTCTCTTTAAGGGCATCGATCAGCGATTGGTAAACCTCAACGTCAGGTAGGACCGGAAGGCCGACTTTTCGGATAATGTCCGTTGCCTTTAGTGAATCGCGGTTATCAGATAGTTTTGCAGAGGTGATGGGAAGCCGAATATCGTCGTTCTTATCCCGCCTGACGCTAAACCACACTGTGCGGCCCGTCTCTGGATTTACGAGCTCTGAACCTGTTACGCCAGGAATGATTATCACGGGTGGTTTACCTTTTTCCTGCGCGAAGACGGTCAGAGCGAATGTGAGGGTCAGGATCAGGATGGCTGTAAGTTTTGTTGGAAACATGGCGTGGACCTTAGTTGAAAGACGGAAGAAAGCCGCTATTTGTTAATGTAGGATAGCCGCAAGCGTGAATCGGTTGCAATCTTTCGAGCGAAAGCATTGTTGTACTCGCCGTTCGAGTATTAGAATCAAGGCAGAAGCTGAATGGAATTAACACTCGCAATTACCGGTGCCTCAGGCACAATATACGCCCATCGGACGCTGCAACTGCTCGCCGCGAGCGGTGTCGTCGAGACGATAAACCTAATCCTTTCCGGCACCGCCGCGACGGTTGCGCAGGTCGAGATGGGCGTAAATCTTCGTGACGCTGATGGGGCGAAGATAAATTCGTGGCTTGGCCTCGAAGCGGGATCGAAGCTGATCCGCCTCTGGCGGCTAGATAATTTAGCAGCAAAACCCTCATCGGGTTCCAATAAGCAGTCAGGCATGATCATCGTTCCGTGCTCGATGGGCACGCTCGGGGCGATAGCCAGCGGAGCGGGAACAAATCTGATACATCGAGCGGCGGATGTTTGCTTAAAGGAAGGCCGAAAGCTTTTACTTGTTCCGCGCGAGACGCCGTTCAACGCTATCCATCTCGAGAATATGCTTCGGCTGTCGCGCGCTGGTGCTCAGATACTGCCAGCGAGCCCCGGATTTTATCATCGGCCAAAGTCGATCGATGAACTCGTCGAGCATCTTTGCTTTCGAATACTCGATCAATTTGATATCCCGCATTCCAAACGGAGCCAGTGGACAGGAGAAGAAGTGGTAGAGCCACCAGCGTAGGCGGGCTTGGCGAACACATGCGATCATGAACACGATCAAATTAATTATCGCAGCGATATTCGTTACTTTATTAGCTCTCGCGGCGTTTTCTCAGGAACGCTACGTCAAGCCAAAAGACGAGGCCGCAAAAGATCCGAGTTTTGCAGCGTTCCGCAAGAAGCTTATCGCGGCCGCTGAGCGGAAGGATGCCAAATACTTGATCTCCATCGTCGATCCGAACATCAAGAATGGCTTTGGGGGCCAGGATGGTATCGCGAATTTCAAACGCGAATGGAAGATCGCGAGCAAGAACAGCCGCTTCTGGAAAGAATTTTTGCCGGTGATCAAAAACGGCGGGGCTTTCGACGATGGCGGCCGCTCGTTCATGGCCCCATATACTTTCAGTTCATGGCCCGACGACATCGACGGGTTCGAATATCAGGTCATCTTTGGAAACAACGTAAACCTGCGAGATTCGCCTGATCCCAAAGGCGAGGTGGTCGGCAAGTTGTCGTACAACGTGGTCAAGGTCGAATACGAAACACTGCCTAAAAGTGGCAAGTCCGAGCACCCGGGCTGGCTGCAGGTGAGAACTTTGGGTGGGTTGACCGGCTACGTCAGCGAGGCTTTTGTCCGCAGCCATATCGATTACCGTGCTGGATTTAGCAAAAAGCGAGGAGTCTGGAAGATGGACTTTTTCCTTGCGGGAGATTAGATGTCCGATACGATCTCGCGATTTTCGGATCGTGTAGTTAATTATGTAAAGTTTCGTCCGCATTATCCGGCTGAGGTCCTTTCTTTTCTCGCTGAAAAAGCGAGCCTTACGCCCACGTCAGTTGTTGCTGATATCGGATGCGGAACCGGTATATCTTCGAAACTTTTTCTTGAGAACGGCAATCCGGTCTTCGGTGTTGAGCCGAACGAGGCAATGCGTCTCGCGGCTATTGAATATTTGAAAGAGTTTCCGGCATTTACGCCGATCGACGGCACATCGACCGCGACAACGCTTGACGGGGCCTCGGTCGATCTTATTGTCGCAGCTCAGGCATACCATTGGTTCGATCCGGAACCGACGCGGAACGAATTCAAACGTGTCCTTAAGGCCGGCGGCTCGGCCGTCCTTATTTGGAACGAGCGACAGCTCGATACAACGCTATTCCTGGAGGAATATGAAGCGCTTCTATTGAAGTACGCCAACGATTACGGCCAGGTCCGCCACGAAAATATCTCAAATACTGAGATATCTGCGTTCTATAAGGCTCCTTTTGATTCGGCGACTTTTCCGAATGAACAGGTGTTTGATCTGGATAGTTTAAAGGGCAGAATGCTGTCATCGTCTTATATGCCGACGGAGAATGATCCGCGTTTTCCGGCGCTCGTCGGCGAGTTACAGGCCGTGTTTGCTAAACACGCTGAAAACGGTAGAATAAGGGTTTTGTATGACACCAGAGTCTACACCTCGCAGTTTTGAAGTATGCCAGTAAACGCTAAGGAAACTCCCGAAACCCGGACCATCTCCGTCGCTCATTCGCCTGATTCGGATGACGCATTCATGTTCTATGGGCTTGCGACAAACAAGCTTGAAACCGGACATCTTAAGTTCGAACACACGCTAAAGGACATTCAGGGTCTCAATGAAGATGCCCGGAATGGCGTTTTTGACGTCACGGCGATCTCGTTTCATGCTTATGCCTATGTCTCTGATAAATATGCCCTGCTTCCGCACGGTGCGAGTATCGGAGACAAGTATGGCCCGATAGTTGTAGCTAAAGAGCCGCGTTCTGTGAGTGATATAGGGAAGATGAAGATCGCCGTTCCCGGCGAACTTACCAGTGCCTATCTTGCACTTCGGATATATAACAAGGATTTTGAGCACGTAGTTTATCCTTTTGACGAGATCATTGCGGCGGTTCAGAAAGGTGAGGTGGACGCGGGGCTGCTGATCCATGAGGGACAGTTGTTCTATCATCAGATGGGCCTTTATAAGGTACTCGACCTAGGCGAATGGTGGCACGAGAAAACCGGCCTACCGCTTCCGATGGGGGGAAATGTCATCCGTCGCGACCTCGGCGAAGACCTCATGCGTGAAGTGTCAAAGTACCTTCATGCCAGCATTGCGTATTCGATGGATAATCGTGAAGACGCACTCGCGTACGCTATGCAGTTCGCTCGTGATATGCAGCCGGAACTCGCCGACCGTTTCGTCGCGATGTGGGTGAACGATCTTACGCTCGATTACGGCGAACGCGGCCGTGAAGGAGTCAGGCGGCTTCTTGAAGAAGGGCACAACGCAGGCATCATTCCACACAGAGTTGAAGTTGATTTCGTCGAATAGTCGCTTGCAGCTCGAGGCTGGAAACGATTTGGGCCGGCCGATCAGTGGCCGGCCCTTCGACATTTGCGAACCTTTCCGCACCGAACAGCATCTATTTTTTGCGTATGTTAAAGAAGATCATTTTCCTGGGGTTGCTAACGTCGATATTCTCGCTGTCAGGCCTGGCACAGGTTGCCGCAGACCGTTCGAACCTCAGTCAGGCTGAGATCGATCGTATCCTCAAGAAAGTCACGGAAAATGAGGGCGATTTCCGCGTCGCTCTTAGAAGCTATGCCTTCAAAAGGTATGCGACTGTCAATACGATCGGCCTCGGGGGGCAGATCACAGGAACATTTCGCCGAGACTCGTTCATGACCTTCAACTCAGAGGGAGTTAGGTTCGAGAAGATACTTTTTGCCCCGGTTGCGACGGTGCCACCGGGAATGGTTACGCCGGAGGATCTCGAGGATCTGGGCGGGGTAAACCCGTTCGCTCTCGAACCATCAATGGTCTCCCAGTACAAGTTCAACTACGTCGGTACAGAACGCATCGATGAGCTGGATCTTTATGTCTTCGACGTCTCGCCAAAGGTAATGCCGGACGCGAAAAAGACAAAGCAGCGATATTTTACCGGGCGGATCTGGATCGACGTCGATGATCTGATGATCGTCAAATCGCGTGGCAAGGGCATCCCGGAAACAAAGGACAATAAGTTTCCGATCGTGGAAACCACACGTGAACAGATCGATGGTAAATATTGGTTCCCGTCCGATGCACGAGCCGATGACGAACTCGTTTTTGACAATGGTTCCGTATTGAAGATCAGAATGCGCGTGAAATATACCGAATATTCTGTCGGCCGTACCGAGGTTCGTATCCTCGACGATGATCCAGTACCCACGCCGACACCGACTCCAAGCCCAACGCCGAAAAAACCATAGGTCAGGACCGCCTGCGTACGCGGGCGGTACATCCCTCAAAAGTCGGCAGCTTATGCGGGAGTTGATAGTTCATCCGCGATCGCCTTTCTCGTTTCAAGCAAAAGTTCCATTACGTCGTCATTCGAGCGGCCCTCGGTTGGGATAGGTGGGAGCAGGATCATTTCGATCTCTCCGGGGAAAGCGACGCCGGTCCTTTTTCCCATCATCCAGTCAGAATTCTTGATCGCGACGGGCACGACCGGAGCCCCGGTCTGCAACGCAAGGTGGAACGCACCTTTCTTGAAAGGCAGTAACTCGCCGGGCATCGCTCGTGTCCCTTCTACAAAAACCCCGAAAGAATAACCACTTTCCATCACTTCGCGAGCCTTCCGCATCGACTCCATGGCTCGCTCCGGATTAGAGCGGTCAATCGCGATGATATTTACATAACTCATTCCCTGGCCCATTACAGGTACCTTAAGAAGTTCCTTTTTTGCGACGAGGCCCATTCGCTTTCCCGTGCAACCAAAAAAGGTTGCGGTATCGAGATAAGAGCGATGGTTCGATGCAAAGACGTATGAGGTGTCAGGGTCGAGATGTTCCGTTCCTCTAACCTTTACTGTGGCCCCGCACGCAGAAAGCCATGTTCGGGCTCCCCAGAGAGCGAGCGGATAGAGCCATATCCGGCGGCGGAGGATACCTAGAACGATCAGCGAAGGGGCGGCGATAAATAGCAGCAAGACTGCAGCAACCAACCAGCACCACCAATAGCGAAGTTTCCCGGCAAGTCGCGATTTGTTAGACTTAAGAACAGGAAATCGCAACAATTTATTTTCGGATATCGCCGCCACAGCCTGCTCCGGTTCGTGGGAAGCATCAACAGTATGAATTTGTTTAGGATCAGTCGCGTTCATTCGCTTGGCTTGCTTGTTTGCCTCACCATTTTACTTTTTTCGTCGGCTCTTGTCGCTCAACCTTCGCCTCAGTCAGTTTTAGGATTTTATCCGACGACGGACAAGACGATCGCGGATTGGGGACAGATAACGGATTATTTTGCAAAACTCGACCGCGGCAGCGACCGCGTCGCCGTGACCGAAATAGGTAAAAGCACGAACGGCAAGCCGCTCATCGTCGCATTTATTTCCTCACCGGCGAACATAAAGAACCTCGAGAGATACCGACAGATCTCGGCAAAACTTGCGGACCCTCGAACTATCAAGAATGACGCCGAACTGCAGGACCTCATCAAAAGGGGCAAGACGATAGTCTCAATATCTTGCTCGATCCACTCGACCGAGATCGTGGCGTCGCAGATGTCGATGAACTTGGCGTATGAACTCGCGACCGCGAAGGACGAGGATACGAAGGAGATCCTCGAAAACACGATCCTCCTTCTTATCCCATCATCGAACCCTGACGGCATCGATATAGTCGCAAACTGGTACCGGAAAACTATTGGCACAAAGAGCGAGGGGACCGCCCCGCCTGAGCTTTATCATCCATATGCCGGCCACGACAATAACCGCGACTGGTTCATGCTCAACCTGGTTGAGACGCAAGCGATTACGAAATTCTATTGGCAACAGTGGTTCCCGCAGTTCGTCTATGACGTCCATCAGCAGGGAAGGGCGAGTTCAAGGTTTACGATCCCGCCGTTTTTTGACCCGCCGAATCCACGCATTCCGCCCTCACTGGTCCGCGATGTCGGCCTCGTCGGCTACAAAATGGCCGCAGATCTACAGGCGAAGAATATTCAGGGCGTCGCTACCAACGCGAGTTACGACATGTGGTGGCACGGCGGCTTTCGGTCGGCACCGTATTATCACAACTCGATCGGCATTTTGTCCGAGGCCGCCAGCGCCGACCTTATGTCGCCGACGACCGTGACCGTCGAGGAATTGAAGCGAACCCGTGCCCGCGGCTTGAACAACCTGCTTGAAAACGCAACGAATTTCCCGGACCCGTGGAAGGGCGGTGTCTGGCGTCCGGCTGACATTGCTCAGATCGAAATGACCGCGGCCCGAAGCCTGTTGCAAATAGCTGCAAAATACAGGGAACGTTATCTACGAAATTTCCACAGTCTAGGACGTGCGAATTTGCAGGTTTCAAAGGACGAACCAGTTGCGTTTATCGTTCCGGCGGGCCAGCCAAACGCCGGAACGGTGTCGCGATTTCTTGAGATCCTGCTCGCTCAAGGTATGGAGATCTACGAGATGAAGCAGGAACTCTATACCAAACATGAGAAAGGTGTCAGGGATTGGCATGAGATGCCGCTCGGCAGTTTTTTGATCTTCGTCAACCAGCCACAAAAAAACAACGTGCTGAGCCTTTTCGAAAAGCAGGTCTACCCGGACCGCCGCAATGCCAATGGCGAGGCTGAGCAGCCTTATGACGTGGCCGGTTGGACGCTGCCGCTGCAGATGGGCGTCGAGGCTGAGATCGTATGGGAGATCCGCGACCTCGAGAAAGACCGTGCGACGCTGAAACGCGTCGAGAATATCAATCAGGTGCGGGCGGTTGTAAATCTCGCGCCGCAGTCGACTCCATTTGCAAAACAGCCGAACCCGCTTAAGACGAACCCGCGGATCGGGCTCTACAAAATGCACGGCAGCTCGATGGACGAGGGCTGGACACGGCTCGTCTTTGACACATTCCAAATACCATATCGCTCGATATCCGACGCCGATATTAAGGCTGGAAACCTCGCCATTGATAGCCTGATCCTTCCTGCCGACAGTGAAAACACTATCGTTCGAGGCCTCAGTGCCGAGCGTTACCCGGCCGAGATCTCAGGCGGGCTTGGCGATGCCGGGGTTGAGAACCTGAAGAAATTTGTCGAAAACGGCGGAAAGCTGATCTGTCTCGACGATTCGTGTGAACTTGTTCTAAAACGCCTTGGCCTGCCAATCAAGAATGTCGTCTCGGGACTGAAACGAAACGAGTTTTACAATCCCGGCTCGATCGTTCGGCTCAAGGTAGATAATTCGACTTCGATCGGCCGCGGTCTGCGCGACGAGATCGCAGGGTACTTTACCAACAGCTCCGCCTTCGATGTCACGGATGCCACCAAAGTCCGCACGATCGCTCGTTATGCCGAAAAAGACGTGCTGCTTTCCGGCTGGATGCTCGGCGAAAAATATGTTGCCGGCAAAACCGCCCTTGCTGAGGTTGATCTCGGTAAGGGAAAGATAATTCTCTTCGCCTTCCGCCCACAGCATCGCGGTCAGAGCTGGGCGACTTTCCCACTGCTCTTCAATGCTCTCGAAAATTGATCGAGTTAAGATCCGGAGCGGCTCCGCCGAAGCCGCTCCGGTCCCCATAAATTAACGAGAACGAAACCTCTCGGCAACACAAACTTCAGAGCCTCTGATTATCCTCCATCTTTACTCATAGGAGTTCTGCCCCACTTTACGCCTTTCTGGTCATGTTTAACCAATAAGGAGTCGGGGACGGACTGTTTAATTTCGAGGTATAAAATGAAGTCTCTAAACTCAATCAAATCAAATATTTTGGCCGGGATCGCACTATCATTGCTGGTCTTCGGCTTATCTCTTCAAACTTTTGGACAGTCCGAGACATCAACAGTGCTCGGTACGATCCGGGACGCAAATGAAGCGGTCCTGCAGGGAGCGAATGTCTCGCTGCGGAACATTGCTACGGGCATTACATCAACAACAACGACCGACGCGAACGGTGATTTTCAGTTCGTAAATGTAAAGATCGGTCAGTATCAGATAATCGTTGAAGCAACTGGGTTCAGCCGGACGGCGACCGAGGTCAACCTGTCGGTGAACTCGCGCCAGCGTGTTGATCTTACCCTAACCGTCGCCACAGCGACCGAAACTGTCACAGTAACCGGTGCAGCCGACCTTCTCGAATCCGCGTCAAGCGATCGCGGACAGGTCGTGCAGCGTCAGCAGATCGTCGCGTTGCCGCTCAACGGTCGTTCGTACGCAAACCTTGCACTGCTTGCACCGGGCGTTCGCGAGTCGAATACGAACAGTTCGATCGGCGGCGGCGGTCGCGAGGCGGCTTTCAACGTCAACGGCCTTCGTGCGACAGTCAACAATTTCCTGCTCGACGGCGTCGACAACAACGCCTATGGAACGAGTAATCAGAGCTTTTCGAGCCAGGTAGTTCAGGTTTCGCCGGACGCTATCGCCGAGTTCAAGGTGCAGACAAACTCGTACAGCGCCGAATTTGGGCGAGCTGGCGGAGCGGTCATCAATGCGACTTATCGCACGGGCGGAAACCGCTTTACAGGTTCGCTTTGGGAGTTTCACCGCAATACAGCTCTCAATGCCGTTGGCTTCTTCAAACCCGCAGGCGGCGTTAAGCCTCCCCTCATTCGTAACCAGTTTGGTTTCGCGTTTGGTGGGCCGATCATAAGGGACCGAACATTCTTCTTTGGTGACTATGAAGGTTTCCGACAGATCCAGAAGAATCTGGTCTTCTCGACCATTCCTACTCTGGCACAGCGACAGGGTATTCTTACCGTGGCTGTTCGTGACCCGCTCACGGGTACCACCTACGCCGCCGGAACGCCGATCCCGATGACCAACTTTGCCCGAAAGGTTTTGAATGACCTTCCGGCTCCTATCAATTCCGGCACGGCGAACAACTACTCGGAATTGGTTGAAAACAAACAGTTCAACGACAAATATAATATCCGGGTCGATCACAAATTTAACGATTCGACGTCGATCTTCGGTCGCTGGAGCTATCGAAACTCCGAAGCTTTCGAAGGCCCGAATATCCCCGGCCCGTCAGGCAGTAATCAGAATGGATTTGTTGATATTCTCAATCAACAGTTCGTTGTCGGCGGTGCATATGCATTCCAAAACGCGTCCGTGCTCGACCTGAGATTCTCAGTATCGAAGATCGATGCCGGAAAGCGGCCCCCGTTGACAGGTGGCCCGAGTATGTTCGATCTCTACGGAATCACGGGTTTGCCGACCGATCCGGTCGTAACGGGTGGACTCACCACACAGACGATCGGCGGCATCTCGCAGCTCGGGCGTCAGGCGACCAATCCGCAGTACCAGGACCCGATCAATCAAAACTTCCGTGCCAGCTACGCCTTCAACATTGGCCGTCACAGCATCAAAACAGGCTATGAATATCTTCGCGTAAGTACGGACGTTCAGGATACCAATCCGCTGATGGGTCTCGATACCTATACGGGCCAGTACAGCCGCCCGGTCGGTGCAGCAGCGGGGAACATCTATAATCTCTCTGACTTTATGTTCGGGCTTCGCAGCCAGTACGAATTGGCTTCACTCACGGTAGCTGAGATGCAGCAGCGGTTCCACTATGGCTTTATTCAGGATGACATTAAGGTAAATCGTCGCCTGACGCTGAATCTCGGACTTCGGTACGAATTCGGTTCGCCGTACTGGGAAAAGAACAACCGGCTCTCCAACTACGATCCGGTTTCCAATACGATCGTTCTCGCTCGCGATGGTTCGCTTTCGGACCGGGCTCTCGTCGATCCAAACTACAACAATTTCGGCCCACGCCTTGGAATGGCTTACAGCATAACGGACAAGACCGTGCTGCGTGCGGGCTACGGCCGCGGCTTCGTGTTTCTGAACCGTCTGGGAAGTGCAGACATTCTCGGGACAAATTTCCCGATCGTTACGCGAAGCGCCGTCGCTCAGACCGCGCCCGACCCGCTGCTTAATCCGCTCTGCTCGGGCAATGCGTTCGCGGGAAATTGCTTCCGTACGACGCAGCTCGGTTACCCGACAAGCGGATTGCCGAACAACGTGACGCTCTACGTTCCAAAAGACCAGCCAACGACGAGCATTCAAAACTGGCAGGTTTCGATCCAGCGTGAGCTTTGGGGCAATACGGTTTTGGATGTGGCATATGTTGGAAACAAGGTTTCCGACTCGGTGCTTCTCGCTGACCTTAATCAGGCCCGGCCATTGACTCAGGCAGAAGCTGCTTTGCCGGCGGCACAGCAGCCTTCGCTTCAAGCCCGGCGACCGATCACCGGATTTGGTTCGATATCAGCCGTTCTTCCGGAAGGCTTTTCGACCTACAATGCTCTGCAGGTCAAGTTCGAACGCCGTTTCAGCAAGGGATTATACCTCCTAAATTCCTTTACATGGTCAAAAGCTCTCGACAACGGATCGCAGGTTCTCGAAGAGCCAAACGGCAACACCGGAACTCCGCAGGACGTCAATAACTTCAAAGCGGACAAGGGGATCGGGGCGTACGATCAGCCGTTCAACAACACCACGAGCTTTGTGTATGAACTGCCGCTCGGTCGTGGTCGCGGTTGGGGAACAGACATGAACAAGGTCCTCGATGCGTTTATCGGCGGTTGGACATTGAATGGTATCAACACGATGCTCAGCGGAGCGCCGATCAATTTCCGCTACGGGCCATCGCCGGTAACAAACAATCTGCCGTCATTCCTCGGAGGGGTCGCTCTCAGGCCGAATGTTTCGTGCGATCCCGTTAACCGCGGCGATCGTCCAAATCCGACGACGAACTATTTCCTACCGGTCGGCCAGTGTCTGACGCGACCGCCGGTCTGGGCTCCGTTCGGCTCAGCCGGGCGAAACCTTGCCCGCAGCAACGCATTTTTCAACCTCGATCTCGGTGTTCATAAGCAGTTCAAGCTACCGATAACCGAGTTGACCAGGTTGGATTTCCGAGCCGAGTTCTTCAACGTCTTTAACAAGACAAACTTTGGCGCGGCCAACTCGGACATCACCAGTGCCGCCTTTGGCACGATCAGCAGCGCATTTCCTGCACGACAGATACAGGTTGCGTTAAAATTGTCCTTCTAGGATATTTCCGTGAACTCCGCGATCTCTGCGTTCGAAATTTGAACGTAGGGATCGCGTAGTTCCAGAATAAGATAATCAATTATGAGAGCAGCACTACTAATTTTTGCACTACTTCTGACAACTAGCACTTTTGCTCAGACCAGGCCTTTCAGTATCGAGGGACACCGCGGAGCACGCGGATACGTGCCTGAAAACACGATCCCGTCCTTTAAGAAGGCCCTTGAACAAGGTGCCGATACACTGGAACTTGATCTGGTCGTATCCAAAGACATGAAACTCGTTGTCTCTCACGAACCGTGGTTCTCGTCGAATATCTCGCTCGACAAGGACGGTAATCGAATTCCGCCCGAAAAGCAGCGTGAGAACAACATCTTCAAAATGACCTACGACGAGGTAAAGCTTTTTGATGTCGGCAGCATCGGCAACAAAGATTTTCCTCTGCAGGAGAAGATGAAGGTTTTCAAACCGCTCTTAAAGGATGTATTCAACGAGATCGGCAAATTTGTCAAAGAGAAAAAGATGGGGATACCCCGATATAACATTGAGATGAAGACGGAAGGGCCGAACGGTGACGGTGTTTTCCATCCTGCTCCGGCCGAATACGCGAAAATGGTATACGCCGAGATCAAGGCGGGGAAGATGCTCAAGCACGTGATCGTCCAGTCGTTCGATGTCCGCCCGCTTCAGGAACTTCGCAAGATCGATCCAAAACTTCCACTTGCTCTGCTCGTCGGAAATCGGGATGGGATCGAAAAGAACCTTGAGAAGCTGGGGTTTATGCCCGATACGTACAGCCCGAATTACATGCTCTTTGATGCCGCCACTGTGGCATACTGCCGGGCTCGTGGTCTGAAGATCGTTCCGTGGACGGTAAATGAGATCGCGGATCTGGAACGAATGAAAACCTTCGACCTCGATGGCATCATAACCGACTATCCCGACCGGGCCGTCAAGGTGTTTAAGAAATAAGTTTTGCTACTGTCACTTTTCCCGCGAGGTTTCCCGAGAACTTCGCGGGCTTTTTAGTGCCTCTTCATCTAACGATTCGATCATCTTTGGCGTATGCTCCCGCGTACATCAGTGCACCGCCCATAGCTATCATATTTCTAAAAATGTTTACCACCTCCTGCGATGGATCCAATTCCATCTTGCTGCCCCAGATCGCACCCGGCAGGTGGATAAGAAGCGCGGTCAAAAGTATGTAAAAAGCCATTAGTACGGCCGCCAACTTATCATACTTTCCGACCAGGCCGCTGACGATAAAGGCCGCTATTAGAACTCCAGTGAAGTAATTCCAAAAGTATGGAAACGGCAAGAACGAAGGCACCATTTTGGCCCCTACATCCGCGAGAGCGAAATGCAGCATTACATATATCAAAAATCCGAAAAGAAAGATCCACTTACCGAGACCTGTAATTGCTTTCATAGTTATTCATCTCCTCTCTGTTAATGCGTAACTTGTATTTTGAAAGTTACGATAACAGGCTGACTTTCATTATGCAAGTCATTTCGCTAAAATATGGTAATGGCGAGAATAAATACGACGCAAAATGATATCGACCTTCGGTCGTCATGTCCGGTCGCCTGTACTCTTGACCTGATCGGCGACCGTTGGACACTTCTGGTCGTGCGCGATATTTTCAAAGGGAAGAGGCGCTACAACGAGTTTCTTGAATCGGCCGAGCATTTTCCGACAAATATTCTCGCGGACCGCTTGAAACGTCTTGAAGCTGCCGCCGTTATAAAGAAGGTACTGTATAGCGAACATCCACCGCGTTATGCTTACGAGCTAACGAATAAGGGTCTCGAATTGGGAAAGGTCGTTGAAGCAATGTATCATTGGGGGAATAAGAATATTCTTGGGAAATCTTGACCAATGATCATCGCCATCGACGGGCCGAGCGGAGCGGGGAAGTCTACGCTCGGGAAAATGCTCGCAAAGAAACTCAACCTGCTTTATCTCGATACCGGAGCTATGTATCGCGCGGTAGCACTCGCCGTGGATCGTGCGGCAGTTCCACATCGAGACATAGACCGCATCGAATACATTGCCGAGACCGCGAAGATCGAACTCATCGGGGAGCCGGATAACCTTCGCGTGATCTTGAACGGTGACGACGTAACTGCCGAGATACGCACGCTTGAGATCGCACAGTCTGCATCCATAGTTTCGACGATCTCAGAGGTGCGGCGTATCATGGTCGATCATCAGCGTGCGATCGGGGAATCTGCTCCGAACGGGTGCGTGCTCGAGGGTCGTGACATCGGAAGTGTGGTCTTTCCTAAGGCAGATATTAAGTTTTTCTTGACGGCTAAGCCCGAAGCCCGTGCTCGGCGGCGATTCACTGAAGATAAAGCTAGGGGTCGTATTTCGACCTACGAGCAAACTCTCGCGGAGATAAATGAACGCGACGAGCGTGATGTTTCCCGGGAAGACTCGCCCCTGACGATCGCGGATGACGCAGTCGTCATCGACACCAGCGAACTTGATCTCGACGAGGTTTTTGAGCAGATGGTCGTGGTGTTGCAGAAGGTGAAGCCAGCAGCGCGAGTGATCTGAGGCTCGTAAATAGGTTGACTAAGCAGAGCCTAATCTATAACATCTTACTTTGCTCTTTTCATGCTCCCGTAGCTCAGCTGGATAGAGCGACGGCCTTCTAAGCCGTAGGTCCCAGGTTCGAGCCCTGGCGGGGGTACCAAACGATTTTTGAGATAGGTATTTTGCCTATTCCAAATCGATATGTGGCGGCTATAGTTCAGTGGTTAGAGCGCCTGATTGTGGTTCAGGATGTCGTGGGTTCGAATCCCACTAGCCGCCCCACCATTTTCTTTTCCATGCCGGCGACTAACGCCGGCTTTTTCTTTTTACATTGTATTAAGCACTACCGAAGTCCTATCGACTGACAGGCTACCATTGTGTAGCGAAGAAAGTCGATGTTTAGCCGTTCTGAAAATCCCCGCTCCGATCCAGCTTTTATCCGGCCGCAAAAAATTGCCAAGTTTTCCGCCGCTGGACTTCTATCAAAGCGCCAGTTGGCGAGATATTTGCGGTGCAGCGTCTCGGGGGTCGATTCGATGATCCTGGATGGTCTTCCGTACCGAAAAATGAACCGTACGATCCGATTTAGCCGCCTTGAGGTCGAAGCATGGCTTCGAAGCACTTTTTAGGGAAGCAGCTGCTGCAGACCAACCGTTACGCAGTTGGGTGCGTCTAACTCTCTAGGTTAAGCATATCGGTCTTCTCGGAGCGTAGTGGGTTTTGCTCTCTTTCTCCGAAGTGGTATATTCAGGTTTTGCCCGAAAAGCTGTACAGGCGATTATTGATGTTTAAGATAAAAGATCTTTTTGCTCATTCAGGACGAGCGGTTGTTTTGGCTCTTGCGGTCGCGGCCATCGCATCGACGGCGGTTGCGCAGTTGAGCCTGCGTAAGGCCATGGACGTTAACGGCGACGGTCGTGCCGATTTTACGATCTATCGCCAGACAAACAACATTTGGTACACACTCCAATCCAACGGTGCTTCCACGTTTACCAACTTTGGCATTGCTGGGATCGATTATATTACTCCGGCAGATTTCGATGGTGATGGGAAAGGTGACGTAGGTGTTTTCCGCGAACTTGATGGAGTTTGGTTTTGGCTTAACAGCTCAAATGGAACGTTTAGCTCGTTTCAATGGGGATCTCCCGGTGACGAAGCTCTCAGCCGTGATTTTGACGGTGACGGCAAAAGCGACGTGGCTGTGGTTCGTCGCTCTAACGCGCTAATGATATGGTTCATTTATCAGAGTAGTAATGGTCAGATAGTTCAGCAAGAATTTGGTACAGCGGCAGATTTTACGGCTCCCGGCGATTATGATGGCGATGGCAAGATAGATATTGCCATTCAGCGTCCCGGCCTGACAGCTGACAGCCCTGCGGTTTTTCACATCCTCGCGAGTAGTTCGAGAACTGTCTCCGCAATTCAGTGGGGACTTAGTACTGATCTCGTTGTGCCAGGCGATTATGATGGCGACGGGAAGACTGATATTGCCGTTCTGCGCGAAGGCAAGAAGCCGTCCGACAATCTCACGTGGCTTATCCGTAAGAGTTCCGGCGGCACAATGACCGAGGTATTCGGTATAACGGGCATCGACTACAACGTGCAGAACGATTACGATGGTGACGGCAAAACCGATATTGGCGTTTTTCGTAATGAGAATCCAGGAAACTTCTATATTCTTCGCAGCTCTGATCGCGGCGTTACTGCGATCCGCTGGGGCGGTGCAAACGACTTTCCGGTTGCGAGTTACGATACACACTAGAGCTCATACCTAATGAAGCTGCACCTGGCCGGAACCTCTAAAGGTTGCGGCCATTTAAGTATTTTGCGACGATATTCTCGTTTGCTTTAAGGTGACTAACGATCTGACAAAAACCGTATCAGAGCTTTTCCGCTCAAAAACCGTCGTCATCGTCGGCGATCTCGTCGCGGATCAGTTTCTTAACGGGACCATTTCTCGCGTCTCGCGCGAAGCTCCCGTATTTATTCTCCGACACGACGAGACGACGACCGTTCCGGGTGCGGCTGCAAACGCTGCGGCGAATGTTGCTTCGCTAGGAGGACGGGCTAACCTAATTGGTACCGTTGGTGATGATGTAAATGGGAAACTCCTGCTCGATGGGCTCTCGTCGGTTGGCGTTGACATCTCAGGCGTTATCAGGCTTTCCGGTCGTCCAACGACGACCAAGGTACGTGTTCTTGCCGGACAGCATTACGCCGCCCGGCAACAGGTCATCCGTATCGATTATGAAAGCGATGCCGAACTTTCGGCTGGCATTGTCGAGCGATTGATATCAAACCTACGCGAAGTATGCGATCAGGCCGATGCCGTCATCGTTTCTGATTATAATTACGGGACGGTGGGCCGCCAGATATTTGACGAGGCGAAACGCATTTCCGAGTCGCACCAAATACCTTTGATAATCGACTCTCGTTTTCGTCTGGCGGAGTTTACGGGAGCGACAACAGCGACACCGAACCGTGAAGAGGTCGAGCAGATCCTCGGCCGAGATTTTTCCGACAGCGACTGTGAGCAATTGCGCGAAGACCTCGGGCTCGCATCCCTTCTTGTAACCAACGGAAATCAGGGAATGAAGCTTTTTGAGACGTCGAAGCCACCTTTGCAGCTTGACGTGGTTGGTTCGACCGAGCCGGTAGATGTGACCGGGGCTGGTGACACCGTTATCGCCGCGTATGCACTTGCTCTGGCAAGCGGTCGGGATTTCGCGACGGCTGCTCAGATCGCAAATCACGCCGGCGGCCTGGTCGTGATGAAAAAAGGAACGGCTTGCGTCTCGGCGGAGGAACTCGCCGATTCGTTGGCGAACGTGGGTCCGCTAGTAAGTTCCTCTCAGCAAGCCTAATGTCGACACGCACTGCTCCGATATTATCGCTATCCGAGATCGTCGAACGTTCGGCGGCGAGTCGAGAGGCTGGGTCGACCCTAGTGCTCGCCAATGGCTGCTTCGACCTGTTTCACGTTGGCCATTTGCGATATTTAACGGGGGCGAAGGATCTCGGCGATGTTCTTGTCGTTGGGATAAATAGCGATCGTCAGACACGGCTCCTAAAGGGCGAAGGCCGCCCGCTGGTGCCGGAAAACGAACGCGCTGAGATAGTTGCGGCTCTGAGATGCGTTGATCTCGTGACGATCTTTGACGACCCGACGGTAGAGGCGCTGATCCGAACGTTACGGCCCGATTTTCACGCGAAGGGAACTGACTACACGACGGATACTGTTCCGGAACGAGATATCGTTCGCGAATACGGCGGCCGCGTTGCGATCGTCGGGGATCCGAAAGACCATTCCACGACCGATCTTATCAAGAATATCTACCAATAAGACCTCCGATGTGGCAGTCAAGGAACAAAACAGACCTTATCATCGAAGTCTGGGAAAAACTCGACTGCGAAAGTATCGGCCGCTCTGAGTTAGAGGCGATCGAGCTGGTGGTCAAGGATAAGTTTGGCACAGCGGCGGTCGACTCACCGATGCTGGTTGCCCGGCTGCTAGCCGATGAAGGTGCCGAGCTGCGACACTCCGAAATAATGGCACTCTATATCGAGCGGGCATCCGATCGTCCGTATGACCCGGCTTTTCGCGGCATTCTTGACATCAACAGCCTCGCCACAACCGAAAGATCCATCCGCGATCTTGAGAACCTGCGGCAAAAATACAAGGCCGACGGCGACAAAGAAGGTCTCCGACGTGTTCGCGAAACTGCGATCGAAGCTCGAAGAAAAGCGGCCGCTCTTTCATTGGATCTACGCTTGGATGCTAACGCTCGTAGCCAAAATGACGAGATCGCAAACTGGCTCAGAGTGTGGCTCGAAACCCCGGAAGTATTTGACGCATGGTTATCGATAAGGAAGACCTCGCCTCAGTTTCTGGAAGATCAACTTACAGACGAATAGGATTCGCGACTGATCGTCAAATTTGCGAAGGCTCGAAGATTAAACTAGAATTTTACTTGGTTGCCCTTGTAGCTCAACGGTTAGAGCAGCGGACTCATAATCCGTTGGCTGTAGGTTCGAATCCTACCGAGGGCACCACCTTCAGACCTCCAAATCTCAAAACGAAAACGTGTAAGTCATTCCCGGGTCTTTGCCGCGTATCATGAGGAACGTGAGAGCATGCGTGTCGTTGAATGTGTAGGTCGCTCCGGGATGCACCTTGACGCCATCAAACTGGATCATTGACGAAAACTTCGGGTGAAAGCGGATGTTCAATCCGCCGATCGCCCTGAACTTATGTTCGTAAGAACCCCACACAACACCCGCGTATGGGGCAATCGGCAATCCGGTCCAGTTCTCCAGGTCTTTGCTGGCTGTGAGGTATAGTGACGTGCCCTCCGGCGTGCCGATGCGATCTGACGATACGCCGAAGATGATCGCCGGCCGATTCGCGGTTTCGGTAACCGGAATCAGTGTGAGCAATGGCCTGACCTCGCCGACCTTGGGATTGTATTCAAGCCCAAAATGTACGCGCGGGTGCCAGCGATAGATTAGTGTCGCGCGCACCGCGGCCCGGTCCACTTGATTCGGGATCAAGCGAATTCCGGCGGTAAATTTCTTGGGGTTATCGGCTGTCCCCCGGACAGCCTGGCCTTCGCCCGGTCAGACAGGTCAGGCAGGGACGAGCGACGTGTTTTTCGTCTTCGCCTTTTCCGCCTTGGCGATCTTTGTAGCTTCCGCGACCTTTGGAAGCAATAGTTTGTCTAGCTCCGCCTTGAGTTGTGCGGCGTTTACGATGCCAACTTCACGCCAGACGATCTTGCCTTCGCGGTCGATGATCACCGTGGCTGGCAGAACCGTGCCGACACCGAAGCGTTCCATGTCGTCCGTCGATGCTCCTATCCAAACTGGGAAATTTACCTTAAATTCACGGATAAACTTCAGCACTTTAGCGGAGTCCTCGGCCGAATCTCCGGCCGCTCCTATCACTTGGACACCCAGTGCTGCGTACTCATTTTGGATCAGAGCGAGGTCGGGCATCTCTTTTTTACAAGGCTCGCACCATGTTGCCCAAAAATTCAGTACCACGACACGACCGCGGTAACCGGCAAGCGATTGCTGGCCGCCGGTCAGGTCTTTCAACGAGAGAGTCGCGTCTGCTGACAGCAAGACTGGCTTGGCCGGCTTTTCGTCGAGCATCTTCAGCGAGTTTACCCGGATTATCTTCTTTTCTTTTTCGGTTCGCAGAATCCCCTCGATCTCGACCATCTTCGGCACGGCGTCGAGAAAAGCCTTACCTGACGTCTTCACAGAGCCTTTTTCGAGCGTGTAAAGCGTAAAGCCTTTCTCGTCTTCAACGGCAAGAGCCCGCGGCAATCCTTTGTCTGCACATTCATTCGCACACTTTATGTCTTCCTGCGTGCCGTAGCGGTTTTTTTTACGGTCTTCCTGCTCATCCCAGCAAGCTTCGCAGACAACCTGCCCCTTGAGTTTGACCGAAGTCGGAGCCTGTCCGAAGGCCGCCGTTGAAGCAAGTAAGAAAATGATGCTCAATAATAATTTCATATTAGGTCGAAGCTTGTTCAGCGGCCCTAAGTCCGGCCAACGCTGAGATATTGACTCTTATCGCCGATCTCATCAAAAGCAAAACCAATGCAGCCGCAACTATCAGATCCGGCCACATTGCTCCAGTTGCCCAAACCATTCCTGCGGCGACGAATACGGATAGGTTTGATGCAATGTCGTTTCGCGAACATTCCCAGACGGACGACATATTTACGTCCTCCGTGCGATGTCTCCAAAGAAGTCCCAGACAAGCCGAATTCGCGGCAAGCCCGGCGAGGCTAAAAACACCCATGGCCTCAAAACCTGGCACACTCGGCACGAAAAGCTTGTAAACAATGCTCCCTGCGACCACGAGGGCGGCTATAAGGATCAGGCCGCCTTTGAAAAGGGCAACTTTCGATTTGACCGAAGCAGCCTTCGAAACCGCATAAAGGCTAAGTCCGTAAGTAAGAGCGTCGCCCAGATTATCAAGACTGTCAGCCATCAGCGAATTCGAAGAGCTGAATATCGCTGCCGCGGCAATTACAGCAAACATTACAGCATTAATGCCGAGGACGATCCGCAGCGTACGTCGCTGTCCGCTGGCATCGGGATCCAGCCCGCAGTCGCTTTGACAGCATGATGCCATTTCTACTTTTTGAGCTCCTCCTCGATCAGAGCCCTGAGATCGGTTTCGCTAAATCTGGCAAGCTCGCGACCGTTGACGAAGAAGGTTGGGGTTCGGCGGACGCCGAGGCCCTGGCCGTCTTTTTGATCGCGCTGGATCTTATCGTCAAACTTGCGAGCGTTGATCGACGCCTGGGCTTTTGCCATATCGAGGCCGAGTTCCTTGGCGTATTTGTCAAAAAGTACGTTGATCGGCGGCGCTTTCGGGTCTGGCGGTGCTCCGTGTTTTTCGCCCCATTCGGGCTGTTTATCGAAAAGCAGTTCCTGTGCTTCCCAATACTTGCCCTGCTCGGCGGCGGCTTCGGTAAAGTTTGCGGCCGTAATCGAGTTCTTGTGAAGCGGCATATAACGCATCACGAGTCGAACTTTGCCGCCGTAGTCGGCGAAGATCTTCTTCACCACCGGAGCGAAAGCCGCGCACGATTCGCATTCAGGGTCGTAGAATTCGACGAGCGTGACCTTGGCATCTGCCGGCCCCATCGACGGGCTGTCCTCGCGAACAAGCTGCCCCGCAGGAGCCTTGGTCGAAGTGTTTGCGGCTGGTTTCCGTTCCTCCTGAACCGAACTCCGGTAGATACCCGCCCCGAAATACGCACCAACGATCACTCCGATAGCGATCAAACCCATTATCAAAACATCTTTTCTCATATTTCTAATTCTTTTTTCGAGAAAGCAATAAACAAACAGCGATCGAAACGAAACCGCCCAAAGCCATCAGCGGGATCGTAATAAACCCAAGCAGTTCGACCTGCTTCGCGTTGCACGGTACGCCCTCCGTACAAGGCGTTATGCTTTCGGGAATGATCCCAAAATAGAGCAAATTGTGATAAAACGCGATCACGAGGCCGATCAGGCACAGCGGCAGCGAGTATTTCACGACCGAAGTGTCCCGCGTTGCTATGCCGATCGCGATCGTGACCACGAGCGGATACAGAGCGATCCGTTGATACCAGCACAGAACGCACGGCGGATAGAGCATCACCTCACTAAAAAACAGGCTGCCCACGGTACCCGCAAGGGCCAGAAACCAAGCGACGTACAGCCATCCCGGTGAAAAGCTATCTTTTTCTGCTACTTGCTCCATTCCTTGATCCAGGCGTTCATCTTGTCTATCTCGGCCTGTTGAGCCTTTATTATCTCATTTGAAAGTCGTTTTATCTCATCCCGTTTCGATCTTTCGATCGCCTCGCGACCCATCAGGACCGCTCCTTCGTGATGCGGGATCATCTGTTTTGCGAATTCGATGTCAAAAGCCTTACCGGTCAAACCGTCGAGCTTCTTCATGTCCATTCCTTTCATCGAATCAGACATGCCGCGGAGTTCCATATTGATGGCGGCTGGCTTGCCCGCGAACCATTTTTCACGCCAGCTCTTCATCTCGGCGATCTCTTTCTCCTGGCTCGTTACGATCTCTTTGCCGAGAGCCTTAAGCTCGCTGCTTTCAGCCTTTTGCGGGATCATCTTCGCCATATCGACAGCCCCTTGGTGATGGGCGATCATCGTGTCGATAAACTGCAGATCGTAATCTGCCGAAGCCGCGTCCGGCGAGCTTTTCATCGCGGAATGGTCCATCGTCGAGTGGTCCATTTTAGAATGATCCATAGTCGAATGATCGACCTTCGCCTGATTCGCAGGTGAGTTGCTGTTCGACGCGGTATTTGACGGTTGCGAACCGCACGCCATTAGAAATGTCGCAAATGCGACGAGCAAAATTGCCTGGTATTTCATAGTAATTAATTCTTCGCCAAGGTTGCCTTGACCGATCCGCATTTGAGCATCTTGCTGCCGTAATACGGGTTCTTCACTTCCTTGCTGTCGGATAGCCACGATGCTTTTTTCATCGGGCAATAATGCAGATAAGCTTCCGCCGTATTGGCCTTAAAGTTCGCGACCAAGGCATAGACATTGTTCGAAAGCTTCATCATATGGTCACGCTGATGGCCTATTTCTTTGTTGCGGTTGATGTGGACCGCATCGGTGCGGATGAGAGCACGCAGTTTTTCCCACTGCGCTTTCTGCGGGCCCGTCATTTTCGAATCATCAAGGGCCTCAAGCGTCGTCACAAGCTCGCCTGCACTGACACTTGCATTCTCGGCATTCGAAGCAACGAGAGCATCCTTGATGCCGTAATACTTCGTGAGCATCGTCCCGATCTGGCCTTTTACAACCGGCTCGATCGTGCCGAGGTCCTGAGCATTCACCGCGGCGGCGAATAATAAGGCGAGCACAGTCACTGTTAGTGTTTTCATAATCTATCTCCTTTCCCTTTGTTCCGTGTGCTTCCGTGTGATCCGTGGTTAGGCTTTTTCAAAATTAACCACGGACCGCACGGAAAAGCACGGAACAGTCGCAAGTTATCCATAGCTCTAATAGCTGTAAGTAATGCCGCCTCCGAATTTGTATTCGTTGTGATAGTTAGTCGTAATCTGCCATCTTTTGGCAAAAATGTACCGCAGCCCGAACTGATATTCCTTGTCCGTGTTCCACATCGCGTCCGCCCGCAAACGACGGGACAAAGCGATGTCCTCGCGGCTCAATTGCAGCCGGAAACGGCCGTTAGTATTCACACGAGCATCGGCCTTGACGAACATCGGCAGCGTGTATTCGAAGCCGACGGTTCCGAAGACCTCGTTTTCCCAACGTCCGTGTTCCTTCTTCCTCTCAGCCTGGAAGCCGACGTAGCCGGTAAGAAATTGCTGTGCCCCGAAGTACCTTCCGAATTTGTTTTCGATCTCGAAACCGTACTTAGGATTCGCGTGAAACTCGGTTGCGGCGAAATAGTAGTTATTCGAGACCATCCCGTGTCCAAAAACACCGTTCGACTGCATTGCGAGGTTGAACATCGGATGGATCATCCGTTCGTCTTCCTTTTTGAAATAGTTCCAGTTCTTCTTGGTCGGCGGAACCTGAGTGTTTGGCGGCGAATTTTCGTACGAGAAGACACGTCCCATGCCGGCCATCATGTGGTAAAGCACGTGACAGTGAAAGAACCAGTCCTTTTCCTCGTTAGCGTCGAACTCGATGACGTTGGTCTCCATTGGCATCACGTCGAGCACGTTCTTGAGCGGCGAAAAGTCTCCTTGTCCGTTCAAAACACGGAAAAAATGCCCGTGCAGATGCATCGGGTGCCGCATCATCGTGTCGTTGTACATCGTGATGCGGACAGTCTCGCCCTTTTTGATCAGGATCTTGTCCGTTTTCGAAAGTGGCTTGTCGTCCATCGACCACATGTAGCGATTCATGTTTCCCGTGAGGCGAAACTTTAATTCCCGCAACGGTTTAGCCGGATCTAGCGCGGTGCTCGTCGGCGACTTTAGCATTGCGTAGTTGAGAGTGACGGGCGGCAGTTCGCCTGGCTTTGACGGGTCGGGCACGACTTCGGGGTACATTACCTCGTTCATGTCCATCTGCTGATAAGACATTTCCATGTCCTTATGCTTGGACATGTCGTTCATCATTTTCATTCCCTCGAAGAGCTTGAGCTTCGGCAGAACCGGAGCCGCCACTTTTTCGCCCGAACCCAGCCAGACCGAGGTCGAACCGACGCGGTCCTCGGACGTCGCACGCAGCTCGAACGCCTTGTTTTCCGGGATCGTCACGATCACATCGTATGTCTCGGCGATGCCCATGATCAGCCGGTCGACATTGACCGGCACGACATCAATGCCGTCGCTCGCCGCTACCGAAAGCTGGCTTCCCGCAAACTGAACCCAGAAATAGGTCGATGCCGAGCCGTTGATTATCCGTAGCCGCACCTTGTCGCCAGCCTTGAACTGCGGGGCCGCATCTTCCTTCTTGCCGTTGGCGAGGAAAGCTTCGTAATAGACGTCGCTGACATCCATAGCATTCATCCGCTGCCATTCCTGACGGAATTTTTGTTTCAGCGCTTTCGCCTTTGCCGCTTCGCTGTAGCTCTGAACTGCGTCTTTCTTGATCGCGAACCAGTCGTTCGCATTCTTGAGCATTCGCATCACCTCGTGCGGGTGCTCGTCGGTCCAGTCGCTGAGGAGGATCGTGTAATTTGGTATCGGCGGCTCGTCGCGTTTCTTGATGATGAACGCTCCGTACAGGCCCTTCTGCTCCTGCAAATTGCTGTGCGAATGGTACCAATAAGTACCGTTCTGGCGGATCGGAAATGTGAAGAAATGTGTGCCTTTCGGTTTGATCGGCGTGGTCGTCAGGTACGGTACGCCGTCCTGCTCATTCGGAAGCAGAATGCCGTGCCAATGAAGCGAGGATTCCTCGTCGAGGTTGTTTTTGACATAGATCTCGGCGATGTCGCCCTCGGTAAACTCGAGAGTCGGGGCCGGGATCTGGTTGTTGATAGCGATGGCGTGCTTCATCTTGCCCGAGTAGTGGACCATTTTGTGGTCGATCGTCAGGTCGTAGCGCACGACACGCTGGGCGGTCGCGGAGTACGAAAAAAGCACTGCGAAGATCGCGGCGAAAAGAAGTTTCATATAGGTAACCGGCATTCCCCGCGAACTCTGCGATAAACTCAGCGATCTCTGCGTTAAATTTCATTCAAACGCAGAGAACGCGGAGGTTACGCAGAGTTCTCTGAGAAGACCGCAAGGCTAGATCGCCGTTTTGTCCTTCTTTTCTTTGCCTGCAGCACAGCAAGGGCATGAGCAGCCGGTGTGGCCGTCCATTTTGCTATGGTCCATGGTCTTATGGGCTTCGCCGGTCGCTTTGTGATGCTCGGCCATTTTGCCGTCCTTCATCATCGGGCAGGAATGGCCTTCGCCGTCGGCTTTCATTTCGTGCTTGGCACCAGCAGGCATTTTGTGTCCGGCCATGCCTTCGTGCTTAGCTCCGGACATCATCGGGCAGGAATGTTCGCCATTTGCGGCCTTGTCGCCTTTCGCCTTCATGGGGCATGAGGCTCCGTCGCCCTTGCAGCAGCATGAGTGCTCGCTGCCGGCAGCAGCTTTTTCGCCGCTCACCTTCATCGGGCAGGAATCGCCGCTGCAGCAGCAGCATGAAGCCGCGACTGTGTCATTTGTGGTGGTGGTGGAATTGTAAGCGTAAACCGCAAAGCTGACACCAAAGATCAGCATCGCTGTGATAAGAACCAATATTTTCGATCTCATGATAGTCTCCGTAAGTATCTGATTGTTAATAGGGATGTCGGCCCAACATTGCTGCAGGGAAGACACAACTAGACCCGAGCACGCTTTAGTGCGTCGAGTAACCAGATCAAATACGGAAAACTGAATGGAGAATGCGTTGCGGCCGCTGATCTAGCGGCGGTGGACGATAGACAGGCATCGCCGAAGGGCTCGCCGAATGGAATGCGGGAGTAACGAATTCGTATCGGATCGTCGCAGGCAGCGCGACGGCGGTCGATGTGATCTTAAGATCAGGCCGTTTTTCGACCGGAGCGGCAAAAAGCCCGACCGGCATCATGCAGCACGAAGCCTCGCCCGCCTCGATCTTTGTCGAGTCGCGGTCGCGTTCCTCCGCTGCCTTTTTGGCTTGTTTACAATGTTCCGAAAGATGAGCGTCGTTCGCGGTCGTTGTCTCGGCAGCAAAGAACTGGGTACATGCCGTCAAACAAAGTGCCCCGCCAAAATTAAAACAAAGAAACGCCAGCACAAAGACCGACACTGCTCTGTTAAATTTTTGCTTCGACAACATCACTTTCAAAATAGACTACCTTTCAAGCCTAGTCAACCAAATATTGGCACAACCGACCGGCGACGCCGTGATATACATCACAAACGGTTGAAACTGTTGATTGGACGAGAATGACGGAGCAGTAATCACCGATTCTCTTTGATGATCGCGGCGAGGTCGTCGGGGATGGGCATCGGCTTGAAAAACCACACGTTCGAACCGCCCGTGTTACCCGTTGGGTAAATGCCGAGCGGGGTTTTGGTGGCGGCACCGATGATCCGAATAAACTGGCCCCAGATCTCACGCGGTGAGTGCATGGCCAGCCCGAGTTTGAACATTTGCCAATGGATACGCGTGTGCTGCCACGTCGATGTCTGGCCCATGACATGTGCTCGTTCGAGATGATGGAATGAATCGTCGAACCGGTTGTCGCGGGCTAGTTCTTCAGCGGCTGATATTTCCGCTTGGATGTGATCGTCGAGTTTCATTCGTAGATAACCTCGGGCCAGCGGGGAAAGACTTTTAAATTATTTTGGACGGCTATGAATTCGGCGAGACCTAGTTCGCGGTCGAGTTTGTAGCCGCTCACGTCGAACTGGATGGAATCACCTGGCTCAAACCGAAATCGCCGCCGCTCACGCATGCGGCGAATGATCGCCGTTCCGGTCGGGTCGGTCATCTCGTCCTTCAGATCAGCTTCTCGCATAAAGGGATTTTATCTTTTAAATTTCGGACTGGCTAGAATCTTGTGGACGCACCAACGGAAAGACGATACGATTGCCAAACGGATATGACAACGATTCAGCGTTTGCTAAGAAAACTTGGAGGAAGGATGCAATCTATATCCACAGCGGTTTTTATTTTTCTCACGGTTTCCGGAGCCGTGACGTCTATGGGACAACAGGCAAGCAGACGCGAAACGGACCGCGACCATCGCGACCTGAAAGGTTCGGTGCGTTCGGTGAAAATAGTAACTCAAGTTCTTGAGGCCGCGAAAAAGGATGATTTTGACGACAAATGGAGATCGTCGGAAAGTACCTTCGACAAGTACGGAAACGTTGTGGCCGAGCTGCGGTTTGGGGTCGACGGCAAAGTAGTCGGAAAGATGATCGCCGAGATCGATAAGTCGGGGAACAAGCTGAAGGAGACACACTTCAATGATGCCGGCGAGTTAAAGTTCACGTACTTTCTCGAATATGATCGAGACGGCAACGTCACCGAAAGCAAAAGTGTCGAGGCGGATGGCAAGATCAGTGGAATGGCGAGATTCGAATTTGATAAGCAGGGGAGGCAAGTGTCGAATTCGTCATATAACTCGGACGGCACAGTAAGTACCACGGTGCAAGTGATTTACGACAAATTCGGTGAACGTGTAGGGACAACAAGCTTATCGCCCGTGAGCGGAGTCGGCAGCCGATTCGAATACAAACGCTCGAAAGAGGATGGCGCAGATATTCTAGAGACGACTATATTCAATCCCGACGATACGCTACACTCGCGCTACGTCGAAACAACAAAAGATGGAGACCGAACGATCCTTGGATTTGGGAATAAAGATCAGTTAGCGGAAAAGTTGACGGTGGAACGCACAGAAAGAGATGCCCGTGGAAACTGGACGATCGAGATTGTGACCAAATGGGAAACGAAGGATAAAGCGCTGGTATTGAAAATCAAGAAAAAGACATCACGAACGATCGGATACTTTTGAGATCTTCCTCCAAAATAGGGATAATCGGCCCCGCATTTGTCGGCGAACTCAAAACATCATTCTTTTCAGTCAGGCCCTCCTCACGTCGGAAGAAAACTACACATTAAACCGAAAATCCACGACATCCCCGTCCTGCATGATGTATTCCTTGCCTTCGACGCGGGCGAGGCCTTTTTCGAGGGCGGCCTTACGGCTGCCGCAGGCGACGAGGTCGTCGTATGAGACGATCTCGGCGCGGATAAAGCCGCGTTCGATGTCGGTGTGGATCTCGCCAGCGGCCTGCGGGGCCTTTGTGCCGATCGAGATCGTCCAGGCACGGACTTCCTTTTCGCCTGCGGTCAAAAAGCTCATTAACCCGAGCATGTGATAGGCGGCTTTTATTAGCTGGTCGACGCCACTTGAGGTAAGGCCGAGGTCTTTTAGGTATTCGGCGCGTTCCTCGGCGTCGAGGGCGACAAGTTCGGCTTCGAGTTTTGCACAGATCACGACGACGTCGGCATTTTCGCTCGCCGCGTGTTTCTTTACAGCCTGAACGTGTGGATTGCTGTCCGGGTCGGCAAGCGTTTCTTCGTCAACGTTTGCGGCGTATATCGTGGGTTTCGTTGAGAGAAAGAACCATGTTTTCAGTAACGCTCGCTGGTCGTCTGTCAGGTCGGCGGCACGTGCTGGACGGCCTTCTTCGAGTAGCGGCTGGATCTTGTCGAGTATCTCGATCTCAAGTTTTGCGGTCTTATCGCCCGATGCTTTAATGGCTCGGTTAGCTTTCTCGCGACGTTTCTCGGCGGAATTGAGATCGGCAAGAGCGAGCTCGATCTGGATCGTTTCGATGTCGCGGATGGGGTTGACCGAGCCCTCGACGTGGACGATGTTGTCGTCGTCAAAGCAGCGGACGACCTGAATCACGGCGTGGGTTTCGCGGATGTTTGCCAGGAACTGATTCCCCAACCCCTCACCCTTAGAAGCTCCCCGAACGAGCCCCGCTATATCCAGAAACTCGACCATCGCCGGCACAACTTTTTGGGCCTTATTGAGCTTTTCAAGGATTGCAAGGCGCTCGTCCGGGACGGCGACCATGCCGACATTCGGCTCGATCGTGGCGAACGGATAATTTGCCGCTAGGGCAGCTTCCTGAGCGGTCAAGGCATTAAAAAGAGTGGATTTTCCGACGTTGGGCAGCCCAACGATCCCGGCTTGCAGCATAAAGTAACTCCTCACGGCCTCTTGGCCAAAACACATAATATTACCGCTGCGTTGGGAGTTTGGAAAGCGGGGTCGCAGTTTAGGTTGGACAATCGGGCAAAAACGCAATTAGTATTAGAGTCGCGTTTTCCGCAAAACAAGCTTATGACCAATTTCAACTGGCTCCTGGACGGGAGCATTGTTGGGTTCTACCTGCTCGTTACAATGGCCGCGGGCCTTTACGTGCGCAAGTACGTTTCGAAGGTCGATGACTTTCTCGTCGCGGGCCGTGAGATGAACGTATACCTCGGCATCGCATCGCTCGCGGCGACCGAATTTGGGATCGTAACGTGCATGTACACGGCCGAGGCTGGCTATAAATATGGCTTTGCGGGGGCGACGCCGGGTATCGCGATGGCGCTTTCGATGCTGGTCATTGGTTATACAGGATTTTGCATCAAGCCGCTTCGCGATTCGGGCGTGATCACGATACCCGAACTGATAGAGAAACAGTTCGGGCCGCGTATTCGCTGGGCAGCGGGTGTGGTGATCGTCCTTGGCGGATTGCTCAATATGGGCGTGTTTCTGCGCATCGGCGGGCAGTTCCTCGTAACGATCATTGGGCTAAAGGTCACCTCGTTCACTGTCGCCGGCTTTGAGATCGGCTATCTCGAAGCGATGATGACCGTACTTCTGATCGGTGTGGCAGCATATACGATCCTCGGCGGAATGCTATCAGTCCTGATCACTGATTTCTTGCAATTCGTTGTCATGAGTATCGGGCTGATCGCCGTCACGGTGCTGATCCTTGTCTATGTTGGCTGGGACAAACTCGTGACGACCGTCGATGCTAATTACGGTGCGGGCGGTTTTAATCCCTTTGTCCATCCAGATCTCGGCTGGCAATACGTCGTCTTCCAGGTGCTCCTCAATTTCGCAGCCGTGCTTACCTGGCAAACGACGATCGCTCGCGTGCTTGCGGCTAAAGACTCGGCGACCGGGCAAAGCATATACGTGAGAACCAGCTTCTTTTTCGTTTGCCGATTCCTGATCCCGGGCATTTGGGGGATCGCGGCTCTGGCGACGCTTGGGCAAGTCACGAATACGCTTGACGCAATGCCGACGTTTCTTTCGACGTTTGTTCCCGTCGGCCTGATGGGCCTATGTGTCGCGGCGATGCTGGCGGCGGATATGTCGACGGATTCGAGTTACATGCTGACGTGGGGAAGTGTCATTTACAACGACATCATGGCGCCGTTTCGAAAGAAGGAGTGGTCCGAGAAGAAGGGAATACTGATCAACCGGATGATCGTCGGGTTGATAGGCGTATTTCTTCTTTTTTATGGGCTTTGGTATCCGCTCGAGGGCGATGTTTGGACCTATCTAGGCATTACGGGGACGATCTATCTCGCGAGTATTTCGGTGCTGCTGATCTCCGCGTGTTACTGGAAAGGGGCAAATAGTTGGGGAGCCGCCGCGTCGATCATCCTGGCGGCCGCAATACCCGCGGCGTTTCTTATCCTCGAAAAAACACCCGCAACTCGCGAACTCGCAAAGTCCATCGGGCCTTACTATTCTGGCATCGCGGCATACGTCGCTTCGGCTACGGCAATGGTGATCTTTTCAATGTTAAAACCGCGCAAGGGAGGTGAGGCGTGAGATATTTTTGGTTGATCTTAACGATCTTCGCTGTTGTTTGGTATACCTTTGTGACCGCGTACGTCGCGTACAAAGGTGTTGCCGATATCAAGGAAATGCTGCGAAATCTCGCAGAAAAAGGCCGTAACTAGAGTGTCTTAGCCGATGGCCGCGTTACGAAAAATTCGCTTGTTCTTCGGTGATCGGGATAGCGATTGAGGTAAACTCGGCGCCATTCGTTCATATAGTCACCGGCGTCAGTTCGGCGAACAATTGAATAAACGCTGCCGCCAAAACCGGCTCCGAATGCCGAAGCGGCGACTGCACCTATATCTCTGGCAGAACGCTGTAGAAATGCTGTCTCGCCTATTTGATTCCCGAGAAAACGTTCTGCATTTTCCTGCGACAGGTCGACCGCGTCGCCGATATCGTCGACACGACCGTCTCGTAGGAGATCAATGACCGCCGGAATGATCTCAAAATTTTCTATTCGAAACTGCTCGACCCGGTCGAGAAGCTCGCGGGTCGTAAACGACGATCTTATCGACCTGACACGGCCGAGTAGTTCCTCGATCCCGAATTCAATGATCATCTCCGAAAGGGTCATTCCAGGATCGATCGCCGATGTGATCTCGGTCACAAGTTTTGAAACACGGTTATATCTCTCGCGAGCCGCCCCGACCTTTTCGGCTGCAACGCCGCTCGATGCAACAACGAACGCGTGTGTGTCCGGACATGAAATGTCGCCCTCGTGCCGTAATGGTGAAAACGAAAGAATACTCACATTTTCAGCCTTTCCGAGTAAGATCGCAGCGTGATCCTGACTGCCGCCGAAAGTGCCTACTCCGGCGGAGCCCGCGAGTCCGTGATAGCTTTGCCCGTTCTCGACACAGCCCAAATACTCAGCGAGTTCCAGTTCGTCGGCGATGTTCGCTCGATACTCGTCGCGTCCTTGCAACCCATTCACCGCATCGATCGCCGCAAAGACCATTATCATCAATGCACTCGAACTCGACAGCCCCGCCGCTTTCGGGAGATCGCTATGAAAGCGTACAGATACGCCCCGCAGCGACCCAAAATTTGCAATAACCCGACTGACGACCTCTACACAATAATTCGACCAATGCCCTCGATTTTCGACCGGATCCGAGAGGTCGACCGTGACCGTTTCGCTGATATCAAGGTTCGTCACGGCGAGTTGTTTATCGCTCCGAGGTTCGATCTCCGCATGAAACCCGCGATCGATCGCGCAGCCGATGCTTCGGCCGCCGCAATAGTCGGTGTGCTTCCCAAGAACTTCGATGCGGCCCGGAATGAACATAACTAAAAGCTAAACGTCTCTCAAAGCCAGAAGTAACCCAGCTACATCATCCCGGCTCGAAAGGTCGAGAACGCCGCCGCTGACCGGAATTGCGACAAATCGCTCACCGAGCAAGTCGATCGCGTACTGTACCGCCGCTGTAAGTTCAAGCTCGCCGCGTTCCGATGGCTGAATGGCCCGGCACGCGTCAAATATTGTGGTGTCGAAAAGCCAGGCGTTCATCGAAATATAGCTGTGTTCATCGACAACGGTGGGTTTTTCTGTGATCTTCCGCAGCGACCCGCTAGGGTCTATCTCCATCGTCGCAAACTTTGCGATCCGGCCTTCGGGAATATTACTGTTAGCGATCAGAGCCGATCTTTCGAATGCCAGCAAGCCCTGCTTTGCGTTCTCGCGAAGTTCTGAAAGACATTCGACCGGGTAAAGATTATCGGAATTGACGACGGCGAACAGTTGTCCGGGTTTCACAAACCCCTCCGCAGCGAGAACGGCATCCGCCGTCCCACGGGCTTCACGCTGGACCGCAAATTCGACGGCGATACCGTTGGCGGAGCAATGATCGCGAATAGCGCCGTGTTCCGGCCCGATTACCAGACAGATCTGCGAAAAACCAGATTTGACGAGGTGTTCGACGATCAGGTCGAGCAAAACCCGCCCTTCCACGACCGGCATCAAAGCCTTTATGCCTAAATTCGCTACGGCTTCCTGTTGACTAGAAAGGTGCGAATCTGCCGAAATAGCTCGCAGCCGCGTGCCGAGGCCGCGTGCCAGTACCACGGCTTTTATAGGGAGCGGTCTCAATTTCCCGGGGCGTCCTTAAAGATCTTATCCCGCGTCTGGAAGCCGTCCTTTACAACTGTCTCCTCGATGTTGTTCTTGTCTACCTGGATCGGCTCGATCAATATCGAAGGCACATCGATACGGCCGTTATTGACGGTTCTCGTAGTCGGGAGTTTTTCCTTTTTTGCGAGTGCCACGGCGGCTTCGACAGCGGCCGGGGCGAGTTTAGATATGGGTTTATAAACCGTCATCGTCTGCGTGCCTTTGACCACTCGCTGAAGAGCCGCGAGTTCTGCATCCTGACCCGAAACCAGCACCTTTCCGGCGAGTCCCTGTTTTGTAAGAGCCTCGACCACGCCGCCGGCAGTACCGTCATTGGACACCACGAAAGCGTCGATCTTATTGGAGTTTTGTGTCAAGGCATTTTCCGCGTGCTTTAGTGCTTCCTCGACGAGCCATTCCTTAGCCCATTGGTCTGCAACTACCTTAATGTCGCCGCGGTCGATCGCCGCCTGCAGTATATTCATCTGCCCTTTTCTCAGAAGAGTGGCGTTATTGTCGGTCGGAGCTCCGCCGATCAGCGCGTAGTTCCCGGTCGGCATTTTTTCAAACAGGTATTTCGCCTGTAGTTCGCCGACCCTTTCATTGTCAAATGAAATGTACAGGTCGGGAGAGCTGTTTCTCACTAGGCGGTCATATGAGATAACAGGAACACCCTGTTTTTTGGCCATTTCGACCATCGCTCCCGCAACCTCGGCATTGTGCGGGACGATCACGAGCACGTCAATGCCTTGCGTGAGCAGGCTCTCGACCTGCTTCATCTGAGCATCGTCGCTGCCATCTGCGGTTTGGAGCAAGACCTCGGCGCCGAGTTCCGCCGCTTTTGCCAGGAAAAGATCGCGATCTTTCTGCCAACGCTCCTGTTTGAGGGCATCCATTGCGAAACCTATTCGGATCTTCTTCGCGACTGGCGGGCCAGAATTTGCGGCGGGTTGTGAAGAGCAACCAGCGAAAAGGATCGAAAGCGACAACAACAAAAAGAGCAGGGTTAGACGAGATCTATTCATAGTAGGTTGAGCCCGATGATAGCCTATTTGCCGGCGAACTTGGTAATACGTCAAGCGTTGTTCGCTAGTCGACAGCAGGTTGTCCATCCACCGGTGGTTCGGGCCGCGTTAGGCGTTCGAGAGCTTTTCGGCTCATGATCGCAATGACGATGATCGAAACAATACTGGCGATCGCTCCGACGATAAAAATGTACGTTTCGCGCGTATTTTCGAGGTCCAGCTCCGCCAGTCCGGACCCCACAAAAGCCATTGACGCCGAACGAGGCAGCATTCCGACTGCGGTTCCGACGATGTACGCCGAAAGCGGCACCCGTGACGCCGCGAGCAGGAAATTGGTGAACGCGAACGGCATCGCGACCGACATTCGCAGCAGCGTTACTATCAGCATCGTCTTTTTCAGGTCTTCCTGAAGCAGCGACTGATAGATGGCTGCGGACCGCGGATGTCTCTTTAACATCACAAGCAGCCGCACGCCGCTGAGCCTTGAGTTGATAAAGAATGAGATCACAGAAGCCCCGATCACACCCGCTATCAATACCAAAAGTCCAACCTCGAACCCAAAAGCCCAACCGCTGACAATGCCGATAACGTTGGTCGGTAGCAAAGCGAGGCCGCAGAAGAAAAGCGTGGCGGCGAGGAATACAACGGTTCCGATCTCCCAATTCTCACGCAGCCAGTGCCCGATCGGGATTATAAAGACGATCAAAAGGGAGCTGCCTACGATCGGCATGAACGTCGATATGAGTGCCATCGGCGTCAGTCGTCCCAGCTCGCGAATGTTGTCTTTTATCTTTCGGATCACCGTTTTCAGATGATATCACTCGGAAACATCGCTGTCGTTTGCCACTCCCGTGTTACGCTACGACTATACGGATATGGATGTGGCGTCAAACGAAAACCATGTGGAATTTCGCAGTGCCGGGTATTCGATAAGCGGCACGCAGATACTGCGTGATATAGATCTGGAGATCCGTCGAGGCGAAACGCTGGTCCTCCTCGGCGAATCTGGCTGCGGAAAGACAACCACGCTCAAACTGATCAATCGGCTTATCGAGCCCACGTCGGGCGAGATCTATGTAGAAGGCAAACTAACCACGGACTGGAACCCGATCGAATTGCGACGCCGGATCGGCTATGTCCTTCAGGACGGCGGGCTGTTTCCGCATATGACAGTTCGTGCGAATGTCGGACTGGTTACGACGCTCGAGGACGCTGATCACGTTGTCGTAAAGAGCCGATCTAACGAGATGCTTTTGCTAGTAGGGCTCGACCCGGTGAAGTTTGGTGACCGTTTTCCCCACGAGCTATCCGGCGGCCAGCGTCAACGTGTCGGCGTTGCCCGTGCCTTGGCACCGGATCCTGATCTGCTACTTCTTGACGAACCTTTCGGTGCCCTCGACGCCATCACGCGGACCAATCTGCAAAAAGAATTTGCTCGCCTCGTGCGTGATCTCGCCAAAACCGCCGTTTTCGTTACCCACGACCTGCACGAGGCGATGCTGCTCGGCTCGCGAATAGCTTTGATGGAGAAAGGGCAGATCGTTTTGCTCGACACAGCTGAGAATTTTGCGGGCTCGGATCTGCCTCTCGCCCGTGCATATCTCGAAACCATTAGCGCCCGAATTTAGAACAGTAGTAATATACAGAAAACGATGACAACCAAGAATAGACGTGAATTTTTAAAGACCGGTGCAGCAGGTTTGGCGGCGATCGCATTGTTTCGAGATACGAATGGCGAGATCGTGGAACTTGCTGCGAATGATCCGTACCCTGAGCTGATCGAGGTGACGATATCGGAACTGCAAGCGCAGATGAAGTCCGGAAAGATGACCGCGCGTAAGCTCACCGAAATGTATCTCGAGCGGATAAAGCTGATCGACCCGAAAACAAACTCGGTTATCGAGCTAAATCCCGACGCTTTTGCTATTGCCGACCAGATGGATCGCGAGCGAAAACAAAAAAAGGCTCGCGGGCCGATGCACGGGATCCCGATCCTGATAAAGGACAACATCGACACGGCTGACAAGATGATGACTACGGCAGGCAGCCTCGCCCTCGTCGGAGCGCCAACGCCGAAGAAGGACGCGTTCGTCGTTCAGCAGCTTCGAAAAGCCGGTGCGGTGATCATAGGCAAGACCAACCTGAGCGAATGGGCGAATTTTCGCGGGCAGAGATCTATCAGCGGTTGGTCGGGCCGAGGCGGGCAGACGAATAATCCGTATTATCTCGATGTGAATCCGTGCGGATCGAGTTCCGGTTCCGGTGTCGCTCCATCGGCAAATCTATGTGCGGCGGCGGTCGGCACCGAGACTAACGGCTCGATCATTTGCCCTGCGAATACCAACGGCGTCGTCGGCATCAAACCAACGCTTGGCCTTGTTTCCCGAAGCGGCATCATCCCCATCGCTCATACCCAGGACACCGCCGGCCCGATGGCCCGAACCGTCGCTGATGCAGCCGCCCTGCTTTCGGCAATGACGGGCCATGACAAGGAAGACCCGATCACCGTCGATTCGCCAAAACGCGGAGCAAAAGACTACACAAAATTCCTGGACCGCAATGGCCTGAAAGGGGCCCGCCTCGGCCTCGTCATGCAGTTTATTCAGGGCCGCACCGCCGAGCAGACAAAGGCATATTATCAACCCTTTATCGAAAAGATTCGCGCCGCCGGAGCTACGCTGGTGGACGTAACCTTTGCTCCGGACTACAGCAAGGTCCAGGCCCAGCGTCTCGATGTGCTGCTGTACGAATTCAAGGCGGATCTAAACAAATATCTCGCTGGACGCGGAGCGAAATACAGAACGCTCGAAGACCTCATCAAGTTCAACGATGAGAATAAGGAAAAGGAACTGAAACTCTTCGGCCAGGAACTGTTCGTACAGGCTCAGGCAAAAGCCGACCTAACCGACAAAGGCTACATCGACGCCCTCGCCGCCGTAAAGCGAACAAGCGGCGTGGAAGGCATCGACGCCGTACTAGCAAAAGATAACCTCGACGCGCTCGTATCGCCTACCTCGGGAACAACCTGGGCAATTGCCGCCACTGCCGGCTACCCGTACATCACCGTCCCGCTCGGCCTCCGCGAGATCCCCGCATCCACAAACGCCCAAGGCTCCGCCGTCCCCGCGTCTATCGCAGCCACCGGCATGGCATTCTGGGGCAAACCATGGAGCGAACCGGCGCTCGTCAAATACGCTTACGCCTTCGAGCAAATGACAAAAGGCCGCGTGACGCCAAAGTTTTCGCCGACTTATTCCAGAATATCCTAAGTTTGGGGGTTGGATTTTAGTGTTTTAATCGATTTTTCTTCGAAAAACGACAGTTGTTATTCCGGACGAGGACATATCGATTAGCGGGGCATTGCCAATGATCCCAACGGTGATCGAGGCGTCCCCGAACTGCATTACAACTATCAGTTTAGCCTTCTTACCCTCAACGATTTCAATGCTTTGTATAGTCGACTTCTTAAATCCCGGGAACGTCACCTCAATTTCATAGGTACCGGGAACAAGATCCGCAAATGCAAATGCTCCCTGATTATTCGACACGACGGTGCGATGTTCCTTTTCTCGCTTCTTATTTGTAACTCTATGAATTTTAACTAACGCCCCAGAAATCACTGCTCCACCAGGATCTATTATTTCTCCCGTAAGCACACTCCGATCCGTCAACCCTTTCTCTGAGTAGGCGAGATTAACAGACTGCTTTCCTGGGTCATTATTCTGACCAAACGCAATCGAAAATAAGCCCAAGATAGTTGTCAGACTCGCAGTAGCGAACCGGGCAGTTCGCTGACGAAGTGCGCGAAGTCCGACTGGACAATCCTTAGTCAATACAGTTCCATCCGCTCGGCGGTATAACCGGATGCAAAGTCGGCCTTCAGCCTTGCGAACCAGCGTTTCGATCTCCTGGGTCGTCATCTCCGCAGTGTTATAGATGTTCAATTGACAGGAATCACATTGACGAACTCGATCGTCCCCAGTCATTGTTTCCCAGCCCACTGAACACGGAGAGGCGACACGTATGGATTGAACATCAAATTTCGGCTTGAGCATAAAAATATTTGACCTACTTTTCGGATGCTAAGTGTTTACGCGCTCGTTGCTTTGAGGCACTATGAATTTGTACAAGCTTCAAATTGGATGCGGGATTTTTTTAATTTCTTAGCCGACAACTGGCCCGAGCTGCTCACGTTAACCCGCGAGCATATCTTCCTTGTCTTTCTTTCAACAGGGGCAGCGACCCTGCTGGGCTTGCCGCTTGGGATTCTACTAACGCGCATCAACCCGTTGCGTACGCCGGTGCTTGGTTTTGCAAATATCATGCAGACGGTGCCGAGCCTGGCACTGTTCGGTTTGCTAATTCCTATTCCTTTGATCGGCGGCATCGGCTCTCGGACGGCGATAATTGCGCTCGCACTTTACGCTTTGCTTCCGGTTATACGCAATACCGTGACAGGAATTCTGGGAATAGACTCGAAGCTGATCGAGGCGGCGAATGCTATGGGCATGACTCCTTGGCATCGTCTGAAAATGGTCGAGCTGCCGCTCGCGATGCCGGTTATCTTGACGGGGATCCGTGTCGCCTTCGTGATCTCGGTCGGTGTCGCGACGGTTGCGGCGGCGGTCGGTGCCGGTGGCTTGGGGACATACATCTTTCGCGGCCTGCGCCAGAACGACAATAATCTGCTGGTCGCGGGAGCTCTCGCCTCGGCCTTGCTCGCCCTGCTTTGCGACTTCGCTCTTGGGCAGTTTGAAAAAAGTTATGAGATCGGCGAGCGTCAGCACGCCAGCCGCCGCCGTTTCGTCGCCGCAGGCGTGGCGGCACTTCTCGCCGCAGCGGTCGGGATCGGCTTCATCTCAAATTTAAGGTCTGGGATCGCAAATAACGCGGATGAGATCGGTGCAGGCCCCCAAAAGCAGCAAAAGATCGTCGTCGGTTCGAAGGACTTTACCGAGTCGGTCATCCTCGCCGAGATCCTTGCTCAAATGCTTGAAAGACAAGGGGTTATGGTAACGCGGCAGTTCGAGTTGGGCGGCAATCTTGCCCACGACGGCCTGCTTTCAAAACAGATCGACGTCTATCCCGAATACACCGGCACGGCCTACACCGCGATCCTCAAAAAGCCGCCGATCACCGATCCCAAGGCAGTTTATGATCAAACTAAAGCCGAATACGCCGAAAAGTTCGACCTGCACGTCAGCCCTTCGCTCGGCTTCTCAAACGATTTTGCGATCCTCGTTCGCGGCGAGGTCGCACGAGAAAATAACCTAAAAACGATCTCCGACGCCGTGCCGCTCGCAAAAACGTGGCAGGCAGGCTTCGGCCAGGATTTTATGTCTCGAGCCGACGGTTACGCGGGCTTTGCCAGGGCGTACGGTTTCCAGTTCGCGAAGCAACCCAGGGAAATGGACCTTTCCCTGACCTACCGAGCCCTCCAGTCCGGCGAACTCGACATCATCGCCGGCAATTCCACCGACGGCCTCATCGCCGCACTCGACCTTTTCCAGCTCGAAGACGACAGACGCTATTTCCCGCCATATCAAGCCGTCTTCATCGCCCGCCGCGAGATCGAACCCACTCTAACGGCCGTCCTCGCAAAGCTAAACAACGCCATCACGACCGAAGAAATGCGGCGGTTGAACTATGAAGTGGATGGGAAGAAGCGAACCCCGAGGGAAATAGCGGCAGAATGGATAGGCAAGATTTAAGATGATTTTTCTTGTTGCTTGTTGAGCAACAGGATACACTTAGTCATGGTCAGGTCGTTCCGGCACAAAGGCCTCCGAAAATTCTTTGAGTCAGGAAATGTTGCCGGTATCCAGCCGCAACATGGAAAGCGACTTAGAATGCTGCTTGCGGCTTTGGACACAGCATTCACGATCGAGGATATGAATATTCCTGGATTTCGCCTGCACCCGCTCAAAGGTGCGGAAAAGGGGAGATGGTCAATATGGGTCAGCGGGAATTGGCGTCTAACCTTTGAGTTCGTCAATGGCGACGTTCATATACTGGATTACGAGGATTATCACTAATGTCAATGCACAACCCGCCACATCCGGGCGAATTTATTACGGACGTCTATCTTGAGCCGAATCATATTAGTGGTCGTGAGTTGGCGATGAAACTTGACGTCGCGGCCTCTACGCTTAGTCGCGTACTCAAGGGGACGAACCGCGTTAGCCCGGAAATGGCTCTGCGGCTCTCGATGGCGCTGGGCCGTTCGGCTGAGAGTTGGGTTGCAATGCAATATAACTATGATCTTTGGCAGGCGAGGCAACGATCTGATCTCAGCGGCGTTAAGAAAGTAGATCTCAAGGCCGCATAGGCTGATTTGACGTAACGAATAATTAGCTTGCTTAATAATTAATTATCCTGTAGTGTAATAGTTTGATAATTCCGTATCTCATTCGCCGACGGTAAAGACGCCCTCATTGTGAGAAAAGCGTTATGGATAGTTCGAGGCACGGTTCGTTTATTACTGTTAGAAGAGTTTCGCGTTTTGCGCGAAGCCTCGAACGTAGGTTCCTTCCTTGCCACCGTTACACTGAAGATCATTCCACGTTAGTAACTTCTTATTACATCCCGAAGAAATGTTCCACCACCGTTTTGCACCCCATTTGTTGGAGTGCGGGGACGGAATAATAGGGCGAATTTATGCCTGTTAGAGAAGTGAACGGTTCTTCAGTAGATATAGATATATAATTTTAATGACTTTTAAAGATCTAGGCCTTTTGCCCGTTTTGACGGACAAATGCGTCGCTATGGGTTACACCGAGCCTACACCTATTCAAAAACAGGCTATTCCGTTTCTTTTGCAGGGCCGTGACATTCTTGCGTGTGCCGAGACAGGCACCGGTAAGACCGCTGCTTTCCTGCTTCCAATTCTTAACAAGCTCATCGAAGGGCCAAAACGCCCCGGAACTAAGGTTCTGGTGCTGTCGCCAACGCGTGAGCTAGCCAATCAGACCGAAGAGTTTTGCCGCAAGTTTGCCCCGAAAGGTATTACTTGCACGGCGATCATCGGCGGCAGCGGCTACAAGCGTCAGATGGATTCGCTCCGAAACGGTGCAAATATCATCATCGCGACGCCCGGCCGTCTTATCGACTTTATGGATCAGGGCTTGATCGATTTTCGCGGCCTGACCACTCTCGTCCTCGACGAGGCCGATCGTATGCTCGACATGGGCTTTTTGCCGTCGATCCGCCGTATCGAAAAGGTCATCCCGGCAAAGCGTCAGACTCTCTTCTTCTCGGCAACGATGTCGCGTGAGATCGAGACCATCGCCTACAAAATGCTGACCGATCCAGAAATGATCGAGGTCAGCCCGCGTGGGCGTGCCGGGCAGTTGATCACGCAGACGGCGTATTCGGTAAATCCGCAGTCGAAGATGGTCCTTTTGCTCGAATTGCTCGAGAAAGACGATCTTCAGCGTGTTCTGGTTTTCACCAGGACCAAACGCGGTGCCGACAGGCTCGCTCACGTGCTCGAAAAACGCCAGCACAGCTCAAACCGCATCCACGGCGACCGTTCGCAGTCGCAGCGTGATTCGGCCCTCAAGGCCTTTAAGGCCGGCCATACGAACATCCTGGTAGCGACTGACGTCGCGGCACGCGGTATTGATATCGATTCGGTCCAACACGTGATAAACTATGATATACCGGAGGCACCGGAGGATTATGTTCATCGCATTGGCAGAACCGGACGTGCCGGAAACAAGGGACGTGCGATAACGATCTTTACGATCGCTGAAGAACATAACATGCGTGCTATTGAGCGACTGACGGGCGAAAAGGTCGAACGCGTCGTTCATCCGGAATTTGGCGGCCAGCCGGCATTCGTGCCCGGCCCGGTTGCAAGAAAAAATACCGGATCGGCGGCACCAAAGCGTAGTTTCAAACGTTTTGGCTCCGGTCGGGGACGCTAAGAGGATAATAAAATGATCAAGAAACCTGCATTTGCGATCGGTGACACGACAGAAATGATGTGTTCCGCTTGCGATATCGAACAGATGCATAAGGTGATGACCGTCACTAAACAAGGCGTCATTACCAAGGCAGTCTGCGAAACTTGCGAAACCGCGAGCACCTTTACCCGAGGCCAAAAAACCTCGGTCTCAATGGGCACAGGCAAAAACGCCTCGCCTTACGACCGCTCGCGAAAATACAAGAAGGGCCAGGCCATGACCCACGACAAATTTGGCCGCGGCGAAGTAACAGCCGTCATCGAACCCCAAAAGATCGACGTCCTCTTCGGTGACCAGGTCCGACGCTTGATACATTCGCAGGTCTAATTCAGGTCGGAACCGGGAACGATAGTGACTGGGTTCTTTTGGCCGAACCACTAAGATCAAAAAGGCTGTCCGAAACTGAAAAGTTCCGGAGAGCCTTTTTGTTTTTGTTGAGCGGCCTGCGAGCAACGGCTGTTATAGTCTTCTAATGGACGACAAATTCAACATCTCCAAACGAAAACCTGAAACCAAGATCGAGATCCTCCAGGCAAAGATCGAGGAACTCGTGAAAGTCCGTGATCAAGAGAAAGATCTGGCAGCCAAGAAAAAGTTGAACGCCGAGATCATGACTCTATTCGCACAGTACGAGAGGCTGAAATTGTGATTTGGTTGTACCCTTTTTTGTAACCAGTTTGGTCATACTTATCATAAACCGCGCAAGGCTACCTTATTGAGTATGCCGCATCGAATCTAATATGAGCGTTACCTACCTAAAAGCGATCGCCCTTGCGGCAACAATTCTAATTGTCGTTTCCTCAAGCAATATCGCTCGCGGGCAGCGACCTTTAAAGGTTTTGGAGCAGTACAGTTTAAATACGGCGGAATATCAGGCAAACCCCAAGACTGCCACTCGACGAATCGAGTATCTCTATTTCTATGACGCTGCCAATAAGATTGTGGAACGGTGGGATTTCTTGGGCAACTACTACAGACGACACGTTTTCAGCCGTGATCGAAGGGGTCGCACTTCGGCAGATCTCATATATGAGTCGACTCGCCTTGGCGAAAATGAATGGTTTAAGGTCGAACGCTCCTCAACCGGTGTAAGAGTCGTGCCAACCGTAAGCGACAAGCTGCTTGAGATCAAACTCTCAAAGTACAATGACCGCGATCAGGATATTGAGGAACAAACTACGGACGGCGATGGAATTTTGAAAGAGCGGGTTACTCGTGATTTCGACCGGTACGGCAACATGACGCTTTATCGACGGACGAACGCTAAGGGAACTCTCATAGGTCAGGAGACCCAAAGACGGTGCAGTTCCGACGGACGTCGATGTGAGAGTTCGAGTCGTCAGATGGACGGCACGATTGTTAAGAACATAACTAGCAACGACGAAAAATATCGGATAATCCTTGACGAGGTGTTTCGTTACCCCTTATCAGTTCAAGGCAAACCCTTGCTCACGGGCAGATCGGTACGGAGTTATATTGGAGACCGGTTAGATCTCGATTGGTTTATCTTCAGAGACGACGGAACCCCAACTCAGCGGCTGATGATTGTTTCTAAAGGCGACCGTGAGATCTCACGTAAGACATTTTCTGCTTCAATAAGCGACGATGGCGCCGTCAAATGGCTTCCGGACACCGAGGAGCTTCGCGAATGCACTTTCGACAAGGGCGGTGAGTGTATAACTGAGATTTGGAAAGAACGTAAGTCCGGGGAGACAACGTTCAAGTTGAATTTGATCCACGAGCGCGTGGTGAGTTGGTACTAGCCAGCACGCAAAAAAAGGCCGCCAAATCTTGGACGGCCATCTGTGAGGTCTCGCTCAAACTGCTCAGTCTACTTCTTTACTACCTGCGTCCGCTCTTCAGGATCAGGCCTACGATCAGGCCTATGGCGGCTGAGATGAGGATGGTTTGGCCTGGTTTTTGGCGGGCGAATTCTTTGGCGTCTTCGACCAGTTCTTTGGGGTCCTTGGCCGAGAGTTCTTTGAACTTGTCGCCAGCTACCGCGAATTTATCGCTGGCAAAATCTTTGGCTTTCGCGGCCGCGTCCTGAATTTTCTGTCCGTATTCCTGTGCCTGCATCTTGAGATCTCCTAAAAACTCGTCATCTGTAACCTTTTCCGGCGAGTCGACCGGGATAAGGCTCTGGTTCAATTCTTGTTCTGCTTTCTTAACTTCTGCTTCAAATTCCGACATTATTAATCCTCCTCAAATAAAGTGGCGACAATTTTTGCCGCTATCCTGCGTGAATTGCTCCTTTCGGATGAATTCTTACGCCATACAGTTGTAACGATTTTTCACCGGGTTTTGTTCCAAATAATTGACGGTTGAAAAAGTTAACACAAGTTTTAGTTGACAGAGCGAATCCGAAAATGAGAATCTTACGATTTCGGTAAGTAAGTGGTTACTTACCGATGAGATCGGGAGATATTTTTGATACGAAACTTGTTCAAATGTGACCATCCGGCCAGGATGACGGGTGATGAGAGGCGTGAGCAGATACTGCAAACGGCGGTCGATCTCTTTTCAAGGAAAGGGTTTAAGGGGACGACGACCAAAGAGATAGCGGCTGCGGCGGGCGTTTCTGAGGCGATGGTTTTTCGCCATTTCGCCACGAAGGACGATCTTTACGCCGCGATCCTGGATGCCAAGGCGTGCATCGACGGAACGCACATGTTTCCGTGGGAAGGCAACGATCTTCTGCTAAAAGCAGTTGCCGAGAAAGATGATTTCGGGGTCTTTTACAACATCGCTCTCGCAGCGATGAATAAGCATCACGAAGACGTTCCGTTCATGCGGCTCCTGTTTTATTCGGCTCTTGAGGAGCATGAACTGGCGGAGCGATTTTTTCAGGAATTTATCAGCCAGGTCTATAAGTTTATCGGCGGCTACATCGCCGAACGGCAAAAAGACGGGGCGATCCGCGAACTCGACCCGCGTATCGCGGTCCGGTCATTTGTCGGGATGATGATCCATCATTCGTTGAATAACATTCTGTGGGACAAAAAACGCGTGATCCTCGACATGACAAACGAAGAAGCCGCGGCGAATTTTGCCCGAATTTTACTGAACGGGATCCGATCCCAGGACGTTAACAATTAAATGAGAGAGAAACGAAGCCTTAAAACTCTTGTATTCATAGCACTTATCTCGCTTGCGACGTGGGGATGCGGTTCGCAGTCTGCCAATTCCAATGCGAACACATCGGCCGGGCCGCCGACCATTGACGTCCAGACGACGCAGGCGGTCGTGAAGCAGATACCTACCTATTTCGAGGCGACAGGTAATCTGGCGAGCGACGCGCAGACGGACGTTGGGCCTGCGATCGCGGGCAAGATCGTCGAGGTTAATTTCGATGTCGGCACCTACGTTAACAAAGGAAGCGTAATGCTGCGGCTCGACGATCGTGATGCACGCATCCGCGTCGAACAGGCCGAGGCACAGGTCGAACAGCAGCGAAAGGCCGTCGAACAGGCCATCGCTAATCTGCGGCAGACCCAGGTTCGGCTCGGCATCAAGGACGGCGAAACCTTTCCGATCGAAGACTTTTCTCAGGTGAAAACTGTACGAGCGAATCTTGTATTAGCAGAGAAAGAACTGGCGCGTGCTGAAAAACTGCATGCGACGGGCGACATTTCACGACAGATACTCGAGCAACGCCGTTCTCAACGAGATGCTCTATTCGGAAATCTCGATGAAGCTCGTTCGAATGCCGCCGTCGCGATCAGAGCGATCGATACGGCTCGAAGTGCTGTCAATTCCGCCCGTGCCGCGGTTCAAACCGCCGAAACACAGGTGGATCAAGCCCGAAAGGCGCTTGCTGACACGGTCGTTTACGCTCCGTTCAGCGGCTATATCTCGGAACGCGTCGCTGATCTCGGAGAATACATAAGCCCTTCGGCCCCGAACACCAAGATCGCCACGATCGTCCGGACATCGACACTCCGACTTCGCATCGACGTTCCAGAGGCATCGATCGGCAAGGTTTCGGTCGGGCAGGGAATCTCGATGCAGACCAGTGCGTATCCTGACCGCAATTTTGCCGGCACGGTCGCCCGCATTCTACCTAGCCTCAACGCAACCGCGAGAACACTTACAGTCGAGGCCGAGGTGCCAAACGGCGATGGCCTGCTAAAGCCAGGCCAGTTCGCCACCGTCCGCATCACGCAGGCAAAGGCGGAGAACGCGATAGTCGTTCCCGTTTCTGCGGTCAAAACTGTCGGCGATGTTAACTCGGTCTTCATTGTGAAGGACGGCGTCGCACGTGAACAGTTTGTACAAACCGGCCTGCTCGAGGGTCAGACGATCCAGATCAAGCAGGGAGTCAACGAAGGCGATATGGTCGTGACGGGAAATGTCGCGGCGGTAACGGATGGAGTGATGGTCAGAGCCAACTGAACCTAAGGCGTATCAGGGTAGAAGTTTATGCAGTGGTTAGCAGAAGTTTGTGTTAAACGGCCTGTTTTTGCGACGATGTTGATCTTGTCGCTGGTGGTCGTCGGCGCCTATTCCTTCTTCAGTCTCGGTGTCGATCTTTTTCCAAAGGTAGACTTCCCAACGGTTACAGTCACGGTTGTGAACCTGGGTTCGTCGCCCCAGGAGATCGAGACCGAGATCACCGAAAAGATCGAGGAAGCCGTCAACACCATTAGCGGTATCGACGAACTGCGTTCGTCATCGATCGAAGGCGTCTCGCGTGTTTTCGTGCAGTTCGTACTGGAAAAGGACGTTAACGTCGCGGCACAAGAGGTCGAGAACCGCGTTCAAACGGCGATCCCAAATCTTCCTGTCACCGCCCAACAGCCGACGGTTCAGAAATTAGATTCCGATGCTGCTCCGGTACTTCGCATCGTTGTTTCTGCTCCGACCAATATCCGCGAGGTGACCGAGGTTGCTAGAAAACAGGTCAAGGAACGCATCGAATCGATCAACGGCGTCGGCCAGGTGACGATCATTGGGGGACGCGAGCGGCAGGTAAATGTCTGGGTCGACCCGGACAAGATGCGCTCCTACAACATCACGCCCGGCCTCGTTTCAAATGCTCTGCGTGTGCAGAATCTCGAATTCCCAAGCGGCCGTCTCGACGAAGGGCAAACGGAAACAAGCGTCCGAACGCTCGGCAAGATCAAGAAGGTCGAGGACTTTAATGAGATCGTCGTCGCGGCACGCGGCACATATCAGGTCAAGGTCAAAGACCTTGGCACGGTCGAGGACGGAGCTGAAGAGCTACGTTCCGAGGCCAGGTTGAACGGGCAGCCCGCCGTCACGCTGATCGTCGCAAAGCAATCTGGTCAAAACACGGTAGCGGTCGCTAACGCCCTAAAAGAACGACTCGCGGAGATCCAGCCGACTCTTCCAAAGGGATTTGAGCTGAAGATCGTCGCGGATAACTCGCGGTTTATCGAGGCCTCACTCGGTGCAATTGAAGAGCACTTGATCGTCGGATCGATCTTCGCGTGTATCGTCGTTTTTCTGTTTTTGTGGAATATTCGCTCGACGTTCATCGCGGCGATCGCTATTCCGACATCGATCATTTCAACATTTGCCCTTGTTTACGCGATGGGCTACACGCTTAATTCGATCACAATGCTTTCGCTGACCCTGATGGTCGGCATCGTGATCGACGACGCGATCGTCGTGCTCGAAAATATCTTTCGCTTTGTCGAGGAAAAGGGAATGCATCCCTTTCAGGCGGCGATCGAGGGTACGAAAGAGATCGGTCTCGCCGTTCTCGCAACTACACTTTCGCTGATGGCAGTGTTCGTCCCGATCGGCTTTATGCAGGGCATCGTCGGACGATTCATGTCGAGCTTTGGCCTGACGGCGGCATTTGCCGTGGGCGTTTCGTTGCTGGTTTCGTTTACGCTAACGCCGATGCTCGCCGCACGGATGATCAAGCCAAAACCCCATGAACCAGAGGGCGATGGCGAACAGATATCTGGCGACGGAATGGTGGAAGAAGCGGCGCGTCCAAAGAGTGCGAAAGACCGCGGCTTTTACAAGTACATCGATGGTGCCTACACCTCGATGCTCAAGTTTTCGATGGGCCATCGATGGTTGATCGTCGTGCTCTGCATCGGAGTTTTCCTGAGCATCATCCCGCTGTTTACCTATGTCGGTAAGAACTTTCTTCCCGTCGACGACCAGTCTCAATACGAAGTTTCGGCACGTGCTCCTGAGGGTAGTTCGCTGTCGGAGACGTCGCTGACGCTCGAACGCATAGCGACCGAGATCCGCAAACAGGCAGGCGTGACCGATACGCTCGTCACGGTCGGCGGCGGAGATCAGGGCGTTGTAAATAACGGCACGATCTACGTAAAACTCTCCGAGATCAGCGATCGCGACAAGTCTCAGGAACAGATGATGTCCGACACCCGCGAAGTTCTAAAGCAGTTCCCCGGCCTGCGTACCGGTGTTCAGCCGGTTCAGGCATTTTCGGGCGGCGGTTTTCGTAACGCCAATGTTCAGTTCATGATAGCCGGTCCGGATCTAAAGCAGCTCGAGGTCTTTTCCGAAGCGATCCTTGCAAAGATGAAGGACATACCCGATGCCGTCGACGTCGATTCGACGCTCATCAGCGGTAAGCCCGAGGTGCAGCTTTTGGTCGATCGGACCAAGGCGGCGGATCTCGGTGTGCAGGTGGGTGATGTTTCGCAGGCTCTGAATATCCTGGTCGCAGGGCAGGAAGCGACGACGTTTAATCAGGGTACGGATCAATACGAGGTTTGGGTGCGGGCGAATAACCAGTTTCGCTCAAGCATCGAGGGCCTTAACAGAATGGTCGTTCCGTCGACAAAGCTCGGCCTGGTTTCGCTCGACAATCTCGTGACGTCGAGCCCCGGTTCCGGCCCGAGCTCGATCGAACGCGTCAACCGCCAGCGACAGGTGACCCTGCTTGCAAACACTCGTCCGGGCGGCTCAGCTCAAAAGATCCAGGACGGCATCAACGCCGCAGTCGCAGAACTAAAACTGCCAGTTGGGTACACGGTCGGATACATCGGCCAGTCGAAAGAAATGGGCAAGGCCGGTATGTACTTCCTGATAGCGATCGGGCTGTCGTTCGTCTTCATGTACATCGTACTGGCGGCTCAGTTTGAGTCGTTCATCCATCCGGTGACGATCCTGCTTACGCTGCCGCTCTCGATACCATTTGGCATTTTGAGCCTGCTGGTGATGGGCCAGACCGTAAACATCTTTTCGGGCCTCGGGCTGCTGCTGCTCTTTGGCGTGGTCAAAAAGAACGCAATTCTACAGATCGATCACACGAGTCACCTGCGTTCGCAGGGGCTCAACCGGTACGAGGCGATCATTCAGGCAAACCGCGACCGTCTGCGTCCGATCCTGATGACGACGATCGCACTGGTCGCGGGTATGATCCCGCTTGTCATCTCGACCGGTCCGGGGGCTGGAACGAACCGTTCGATCGGCGTGCTTGTCGTCGGCGGCCAGTCGCTGTGTCTGCTGCTGACGCTGCTCGCGGTTCCGGTGTTTTATTCCATATTTGACGACATGGCTGAAATGCGTCTGTTCAGCAAGGCCAATCGATTTGCGTCGTGGCTGTTTGGCGGTATGAAACGGCGTGTTGCGACGGCGGCGAGTTCGCTTGTGAGCAAGCAATAGCTCTCATTTTATATGTATCGGTATTTATACGTCTTAGTAATATTGTTGTGTCTCGGCGGCGCGGCGGAGCTTCTTGCTCAGGACCCGACGCCGAGCCCAACGCCAGTCGTTATCGACAAGCAATCGACGGAGCCCGAAAATATTAAGGGAGTTCCCGATATCGCTCCGGCATTCCGCTCGGACGAACGCGGCCTGCCTGATCTGGGACGCGTCGGTGTCGACATGCTTCGCCAGCGAACGATGACCCTGAAAGAGGCGATCGAACTCGCGATGGAGAACAACAAGGACATCGAGGTCTCGAGAACGACCGTGCGAAGCGCCGAATTCGACCTTGCAGCAGCCCGCGGATTTTATCAGCCGAGGCTTTCCGGCCAGACGTACTATGACCGCTCGACCACGCCGAACGTCAGTATTTTTAGCAATAATCAGGAAACTACGGTCGGCACACTTGTTGGAAATGCGCAGGTGCAGGCGTTTGCGCCAAACTACGGCACGGTCTTTACGGGCGGATTCAATAATTCCCGAGTCACGACCGATAACCCGATCTCGATCCTCAGCCCGCAATACAATACTGGCCTGACGTTCTCGATCACGCAACCGATCTTTCGCGGACGTAAGTTTGACCAGCAGCGGCGAACCATCGAGATCGCAAAACGCAATATTTCGCTCACCGATACCCAATTTCGTCAGCGCTCGATCGAGGTCGTCGCCGGTGTCGAGCGCGCGTATTGGGACCTGACATTTGCCCTGCGCAACCTGCAAGTCCAGCGCGACGCGGTCCGCGATGCTAAAGATCAACTCGAACACAATCGCCGTCTCGTCGCCGAAGGCCAGCTTGCTCCGATCGATATCATCGCGTCCGAAACGCAGGTGGCAAATTTTGAGCAGGCCGTTTACGACGCTCTGAATATAGTAAATACCGCAGAAAACGCACTGAAAAACCTCGTCTCGCCAAATCGCAACGGAGCCCTCTGGGCTGAGGCGATAACGCCCGTTGAACCGGTCGAGGTCGCGGCTCCGCGAACCACTTTGACCGAGGCGATCAATATGGCGATCGAAAATCGGCCTGAGATCGAGATAAACAAAGCCCAGCGTGAGCTGAACGCCGTCGATCAGCGTTTCTACAAAGAGCAATCGAAGCCGCAGATCGACTTCGTTGCAAGTTACGGCACATCGGGCATTGGCGGTGGCCAGAACCCGAACTTCAGCCCCAATTTTCCGACGCCGTGCTCGACCGACCCCGGATCGCCCGCGTGTCAGCAGCAGCAAGCGAATCTCGCTCTACTGACCGGCAACCCGTTTTCAGGGCTTTTTGCCCAGCGTTATCCGGTGCTCCGGTTTGGTATTAATTTCAGTCTGCCGCTCTTTGGCGACAAGACGGCTGAGGCCCAGCTTGGCAAAGCTCTCGTCGAGGCCGAGCGCATTGAGACGCAGCGTGAACAGGTTGAACAGTCGATCCAGGTAGACGTCCGCAACGCTCTGCAGGCCATCCGCACGAACGAAGCTCGCCTTCGCTCGGCGGCGATTGCCCGTGAAAACTCAATAAAACAGTACGAGTCCGAGCAGCGAAAACTGAACGAAGGCCAGTCCGATGTCTACAAGGTCCTTGAACGCCAAACCGCTCTAACCGTCGCACGAAGCAACGAACTCCGAGCCCGCACCGACCTAAACAAAGCCATCGCCGAACTAGAACGCGTCACCGGCAGTTCGCTAAAAGCCAATGATATCGTCCCTAAAGTGAAGAAATAAGATCACGCTGGTCGGCTGATTATTTTGCGGCTTGCCGCTCTATTTGCGGAGAAGCTTGCTTCTCCGTTAAGTTTGTATAAATCTTGCGGCTTGCCGCCGCCCTAACGCCAATCGATCTGAAGATGGTCAGTCAAAAGCGGAGCATCAACCTCATCTTTCCGATTCCACTGTCGGCGCTTGAAAATAGATACTCATCGGTATGATCAGCCAATCCAGCCCTAGCGGGATTCATATGAATGTAGTTGACCTTTTGCATGGAAGCGTCCTCGCCGGTTATTCGAAATGCGTTCCGGGCATTTAAGCTCATTTCACGCATTTTGCTGCGTTTTGTGCGTTATTGTACGATCCACGCGGTTTGCTACATACTTTTTACAAATTTTCGGGTAAGGTGTTCGATGCGTGGGATTTCGCTGGGAAAAATGATGAAAGCGGTTTACATTAACGAATTAGGATCGATCGATAACTTGTCGCTGGTTGAGGTTGGGGAGCCTCGGCGGCCGGTGGGTGATAAGGTGTTGGTGCGGGTTCGGGCGGCGGGTTTGAATCGGGCTGATCTGCTGCAGGTTCGCGGGGCTTATCCGCCGCCGCCGGGGTACTCACCAAATATTCCGGGCCTGGAATTCGCGGGTGAGATCGCGGCTATCGGCGAGGAGGTTACGGACTGGAAACCGGGGACGCGCGTTTTCGGGATAACGGCGGGCGAGGCTCAGGCCGAATACGTTCTGACCACATCGCAGATGATCGCCGAGATCCCAGAGCATCTCAGCTTCACCGAGGCGGCCTGCATTCCCGAGGCTTTCATAACCGCCAGCGACGCGCTTTTGACGCTCGGCGGTCTTGGGACGCATTCTCGCGTTCTGATCCACGCCGTTGGGTCAGGCGTCGGGTTGGCAGCGATGCAGATCGCAAAAGCTTGGGACGCGTTTATCATCGGGACATCGCGGACCGAGTCAAAGCTCGAACGCTGCGCGTCGTTGGGCCTTGATCGCGGGATAGTCGTCAGCGGCGATTTAGATTTTGGGACGCAAGTTTTGGAAGCTACTCACGGCAAAGGAGTTGACGTTATCGTTGACCTGGCGGGCGGGCCATACGTTGCCGAGGATCTAAAGTGCGTCGGAGTTCTGGGACGCATAATCCTCGTCGGCCTGACCGCTGGACGAAAGGCTGAGATCGACCTCGGGCTGATCCTGCAAAAACGTGCGCGTATCATCGGCACCGTTCTGCGGTCACGGCCCGCGGAAGAAAAAATAGCAGCGACGCGCGTATTTGCTGGCCAGATCCTGCCGCTTTTTTCAACGGGCCTCAAGCCAAACCTCGACCGAGCATTCCCAGCCGCAGAAGTCTGGGACGCATACAATTATCTGGCGTCGAATGAGAGTTTTGGAAAGGTCGTGCTGGAGTTTTAGGCGAGTCGGTCAGCCGCCTCATCAGTAATGATGCAGAGCCCTGGAATGTCGTAAGCGTCGAGTTCGGAGAGCAGCGTAACCGCCTGTTTGTAAGTAAGCCCGCCCGCCTGACGCTGGTCAAAAGAAACGACCGACCACATGGGTTTATCCAACTCACTCTCGATCGCCTCAGGAAACGCGTCGTCAAAGATCGGCTCGCCAAGCGAACGGATCTCAAAAACGTTGTTGATAAATTTAGGCTCCTCCCGACGCCCAAAATGGCGCGAGCCGGAACGCATTTCCTGAATTTTCATACACTTACGAGCGCGAAAGTGAATTTAACATAGTGGATAGGCGATGTAAATACTTTTCTGTCGCGGGGCGGATAGACCGTTCTGGCTTTCATGCGGATTTTCCGCTAGAAACCTTATGGCTGAAATAGCGCCGAACTTGATAAACTATTCTTTTGCCCATACTAATGCTTTACCGAGAATCGATCTTCATCACCGGCTTTCCCGGATTTATTGCCGGGCGGCTGCTCGAACGGCTGATCAAGCCTGAGACGCAGTATTTTTTGCTGGTCCAGCCGCAGTTTGTTCGGCTGGCGATGACGCGGATCGAGGAGATCGCGGAGGTGCATCAGGTAGACCTCGACGCGTTTGTCATCGTCGAGGGCGACATTACCTTGCCAAACCTCGGCCTTCCAAACGCCGATCTCGAGACCATCCAGTACGAAACCACCGACGTCTTTCACCTCGCCGCCGCTTATGATCTGGGCGTGGGCAAAGACACCGCGTTCAAAGTAAATCTCGAGGGCACCAAACACGTCAACGACCTCGCCTTGTCGATCAAGAATCTGCACCGTTACAACTACATCTCGACCTGCTACGTGGCAGGCAAACGAACGGGCCGGATCCTTGAGACCGAGCTGGAACACAAAGAAGGCTTTCGCAATTTTTACGAAGAGACCAAGTATCTCGCCGAGATCGAGGTCGACCGTTTGAAGAGTCACGTACCGCTCACGATCTATCGCCCGTCGGTCGTCGTCGGCGATAGCGAAACGGGTGAGACGGCGAAGTATGACGGCATCTACTACCTGCTGAATTATCTGCGAAGGGCCCCGCAGATACTTCGGCTGCTGAACATCGGCAACCCTTCGGTGCGGCTCAATCTCGTGCCGGTCGATTTTGTGGTCGAGAGCATTTACGAGCTTTCTCGTGATCGAAACGCCGTCGGCCGAACTCTGGCCCTCGCCGATCCGTCGCCGCTGACGACCTCCGAGATATTCGACGTGCTCGCCAAAGACCTCTGCGGCCGAAAGTCCGAATTCCAATTGCCACAGCGTGTCGCCGAATGGTTTCTGCACACCGGCATCTCGCCCTCGGTCACCGGCCTGCCGCATCACGGCGTGCCGTATTTCTTTATCTCGCAAACCTACGACACCGCCCTGGCCGACGACCTGCTAACCCCGCACGGCATCGCCTGCCCGCGTTTTCCTGATTATGTAAGCAACATCGTAGATTTTGTCGAAGAGAATCCAACCCTGACTGGACCGCAAGCGTCCCGCTTGCCCGCGTAGGGCGATGGCGCAAGCCACTGCCCCGGACAAAGTTTCCTGCTCCTGCGGCATCACACAGAAAATGGCCTACTTTGCTCGCATATCGTTCTTGTTTTTGGTATTCGCCACCGCTGCTGTCGCGCAGAGCGGGCGGATACAGCCGACTCCGACGCCCACACCTGCTAGCGATACGATCCGCGTTGAAACCGAAGAGATCAAGCTGAACGTTCTAGCATTTGATGAGAAGGGCGATTTCTTTCGCGATGTCACGGCAAAGGACCTCGTCATCACCGAAAACAACATCATCCACCTGCCCGAAAGCGTCCGCCGCATTCCGGCGAATGTCCTCATCGTAATGGACACGGGCGGAGAGCTTCGCAGTATGAAATCGCTCGATACCACTCGAAAAACGGCTTTCGGGCTGGTCAATGCCCTGCGGCCGGGCGATTCGGTTTCGCTGCTGCAGTACAGCGACAAGGCCGAGATCGTCTCGGAATGGACCGAGGATCGCGGGGCGACGATCGACGCGATCAAGAAAACAAAATTCGGCCGCCGCTCAGCGTTTGTCGAAGCTCTCAAACTGGCGACGGACTATTTGACTAAGGCCGGACTCGACAACAAACACCTCGTCCTCATCACCGATGGTACCGACAGCTTTGGCCGCTCGAGCGAGAAGTTTGACGTGATGCAGCGGCTTTTGACGACCGATATCACCGTCCACGTCCTCAGCTACACCAGCATGGAAGCCGCCGATATCGAACCGCGTACAAAAGGCATCTCAAACACGCCGCCGCCCAAGGCCATGCCCGACGAGATCCAGGCCACGCTCCCAAACGGGGTCAAGGATAAAGGCGTCAAAATAGGCCCCACGATCAATCTTGACCGCACGCTGATAAACAAAATGAAGGCCCGCAAAACAGACCTCAAAACCGCCGAGGAGCAGCTCGAAAAGCTCGCCGTCAGCACCAACGGCGAGTTCATCCTGCCCGCCGGCGTCGACGAAATGAAAGAAAAATCCGCCCTCGTTGCCCGTATGATCGACTCATCCTACGTCGTCACCTACACCCCCAAAGTCCCCGTAGCCGAAACCCGAGGCATCGCCGAACGAACGATCGACGTAACCTCGCGACGCCCGGGATTGGTCGTGCAGGCAAGACGGAAGTTGCTGATAGATAAGTCGAATGACTGATTCGCGGGCGGACTATCGGTGGAATGCCGGATGCGGAAGCCCGCACGAAGTAAGGGCTCTCTTGGAAGGCATTCGACGTTGAGGTCTTCACGTACATGGCGTTTCTGAGTTCTTACTCAGAGCCCTTACTTCGTGCGGGCTTCTGCATGCAGAGATTGTCCGATTTCTTAGCCTCGCGGTGTATTTATTCTGTAACCAGCGAACACGACTCTGCGTCATTGATTTCAACGGCCGCATCTTGCATGAGTAGTTATACCGCATTGCAGAAAGAGGAGATCTTACACCGAGTTGACGAGGCTGCGCCTGAGGCGTACGTTCATGCCGAGCGTACGGACAGGCAGCTCGTCGACCTGGTTTTGGCGGGCGATGCGTATGCTTTTGAGGAGATCTTTGACCGGCACAAACGGCTGGTCGCGGTGGTGGCGAGCCGGTATTTTCGGCGGCATGAGGAGATCGAGGAGATAGTTCAGATCGCTTTTACCAAGGCATTTTCCGAACTCGAATCTTTTCGCGGCAAATACGACCGTTCGCTGTCGAGCTGGCTCGTCAAGATCACCTGCAACGCATGTTTCGATGTGCTTCGCACGCAGAAACGTAAACCCGAGCGGCTGAACTGCGACCTTTCCGAATCCGAAGCCGACATTCTGCTTACCGTGACCGCCGATGCCTCTCTCGCTCCCGAAAAGAACCTGCTCGACCGCGATCTTGCCGATAAGCTGATGGCGATGGTGCCCGAGGACGACCGGCTGCTGCTGCAGATGCTCTATGCCGAAGATATGACGACGGCGGACATAGCGGAAGTCCTGGGCCTGTCGCGGGCAAATGTTAAGGTTCGTGCATGGCGGGCTAGGGCAACGATGAAAAAGGTTTTGAAAAGGCTTTTGTAACCACGCGGGCGCGGCCGGCGTCCTTTGTATTGAGCAATGATAAAACGCAAATTAAACAACACGGCACTGGAGTCGATCGGCAAAGCGGTCTTTAAGAGCGAACCGCTGCCGCTGGCTGAGATCGACCAGATCGTTGCGAAACCCGAGCTTTTTTCGCTGATCCAGAAGCGAATTCAAAATGCTCCGGCAACCGCCGCACCTGTTCCGGCACGCGTTTTACCGGCTCGCAGGTATGTTCTTGCGTGGTCGGGCATGGCAATGACTTTTGCCGCCGCGGCGGCACTCGCGGTTCTTAATACTAAAGAAGAGCCGCGAAAGGCACCGGTTCAGATTGCAGTTTTAGATCAGGTTCCGGATGCCGTTCCGGAAAAGGTCGCACGGGTCGAGGTTCCTCCTCAACCGAACACTGGTAAACTTTCGGCGATCCGTGCGACCAAAGATCAACCGCGTTACGAACAGGCGATAGTTCGCACCACCAGCTCCAGGCGACGGCCCGAGACCGAGTATGCGGCACCTGAAAATAGTTTTTATCCGGTTTCCTATACCGGCGACCCGGCGGAAACGGCGGGCGGCGGCCAGGTTATCAGAGTTGAATTGAAGCGATCTTCGCTTTTTGCACTTGGAGTCGATCTCCCGCTTGAGAATGACGACCCGGTTGTCAAAGCCGACCTTATCGTCGGACGAGACGGCGTGACACGGGCCGTTCGTCTCGTCGATTAAAGTTTTTTGTTCATTAAGGAGAGTGAGATGAGGATTTTTTTATCAACAGTAGTTTTAGCTTCGGCAGCCGCCGTGGTTTCTGGTCAGCAAGCGAACGAACCCGTAGATGCGGTCAGAGTTGCTCCCGAAGTCCGGGCCAAGGTCATCGCCGAACTGGCTTCGGCGGCTGGTGCTAGAGGCGGTGTCAAGGGCGTGCCGTTCTCCGCAGAAGAAGTTAACGAAAGCGTTCAAACCCTCGCTGACGGCAACCGTATCGTTCGCAATTCGACCGGCAAGTTTTACCGCAACAGCGAAGGCCGCATCCGTCGCGAATCGAGCGGCGGCACCGGCGGTGTTTTTGGCACGACGTTTATGTACGGCCAGGGTGTTTCGATCGTTAGCCCGGACCTAGGAAGTAAGTATCTGCTGGATTCTAATCTGAAAACAGCCAGAGTGATCGAATTGGAAGGCCAGAATCTGGCGATCGCCGGCAGTTCAAACCTCGCGGCCAAGTTGCGGAGCAACGCAGAAACGTCGCCGCAGGCGATGGTTGATGCGGAAAAGAGAGCCGTTGAGATGCTTCAGAGGGCTGGCGGGACACCGGGAGTTACATTCTCGACCGCTCCGATGGCACAGGGCAGTTTTGCATATACAACTATTCCGAGTGCTACTAACAGCAAGTACGAAACCCGGACCGAAGAACTTGGCACTCGAGATTTCGAAGGCGTCTCGGCCGAAGGCACTCGTCGCACAACGACCATCCCTGCAGGAGCCATAGGAAACGAAAGGCCGATCGAGGTCGTCTACGAACGGTGGTACTCGAAGGAACTCGGAATGGTGGTCTATTCCAGGAACACCGACCCGCGAATGGGCGAGCAGACCTACAAGCTCACCAATATCGTCAGGGCCGAGCCCGACCCCTCGCTCTTCAGCATTCCGACCCACTACAAAAAAGTGAGCGAAACGGGGACCTACTATCGCGTCGGTGAACCGAGGGCAGTGAAGCCATCGGCTCCGGCAAAGGCGGTTAACGTATCCTCGCCCGCAAAAGCCGCCCGTCCGTAACGTCTTAGACCACACTTGAGCGGCTCGCATCCACGGGCCGCTCACCCGTTCAACACCAGAAATAACTTTTCTTCGGACAGTGATCCGATCATCGCCGCCGAACCGCGTTCCCACTTTGTTGATCGACTCCTTACGGGCGGCCTTCGTATGACCGCCCTTTTTTCGTTTTATTTCAGATGGAACTGTTGTAAATTGAGGGCATGAGGAGACTCTCGCTAATCGCAATAATGCTGGCCTTTTCGAACCTCGGTTTCGGGCAGACCGGCTGTCCTCGAGTTGTAGTTTACGGCCCGGCGGGTATCGTTTCCCCGGGCGAAAATATTACCTACACTCTAAGCATCGTTCCGCCCGAGAAAGAGGTTGGCTTGTCATATCTATGGACCGTTCATTCAGCAGACGGCCAGGTGGGCATGGTTCGAGGTCAGGGTACGAAGCAGATAGAAGTTCCATTCAGCTATAACAATACGACCGCCACCGTCGAAGTCATCGGCCTGCCCGAGGGCTGCCCAAACACTGCTTCAGAAGTAGTGGGCTTCACGACCCACGAAAAGGCCTTTAAGGTTTTGACGATCTCGGGTTCGATCCCTAAAGTGTCAAAGTCCGATGTTTTGACGATCAGAAAGGCCATGGCGGAGAATCCTCACTCGATCCTCTTCGCATATGTTTCTCCGGGCAAAGGCGGCTCGTTCCGGGTCAAGAGCGACTCCTTGCGTTCGCGCTTAGGTCTTAGCCCCGACGGGACAAAGTACCAAATAATTCTTCGCGAATCGGCGAAGCGTAATGATCAGACAACTGTTTGGTTAGTTCCGTTCGGAGCGCAATACCCCGTTGACTGAATTGAGCGAGGATTCGGGGCTTTGATTGGCTTTCAATCGCGCATTTGCTAAACTCAGAGATTGTCTCTATCGACGTAGAAGTCAGTATATTTAACGGTGTAGGTGTATTTCGATGTTAAAGTTCTTTACCCGTCTTGAAAAGACGCGAAATTTTTTGCTTTTGCTATTCGCCATCGTGATGGTGGTCAGCCTTGTTCTGTTTTATGCTCCATCGCAAAACGCGGTGCAGGCCAATCTCGCTCAGAGCGATGAAACGGTCGCGAGCGTTGCGGGTCATGCGATCTCGGTCGGCGAGGTTGTCCGGCAGAAAGAGAACTTCGCTCAGTTTGGCCGTGGGCAGACGTTTCCGACCAAAACGATGCTCGACGGGTTGATCGGCAGCCGCATCACGCGGGTCGAGGCAGAACGTCTCGGCTTTACCGCGAGCGATGCTGAGGTTGCGGCGAAACTGCGTGAGATCAACAAGCCGACCGACGGCAGGCCATTTGACCAGGCCGTCTACGAGCAGAATGTGACCGAGCAGTTCGGCAGCATCGCCACCTACGAGCAGAGCGTTCGCGACGATATAAGTGCACAGAAACTGCAGGCTTTCCTAACCTCGGGAGTAACTGTTTCTGAAGACGAAGTCCTCAAGGATTTTCAGCGAAAGAACAGCAAGTTTGATGTAAACTACGTTGCGGTTAACAGCACAGAACTCGCCAAAACGATCACACCGACTGATGCTGAACTTCGCGAATATTTCGAAAAGAACAAGACCAGCTACTACATCAGCGTTCCGCAGAAAAAGATCAAGTACGTCTTTGTTAACACCGCGAAATTAGGAGAAAAACTACAGATCGCGGAAGCCGACCTGAAGGCCGAGTATGATGCTCTCGCACCTGATAAAAAACGTGCGGGCGTAAACGGGCAGGAGATCGTGCTGCGAGTGCCCAACCCTGATCTCGAGACGCAGGTTTCGATCAAAGCTGCTGACCTTGTTCAGCAAGCACGCAAGGACGGGACAACGGTCACCGAGGAGGCTTTTGCGACGCTTGCGAAGGGATTTTCTGAAAATCCAGCTACTGCCCAGAACGGCGGAAAACTCGTCGGCCCGGTGCGTGAGAATCCAAATAAGCCGGATGACCCGTACCAGCGTCTGCTGAAGATGCAGCCAGGCGAGGTTTCGGAGCCGATCAGCTATCAGGGCCGATACTTCATCCTCCGTCGCGGCGAAGATGTGCCTAAATCATACGAGCAGGCCAAGAAAGAGATCGAGGTCAGCCTGCGTAACCGCCGTGCTTATTCGGTTGCTGCCGAGCTTGCTCAAAAGGTTGTAGATTCGCTCAAGCAGACCAAGGATCCGGTGCAAACGGCTCAGGCTTTTGCGGCCGAGGCCAACATGTCAGCCGCCGATATGGTCAAGGAAACCGATTTCGTCAAACCGGGCGATGATGTAGCAAATATAGGTATCTCACCGCAGTTTGAAGAGGGGATCGCACCGCTTGCGAACGTCGGAGATGTCGGTGAGAAAACGCCGATACAGAACGGTTTCGCGATCCCGATGCTTGCTGATAAGAAGGATCCGCGTGATGCGGAATTTGACGAGGTCAAGGCCCAGATCGTCGATGTCGTTAAACTCGAACGTGCCCGGACTCAGGTCGAGGAGATCGCCAAGGCTATCGCAGCCGGTGCCGACAGTGCATCTGCCCTCAGCGGAGCGGCTTCGGCTAAAGGCTTGACATCGAAAGAGCAGAAGAACCTCATCCTTGGCTCACCGCTCGGTGAAGGCCCGACGGCGGGCACCAGCGAAGCTCTTGAGGATGCCCTTTTCGCAATGAAGGTCGGAGAAGTCAGCAAAACGCCGATCAAGGTTGGTGACAACTGGTACGTAGTGGGTCTGACCAAACGTGAGGATGCAAACACCGCCGATTTTGCGGCTCAGCGCAGCAGCCTGCTTGAGTCGATGCTTGCGAGAAAGCGTTCGGCTGTTTTCGGTGATTATCTTGCCGCAACGAAGCGAAAACTCGAATCAAACGGCAGCATCAAGATCTACAAGGAAGCCCTCGATAAGATCGACGCTCCGATCCCGGGAGCAACTCCTCTCGCACCGCCTGCATAAGGACCAACCCTTTAATGAAAAAAGCCCGCGGCCGAAACCGTGGGCTTTTTCTATTTTACCAGCGACTCCGGATTACTTAGGAGCGTGCAGTTCAGCGTAATGGACAAAGAACCAGTACGTGATCCCTATCCAGATCGCTAAGTTGATCAGCGTTGCAGCCAGACCCACGTTTCGCGTTGTCGCGTTACGAGCGGCATTCCCGTCACGCTTACCGTACATCAAGACGATGACCAATACACCAGTCACACCCCAAGCGAACAGTCGGACTGCCATTTCGATCCAGACCAAATGTGAAACCTGCCAGACAGTTAACGCCATTGCCAGTACGATGGCTATTGCTGCAGCGATCGGAGGCTTATAGTTGGATTCGCCTTCGTCCCCTTCACGATGCTCGTCAATACCGATCTTGCTGTGGTTATAGCTATAGGCAAAGTAGATCACCAGGCCGATAGACATCCAGACGATCAGCCGGATCCACGTGTCGAGCGGAAGGCTGTTCATCAGGTAGGCTGCCGATAAAACCGTTGCGATCGGGATGAAAGGCGAGAGCGGCACCTTGAACGGACGATGCAGGGCCGGATTCGACGAACGCAGGATGATGATACCAACGCCCACGATCACGAATGCAAACAAGGTTCCGATGCTAACCAGTTCGCCAAGCAAGCTGATAGGAACAAAGCCCGCAAGGATAGCCACGATCACGCCTGTGATCGCCGTAGTGATGTGCGGTGTCTGATACTTCGGATGGATCTTCGCAGCCCAGGCTGGAAGCAGGCCATCCTTAGACATCGAATAGAACACGCGCGGCTGGCCCATCGTCATGACGACCATTGTCGAACTGAGTCCGAGCACGGCTCCAACCTTGATGATCGTCGGGAAAACGAAAAGGATCGTTCCCATGGTCGTGCCCTCGGCCTTCTGCAAAGCCGCGTCGATAGCGACTGCGATCGGAGCGGCTGCGTTTGTCAGAAGCTTATAGTCGACCAATCCGACCATGATACCCGCGACGAGGATATACAAAACCGTACATATCGCGAGCGAGCCGAGTATGCCTATAGGCATGTCACGCTGCGGATTCTTTGCCTCTTGAGCTGCGGTCGAAACCGCGTCAAAGCCAATGTAGGCAAAGAAGATAACGGCAGCACCCGTAACCACGCCGCTAAAACCGAATGGCATGAATTCGGCACAGCCGGGAGAGCCAACGGTGCAGCCGATGCCGATATTGGATGGGTTAACGTAACCGACGCCCGCGACGATAAACAGAACTACTACCACGACTTTGACGATCACGATCAGCGAGTTAAAGCTCGCTGATTCCTTGATACCGCGGATGAGCAGAAGTGTTACAGCAACGGCGATCAAGGCGGCTGGCAAGTTAAAGACACCAGTCGCCACCACATTGCCGGCAGCGTCCTTTAGCGCAGTTCCGGGCGGAGCACTAAGTTCGAGCGGAAAATTAATGCCGAGAGTATCTCTGAAAAGGCTGACAACATACCCCGACCAGCCAACGGCGACAGTCGCCGCTCCAAAGGCGTATTCGAGGATCAGATCCCAGCCGATGATCCAGGCGATGAATTCACCTAGAGTTCCATAGCCATATGCGTATGCCGAACCTGAGATGGGCACGCTGGCGGCGAATTCTGAATAGCAGAGAGCAGCGAAAGCGCTGACGATACCGGCGAGAACCATTGAAATGATAACCGCAGGCCCGGCATGCTTTCCGGCAGCCTGGCCGGTAAGAACGAAGATTCCCGTTCCGATGATCGCTCCGATGCCAAGCATCGTTAGATCCAGGGAACTCAACGACTTCTTAAAAGTATGTTCGCCCGTCTCCTGCGCCTCGGCAATGATCCGGGAAATTGGTTTTGTCGCAAAAAGTGACATGAAAACCTCCTAAAGTTTAAATAACAGAGAGTACGTTAGGCTGCCGCCTTCGCGGACATGCCCTTCCAAATAAAGTAAACCGGTACGCCGGTAAGAACGATAACAAGTCCTGGCCAGGTTGCAGTCGTTTGGTAAACAAACAATACAACAAGGATGATCGAGGCTCCAATAATGTAGAGAGCCGGAATTATCGGGTATCCAAATGCTTTATACGGGCGTTCGGCATCAGGTTGTTTCGCCCTGAGCACAAAAACTGCCAAAATCGCGAGAATATAAAAGATCAGTGCCGACGAGATGACGTAGGTGAGTAGATCGCCGTAAAGATTGCCGTACGCTAGTGTGCCGTCGGGGTTTTCCTTTACAGTTTTAGGGAAAACGTAGAATACCGCCCAAATACCCTGAATTACGATCGCCCATGCCGGCACGTGGAACTTATTGAGATGTCCAGCGGCCTTAAAGAAGAGCCCGTCTTTCGCCATCGTGTAGTAAGCACGAGGGCCGGCAATGATAAGCCCGTTGTTGCATCCAAAGGTCGAGATCATGATCGCGATCGCCATCAGCGTCGCACCGAAACCGGGAAAAATAACTTCAGCGGTCGCCGATCCGACGCGGTCGCTGGCTACGTTCTGGATATCTTCGAATCGTAGAGTTAAGAGATATGCAACGTTTGCGAGCAAGTAAAGTGCGATCACGCCGCCTGTTCCGAGCAGAAGCGAAAGCGGCAGGTTTCGTTTAGGATCTTTCACCTCGCCCGCGGTAAATGTCACGTTATGCCATGCATCGGCTGAGAACAGCGAATTGGTTTGCGCGACACATATACCGACGAACAAGCCCATGGCAACAGTGGCGGTGAGCCCATGGCCGACATCCTGCAAACTTCCGCGAACTGTCCAGAGGTCACCGAAATTCGACTTGCCGATCTCTGGGTAATAGACCACACCGACAACGATGCCGAGAACAATAAGAGCGATCAGAGAACCGGTCTTTGCAAATGTGAAGACATTCTGGACGAGCTTTCCTAGCTTTAAGCCGCGGGTATTCATGAACGTCAAAAAGACGATCATCACGACCCCGACTAGCTGTGCAGTCGAAAGCGAAAATGCGTAACTCGAAGACCCGAAGCGAACCGGGGCCATTAAATAGTTAGTTTCAGAAACGGAAGGAACGAGGATGCCCAGGAATCGGGCAAAAGCGATGGAAACAGCTGCGATCGTGGCGGTCTGAATTACCAAAAAGTGCGTCCAACCGTATAGAAACCCCCATAGCGGCCCGTACGCCTCTTTTAAGTACACGTACATTCCACCCGCACGCGGCATCATCGCTGCCAGCTCGCCATAGGAAAGAGCAGCGCCGATCGTCAAAAATCCCGTGACGAGCCACACCACGAGCAGCCAACCGGGCGAGCCGACCTGGCGGGCGATATCAGCCGAAACGATGAAAATTCCCGAGCCGATCATCGACCCGGCGACAATCATCGTCGAATCGAGCAGGCTGAGGCCGCGTATGAATCCTTCGTTCGATTCTTCTGTGACTACCTGGCTTTCCGCCATAGCTCGAACTGTCCAAAAAAGAAAGCATTCGCATCAGATCCGGAACTGCACGGATGCAAATGCATCACAACCTAAGAGGAACCCTCACAATAAATAAAAATAAGATGTTTTGCTGACGCTAAGGAACATTAAGCCTGATAAACGACAAAGTCAAGCATAAACAATCGACGCTCGACCTCAATGAGAAATGCCGGAACCCGGTAAATCGGAAGTGAGCCAGTACGGGAACGATCTTACCTCTCGCGGATCGCCTCCGATTTGCCCTCGCGGCGAGCTTTGACGAATTCGATTAGGATTGGCATGATCGAAAGCAAAACCACGACGATCACTACCTTATCGATGTGCTCTTCGAGCAGAAATCCTTCGATGCCGAAGACGTTTCGCATAAGCTGTTCGACCAGACCGCCGAGATAATATCCTGCCAACAGCATCGAGACGATCCACAAAAGCCCACCGAAAACGTTATAGAAGATGAAGCTGCGATAAGTCATTTCCGCAGCACCCGCGACTAACGGTGCAAAAGTGCGTACTATGGGGACAAACCGTGCGATAACGATGGTTTTTCCGCCATGCTTCTCATAAAAGGCGTGTGCTTTTTGAATATGTTTCGGATTAAAAAACCGGGACTTCGGTCTTGTGAAAAGTGTGCGCCCCATCTTTCGACCAGTGTAATAACCGACCGTGTCGCCAATGACAGCCGCAACAAAGAGCGTCACCATCAGAATCATCAAATCCAGCTTTCCAGCAGCCGCAAACAGCCCCGCTACAACCAATAGTGAATCTCCAGGTAGAAAGAAGCCGATGGCAAGGCCAGTTTCGGCGAAAACGATCAAGAATAGGCCCACGTAAACATAACCGCCCATCGTGCCGAGCATCGTATCGATCAACACTTTCGGATTCAGAACGTAATCCTTCATCCAGTATAAAAACTCAACCATAGATTCCATATAACGGTGTTTATGAGTAGCTATTTATCGATACATTATCAATATTTTCCGTTTCATCAGTAAAGGCGATATGAGGGTTTTCACTCCATATCGCCTTTAGGTTGTTTAAGTCATTGTCCGTCGGAATCAGGCCTTACCGATCGCCTTGAGGTATCTCGACAATTCTTCTCTGACTTTCGGGAACAGAAAGAGTAGTCCGATCATGTTAGGAAAGACCATAGCTAGGATCATCGCGTCGGAGAATGCGAGTACCGAACCGAGCGAGGCTGCCGAGCCGATAACAACAAAGATGCAAAACAGCACTTTGTACGAGATGTCAGCGGCAAACGAGCGGCCGAAGAGATACTTCCACGACTGCAATCCGTAGTAGGACCACGAGATCAGCGTTGAGAAGGCGAACAGGACGATAGCAACCGTAAGAACCGCATTAAACCCGGGGATCACATCATTATAGGCACGAGCAGTCAGGTCTACGCCGTTAACGACCTCGTTGCCGATCATGATGTTGCCGTTGATGCCGCCATACTGGAAAAAGCCATCCATGTTGAAAAGCACGATCACGATGGCAGTCATAGTGCAGATAATGACCGTGTCAATAAATGGTTCAAGCAGGGCAACGATTCCCTCACTGGCGGGGTACTTGGTACGTACGGCTGAGTGAGCGATTGCAGCCGAACCGGCACCAGCCTCATTTGAGAAAGCTGCTCGTCTGAAACCCTGTATAATAACGCCGGCAATACCGCCAACTGCGGCCGTCGGGGTGAAAGCACCTGAGATGATCTGCCCTATTGCGGCGGGAACCTCACTAAAATGGGCCCCGATAATAATTAGCGAAGCGATGATGTAAATGATCGCCATTACCGGAACCAGCTTTTCGGTCACCGTAGCAATACGCTTGATACCGCCGATGATGACCACAGCGGTGATGATAGCCAAGATCAGGCCGATGACAGTTCTGACGGCACCACCCTCAAGCCCTAAAAGAGTCGTTATCTGCGAGGTAGCCTGATTCGCCTGAAATGCGTTTCCGCCGCCAAATGAGCCGCCAACGCAGAAAACTGCGAAGATTATTGCCAGCACCTTACCAATCGGCCCCATTTTGATATCGGCAAACCCCTTTGAGAGGTAATACATTGGGCCGCCGTGAACGGTTCCGTCTTTGTCGATATCGCGGTATTTAACACCCAGCGTACACTCAACAAATTTCGACGACATCCCGAGCAATCCAGCGACGATCATCCAGAACGTTGCGCCTGGTCCGCCGATACCGATCGCCACCGCGACGCCGGCGATGTTGCCCAGCCCGACCGTTCCCGACACAGCAGTTGCCAGAGCCTGAAAATGGTTTACTTCGCCGTGATGGCTTTCATCCTTGATCGTTTCAGGAATATCGCCGTCAACGATATTGACCTCGGATTTCTCGACGTGAGGGTCGTGATGGTCAGCATCGCCAACCATCTCGATATCGTCATATTTTCCTCGAACGACCTGTATCGCTAAGGGAAATCGGCGGAGGTTGATAAATCCAAAAGCGATAGTAAAGAATGTCGCACCGCCGATCAGAAGCAGCAAAACTATTGGAATATTAAACGGAGCAGGCAGCGGAGCGGGGTAGAAAACAAGTGCTTCAAACGCATCGGCTATCGGTTTGAACGCCGCATCGATCCTCTCGTCAAGGCCCCTTTCCTGGGCGAAAGACATTAAAGGAAGAACAAGGACAGCTAAAGTCGCAAATAAACATCTAGAGACTCTGTGATTCATTTTCACCTCAAAAAGAAGATCGGAATTTTATTTACATTTGGGCCAATTGGCGCCGGGAACAGGAATTGGCTTGCGGAGGAGATACGTCGCAAACGTTGTAAATGTTATATTCGGCATTATACCCCAATATGTTGGCTTGTCGAACGTGCATCGGCTAAAATCCGAATTGATAGAGAAAAGCCTATATGGAAAAGCCAACCCCGCCGCCGTTTGGCGACATGCCCTCGGACGAGTTTCGAAAGCACGGCCACCAATTGGTGGAATGGATCGCAGACTACTTTGATAACATCGGCGACTATCCGGTACTCTCTCAGGTCGAACCGAACTGGCTGAAGGGGCAGATCCCAGCCTCGCCGCCTCAGCAGGGCGAGGATTTTGGTGAGGTGCTGAAGGATGTAGACCGGTTGATCCTGCCTGCCGTTACCCATTGGAACCATCCGAATTTTCACGGGCTTTTTTCGACATCGACGAGCAGCGTCGGTGTTTTTGGCGAGATGCTTACAGCCGCCTTTGATATGAAGGCCATGCTCTGGCGAACCTCGCCGGCGTCGACTGAACTCGAAGACGTCGTGCTCGATTGGCTCCGCCAGATGATGGACCTGCCCGAACATTTTGAGGGGATCATCTACGACACGGCCTCGGTCTCGACCATGCACGCCATTGCTGCTGCCCGCGAAAAGGCCGGTTTGGGCGTTCGCGATCAGGGTTTGACCGGCCGTGACGATGTGCCGCTGATGCGGGTTTACTGTTCGGAACATGTTCATTCTTCGATAGATAAGGGCGTCATCACGCTCGGCCTCGGGCTTCGATCGTTGCGAAAGATCGAATGCAATGAACGTTTTGAGATGATTCCCGAAAAGCTCGATGAGGCGATCCAAGAAGATCTCGCGGCAGGTTTTCTGCCGTTGTGCGTTATCCCAACCATCGGTACGACTTCGACGTCGAGCGTCGATCCGGTCGATCAGATCGCTGATATTTGCAAGAAATACGGCATCTGGCTCCACGTTGACACCGCTTATGCCGGCTCGACCGCCATTATCCCGGAGTTCCGACACCATTTCACCGGACGTGATCCGGACGATCCAAAATCTAAAATCCAAAATCCAAAATCGATGGGCTGGGAGCGAGCTGATTCCATAGTCGTAAATCCTCATAAATGGCTGTTCACCCCCTTTGACCTTTCGGTACTCTATTGCAAAGACCTGAGCGTTCTAAAAGAGGCGTTCTCGCTCGTGGCCGAATACCTAAAGACAAGCGATGAACAGACGGTCAAGAACGGAATGGACTACGGCATTCAGCTCGGCCGGCGGTTTCGAGCCTTGAAACTATGGTTCATAATCCGCTATTTCGGCGTTGAAGGCATGATCGCCAGGCTTCGTGAACATTGCCGCCTTGCTCGACTTTTCGCGTCGTGGGTCGAAGGATCGCCAAACTTTGAAATGATGGCACCGGTTCCGTTTGCTCTGGTCTGCTTCCGGCTCCATCCCGCGGGGTTCGATCCGGACCAGCTCAACGCCCTGAATGAGCGGATCATGAACGATATCAACGCTTCCGGCGAGGCGTACCTATCTCACACAAAGCTTAACGGGCAATACACGCTGAGGCTGTCAGTGGGCAGCATCCGCGTCGAAGAGCGGCACATCGAGAAAGTGTGGCGACTGCTCAACGAGCATATCGCCCCACCGCGATCATAGTTACTTTTGATCCACCTCATCCCAAATCTTATGCCCATGAGTTTCCTTTAGTAGGATCGCTCCAACTACGAAGGTGATACCAGCGATGGCCATTGGATAGTACAGGCCCGCGTAAATATCGCCGGTTTGGGCGATCAGGGAGACGCCGATCAGCGGCAGCAGGCCGCCGAAGACGCCGTTGCCGATGTGATAGGGCAGCGACAGCGCCGTGTATCGTATCTTTGCCGGGAATGCCTCTACCAAATACGCGGCAATGGGGCCGTAGACCATTGTCACCCAAAAGACCTGGACGAAGATCAGCAGGATCAACTTCCATGCGGCGGATTGTGAGAGCAGGTCGCTGAGCGAGGTATACGGCAGTACTTTCTCGGCTGTGATGAGTGTGCCGTCTGGACCCGAGGTTTGCGGAGTTAACTTTATGGCTCCCGTTACCGGATCTTTTTGCGAGCTAGCGGTTACGACGTTTGATCCTGCAGCAGACTGCATTGCCGTATAGATCGGGATGTACGTCAGCATCGCGAGCAGACAGCCGGCGAGGATGATCCACTTCCGGCCGATGCGGTCGCTCAAAGCGCCGAAAAATACAAAGAATGGCATCGCCATCAACAGAGCGATGGCGACGATGTAGATCGACGAGGTCGCGTTTACGTTTAGGATAGTCTGCAAATAGAAGAGAGCAAAAAACTGCCCGGCATACCATACAACGCCCTGTCCGGCGGTCGCCCCGAAGAGCGAGATCAGGACGGTCTTGAGATTTTTCCACTTCGTAAACGCTTCGATCAGTGGGTTGGCCGAGGTCATTCCGCTGGATTTTACCTGCTGGAAGATGGGCGATTCTTCCATTTTCAATCGGATGTAGAGCGAGACAACGACGAGGAGGATGGAGACTAGAAACGGTATTCGCCAGCCCGCTATGCCATCGGGAGCCTTGCCTGAGAACTGATCGGCCGACATCATATTCTGCACGATCAGGATCACAGCAAGCGACATGAATAGGCCAAGCGTCGCGGTGATCTGGATAAACGACGTGTAAAATCCACGTCGATTGTCCGGCACATGCTCCGCTACGTAAACTGCCGCTCCGCCATATTCACCACCGAGTGCGAGCCCCTGCAGTACGCGGACAAGCAGCAAAATTATTGGAGCCGCATAGCCGATAACGGCAAACGTCGGCAGGAATCCAATGATCGCGGTTGCGCAGCCCATGATCAGCAGCGTGACGAGAAACGCATATTTGCGTCCCACAACATCACCGATCCTGCCAAAGAACAAAGCTCCGAAGGGCCGAACGATAAAGCCGACCGCAAACGTTGCGAGATATGCTATGTAGGCAAATGTGTCATTACCCGGCGGATAGAAAAGCGGCGCGATGATCGGGGCTAGGCTGCCGAAAATGTAAAAGTCGTACCATTCGATAACCGTCCCAAGCGACGACGCCCCGATCACCTGCCAGATCTTTCCCTTCGAGACCTGGTCGTTGTACATCGCACCGAGATCGCCACTGGTTTCAGCCATAAAAATATCTTTCCTTTCCTAGTTAAGCGGTTTTTGAGTATTAAAACAGTTTTCGACACGGTTTCAAAGGTGGTCCTGCTATGTTATTTTCGCGGCCGTTCTAACACATCAAATTTGTAATGTGTCATCGCGTTTCGAGCGCAACTCCCCTCGTGTACAGGAGGGATGGCAGCCGCTTTGGGCTGACGGGGTGGTTGAGGGGTTGGGGGTTGAGCATTTTGAACTGTACGAAGTATCTCGGCGTCGTCGCTTTGCGTCCCAGAGTTCGCGGTTCCTGCTTTAGTTCGCGGTGCCTAACCCTTTCAACCACCCCGCCCGAAGCGGGCACCCCTCCTGTCCAGGAGGGGAATTGTCGCTATGGTTCCCCTCCTGGACAGGAGGGGTGGCAGCCGCTTTGGGCTGACGGGGTGATTGAGATGATAGGGATTTAGGATTTAGTCGGGGCGGTCGTCGTTTGCGTCCCAAATTTTCGTCATGTCTGTTTTCGTTCGGGGCTTGCATGGATGCGTCCCAGGATGTCGGATTGTCAAAGATCAAGATCGTCAATTAAGAATTCGAAATTAGAAAGTCAAAAAGCGAGGGCTAAACGTGGTGATCCGCGTGGTTGGGCGAGGAGAGATCTGGGGCCGGTACCGGGAACGATAGTGACCGGGGCTCTTGAAGGCTCAAGATCGCGACGAGAAGTCGGGACGACGTAAATGCCGTGCAGCGGGAATCTAGCCGTGCGTCCCAAAGCCCCACCCGCTACGGCAGGTGGTACTGACCCGCAGCGGCTGCCTCGCAATGCAGTGCGTCCCAAAGCCACGCTACCTAAGGCTGACCCGGAGCGGCGGCCTCGCGGCGTAGTTAATCCCAGATCCCAGCCCACTGCCGCAGATGGCACTGCATCGTGAGCGGTCGCTGACGACTCAAACATGTACCACGGCCCGAAGCGGTCTCGGATCAGATGCTAGCTTTTTGTCGGGAGCGAATTGCGGGAGTTTGACCGAGATATTCGAGCGGGAATTGCAGATAGTACACGTGTTCATACATAAGACGCTACACGAACTTGTATGAAATTGAAATGCTATTCCGCACGAAATGGCCAATAACGCACAGAATGACGCAAAATGCGTGAAATAGTTTTTGCCTTCTTAGCGGCGGTCCACTTAGAGAAATGTTCTCACGCAAAGCAGCAAAGGCCGCAAAGGAGACGCAAAGGTACGGTCTATAAGGGCTAATGAGGCGCGGTTACGAATCTTCGTGTTAAACTGTGCTCACAAGACATCGTGAAGTATAAAAAAGAGACAGTAATAAAAGCGTCGCCGGAGCGGGTTTTTGCGTTTCATCAACTGCCGGATGCGTTTGAGCGGCTGGTGCCGCCTTTTGAGGATGCAAAGGTCATTCAGAAGGCGGATATTTCTGTTATCGGCTCGCGGGCGATCATTGAAACAAAGATCTTCGGACTGATCCCTGCGAAGTGGGTCGCGGAGCATACTGCGTACGATCCGCCGCGATATTTTGAGGATATTCAGGTCTCAGGGCCGTTTGCTAGCTGGAAGCATGGGCATTTTATTGATCCGCATGCAGAGGGGGCGGTGCTGAGAGACGAGATCGACTTTGAACCGCCAATGTCGTTCATCGGTGACCTAGCCGCGCCGCTCTTTATCCTGCCGAGGATCGAGAAGATGTTCGAGTATCGGCATCGAATGACGAAAGAGTGGTGTGAGAGTGAGAGCGAAACCTAGATCAGTACCGCCTGCGTCGGCAGGCGGTACCGCCCCCTATAAAGGAAGCCATTCCTTGATCTCCTTGATCGAACCGCCAAAAAGAAAATCAGCGATCCCCGCCGTCTCATGCGAGCGGTCGTAGCCGACTAGTTCGACGTAGGCACGGCCTTTTACCGGGGTGCCGGCCTTGGTACCGTTTACCGAGCAGGCTCCTTCCCAATAGACGATCATCGTGGAGCCGCGGGTGTCTAGTTCCTGATCCTCGATATATGGCTCGATGTGGATGTCGATGCCCAGTTTCGCTACCTTTACGTTCCAGCCGCTAGGATACTCGGCCCCGGTTCGTTCGCTAGTCCAAAAGTCTGTCGCTTCGATCTCGAAATCCGCTCGTTTTAGAGATTCGCAGGTTCCGTCTGGCATGACATAGGTTCCGGTTGAATCGCCTTTTACATGGCCGCCGGCATCGTCAAACTGGTAGATCATCAGCTCGCTTTCGTCGTCAAACTGTATCGAGAACCAATCCCATTCGCCTTGTTCCCAAATGCCGTACTCGCGATCCATCCATGCTTTGCCGGTGAATCGCTCGACAGAACCGTTCTCATTCAACTGTCCGTCGACACGCATTCGTGTGTACGAAAAATGCTTCGATGCTCCTGATTTCTTGAGGGTGATGCCGCTGCCGCCTTCGCCGTTCATGACGATCGGCTTTTCGGATTCAAGTACCGCATCGAAAACGGTTCCGTCCGAAAGCGTCGCGTGAAGCAGGTGTTTACCGGCTACTTCACGCAGCGTCCAGTCGCCCAGGCGGATGTCACACGCCGTTTCGCTCATCGAGACAGGATTGTCGAACGGCTTATCAAAACTTCGCATGTGATCGTAGGTGAATTTACCCCGAGTTATATCCGAGATCGCAAAGTGGGCGAAGTACATCGGGTTAGCGAGAGCCGTCATGGGGACAACGCCGAGACGATCGAGGTCGGTCCGGCGTTTGAAGAAGACGAGCTCAAATCCGAATTCTCGTCCGGTCGCCGTCTCGCAGTGGCCGGTGTAATACCACCATTCGGTCTGTGCGTTCTTTTGTGCGAAGAGGTCGTCCGGGAGCGTAACTGTTCCGTCCATCGGAGCGTCGTCCAGTTTCCCGCCGCCGTAGCCGAGGATAGATGCTACCCCGTCGAGAGCCGTTGATGCGTAATATTCGAGAGGTTTGAAAAAGTTTTGACTCATAAGGGATATCTTTCGTTTTCAGACGGTTTTTGGATGAGCAAATATTCGTCTGCTTTTCAGATTTTGCAAAATCCTTCGCGAAAACTAAACTCCGCCGCAAATCCGTGCGAAAATAGCGTTTATGCTGATTCACATAGTTTGCTGGAAATACGGGCCCGACGTTAGTGACGAGGTGCGAAATGACCATCGTGCACGCCTCGCTGCCCTTGCCTCACTCATCCCTTCGGTTCGCAGGCTGGACGTCGGGGCGGATTTGCTTTCACTTGAACGGTCTTTCGATACCGGGCTGGTCGTTGAGTTTGACGATCGGGGTGGGCTTGACGAATATGATGCTCATCCGGAGCATCAAGCTGTAGCCGCGATCGGCCGTGGAATAGCGGAAAAAGTCGTATCGGTCGATTTTATTAGTGAACGGAGCTGATCTGAAGTCACTCGGCAAACGAATACTAAAAGGTGTACATCATAGAAGAGCAATATTTATCTGATCTGATTTTTGCGGGATACCGATGATGACAAAGATTCTACAAAGCGGGCTTAAGTTAGCATTTTTCACGATACTTCTGAGCGTGCCGGTTCTGGCACAGGCAGTGAAGCGAACTCCTTTCGACGTAACGAACTATGTGATGGATGTCACCCTCTCGCCGACGGAGCGCAAGCTCGATGCGACGGTCGACGTCACATTTACTCCGCTCGAGGGCGCCCGCTCGGTTTCATTCGAATTGAACGGGTCGTTAAAAGTCGACAGCATCGTTCGGCAAGACCGGCCCGGCATTGCCGCGACGGTTGTAAACCCACCCACCGCTCGTTCAACGGCGCCGAGGCCGGCCCCGACACCGCAGTCCATCGTTACGTTTGTGCAGGATCAGTCGAATTCCAGTGATCTCGGGCCTCACGTTCGAATTGATCTGGGCGAGAGCATTGCAAAGGGAACGCCCGTCACTCTTCGATTCAAATACAGCGGCATTCTCGAGACGCCGGCCGGCGGCCCGCTTCTTTCGAAACGGCTTGCGTCGGTCGGGGCAAATGACGGGTATCTGATGTACGCGGCTCGCTGGTTTCCGTTTCACGACTACGCGGCTGACCCAGCTACGTCTGACGTAAGTATCTCGCTGCCTGCAGGCTATCAGCTTGTTGGTTATAGCGATGCTCCGGTTGCTAATGTTGGAGGTAAGACCAGATTCGTCCAGGCGACACCCGCTCTGATCGGGAATTTTGCCTATGGCAAGTACACGCCGCGAACTCTGCGGATCGGCGATCAGGAGATCCAGTTCTTTACAAAGCCGGGAACCGAAGATCAAACCGCAAGATACGGCGAGACGCTTGGCAAGGCTCTTGTTGACTACACAAAGCGCTTTGGGCCTGCGGATTATGGTAAAAAGATGCTCGTCGCCCAGATCGACGATGAGAGCCTGGATTTTTATTCATCGAAAGGCATGCTCTTCGTTGCGACTCGTCCGTTCGAAGAGGCTCGGGATGTGACGTTTACGCGGCTCCAGCGCGAAGCTGCGTATCAATGGTGGGGCCTGACCGTCGGCCTTAAATCGTTTGACGACGTATGGCTGTCGCAGGGACTTGCGGAGTACAGTGCCTTTTCTCTTCGTGAATCGGAAATGGACGGTGCGAAACTCGATTCGCTTCGACGCGAACTTTTGGAAAAGTCGCTGACCTTCGAGCAGACCGCGTCGATACTGCGTGCTCCGGCAAATCTCGATGACCAGAGCAGTGCTTATCAGTATTTGATGTACGGCAAAGGAGCCTTTGTTTACAAGCTGCTGCGCCAGACGCTGGGGGATCAGAAGTTTGATCAGTTGCTGCGAACTTACCTGCAGCAGTACCGCGGCAAGGCGGCGTCGATCGATGATTTCGAGAGGCTTACCTCGCAGTTGGCGGGACAGCCGATGCGATACTTTTTTGCTCGCTGGGTCGAGGGCACTGGTGTTCCGGAATTTACAAGCGACTACCTGATCATTCGAACCCGCGGCGGTAAGTTCGTAACACGTGGAACGGTAAAGCAAAACTACGATAATCTCCGGCTGCCGGTCGAGATCCAGCTTCGTTCCGAAGGCGATCAGGGCCTGACGACGGTCAAGCTGGACATGGAAGAATCAAGCGCGGACTTCAATATTGAATCAGACGGCAAGCCGATCGCTGTGATCATCGACCCGGGCTACAAGCTTTTGCGGATATCGCCTGACCTTCGCGTATCTTCTATTGCTCGACGCGGTATCGAGCAGTTTAAGGAAGGGAATTATGCCGAAGCTCAGGTGCAGTTCGAGGCGGCCTTGAAACTCGACCGCTCGAATTCTTGGATCTATTACCACCTAGGCTTGCTTTTCCTCGAACAGCGGAACTTCGACCTGGCGATCGACAATTTCAAGGCTGCGCTGGGTGGAAACCTAAACCCTGCTTGGTTGTCGGTTTGGTCCAACGTAAAGATGGGTAATGCTTACGATGGCAAGGGCGACCGTACGCGTGCGGTTGCGGCGTATAAACGTGCCGAGGCGATCGGTGACAATTACGACAACGCGCAGGAAGCCGTGAAGAAATTTATGGCAAACCCGTACGACCCGCGAGAGAAGTCGACGACGGCCGTTAGATAGATTAGGCTTAAAAGGGAACCGGTAAGCACGTGCGGCTTCCAGCCGGCACGTTCTGCCGGTTCTGCTTGTTTGGGTTGATCGATGTCACAGGTAAAAGAGATCGCATATTCCGTTTTGAACGCCGTTACGTTTGGGCGCGGTGTTTCCCGGCGCATCAGCGGCGAGACGATACGCTTTCCTGCGAGGTGGAGCCGATATTACGAGAGCGATTATGAGCCGGAAACGTTTCGCTTTTTTCGAGAGAATCTGAATGAGGGTGATACCGTTCTGGATATCGGCGGACATATCGGCCTTTTTGCCGTTACGACTGCTCGGCTGGTCGGAGAAAGCGGCAAGGTATTTTCCTTTGAGCCGACGCCGTTTACCCGCGGAGTTCTAGAGGAAGTCGTCGCTTTGAACGGTGTTTCGGGCATTGTCGAAGTGCGTTCGGAAGCGGTTTCCAGCAAACGTGGGAGTACAGTCTTTTATGACACGGGCGATACCATATCGAATGCCAATTCTTTAGTGCGGACTGAGCGAAGCCGGACCGAGATTCCGATTAGTCTTATCAGCGTCGACGAGTTTGTCGAGGAAAAAGGCCTTAAAGTCGATTGTATGAAGATAGATGTCGAGGGGGTCGAGCTTGATGTGCTTCGCGGTGCGCGAAAAACGTTTCTCGAGCTTCGCCCCGTCGTGCGACTCGGTCTGCATCCCCCGTTTATTATGCAGAACGGGCAGTCGCTTGCGGAGATCTGGGATGTGCTCGATGAATATGACGTTGACGTTGTGTACGACGGAGATCCGGTCGGGAAGGATTGGTTTTGTGGCCAGGATAACCTTTTTGACGTGAATCTGATACCGTCTAGATAATGCGAGTCTGCCACCTGTGCGACGGTTCGGTCGCGGGCGATTATTTCAGAAATATTACTGCCGGTTTGACGGCTAAAGGCGTCGAAGTTTTGCTAGTCGAACTCGGCAGCGGAACCGCGCCGACATGGCTAGCGAAATTTCCGGGCGTTACCTACAGATCGCTCGACGCGAGCGGGAGCCGAAAGATATTCGCGGCAAGGCGAAAATTGGCCGAACTGGTTGCGACCGAAAACATCGACATTCTCCACACCCATCTTTTCTACTCAGGCCTCGCGGCTGCGTTTGCGCGGAAGAAGTTCGGCAAAACGATCTTCGCTTTGATGCGGCACCATACGGGCGTTGTACGTATGCTCGGTTCGCGATTTCATGTAGCAGCAGATAAGTGGATGGCAGAAAAAGCGGACTACGTGATGACGGTGTCCGAGGCCGCGAAGCGTTACATGATCGATGTCGACGGCATCCGCCGCGACGATATCGAGGTAGCGTATCTCGGTTTCGATTTCGATCAGATGTCGCCAAACGCGAAAAAGCGAGCGGTCACACGGGCCGAGTATGGATTTGCGGATGACGATATCGTGATCGGCTACGTCGGGAATTTTGCCGCCGGAAAAGGCCACGTGCAGTTGATCAATGCATTCGACGCGATCAAGGCTGAAGTTCCAAATGCTAAGCTCATACTTGTCGGCCGCGGAAAGCTGCAAGAAGTCGATGATACCGTCGGACGTCTGGGGCTCGGCCGCAGGATAACCTTTGCTGGCTGGCATGACGATGTGGCGGCGGTGTACAACGCAATGGACATTTTCGTTCAGCCGAGCCTGAGCGAAGCGTTTTCACAAGTTCTGATCGAAGCAATGGGATGCGGTCTCCCGGTTGTTGCAACCAATGTTGGCGGTGCAGCCGAGGTTATCGAGAACGGGTCGAACGGAATCCTTATCGAACCCGACGATCCGCGCGCTATCGCGGAGCAAGTCCTCTCGCTTATCCATAGCAAGCAACTACGTACCGCGCTCGCTGAAAACGGAATGAATTCGGTTCGTGAACGATTTTCTGCTGACCGGATGGTCGAGCGGCACCTGGAACTTTATCGCGATTTTATTCATAGAAATAACTATCCCAAAGGTTGATAGTTGATAGCCTCGTAGTCGATAGTTTAGTTAATGGCGGTTTCGGAAAGATTTCAGGGTGCAAATGTTGTCGATGCGGGCCGACTCTCGCCATATTGGGGTGAGCACGCCGCTCGGTACGTGTATGCCCTTCCATTTGTAGGCGGAAAACGAGTTCTTGATATCGCCTGTGGAACGGGCTATGGCATCGGGCTTCTGAGGAAACACGCGAGTTACGTCGTCGGCGTTGACATAGATGCTTCAGCCGCTCAGGAAGCTAAGAAAGAAACTGGCGACAACGGTGCCGTCATGCTCGCCGATGGGCTTGGGCTTCCTTTCGCGGATGATACTTTTGATACGGTCACATCCTTTGAGACGCTCGAACATCTGCATTCCCGTCGGGAATTTCTCGCCGAGCTTCGACGCGTGCTGACGCCGGGTGGAAAGCTGCTCCTTTCCACGCCGAACGCACTTTATTCGAAACCGGTGAATGGTATTCCTGCTAATCCGTTCCATATTCATGAGTACGAGCCCGGCGAACTGAGAGCCGAGATCGAAGGGCATTTTGAGATCGAGAGCTTTGTTGGCCAGGACCTTAATCGTTCGTTCCGGATATCACCTTTTTTCGAAGGGCAGAAGCGTTTACCTAAGGATCCTGGCACGCAGGCTCAGCTCCTAGCCTGGAAAATGTTCAACAAGATCCCCGTTGCCGCGCGCGAACGGTTGAGCGAAGCGATCTGGAACAAGCCGTTCTATCCGACTGAAACGGACTACGTTTTTGACCAAAGTCAGACGGAAACAGCTCCGACGCTTCTTGTCATTGCTCGAAAAGTCAAATGAGATCAGGCCTCGTCAGCGTTATCATTCCCAACTATAACTACGCACATTACCTGCGCGAGGCGATAGACGGCGTCCTCGATCAGACTTACAAGGACATTGAGATCATAGTCGTCGACGATGGTTCAAAGGATGATTCGCGAGCGGTCCTCGAAAGTTATGGCGAAAAGATCACTGTGATCTTTCAGCAGAATCAGGGCGTTGCCGCGGCCCGTAATAATGGCGCCGATGCTGCCGCAGGTGAATACATCGCTTTCCTTGATGCCGACGATGCCTGGCTTCCGACCAAGGTCGAAAAACAGATCACCAAATTCGACGAAAACCCCAACTTTGGCCTGGTCCATGTCGGCGTCGACGAGGTCGATCCCGACGGCAATTCTCTCGTTCATCGTCTCGAAGGAGCAGCAGGTAAAGTTTCTGCCACCCTTCTAATGCTCGGCCGCGAAGGCGTGCTCGGCGGCGGCAGCGGAGCGATGCTGCGGCGAAGCGTTTTCGACGAGATCGGCGGCGTTGACGAGCGGCTTTCGACTTCGGCAGACTGGGATACGTTCTTTAGGGTCAGCGAGCGTTACGAGGTCGGTTTCGTTCCGGAATTACTTGTCAAATATCGAGTTCACGGTTCGAACATGCATACTAATGTCGCGGTATTCGAACACGATATGCTGCTTGCATTCGAGAAAGCCTTTTCATCGCCAAGCCCCGAGATCGCAGCGGTAAAACAAAAGGCGTACGGCAATCTTTATCAGATCCTTGCCGGGTCGTATTATCACGCGGGGCAGTACGCCGGATTTGCCGCGAATTCTTTCAAAAGCTTGGCTCGCGAGCCGGGCAACATTCGTCACTTTCTTCCGTTCGGCCGCCGAACCGCAAATCGAAGAGGAGTAAAAGCGGAATAGAATGCCGAACTCGTCGATCCGAAAATTCCTCTACAGCTATGCCTGGGATACGCGTTGCCGCAACGTTGATGTCGCACGTATTCTAAAGCCACGCATTACGACCAAAACAACAGTACTCGATGCTGGTTGCGGCGAATACGGCGTGGCCGCGTTTATCGATGCAAAGAACGTCGTCGGCGTCGATATTTTGCCGACTGATACGCGGGTCGAGGGGTTCGAATTCGTGCATGGCAGCATTCTTTCGCTGCCGATCGATGAGCGGCAATTCGACATCGCTGTCTCGGTCGATGTACTCGAACACCTGCCGGTGGAGCTTAGAGAAAATGCTGTGAATCAACTCGTTCGAGCGGCGAAGAAAGCGGTCGTCATCGCATTTCCGAGCGGCCCGATCGCAAGAGAAATGGACGAAAAGTACGCCCGCGAACTCGACGCCCGTAAAGAACCGCGACCCGACTGGCTTGTCGAACATCTCTCGAGCGAATATCCCGCCGCGGTCGACATCGCCGCGATGATCGAGCGAGAAGCAAGACAGACGGGGCGCCGAGTGGCGATCAAAACCAGTTATTCCGAGAACATCTCCGTCGTTGGTTTTCTGCGGCGTGCTTCGTCGCTCTCGAAATTTCTTTACGTGCCTGCCAATCTGGCAACGGGAATTTTATTGCCCGCAATGCCAAAAGCGAACGAAACCAACGCGTACCGTGCGATAATTCTCGCCGATTTTTCAAATGACTGAACCGGCAAAGCGAACGCTCTACATCTGCTACTTCGGACTGCGAGAACCGCTCGTGCAGACTCAGGTTCTGCCTTACCTTCGAGAACTCGTAAAGGGCGGAATCGAGGTGAGTCTTGTAACGTTCGAACCTGACTTTTCGTCTAAATGGAATGAGGAGCAGATCGCCGCCCGGAAGCACGGGCTTATACAGCAGGGAATCGACTGGGATCTGCTTGCCTATCACAAAACGCCTTCCGCACTGGCGACCGCGTACGATATCTTCAACGGAACGCGGTTTATTCGCAACAAGATCCGTGAAAAGAAGCTCGACGTGCTTCACGGGCGCATTCATGTTGCGACTTTGATGGGGGCATTGGCTCGTAAATTTTCGTCGCATAAGCCGAAGCTGATCTTTGATATTCGCGGCTTTTTTCCCGAGGAATACACGGACGCTGGCGTTTGGCCGGAAAATGGCCTGCTCTACCGCGGTGCCAAGCGGGTCGAGAAATGGCTGATGGATCAGGCCGACGGCTTTGTCGTCCTTACGGAGAAAGCCCGTGGACTGCTATTCGGCGACGAAGATCAAAGATCAAAGGCCAAAGATCAACGGCCCGTCGAAGTGATCCCCTGCTGCGTCGATTTCGAAGCCCGCTTTCCTGAGCCAAGTTCGTCCCTCCGCGATGAGATGCGTGAGCATCTCGGCGTTGCCGGGCGAACGGTTTATACGCATATCGGGGCACTCGGCGGGCTCTACCTGACGAAGGAGATGGCGGACTTCTTAGCGGTTGCCCGCGAGTTCGATGCGCGAACGTTTGCACTATTTCTTACCCAGTCTGACCCGTCAGAGATCGTCAAGCTGTTGAAGGAGCGTGGGTTTGCCGATAGGGACTACTTTGTCGGCCGCGTCGATCCTGCCGAGATACCGCGATATCTCGCCGCCTCGGATGTCGGGTTGTCGTTCGTCAAGGCTACCTACGCGACGCAATCGCGTTCGCCTACCAAGATCCCGGAGTACCTCGCCTCTGGCCTGCCGATCATTGCAAACGCCTGCGTTGGCGATGTCGACGAACTGATCACCACGGAGAATGTCGGCATACTGATCGATGGCTTTGACCGGGACGCGTATCAGAACGCAATTTTTCGTTTACGACGGTTTCGTCTCGATGTCGGGCCACGTTGTCGCGAGGTTGCGATCAGGCGGTTCGATCTTGAGACGGTCGGCGGCGAACGGTATCGGCGGCTCTACGATTCGCTTACCAATTAGTAGAGCATCAGGTTAAAAAATTGAAGGGGTCTTTTTCTCAATGGCCTTTGTGTCATCCCTTTGTGATCTCTGTGTTTAACATTTTTCTAAACACAAAGACCACAAAGTGAGGACGCAGAGATCACAAAGGATTGAAACTGAAGCACTACCTACCTGTTAATCGCATTGCAATGGCCTGTTGCGATTGTTACCATCTAAATTTTTGGTATGCGCGTTCTTGCCGTAGTTCCTTCAGTTTACGACACATCGCCCGGTCAGAGATTTCGGATCGAACAATGGGAACCGATACTTGCCACGGGCGGCGTGGAGATCACCTATGTCCCGTTCGAAAATGACGAGCTGCGGGCCGTGCTGTACAAAGGCGGCGAGGTTGCGAAAAAGGTAGCGGCCGTCACGCGGAACATGCGTCGCCGCAGCCGCGAGCTTTCAAATGCGGGCGATTTTGACCTCGTCTATCTTTTTCGCGAAGCGGCGCTTCTCGGCCCGCCGTGGTTCGAGCGAAAGATGGCGAAGACGGGCGTTCCAGTCGTTTTCGACTTTGACGATGCGGTGTTCGTCTCCTACAAAAGCCCGTCGAACGGCTATCTTAGCTATTTAAAATTTCCTGCAAAGACCGCAGAAATATGCCGTTTGTCGACGCACGTCATGGCCGGTAACGAATACCTGGCCGATTACGCACGCAACGAAAACGCGAACGTGACGATAATCCCTACGACCATCGACACCGACAAATACGAGTTTATTGAGAAGGAAGTCGAGCCGCAGACGATAACCATCGGCTGGAGCGGCAGTTTTAGCACGATACAGCATCTGGACACGATCCGGGAAGCTCTGCAGGGGCTCGCCGAGACTGAGAATTTTCGAATGCGAGTTATCGGTTCGCCGGTTTATAAGATCCCGGGCGTCGATACCGAGGCCTTGCAGTGGCGGTCATCGACAGAGCTAGACGACCTAAGGGCGATCGACATCGGCCTGATGCCGTTGCCAGACGAGGATTGGACGAAGGGAAAATGCGGCCTGAAAGCCTTACAATACATGGCTCTCGGAATACCGACCATTTGCTCGCCGGTCGGCGTAAACTCTACAATCATTAAAGACGGAGTGAACGGCTTTCTTGCCGACGGCAAGGATGAATGGATCGAGAAGATCAAAAGTTTGATGCATTCGGCTGAGTTAAGGAAGAAGCTCGGCCGAGCGGGGCGCGAGACGGTGGAGAAGGATTATTCCGCTAAAGCGATCGCGCCTAGGGTTTTAGAGGTCTTTCGGGCCGCGGCGAAAAGAGGTCTAACAACGGACTAACGCAAATCGTCGCGGATCTGCTCGTATATCTCGCGAAGGGTACGAGTTCGTATTCTCAGCAGGTGTAATCTGCGAAATCCGAAGTTTCTTCCTGAAAGAAAATGAAAATTTTAGTTACCGGCGGTGCCGGTTTTATTGGCTCTCACCTTGTTGACGCTCTTGTCGAGCGCGGCCATTCGGTTCGCATTTTGGACTCGCTGGTTGAGCAGGTGCATGGGCAGACGGTTCCGCAGCACTTAAATCCGCAGGCTGAATTTATCAAGGGCGATGTTTGTGACGCTGAGGCGGTGGCGAAGGCTCTCAGTGACATTGACGTCATTTATCATCAGGCAGCTGAGGTCGGCGTCGGCCAGTCCATGTACGAGATCGTGCGGTACGTGAAGGCGAACGACCTCGGCACGGCCGTTTTGCTCGAGGAGATCATCAAGCGGCCCGGGCAGTTTAAGAAGGTCATCGTCGCCTCCTCAATGTCCATCTACGGCGAAGGAGCCTATCGCTGCGAGGCCTGCAACAAGACCGTGAATCCTTTCTTGCGGCCCAGCGAGCAGCTTGCGGCACATGATTGGGAGTTTAAGTGCGAAGAATGCGGCGGACAGTTAAAAACCATTGGAACAACCGAGGAAAAGCCTCTCTATCCAACGTCGGTCTATGCCGTAAGCAAGCAGGATCAGGAGCAATACTGCCTCGCGGTCGGTCGTGCGTATAAGATACCGACGGTCGCTTTTCGATATTTTAATGTTTACGGCACGCGGCAGGCTCTGTCTAATCCGTATACCGGCGTGTGTGCGATTTTTTCGTCACGTCTTCTAAATGATCAGGCACCGACGATCTTTGAAGACGGTGAGCAGTCGCGGGATTTCGTCAATGTAAAAGACATCGTCCAGGCAAACCTGCTCGCAATGGAGACGAGCGGCGGCGATTATCATTCGTTCAACATCGGCACCGGGCGAGCAACATCGATCAAGAAGATATCCGAACTCCTAGCCGCCGGCCTAGGCAAAGACATCGCACCCGTCATCGTTGGCAAATACCGCGAAGGCGATATTCGACACTGCGTTGCTGACATCTCAAAAGCTAGAAAAATGCTCGGATACGAGCCAAAGGTCGCTCTCGAAGACGGCCTCGCCGAATTGCTGAAATGGCTTGGAGAACAGGAAGCGGAAGATAAGGTCGAAGCTGCGACGGCGGAACTAACGAGTAGGAGCTTGGTGAAATAGGATTTATATGCCGACCCTGTCAATGTTTTTCGGTATTGTAATCCGCATGTACTACGGGCCGAAAGAGCACAATCCGCCTCATATTCACGCTGTTTATCAGGGACAGGAAGCAGTTTTTTCGGTAACAGATGGAGCAATATCCGGAGATTTTCCGGCCCGTCAAACTAAGTTAGTGTTAGCTTGGATTGAAATTCACCAGGAAGAATTACTGGCTAACTGGGAATTGTGCCAAAACGGTGAAAAACCGTTCCCGATAGAACCTTTGAGGTAGAGAGATAACTATGTACTGGAGCGTTCAGCAGGTTAAAGCTCGTGAAGATTACACACTTGAGCTGACTTTTGAGGATGGTAAACGGAAGCTATTTGATATGAAGCCCTATCTGGATAGAGGGATCTTTCAAGAGCTTCGCGATCTATCGCTTTTCAAGACCGCGCGTGTTTCTTTTAGCAGTGTTGCATGGGCAAATGATGCCGATTTTGATCCGGAAGCCTTGTATGAAGGCGGACTGCCTCTAGCCGACTAAATGTATATTTTGGGCCTTACAACTCTGGGCGACTCCGCTGCTTCGCTTATCAAGGATGGCGAGCTTGTTGCTGCTGTTGAAGAAGAGCGGTTTTCGCGGAAGAAGCACCATGCGGGGTTTCCGTACAAGGCTATCCAGTTTTGTTTGGATCAGGCGGGTATAACTTTGAAAGATGTCGAGCATGTCGGGCATTACTGGAAGCCGTGGATACTACGGCATAAGGCGATGCAGGCGGCTCGTGTTGCCTTTATTTCGAAGGACATGTTCAAGACGCGCGTTGATCGCGGCGTGGCTCAGGTGAGCGAGAGCTATCTGGGGATGTTCAAGCATCCAAAGCGGCTTCGCGAGCATTTCGGCCCTTCGAATTTCAAGTTCCATTACCTCGAACATCATCAGACTCACGCTGCGTCAGCGTTTTTCGTTTCGCCGTTCGATTCGGCGGCCATCCTGACCTGGGACGGGACGGGCGAGGATACGACGACTCTTTTCTGTCGTGGAAGGGCAAATAAGATCGAGGTCTTGAAGCGGATCAAGCTGCCGCACAGTCTCGGCCAGTTCTATTCGGCGGTCACGAATTATATCGGCTTTGACATGTTTGCCGGTGACGAATGGAAAGTAATGGGGCTCGCAGCTTACGGCAAGCCGAAGCATTACGATTTCTTTCGTGAGAAGGTGCTGACAACGAACGGGAACGGTGATTTCCGGTTCAATATTCGCGTTTTAGACCACCATCTAGCCAAGCATTATCAGTTTCCAGACGCAATTAAGAATGAGCTTGGCCCGCCGCGGCTACCTGGTGAAGACTTGACCGAGCATCATTGGGACATAGCGTGCTCAGCCCAAAAAGCTCTCGAAGATACCGCGATCCACCTCGTAAAGCACCTGAAGGAGATCACAGGCGAAGAGAATCTGTGTATGGCGGGGGGCGTTGCGTTCAATTCGGTGATGAACGGACGCATTTTTCACGAGACGCCGTTCAAGCGATTTTATGTTCAGGCGGCGGCGGGCGATGCAGGGTGTTCGCTCGGTGCGGCGATGATGGTTTGGCATCAGAAATTAGGAAATCCGCGAAAGTTCGTTATGAACTCGGCATATTGGGGGCCCGGATTTACTAACGAACAATGCCAGGCCGCTCTCGACGATGCGGGTTTGAAATACACGACCATTGCTGACGAGGAACTACTTCCGCGAGTGGCGAAGATGATCTCGGACGGTGCGATCATCGGTTGGTTCAATGGACGAATGGAACTCGGGCCGCGGGCGCTCGGAGCTCGGAGTTTCCTCGCCGATCCGCGACGTGCGGATATGCGTGAGATCCTGAATCACAAGGTCAAACTTCGCGAGTGGTTTCGGCCGCTGGCACCCTCGATGTTGGAGGAACACGGCACTGAAGTCTTCGGCGTTGAGCATCACGATCCTTTTATGATCACCGTGATCGAGGTTGCTGAGGATTATAAGAAAAAGATCCCCGCTGTCGTTCACGTTGACGGAACGGCGCGTCCGCAAATGGTCAATCGAGATGTAAATCCGCGATATTGGGCCTTGATCAACGAATTCAAGAAACTTACGGGCATTCCGATGCTTCTAAATACTTCGTTCAACGTTCAGGAGCCGATCGTCTGCACACCGCAGGATGCGATCAAGACCTTTGGAAACGCAAATTTTGATGCACTAGTTCTTGAGAACAACCTTGTCCTGCGAAGCTATAATTAGCCGATCTTTTCCTTCACCCGACCGATGCTGAACCAGTTCCTAACACTTGCCTGCCTTTTAGTGATAGCCATGGGCATCGTGCTGGTTCCGTTTCCGGACGGTGCGGCGGCGATCGCACTTGCGATGGCAATGTCGGCGGGGTTCATTCTCCTCTTTCGCAAATTTACGGAAGAAAAACAGTTCATAACTACGGTTTTCCTCGTCGGGCTCGCTTTGAGGATGGCGTTTGGGCTGTTAATTCACATCTACGAACTGCGCGATTTTTTCGGCGGCGACGCGTTTGCCTACGATGCAAAGGCCGCGCAGATGGTTGATAATTGGCTCGGCCTTTCCATTAATCCCGACACATCGTTCTTTGAGTTCGATCCGCGGAGCGGCATCGCGTGGGGAATGTACTACATCACCGCGACCATTTATTTGATCTTTGGCCGCAATATCTTTGCAGCTCAGTCGTTTTGCGCTGTGATCGGGGCGGCGACGGCCCCGATGGTGTATTTCTGTGCTCGCACGATCTTTAACAATCTAAAGGTCGCACGTTTTTCGGCCATTGCGATCGCCGTTTTCCCTTCATTTGTGATCTGGTCCGGACAACTTCTAAAGGACGGACTGATCATCTTCCTGCTTGTCGTCGCGATGACAATGGTAATGCAGCTCCAGGCGAGATTTAACTACCTTGCGTTGCTTACGTTGATCATGTCGATGTTCGGCATCCTTTCACTTCGCTTTTACATTTTCTACATGGTCGCCGTCGCCGTGGTCGGAAGCTTTGTGGTCGGGATGTCCAGTACTCAGAGGTCGTTGGTCAGAAATGCGGTCATCCTCGCAGCTCTCGGTTTTGGCCTCGCCTACCTGGGTGTCGGACAACGAGCAAGCGTTGAGCTTTCGGTTTTTACACGCTTAGAGCGCATCGAAGGCAGCCGTCGTGACCTTGCACGGGCCGCAGAGTCTGGTTACGGCGAGGAACTCGATGTATCAACCGCAGGCGGAGCTATCGCGGCTTTACCTGTCGGATTTACTTACCTGATGTTCGCTCCGTTTCCGTGGCAGGCCGGGAATTTGCGACAGGCGATCACGATCCCGGAGGTTCTGGTTTGGTGGGCGTCGATACCGTTTTTGATCATCGGTCTCGTTTACACGGTACGGAATCGGCTTAGAAATGCCTTTGCGATCCTGATGTTCAGCCTGATGTTGACGCTCGCTTACTCACTGTTTCAGGGGAATGTGGGAACAGCCTATCGTCAGCGAACCCAGATACAGGTCTTTTTGTTTATTCTGGTCGGCGTGGGCTGGACGGTGTTCAAAGAGAATCGCGAGAATAAGAATCTAATGCGTCTCGCGGCCCAAAAGCGGGTCGAAGATCAGATCCGTGCGAACGTAAAGCCCCGTGATCCGGAACCCGAAGACGAGAGCAGATAGTTATGTGCGGTATTACAGGATTTGTAAACGCGAATCGTGAACGGGCCGACCGCTCGATCCTCGAAGCGATGAATCACGCCATTATTCATCGAGGACCGGACGAGGATGGTTTTTATCTCAACGATAATGTCGCTCTCGCGATGCGACGCCTTTCGATCATCGATCTCGCAAGCGGTCAGCAGCCGATCTATAACGAAGACCGAACAAAGGCGATCGTCTTCAACGGCGAGATCTACAATTATCAGGAACTCCGCGAAGATCTCGTCAAGCGCGGCCACAAATTCTACACAAAGTCAGACACCGAGGTCGTCATCCACCTGTACGACGAATATGGGGTCGATGGCCTACAGCATCTGCGAGGAATGTTTGCTTTGGCGATCTGGGACGAGGTCGATCAGTCGCTCTTTCTCGCTCGCGACCGCGTCGGCAAAAAGCCGATGTTATATTCTCACCAGCCAAACGGCGATCTGATCTTCGGGTCGGAGTTTCAGGCTGTTCTCAAACATCCGTTGGTTAACCGCGAAGTCGACTTTGAGGCGATCGACAACTATCTTTCGTTCCTCTGCGTTCCGGCCCCGATGACGGCGTTTAAGTCGATCCGCAAGCTCGAACCGGGACACTGGCTTCGTTGGAAAGAGGGAGAGATCGAGACGAAGCGATATTGGCAGCCCGATTTTTCAAGAAAGATAAAGATCACCGAGGAAGAGGCAATCGAGGAAACGACGCGGATCCTTCGCGAATCGACTCGGCTTAGAATGATATCTGAGGTTCCACTCGGTGCGTTTCTTTCGGGGGGCGTCGATTCTTCGGCGGTGGTTGCTCTGATGGCGCAGGAAAGCAGCCAGCCGGTGAAAACCTTCTCGATAGGATTCGAAGAGCAGGATTTCAGCGAATTGAAATACGCCAAACGCGTCGCTGAACACGTCGGTGCTGAGTATCACGAGTTCATAGTCCGGCCAAACGCACTCGACGTGATCCCGCTACTCGTCGATCACTACGGCGAGCCTTATGCTGATTCGTCGGCGATCCCGACCTATTACGTTTCAAAAGAAACGCGAAAACACGTGACCGTTGCCCTAAATGGCGACGGCGGTGACGAGAGTTTTGCGGGCTATGAGCGTTATGCGGCGATGCGGATCGCTGAGAAATACGCGAAGGTTCCGGCAGCACTTCGCAAGGTGCTGATCGAAACGCCGGTCGGGCTTCTGCCGTCGAATGAACTGAAACGCAGCCGCATTCGCGATGCAAAAAGGTTTTTGAGGTCGGCCAATCTGCCGCGAACCGAGCGCTATATGCGTTGGGTCTCGACCTTCAACCGCGATACAAAAAAAGAGCTTTACACAAACGAATTTCGCCAAACGCTAAACGGCAGCGACCCCGCTGACCTGCTCGAAGCCTGGTTCGAGAAGGCGAACGGAACGAAAACGGTCGACGCGACTATGTTTACCGACCAGATGACCTACCTGCCGAACGATCTGCTCGTAAAGGTCGATATCGCGTCGATGGCAAATTCGCTCGAGGCCCGCTCGCCGTTTCTCGACCACAAAGTGATCGAATTTGCCGCGAGCCTACCCGAAAGCCTGAAAATGCGCGGTTTCGCGACCAAATCGCTGTTGAAAAAAGTCGCCGCAAGGCTTGTCCCCCGAGAGGTCATCTACCGCCGAAAAATGGGCTTTGGTGTGCCGGTCGGAAAGTGGTTCCGCGGCGAGATGAAAGGTTTTGTAAAAGATATTTTGCTGTCCGAAACCTCGCTCAAACGCGGAATAATGCGTCCCGAGATCATCGAACGCTATGTCGAGGAACACATGACCGGGCTACGCGATCATTCATTCCAGATCTGGACTTTGTTGATGCTGGAGCTGTGGTTTCAGAGGTTTATCGACTGACGAAACGAGATGCGGAAGCCCGCACGAAGTAAGGGATCCGTCGGTGTGCGAACGAGCGAGAGCCATCACCTGAGCAGTGCTTTTTGCGTTTCAGAGCCCTTACTTCGTGCGGGCTTCTGCATCGCTTTGCGTGGTATGATGTTAAGAAAGGCTTGGTAACCGGCGGCGACTTCCCCGCACTGTCGTATGGTTCGACGCCGCCTGATCTGGAAACGAAAAGGTCGCGACGGATCTGCCGGTTGCCAATTTGAATTAATGGCGAAGGAACCGATAACAAATGCATTAACGATCGACTTTGAGGACTGGTATCAAGGCATCGAGATCCCGTATTCGGACTGGGACAAGTACGAAGATCGGATCGAGATGGTCGGCGATAAACTACTCAAGATACTCGACGACGGAGGAGCGAAAGCGACGTTCTTCATGCTCGGTTACGTCGCCGAAAAGCATCCGGATATCGTAAAACGCATCGAGGCCGAGGGGCATGAGATCGGGACACACGGGTTTTCCCATACGCTGATATATAAGCAGGAACCGTCGCTATTCAAAGAAGAGTTGACGCGGGCGATCGGATTTCTCGAAGATCTGACTGGCAAGAAAGTGCTCGGCCATCGTGCTCCGTTCTTTTCGATCACAAAGGAGTCGCTCTGGGCACTCGATATCCTCGGCGAGCTTGGTATCAAATACGATTCGAGCATTTTTCCGGTGCTCAATTACCGCTACGGCATCGCCGACGCTCCGCGGTTTCCATACACGATAAAGCGTGAGAAATTTGAATTTGTCGAATTTCCGATCTCGACCTTGAAACTGCCGGGCTTCACGATGCCGATCTCGGGCGGGGCGTATTTTCGGATCTACCCGTATCAAGTGACAAAACAAGCGATCAAGGCTGTCAACCGTGAAGGTCAGCCGGTCACATTCTACCTGCACCCGTGGGAGCTAGACCCTGATCACCCGCGGATCGACGTGCCGCGACGCATCGCCCTGACGCATTATTTCAACCTTGGAGCGACCGAGCGGAGGCTGAAAAAGCTGCTCAGAGATTTCAAAATGGCCCCAATGGGCGAGGTTTTGGGTATTGATTCCGAACCGCGTGCGGTAGTGGGCGGTTGAACACCGTCGTCTTTCAACCTAATATATAGTTACAAATTTGACCTTAACCACTGGCTACCGCAGGTGGTTCTGACTTTTATGGCTTTACCAACTGTTGAAGAGAAGGTTCGCGATCATTTTCATGACGACGCGGCGCGTTTTGATGCGATCTATGAGAAGAAAAAAGGCCCGTTGGCTGCGTTTATCGATAACTACTGGCGCGGAGTCGTGCAAAAGCGACTCGAACTCAATGTAGAGAAACTGCGACCATTGGAGGGCAAAAAGATACTTGACGTCGGCTGTGGTTCCGGGCGCTTTTGCATCGCCTATGCGCTCGAAGGTGCGAAGAAGGTAGTTGGAATCGATTTTGCGCCGGGCATGATCGAGATCGCTGACCGGCTCGCGAACGAGGCCGGAGTCGGCGACAGATGCGAGTATGTGGTCGGCACGTTTCCAGACGATATCGATCCGAATGAAGGGCCATTTGACGGCTGTTCAGGCAACGGGTTCTTTGACTATGTTGAAAATCCCGTACCGATCATTGCCGCCATGCGCGAACTTACAAAAGGCCGCATGATCATGAGTTTTCCAAAAGCTGTCGAATGGCGCATACCGCTACGCCGCCTCCGTTTCTGGATGAAAGGCACGCCGCTCTTCCTATACACGGAACCCCAGGTCCGCGACATCCTGGCAAAAGCCGGGGTTACTGATTTTGAGTTTATTCATCTTGATAGGGATTATTTGGTGGTTGCGGATGTGTGATAGGCGTATGCGGATCTGCCACGAACGCACTGCGGTGAGGCTTGCCTCACCGAAAACAGTTCTAAAAAGTTTCCCGAGGCTTTGCCTCCAATCCGTCATGCTCAGCGCCACTCGCATCAGATGACGAGCCTTTAGCGGTAGATCTCAATAAAGTAGTGTGGAGTCGTTCGGCCCGCTGACGCGGGCCGAAAGGGTATGGGGTTGATGCGTTGTCGGTGAGGCGAGCCTCACCGCCGTGCGTTAGCGGCAAGACGCGAAGGAAGCGTTAGATTCGTGGGTTAGCAATTGGTCTCGATGGCGTTTGAATCAGAAAAAACACGACCAACTCGCGTCCTTCATATCATCACCCGCATGATCGTCGGCGGTGCGCAGGAGAATACCCTCCTGTCGGTTGTCGGGCTTGATGCGATGCCGGAATATGAGGTCGATTTCATCAGCGGCATCGATAAGGGAAAAGAAGGCGAGCTTCTCACCCAAGCCCGCGAGACGACCAACCTGATCATCGTCCCTGAAATGGGACGCTCGATCAATCCGTTCTCGGACGTCGTTGCCTTTTGGAAGCTCTACAAGCTTATAAAAAAAGGCCGTTACCACATCGTCCACACCCACTCGTCAAAGGCCGGTGTGCTCGGACGTCTTGCGGCGTGGCTCGCCGGTACCCCGATTATTGTCCACACGCTGCACAGCCTCGTCTTTCACGATTACCAGCCGTGGATCGTCAACCGAACTTGGCGATTGGTAAAGAAGATCTGTGCTCCGGTCACCGATTTCTACATCAGCGTTTCTGAGATAATCGTGAAGAAAGCCTTGGCCGCAGGCATTGCCGAACCCGAGCGATATCGCACGATCTACAGCGGAATGGAGCTTGATTGGTTCCTTAACGCGAAGTTCGACGCAGATAAGGTCAAAGAGGAATTCGGCATCCCGCTCGAGGCTCCGGTCGTCGGCAAGATAGCTCGCCTGTTCCCGCTAAAAGGCCATGACGAGCTGATGGACGCCGCGCCCGAGATCGTCAAACGCGTGCCCAGCGTCCGCTTCTTCCTCATCGGCGACGGCGTTTTGCTCGAACACTTGCAGGAACGCGCACGCGGCTACGGCATTCTCGACAATTTCGTCTTCGCCGGCCTCATTCCCCGCGAACGCATCCCCGAGATGATCTCCGCGATGGACGTCGTCGTCCACACATCCTTGCGCGAAGGCCTCGCTCGCGTCCTTCCCCAGTCGCTCGCGATGGGCAAACCTTGCGTCTCCTTCGACATCGACGGCGCCCCTGAGGTCGTCATCGACGACTACACCGGCTACCTCGTCAAAGCCTTCGATAACGTGGGTTTAGCGGATCGCATCGCTCATTTGTTAGAAGATGAAGATCTGCGTAGAAAGCTAGGTGAGAACGGCCGCAAACACGTCGACCCCAATTTCCGAACCGAAAAAATGGTCGCGGATATTGCTGAGGTTTACCAGATGTTGCTCGCAAAAAAGGCATCGCAGGTCGCTGCATTTGATGCGAAATAACACAAATAAAAGCAAACTGAACGGATTTTTGCGATAATCGTTACAAAAGCCGTTTGAATTCCAGCTTTGAGCTGCCGAACAGTCAGCTAAAGCGGAACTTTGTGATGCAGGGACTTACTACCAATCCAATATTTGTCGGTGTGGCCGCGATGGTTATTGCGGTGCTTAGTACGCTTGGCGTGCGTGCTTTTGCTCATAAATTTGGGTACGTGGCTAAGCCGAAGACCGACCGCTGGCATAAGCGGCCGACGGCGATGTTGGGTGGGGTTGGGATCTTTATCGCGACGGCGATCGCTTATTTTGCGTTTGTACCGCCGACTCGTGAGTCGCTGGTTGTGTTTGGGGCGAGTGCCTTTCTTTTTCTCGTAGGACTGGTCGACGATCTGCTCAATATCAGGCCGTATCAAAAGCTGATAGGGCAGCTCATCGGGGCGGGAATCCTGATCATTTCGGGGCTGAAACTACCGCTGACGGGCTATGACATCGTCGATATTTGGATAACGGTCTTTTGGGTCGTCGGTATTACAAACGCGATCAACCTGCTGGACAACATGGACGGGCTAGCGGCCGGTATATCGGCGATCGCAGCCGTTTCACTCGCGCTTAATTTCGCGTCAAACGGCCTTACCAACGAACTTCTCCTAGCCAGTGCATTTATCGGGGCTCTCGTTGGTTTTCTAGTGTTCAATTTCAACCCGGCGTCAATCTTCATGGGCGACTGCGGGTCAATGTTTGTTGGCTTTCTGCTCTCGGGCTCGGTGTTGCTCAATCAGGTGGGCGGACGTTCGCGGGGGATCGTAGCGATCCTAGCGGTTCCGGTGCTGATACTTTTTGTACCGATCTTCGACACGACATTCGTCACCGTCCTCCGAAAACTGTGGGGCCGCAAGGCTTCGCAGGGCGGGCGTGACCACACATCGCACCGACTCGTCGCACTCGGATTGTCTGAGCGAACGGCGGTTCTGATGCTTTACGGTTTTGCGGTCGTTGCGGGTGCTTTGGCGGTACTCGTCGCTCAGGTCGGGCCTTTTCGCAGCTTTGGGCTGATCGGCGTGTTTACCGTAGTTCTGGTGATCGTCGGCGTCTATCTTTCGAAGGTCAAGGTCTACGAAGGAACGGACGAAGAGCAGGCGGCGAACGAAAATGCCGTCTTCGCCTTTCTCGTCAACGTCTCGTACAAACGCCGCATCTTCGAGGTGTTTCTCGATGCGTTCCTGATCACGCTTGCCTATTATTCGGCGTGGGCTTTGCTCTATCGAAACTTCGAGGAATCATCGAGCTGGCCTTTGTTCCTGCAGACGGTTCCGCTGCTGGTGCTGATAAAACTCGCTGCATTTTTAGCGGTCGGCGTGTATCGCGGGCTATGGCGGTACACTAGCGTCAGCGATATCATAACGTTTGCAAAAGGCGTCGTTCTAGGCTCGGCGGCCAGCATGCTGGCGGTTCTGGCGATCTATCGATTCGAAGGCTTCTCGCGAAAGGTCTTTTTTCTTGACGCGGTGCTGTTACTCTTAGCCGTAGTCGGCAGCCGAATGGCATTTCGCCTGATTCGGCAGGTGCTGCCCGCGACAAACTCGGGCGATAAAAAGACAAAGGTCCTGATCTATGGTGCGGGCGACGGCGGTGAGATGTTGCTTCGCGAATTGAAGAATAATCCTGAGTGGAGCTTCGAACCGGTCGGATTTGTCGATGACGATCCGCGAAAGCACGATAAACTTATACACGGGCTAAAAGTTTACGACGGCAACGGAGATCTTGCCGACATCTGTCGCGAGCGGGAAGTGTCGGAGATGCTGATCTCGATCCGCAATCTACCTGCGGAACGTATGAAAACCATCAGGATCGCCTGTGACGAAGCGGACGTGATCCTAAAACGAGCTCATTTTTCGATCGATCCGGTAGATGTGATCTAAACTGGAAATAATTTGTCGCTAAAGCTCATACAAATCGAACCCCGCATCGCCAAGGTGATCCTCGTCGGGATCGTCGTGTTGAGTGCTGTCGCCGCGTTCTTCTTCGTTCGCTGGAATTTTGCCAACGCCGTCGCGTCAAAGATCGATCTCGAACGCCCTGAATCGAAGCTGGTCATTGACGGCCTCATCGATCTCGGCCCTTCGGACCCGCAGACTCACTACGCGGCGGCAGGTATTTTCGAGAGGACTTTCGAGTCCGGCGATATCGAGCGTTCGATCCGCGAGTATGAGAAAGCGGCGTCACTCTCGCCAAACAATTACCAGATGTGGGGCAACCTGGGTCGGGCACGAAGCCTTTCCGGCGATTCGGCCGGTGCGGAAGCGGCATTCAAAAAGGCTCTAGAACTAGCCCCAAACTACGCAGAGGTCCAGTGGGCGTATGGCAATTTCCTCATCCGACAAGGAAAAACGGAGGAGGGGTTCAGACTCGCCGCAATGTCTGCAAAATCAAATGCGGATTTTGCCAGAAGTGCGGTTTCGATCGCCCTCCAGATCTTTGAGGGGAACATCGCCGAGGTGCAGCGAATTCTCGGCGACGGCGAGTCTGTAAATGCCGCCCTCGTTACGTCGCTGGCGGCGACCGAACGTTACGAAGAGGCCGTTGTTTCGTGGGCTAAGATAGACGGCGGTGCCAAGCTGACGACCCAGAAAACGCTAGGCGAAAAGCTTATCGAAACTCTCACCGTCGCGAAAAAGTTCCGCCTCGCGGCTTCCGTAATGAATGATCTAACTGAGAGCGACGCGGAAAAGATCGCGGTCGGGAGTATTTCAAACGGCGGTTTCGAAGCGGGCATAAAGCTGCGTGGAGCAAAACTCTTCGAATGGCAGATACAGGACGGTAAGGAGCCGCAGATCGGGCTCAGCGAGTCGCAAAAAAGATCGGGTAAGTATGGGCTGTTCATCGTATTTAACTCGTTCGAAGCGGCGGATTTTCGCACGATCTCGCAGACTATCCCGGTCGAGCCCGGCAGAACGTACGAGTTTGAAGGCTTTTATCGATCTGACCTGAGATCGGCGGCGCCGCTGAAGATCGAGATCGCCGATGCGGGGGCCGGCCCGTCAATTGCCGTAACGCCGCCGCTTGCTCTGGCGGGCGACTGGGCGACGCTGCGGCTGAGATTTACGGCACCGCAGAATAGTGACGGCATCATTATTCGCCTGACACGAGACAGTTGTGCCGGTTCTTCTTGCCGAATAACGGGGCGGCTTTCGTTTGATGATCTTGTGCTGAAGCAGTTGTAAGGATGAGCGGTTCGACAAAACATTCCGGAAGCCTGGTGTCCATCGACGACGTAGCTCTCGCCGACAGCTCGTCCTTGCCGAGCCGTTTCATGGCTCTCATGCTTTGCTTTATTCCGGCATTTTTGACTGTACTGTTTGGCGGAGTGGATAACGCGACATGGATATTTGTCTCGGTATTTTGGGCCGGCCTCGTTGCGCTTTGGGCGGCGGACGCATGGACCTCGGGTGGTTTTGTAATAAATAGCAGTTCGCTGCAAATACCGGTCGCCGGCTTTCTACTGATCGGCCTGATACAGCTTTTGCCGCTCGGCGGAACCGTGGACGGACTGGGCGTTTCTACCACGCTCTCGCTCGACCCTTACTCTACACGGTTTTTTGTCCTCAAACTGATCGTTTACCTGACGTACTTTGCCGCGTGTCTAGCATTCGTCAACAACGAGAAGCGGCTGAAAAAGGTTGTTTGGTTCGTGGGGATCTTTAGTGCCGGGATGGCGTTTTACGGGATCCTGCAGCGGCTTGCGACGCCGGAAGGGATTTACGGTGTCCGGACAACGGCCGGTTCGATACCATTCGGGCCATTTGTTAACCAGCACCATTTTGCGACGTTTATGCAGATGGCGGCGGGGCTGACGCTCAGCCTGCTATTCTCGGCGGATGCGTCGAAGGAGCGACGGATCTTGCTCGCGGCGGCTCTGGTTGTCATGGGCGTCGCGACCGTCTCGACGAGTTCGCGTGGCGGGCTGCTCGGGTTTCTCGGCGTCGTAGCTTTTGTTTTGCTTCTTAATTTGCTCGGCGGTCGTTGGTCGAAGCGGGAGGAGACAAAATTTGCCTCACAACGCAGCTTCGCCCTCGCGGCGGCGACCATCGCTATTCTAGTAGCTGTTTTGGGCGTTGTCCTGCTGATCGGTGGGAATGACTCGCTTCTTCGCGGAGTCGGTGCCGTAAAGGCCGATGCCGATCTTTCTAGCGGCCGACTGCATTTCTGGCCGATCGCCTGGAAGATCTTTCTCGAAAATCCTATCATCGGGGCAGGTCTCGAATCTTTCGGCGTTGCCTTTACCAGGCACGATACATGGAGCGGGCAATTTCGCGTCGAACAGGCCCACAACGAATACCTGCAGACTCTGGCCGATGCCGGTATTGCGGGATTTTTATGTCTGATGGCGTTTATCGGGATCCTCTTCAGAAAAGGCTTAAATACCATCGCCGGAGCTGATGGCTTTCGTCGCGATGCGGCCATTGGGGCTTTGGCTGGCTGCTTCGGGGTGATGCTCCACAGCTTTTTCGATTTTCCGCTCCGAACGCCATCGAATGCTTTCTTCTTTCTCCTACTCTGTGCCGTCGCAACGGTAGCGATAAAGAGCGAGGATGCCGCACCACGCCGTCGCCGCCGTTCTACTGCACCCTGACCGGAACTTCTTTTTTACCGCACGGCGTCTCAAATTTGACCTGAAAAAGGCCCGTTTTCGAACTCGCTGACCGCAAAACAAAGAGCGCCGTCCATTTAACGCCGGGAAGCGATTCGCGGCGGATGAGCACATCTTCGGGGCTAGTCGATGTCCCCGTCATCGTCTCGACGTCGCCATCGTCCGTTCGCCTTACAACGACGGCCCGTTCATTTCCTCCGCTCTGGAGCGTGATCGTTTCCTGATCGAGCGTTAAAGTGCACGGAACTATATCCTCAGTTTTTGCGGGAACTCCACTAATTACACGAGCTCTCCCGTCGGAAGTCTTGGGCTTTTCATCCGAAGGCTTCGGTTCTTCCGGAGAAGTCGATTCCGGGTCCTTCGGAGTCGGTGATGCCTTTGGAATGACCTTAGGCGGCGGAGGTATATTGATCACGATCGGCGGGAAAAGGCCGTTCGAGTTGTCGGTGAGCCGCTTCGGGGGAGCCGTCTCTTTGGCGACGCTCGTTTCCGAAGGTGTCTTACTTGGCTCAGGCGTCGGCAAGATTTCAATCGGCGTTGGCGTTGGCTCGGGCGTTGCGGTGGGTTCTGGCTTTACCTCAATGACCTCGGGCGTTGGAGTCGTCTCGGGAGTCGCGGTTGGAGTGGGTTCCGGAGTCGGCGTTGGCGTCGGCTCTGGCGTCATCTCGGCAACTTCCGGAGTTGGGGTCGTCTCAGGCGTTGGTGTTGCCGTTGGTTCTGGCGTTGGAGTCGGATCGGGCGTCGGGCTCGGTGTCTCAACTGGCTTTTCACTCGCCTCGGGTGTCGGAGTAGGAGTCGGCTGTTCCGGTTCGGGTGTTGGTGTTTCCTCGGATTTCACTGACTCCGGCGTGGGGTCGGGTGTAGGAGATGGAACTGGAGTCGCCGTCGGAACTGGTGCCGCAGATTCCGGCGTGGGCGACGGCTGCACAACCGGGAGCGGAATTGATGGCGACGGTTGAGGGCGTTCGGCTACTGTCTGGGTAGACGGCGTTGGCGAGGGATTGGGCCCTACACGCTGTTCGAGGCCCATCGTGTGGCCGTTCACCCTTCGATACAGAGCTTCGATCACGCCGTATTTCAGTGCATCGGGCTGGCTGCTTTTGTAGCTGCGGATGTACATATCGAGAGCTTCGGCGTTTTTGCCCTCGACTGCGAGCGTGGTCCCTAGCCGCCAGGTGCTCGTTCGCCACCAGGCGCTGTCGGCAGGCAGCACACTTACGGCCCTTCGCAAATGTACCGATGCCTGCGGGGCGTCTTCCATCTGATAGTGTGCCCAGCCGCTTAGTTCCTCGACACGTCCGCGAAGCACAGCCGACAAGGTCGTACGCGGAACGGAGGGAATGTTGACCATCTGACCACGAGCCGCAGCCAGCTTACGACCCTCGTAAAGCTCACTGGCAAGCGTTGCAGCAGTAGGGTCCGGAGCATCAAGCCCGGCATCGAGCGAGGTAGGTGCGGCTTTGGTCAGCTCCACGACCTTGGGAAGAGCCACCTTTCTATCAAGCAGATTGCTCGCTGCATAGATCAGGCGATGAACCCTCATCTTATCGCTTCCCGCCGCAAAATCTTCGGCAAGTTTTCCGATCGTCACCGGATCAGGCTCGGGCTTATCGAGTTCCTGTTTGAACGCGAGAAGAGCGGTCATTTGGGCACCGGTCTCGAGCGGGTCTGACGGTGCCGGAGCAAAGATGCTTGCTTTACGCTCGTAACCTATTAGTTCCGCCAGGTTTTTCTCGCCTCGTTCAACACGGCCGCCAAGCTTCGTTTTGACGACGCCGTCCTTGACCACAAAACTTTTCGCGAGTTCCTCAGCCGCTTCCCGATATAGGCCGGCAGCGGCCCGGGCCGAGGCGATCTCGTACTCAATGGTCGGGAAGTTCCCATAGCGCCGTGCCGCGATCAGCGTTCTTTCGGCAGCGATCGGGTTGCCCTGCGTGATCTGGCCGCGTGCAAGTGCGACGTGCGACCAGATAAATCGTGGGTCGGTCGCGATGGCCTTTTGAGCATGATCGACCGCTTTGTCGCCCTCTCCGTGAGTTGCGTACCAGTAGGCGACACCGGCGTTCAAGATCACGTTACCAGGATTTGCCTCGAGCGATTTTGCGAGTTCCGCTTCGGCTTCGGTGCGTTTTTCGGCTTCGAAAAGTGCCAAAACCAAACCTGTCTGGGAGGCGAGGTCTGCGGGATCTTTTTCGACAATGCTCTTGTATAAAAGCACCGCGTCGTCTGCCTGCCCAAGGGCCCGTCTCATTTCTGCCAGGCCGCGGCGAGCGGGCAGCGATTCCGGGTCGAGTTCTACGGCCTTAACGTAGGCGGCCGCGGATTCCTCCAGCATGAAATCCATTCGGCTGGCGAGGCCGAGCGTTTGGTAGGCGAGGCTCGACGCGGGATCGAGCTTGATAGCCTTTTGAGCAATGCGGCGAGCGTCAGAGCCGTTCTCGATGCTCATGTAAAAGTTCGCAATGCCGACGAGCTGCGGAACGCTGCGGCTGACCTTTTTCTCGATCAGTCCCGCGATATGAAAACTTTCACTGCGAGCTCCACGGAAAAACAGGTTTGGGGCGAATTTTGCGAGCGTATTTGCGTACAGATCGTCCGGCATGGGCGTCGGAGCGTCCTTGATCGCGAACTCAAAACTCTCCAGAGCCGCCAGGATATCGCCCGATGCGATCATATCGTTTCCCACCTGCGCGTGAACGGTCACGATCATAGCGGACGCGTCTGCGACTTGCTTCGCCTTTGGATATGACGCGATAAACTTCTTGAGAGCAGCGATGCGTTCGTTAGGGTTTTCGATAGCCGCTGATTTCTGAAACTCTATCTCGATCTCCTCATCAGAGAGCTCGGGTAGTTTGGGTTTTGGCTCTGCCTTTGGTTTTGCCTTTGCCGCGGTCGGGGCCTTTGGCTTGGCAGGTGGTTTTGCAGCCGATTTGGCCGTGCTTTTAGCGTCGGGCTTTTTCGGTTTCGCGGTCGTTTTTTTCTTGTCGTCGGCCTGTTTAGATGTGGTGGCCTTTGGCTTCGCAGTCGGCGTCGCCTTCTTCACCGTCTGGGCCGAAACGCCGCTCGCGAGGAGGCAAAATATAAGTGCTATGCCGCTAAATCTCATAAAAACAATGGCGAAATCCGACCGTCGATGTCAAAATAATAACACGAAGCCTCAGGAAGTTCGCTTATGACGGAACTCGACGCCGTTTGGCAAAAAATGCTCTTAGAAACGGCTGACGGAGCCGCAGTTTCGGGCCGAGACGAGGTTGCCGACTATTTGCGGCTCCGCTCCTCGAACGATGCAATACGGCGCGCCGGTGTCGAATGGCTCTTTACGAGCCTCATCGATCTGGCTTCGCCCGCGATGCGAGACTACAAAAACCTGACCATCGACCGCCATGAACCGCATAATTTTCGCTGGGGCAACTCAAACATGGTCGGTTCCCGGCTCGAAATTCGTCTGGGTGTAAGATGTCTTACCGCCGAAGCGGGTTGGGTGCGAACTCCGTCAGACGGGATAATGATGAAAGGAGCTCTTGCCTTTGCACGGCTACTGCATTTCGGCTTTCCCGGTGCCACCGAGGAATTTCGCCTGTTTCACGACGAATCGCTGCCAACGTGGCAGTCGGAGGAGAACTTTTCGATAACATCGGACGACCTCGCAAAGCATTTTCGGCTCCTGCTCGCCTAAAAAGATCGCCGCGAGAGCCGTCTCACATAGCTGCTGGAAGTGAGACGGGTTAACTGTTGTGAGAAGTGAAGATACGGCAATAAACCGTCTCGGATGCGAAATAACAAAAGCCCGTCTCATCCTGAAATATAGCTTTACGCGATCGTTCCACTTCGCAGCTGAAAGTGGAACGGCTAAGTGCTGTAAATACAACAGTTAACGGCCGAAAATCGTTCCACTTGCAAATAGTTTCATCACCGAAGTGGAACGCCAATTTCGAGAGCGGTAGGTTTACTTGCCTCCGCTTGTTTTATTCTTATTTCAAAGATCTGAAGCCGAATGATCGAGCCACCGGCAGGTATGAAACAGTGTACTAGAAAAGCAACAAGGTGTCAAGTCTTGGAGCGAAAATAATTCAGTATTACAGTGATCTTAATTGTCGAATAACGAAAAACGCGATAATATTGGAAGTTAGTCTTCATAACTGGGGTATAGAAAAAAGTGATAGCAGAACTTGATAAACTGATAGAGTTACAGAAAACGGATACTAACCTTAGAAAGTTAAAGAAATCCATTGATACAGCTTTAGAAAGGCGTGCGGTGATCGAACAGGAGTTTGAACAGCACGCCTTTTCTATTCGCGAAATCCAGAACAAGCGCGATTCGCTGAATACGAAACGTGCTGACCTGGAAAATCAGATCGAGGAAAATAAAAAGTACCTCGAACGAGCGGATCGAAATCTGAAGCACGCACAGAATCAGAAAGAGTACGAAACCGCGATGCGCGAGACCGATGCTCTGCAGAAGCAGATCCTGGCGTTTGAAACTCAGATCGTCGAGATCATGGATGAGCTCGAAGGCATCGAAAAAGAACTCGCAGAAAGGGCCGACGAGATCGCCTCGCTCGACGGAAAACGCGACGCGGCTCTGAAGGAGTTTGACAAAGAGGTCGCTGGCCACAAATCTGAGTTTGACACCGAAACGGCTCGCCGGCTCAAGGCATTTTCAACCCTTCCGAGCCGGATGGCGATGGTTTACGACCGGCTCGCCCAACGCAGCCGCGATGGTATCGCCGTTGCCGAAGTGGTCAACGGTTCCTGCTCAGCCTGCAACATGCAGCTGCGGCCGCAAGTACAGCTAAATGTGAAAAAAGGCGACGAGATCATCACCTGTGAGAACTGCACGCGGATAATGTACATCGTCCCGCGTCAGTCTGAAGCCTCGGCGTAGTTTTTAGTTCGGCAGGAGATTGACAGTAACGGTTGGAGCATTTTTCCCGGATTGGTTGACGAATCCGTCATCAAATGTGAGTATCTCAACCGACCCGGTTTGTCCAAGATGTTCCGCTAACGCTATGTAGATGCTGTCCGAGGTGCGGCTGCATCCGTATCCTTGCTGAATTTCGACCGCTCTTTCGATGAGCGACGAGTCATCGGCAATCGCGATAGCTTTTATTTGATCCTGAAAATTATCGATCGCTACTGAATAATCTACATCGCTTAGATCGTTACTCTTGTGTTTTTGACAGAGGACATAAAGGACCTCGGCGATCAAGACGGCTGGAGCATAGAACTCCCAACCGGAGATTGCGTAGACCTCTAGGGCGTTTTCGGCGGTCGCTAGTTTGGCCTCTTTCGCGCAAAGAGCGATCAGGATATTGGCATCGACAACAACGCTGCCCGCAACCACTGGTGGACTATTTGCGGCCAAACATCCTCCCCGAACGCGCCTCTCGAAGAAGCTTTTGCGTGTCCCTATCTGAACTGCCCCGCATCACTTTGCTCCGTTCCGAGACCTTGCGAAGGGCCTCCAGCATCGCGTCGTTTGGCTTCGGTACGGTCTCGTCTTCAAGCACCGTCAGCCGAACCCTGCGACCTATTAGACTCTTGGAGTGCGACGCGATCTCTTCCCAAGTGCCTTCTAAAACTTGTGTAGACATAAGGTCTTCAGATTATCATAAAATGCAGCTCGAAAAATAGACTCGTCTATTGAGCCTAGTCACTTCGTCCACTCATCCGCGGCGTGAATATCGACTTTGATAGGCACGCGGGTGACGAATTCGCTTCCTGCTTTTTGCATAGCGTTTTGTAGTTTTTCGATCGTTTGTTCGGTCTCGTTCGCGTCGCATTCGACGACTATCTCGTCGTGAACGATATTTACAAGTTTAGCGTTGGTGTCGCGGATCGATGAGTGAAGGAGCGTTAATGCCCGTTTCAGGATATCAGCGGACGTGCCCTGGATCGGCATATTCTTGGCGTAACGCTGGGCGGCTCCGATCGAGGAGCGATCGCTGGCGTCAAAGTTCATTCGTGCCATCCTTCCTGAAACGGTTCGGGCCGAGCGTTCGGTGAGGACGTTCTTCGACTGTGTTCGTAGCCACTCGTCCATCTTTGGATAGGTCGCGAAATAGCGGCGAAGCGTATTCTCGGCCTCGGTCTTCGTTATCCCCGTCATCATCGCAAACCGCGAAGCTCCGAGGCCGTAAACCACGCCGAAATTCAGCCTTTTTGCGAATGAACGCTGGTCAGGCGTCACTTCTTCGGCCTTCACGCCAAAAACCTGTGCGGCGGTCGCCGAATGGAAATCCTGTCCGGATTCGAAAGCCGCGATGAAGTTCGCGTCCTGCGAAATGTCCGCGAGTATCCGCAGCTCGATCTGCGAATAGTCCGCGATGATCAGCCGCCGGCCATCAGGGGCTCGAAAGCAGCGGCGATACTCTTCCTCGTGCGGTATCTGCTGGAGGTTTGGCTTCGAGCAGGCAAAACGGCCCGTCGGAGCACCGATCTGGCGAAAATCGGCGTGGATGCGGCCGGTTGCCGGTTCGATAAATTCGAGGATATTCTCGCCAAAACTTGACGATGCTTTGGCCGCTCCGCGATATTCGAGCAGCTTCGCCACGACCGGATATTGCTCGGCAAGCGGCTGTAATTCCCACGCTCGCGTCGTTTCGGGCATGGGAACCCCAAGGTTCACCAGTGCGGCCGAAACCTGAGCCTGCGAGTCGAGATTTATCTGCGGAGCCCCGAACAAGGATGCCTGAGCAACGCCTGCGGCGAGTAGATTTTGCAGTTCGGACGCCGTTCGATCCTGGATCTTGGTGACCTTTGCGAGTTGTTCACGCCAACGCTCCGTATCGAGATAAAAGCCGTTGAGCTCCATATCGGCGATGGGCATGACGCATTCGTTCTCGAGCTGCAGAACGCGTTCGAGACCATCCGCCACGATACGTTCGTGAACTTTCGCACGAACTTCGGGCATGATCGCCGCGTCTTTTGCGGCGTATTCTATTTGCGATGCCGAAAGCTCCGCCGCCGCCCAGTCGCTGACCTGCTCGGTCTTATCGAGCGTCCTGCCGAGAAAAAACTGCACCAGATCGGCCAGCCCATGCCGCCGCTCGCCTTCACCCGCCGAGATCAAAACGCTGGCGAGATACGTGTCATAAATACCGCCGACCTCGCATCCCAGATGATGACGCACCCACTTGGTATCGAATTTTGCATTGTGGGCGATCTTAGTGACCTTTGGCGAAGCGAGCAGATCGCGGAGCGGTGCAAGGTCTGCATTTGCACGAAGATCACGGGCTTGCTCCGCAGGAGTTCGCCATCCGTTGCTGAACGCTTTAAGATCGATCACCTTGGTTTCTCGCCCGTCAGATAGCTGGACGAGCCGCAGGTAGCCGCGGTAGGGGTCGAGTTCGGTCGTTTCGACGTCGAACCCCAGCATCGGGGCATCCTTTAGATCATCACACGCCTTCCGAAGCCCCTCGGCGTCATTTACGAGCTGAAAAAATATCTCCATTTGCTTATATTGTATCGCGGAAAACCGTTCGCCGTTTATCCGGCCCAACGGATTCTGCGATTTGTATTTACTAAATTCCAATTATTCGTTATACTGCTCGCAGTTTGCCGCCGTTTGTGATCGGGATCTTTAACGGAAATTAAGCAGACGGGTAGAAGATTTTTGGCAGGACTTCTGAAGTCCTTGTACGGTTCGAGATTTGCGGGTTTGAGCACTCTTTTTGAAAAGATCGGTGCTCCCCGAAGGTAAAGAGAAATATCTCTTCACCGAGAGAGTTCCCAAACGTGAAATTTTGTTCATACCTCTACTTAGGGCATAGCTCTAAGACCAAGCTGTAAGACCAATACACGTGTATTCGCTCTCGCCGATCTTTAACCACTGTGCATCAAAATCACTTCTTTCCGCCTGTTTCTGAATGAGCAGCGGCACTCGACCGAATCTACAAAAAGGATATTGTTTGCATGGCAAAAGAAATGATCGTGACCGTTAATGGTCGGGAAAAAAAGATCGCCATTCTAGAGAATGGCAAAGTAACAGAATTTTATATTGAACGCGGCGAGGAGAATTCCGGCGTAGTCGGAAATGTCTATAAAGGCCGTGTTATGAGGGTTTTGCCCGGGATGCAGTCGGCATTTGTCGACATCGGCCTGGAGCGAGACGCGTTTCTCTACGTTTCGGATTTCTTCGATGAAGATGAGGAAATTGAACGGATCGTGATGAATAAGAAAGGCTCGCCTGAGGAAGTTAAACGCGAGGCTAACGAGCAGATCGATCGTTCACGCATCGAGCGTGAGAAGCAGATGGACTCCACACAGGAGCTTGCCGAGCCACTTGCTGAGATAACGGAATCCGTTGACGATGCGGTCGAGGTCGACATCGACGAGGTTCTTCCCGTAGCCGATCCCGAACCGAAGAAAGGCCGTGGGTCACGCGGTAGAGGCCGACGCGGCAAGGCCGAGGAGCCAGTTGTCGAGGAAAAGGTCGAAGCGGAGCCTTTGATCGATATCGATTTTGACAACTCCGGCTTTGAGCGGATCAGCGACGACAGCGACACGGGCGAGATGTTCAAGGACGCTTATGTCCAGGAAGCGATCGTTGACCGTGTGCGGGCGATCGAGTTTGATATGGAGACGACGGCGGAAGCCGAGGTCGGCTCGCTGCTGGCCGAGGTTGGCGGAGAAGCTGGCGGGTTTGAACGGATAGCTGACGAAGACGAAGATCCGGCTCCGGCAAAGAAAACGCGTCGCAAAACTAAAGCTGCTGACGAGGGCGAAGAAAAAGCCCCGGCCAAGAAAAAGCCCGCTGCAAAGCGTGCTCCGGCGAAGGGCAAATTCTCGAAAACCTCCAAAAAGAAGACCAAGGAAGAGGAACTTGCTGATGCTCAGGCCAGCGAGAAAGAGTCTGACGACAAGGCTGAAATGGCCGTAAGGCGTGGCGGGCGTGGACGTCGTCGCGGCGGTAACGGCAAGCTTCGCTCGGACGAGAATCCGGATGAAAGCGGTGAAGGCGGCGAAAACGATAGCGAAAGCGTCGAGCAGTCTGCAGATGAACAAACCGCTCCTGAGCCGATCGCAGTTGAAGCCCCGACCGAGGACCGCGAGCCGGAAGCTCGTGAAGAGCAGCCTGACAGGCCGCAGCAGCAACAGCAGGGCGATGATCGTGGACGTGATCGTGACCGCAATCGACGCGGCGGACGCGGCGGACGTGATCGTGGTGACCGTCCGAGTGGTGACCGTCCGAGTGGTGATCGTCCGAGTGGTGATCGTCCGAGTGGCGACGGCAAAAAATTTGACCGCAACGATCGCAACGATCGCGGCGGGCGTCCTCAGCAGCCGACCATCTCAGACCTGCTGCGGGAAGGGCAAGAGATACTCGTCCAGATCGCCAAAGAGCCCATCGCCAAGAAGGGAGCACGCATCACGTCGCACATCGCTCTTCCGGGACGATATCTGGTCTATATGCCGACGATCGAGCATCTCGGCGTTTCGCGTAAGATCGAGTCATCGACCGAGCGAAGCCGGCTTCGCACGCTGATCCAGCGTATTCGTCAGGATGCTGATATTCCGGCTGGCGGCTTTATCGTCCGCACGGCGGGCATCGGCATAGCTGAGGAAGACCTTCGAAACGATGCCAAGTATCTCGCCAAAATGTGGGCGGAATCGAAGAAAGGCTCGGAAAAGAAGAAGTCCCCGGCACTGATCCATCAGGACCTCGACCTCGTCCAACGCATCCTTCGCGACCAGCTTTCCGAGGATTTTGCGGCGATCCGCGTTGACAGCGAAGAGGAATATCTCCGCACGGTCGAGTTTATCAACCTGATCCAGCCGAGGATGGTCAACCGCATCAAGCTCTACACCCGCGACGAGCCGATCCTCGATTACTACGGCGTTCAGGAAGAGATCGACAAGGCTCTGAAACCGCGTGTTTGGCTTCGTTCCGGCGGCTATCTCGTCATCAATCAGACCGAGGCTCTCGTTTCGATCGACGTCAATACCGGCAAATTTGTTGGTAAAGGCAATGCACGGCTCGAGGACACGATCACCAAGACCAATATGGAAGCGGTCGATGAGATCGCACGCCAGATACGGCTTCGCGACCTCGGCGGCATCATCGTTCTCGACCTCATCGACATGGAAGACCGCCGCAACCGGCACAAGGTCTCGCAGGCTCTTCAGGAAGCCCTCGCCAGCGACCGCTCGCCTACTAAGGTGTTGTCTTTCAACGATTTCGGCCTGATCATCATGACCCGCAAACGCGTCAAGCAGTCGCTCGAACGCACCATGTGTGCCCCGTGCGACTATTGCGAAGGTGCCGGCTGGGTGAAATCGCCGACCACGGTCTGCTACGAGATACTCGCCGAAGCCCGTCGCCTCTCAAAGAGCGTCGAAGACGTACGCCAGACAACGCTCCGCGTTCACCCCGACGTAACCCAGGCATTCCGCTCAACCGAACGCGAGGTCCTCGACGAGATCGAACACTACCTCGGCCACATCGACATCAACTCCGACAAGTCGATCCACCAGGCCCAGTTCGATTTCGCGTTTGTGTAAACTCAGACGTATTAACAACCAAAAAGGCGGCCAGATCGGTCGCCTTTTTTGCGTTTCTGGCAGCGCCTAGGATGGGTCGTTTTCGGCCAAATCCCGCATATATGTCTCGCAATGACACACAGACGACGATCGCTCAAACGTCGTGCCACGATGGATGCCATGAAAAGACATGACGGTTACGAAGATGCTGGGTAGTGGGGAGTTTGAATTTTGATTGGACGATGTTTGAAAAGTCGATTTTGGGCGGTGAAACCGCCAGAGAATCTAGCCAGACGTGGAACGTCTGGAAAAATACGTTCAGCGATCCCCGCACTGAAGGTGCGGCAGACACGCCCGTAAGCAGTGGGTCCTTCGCCCCTTCAGGGCGATATGCGTCGACGCGAGATCCCCAGACGTTTCACGTCTGGCTAGAATCTTTAGCCGCTCCACGGCCAAGAAGGAGACTTTTCAGCCATCCTCTTGAGGAGCTTTAACGCGTCTATCCCGCCAAAACCCGACGCCGTCGGCTTTTGGCGGGATATCGATGTGGGCAGTCATGATCCGTCGGCTGAAGCCGACGGCAATACCTCGAGACCTGTGCCCTTGACGCGTGTGCAAGAATGTGCTATCTATGAAACCTTACTTCAAAAGGAGATCGTTTTATGACACTGCATAGCAATTGGCTCAAGTTTAATGGCATCAAGAAGGAACGGGGGTTTAATCGCCATCACATCACGATCAACCGCAACGGCCAGATCCATGTCAACCGCCAGGCCCATATTGACTTGGGCCGTCCGCGGGCTGTCACGCTTTATTACGAGCCGGATCTGAACAAGATCGCCATCGAGCCCGCGGACCCACGCGGAGCGGGCGTAGTGCCGCTCATCGCCAAAACATTCGGTGCCTACTACATTCCCGCTTCCCAGTTCATCCGCCAAAACCGCATCGCCATCGCGGGCACGGAAGCTTTTACCAAACCCGAGTTCAACCACAACGGCATCCTCATCCTAGACCTAAACGAAACCACCCGAGCCGGCCGCGGCCGCAACCCCGGCCCCGGCTGGAAATCCGACCCAAGAGAACGCCGCGATCAAGACCCGCGCGTATCTCATCAGCAGTGACGGATAAGCTTATTTCTATAGGGCAGTGACGTAGATGAAGGAGCGAGCATTGTTTTTGTCTCCCTCCGGCAACTTTTCACGCATATACTTGTGAAGCCATAGAAAACTACGGACCGGAGCCCTTATGAAGAAAAGTACCAATGACCTTAGGCATGGACGAGCTCACACTTGTTTTGGAAAGAGATATCTTATTCTCGCTGGGTTCGCAGCAATGGTCGCTCTTTGCCTCGCGTCGCTCGCACTCTATACGCGAACGGCCGCTACTCAGGGGATTGAGACAATGCCAACCTTGAAAGGCGATTCAGCCGTTAATTATCTGAAGGGAAAGTCTGACCACGACTCGCTTGCGAACGCGTTCAAGTCCATTGTGGACGATGATAGACCGAACAGCCCGGAGGCCACGGTAAAGCTCACGGCGAATGACGGTATAGAACGGGGGTATTTCGGTTCTAGCGTGGCGATCTCCGGCAACACCGCGATCATCGGAGCACCGAACCTTCCTGAGGGCAATAACGGTAATATTCCGGGGGCGGCCTATATCTTTATCCGAAACGGGGCGTCCTGGACTTTTCAGCAGAAATTAACCGCCCCTGACGCCCCTCCGGGCAATGGAAATGCTTTTGGCGACACTGTAGGTATTTCCGGTGATACAGTGGTCGTTGCAGCTCCGCAGCACGATGTGCCCGAACAGTACTCGGGCGGCGTATACGTATTTGTCCGAACCGGTACAACATGGACGCTCCAGAAGAGATTTACCAATGCTGATACACCACTCGTCAAGGGGGGGAAGTTGGGCTATACCGCAGCAATCTCGGGCGATACCGTTCTTGTCACAGGATTCGGCTTCCTTGAATTTTCCGACGATAACGACTTTGTACATGTCTTTGTACGCGATGGCACTGCATGGACACTGCAAACGACACTCATCACCGGCGGCGACAATAGTTTTGGCTCGAGAGTGGCAATCTCAGGTGATACCGCCGTCATCGGCGAGCCAAACGCCAGCCTTACAACGCAAGAGGCGGCATACATTTATGTACGATGCGGCACCGAGTGGACGCAGCAACAGCGACTGACTCCAGGCGATGGATCAGCCTACAAAAATTTCGGGGGTAGCGTGGCAATTTCAGGCAATACCGTCATCGTCGGCGCCGACAGGGACCAGCTCGGAACAACCAACCGGTTCCAAGGGTCGGCCTATATTTTTGTTAGCGACGGCACGACGTGGACCCAGCAGCAAAAGCTAACGGCAGACGATGGTGGAACAAGTAGCCGATTTGGCTCCAGCGTTGCAATTTTAGGAGATACCGCAATCGTCGGAAAGCCCACCCAGTTTGTGCTGGGAACCGGTAGCACTAGTGGTACGGTCCTCGCCTACCTTCGCAGCGGCACGACATGGGCATTACAGGAAACGATCAGCCCGAGCGATGGCCAACCTTCAGATGAATTCGGCTATAGCGTAGCAATATCGAGTGACACAATAGTCATCGGAGCCCGCCTCGACGACCCCGGAACGGCCCAGACACAGCATGGCTCTGCTTATGTGATAGACCGTCTCACACCACCGCCGCCGGGCGGACCGGAGAATCGATCGCTCGGAGGACAATGCACGAGCGATATTGAGGTCAACATAACTACCGATCAGCCTGACGCCAATCTTGATGACGACTATTGTGACGTCAATCCTCAGCCTGGCAATCAAAATGAATGCTCGCTTCGGGCGGCAATTCAGACCGCCAACGACCTGGCGGGACCGAATCTAATCGCCTTTAACATCCCCGGCGGCACTGCACAGACGATCCGTCCTAGTACCAATCTTCCTGAAATAACAGGGCCGGTCAATCTGTTTGGAGGATCGCAGCCGGGGTGGAACGGAACACCCGTAATCGAGGTTGAACGAAGTTCTGAGGGGGAAGCAACTCGAGGATTCGTTTTCGCCCCGGGCAGTGAGGGATCGTTAATGACGAATATCTCTATTACCCGATTCCCAGTTGTAGGAGTCAGCGTAGAGACAAGAGACGTTTCCATTGCTTCTTGCTACATCGGCATCACTCCCAGCGGAGGGGCGGCCGGAAGCGCAGTGGACCCGTCGGCAGGCATTGCCATCTTTTCTGATAATACCGAGATCGACGTTAGCGTCATCGGAGCATACCGGACCGGCGTTCAACTCTCGTCCGATGCAACACGCAGCCGGATCCGACGCAACAAGATCGGCACCGACCCGAACGGTGCCAACCCACGCCCGAATCTTGTTGGAATAAAAGTACTGACCACAGCTGCAGGCACGTCGGCAAATAGAATAGAAGACAACCTGATCTCGGGCAACGATTTCGGAGTGGACCTGTCGGGAACGGCGTCGAACAATATAATCACGAATAACCGTTTCGGGACTAATCTGGCCGAGACGGCACCGCTCCCTAATGCCGTCGGCGTTAGATTCGCCGGCACGGCTTCACTCAATCGCGTCACCGACAATGTGATTGCCGGAAACACCGAGGCAGGCGTTCTACTGTCGGAAGGTTCAGTTTCAAATGAGGTACTCGACAATTTCATCGGAGTGAACCGCGCCGAAACGCTGAGGATCGAGAATCGTTTCGGCGCACTTTTGGTCGGTGGCTCTCGACTCAACCAGATCAAGCGCAATGTCATCTCGGGAAATACAGAAGACGGGATTAGATTTGCCGAGCAGGCAAACGCCAACGTGATCGCCGAGAATCAGATCGGGACAAACCGAGCGGGGTCTGCGCGGATCAGGAACAACCAGGCCGGCATACGGTTACAGGACTTCGCGGCCGGCAATCGCATCGAATTCAACCTGATATCTGGGAACGAGATGTTTGGTGTGCTGCTCACGGATGAGGCGAGTCAAAACTTTATTCTTGACAATGAAATTGGCACGAACAAAGCCGGCACACTTTCTATACCAAACGACATCGGCGTAGCCGCGAATTCTGAGGCCAACTTGAACGAGATCAAGCGAAATACGATCTCAGGCAACACAGCGAGCGGCATCCGGATTTCCGGTCTCGTTAGTGAGACGCTCATCATTGAGAACCGTATTGGCACGAACAAAGCCGGCAATGAAGCTCTGCCCAATGCGAATGGAGTTGTTATACAGGACGAAGCCAGTGAGGTCGGCATAAGCCGGAATCTGATCTCTGGCAACAATACAAACGGCGTGCTCATTCTTGGAGAGGCGATCAGTAACATCGTCGCTGATAACAAGATCGGGCTGGCCATGGATGGTCTGACAGCGATCGGCAACGAAAACGGCGTTCGTGTAGAGGGAATAGCAGAGACTAACTCAGTCATCGGCAACACCATCTCAGGCAATACAAAGGGTGTCATGCTAACGGGGAACTCGGTCGGGACGGAAGTAATAGGAAACCGGATCGGCACGAACGACCTCGGCTCTGCCGCCATCGATGATGGTGCGTTTGGTGTCAAGGGGTTTGGCGTACACATTAGCGGCTCTTCTCGTGGGAATATAGTCAGCGACAATTTGGTTTGCAACCAGGTGGTAGGCATTCTTGTCGGGACGACGCTCAACTCGGGAATCGACCCGAGGCCGGATTTCGACGATGAAGCTGAAAGATCCGAGGCTCCCAGCGGGGCGGTCTACATAACGCAAAATTCCATACGAAGAAATACTATCGGCCTATCAGCCGGCAGGGCAACGCCAATACCCAATGCTTATGGAATGGGTATCGGTGAGAGGGCCCGCAGTAACAGTTTCGGCTCGGTGAATGCACTTTACGACGACGCCAATCTCATTTCCGGGAATACGCAGGCAGGGATCATCATGACCGCAAATGCTAGCAGTTCTGACGAACTTTTGCCGCAGTCGAATGCCGTTCGCAAGAACGTGCTCGGTGTTTCGGGTGACGGCCTTATGAACGTCGTTGGCAACGGCGGAGGCGGGATCGCCGTGCTTCGAGCGATAAATAACACCCTCCTAGACAACATCATCGTCGGTAACCGCGGCATCGGTATGACTCCTGGTCACGGCATTATTCTGTTCGACGCCGAGGCGAACAGAATCGACGGCAACTATATCGGCACGATCCCTGAAGGATTCGTTGTTACGCCCAATGCCACGGGAACGCTCTTGGAAAACCCGCTTCAGATCGCAGGAAGCTATGAGAATCTGGGTTCGGGTATCTACGTTGAGGCCGGGTCGTCAGCGAACACGATCGGCGGCACGACTCCTGAGTCGGCCAACGTGATCGCGAATAACGGCGGCAACGGGATCACTCTCGCGTCGACCGCGGGTAGCGGTAACCGGATTGGCACCAACAGGATCTCTGGAAATGCTCTGTCTGGCATCGATTTGGGCGGTAACGGCCTAACTGTCAATGACCCAACCGATGCTGATGTCGGGCCAAACAATCTGCAAAATTATCCGACTTTGACACTTTCGTTGGTGGATGGAGACCTGATCGTTAGTTATCAGTTAGATTCAGCCCCGGCAAATTCCGTTTACGGTACAAGTGGTATCAAGGTCGACTTTTACGAGGCAGACGCGATGGGTCAGGGCATTACTTTAATTGGGACTGATCAGTATTCTGCGAGCGACTATGCGAACGGCTTACCTGGAACCAGGCAGAAGAATCTTGGGAATGCGGCGGCTCTTGGGGTGGTGGCGGGTGACCGTTTGACGGCGACGGCGACGGATGCGGATGGGAATTCGTCGGAGTTTACCCCGGCAGTTGCTTTAGCCGGGCCGCCGGTGACGATCGGTGGGCGGGTGACGACGCCGTCGGGGCTTGGGCTGCGGAATGCCATCGTGACGTTGGTCGAACCTGGCGGGGTCCGCCGAACCGCGACGACCAGCTCGTTCGGCATCTACTCATTTGCAAACGTCGCGTCGGGCCAAAACTACACCATCAGCGTCGCATCCAAACGCTACCGCTTCGCCCCGCGTATCCAGGTGATCAGCCAAAGCCTCAACGACCTCGACTTCGTCGGTCTGGAATGATGCTTTAGTACTTCACGTCCTTCTTTGCTTCTTTTGCGTTGGCGGGTTTGGTGAAGACGGTTTCGGGGATGGTGCGGTTGAATTCTATTGAGTCGAAGTTGATGCGGGAAGAGGAGCGGCCGTTGGTGGAGCGGTCGATGATGAAGGGGACTTTGACGCCGGCGACCTCGATGAACTGGGCGTAGCGGTCTTCTTCTTTTACCTCGTCGCCGTCGGTATTGGTGCGTGTGTGGACGGCTTTCTGGGGCATTCCGTCGTCGGCGGAGAATTCGTAATCGACGGTGAAACCGTCCTTGTAGGCGAGGCGGACGACATCGTTACGCTTGCCGAGCGTGGCAGGACGGCGGCCGATATAGGAAAGCTCCGCTTCGCCTTTCCAGTAGCCGCGAAGCAGGTTGTCGAGGCTCGTTCGGATCCCTTTTTTGAAGTTGGCGATCTGATCGGCGGTCTGGACTTTGACCAGTTCTGTGTCGCCGTCGTAGACCCAGCCGGTTTCGCCGGTGTTCACCTGAATGAAGCGGGACCCGCCGCCTTTGAACTCGGTCCGCTCCTTGTCCGGAAAGATGAGGATGTCGAGAAAGGTCTGAAATGTCGCCGCCATGCCATCTCGCAGGGTCGTGAACGAGCCTTTGCTGACCTGAGTTCGGACGGCGAGATATCGATTTCCGCCAAGAAGCTCGATGGCCTTCGCCACGATCGCCTCGGCCTTTGCAGGGTCGCCAGCGGCGACACTTTCGCTGCCACTCGACGGGATCCGCCAACCGCCGTTCCAGCTATAAATGTACTGGACCTCTCGAACGACCGTGACAGGCTTTCCTTCCTTTATTTCCGGCTCGAACTTGATCTTTCTGGCCGCCGAGACCGCAAGCTGTGTCAGCCCGGAAGGCAGGTCCTTTACCGGCGTGATCTCGCCTACCTCGCCAAATTCCAGAAACTGAACACGCAGCACGACCGTCCCCTGAATGTCCAGAGTCCCATGCCTGACCGGCAGCTCAGGCCGCGGCTGCTCAACGATCTTCAGCCGACTGTCCTGTGCCAGCATCGCAACAGCGTTAACCAAAACCAGAGCCAAACAGAGGTAGATCTTCTTCATGCTGCAAATAAAAAGGCTTCGATGAGATTTTATCACCGAAGCCTTGGATGCAGGAAATAGTTGTGAAGATCGACGGAGAAACTAATTCACAATCGGCCATCGGTAGTCAGCACCTTCTCCATGACAAAGTCCGCGATCTGAGATGGATCCGCCAATCTCGGGGAGTGGATCGTAGCCACTTCGCGATTTTCGGCTATAGCTACAAATGGCTGTAAAACTTCTTCAACAAACCCACTTGCTCCCTGCCGTCCCACAAGCTTGATGAGGGCCGCGTAGGTTCTGTCGCTTATATTTATCGTTCGCTGATTCTGCACTCTAATTCAAACTAAAAACCTCGCCAGGCAAAACCGAGATCTCGCCGTCGACGGCGTCTACCGTGAATTTCATCGCGGCTTTCCATTCGTTGGTGATCGGCAGTTTTACCTTTTGGTCGATGTGACGCTTGAGGAAGCGGGCACCGTACGCTGGGCTGAATCCCTTCTCGGTGAGCAGATCGAGTGCCGCATCGGTGATCTCGACCTTTTTGCCCTGGCGTTCCATGTTTCGCTTGATCTTGGCAAGGTAAAGCTTGGCGATCTCGCGAACCTCGTCCATGACCAGCGGCGAGAAGATGACGATCTCGTCGATACGGTTGCGAAACTCCGGCGTGAAGCGGTTCTCGGCGGCTTTCATCACGTCCTGGCGAATATTCTTCATCTCGCCCTGTGATTTCTGGCCGAAACCTAGCGGTTTTTCGTACTTCTTGAAGTTTTCCGAGCCCAGATTAGACGTCATGATGACGATCGCGTCCGACAGGTAGACTTTCTTGCCGCGGCCGTCAGTGATCCAGCCTTCGTCAAAAGCCTGCAGGAAAATGTTCATCAGGTACGGCGAAGCTTTTTCGACCTCATCGAGCAAGAGGACTGTATACGGATTATCCCGAAGCTGCTCGGTCAAGATGCCGCCGCGTTCGCTGCCGACGATGCCTCGCGGCATGCCGATCAGCTTTTCGATGCCGACGGTTCCGTCGCCGTATTCGCTCATGTCGATGCGGACCATTTTCGATTCGTCACCGAACATGAATTCGGCTACAGCCTTGGCAAGTTCGGTCTTGCCGACACCAGTCGGGCCGAGGAACAACAGAACACCGTCCGGAGCGTAGTGATTCTCTTTCAGAGGGCCTTTGTTAAGGCGTAACCTTTCAGCCACTGCACGGACCGCATCTTTTTGACCGATCACTCGATTTCCGAGATCCGTTTCCATTGCTGAAAAGCGATCCGAAGTGTCGCGGTAGATCATGTCCTTAGGAATGCGAGATTCCTGAGAAATGACATCGATTATGTGCTCGGGCCTGACGATCATCTCGAGCGGCTCGTTGATCTCGACTTTGACCGAAGCAGTGTCTAGCCAGCCGATGGCCTTGTCCGGGAGGTGGAGGTTGCGGATGTACTTCGGCGACATTTCGAGGGCCATGTTGATGGCTTCGTCCGAGATCGTGACCGAATAATTCTTCTCAAGCCGAGGCCGTACGCCGAGCAGGATCTGCTTGGTTTCATCGATCGTCGGCTCATCGACCTTGACGAGCCTGAAACGGCGAGCGAGAGCTTCGTCGTCGCTGATGTATTCCTTATATTCGGTGATCGTGGTCGCACCGATGATCCGGAGCTCGCCGCGGGCGAGAGCGGATTTGAACATATTTGCAGCATCAGATGTCGTGCCCATTGCGGCACCGGCACCGATGATTGTGTGGGCTTCGTCGATGAAAAGGATGATGTTGTCCTTTTCTTTGACCTCGTCAATAATGCCCTTGATACGCTCCTCAAACATGCCGCGAAGCATCGTCCCCGCGACGAGACCGCCCATCTGGAGCTGCACAATATGTGCTTCACGCAGCCGTGCCGGAACTTTCTCCGGCTCAAGCTCGATCAGCCTCGCCAAACCTTCTACAACCGCCGTCTTGCCTACGCCGGGTTCACCGACGAGCATCGGCGAATTCGAACGTTCACGGTGCGACAAGATCTCGATCATCTGCAGGATCTCGCGTTCGCGGCCGATCGTCGGCGGGATCTTGTCCTGACGAGCGAGCTTATTCATCGACACGCCAAAATGGCGAAGGAACGATGGCAGCTCGTACTTCGCACGCGTTCTTTCTTCTTCTTTCTCACGCTTACGGATACGGGTGCGAGCTGTCGTTGCAACTTCGTCCGACGGAACGCCGAGATTTTGCAGGACGTCGTTGAGAATGCTTCGCTCGTCGTTCGACAATACATAGAAAATATCGCTGCCGTCGATGACGCGGCGGCCCTGCGAACGGGCACGATCCATCGCACGTTTGAAAAGTTCGGTCGTTTCCGGAGCGATACGAAAGCCCTTGCCGCTGTGCTGCCTGCCCTCTTCCATACGCTTTTCGATCAGCATTTTGACCGAACGCGGGTCAACAGAAAGGTCACGCATGGTGGCCGAGAAAAGATCGTCTTCTTCAAAAGCGATCGCGTGCAAAATGTGTTCGACCGACACGTAATTCTGATCACGCTTTTTGGATTCGCTCAGAGCCGTCTCCAAGATACGCTGCCCGCTTTCGCTGAATTTATCTTTGTATGCGTCTATGTCTGCCATAAAATTCTCTCAAATACTGCCGAGATCTCCGCCATCCACCCGGAACGGCCCTTCAATGATAACACTTTGAAAAGTGCCGTGAAAGGAGTTTTGAAGCGTGACCCCGCAATTCCCGTGATCACAACATCTAACATCCGAAACCACATGGAAATGTATTCGCGGGCGATCGCTTGATGGTTTCGCGAAAACGATCGACTGGCTCAAAGCCTTTGTATACGGTCGAAAGCCTCCGAGATCGCATGGCTGGTAGCGATCTCGAGTCCTATTCCGAGTCGGCATTTCCTCGTATTGTTGCCGATTCCTCGAGTTCGATGCCATCAGTTTCCTCAGGCTCGGCGACAAGTTCCACGCGATCGTATATTTCGGTCAAACTCAATGAAATGTCAACGCTGTCGAGTTTCAATTCGTCCGTTATTTCGCTGAAACTTTTGTAGAGCCAGCTGCCATCAGTCTGCTTGGAAAAATGTTCGACGAACGTTCGGTCTTGAGAGATCAAAATGTAATCCGTCAGTGATTGATTGCCCATCCGGTAACGGAGGAACTTGGTCGTGCGGTCATACGTTTCAGTCGAGGGCGAAAGAACTTCAAAAATGACCTTTGGATTTGTAAGGACATCCTTCTTCGAGTCATGAAGCAAGGGTTCGCCGCAAAGTATGGTCAAGTCTGGATAGGAGAAGAGACTAGCATTAGAAGTCCTAACCTTCATGTTAGGTGATAGAGCCTCGCAAGGTTTACCTTTTAATTTGTTACGAACTTCGCCCGAGATGTTCGTGCATATTCGGCTGTGAGAAAGCGACTCACCGTCCATCGCATAGATCACACCATCGAGAAACTCGTGACGTTCACGGGCTTCTCGTTCGAGTTCCAGATATTCCTCGGGCGAATATCGGCGTTTGATCTTTGCTTCTGCAACGCTCATAACGAAATAATACGGCGAAAACAGCAAACTAAGGGGCCTTTTTACCCGGCTTTGCCGACCTGCACCTTTGCCGGTCGGAGTAGCTGATTGCCGAATCTGTACCCTCGCGAATACTCGGCGGTTACGGTTCCATCCTTGTCAGCGTCGACCTCTTTCATGTCGATCGCCTGATGGACCTCGGGGTCGAACACGACTCCAACCGCGGCGACAGGTTCTACGCCGACGCTCATTAACGCCTGTTCAAAGCTTCGAGCCGTGCCGATCACGCCGCTACGCAGGTTTTCGATCGATGCATCGGTCTCGCTGGCCGAAACTGCCAGATTCAGGTTGTCGAGCACCGGCAGCAATGTCGTCAGAAAATTGAACTGGTCCTGACTCGCTTTCGCCTCAAGGGTCTTCTTCAAGCGTTCACGCATCTCGGCAGTTTCGCGTTCAAGGGTGGCTTTTGCCTCGTCGAACTTCGCCTGTACGCCCACTAGTTTGCTTTCGGCGGCCTCGCGGCGTTCCGTCTCGGCCTTTAGCGATGCCTCGAGGGCTATCTCTTTTGCTGATCTGACCGGTTCTTTTGGCATTTCGTCATCAGCGATCCGTTCGCCGTCATCATTAAATCTTCGTTTGTCGAAAACAGGGATCTTTCCCTCACCCAAATCGTCAAATTCCTCGATCTCTTTCTCGTTCATTTTCTTTTTTCCAAACATTCTCTTAATTGTAAGACTTTTCGCCTCTCGTGTCAGAACCGGGAACGGTAGTGACCGGGCTTTTGAACGCTCAGCTTGAGCAGTGCGCGAGTCGGAAAGTCCCGGTCACTGTCGTTCCCGGTACTGACGCGATCATGCTTTCGCCTCCGCGCTCGATTCGATTGGCGTGAATTTCATCGCCCCGTCAGCGGCCGAGACCCTGACCGTATTACCGCTGCGAATGTCGCCTTTCAAAAGGCTGACCGCCAGCGGATTCTGGATCAGCGACTGGATCGCACGCTTGAGCGGCCTTGCTCCATAGACCGGATCGTAGCCTTCCTCGATGATCAGCTCGCGAGCGGTGTCATCGAGTTCGATCGTGATGCCGCGTTCATCGAGGTTCTTTCTCAGTTTCTCAAGCTGCACGTCAATGATCGTTGCGATCTGATCACGGCCGAGCTGGCCAAAGACGACTATGTCGTCGATACGGTTCAGAAACTCCGGCTTGAAGTGATCGCGAAGCACCTGCAAAACATCACTTCTGATATCGCGATCGGCCAATGGATTCTGGGTTGCCGCCTGTATCTCACGCGACCCGAGATTCGATGTCATGATCAGAACCGTGTTCTTAAAATCAACCACTCGGCCCTTGCTGTCGGTCAAACGTCCGTCGTCGAGTATCTGCAGCAGCACGTTGAAAACGTCCGGATGAGCTTTTTCGATCTCGTCGAAGAGGATCACCGAGTATGGGCGTCGACGAACGGCCTCGGTCAACTGCCCGCCTTCGTCATAGCCGACATAGCCTGGAGGAGCACCGATCATGCGGGCCACCGCGTGTTTTTCCATGTACTCAGACATGTCGAGCCGGACCATCGCACGTTCGTCGTCGAACATGAATTCGGCGAGAGCACGGGCGGTTTCGGTTTTACCCACACCTGTCGGGCCGAGGAAGATAAACGAACCTACCGGACGATTCGGGTCCTGCAAGCCGGCACGGGCACGTCGAACGGCGTTGGCTACGGCTTCAAGAGCCTCGTCCTGGCCGATGACACGTTTTCTAAGGCCCGATTCCATATTGACGAGCTTCTGCATCTCGCCTTCAAGCATCTTCGAGACAGGAACGCCGGTCCATTTGGCGACGATCTCGGCCACATCTTCTTCGTCAACTTCTTCCTTAAGGAAAACGCCGTCTTTTTGTAGTTCGCCTAAACGAGCCTGTTCGGTCTCAAGCGACTTTTCGAGCTGAGGAATCAGCCCATACTGGATCTCGGCGGCTTTATTCAGATCACCGGCCTGACGGGCTTGTTCGAGTTCGAGTTTTGCCTGTTCGAGCTGCTCCTTGCCCTCGCGCATCTTCTGGATCTCGTCCTTCTCAGATTGCCATTGAGCCTTCATCGCCGAAGATTTTTCGTTGAGATCGGCAATGCGTTTCTCAATGTCGTCGAGGCGGGCTTTGGATTTATCGTCAGTTTCGCGCGTCAGCGCCTGGCGTTCGATCTCGAGCTGGAGAATTTCACGCTCAAGCACATCGATCTCCTGCGGCAGGGAATCGATCTCGATGCGAATTCGCGAAGCAGCTTCGTCGATAAGATCAATGGCTTTGTCCGGCAGAAACCGGTCGGTGATGTATCTATTGGATAGAGTCGCGGCGGCAACGATCGCAGCGTCTTTGATCCGCACACCGTGGTGAACCTCATATCTTTCCTTCAATCCGCGAAGGATCGCGATCGTGTCCTCAACATTCGGTTCACCAACGTAAACCTGCTGAAAACGGCGTTCGAGAGCCTTATCTTTTTCAATATATTTCTGATATTCCGCAAGCGTTGTCGCTCCAACCGAACGCAAAGTACCACGGGCAAGTGCGGGTTTGAGCATGTTCGAAGCGTCAATAGCACCTTCGCTGGCTCCGGCGCCGACGAGTGTGTGAAGTTCGTCGATGAATAGGATTATTTGTCCCTCGGCTTTTTCGATCTCGTTGAGAACAGCTTTCAAACGGTCTTCGAACTCGCCGCGATATTTCGCACCGGCGAGCATTGCTCCCAAATCGAGCGATACGAGGCGTTTGTTTTTCAGGCCTTCCGGAACGTCCCCGGAAACAATACGCTGAGCCAAACCTTCGACGATAGCGGTTTTGCCAACGCCCGGCTCGCCGATCAGGACGGGATTGTTTTTCGTTCGACGCGACAGAATTTGAATAGCACGACGTATTTCATCATCTCGCCCGATCACGGGGTCGAGCTTGCCTTTGCGGGCACGTTCGGTCAGGTCCTGAGCGTATTTGTCGAGAGCCTGGAAATTTTCTTCGGCATTCTGGTCCGTGATCCGCGAACCGCCTCGCATGTCGGTGATGACCTTTTCAAGATCCTCGCGAGTGATACCGTTCGAACGCAAAATGCGGCCGGCGTCGCCGGTTTTTTCGTCGGAGATCGACAGCAACAGATGCTCGGTCGAAAGGTATTCGTCCTGCATCTTCTCCGCCTCTTTCTGAGCTTCCTGAAAGAGCGTGTTCGTTCGCGAGCTGAAATACTGCTGCCCGCCGCTCACCTTTGGAAACTTCGCTATCGCGGCTTCAAGTTCAGTAATGATGGCGGCCGCGTTGGCTCCTATCTTGCCCAGGATAGGCTTGACTACGCCCTCTTTTTGCTCAAGCATGACGGCCAGAATGTGCTCCGGCTCGACCTGTTGATTTTGGCCTTTTTCGGCCAAAGTGATGGCTTCCTGCACGGCTTCCTGGCCGCGGATCGTGAATCTGTCGAATCTCATAATCTTATTTTACCGCATACAATGCAGAACCGCCTGCGTGAGCGGGCGACCTGTTCTCCCAGTGGATTTAAGTTCCAACTGACGAGAGCTCGTCCGATTTGCCGGCGGTTCTTACTGCTGACAAATTTGCCGCCCGCATACACAGGCGGTTTTGAGTTAGGCACTAGCCGTCTTCGTGGCCTCGATCGTCTTAGCTCCGGCGTCGGTTCCGGTGATCTCGATCTTGCGTGCCTTGGTGTCTTCGCGCTTCGGCAGGCTGACGGTCAGGATGCCGGCGTCGAAGTTTGCTGACGCACCTTCAGCGGTGACGGTCTGCGGCAGCGTAAAAGAACGCGTAAACGAACCGTACGAACGCTCAACACGATGATAATTATCGCCATCCGTCTTCTTTTCAAACTTGCGTTCGCCCTTGAGGGTTAGAACGTTATTCTCGAACGAAAGTTCAAAATCGTCGCGGTTCATGCCCGGAAGCTCGGCTTCGAGCACGAGATGATCCTTGTTCTCAAAAATGTCGACTTTCGGGAACCATCCTGAGTTCAGTGCTTCCTCACGAGCAAAGCCACCCGGAACATTTCCGGTAAAAAGACGCGTCATTTCATCCTGGAGCGAGCGAAGTTCGCGGAAGGGATCGTATTTTACTATGTTCATTATTCATTTCCTCCAAAAATTTCTGGTGTAAATGACTAATTCAATTAGTCTACAAGGATAATAAAATATGAGTGTGGTATTGTCAAGTATATTTCCGCAAAACTTTCAGATTTATTTTTACCCGATCTTGGCTCCGTGAGCAGGTGACACTTCGCCGGTTGTCGGCTATAGTGGTTTTCGCAACCTTTAGTAGAACTTAGCGGATGATCGTGAGCCTGACGGGCTGCATTGATCGCTTGCCTTACCGGATGAAGATTCTTCGCGAGATACTTTGGCCCCTTACCGCAGTATTTGCGGCGTTTGTCGTTGGCGGGATCATTGTCCTGCTGATCGGCGACAATCCCTTTCTTACGTTCTACCACCTGGTGGGCAACTCATTCGGGTCGCTGAATGATCTCGGCTATACGCTGTTTATCGCGACACCGCTGATATTTACAGGTCTCGCGGTGGCGGTGGCGTTCCGTTGCGGACTTTTGAACATCGGTGCCGAAGGGCAGCTCTATGTCGCTGCATTCGCAACGGCGTGGGTCGGCATCAAGTTTGGCGGAGCGATGGTCAATATCTTTGGCAAGGAAGAAAATTGGTCATGGTTCAGCCTGCCCTCGATCCTGTTAGTATTGCTCTGCATCGTTACGGCTGTCGTGGCCGGCGGACTGTGGGGAGCGATCCCGGGCATCCTAAAGGCCAGATTTGGTTCGCACGAGGTGATCAATACCATCATGCTGAACTTTGTCGGTATCGCTCTGGTCAGCTATTTTACGCAATATTATTTCAAGATCCCTGGCGACCCGATCCTGCAAACAGCTGAGATAGGGCAGAACGCCCACATTCCCCGTATCAGCCAATACATCCCCGGAATGCCCGATTTTGTGCCGCTAAGCGTAGCCTTTTTGCTCGCGATGCTGATGTGTGTGCTGGTGTATATCTTCCTTTGGAAGACAAAATGGGGCTATGAGTTACGGGCAGTCGGCGAAAATCCCTCGGCGGCCGAATACGGCGGAATTTCGCCTAAGAAGCAGATCATTATTGCGATGAGCATCTCGGGCGGCTTGGCCGGAATGGTAGCGATCGGCGAAGTTTTGGGTTATCGCTATCGTTATTACGACGGATTTTCAGACGGCTGGGGTTTTTTGGGCATCGCGGTTGCGCTGCTTGGACGTAATCATCCGCTGGGTATCTTTATAGCCGCCATCTTTTTCGCTGTTTTGAAGCGTGGAGAAATATTTGTCGACATTGAGACAAAATATGTCTCGAAAGACCTGGTAGAGGTGCTTCAGGCGATCATTATCATCTTTGTTGCTTCACTGCAGCGATACACGAGGAAATAGCGATGGGAGAATTTTTTACACCGACATTTCTTATTATCCTGCTTTTCTCGACGATCCGTCTTGCGACGCCGCTTATCTTCGCGGCTCTCGGCGGTATGTTTTCCGAGCGAGCGGGCGTGATCAATATCGCGCTTGAGGGGTTGATGCTCGCTGGAGCTTTTACAGCGGCGGTTGTTACGTACGAATTGAGCAACCCGTATATCGGATTTGTCAGCGGCATGGCGGTCGGCGGCATCGTTGCATTTGTTTTTGCGGTTGCGGTCATCAAGTTTGAGGCCGATCAGGTCGTCACCGGGTTTGCCATCAGTCTGCTGATGCTTGGCCTTCCGGCAGTTCTCAGCAGTGCGTTTTACGACTCGGCGGGGTCGACGCAGCAGGTGGCAAAGGAATTTCAGCTGCCGGAATTTTTCAACCGCATCTCACTAGCATCAATTTTGGCTTTCGCCTTAGTGCCGGTTTGCTGGTACGTGCTTTATAAGACACCGTTTGGTCTGCGTATTCGGGCGGTCGGCGAGAATCCGGCGGCGGCGGATTCGGCGGGGGTTAACGTTATCCGTCTTCGCTATACGGCAGTCGTGATCTCGGGGCTTCTGGCAGCGGCTGGGGGAGCTTACCTTTCGATCGGCCAGTCTTCGCTCTTTACTCGCGGGATGACCGCGGGCCGCGGCTATATTGCTCTCGCCGCCCTGATCCTCGCAAAATGGAAACCGCTACCGGTCCTATTTGCCTGTCTATTTTTTGGCTTCACCGAAGCCCTCGCGATCCAGCTCCAAGGGGTTTTGAAAATGCCGTCGGGAGACGATATTCCGGTCCAATTTATCCAGATCATTCCTTACGTTCTAACGATAATCGTCCTCGCCGGCTTCATCGGTTTGTCCCGCGCCCCGAAGGCTCTGGGCATCCCGTACAAGAAGGGAAATTAAAGCATTTCCGCGACCGATCAAGTGTCATCAGAACATAGAAAGACAGATATCCCCTCAGCGGACGGAGGCCGCCTGACGGTCACAAAACCGCTTGAGACGGCGGCTGGGATCGGTGCTGTTACTTCGGCCATCAAGAGGACCACGGCGGCGATGGGCTCCGTAAAGGCACTTCGTGCTCTTACTACGATTAACCAAATTGGCGGCATCGACTGTCAGTCATGTGCGTGGCCGGATCCGGATGGAAAGCGCACCTTCGCCGAGTTCTGCGAAAGCGGGGCAAAGGCGATGGCCGACGAAGGGACCAGGAAGCGCATTGAGAGCGATTTTTGGCGAGAGAACAGCGTCGACCAACTCGCGGAACGCGACGACCACTGGATCAACGATCAGGGACGCTTGACCGAGCCGGTCATTCGGCGGAAAGGCTCGAAGCACTTCGAGCCGATCTCGTGGGAAGATGCGTTTGCGCTGATAGCCAACGAACTGAACGCTTTGGATTCTCCTGATGAAGCGATCTTTTATACCTCGGGCCGCACCTCGAACGAGGCGGCATTTCTCTATCAGCTTTTCGTTCGGCAATTCGGCACGAACAACCTGCCCGACTGCTCGAACATGTGCCACGAATCTTCAGGTGTCGCTCTCACCGAATCGATAGGCCTGGGCAAAGCAACGGTGCGGCTTTCGGATTTTAACGAGACGGATCTGGTTATCGTCATCGGCCAGAATCCGGGAACGAATGCCCCGAGAATGATGCCTTCGCTTCAGGATGCAAAACGCTCCGGGGCCAAGATGATCGCGATAAACCCGCTGCCCGAGGCCGGCCTGCTCGGTTTCGTAGACCCAAATCCGCAGCACGGGTCCAATCCGCTGACCTTTGCCATCGACATCCTCACAAACCGATCAACAAAGCTCGCCGATCTGCATTTGCCGGTCAGGATCGGTGGGGATATGGCGGTGCTAAAGGGAATGATGAAGGCCATGCTCGAGCGGGAACTTGCGTCGCCGGGTTCGATCTTTGATCACGAGTTTATTGACAAATACTGCGACGGATACGACGAGCTGATCTCCGCAATTAACGCGACCACCTGGGAAGAGATCTTGAAGGCAAGCGGGCTTAGCCGCGAACAGATCGCAGACTCGGCCGAGATGTTTGTCGCAGCAGATCGCGTGATCACTTGCTGGGCGATGGGGTTGACACAGCACGTCGAGTCGGTCGCGACGATACAGGATGTTGTAAATCTCCATCTTCTTCGCGGGCAGATCGGCAAGCCTGGTGCTGGACTTTGTCCGGTGCGAGGCCATTCGAATGTTCAGGGCGACCGGACGATGGGTGTCTCGGAGAAGATCAGCGAGAAGTTTGCGGCTGCTTTGGGTACGGAATTCAACTTTACGCCACCGCTAAATGACGGTTTTGACACGATCGAGAGCATCGCCGCGATGGCGGACGGTCGGGCTAAGGTTTTTTTCGCGATGGGCGGGAACTTTGCCGTTGCTTCGCCCGACACCGAGACGGTTTTCAATGCTCTCGGGAATTGCCGGTTGACTGTCCAGGTGCTGACAAAGCTCAATCGAACCGCGCTCGTTGCAAGTGATCAAACGCTGATCCTACCGTGTCTCGGAAGAAGCGAGATCGACGGGAGCGCGGACACTCTTGTCCGCATCGCCGGTTCCTCCGGCGAGAATTCCTCTCAACGCCGAAGCGGCGTCGATGCGAACAGGAGTGTCCGAGCTCCGCAGTTCGTAACGACCGAGAGCACGATGCTCAACGTACAGATGTCGAAGGGGATCTTCGAACCCGCGTCCACAGATCTCCGGAGCGAGCCCTGGATAGTCGCTGAGTTGGCAAAAGCGACGCTGGGGGCGAGGTCGACGGTCGATTGGGACCGGATGGTCGAGAATTACGACAACATCCGCGACTCTATCTCGCGGGTCGTGGACGGTTGCGAGAATTACAACGAGAGAGTGCGAAAACCAGGGGGGTTTTACCTTAATAACCCGCCGCGTGATCGCGTCTTCCAAACTAAGGCCGGCAAGGCGAGATTTGTCGCCAGCAAACTCGTGAAAAGCGAACTCGAGCCCGGACGCCTGATCTTGACGACTATTCGTTCACACGATCAATTCAACACGACCATCTACGGATTTGATGACCGTTATCGGGGCGTCAAAGGCAGTCGGCGTGTGATCTTCATGAACGAACAGGATATCGAGGAGCACGGCCTCAAGTCAGATGCGTTAGTCGATATAACCAGCTATTTCGACGATGGTGAACGCCACGTTCACGGGTTCGCCGTCGTCCCTTACCCGATACCAAAGGGCTGCGCCGCCGCCTACTTTCCTGAAGCAAATCCACTCGTCCCGCTCGGCAGCTTTGCAAAGCGAAGCAAAACACCTGCGTCGAAAGCGATCGAGATATCTATAAAACCATCGTAGTGAATATCGAAGCGTTTATATTGATTGGCGGCAGATCGTCCCGGATGGGGCGGGACAAGGCGTTTATCGAGATCGATGGTGTTTCGCTCGCGGAGCGGACGCTTGGCACGCTGAAGGCGACGAAGCTGTTTTCGCAGATCACCTTTGTCGCCGGTCACGATGCACGGTTTGCAATACCGGCGATTCAGCTCGGCGCTCCGTTTATTTTTGACATCTATCCGGGTCGCGGGCCGCTGAGTGGGTTGCATACGGCTTTGGCCGATGTGAAAGCCGAGTGGATGTTTGTGACAGCCTGCGACTATCCGTTTACTAAGCCCGAATTGATCGATCTGCTTGCCGACAGGATATCGGACGACCACGGAGCCGTCATTCCCGAACAACCCGATGGCCGTCTGCAACCGCTGTTTGCTTTTTACAGAGTCGAAACGCTGAGGCCCGTTATTGCCGAGATCGTCGAGCGCCAAAGATCGGCGCCTCCGATGCGCGAGCTGGTCGAGAATCTGAAACCTCTGATCGTTCGTCCGCTCGAATATGAGCATCTAGACGATCATGAGCGCCTGTTTTATAACGTGAACACGCCGGGCGATCTTACTGGTGCACTGGTTCAGTAAGTATCGCTTTTTGTTCTCACACCGCTGGGATGGCACAATAGAGAAGCATGGAACTTGTCCTGGACAAACTTCACGAAGAATGCGGTGTCTTCGGTATTTTCGGCGACGCTGAGGCTTCGACGTTGACGCAGCTTGGGCTTTTTGCTTTGCAGCATCGGGGTCAGGAGGCGTGTGGCATCGTGTCTTCGGATGGCGAGAACCTGTATCAGCATCGTGCGATCGGGCTGGTGGCGGATGTTTTGAACCCGCAGGTTCTGCCGCGGCTCATCGGTTCCAGTGCGATCGGGCACACGCGGTATTCAACGACCGGAAGAAACACGATAAAAGAGGTCCAGCCATTTTCGGTGACGTGTCAGCACGGCCAGATCGCGATTTGCCATAACGGCAACCTTCCATTCGCGGGCCGCGAAAGGGAGAAGCTGGAAAAAGCTGGAGCAATTTTCTCCTCGACGTCGGACACGGAGACCATACTTCACGGTATCGCCCGAACTCCGGCGAAAGACGCCGTCGAGGCGATCCGAAAGGTTTTGACCGACACCGAGGGGGCGTTTTCTCTGCTGTTTCTCACGCCCAATTCGCTTATTGCCATCCGAGACCCGCGTGGATTTCGGCCGCTGGTTTTAGGTAAGTATCAGGACGCTTGGTGCGTGGCTTCTGAAACGTGTGCGTTCGACCTGATGGACGCGACCTATGAACGCGAGATCGAGCCAGGCGAAATGCTGATAATCGACGCCGACGGCCTGCATTCGTCAAGGCCTTTTGAGGCGAAACCCGTTTCGGTCTGCACCTTTGAGCATGTGTACTTTTCACGGCCAGATTCGACGATCTTTGGTCGTTCGGTTAACGAATCACGTCACAAAATGGGCAAACGCCTCGCCATCGAACATCCGGTCGACGCCGACCTGATCGTTCCTGTTCCAGATTCCGGAGTTGCCGCCGCTATCGGTTACGCACGCGAGTCAGGGATCAACTTTCGCCAGGCGATCATTCGAAACCACTACGTTGGCCGCACATTCATTGAGCCCTCGCAGCAGATCCGCTCATTCGGCGTTAGGCTCAAGCTCAATCCGATCAAGGACCTGATCAATGGAAGGCGTATCGTTTTGGTGGATGATTCGATCGTCCGTGGTACGACGTCGAAAAAGATCGTAGAAATGGTCCGCGAAGCCGGTGCGACCGAGGTTCACATGCGTATCTCCTGCCCACCGACCGCACATTCCTGCTACTACGGCGTCGATACTCCCGATCGCCGTGACCTTATCGCTTCGCAAATGACGGTCGAAGAAATTCGCGACGCGATCGGGGCCGACAGCCTCGGCTACCTCTCGCTCGAAGGCATGCTCGAAGCCATCGGCATCGACGGCTCACGTGCCTGCTCCGCCTGCTGGACCGGCAAATATCCCACCCTGATCGCAAACGGAAAGGCCGCCTAACGGACCACGTTCAAAGTGATCGACTGAGAGCCGGAGGCGATCATTTCGCTTTGCGGTAGTTCGATCTCTGAAATTATTGTGTTGACCGAAGCCTTTGAACCGCCTGCCGAGCGGTCGTTGTTTAGTGTGGCGAGCATTGACGGCGGCAGATTTGGCATTTCGCTGGCGCCTATTATCGTTCCGGCCGTCGCACGCGAGACCACGAGATAGAGCCGGTCTGAGCGTTTCATTCGATTGATCGTTGATATCAACTCGGAGGCGGTTCGGGGCGTGAACTGCGTTATGGCGGTGTTCTCCGAAACGGCGTTGCCGTCGCCGACCTTGATGGTGATCGCTCCCGGAATAGCGTCTTCAGGGATCTTGACCGGCACTTTTCTTACATTGACCATACCGCTTTCGGTTCTTTCGACTACCGTGACTTCTACGGTCTCGCCGGGTTTGACCTCGCTTTTATCGACTGAGATCCGTTCGACCGAGCTGCTTCGTCCACCATCTTTTGACGTCATCGTCATGTCGACGCCGGTTATTTCGAGGCCCGGGAAGTTCCCACGAAGTAGAGCGGCGAGCGGCACGGCGGCCGCAGATGACGCGAGAGCCAGCCCTTGCTGGCCGCCAAAACGGCGGTTAAGGCGGATCGATTCTTCGCCCTTGACGCGTATCTCGCCCTGCATTTCAATTGTTATCTCGCCCAGAGTTCGTTCCTGCGACGCGAGCGTATTCGCTACGCCGGCGTTGACCAGCAGTGGCGTTAGAAACTCGTCTACGGCGGATTCAAAATTGATCTCGTTCGCCCGCCCGCGGCTGTTGATCATCTTGATGCGGATCGGCAGCATCTTCGGAGCCACGCCGAGTTTGCCGTAAATCGCCGTCTGGCGGTCCTGTGTCATCGCTCCGACCGTGTCGTCGGGAACGGCGAGTTTGAAAGAATTATTTGCGTTCGGGATGACCGTTATCACGTGCGATTCGGTCATCGGCAGGTTCGCGCCGCCAAGCCCAAAGAATGGGTGTCCAAAGGCGTAGATCTTCTCGCCGTCGCGATGCGTTACCGTTCCTGCCGCCCCGATAGAGATGTCTCCGCGGGAGAGAAAGACCATTACGGAATCGCCGCCGAGCAGGGTGTTTTCCGTTATCGGAGAGAGCTTCTCCGTCTTTGACCCACCGGCAGCCGCGGCGACCGGCATAAACCCTGCTCCGGCAAGCCCCGGTGCAATTCCGTCCAACACTTCACGCGAGATTCCCGAAAAATAAAGCGGTGTCGATATCGGCATCATCGTCTGGCCCGCTACTTCCATCAATCGCGAATTGCTCGAAAAGCCCGAAGCGGCCGGCGATGGGGCCACATTGCGAAACGCCGGACGCCAAATGTCCTGCCGGAGTTCGGCATATGAAAAGCTTCTCGGTGTTGTGTTCCCAGGCACCTCCGCGATGGCCTGGTCCATGATCGACGTCATCTGCTCATAGGGCGTGATACCGCATATCGGTTCTTTGGCAAAAGGGAAACTGTAGGATATCGCCCCGATCAGCTTGCCATCAACATATACCGGTGAGCCCGACATTCCCGCGAAAACGAAGGTGCGTTCGGCGAGGGCGCCGCTCAGCTTTCCGATGATCACATCCTGCCGCGGGCCGATCCAATTTGGGATAACACCGAGCACCTCGACGTTGAATTCTTCTGACTTCGACCCGCGAAAAACGGTGCGAGACGTCCCGCGCATGCCCTCGCGCACCTCGGACAGCGGCATGACCTGGACCTTTCCGGGCCCGCCGGCGGGAGCGGCCATCTGCCCGTTTGCGATTGAAAACAAGCCCAAAAGCAGCAGAAGCGACGCGGTAAAAAATCTGTTTAACATCGTAAAAACTTCTTCCTTAGGAAACGTCAGTTATGGTAACATTTTACCAAGGCCGGTCGAAAGGCTCTCTTTCATCGGCTTTCACCCACTCTGTTTTCGATGCCGTTCCGGCTTAGTTCTCTGCATTAAAAGCACTGCTATGGCAAAATCTACTCGACTTTTAAAGAGTTTTTCTCGATTGCTGCTTCCGGTTGTCCTTCTTGTCGTCGTCGCGCTCATCGCGGGGGCAGTCTCGCTCGTGTATGTTTCGTCGCGCCCGCTTACGTCGCGATATCTGGTGACGCCACAAAAGTACGGTCAGCTCAGCACTCGGGCCGCACAGGTGACCGAGGAAACATGGGCCAACCGCGAAGGGGCGACGAGCCGTGGCTGGCTTCTGCGCGGTGCCGATGGAGCTCCGGCGGTCATCCTGCTTCACAAGTTCGGGGCGGATCGTTCCTACGTCCTAAATCTCGGCGTAAAGCTCAATGAATCGACCAATTTTACCGTTCTCATGCCCGATCAGCGTGGCCACGGCGAGAATCCGCCGGTCAAGCAGGCGTCGTTCGGCGGGTGCGAGACCGAGGACGCCATGGCGGCCGTCGCATTCCTAAAGAACCTTAAAAATTCAAATGGGATCTCGCTTGTCGATCAGAATAAGATGGGAATTTTCGGCGTCGAGATGGGAGCGATCGTTGCGGTCGCGACGGCGGCAAAAGACAAGACGATCAAAGCGGTCGCCATCGATTCGGTGCCAGCAGATTCGGACGGTGTTCTGGTCGAGGCAGTTGATAAGCGTTTTCCATTTGCTAGCTTTGCAACAGCCAGGCTCGCTCAGATAGGTACCCGCGTCTACTATTTCGACGGCTGCTATCAACGCGAAGCGGTCTGCGAAACGGCGAGAAAGATCGAAGGCAGTAATGTGCTGCTGCTCGCAGGCGTCGATGCTCCGGAGTTTCAGGACTCGACCTTGAAATCAAGCAAGTGCTTTCCTCAGAGCAATAAGGTCGATACAAAGACCGACCTTAGCCCGTCGGGATTCAGCATCATCAACGCCTCGATGGAACAATCCGAGACTTACGACCAACGCTTGATCGATTTCTTTAGAAATTCGCTTAGTAACTAAATATCCAGCTTTTTCTTGCTGTGTCCGTTCGTCTTTGCGACAGTGTGGATATCGGCACTTGATTCGATCTGAACGACCGCCTGGTCGAGCACCTCGCGGAGTTCGGTCAGGCGGTCCTTTGTTGAGGTCATCTCGAGAAGACGGTATTTGCGCTCGTTATCGAAACTGAACGCCATCGTGATCAGAAATGAGAGCGATTCGGGGTCGGTGCGATGTATTTGCGGCAACTGTCCACGGCCGCTGCTGAGCTTGAAAGCTGCCTTTGCCATCCGTTCGAATAGTGCGAAAACTGTATCGGCAAGCTTTTCCACTTCAGGATCGTCGTCCTTCTCATCCTCAAAAAATGCGATCTCGCCTACGAGATACGGATCGTCAGCGGCGACGTATTCAAGCAGCCGAAAACGCACAATGCCAAATGCCAAAATATTTGAGCGTCCGTCTTCGAGAGTTTCCGACTCACGTATCTCGGCGACGCAACCGATCGAACCTTCGAGAGGCCGATCTTCGAAATCACTCGAGGGCTCAAAGAGCATAACGCCGAACAGACGCCCCTGATCTTCGATGTCCTTGAGCATCTGCCTATATCGCGGCTCAAAAATATGAAGCGGCAAAAGCTCGTTCGGCACCATAACGAGCGGGAGCGGAAAGATTGGCAATTGCGTGATCCCACTGACCTTTTCCAACGCGTCGGACATTAGTTTTCATTCCTCCCCGCGGCTGCGAGTTTTGCCTTGACGGCTATAAAATCGGCGATCTTCGCCGGTTCATCATCGCTCAGAGCCATCCGTTTTGCACCGATCACGGCGTCGGAAACGTCCATCCCGATCGACTTGTACCGATTATCGCGTGCTACGAGGTCGGCGATCACGCGTTTTTCCAGATGTTCGCGGCCCTCGTCGGGCGTTTCGCGGTCGGTATCGAGATAGTCGGCCGGAACCGTTTGATTCTTTACACGTACGTGCAGGGCACCGGTTATCGCTTTCACCTCGTCACGGATCTTCTGCGTTTCGAGCAGGGAATTCGGAAACCCAAGCTGGCCGCGAAGGGCGATCTCAATTATCGGCTCGGGCTTGCCTGGTTCGGCGACACGCGCTTCGAGGCGGACTTTTTCGATGACGCCTGAGGTTATTTTTGAGCCGGCATCGTGATTGTCGACATCAAACTTTAACTGCTGGAACGGCCGGTGAACATAATCCTCGACGTGCGTCGCAGTCACCGAATTATCCTGGCCGATCTCGACCAGAAAGGCTCCACGCGTCTCACGAAATTCGGTGATATTCGTGATCTCGATCGATCCGGGATTGAACGCCCAATTATCGATCTCATAACGTTTGTGCGTGTGGCCGAGGCCCACGTATTCGACTGCCGAGCGAAGCTCCTTCAATGCGGCGACCGAAAGCGCCGGGATCGGGTGCATCTGATGCCCTTCGACATCGGTGTGCAGCAGCAGTATGTGAAAGGCGTCGTCGCGGCGGTTCTCTTTTATCGCCTCGGTCAGCAGCGGTATCGCCCAGTTTCCCGATGCCCCGTACCAGTCCGAGCCAAATATTCTGGCTCTGCCGATGTCCACAAAACCACCCTTCTTCGTCTCGCTGTTCCACGGTTCGTAGGTCGCCTTGCCCTCCAGGTTGATCGGTTCGAGCAAGGTCAAAAGCCCCCAGCTCGCCAGCGACCTGAGCCACGAAAACTGGCTGTCGGAGTATTTTTGATCGTGATTCCCCTCGATCGATACTACCGGAATGCCGGCCTCGCGCATCATGTTCAAACCCTCGACCGCGTAGTTCATCGTCTCGGGCGGGACCGAGCGTTTGTGAAAAAAATCTCCGCACATAACCACGAAATCGACATTCTCACCGATGGCGTAACGTTTTAGAACGTCGATCCAAGCGTCAAAAAAGTCACGCGGGCTTTCGGGCAGCTGATATCGCGTGCAGCCCAAATGGACGTCGGCGATGTGCAGAAACTTCATAGCTAAATTTTATCATTTAATAATTTTTTCATTGAGACAATGAATCAATAAATAAATTGCAAAATGATAAAATCCGGGAATGGACAAAGTCATACTCATCACCGGAGCCTCGACGGGCATCGGCCTGCATACCGCAAAATTATTTCAGGCAAAGAACTGGAAGGTGGCCGCGACGATGCGGTCGCCGGACAAGGTCACGGAACTGCAAAAGATCGTCGATCTCGAATGTTTCCGGCTCGATGTGACCGATACGGACTCGATAAAGGAGGCGATCGCCGCCACGCTTGATCGATTTGGACGTATCGACGTTGTCGTCAATAATGCGGGATACGGCTTGCTCGGAGCTTTCGAGACGGCATCGCCAGAGCAGATCGAGCGGCAGTTCGAGACGAACGTGCTGGGCCTGATGAGCGTTTGTCGCGAGATCCTTCCGTATTTTCGCGAGCAGAAGCGAGGCACGATAGTCAATGTTACCTCGATCGGCGGCCGAGTGACCTTTCCTGCTTCGAGTTTGTATAATGCGACCAAATGGGCGGTCGAGGGGTTTTCCGAATCGCTGCATTACGAGCTGGAGCCCTTCAATATCCGCGTCAAGATCATCGAACCAGGCCCGATCAAGACCGATTTTTATGACCGTTCTCGGGAGTCAACCAAGAAAGAGGGATTGACCGCTTACGATAGTTTTGTCGCGAGAGTCGATGAAACAATGACGAAAGGGGGCCTAAGTGCTCCGGATGGTGAGATAGTCGCTCAAAAGATCTACGACGCTGTAACCGATACGTCAAAGCGGCTGCGCTACGGTGTCAATACGAAAGGTCTATTGGTTCTTCGACGGCTCTTGCCTGAAAGGCTCTTCTACGCGATAATTAAAAAGATTATTATCAAATAGGTATTTCTGAGGAAAAGTGAGATGATTAGGGCGCTTTAATCGTACTACTATCCAAATTTTCCTCAAGGCGATTAGAATTCTGAAGTAGTCTAGTTGATTTCGGTCGTTTTTGCATGAAGATCTTACTCTATAACCCTGATAACGGTATAACGCGCAATTTTATGCCGCATCTTTGGATGTTTCTGCTGCAGTCGCTGACACCGCCTGAGCATGAGGTCATCCTGATCGACGGCAACGCTAAGGCGATGACCCGCCCGGAACTGGTGCAGTTCTGCAAAGATAATGACATCGGCCTCGTCGGGATCGGCGCGATGACACGCATGGTTGCGCGGGCATATCTGGTCGCGGATTCGCTTCGTGAAGCTGGTTTCAAAGTAGTAATGGGCGGTCCGCACGTAACGGAATGCCCTGACGAAGCTCTCGGTAAAGACGGCGGCCCGCGCCATGCTGACGCTGTTGCACTCGGCGAAGCTGACGATTATTGGGCTCAGATCGTAGAGGACGCGGCTCGCGGCGAACTGAAAGAGACTTATCAGCCGGCCCTCGATGAAAAGGGCAATGATGTAAAGCCTTCGCTGCAGCAGTATCCGCATATCCCTTGGGAAACTCTCGACCTCGATCAGTTTTCCCTTATCCCGAAATTTTTGCAGCCCGTGATGTCCAAAATGGGTGAGGGCTGGGGCAAATTCTTCGTCGTGCCGATCGAAACCGGACGCGGATGCCCGTATGGATGTGAATTTTGTACGGTAACCGGATTTTTTGGTGACTCGATCCGCTTTAGGACCAATGAGAGTGTGGTCGAAGAGTTGCTTCGACTCAAAGCGAGAGCTAAGAAAGAAAAGGGCCAGATGGCAGTTTTCTTTATCGACGATAATCTTGCGATCAATAAAAAACGCCTCAAAGGACTGCTCCGCGACATGATTGCTGCTGGGGCAACTCTTCCATGGGTGGCACAGATCAGTGCAAATCTCCTGGCCGATGAGGAGCTCGTAGATCTCATTGCTCAGGCCGGCGGCAAGTGGGTTTTCATCGGGATGGAGTCGATCGATCCGGCCAACATGGCGGATGTAAATAAGAATTTCTCCAAACCGGAAAATTATCAGGCAGTCCTCGAAGGCTTGAGAAAACGCAATATTTACGCGATCACATCTTTCATCTTCGGAATGGACAACGACACGCCGGGCGTCGCTAACCGCACGGTCGATGAGATCGAAAGCTGGGCCCCGGGACTTCCGGTGTTTGGGCAGCTGACCCCGTTCCCGTCGACTCCGTTATACGATCGCTTGCAAAAAGCCGGGCGGCTTTCGCGGCCAAAGCATTGGCTTGAATTCGCTCCGTTCGTAATGGCTCACGATCCGCTCAAGATGACGATCGAGGACGCCAAGAAGGAGACCTTCGACGCCTGGTCACGCTCTTACAGTCCGCAAAGGAACTGGGAAGCGGTGAATGCGATACGAGAAGCTCCGATCGACGTCCGCATCGGTCATCTCGTCGCACGGCTGTTTTTCCGCGGCATTTATTTCCCGCAAATGAGTAAGGTGGCCTGGATGAAACTCTTGTTCGACAATCGCCGGACGATCCTCAGCCTAACAGGCGAAGGTATCCGAACCTGGCGTGCCGCCCGCAAGCGCAGACGCCTAAAAGGCGGCGGCGAAGTTCCTGCGGTCCAATAGATCAAGAGTGGTGAATTAGAAGTTTTGGCTTGGTTCGAACGTATCCAGAACAGTGCCAAGCTGGCCTTTAACGCCGACGTCGTCGACATTTGTCACGCCGTCGGCGTATGACGTTGCAAGCATTGTTATCTCGAAGCCGTTTCGCGTTCCCAGCCGTGCGGCCGGAACGAACAGGCGGCGTCCCCATACGACGATCTTCTCACCGTCATCAGACGTACCGCCGGCCTGAAACTTAATCTCATAAGCCCGCCAGTTCTGGTTGAGCATGATCTCGCCCTCTGAGACCATCTGGTAGCCCGGCAGTATCTTCTTGAGCGTATCATTGGTCTCCTTGACCATCTGCGGAAAACGCTCACCGTCCAGATCAAAGGTTCCCTTGCTCGGATAGTAGCTGATCAGCATCTGCTCCTTCATCCGGTCGTCGGCTGTAACGCTCGAAATATCGAGAAACTTTCCGCGAGAGTCATTACTGGTACCATTCTGCGGGCCGTTTACTTTCCAGTCTTTCGGATAAAAGAGTGTGAAACCGACAAAGTTACGCAGCAGGTCGCCTTTCAGAGCCGTCTTGCTGTTCTGGAAGAAGCTAGTGTCCGGCGGCTGAACGATAGTGCGAGGCATCGGCGGCATCTCGGTCGCCGACGCGTTAACCGGCGGCGGTGATTGAACCTCAACAGAATTATTTGCAGGAGTGACAGGCTGATTAGTTGTCGCGAAGTACCAAATGCCCGCGACGACCGCCAGCAACGCCAAAGTCCCGCCGACCGCATACATCGATCTTTGAGGAGAATCGACCACCGGCGGCTCCGGAGAGCGATTTCGCCAGTTTGGTTCCTCCTTTCCTGATCCGGTCATTACGGCTGCCGGAACTGACGCAGGCACTGCCGGTTCAAGCGAGATCACGGGCCCTTTCTTTATCAGAGTCGGCTGCTCGCCAGGAGCCGCAACCGGTTCGGAAACCTCGGCATCGGGGCGACTGATGGGCGGAGGAGGCGGGATTGCGACCGGTTCAGAAATGGCTGCAACCAGCGCATCGCCAAAATCCCTGGCCTTCGAAAATCGCTCGCCGGGGCCGTACGCAAGGCCGCGTTCGAAAACCTCGTCAACGGAACGCGGAAGGTCTTTGTTTATGGAACTCGGCAAACGCATGAGCCCATAATTGTGGGCTTTAAGATATTCCCTTTCGCTCTCGCCCTCAAAGGGCATTTCGCCTGTCAGCATTTCAAACGCGACCACCGCCAACGAGAAAATATCGCTTGCGACCGTCGCGATCTTGCCTTCAAGTACCTCGGGGGCTTTGTAGCCCATGCTGTGAATGTTTGGTTCGCCGCTCGACGCACCGAAATTGACGATCTTCACCTGCTCGGTATCGCCTGATGCGTCGATGATCAGATTCTCGGGGCGAATATCACGATGGATTATGCCTTCCTGATGAGCTTCGTTAAGAGCACTCGAAGCCTGGCGAATGATCCGGCCGGCTCTCTGCTCATTGAATTTGCCGTGGATCGTCAGGATGTCGTTTACCGAAAGGGCATCAACGTATTCACTTACAAGGAAGTTCAACCCGTTGGAAAATTCACCGGAATCGATCATCCGCGCAACATTCGGGTGGCTGAAATGAGAAAGCGAAACTCGCTCCTCGGCCAGGACGCTGCTCATGATCGGGTCGTAGTCGTCCTCGATCAGGATTCGGACAAGAACTTTTCGATCTGCGACGATACGGTCGTCACCGAGATACGCAAGCCCGGTTTCGTCGCCACCTAAAAATTCATTAACGACATATCTCCCTTTGACCGTGCGTCCGACAAATCGCTCCGGATTATCGAGACTAAAATCCTCAGCCGGGCTCGGGAATCTATTTTCCTTATTAAGTTCGACGTGGCCCGCAGGTATTTCGAAAGGCTGCACCTTTCTGGCGAGCGGCCGCGTTACATCCTCAAGAGGGAATTCCGGGATTTCAAGCGGTTCATGGGGTCGCTGGAAAGCCGCCGGAGCGTCGATTTCGGGGTCGTCGAGTTCAAAGAAAGGTATGTCGTCCGGGGCTAGCGGTCTGCTCGGTTGGGGGATCGCCGGGGCCGCCTGCCGAACCGCGGAAGGCTTGTCCGTGGTCAGTATCTCGTCAAGCCGGCTGGACGTCTCGATCTTTGGGATGAGATTGGCAAAGATACCGCCCGGCTGACGCTGGCTGGCACCTGCCACTTCCGAGATCAGGCGCGAGCCATCGGTCGGACAAAAGCGCCGCGAACCTTCCTCGAACGTATCCTTGCATTTAGGACAATACATCGAAATTTACTGAGTTATCCTCGTTGTGCTCTTGAAAGCTTGCCGACGAGTGCCTGATTTTCCGCGTCTAAAGCGATAGCTTGCCGGTAGGAGCGTTCGGCCCCACGCCGATCACCCGTTTTCATAAAACCGTCACCGACGCTCTCGAACTGTATCGACAGGCCTCGTTTCTCAAGCGTTGAAACTGATTTCATTGCCTCAAGTAGCGACGTTTCGGCCATTGCAAAATTTCCCTGACGGGCATAGAGGGAACCTAGGAGGCTGTTTGCCGCGAATCGGTTTGAGCTAACGGCAAGATTCGAGCGAAGAGCTTTTTCAGCCTCGGGATATTTCGCCTGAGCGGTCAGAGCCCGGCCGAGCAGCAGCAATGCCGAGGGATTTCGCGGGTCACCCAAAAGGGCTCGCTGGAGCAGCTTTTCCGACTCGGCATAACGCTGTTCGGACTGGAGCACTTCGGCAACCAGGATCAGCGTAGCGACGTCATTCGAACGCTTTACAGCATCATCATACGCAGCCTGCGATTCCTGCTGAAGGCCTCGCCTTCTAAGCAATCGGCCGAGATGTGCGTATGCCGGGGCAAAAGTAGGGTCTAGCTCGATCGCTTTGCGATAAGCAGCCTCGGTTTCTGAGCCGATCAGGCCCCGCAGTTCCAGAGCAGCACCGAGCTGGTCAAACGCAAGGGCATTCGCGGGGGCGAGTTGGATCGCCCTTCGAGCGACCTTCTCGGCTTCCTCGTATCTGTCGGCGAGGTCCGGCGCGGCGATGGGCTGAGTCAATACGTAGCTTAACGCCACGTGGGCGATCGCATTACCCGGCTCGAGCTGCAAGGCATTGCGGTATGCGATCTCGGCATCTTCCCACCGTTGCTGATCGCTGTAGAGATTGCCAAGACCGTAGGTCGCCCGAGCGTCTTTCGGTTTCACGACCCGGGCCTTCTTGTAGGCCGCCTCAGCCGCTGAATAATTTCGCTCGTCGCGGGCCTCATTGCCCTCTATTATCAGGTCTTCGAATTTCTCTTCGTTGGGGCTTCCTTCAGCGATGATGTTGGGCTGAGATCTTTTGGGGATTATCTCGACCTTTGACGAGCGTGAGTCCTTGAACTCGGTAAACTTTGACTTTGCCGCTGTTGAGCTTTTATTAGAATTTGATCTCGCAGGGATCCTGGCCGCCGGAGAAGATCTTTTTGTCGTTGTTTTAGGTTTTGCGGCAGTCGTTTTGGGTTTTGCCGCTGGGGCTTTTGGTTTTGCCGCCGGTTTCTTTGTTGGACTACTCGTCTTGGGCGGGGTCTTCTTAAAAAGCTTATTGCTGCTTCCCAGGTCTTGCGCTGTTGAGGCTGCCGCGAAAGTAACGGGCAGGATCATCAACAATGCAAATCTTGCAACCAAAACCATAAATAGCCTACTGCGGGGCTCAATTCTGTGTCACCAATCGGAACCCTAATTCTTTGTCCCGCCTGCTTGCTTCGACATCGGCACGAAACGTAGAGGTTATCGCAAACGGCCCCGAAGATTTTGAGTAACCAGCGCCGCCCCGGATCATGTACCTTAGTTCCTTGGTCTCACGCATCGTGCCTTTGCTTCCCGGGTACAGACTCGCTTTGCTTCCCGTCCACTCATACACATTGCCTATCAGGTCGACTGCTCCCCAGTCGTTCGCGCAAGATGCGGTGTCGACTGCCTCGGGCTCCGTATTGTCCTTATCAAGAACCGCACACTTTGGATCGAATGTGTCTCCCCACGGATAGAGGTTATTCTTCGGTCCGTTACGGGCGGCAAATTCCCATTCGGCCTCGGTCGGCAATCGATACGTCTTGCGGTCCCGCGTCGATCGCCACGCGGCAAAAGCCGTAATATCTTCGATGTTCACAAACCGCACAGGCATTTTTTCCTGGATCGGAAGCGGAGCATCGTTGACCCAGTGAGCCGGAACTGGCCGGTACCCGGTTTCCTTTACGAAATCGAAGTACTCACCATTTGTGACCTCGGTCTTGTCAATCTTGAAAGCCTGCACGGTTACCGTGTTCTCAGGTTTTTCGTTATCCCTACCATCGTCGCGTCCCATTCTGAAAGTGCCTCCCGGAATGGCTACGAGGTTGGCTGACGGCCCTTCGACGGGCGACGGAGCCGGCGTGGGCGTGCTCGCCGTATTTCCTGGCCCGACGGGCTTTGTATCAAAAACCCCGAGCACATAAGCTGCACCGAGCCCGACGATTCCAATCAGCAATAGAGCGAATACTCCGCCAATTCCTAAAAGCAAGCCTTTTGACGAAGATTTTTTCGGCTCGGGCGTGGTATCGACCTTAACGTCGAAGCGGCTGGGCGAAAATTCCTGCTGAACTGTCTGGGCCATGTCATCACCATGGCCGCCCTGAGAGGCGATCGTCCTGTGGACACCGCCGACAGTGACATCCGGCATCGGGATCGAGCTGCGCGAGTCAAGCGTCCCGGCACGTAATTCAGCAACTACCTCTACCGGTTTACCGTCGCAGGTGACCTCACCCATCCAGTCGTAATAGCCGTTGTGGCTGACCCGCAGGCGATGGTTTCCACTCTGCAATCCTTCGATCAGGAGCATACCGCTCTCAGCCGTACGGCCAACCGCTACGTTATCGACAAAGACGGCCGACTGCGGGGGCCTCGACACGACCCTTAATGACGAGACCGGAAGTGCCGGAGCTGGTGCCGTGTGAATGAACTGCGTTCCCGGTTGGATGGCATCTCGCAACTCGTTGACCATCACGTCGACTGACTGCGTTCGATGGTCAGGATTTTTGGCAAGAGCGTGTTGTACAGCTCTTTCGAGTTCCGGCGAAACATTCAAGCCGGCGGCGGCCAGTGTAGGGGCGGGGTCGGATATGTGCTTTTTCATGATCGCCGGAATGGACGATCCTTTGAAAGGCACGTCGCCGGCGAGCATCTGATAGAGCATCACGCCGAGTGAATAAATGTCGGCTCTCGAATCAGGATCTTCATCCGCCCACTGTTCGGGGGCCATGTAATAGGGCGATCCCATCAGCCCGGTCGTCTGAGCCTGAATGAACGAGCCGAGAAGTTCGCCGGACTTTATCTTCGCGAGGCCGAAATCGAGGATCTTCACCGCTTGCGACATATTAGGCTTGTCGCTGCAGATCATGATATTGAGCGGTTTCAGGTCGCGATGGACGATGCCCTGATGATGCGCGGCACCGACACCCGCGCAGACCGCGGCCATCAATTCGAACGTCTTCTCCGGCGACAATGCTTTTTCACGGGCAAGAAGGTCGTGCAACGATTCGCCCTCGACATACTCCATCACGAGGAACGGGACGGTCCCGTCGATGACGCCATAATCGGTTACGCTGACAACGTTTTGATGCCGGATGGCGGCAGCGGCGAGGGCTTCCTGACGAAAACGCGTGACGAGTTGCGGGTCATTTCCGACAAGATCGGGAAGAATGACCTTGATCGCGAGTTGGGTCTTTAGATATGCGTGGCGAGCTTTGTAAACGACGCCCATTCCGCCTTGGCCGAGGCGGCACTCGATCTGGTATTTGCCCTCGAGCACCGGTTCGCCAGGAATAGTGTGAACCGTCGGCATACCGTCATTCGGGCAGGTCGCGACGGAATCAGCGAAACAGTTTTTACAAAGCTGGCATTCTTTCATGCTCGAATGTTAGATGGCGGAAAGTTCACCGACGGGTGCTCGAACGATCAACCGGATCGCTACACCCTAAAACTGTAGATTAACACGCTTTAATTCTAATTTCTTTACCCGATCCAAGCAAGATGAAGCATTTTGCGGGAAAGCCGGCGACGGATTTGTCCCCAAAGCCGTATCAACCGCAGAACTGCCTTCAGAAAATGGCCGGTTCAAAGCCAGATCTAATGAGCCTCACTTCGCTATCTAACGACGATGTTTACAAGCCGTTTCGGCACGATGATGACCTTGACGATCTCCTTTCCATCTGTAATTTCCTTCACCTTAGCGTCGGCGAAGGTTAGTCTTTCGAGGTCTTCGTTCGATATTTCGGGCGAAGCGGTGATCCGCGAGCGGAGTTTGCCGTTGACCTGGATCGGGAACTCGATCTCGTCCGCTTTGGCGAGCTCCGGGTCGAATTCCGGGAAACGGGCATTATTCGCGATCAACCCGTCCTCATTTCCGACGAGGATCGAGTAAAATTCCTCCGCGACATGCGGGGCAAATGGTGTCAGCATCAGCGTGAGCGCGGTCAGAGCCTCGCGGACGGCGAAGATCTCTTCGGCGGCAGCGTGCTGCGGCTCGACGGGGAAATCGCTGATCGCATTTGAAAGCTCCATCAATGCCGCAACCGGCGTGTTGAACTGAAGGCTCTCAAGGCTGTCCGTCACGCGCTCGATCGTCTGGTGCGTTTTCTGGCGGAGCTTACGCGAAGCGGCTGTTTCCGCTGGCGGTGCACCTTCATACGTGGTTCTGAGCAGCTCATTCCACCTATGGACGAGCCGCCAAACGCGTTGGATAAAGCGGACGGCGCCCTCGATACCGGCTTCGTTCCAGACAAGTTCGTTGTCGATCGGGGCGGCGAACATCACGAAAAGCCTTGCCGCGTCAGCTCCGTATGCCTCGACCATTTCGTCAGGATCGACGCCGTTGCCCTTGGACTTCGACATCCGCTCGATGGCGTATTTCAATGGAGTGCGGACACTCCTGTCCGCATCTGCGGTTCCCCCGCCGAGACCGACCGCCGTCGCTGAAGTTATCTTTCCCTTCGAATCTCGTTCGACCTCGACCTTGTCAGGCGGGAAATAAATACGCTTTCCACTCGAATCATCAAAAAACGTCTCTCCTACGACCATCCCCTGCGTCAGCAAGCGTTTGAAAGGTTCGCCAAATGGAATGAGCTCGAGGTCACGCATCACCTTTGTCCAAAAACGCGCGTAGATCAGATGCATCACGGCGTGGTCGTCGCCGCCAATGTACTGGTCAACCGGCATCCAATATGCCGCAATCGCGGGATCGAAAGGCAAGATCTCATTGGTCGCGTCCGAATAGCGGAAAAAGTACCAGCTCGAATCGACAAACGTGTCCATCGTGTCGGTCTCGCGTCGGGCAGGGCCGTCGCATTTCGGACACGTGGTCTCGTAAAACTCAGGAACCTTTGCGAGCGGGGATTCGCCGGTTCCCGTGAACGGAGCGGTTTCAGGCAGTTCGACCGGCAGATTCTCAAACTTCTCGGGCACGGTCCCGCAGTCGTCGCAATAGACGATCGGGATCGGCGATCCCCAGAAACGCTGCCGCGAAATGCCCCAGTCGCGAAGCCGATACGTCGTCGCGGCTTCGCCGAAGAAATATTTGACGGCATATTCCGTCATTGACGCTTTAGCCTCTTCGCTCGTCATCCCCGACCACACGCCGGAGTTGATGAGAACGCCGTCAGAACCGCCTGCGTAAGCGGGCGGCGTCAGTGTTGAACCCAACTCAACTTTGTCTGCCGTATCCGAAGTTAAACTACAAGCCTCTTGATTGCCCCCCGCTGACGCAGGGGGTTCTGACACGATCACCGTCTTGACCGGCAGCCCAAATTTCCTTGCAAACTCAAAATCCCTCTCATCATGAGCCGGAACGCTCATCACGGCGCCCGTGCCGTAGCCCATCATCACGTAGTTGCCGACCCAGACGGGGATCTCCTCGTTGCTGAAAGGATTCAGAGCTTTCAGCCCCGTGTCGATGCCGTCTTTTTCGATCTCGACCTCGTGATCTGCGGGCTTGGCATTTTCGGTACGGATGTAGGCGATCTTGGCGGCGACATCCTCGGCAAAATTGTCCATGTTTGCCTGTATCACCGGATGCTCGGCTGCGAGGACGATCGCGTTCGCCCCGAATATCGTGTCGATCCGCGTCGTGAAAACGCGGACGCGCTTTTTACCAAGGTCGGTCGTGCTCGTAATGCCGTCGACTATCGGGCAAGCGAATAGCGACTCGCCCGATGCTGATATCTCAAAATCGACATACGCCCCGTAAGAGCGGCCCATCCAGTCCTGCTGCCGCTTGATAACGCTCGCTGGCCAGCCCGACTCGATCTCCGTCATGTCATCGAGAAGCTCGTCGGTATATGCGGTCGTTTTGAGGAACCATTGCTCGAGGTCTTTCTTCGTGACCGGATTACCGCAGCGCCAGCACAGTCCGCCGCTAGCCTGCTCGTTTGAAAGGGTCGCCTGGTCGTGCGAGCACCAGTTGACCTGGGTCTGCTTTTTGTACGCGAGGCCCATTTCGTACATTTTGAGAAAAAACCACTGGTCGAATTTGTAGTACTCAGGCCGGTGGGCGTACATCTGCCGCCGCCAGTCGTAGCTTAAACCCAACCGCTGAAGCTGGCCGCGCATCGAGACGATATTTGCCTCGGTCCATTCGCGAGGATTGACGCCGCGCTTTACCGCCGCATCCTCAGCAGGCTGGCCAAACGAATCCCAGCCGATCGGGTGCAGCACGTTGAACCCGCGAAGCCGCTTATACCAGGCTAATGCGTCGCCGGCCGAATAATTTCGCACGTGGCCCATGTGCAGATTGCCCGACGGGTACGGAAGCATCTCGAGCGCGTAAAACTTCGGCTTCTCGTCGTCAACCTCGGCATGAAAAGCCCCGGTCTCGGCCCATATCTTCTGCCATTTCTGCTCTATCTTCTTCGCAAAATATTTGTCGTCCATTGTCGTGTCGTTACAAAGTTATTATTAATTACTCTTAAAGTAATTCGCCTAAAAATGAAATTTAATACGGGTTCGGGTGAGCATCGCCGCGTCGCGTTTTAGCACGAGCGGCTATCTAAGGGCGAGGGTTCTCAGCAGCGTGATCATCGCGAGAATTCTAACGCAGTTGAGAGTGTATGTCTAAGAAACCCTGTTCACTATAGAAAAACTATCTGCCATCGGCGTTGCAGAGATAAAAAAATGAACAAATCATGATACAGTTTCGTATAGTGATATGTTAAGTATGTTCGATTGACCGGAACAGGATAAACGTTGGTATATATGAACAAATTATGAACAGTATTTGATTTATGTGGGACAGTGGGACAAGATCACGAGAGGCGGTAACATATATATTCTAAATAAGTTACAGGGCTAGGTTCATGTCCCATCTTGTCCCGCCGTGGGACAAGATGGGACGAAACCCGAGCCGAAAATGGTATATTTGGAAGTCGCCCGGAGTTAAGAAATGCTAAAAGTCCTGACAGCCGAACAAATGCGAGAGGTCGACCGTCTGACGACCGAGCGGTACGGCATTCCATCCATCATCCTAATGGAAAACGCCGCCCACGCCGTCGCCCGCGTCATTACTGAGAAACTCGGCGGTTCGGTGAAAGGGAAGTCGGTACTGATACTTTGCGGGAGAGGGAATAATGGCGGGGATGGAGCGGCTCTGGCGAGGATGCTTTGGACGGCGGGAGCTGTGGTTTCTGTGTTCCTATTCGGCAAGGTCGAAGACACCAAAGGCGATGCTCGCATCAACTTTGATATTTTGAGATCGATCTCAAATTTCCACTCTCGTAAAGAGTACGATCCGTATGACAAGCCTGATGCCGGTAGAATCTATTTTTGCGAAGAACACGACGGCGAGTATTTCAGAAAGAGGTTTCGCCCGCTCGCACGCCCCGAAGTCGTTGTAGACGCAATCTTTGGAACGGGTTTGTCGAGAAAATTAGAAGAAAATATTTGCCAGGTCGTAACGAGTGAATGGTTCGACGAAAGGTCGGAACGAGATAGTCTATTTTTGTTGATATCTGTAGATTTGCCAACGGGCTTGCGAGTACGGACAGACTGGGCTGATGAAATCAGCGCGAACGCGGACGTAACCGTCACATTTACCGCTCCCAAGATCCCGAATGTACTTCCGCCTGCGGCGGCACGTAACGGCGAGTTGATTATCGCAGATATCGGATCGCCCATGGAGTTGATCAACGAAGCCAATTCGCAACTCTATGTCTCCGAAGAGGAAGATGTTCGTGGTTTGTTGCACTACTGGCTAAATTTTGAAAGCAGCGATTATAAGAACAAACGCGGCCACGCCTTGATCGTCGCGGGTTCCGAGCAATATTCCGGGGCGGCGGTGATGTGTGGGAATTCGGCGATGCGGTCTGGGGTTGGGTTGACGACCTTGCTGGTTCCGGCTTCGTGTAAGGTTGAGGTCGCTTCGCGGGTGATTCCGGAGGTGATTGTAGGAACAATTGGCGAGAATGCGGGCGCGATTGGGAAAGCGGATTCGATCTTGATCGGGCCGGGGCTTGATGTAAATGATGGCGAGGGCGGGAAGTTGGTGCGAGAGATCGTTTCGACGCGGACTGTGCCAGTTATTCTCGATGCCGGGGCGTTGGGGTTTTGTGAAGCTCCGACTAGTCTATTGCAAGAAGAGCCACGCGACGGCTCCCCTCCTTACGAAGGAGGGGTGGCATCCGCGTCTTTTGCGGATGACGGGGTGGTTCTCTCGTCGCGGGATACATCAACGTCCGTGGTGCCGAGAGTAGAGAACCACCCCGTCGCCGAAGCGGCGACACCCCTCCTTCGTAAGGAGGCGAGCTTGGAGCGGCTTCAGCCGCTCATCCTGACACCGCACGAGGGTGAGTTTCTGCGGCTGCTTGGTACGGACGACAAGGATGCGATAAAGGACCGGGTTGCGACTGTTCGGGAGTTTGCGGTTGAACGTAACGTGATACTCGTCCTGAAAGGCGAGCGGGTTTTGATCGGGTCGCCGGATGGGCGGGTGGTTGTAAATCCGACCGGGAATTCCGGGCTTGGGAAGGCTGGGAATGGTGATACTTTGGCGGGTATTCTCGCAGGGTTTGTTGCTCAGGCGGTGAAGTTTGAGATCGATATCTTCGAGACCGTGGTCGCCGCCGTGTATGTCGCCGGAATGGCCGGAGACATTGCCGAGAAAAAGTACGGGAAACGCGTAATGACCGCATCAGATGTAAGGGAATGCCTGGTGGATGTTTTTGCGGAGTTTGAGAAAAAGAGCTATTAGCTCCTAGCTAAAAAGCTATTAGCTAATTTTTTTGATGGAAACTTTGGTATTAGATACGCCTGATGAGATGTTCGCGTTTGGTGAGAGCCTTGCGGGATCACTGAAAGGCGGCGAAGCTGTTTTGCTTTATGGCGGGCTCGGGGCGGGGAAGACTCTGCTCACGAAGGGCATTGCGAGTGCCCTGGGGTATGATGTCGACGAGGTGACGAGCCCGAGTTTTACTTTGGTAAACCTATACAAGACCGAAAAGTTCAATGTTTATCACATCGATCTTTGGAGGATCGAATCGGGGCTGAACGCGGCCGAGGCGGTTGGGCTGGAAGAGATATTTGATGACGAAAAAGCGATCATTATCATAGAATGGGCCGACCGGCTTGGCCCTACTTCGTTTCCGGGAAAGGCGGTCGAGATACGCATCGAAGGCGATGGCGACGAGCCGCGGCGGGTGTCCGTAAAGCGTTAAGCCGAAAAAGATTTAACATCGATGTTCTTTGTAGCGGCGCGGGGTTCTCATATAATCAAAGCCCGCCATGACCATGGAATCAGTGAAAAAAACTAGAGCAAAGGTAACAGACGCACCGGTAGAAGCAATTTCGGCCGTGACGGAATTCGACGGGAAGCCGTTCTTTAATCGAGAACTGAGTTGGCTCGAGTTCAACCGCCGCGTGCTCGACGAAGCGACCGACGACAGCCTGCCGATACTCGAAAGGCTTAAGTTTCTATGTATCTTCTCGACCAATCTCGACGAGTTTTTCATGATCCGAGTTTCGGGCCTAATGGAACAGGCCGCTGAGGGCATCGGGAGCACTTCGTCGGACGGAATGACGGCGGCAGAACAGATCGCCGAGATCTACGAACGGCTAAAGCCGATGCTTCAGAAGCAGGTCAAATATCTGGGGGAGAATGTCTTTCCGGCACTCGAGAAAGAAGGCATTACGGTCGAATCCTATGCGGGCCTAAACGCTAAGGAAAAGAAGACGCTCGACAAGTATTTTCACAACAATCTGTTCCCGATCCTGACGCCGCAATCGGTTGATTCGAGCCATCCTTTCCCTTACGTTTCAAATCTTAGCCTGAATCTTGGGCTCTACATTGAACCCGACCGGGCTTTCACGCAGCCGAATCTCAAACATCTGTTTCGCCAGCGGCGGTTTATTCGAATTAAATTGCCGCCGTCAGTACCCAGATTGATCCCGATCACGCCTCGCGGCGGACGTTTTGCCTTGGTCGAGGAAGTTATATCGGCGAACGTTGCTGAGCTGTTTCCGAACATGAAAACGAGCCAAGCATACCTGTTTCGCGTGACCCGCGATGCCGACATAGAAATACGCGAAGATGAAGCGGGCGATCTGCTCCGCACGCTCGAACGAGAGCTGCAGCGTCGACGCGACCGCTTTGCCGTCAGGCTCGAAGTTTCGGCAACGATGCCAGACAAGATGATCAAACTGTTGATGAGCGGCACTGGATTGAGCGAGGATGAGGTCCATAGCGTCGATGGTTTTGTCGACATTCCCGATCTGATGCAGTTGTATTCGCTTGATCGGCCGCGGCTTAAGGAGAAACCGATAACCCCGATCGTTCCGGCCCCTCTTCACAAGAAAGAGGACATTTTCGAGGTGATCCGTAAGCAGGATATCCTGCTGCATCATCCGTATATCTCGTTCAGCACGGTTACGGATTTTATATCCGAGGCCGCCGAGGATGCGGATGTTCAGGCGATCAAGATATGTCTTTATCGCACTGGAAAGGATTCGCCGATCGTTAGTTCCTTGATGCGGGCCAGCCGTTTGGGCAAGCAGGTTACCGCTCTGGTCGAGCTAAAGGCCCGGTTTGACGAAGGGAACAACATCGAATGGGCCCGTCGGCTTGAAAACGAGGGCGTTCACGTCGTTTACGGTATAAGCACGCTAAAAACTCACTCAAAGGTTCTGCTGGTCGTTCGCCGTGAAAAGGAAAAGCTCGTTCGCTATGTTCATCTCGCGACCGGTAATTACAATCCTTTCACCGCAAAGATATACACTGATCTCGGCATCCTGACCGCCGATCCCGAGATCGGCGAAGATGCGTCGAGTCTATTTAACTTCCTTACCGGCTATTCGCAGCAGGACAAATACAAACGCCTGATAGTCGCCCCGCTCAATCTGCGCGAAAGGCTGCTCGAACTCATCCGCCGGGAAAAGAAACACAAGCTGGCAGGCAAAGACGCCCGGATCATTATCAAGGCAAACAGCATTACGGACTCGGCGCTGATCAGGGAGCTTTACGAGGCGTCAAAAGCGGGCGTAGAGATCGACCTTATCATACGCGGAATTTGCGCTCTACGGCCTGGTATCAAGGGCCTGTCGGAGAATATTCGTGTGCGTTCGATAATTGGAAGGTTTCTTGAGCACAGCCGCATACTTTATTTTCTAAATGGCGGCGAGCCCAACGAAGAGGTATATATGGGCAGTGCTGACCTGATGAACCGGAGCTTCGACCGCCGCGTCGAGGTCATCGCCCCTGTGCTCGATGCGGACATTAGGAGCTATTTGAAAAAGGAAGTGCTCGACTCGTATCTAAAGGACCAGATAAATGCTCGAACGCTCAGCCCTGATGGCACTTACAAGCGTATCGCGGCCCGAACAAAAGGCGGATTCGATTCGCAGATGCATTTCGTAGGCCTTGATACGCCGGTCTAGGCTGTTGTGGACTTTGCGAAGCGAGATTGGGTTATCCCGTCGATGAGCTTGCCGTGCTTGGCGCTGAGCCGCGGATAGCCGCGAGGCTCGGGTTCGAAAACGTCGGCGCCAAGGAGTTTCTCGACCTCGAGAATATCATCCTTCTCGCCCTCGATCTCCATGTAATAGCCGAATGGAAGTTCGTCGAGGACGATCTCAACGTTGCGAAAATGCCAGGCCTTTCGGTGCTTTTCGTAGATGACCGAGAGTTTATAACCGAGCTTCTCGATGATGCTTTCTGTGGCGTTGACGTCCGTAACATCAGTCTCGAATTCGATCTGATGTTTGAATTCACCCTCGGTCGTGACCTTTTCCTTATAGGTCAGCGTAGTGCGAGACTCGGTCTTTCGCAGCCTCAGCACCGCCGCACGGCCATCGAGTAGGCCGCCGCGATGGAGAAAATTTTCCTCGAAGGTCTCGTAGGCAAACTCGGCGCCGAGTTCTCCGAGTTTTGCGGTTAGCTCGACAAGGAGTTTTTTGTCGATCTTGTATTTTTTCTCGATCTCGATTGCCATTGGTTTTGTCCGAAGTCACGAGTTTAAAGAATTGGATGCGCTATAAGCAAACGGTCGTGCTGGTCATTTTGATGCTTGACTTGTAGCGTCGGGTGCGAAATACTTGAAAAAAAGGTCAAGATTGTTCTTGCCCGCTGAATTTTATTGAACAGAGGTTAAATTTATGCCATATCCAGAAATGATGATCTACGGAATGCGAGCCGAACTTGCCGGTCTCGGCATCGAGGAAACGAAGACTTCCGAAGCGGTAGATGAAGCGGTGAAGAACACCGACGGTACCTTAATGGTCGTTGTAAACTCCGTCTGCGGCTGTGCGGCGGGCGGCGTTAGGCCAGGGATCGCGATGGCTCTGCAGCAGTCAGAGCAGAAGCCCGACCGTGCGATCACCGTCTTTGCCGGTGCTGATATAGACGCAACCGATACCGCACGCGAGTATTTCAGCGGATACATGCCCTCGTCGCCGTCGATCGGTTTTCTGAAGAACGGTGAACTCGTCGCAATGTTCGAACGCCGCGACCTGGAAGGCCGTCCGCCGCAAGTGATCGCTCAGGCCCTCGTCGAAACCTTTGACAAACACTGCTCAAAGGCAGAGGCCGCGAACAACTAAACTGGCGGAAATGGAATCTGTGAAGAGACCGCTGGCTATCGGCGGTCTTTCGCATTTTGTAAGCGGCGAGTGGACGAATAATAACTATTGCGTGATGCAACGTACAATCGCTAGAATGGTAGATACCGTTGGTAGCGGCCATGTCTCACCGTCCACCGTCCAAATGTCCATCAATCAGCGACAACATATTCGATTTTCGCTAGATATCCCGGCGATCATTCACACCAAGTTTGGTGAAAGGCAGTTTACGCGGCTCGAACAGATCAGTGTTGGCGGCTGCTTTACTGCTTGGGAAGAGAATATTTTGGTGGGCGACGAGTTTCGGATGGAGATCGAACTGCCAAACCGCAATTTTCTCCCGCTCCATTGCCGTGCCCTGTATCGATTCGACCACGCGGGCATCGGCGTTAAGTTCCTGAATATAAGCGCGTTTGAGCAGGAACTGATCTCGAAGATCATTGCCCATAAACTTGATATGGAAGGTGTGCCTCTTCAGATCGACCCGTTCACTCTGCCGCCGACCTTTGTTACCGAGGACGTGATCCCAAAGATCACTGAGATCCGAGAAAAACGCGACAGCATATTGGAGCGGATCATGTCGACGGATTGAACGCTACTAGGGTTTTGCCACCAGAGCCGGACGAATGCCCGTGTACTGGGCCGACGCGATCTTCCATTCGCCATTCTCCTTTCTGAATACGGTCGTCACACGCATGCTTCGAGGCGGCAAGGCCTTGCCATCGGCCGTGATCGAGTACGTGAACTTAGATATGCCGATCGCAAATTGATCGTAAACCCGAATCGAGAGATCGGAAACCTCAAGCGAAGCCGTCACGTTCCCGGCGTCAGCTTTCGCCTTCGGCGTGTAAAACCCCAGAACCTTGTCGCGAGAATCAAACTCGCCCACTGGCGATATTTCAATAAAATCAGAGGAGAGTATGCGATCCAAGGCGGGCGCATCGTATGCGGTCTGAGCATCGGTCATCTTCTTTAACAGTGACCGAAAAGACTGCGGGTCTGCAGTCTGGGCAAAGGACAAAACACTGCAAAAGAATGTCAGGAACAACAGGAAAGTGAACTTCATGAAATTATTTCTCCGAAAACTAGAAAGAAATTGCGCACCTGATGTCCTACGGAGAAAGGATCGACAATGTTCCGGAATTACCATCCCCAAGTGCCTTCGCCGCCTTTGAATGGACCGACGATATCACTTGTTATCCACCCGCCGTAAAAATCACCCGGTTGCGAAACAACCCTCTCGTCGCCCACAAAACACGCGTCCATTTTAGAGGGATAGAATGAAACAAAACTTGCGATCGAAAGGAAGCGACTGGTCGGCTCCGGATAAAACCAGGCGGCCCTTGAAACCCGCCGACCTGCCAAAAGTAAGTCATAATACTTGGCTCGGCCTTTCCATTCGCAGAAGCTAGATGCCGCAGGCACGACAGCCAAAAGATCAAGCCGAACATCGTCCGGCGGAAAGTAATATACTGGTGGATGGCTGGTTTCGAGAACACGAAAGGCCTGATTCGTTTGAGCGATGGTCTCGCCGCCGTGTTCGATCCGTAGATGTTTTGACACTGGCTCCAAACGTGGTGGCCGCGGATAATCCCAAACAGATTCCTGACCGGGTTTCGGTTCGATCCTTTTCATAAATAACTAAAACAAAGCGTCCATCGCTTGTTCTAAATTCTTCACACCGATCACCCTGATTCCCAGTAATTTCTCCAGCCCTTTCTTATTCGATTCCGGCAGAATCAATTTCTTAAATCCGAGAGTCTGAGCTTCGCGAGCCCGGGCCTGAGCCTGAAGGACTCCACGTACTTCGCCGGTTAGGCCTACTTCGCCGAAGACTGCCGTTTCCGGTGGAACTTGCAGATTGCGAAAGCTTGAGGCGATCGCGGCAATTACGCCAAGGTCGGCTGCGGGTTCGTCGATCTCCATGCCGCCCGCGACGTTGACGAAGACGTCGTCGCCCGCGAGTTGGAACCCGAGCTGTTTTTCGGCGACTGCAATAAGAAGCGACGTTCGGTTCTGATCGAAGCCTTGTGTCATCCTTCGCCCCGATCCATACTTTGTGCCGCTAACAAGAGCCTGTATCTCGACGAGCATTGGCCGCGTACCTTCCATGCAAACGGTTACAACCGAGCCGGTTGCATTTTCGGGCCGTTCCTGGAGGAAAAGTTCAGATGGATTGCCAACCGGAACGAGGCCTGAGTTGGTCATCTCAAAAATGCCGATCTCATTCGCAGCACCAAAGCGATTCTTTGTCGCACGGATGATCCTGTGATTGTGATGGCGGTCGCCTTCGAAATAGAGAACGGTATCTACGATGTGCTCGAGCGTTTTTGGCCCGGCGATCGAGCCTTCTTTTGTTACATGGCCGGTTAGAAAGACCGGCGTTGCCGTTTGTTTGGCAAAATGCATGAACTGAGCAGCAACCTCTCGAACCTGTGAGACGCTGCCCGGAGCAGATTCGATCTGGTCGCTAAAAACGGTTTGTATCGAGTCGACTATGAGGAAATCAGGCTTTAGCTTTTCGGTCTCCGCGAGAATGGCCTGAAGATTGGTCTCCGGCAGGAGAAAAAGATTCTCGGCAGCGACGCCGAGCCTTTCTCCTCGCATTTTAATCTGCCTTTCCGATTCTTCCCCTGAAACGTAAAGAACTTTCGTGCCGTTCTTTCCGAGCCTATCCGCCATCTGCATGACGATCGTCGATTTGCCGATGCCGGGCGAACCCCCGATCAAGACCAGCGACCCTGCGACGATACCACCGCCGAGGACTCGGTCAAGTTCGTCTATCCCCGACTCTGTTCGAGCATCGTCCTGCGACTCAATAGAATCGTAGGCAATTGGGGATGACTGGCGGTAATGAGCTGTAAATTTTGTTTGCCCGGCAGGCTGAGCCGTAGCACGAAAACGTTCCTCAACGAGGGTGTTCCATTGCTGACAGTCCGGACACTGGCCCAGCCATTTTCGTGACTGAGAACCGCAATTTTGGCAGACGTAAATTGTCGAAGGTTGTTTCGCCATCGCACTCGCGGGAAAATGAAATACTCCGTTCAATCGCCTTTTTATCATAACAGAGAAAGGTTTTTGGGCTTACACAGGTGCGGGTTCAAAAGACCGTTTGATGGGTTTTCTATATTGAGAATGTTTAACCATCGGGCTTTTCCGTGTTACCATTTCGAGAGATGAAGATCGATGTTCTCATCCTAAGACTTACCTTTGTGGGAATGCTCATTTTGCTGGGCTACCTGCTAAATCCGTTTGAGCGGACTCAAAGGTTCGGGCTTGGCATCATTGGGAACGACATGACGCGTCACTGGCTCTCTGCCGGTTTGGGAGCGGTTCTAGGAGCTCTCGTCATTGTTTTCGAAATCCGGGTTCGTCAGGCATCGTTGAAAACGCTCATCGGCGCAGCGGTCGGATCGATACTTGGTATCGTCGGTGCATTCTTGATCGGGGTACTTATCTCGATACAGAAAGAGGCCGCAGTCTCGGCCGAGATGCAAACGTTTCTGACCATCTCGCTGATGGGATTCATGGGCTATATAGGCCTGATGATCGGGGCTGCGAAAGGTGACTACCTTGACCTTTCGGCGCTCGGCGGCATATTTAGCGACAAGAACGTTAAGCGCGACTATAAGATCCTCGATACATCCGTAATCATCGATGGCCGAATAGCCGACGTTGCGGAAACCGGTTTTCTTGGTGGTTCGTTGATCATCCCCCACTTTATTCTCGCTGAATTGCAGCAGGTTGCTGACTCGGCAGATTCGTCAAAGCGCCAACGCGGACGTCGCGGGCTCGACATGCTCCAGCGGTTGCGCAACAACAGCAAGCTCGACGTTCAGATCATTGAGACGGACTTTCCTGCTATCAAGGAGGTCGACCTTAAGCTGATCGAACTCGGTACCCAGCTCGACGCCGTAATAGTTACCAACGATTTTAATCTCAATAAAGTATCTCAGCTTCGAGGCGTGGCCGTCCTAAATATCAACGAGTTGGCTAACGCTCTTAAACCGGTGGTTCTTCCTGGCGAGGCAATGCGCGTCTTCATCCTTAAGGAAGGAAAAGAATATAATCAGGGCGTCGCTTATCTTGATGACGGGACCATGGTCGTGGTTGACAATGCTAGACGATTGATCGGCAAGACAGCCGACATTGCCGTGACTAGTGTTCTGCAAACGACTGCGGGTAAGATGATATTCGGACGTCTTTGGGAAGAAAAAGAAGAAGCAAACGGAAACGGTGACAACAATCTCGGCATACACGATTCACGCTCGCTTGGCTTTAGGCGTGCCACCCGCGAACTGCGACAGACCACGATAATTGAAGAGATCGAATCCTAACGGCCCCTCGTCCAAATCATAACCGCCGATGAACACCGCAATTATTGTTGCCGCAGGAAGCGGGACCCGATTTGCCGGCGATAAGCCAAAGCAGTTCGTCGAGATCCTAGGAAAGCCACTGATCTTTCACACCCTAGATCGTTTTCAATCGTGCGATGAAGTTGATGAGATCGTGCTTGTTCTTTCAGCTGCAGCGATCGATGAGTTTGAAGGCTCGCAATTTCGTCCCTCGGTTTCGAAGCTGACGAAGGTTGTTGGGGGAGGATCGTGTCGGGCCGAGTCGGTCGAAAACGGTCTGGCGGTTGTGGGCAATAATACGGACATTGTCGCCGTTCACGACGGGGCGAGGCCGCTTGTCGCAGCGGACGAGATCGCGGCGATTCTGAGAAAAGCAGATGAAACCGGGGCTGCGTGTCTGGTCGGCGAGGTGACTGATACGATCAAATCGATCCGCGGCGGCGAGATCTCCGCGACCCTTGATCGAACGAAATTACGACGTGCTTTGACGCCACAGGCATTTCGGATCGATGTTCTGCGACGAGCTTTCGAAATTGGCGAGATCTCGGCCGCGGTGACCGATGAATGCTATCTTGTCGAAAAGCTAGGCCATCCGATCTTTTTTGTTGACGGCAGTTCGCGAAATATTAAGGTCACACGACGTGAAGATATACTTCTCGCAGAGATGCTGCTAGGCGAAGAGAACATTCGTCCATAGCCCTTATTGTATGTTTCGAATTGGTTTTGGCACTGACGTTCACCGGCTTGTTCCCGGACGGCCGCTTCTTATTGGTGGTGTCCAGATCGAATCGGAGCTTGGGGCGGACGGCCACTCAGATGCTGACGTACTGATGCATGCGGCCACCGATGCGGTGCTCGGGGCGCTTGCTCTTGGCGATATTGGAACGCATTTCCCCAATAGCGATGACCGCTGGCGAAATGCGGAAAGCTCGGAGTTTCTGCTTTACGCTATTGGCCTTGCGGATCATCGTGGTTACAAGGTTGTAAATATCGATACAATTGTCGATCTTGAGCTGCCAAAGCTGCGGCCGTATATCGGGGACATTCGTCGAGGTCTTGCTGAGGCGCTTCGAGTAAGTATCGATCAGGTCAGTGTCAAGGCAAAGACCGGTGAAGCGGTTGACGCAGTTGGAGAGCGAGGGGCGATACGGGCGCAGGCTGTAGTTTTGCTTCAAATTGCTGAACGCGGCGATTGCTGACACGAATAATCGAGTTTATCGCAGGGTATTCCGTCTTCCCCGGTGACCTATGCGTTCTTTGCGTTTAAAATCCCGGCTATCTGTGAGAAACTTGTAACACCGATTTTTATGCGTCCACAGGAAATAATCGCTACAAAACGCGACGGAAAAGCGCTTTCTGATGACGACATCGTCGCGTTCATTGACGGCGTGTGCGATGGCACGTGGGCCGATTACCAGATAACCGCACTTGTCATGGCGATGTTTATCCGTGGCCTGAACCGCCGTGAGCAGTATTCCATAACCGGGGCAATGCTCAATTCGGGGACGATCATGGATTTCTCCGACATCGATGCCCCGAAAGGTGATAAGCATTCGACCGGCGGCGTCGGGGATAAGACTTCGTTACTCATCGCACCGCTCGCGGCGGCTTGCGGCGTAGCAGTGCCGATGATCTCGGGCCGCGGCCTCGGCCACACGGGCGGCACGCTCGATAAGCTGGAATCGATCCCGGGTTTCAATGTAAATCTCTCATTCGCTAATTTTAAGAAAGTTCTAAAAAAATGCGGTTTCGCCCTTGCGGGGCAGACGAATGAGATCGCTCCGGCGGATAAAAAGATCTACGCTCTTCGCGACGCGACATCGACTGTTCCATATATTCCGCTTATCGTTGCTTCGATAATGTCGAAGAAGCTCGCAGAAGGTTTGGACGCACTAGTGCTTGACGTGAAGACCGGTACCGGAGCATTCATCCCCAAATATGCCGAAACGCTAAAGCTCGCGAAGTCGCTGTGTGAAACGGGGAAAACTTTTGGTGTCAACACAAAGGCGATCATTACTGAGATGAATCAGCCGCTCGGCAAATACGTCGGGAATGCTCTCGAAGTCTTTGAGTGTCTCAAACTATTGCGCGGTGAGGGCGAAGAGGAGATGAAGCCATCTCTGGATCTTTCCGTCGAGCTGACCGCAACGCTATTGGTTCAATGCAAGATCGCGGGAACAATGGAGAATGCTCGAGACAAGATCCGTCGGGCTCTTGCGACTGGCGAAGCCCTCGAAAGATTTAGAAAGAATGTCGAACTCCAAGGCGGCGACCCTAAGATCTGCGACAAGCCTGAGATGTTGCTAACCAAGGGACTGACTGAGGTAAAGGTCTTTGCAGAAAGCAGCGGCTACATTGCCGATGTCGACTCTTTAGCAATAGGAAGCATGGTCGGCGAGATCGGCGGCGGGCGACAAAAGGCCGAGGACAAAGTCGATCACGCTGTCGGCTATGCCTGCATCAGGATGATCGGTGACAGAGTTCAGGCTGGCGATGAGATCGGCATTATCTATTGTCGTAAGAATCAGGCTGCAAAAGTTACTGACAGGCTCCGGGGAGCGTATAAGGTTTCGCGTGAGATAACCCGGACAACGAAACTTATCAGAGCAGTTGTCTAACGTCCAAGCTTTGGGATTGAAATGAGATACAAAGAGCTTTTTTTTGCATTTCTGGTTTTTATTGGAGGCCTTCTAACTTCGTCTTGCGGCCCGGTCATTGACGCCCGAGCAGGCTGCAATATTCGTGTCGGGATCGTCTTCGACATCGGCGGTAAGAATGACCGTTCGTTCAATGCCGCTGCCTGGGAAGGAGTAAAGCGGGCAGAGAAGGAACTCGGGATCTGTCTTTACGACGTTGAACCTGGTAATCCGACCTCGATCGAGCCTGCGATGCGGGCTTTTGCCGAAAAGAATTTTGATCTAGTTATCGGCGTTGGTTTCGCCCAGGGACCGATCATGCAAAAGGTCGCTCTCGATTACCCAAATAATAAGTTCGCAATTGTCGATGGTGTTATCTTCGAGGCGGACGGCAAAACGCCGGTGAAAAATGTCGCGTCTTTGGTTTTTCGCGAGCATGAGGGGTCTTACCTTGTCGGAATCATTGCCGCTTCTAAGTCGAAGACGGGCGTTTTGGGCTTCCTTGGTGGAATGGACATTCCTTTGATACATCGATTTAATAAGGGCTATGAAGAGGGAGCCAAATCGATAAACCCCAATATCAGGATCGTTACCAACTATGTTGGTGTAACCGACGGAGCTTGGAACAATCCCGGAAAAGGCAAGGAGATATCGCTCGCTCAGATCGATAAGGGAGCGGATGTGATCTTTACGGCGGCTGGGAATTCAGGCCTTGGAGCATTCGACGCCGTTGAGCAGTACGGCAGAAATGCTGAGGGCGAGGCCAACAAGTTCGTTATCGGCGTCGATTCGAATCAGAATGGAGTAAAACCGGGATTTGTTCTGACATCAATGGTCAAGCGTGTCGATAATGCCGTGTTTGATGTGGTTAGAGAAGTCCTTGAGAACCGTTTTCGCGGCGGTTTTCATGCTTTTGGCCTCGACAAAGACGGCGTTACTTATGCGATGGACGATTTCAATCGAAGCCTCATCCCGGCCGATGTGATCAATAAAGCTGAGGAAGCAAAGAGCAAGATAGTCGCCGGCGAGATAAAAGTGACAGACGCGATGGCGAATTAAGACTTATGCTCGAGTTACGTAATATCAGAAAAGCCTTTGGCGACTGCGTTGCCAATGAAGACGTTTCGCTTTCGATCAAGAAAGCGACGATCCACGCGATAGTCGGTGAAAACGGGGCAGGGAAATCGACGGCGATGAAGGTCGTTTATGGATTTTACAACCCGGACAGCGGCGAGATCTTGCTAGATGGAAAGCCTGTCACAATTCGTAATCCCCATGACGCCATCGCTCTTGGGATAGGGATGGTGCATCAGCATTTTATGCTGGTCGACACGATGACGGCTGCTGAGAACATCATCCTCGGGGCCGAGACAGGTTCGACTGCGAGTCTCGACCTTGAAAAAGCGAACGACGATATTCTGGCCCTTTCAAACGAGCTTAGGCTTGGGGTCAACCCTCGTGCCGTGATCGAAGACCTTTCCGTTGGCCAACAGCAGCGGGTCGAACTTCTCAAAGCTCTCTACCGAAACGCCGATCTCCTTATTCTTGATGAACCTACAGCAGTTTTAACTCCGCAAGAGATCGAGGAGTTTTTTGGCATTCTTCGCCGAATGAAAGCGCAGGGGAAAACCATCGTCATCATCACCCACAAGCTCGACGAAGTACTCGCGATCTCAGACGAGGTTACCGTTATGCGTGACGGACGAACGGTCGGACACGTGGTGACCAGCGAAACCACTGCAAAGGATCTCGCCCGACTTATCGTCGGTCGCGATGTTCTCTTGCGGGTCGAGAAAACTGATGCGAAGCCTGCGGATGTAGTCCTCGAAGTCTCAGGCCTTCGAGTAGACGGCAAACATGGGCCGGCTCTTGATGGCGTTTCTTTCGAGGTTCGCTCCGGTGAGATCGTCGGTGTCGCAGGTATCGAGGGCAACGGGCAGACCGAACTCATTGAGGCTCTTGCAGGTCTCGCGAAACCGGCCGGCGGCTCGATCAGTTTTAAGGGCAAGAACGTTACAGAGTACACCGCTCGGCAATTAAAGGAACTCGGCGTTGCCCATGTGCCTGAGGATCGACATAAGCGCGGGCTGTTGCTGCGATCGGATCTTTCGGAAAACTCGATCCTTGGGGTTCATTACCGGGCTCCGATCGCTGCCGCCTCCGGCTTCGTAAACCGTGCGGCGGTTGGTGAGCGAGTCGCAGGGATCATCGATAATTTTGATGTGCGGCCCGGCGACTCATCGCAATCAGCGAAATCGCTTTCCGGTGGAAATCAGCAAAAACTTGTGATCGGACGCGAATTCGGGCTAAATCCGAAACTTCTCCTTGTTTCGCAACCGACACGCGGCGTAGATATTGGAGCCATAGAGTTTATTCATCGTAAACTGATCGAGCTTCGTGACGCGGGTTCGGCAGTGCTGCTCGTTTCAGCCGAACTAGAGGAAGTGACCGCTCTCGCAGACCGCTTACTAGTGCTTCGCGAGGGCAAGATCGTTGGCGAGGTTGACCCAAAGGTTGCCACGGTCGAAGAGATCGGGCTTATGATGACGGGTGGAAGCTAATGTTGAAATCGCGGTTATGCGGTCGCTCTCGTTTTTGCTCCGAATATAGCCCGCATCTTTTCGATGGCTTGTCGAAGATTCTCCATCGAGGTCGCGTAAGAAAATCTTAAAAATCCATCTGCTCCAAAGCCCTTGCCGTCGGTCACCACGATGTGGGCTTCTTTTAGGAGCTCATCGGCGACATCAGCGGAGCTTTGGAAACGATCGCCAAAAACTCCGCGAACATCTACAAAAGCATAGAAAGCTCCTTCAGGCATCGAGCATCTGAAGCCGTTGATCTCATTGAGAGCCGGGACGAACCAGTCACGGCGTTTTTCGTATTCGGTGGTCATCGCGGCGACGGCGTTCATCGAGGCATCTGTGTCGCGGAGGGCTTTGGCGCATGCGTACTGGACGAATGATGTGGGGTGCGTGGCTGAGTGACTTTGTAGTTTGATCATCGCCTTGGTCCATTCGATGCTTGCGATGGTGTAACCAACGCGCCAGCCGGTCATTGCGTAAGTTTTAGAAAAGCTTCCGGCGATGCAGACAAACTTGCGCAAGTCCGGCGGCAGAACAGCGAGTGAAAAAGGTTTCGCCGGCGGATAGGCGAAGAATAGATAGCACTCATCCGTAAGTACATAGACCTCCCGTGCGGCACAAACCTCGACTATCTTACGCATTTCCTCCGATGGAACAACGCGGCCTGACGGGTTGCTGGGCGAGTTTAGGATCAGCAGTTTGGTCTTATCGGTTATCGCGGCGGCGACCTGATCGGCAGTCAGAACGAAATCGGTCTCCTCGGTCTCTATAAAAACGCTGTTCGCTCGGCAAAAAGTTACGATCTCGGGGAATGTGACCCAATATGGTTTGGGTATCAAAACATCGTCGCCCGGGTTTAGCAGCGTGCAAGCGGCATTAAATAGGGCTTGCTTGCCACCGCACGAGGCCGCGACCTCAGCCAAGTCGACGTCTGCTCCAAATTGCCGAGAATAGAACTCAGTGATCGCATTTCGGAAGTCAGCAAGACCTGCGGTCGCCGTGTATTTGGTCAGGCCCTTTTCCATGCCCTCCCACGCGTATTTCTTAATAAACTCAGGCGTGTCAAAATCCGGCTCTCCGACTGAGAGATCGATCACGTCGATGCCGCGAGCCCTCATCTCGGCCGCTGCCTGAGCGGCAAGCAAGGTCGAAGAGCCTTTCATTTTTCCTACATTCTCAGAAACAGGGAAGGTTGCCATACGGGACCCTATTTTAACGCAAAGTCGGAAAGACGCAGATGCGCAAAACCATAAATCCGCAGATTACTGAGCGGCTGATCTAAAAGAAGTACAAATTTGTAGAAAATGACCGAAGAATGCACGTGCTTGTCACTTCGTCCTAAACCCCGTTTTCCGTCTTCCGTCGCATGCGATCTTCGACGAGTTCGGGTATCAGTCCTTCCACCCGTCCCCCGAGTTGAAAGACCTGTTTCATAAGCGTTGACGAGACGTAACTATATTCCTCGCCGGCCATCAGGAAAACGGTTTCGATGGTCGGTTCGAGTCGGCGGTTCATTAGTGCCATTCGCAGCTCATACTCGTAATCGCTGACGGCCCTGATTCCTCGAACAATCGCCGTGGCCTTCATCTGTCTGGCAAAATCGGCAGTCAATCCTGAGAAGCTGTCGACCATAAGCCGACAAGTGCCCGTTTCAACCAGGGGCAAAACTTCGCGGATCATCTCGCAGCGTTCCTCGACCGAGAACATCGGATTCTTGTCCGCATTGTTAAGTACAGCGATCACGATCTCGTCAAAAAGCGGCGAGCTTCGCTTGATGATATCGAGATGACCGTTGGTCAATGGATCAAAAGAGCCTGGAAATATGGCACGTCGCATTATGGTTTTTGAGCGAACAGAAATTAGAGTCTTGCGAGCAGCTTCTTTGCCTTTTCAGCCGCCTCGCGGCTCTCGATCAGATAGTTGGGATTCGGCTTCATGCCGAGCACTTTTTCAAGCTGCTTTCGGGCTTCAGCCTCTTTCTTGACTGCGAGATAGGCTTCACCGAGATGGAGGTGGAGATTCATATTGTTCTTTTCAGTTTCCAGAGCTTTTTCGAGCAGTTCGATAGCTTTCTCAGCTTTACCGCCGTAGAGCCGCGTCTCAAGTTCGATCTGGGCAAGCACGTCGTAGGCACTTGAGTCTTGATAGTCTGGCTGGATCTCGACTACCTTTTCCAGCGCTCCGCGAACGTCGCCTATCGACTTGATCCCTGTCAGCATGTTCTTGCGAGCGAGTTCGCCCAGATTTGCAGCGAACCAGAAATACCCTTCCGGCTTGTCCGGGCTGATTCCCGACGCTATCTTTCCGGCGTCACGACCTTCTTCAAAGGCAGTATTTGCTTCCTTCTCATCTTTTGACTGCTTACCAAGGAAGTAGTTGTACTTCGCGAATCGCCACTCGACTTCGAAGTTTCGCTGCCGATAATCGCGTGCCTTTCTAAGCTGCTCGACCGATTCGCGTAGTTTTGCGACGTCTTCTCGCTGCTTGAAAAGGGCTTCGGACTGGGTCAAAGCGGAGGAAATGGCCTCTTCAGTGACTTTCGGGCGCTCCGGTTCGAGGGCATCGGTGGTGGAACAGCCAAATTGTAAGCACAATGTAATTACCGCAAAGCAAAGAGTTATGAGTTTCATAGCGAAAAACCTCTTCAATCGTGATAGGATACTCCTTACCCGAACATCTTTTAGCTTTAGAAGTTTGATTAAGGTAACACAAAGAGCTGAATGAATAAAGACGCACAACCGGCAGCTTTCTATGATCTCGAAGGCACACTGGTCAGTACAAATCTGGTCCACACACTTGCGTTCTACGCCAAACGCCAGCAGGGGCTGTGGCAAACTGCGAAGAAAAGCGTTGGCACACTCGCGAAGCTGCCGTTTTTCGGGCTAACCGATCTTTACTCGCGAAACGTTTTTAACGAGGTGTTTTTCCGGAGTTACGAAGGGTTTTCGCAGGACAGGCTGCGGTATTTTTCTGAGGAGCTTTTCGAAGAGGTGCTGAAGCCGGCGATCTTTCCCGGCACATTTGACCTGATCAGATCCGGCAGGAAGATCGGGCAGAGCCAGGTTGTTTTAACGGGGGCCCTCGATTTTACGATCGACAGATTGATGCAGCACCTCGGCATCGACGACTACGTTGCGAACCGGCTGGAGTTTGTTAACGGATACGCTACGGGACGTGTGCTGCCTCCGGTGATGGCGTCCGCGACGAAGGCTCAGTGGATCAGGCAGTATGCCGAACGCGAGAATATAAACCTTTCCGACTCATATGCGTACTCCGATAGTATTTCAGATCTGCCGATGCTATCGATAGTGGGCCATCCGGTCGCCGTCTGTCCCGATTTCAGGCTTAAACAGACTGCGATTCAGCACGACTGGGCGGTGCTAGACCTTAGATAGACGTTTTAAGATTTATCATGAACCTTAAGAAGTACCTTGCATTTTTCTTCATTTTTATCGTCGCTACTGCTTCGAGCGTTAACGCTCAAAACGGATCGGGGGCGGTCCCAACTTCAAAGCTGTTGGACGCGGCAAAGCTCCTGCACGATATAAAGACACTTTCGGCCGACGATATGGAAGGGCGTTCGCCGGATCTTCCGTCGATGCAGAAGGCACGTGAATACGTAGAAAAACGGTTTAAGGAATCCGGTGTGAAGCCGTTTGGTCCGTCTTACAGGCAGGATTTTGAGTTTACGGTCAGGCGTACGAATACAAAGCTGAATGGCGTCAACTTTTTAGGCCAGATAGCGGGAAAGAAGATCGATAGATACATCGTCATAACCGCTCACTATGATCACGACGGGATAAAAAACGGCCAGATATTCAACGGAGCTGACGATAACGCATCCGGAACGGCGGCGCTTTTTGCGATAGCGAAATATTTTACGAAGCACAAGCCCGAGCATACGCTGATATTTGTGGCTTTTGATGCCGAAGAGAAAGGGCTTCAGGGCTCGAGGCATTTCGTTGCTAATCTCCCGGTAGCCAAAGACAAGATCCTGCTCAACGTAAACATGGATATGCTCTCGCGGAGTGACAAGGGCGAACTTTATGCGGCCGGAACGTTCCCTTATCCGCAGTTCCGTCCAGCCCTCGAAGCGGCCCAGAAAAGGGCAACCGTCAAGCTACTCCTCGGCCACGACGACCCCAAATTAGGCCGCGACGATTGGACGAATCAGAGCGATCAAGCCTCATTTCACCGCGAAAAGATCCCGTTCATATATTTCGGCGTCGAAGACCACCCGGACTATCACAAGCCCACGGATGATTTTGAGAAGATCGATCAGGTTTTTTATGTGAGGGCGGTCGAGACCGTAATAGAGGCGATAAAAGAATTGGACAAGACCAAATAGCAGAATATGGCGTTACAACTACGCAGGAAAACGCACGAATCGATCGTGTACATCGACAAGGATTCCGCTCCGCGGATCATGCCGAATGGCGAGGATTTTATTCTTGAAGATCTTCCGATCGGGACGCGGGTTATTTATCCGAATCCGCCGATCAAGGGTTTGCCGAATCGTGAGGCGGCGATTCGGTATGCGGTAAATCACCCGCTTGAGATGGAGCCGCTGTATGCGTTGCTCGAACCTGGGATGCGGGTGACGATCGCGATGGACGACATTAGTCTTCCGCTGCCGCCGATGGCTACGCCGGATCTCCGGCAAACGATGCTCGAGGTCGTTCTGGATATGTGCGGTGCGAACGGCGTCGATGACGTGCATCTGATCATCGCGAACTCGCTGCATCGCAAAATGACGGCGTGGGAAATGAAACGCATGGTCGGGTCGACGATCTTTGACGAATATTACCCTGACCGCTATTACAACCACGACGCCGAGGACGACGACAATCTGATCGTTCTCGGCCACACGCGTCACAACGAACCGCTGCGTGTAAATAAACGAGCGATCGAGAGCGACCTGCTCATCTATCTCAATATCAATCTGGTTCCGATGGATGGCGGGCATAAATCGGTAGCTGTAGGGCTGTGTGACTACGAGTCTCTGCGGGCCCATCACGAACCTCAGACGATTCGCGATTCGAACTCATACATGGATCCGCCTCGGTCCGTGCTAAATCACAAGGTCATCCGCCTTGGGAAACTGGTAGACGAAAACTGCAAGGTCTTTCACATCGAGACCGCCCTGAATAATAAGATGTTTCCCGAGGGTTACGACATTCTGACTAGGAACGAGGACGAATTCTCGTTCGCCGACCGTCTGAAATGGGAAGCGATGGCCCGGACATTCTCCAAAATGCCGAGAGCTGCGCGGCGAAAGATGCTTCATGCGATCCCGGCTCAGTATGAACTGATCGCTTGTTATGCAGGTTCGACCGAGCCGGTTCACGAGAAGATCCTCGAGATGAACTACCGGCAGTACGAGATCCCGGTCAAGGGCCAGTGTGACATCCTGATCTCGGGAATTCCCGATATTTCGCCGTACAACGTTTATTCGGCCCTTAACCCTTTGCTCGTACAGGTGATGGCGCTCGGGTATCACTTCAACATGTATCGCAACAAGCCTTTGCTGCGAACGGGCGGAGTGATGATCATCACGCATCCGTGCTTTGACGAATTTGATCACAATTTTCACCCGAGCTACATCGAATTTTTTCATCGCCTGCTGCCCGAATCGCGAGACGCGTTCTATCTCCGTGAAAAGTACGAACGCGAATTCGCGACCAATCCCGCGTATATCGAGATGTACCGTCGCGGCAATGCATATCACGGGGCCCATCCGTTCTTTATGTGGTACTGGGGCGAAAATGGGCGTCAGCATATCGGTAAGGTGATCGTCGCCGGTGCGGAAAACGCTCACGTGCCCGAAATGCTCGGCTGGGAACGAGCCGATAATCTGACGGACGCGATAGCGATGGCCCGCAGCTACATGGGCCGTAACGCGGAAATAACGATGCTGCACCAGCCGATGATCGGCCTGTGCAGTGTGACAGATTAGGAGAACGCGAAACTCATGATGGTATGCCCCAAGTGTGGCCGCGCATTTGATCTTACGATGAGCTTCTGTCTTGAGGACGGTACTCCTCTAAGGAGCAAGACCGCGTTCGACGCGGAGACTGCGGTCATTTCGGATCGGTCAGACGCCCAGGGCACGCTTATCATGCTCAACCCAAAGAACGGAAAATCGGGGCAAGCGAACTCGATCGCCGTGCTCCCGTTCGTGAATATGAGCTCGGACGCGGACAACGAATATTTTTGCGACGGGCTGGCGGAGGAGTTGATGAACGCACTCGCCAAGATCGACGATCTTAAAGTAGCAGCCCGTACTGCGGCGTTCTCATTTCGGGGCAAAACCGCATCGATGGGCGAGATCGGGCGGGTGCTAAATGTCAGCTCGATTCTCGAAGGCAGTGTTCGAAAAGCGGGAAGCCGCGTTCGGATAACCGTCCAGCTGATCAACGCATCCGACGGTTTCCACCTTTGGTCGGAACGCTACGACCGTGACATGCGGGACATCTTTGAGATACAGGACGAGATCACGTTGGCGGTGGTCGAAGCCCTAAAGGTGAAGCTGCTCGGGGAGGAGAAAACGGCTGTACTCAGACGTCATACGGAGAATGCGGAAGCTTATCAGCTTTATCTGAAGGGAAAGTTCTTCTGGAACAAACGAACAGGCAACGATCTCAAACGCTCCGCTGAATTTTACAGAAAGGCGATCGAGAAAGACCCGAACTACGCGCTTGCCTTTTCTGGTTTGGCTGAAACTTATGTCCTCTTTGGAGCTAACAATGTCGCGTCGGCGGATGACAGTATGCCGTTGGCGAAGGCGGCTGCCTTGCGTGCGTTAGAGATCGATGATTCATTGGCTGAGGCCCATACGGCTCTCGGGTATTATCTAATGCTTTTTGAATATGACTTGGATCGATCGGAAAAGGAGTTTCGCCGTGCCATCGAACTCAAGCCTAATTACGCCACTGCTCATCAATGGTTCGCTGCGAATCTCACGGTGGTCAAACGTTTTGACGAAGCACTGGCCGAACAAAGACTAGCCGAGGAGTTCGATCCGCTTTCGCCCGACATCGGCACGGATCTCGGAGCCACGTTGGTATTTGCCCGTAGATACGATGAAGCGATCGCCCAATTTAAACGCACGCTTGTTCGAGACCCGAATTTCTCTCGAGCTCATAGTTATTTGGGCTGGGCATACGGATCAAAGGGAATGTATACGGAAGCCATAACTGAGGCGCGCACTGCGCTCGAACTAAATAACACGTTTTTCATAAAAGGGTATTTGGCATTATGGCTGGGAAAATCCGGTAACCGCGAAGAAGCAGTGAAGATCCTTGCCGAGCTGAAAAAGGCAGCGAGCGAAGTTTATGTTCGGCCGAGTACATTGGCGGTTGTATACATCGGGCTCGGAGAGAAAGAGAAGGCCTTGAACGAACTTGAACGAGAAGTATCGAGTCACTCATTTAATGCGATCTATTTGGGCGTTTTGCCGGATGTTGATGACTTGCGGTCTGAGCCACGATTCAAAGCCATGTTGAAACGTATGAATCTGCCTGAATAGTTTTTTGACGAAGTGCCCACTGTGCAAAGAGTGTTGCAATCTGGACCCTGAACGATGACACGGTATGTCGCGATCCTGTGGGTGCCTGTTCATTTGCGGGGGCAATATAACTAATAAATGGCCAACGGAAAAGAGATATGGGAGGAGATCGCTGCGCGCGAAGCTTATTTCGGCGTCGCGACCTACGACAAGTATCTTGCCGGCGGGCTCGATGAGAAAGCGAAGGCAGAGTTTTTTGAAAGCGGCCGCGAGCATGTGGATCTCGTATTCACCGAACTCGAAAGCGCTTTCGGTTCCCTGGGAAAGCCCACAAAGGCTCTCGATTACGGCTGCGGCGTTGGCCGCGTGCTTCTGCCGCTAGCCGAGCGTTGCGGATCTGTCGTCGGCGTCGATATATCCGCCGGAATGCTGGAAGAGTGTCGAAGAAATATAGATGTTGCGGGTCTTGAGGCTTTCGAACTGCGAACGGACCAAGAGTTTGTCGCGGGTAAAGATGCCGAGTTCGATCTGGTTCATACCTACATTGTTTTACAGCACGTCGAGCCGCTAATCGGCTATCGGATCATTGAAAAAATGCTTAAGAGCCTAAAACCGGGCGGTGTCGGTATGATACATCTGACGCATACCGACGTCGCTCCGATATTTAAGCGCTTGCGTTCGCGGGTTTATCGCGACATCCCATTCGCTCATCGGGTGCTGAGTTTGGTAAAGCGTGAGAAACGTCCTTTTATTCCGATGTATTCTTACGATATGGGGCGGGTTGCGAAATTGCTTGAGAGCAATGGATGCCTGAACAAGATTTCAATTCCAACTGATCACGGGTATTCGGGAGAGATGATCTTTTTTAGCAAGAATACAACCCTGACCGAAACGTCTCTCGCAATGAGTGAGCGACTCTAAAACGCCTTGAACACCGTTTTGAAATGAAACTATCACCAACAGAAATATTTAAGGGTAAGAAGGTCTTCTTTATTGGCGGAACGGGCTTTGTCGGGAAGGTTACCTTGTCGATGCTACTGCATAATTTTCCGGATATCGGGAAGGTTTATGCAACGGTTCGGGCTCGGGACGCTAATGAGTCGAAGATACGGTTTTGGACGAGCATCGTCACGAGTCCGACGTTTGATCCTTTGCGGGAAAAGTACGGGGATGGGTTTGAGGACTTTATTCGATCGAAAGTTGTGCCGGTGAATGGCGACGTCGGGAACGAGTATCTGGGGCTGGATGAGAAAGAGGCGAAGAAGATTATGCGTGATACGGACGTCATTATAAATGGCGCCGGAAATGTAACCTTTAATCCGCCACTCGAATCTGCCTTGCGGACCAATATCAATGGTTCGAACAACATAATCAAACTCGCTCGCATGATGAAGAAGCCACGACTGGTTCACGTTTCGACGTGTTTCGTGGCGGGGAAGAAATCAGGGCCGATCTGGGAGAACGAGCCGGTTGTCGGATATTTCCCACGAAAAGATGAGCTGGTTGGAACGAAATTCGACGTAAATCGCGAGGTCGAGGACTGTGCTCGTTTGTCCGAGCAAGCACGGCAGGAAGCTGACGACGCGGTACAGCACGCGAAATTCCGCGAGCAGGCACGGAATCGGTTTGTAGAAGAGGGGCGTGATCCCGACGACGAAGCGGAACTAAAATCTGCGATATTTCGCGAGCGAAAAATGTGGATCCGCGAGCGTACGACCGAACTTGGGGCCGAGCGAGCTGAGTATTGGGGCTGGACGAATATTTATACTTATTCGAAGTCGCTGGCCGAGCAGATCATCGCGTCGCAGGACGACATTGTGAAAACGCTCGTGCGACCGTCGATCGTGGAGTCTTCGCAGGCGTATCCGTTTCCGGGTTGGAACGAAGGCTTTACGACGACCGCTCCGCTCATTCTTATCGCGCTTCGCGGGCAGCCGATCATTCCGGTAAACGAGAAGCTGATCCTCGATATTATTCCAGTCGACATGGTCGCGGGGGCGATTCTGGCGGCGGCCATGAATGTGCTGGTCGATCCAAATCCGCCGCTGGTGTTTCAGGCATCGTCAGGCGATTCGAATCCGAATGACATGAAACGCATCGTCGGGCTCGTGGGCCTGTACAAGCGTCAGCATTTTGAAGACAAAGAGACCGGAAACAAAATTACCAACAAACTCGCCGGAATGGTAGAGGCGATCCCAGTCAAGCAGCGAACCTACGAGCTGGCGTCCGCGCCCATGCTAAACAAGCTGGCCAAAAGGGCCGACAACCTCATGGACTGGGCAACTCCACGTTGGGGCGGTGGGCGTATCGGTAATATTGTTTCTGATCTCAAAAAATCGACTGAGAGTTTTAAAGAGTCGACACAGGCGACGATGGACGCTTTTTCAATGTTCAAACCGTTCATGATCGATAACGAGTATCTTTATCGCTCCGATAACGTGCGAGCTCTTCAATCGGTCATCAGAGATAAAGAAAAACATCTCCTGCCTTGGTATCCCGAGCGGCTGGACTGGTACGACTACTGGTTGAACGTACATTTTCCGGGCATGCGGAAATGGGTTTTACCCGCTCTCGAAGAAGAGCTCAAGGGGGTCGAGAAACGGGCCTACACATACAAAGACCTAAATGATCTCTTCGAAACCTCGGTCAAGCGTTTTCCGACTCGCGTCGCGATGCGGATCGAGCGTGAAGGCAGAAAAGAGCAGTACACGTACGAAGATGTTCGAGAATTGACCTATCGAGCGGCCGGATTTTTTGCGAAGAATGGTATCGCGACCGGGGAACGTGTGATCTTGTTTTCAAACAACATGCCTGAATGGGGCATGACGTATTTTGGCATCCTGAAAGCCGGAGCGACCGCGATACCGATCGATCCCGCTTCGACGGTGGATGAGATCATTGCGTTTGCTAAAGCGGGCGAGGCTTCTGCGGTGGTGATTTCGCCGAAACTGGCAGTGGAAAATCCTGAACTTGCTTCGAGATTGTCCGCGGCATTTCAAACCACCCCGTCCGCCCAGGGCGGCGGCCACCCCTCCTTATCCAAGGAGGGGAGTTCGGCTCCAGTCGTCTGGACTTTCGACGAAATTTTCGAGATGCAGTCGGAGACGGAGGAGGCGAAGCGGAATGCTTTGCTTCCAGCTAAGATCCCTTCGAACGCGGTCGCGTCGCTGATCTTTACTTCGGGTACTACGGGTACGCCGAAGGCGGTGATGCTGTCCCATAAGAACTTTGTCAACATGATCTCGATGCTCTCATCGGTGCTCGAGATGGACATTACCGACGGTGTTCTAAGTGTGCTTCCGATGCACCACACGTTTGAGTTTTCGGCGGGTTTCCTCACGCCTTTCTCGAACGGCACGCAGATCACCTATTTGAATGAACTGACGGCCGAAGACCTCGCCCGGACTATTGAAAACAGCCACGTCACAGGGCTCGTTGGAGTTCCGGCTTTGTGGGAGATGCTGCACCGCAGGATTAAAACGCGACTTCGTGAGAAAGGCGACTGGATCGCGGATCTTGCTGATAACGTCATCGAATTTAACGCGTGGATACGTGATAACACGCCGTTCAACCTCGGCCCGATCGTCTTTTTCCCGATCCATCAGGGCATGGGCGGCAAGATGCGATATCTGATCTCTGGCGGATCTGCTTTGTCAGAAAAAGTACAAAAAGACTTGCACGGACTTGGATTCACGGTGCTTGAGGGGTATGGATTGACCGAAAGCTCGCCGGTTCTTACAGTAGCCCGGCCGGGCAATAAGCTATTGCGCGGGAGCGTCGGAAAGCCTCTGCCCGGTGTCGAGGTCAAGATCGATGCACCGGATGAGAAGGGTGTCGGTGAGGTTTTGGCTCGCGGCCAGAATGTGATGGTCGGCTACTTCAATAACGAAGCCGCGACCGAGGCAGTGCTTCAGGATAGGTGGCTTCGAACGGGTGATCTTGGTCGGATCGACGATGATGGAAATCTCTTTATCGTCGGCCGGTCGAAAGATGTGATCATCGATTCGAATGGAAAGAACATTTACCCAGACGAGATCGAGGATCTTTATTCGAAATCAGGATTCATAAAGGAAATGAGCGTCGTCGGGCTGCAAGATCAGGACGGGGGCGAGAAGATCGCGGCTCTTGTCGTGCCGGATTACGAGCACGATATTGCGTTTACGCGTTCGGAGACGAACAAAAAGGTTGAGGCGCATTTCCGTGAAGTTTCGTCCGGGCTACCGTTTTTTAAGCGCGTAAAAGTCCTGCATGTCACACCGTTCGAGTTGCCACGCACTGCGACGCGTAAGGTAAAGCGTCCGATTGTTGTCGAGATGATCCAGACACTCGAGGAGCGTTCCAAATCGAGATCAAAAACACAGGTCGAGGCGAAAGGCGACGACAATACCGTCTGGATCCGGAAGGTCGTCGCCAGCGTGTCGAGCCGAACTCTATCCGATGTCGCTATCGAAGATAAGCTTGCCGATCTCGGGTTTGACTCGCTAATGTTTGTCGAGTTGCAAGCCGCAATCGAGGATGCCGGCGGGCGTGTTCTGTCGCCGGATACTTTGAACGAAGTGCAAACGGTTCGCGAACTCCTTACTGTCATTCAGCGGATCGACAAGTCCAAAAGACTTGCCGACGAGCCGAAGCTCGAAGAAAAGAAGGAAGAAGATGAGCTTTACGTCCCCGGCATTGTCCGCAGGGTGGGCAATGCGGTCGTCGATTTTGCTCAGGACACGCTCTACTCGAGCGTGCTCGAGACCTCGATCGAGGGTGAATCCAACGTGCCGCCGCATGTTAATTTCATTGTTGCTCCAAATCACACGTCGCACATTGATACCGGACTTGTGAAACGCGCTCTTGGTAAAGACGCGGCCGAGCAAACGGTCGCGGTTGCGGCGGCTGATTACTGGTTTGATACTAAGTACAAACGTGCGTACATGAACAACTTTACTACTCTCGTTCCCATCGAACGAACGGGCAGTTTGCGTCAGTCGCTGCGGCATGTAACGCAGATATTGAACGAAGGGTATAACGCGCTCATTTTTCCAGAAGGCGGACGTCAGGAATCCGGGCAGATCGCTGAGTTCAAGCCGATAATTGGCTATTTGGCGCTGAATCAAAAGATCGGTATCCTCCCGATCTATATCTGGGGGACCTACGAGGCGTTTCCAAAAGGGATGATAATCCCGAAGAGTTCGAGTATCGGGGCCAGAGTCGGGGCGAAAGTCGGACGATTTCTAGAGCATGAGGAACTTCGCAAGATGACCGGGGGTGTTCCGAATGCGGAAGCTTATCGTTTGATCGCAGCACGCGTCCAACACGAGGTTGAGAATCTTCGGGACGGTTCACGTCAAATGTTCGATGTCGAAGCGTTAAGAAAGCAATGGAAAGCCGAGCGGCGGCGGTCGAGAAAGCAGGAGCCGGTTATTGAAGACTAAGAAGGCGAGCGGCTCCGAATACGAAGCCACTCGCGTTATCTAGCGACCGCCTACCTCGCGTTCTGAATTGCAGGCAAAAGCAAGCCGATCAGAACCATGACACCTGCGGACACTACGAGCAGTTCGATGAGAGTGAAGCCCAAGATGTCTTTTTGATCGTTATTGTTTTTCATTATTATTACTCCTTAACTTATTGAGATAGGAAAGCAATCTCTGCCATCCACAATAGAGTGCGTAGAGATATCAAAAATTGCATCATCCGGTTCGAAATTATTTTTTCCCGCAAAACATTGCGGCGTCGGTAAACGTAAATGCCTGTTGAAACTTTCTACGTCTGTTTTAGAAAAGCCATATGTTAAAAAAGATATTTTCAATGTCGCTAGTCGTCGCCGTCGTGTCGACGCTCAGTTTTGGTCAGGGTCCGGCTCTCAAGGTCGAGTACGAAAAATTCACGCTGCCGAACGGCCTTGAAGTGATCTTTCATGTCGACCGCAGTGATCCGGTAGTTGCTGTGTCGCTTACTGCTCACGTCGGTTCTGCCCGCGAGAAAACGGGGCGAACGGGCTTTGCTCACATGTTCGAGCATCTCCTTTTTCTCGAATCGGAGAATCTCGGCAAAGGCGGACTCGATGCGATGACGGCACGGATCGGAGGTTCGGGGGCTAATGGTTCAACAAACCGCGACCGAACAAATTATCTCCAGACCGTGCCGAAGGACGCACTTGAGAAAATGCTGTGGGCCGAAGCGGATAAGCTCGGCTGGTTTATCAATACTGTTACGGAACCGGTCTTGGCGAAAGAGAAACAGGTCGTAAAGAACGAAAAGCGTCAGGGCGTCGACAATCAGCCGTACGGACACACGTCATATGTAATCGACAAGGCCCTTTATCCCGCCGATCATCCGTACAACTGGCAGGTCATCGGCTCGCTTGAAGATCTTCAAAATGCAACGTTGGAAGATGTTAAAGAATTTTTCCGCCGCTGGTATGTGCCGAATAACGTGACATTAACCGTCGCGGGCGATTTCGATACAGCTCAAGCGAAAAAGTGGGTCGAGAAATACTTCAGCGAGATCAAACGTGGCGAAATTATCACACCGCTTCAAAAGCGGCCTGGCGTCGTAAAAGAAACGGTCAAGCTTTATCACGAGGACAATTTCGCTCGCCTGCCCGAACTCACTATGACGTGGCCGAGCGTAGAGCAGTATCATCCTGATTCGTACGCACTAGCCGTGCTTTCGCAATACCTGACACGCGGAAAGCGGGCTCCTTTCTACCAGGTTATTGTCGAGGACAAGAAGCTCGCCGCCGGAGCCGGGATGTTCAATCGAACCTCGGAACTTGCAGGTCAGCTTCAGCTTTCGATCAGGGCTTTTCCAGACAAGGACCTCGATGAGGTTGCGGCGGCTGTAGGTGAGGCTTTCGCGAAGTTTGAAAAGGAAGGGATCGCCGTTAAGGACCTCGACCGAATCAAAGCAGGGCAGGAGACGCAGTTTTACAACTCGCTTTCGAGCGTTCTCGGCAAGGGTGTTCAGCTTACTCAGTGCAATATCTTCGCGGGCGATCCGGGCTGCATCGAGAACGACATCAAGAGTATTCAGGCTGTTACTCCCGCGGATGTGACCCGCGTGTACGGAAAGTACATCAAAGGCAAGAATTTTATCGCGACAAGCTTCGTGCCAAAGGGCAAGGTCGAGCTTGCTCTCGAAGGTTCTAAGAAAGCCGACGTCGTTGAGGAGAAGATCGTTCAGGGAGCCGAAGACGCCGTCGATCCGAAAGTCGACGCAAAATATGAGAAGACCCCGTCGACTTTTGACCGCACGGTCGAGCCGCCGTATGGCCCTACACCCGCGGTCAAAATACCGACTATATGGGAAGGAAAGCTGTCGAACGGCTTGCGAATATATGGAATAGATAATCGCGAAGTGCCGCTTGTTCAGTTTGAGATCGCGATCGATGGCGGCCAGCTCCTGGATGACATCAACAAGGTCGGCGTCGCCAACATGATGGCACGCATGATGACGCAGGGAACCGCAAAGCGAACTCCGCAGGAACTCGAAGAGGCGATCCAGCAGCTGGGTGCCTCGATCAATGTTTCTGCGGATACCGAGGATGTTCGGATCACGGCAAATACGCTGGCTAAGAACTACGACGCGACGCTTGCTTTGGTCGAAGAGATCCTACTCGAACCGCGCTGGGACGCTAAGGAATTTGAGCTGATCAAACAAAGTACCATCAGCTCGATCCGTCAGCAGGATGCCAACCCGAACACGGTCGCCGCACTCAACTTTGGCAGGCTGATATACGGAAAGGACAACATGCGTTCGCGCAGCATTCTCGGCACGGTCGATTCGGTCAATTCGATCACGATCGAAGATCTGAAAGCGTTCTACGCTAAGGCAATTTCACCGTCGGTTGCCAGGATGCACGTCGTCGGAGCGATCGATAAGGTGAAGGTCGCAAGTTCGTTAAAGGGCATAGAAAGCAAGTGGAAGGCAAAGTCTGTGACCATACCTGTTTACAAGGCTCCGGCCCCGCCAACCAAGCCAACCGTATACTTCTACGACGTTCCTGATGCGAAGCAATCTATCCTACGCATCGGTTATCCGGCACTCCCGGTGACCGACAAGGAATTTTATCCGGCGGACGTAGCAAACTACATCCTCGGCGGTGGCGGATTTGCGTCGCAGTTGACCCAGCAGCTCCGCGAAGGTAAAGGGTATACCTACGGTATTGGGTCAGATTTTGACGGCACGGCCGCAGGCGGAACTTTCACTATCGCCAGCGGCGTCAGGGCGAATGTAACGCTCGAATCGCTTCAGTTGATCAAGGACATCCTTGAAAACTACGGTAAGAATTACTCGGACAAAGATCTCGAAACTACGAAGAGTTTTCTTATCAAGAGTAATGCTCGTGCTTTCGAGACCGCTGGGGCGAAGCTGAACATGCTCGAGAACATCAGCAAATACGGATGGAAGTACGACTACGTAAAGGGACGTGAGCAGATCGTCAAGGATATGACGGTGGCTCGTATCAGAGAGATCGCTGCGAAGTACTTCGATCCGAACAAAATGTACTGGCTTGTCGTCGGCGACGCTAAGACCCAGTTGCCGCGGTTGAAGGAACTCGGGTTTGGTGATCCGGTCTTACTTACTAAGTAGGATTCGCTTATTAACACATAGGAACATAGATGAACATAGTTTTTGGATGCTATGTGATCTCTGTTCCTATGTGGCTTTAAGCCCAGTCAGAAACTGATGGGCCAATTATCGATTTTCGGGCCACTCCGGTTAATATCCTTGGATATGCAGAATAATTTCCGAGCACTGGGTCTGTTGATAGCCGTTGCCGTGGTGGTCACGCTCATCTTTTCAGTATCGGCGGACGCTCAGACCGTTGACCGTAAAGAACTCGCTGAGAAGGTGAAAGTAGAATTCCTTCATGCGTGGAACGGCTACAAGCAGTATTGCTGGGGCCGCGACGACCTGAAGCCCCTGACGAAAACCTGTCGTGATTGGTACGGGCAGTCGATACTGATGACGCCTGTCGACTCGCTCGATTCGCTTTACATGCTCGGGTTTAAGAAGGAAGGAGATGCTACGCGAAAGTACATCACCGAGAATCTTTCGTTTGATAAGGATATCTCAGTACAGAATTTCGAGATAGTAATTCGCATTCTTGGTGGACTGATCACGAGCTATCAGATGACGAACGACAAGAAGCTGCTTGCTCTCGCCGACGATCTTGGAACACGCCTCCTTCCGGTGTTCGATTCGCCAACGGGTTTGCCTTACAAATACGTCAATCTCAAAACCGGCAAAACGAGCGGAAACATTTCGAATCCGGCGGAAACGGGAACTCTGCTGCTGGAATTCGGCACACTTAGCAAACTGACAAATAAGCCGATATATTACGACAAAGCAAAACGGGCATTGGTCGAAACGTACAAACGTCGTTCGCCGATAGGCCTTGTCGGGACGAACATCGACGTCGAAACCGGCAAGTGGACCAAGACTGAGAGCCACGTTAGCGCTGAGATCGATTCGTATTACGAATACCTGTTGAAATGCTCGATCCTCTTTGGCGACAAAGATTGCCGCGACATGTGGGAGGACTCGATATCAAAGGTCCATTCTTATCTGGCAGACGAAGGCACGGACATGATCAACCCGAGCCGCACGGGAAGCGTGAAAGTCGGCGACCTTTGGTACGGCCGCGTCGACATGAATACAGGCCGACGAACAGCGACAGTCACCGGGGCTCTGGATGCATTCTTTCCCGGGGTTCTCGCTCTAGACGGCGACTTAAACCGTGCGAGGGCTTTGCAGGACTCGATGTTCAAGATGTGGCAAGCCCACGGCATCGAGCCGGAAGTTTACGATTATAAAGCGGGAAAAGTCATCAATGGGGGCTATCCCCTACGACCTGAGATAGTCGAATCGACGTATATCCTCTATCAGTTCACAAAAGATCCGAAATACCTGGCGATGGGTAAGCAGATGTTTGAGGATTTTGTTAAACATTGCCGACACGACGTCGCCTACGCGGGTCTGAAAGACGTCGTCACCAAGGAAAAGACCGACTATATGCACAGCTTCCTGCTGGCGGAGACGTTCAAGTATTTCTATTTGCTGTTCGCTCCGGATAAGACTCTGGATATTAACAAAGTCGTGTTCAATACAGAGGCACATCCTATACGAAAGACGTGGAAATAGTACTTTGACGGGATTTGCTCATATGGCTAAGACAAAGGCACTAGCTAAGACAGATAAGGCTGAGAAAAAGCGGATACTGATAACGGGCGGGACTGGTTTTCTTGGAACCCACGTAGTTCAGCAGTTTCTCGATGCGGGCGAGACGAACCTGAAGGTTTTTGCGTCAAGCGTGCCCGAGTGGATGAAGGACGCCGGGGTCAAGGCCGTTGAAGGTTCGGTGACCGATCGCGACGATCTCGCTAAGGCTTGCAAGAACGTCTCCTCGATCTTCCATCTCGCTGGAAAGGTCTCGCGTGACAACGACGATGCTGCTGCAATGAATCGGGTTCACCTGGAAGGTACGCGACTGCTGTGTGAGGCGGCAACGGAAGCCGGGATCGCAACGATGATCCTCGCGTCGTCGAGCGGAACGATCGCCGTAAGCGAGGCTGACCAGGTAGTTGATGAGACGTATCCTCAGCCGATAGATATCTTGACGCGCTGGTCGTATTACGCCTCCAAGTATTTTCAGGAAAGGACTGCTCTTGAGAATTTCAGTGGCGAGGGGCAGAGGCTAGTCATCATGAATCCATCGCTTCTGCTCGGCCCGGGCGACGAGCGGTTGAGTTCGACAAAGCCGGTGCTCGATTTTCTTGCCCGCAAGATCCCGTACACGCCGAGCGGCGGATTAAATTTTGTCGACGTCCGTGATGCCGCGGCAGTTTTTATAGGTGCTCTTGAGAAGGGAAGGCATCGGGAACGTTATCTGCTGGGAGCAGAAAACATGACCTTTGCGCAGTTTTTTGGCCGACTTGAAAGACTGAGCGGTGTTTCGGCCCCGATGCTGAGAGTGCCGAAAAAGCTCGCTATGGCAGGCTCGAGCATTGTAAGTTCGCTGTACAAGAATTGGGGGAAACCGTCGCCGGTTGCTCCGAATGAGGTCGAGCAGGCAGAGTATTTCTGGTATTTCGACTCGACAAAGGCTCACGATGAGTTAGGGTTTGCTCCCCGCGATCCGCAGGAAACTCTACAGGATACCGTCGCTTACATTCGCGAGACTGTTTTGGGCGGGAGTGTCTTTAAATAGGCGTTTTCCCGCTTCATACAAACTTCTGCGGTCTTCGTTTTACCTAGCTGGAAACGCGAAGACCGCAGGATTGTTTGTTACGACGGGTTACGATCTATTTGCCCGCCGTTCGATTTGAACGAGGCTGAGCATTTTTCACGTACTTATCCATCCAATTGACCATCTCGTAAAGCGTGTGCTCGGTCGATTCTTTGGCGGCGTATCCATGAGATTCGAGCGGCAGCATCACTAGACGAGCTGTGCCGCCATTGCCGCTGATCGCGGCGTATAGGCGTTCCGACTGGATCGGGAACGTTCCCTGATTGTTGTCCGCCTCACCGTGGATGAGCAGGATAGGTTCGTTTATCTTATTAGCAAAAAAGAACGGCGAAACCGAAGTGTAGACGTTCGTTGCTTCCCAAAAATTACGCTGCTCATCCTGAAAACCGAAAGGCGTGAGGGTTCGATTATAGGCGCCGCTGCGTGCGATGCCAGCCCGGAACAAATCGCTGTGTGCGAGGAGGTTAGCAGTCATAAAAGCTCCATAGCTGTGGCCACCGACGCCGACGCGCTCGCGGTCGACGACGCCCATTTCAACTCCCTTATCAATAGCGGCTTGGGCCGCGTCAACGATCTGTTTCACAAAGGTGTCGTTCTTTGTCTCCGGAGTCCCGACGATGGGCATAGAAACGTTATCCAAAACAGCATAGCCGCTTAGTAGCATGAACAAATGTGACGTTCCGCCGATCTGCGTGAACCGATTGGTCGAGCCCGAAACCTGTCCGGCGAGCGAACCATCCGTGAAGCTCTCAGGATATGCCCATACCACAGCCGGAAGCCGCGTTCCTTCTTTGTAACCCGGCGGCAAATAAAGTGTAAATGAGAGCGGCACGCCGTCAGCACGTTTGTATTCGACACGCTGTTTCTTGATCCCGCGAAGCTGCGGTGCAGGATCCTTGAATTCTGTTATCTGTCGATAGGCGAGAGCCGTACACGTTTGACCCGCGGGGCAGACCTGGCGGATAAAGATGTTCGACGGCTCGAGCAATGACTCTTTCCGCGTAAAGAAATTCATCCCGTTGTCATCGATCATTCCCGCAAAACTCTCGTACTCCTCCGTGCCGGCTCTCCAGATCTCGTCGACCTTGAGGGTTTTGACATTCATGCGGCGGAAGAAAGGCCGGTCACCCTGCGGTGAAGCACCCGCACCCGTGAGGAAAACCTCATCGCCATTCTGCCTGATCACCGTCACACCGTTCGGAAGCGTTTTCGTCACCGGCTGACCGATGTCGTTGTAGCGATCGTTGACGTTCAGTTCGAGGATCTTTCGAACCTCGGTCGGGTTGCGGTAGTCGGTAACGAAGGCACGGCGAGTCGCGGTGTCACGATTGAAATCGCCAAACCACATCATTCCATCCTTCTCGCCAAACTGACGCCCCTGAAAACGATGCTCGGTCTTCAGAACCTCGGACGCTGAACCGCTAAACGGAGCCGAAAATTTCATTAGCTTATCGCGATGTGCAACTTTCGTTCGCGGATTTCCACCGTCGAGAGCCTCTGTCCACATAAGTGTCGCGGGTTCGACGGGTATCCAGTTATATCCGCGCGGCCCGGTCGGCACGCCGCCCGAAGGCAGGCTGTCCTGTAGCGGGATCGATGCGATGGTCGTTACTAATTTTCCACTCGAATCCCAAACCTCAACCTTTCGTGGAAAGCGGTTATAAGCAAAAAGGTAAGAAAATGGCCGCTCGATCCGAGATACCAGGAGGTATTTGCCGTCGGGCGAGAAGCTGACATTATCGTAAAGGGCGGGCGTGCCGATCTCGCGGACCTTTCCATCCACCCCGATCAAAGCGATCTGCGATGAGCAGTAATATTCAAAAAGTCGCTCGTCATTTGGTGTTTTCAAAAGGTCTTGGACCGTTGCGATGGCACCGCTTCGGCCAGAGGTTTCCTGAATGTTCGGCTCTGACGGGATCACGTTCTGATAGGCGGGTGCCGGGCCGCGTTTCGAAGGAACGAGCGTGGCCGAAATGGTTTTCGAGTCTTCCCAGTTAAATCCCCCGAAAGCAGTATTTACCTGTACTCCATTAACTTTTCTCGCTCTCGCGGTCGCCGTATCAACGATCCAAAGCTCGACGCCGGTCGGCGTAACGTTGCCAACGGCGATGTGTTTGCCGTCAGGCGACCATGACGGAGAGATAAGTTGAGCTCCGGCAGGAACCGCAACCTTTGTCTCTTTTCCATCCGAAACATTCTTCAGCGTCAAAGCGACTGAATAAGACGGACGATATTGGCCGTTCGTGCTCGGATTTATGCGAAGCCCGGCGATGCGCAGCAAAGGCTGAGCAAATTCGGCAATTGGTGGATAGCGAAGCGGCTGAAACATCGCGATCTTGTCGCGAGCCGGTGAGATCGATGTTGTCGGGGTAACCGGAGCCTTGAGGACGTCCATTATTTCCTTAGGCGGCTGTTTATATGAGCCTTGGCCAAAGAAACTTGCCGGCAAAACCAACATCAAAACCAAAAGTGCATATCTAATTCTCATCAAAATTCTCCTAAACAAACTGATTGAATATTTTTCGTGTTACTTCCTGATCCCATCCAAGAGTTTCCCTGCGATGAACGGAATTACGTCTTTCTCGTTCGAATGATTTTCCGTATAGATCGCGATCACTAACTTCATCCCATCACCGGTCTCGATATAAGCCGCATCGTGGCGGGTTCGACTTGTCCAACCGGCTTTCGACCAGAGTTTTGCATCCGTAATTTTGCGGTCAATGAGCATCTTCCCAGTAAAGGCGGTCGCCTGGCTGTCCGGATCGTTAGTTTTTGCAAAAGGATCACGCTTCATAAGAGCGGTCATTCGGGCCGTGCGCTCCGGCGTATTCATGTTTCCGGTAACGATCTCAGCCAGCAGGCGAGCAGTCGCGTTGGTTGTGATCATGTTGCGGTTCTGGCCCTTATAGTTTCGTGATTGCTGTTCGATGCCGTAGGCGTCCTCACAAAAGGTCTTCTGATTTACGTTGATGTTGGTATAGCCCATCGACGAAAACCAGCGATTTAACCGATTTCGCTTATACTGCCATTCCTCAAATTGCTTCTGCGGCATTTCCGCACCGCTCGCCGTCTCCGTAAGAACGTCGAGAATGTACTGCGTCGCTTCATTCGAAGAATCGACGATCATGTCCTTCAGACCGCGTTCAAGTTCCGGGGTGAACGTCACCTTTTTGTCCTCGAGCTGTCGCTCCAAAGCGGCCATGAAGAACATCTTCACAACACTTGCCGGATAGATCTTCTCCTCGCCGCGGTACTCAGCCCAATTGAATTTTGCCGGTTCGCGAAGATCAATGACCGTAATGGCAAAGTCGGTTGCCTTGATATTACGAGCGCTGAACGCCTGTAATGCCTCGCGTGCCGCGTTGTCGACGATCGCCTTGAGTTCAATCGACGGCCGCATGGTCGGAGCCCGGTAATCTCTTGGCTTAACGATCTCGCCGCCCTGGGCGATAACGAACGAAACACTACAGCAAACAATTGCCAGGATCGAGCTGATTATTCTCATTTTTCTTACCTGTGTTATCTTTTACGGACGCGGTCTTCAAAGTATATCCGAATTCCGTCATCCAAAAAAGGCTCCCCCTAAATTGTGCTTTGACCTAACTGCGGTCTGAGCGATCTCGTGTCAAGAAATGTAGCGGATCGACTGCGGATCGCGGCCTAAAAAAATATGAGCGAAGGAAAACTCGTTCGCGGCCTTGGCCGGTGGGATTTTACGGCAGTCGTTGTTAACACGATCATCGGTGCGGGTATATTTGGGCTGCCAGCCAAGGTCTACGCACAGATCGGGTCGTATAGCCTGTTTGCGTTTGTGGCATGTGCGCTGATCGTGGGGCTGATCGTGCTTTGTTACGCTGAGGTTGCGAGCCGCTTTTCCGTAACTGGCGGCCCGTATCTCTACGCAAGAGAGGCGTTTGGATCGGTCGTTGGCTTCGAGGTCGGATGGCTGTATTGGATCGTGCGGGTGGCGACCTTTGCAGCGAACTGTAATCTGCTTATCACCTACCTGGGCTTTTTTATCCCCGGCGCCAACGAGGGCGCGATGCGTATCGCTCTCGTCTGCCTGGTTGTGATAATCATAACTGCCGTCAACCTAATGGGGATCAGGGAATCATCGGTGGTAACGAACGTTTTTACGATTGGCAAACTGGTACCGTTGTTCATATTTGCGCTTGTCGGGATGTTCTTTGTTTCGCCGGACAATTTTAGCTTCGATGCAGTCCCGGAATATGGAACATTTTCGACAGCGGTATTGCTGCTGATCTATGCATTTGTAGGCTTTGAAGCGTCGGTAGTTCTGGCCGGCGAGACAAAGGAACCAGGCAGGACCATCCCGTTCGGATTGATCGCCGGGATCATTATTGTTGCTGCATTTTATATAATGATTCAGATCGTCAGCATAGGAACGTTGCCGGAACTAGCCAAATCCGAGCGGCCATTAGCGGACGCCGCTGCTGTCTTTCTAGGTTCGTTCGGAGCCGCGTTCATTACGATAGGGGCTTTGATCTCTATTTTTGGCAATTTGAACGTCGGTGTTCTGGCTTCGACCCGAATGCTGTTTGCAATGAGCGAACAACGAGATCTCCCGGCAATTTTTGAAAAGACCCATGAGAAATACAAAACCCCGTACGTCGCGATCCTCGCAACTGCCATAGTAATACTTATCCTGACGATCCAGTCGTCATTTTTGACCGCTGTAGCGATCGCGACGATCACTCGACTGATCGTTTATGCGACCACCTGTCTCGCCCTACCAATATTTAGGCGAAGAAACTCGATGCCGCAGCCCGCGCCGTTTGCGGTTCCGCTCGGAGTTATCGCCGCCCTCCTTTCGATCGGATTGATCATTTGGCTGCTGGCGAATGTTGATTTCGCCAAGGAAGGGGTCAAGATCCTGATCGCTGCAGTCATCGGTTTGATTCTTTTCGCAGGTTTTCGGATCTTTGGCCGTTCTACTAGGGTTGAGGAGGAAAATAAACCAGAATGAAAAGAACTTTCGCGATACTTTTGCTGCTTACGACGGCGTTGAGCCTAACCGCAGCGGGTCAGACGATCGAAGATAGCAGTCGGCGGACGATCGGATATATCTCGTCAAACGGGACCGTTGAGGATTCGAGCCGGCGCACACTCGGTTACATTAATTCGAACGGCTCTATCGAGGACAGCAGCCGAAGAACGCTCGGTTACCTTAGCTCGAACGGAACGGTCGAGGATAGCAGCCGAAGAACGCTTGGCTACATTAAGTCGAACGGAACGGTCGAGAATGCAAGTCGCACAACGCTCGGCTATGTGAACTCAAACGGATCGGTCGAGGACAGCTCGCGGCGAACCAAAGGTTACGCCAGCAAGGTAGACCAACGTCATGCCGCGATCTTCTTTTTCTTCTTTTTTAAGCCGAGCGAAAGATAGCTAACTTTATTACTGAATATCGTTTACTTCGATCATCGGTGTTGGGTTACGGAAGGCCAGAGCCGGATTATCTGCAAAAATATTGCCACCCGCGTCAAGAAACGCGGAAGCTGACTCTCGGTCGATAGGTCTTGAGAATAAGTAGCCCTGGCCCATGGTGCATCCAAGTGACCGAAGTTTTTCGAGTTGCGACACTGTCTCAATGCCCTCGGCAACAACCTCGATTCCGAGGTTCTCGCCAAGCATAAGTATCGTCTTAACAATGGCTCCGCTTTTTTCTTCTGAGTCCATTACGTTTATAAATGACCTGTCGATCTTAAGGCGCTCGAATGGAAATCTTTGCAAGTAGCTGAGGGAAGAATAGCCAGTCCCAAAGTCATCGGTTGAGAGGCTGATGCCGAGACGGTCGAGGTCTGATAGAACCTTCAGCGAACGCTCACTGTGTTCCATGACAGTGCTTTCGGTTACTTCGAGCTTTAGTTGAATTGGCTCCAGACCGGTTTCGAGGAGGATCTCGGCGACCTGCATGGTAAGGTTTGGATGCATTAACTGCTTTGCCGAAAGATTGACGCTTACCGAAAGCCTGTTCCCGCACGTCCGCTGCCATTCGGCCACTTGGCGGCACGATTCTTCGATTATCCACTTGCCGATCTGTATTATCAGCCCTGTCTCTTCGGCGACGTGGATGAACTCGTCCGGCCCCACAAGCCCGTGCACGGGATGCCTCCACCTTATCAACGCCTCAAATTCGGTAACCGACCCGGTCCGCATATCGATTATCGGTTGATACAGCACCTCAAATTCGCCGCGATCGACTGCATGCCTAAGATCGGTCTCGACCTGAAGCAGATTCATATTTCTGACGTGCATTTCCTGGTCGAACACCTCGTGACGTGCCTTTCCAGCTTCCTTTGCACGGTACATTGCAGCGTCCGCATCGCGAAGATATTCTTCCGCCTCGCGAGCAGCACCGCCCGACGCGATTATCCCGATACTAGCCGTCGTGAAAACTTCGTAATTATCTATCTTGAAGGGCTCCGAGATACGAGCCTGTAATCGCTCCGCGACCCCGATCACCTCGTCCAGTCCGCCGCTCCGATTAAGCAGGATGGTAAACTCGTCACCACCCAATCGTGCGACCACGTCGCCCGGACGCACGCAGCTTGTCAGGCGCGAGGCGATCGCTATTAGAAGCTTGTCCCCCACAGCATGGCCAAGGCTGTCGTTTATGACCTTAAATCTATCAAGGTCGAGAAACAGCACAGCAAATTTTGAGTAGTCGCTGCTGCCGGCTCGTTCTACCGCCTGGCGAAGGTGATCCATGAATGCTGCGCGGTTTGGGAGTTCTGTGAGCGTATCGTGAAGAGCATAGTGCCTAAGTTTTTCTTCGGCATATTTTCGTTCGGTAATGTCGCGAAAACAAGCAACACGCCCCACAGCTTTACCTTCAAGATACTGTGGCTGCGAATAGCGTTCAAAGATTCGGCCGTCCTTTAATTCAAGGGTAGCGGTCGCGATCGCTTCCGGATCGGAATAAACATCTTCAAGTTGCCGTCTGAACTCTTCGCTGTCTTTTATCTGTTCACAAAGGACAGCGATCAATCGTTCTCCGCTTTTTCCTTCAATGATCGAATCATCGATCCCCCACATCTCCACAAACTTTCGGTTACAGGTTACGATCTCGCGGTCGAGGCTCATTACCACGATACCGTCGGCAGTTGATTCGAATGTCGATGTAAGCAGCGAGAGAGCTCGGTGCAGGGAAGACTCGGCGTTTCTTCGCTCGGAAATATCTCTGCCGATGCCCTGGACGCCCGCTGGCAATCCATCAATAACGATCATGCGGGTGCTTATCTCAAGCGCCACGCGATTTCCATGCTTTGCGATGATCTCTATCTCGTAGGTTCGAGGTTTGTCGAGTCCGGACGAACCACGCGCTGTTATCGTACGTGTCGGCCGCAGAAACTCCGGTGCTACAACCTGCGTGATATTCATGGTCATAGCCTCTTCACGAGAATAGCCCGTGATCAGCTCACCGGCCCGGTTCAGTGATGTAAAATTTCCATTCAGGTCATGCGTATAGATCAGGTCATTCGCATTTTCAAAAAGGTCACGGAACCGGGCTTCACTTTGCTTTACGGCTTCTTCGGAATTGTGCCTTTCCGTGATGTCCTGGATCGTTCCGATCATTTTTACCGGCGAATTATCGGTTTCGGAGTAAACTGTTTCTGCCTTTGCGTTCACGAGTCTTATTTCTCCGCTTGGCAGAACGATCCGCGATTCGATATCCAGGAAACTCCGTTCATTTACAGCATGGGAGAATGCCTTGCTGACGTTGTCCAGGTCATCTTCATGCAGTGCACGATACACAAACTCTGTTGACACATCGACAGCTTGAGGATCGTATCCGAAAATACGATAGACCTCGTCCGAACAAGTTATAACGTTTTTTGTCGAGTCGTTTACATCCAGGATCTCAAGTTCCCAACTGCCAAGATGTGTAATGCGCTGCGCGGCCGCGAGGTTTTCCTCGCTTCGACGAAGAGCCTGCTCGGTTGCCTTCCGTTCCGTAATATCGCGGGCGATGCCCTGAACTGCGACAGGCTTGCCGTCTTGCAGTACAACGCTGCTGTTAACCTCAAGCGTTGCTCGCGAACCATCTTTCCGCAAACAATCGACTTCGTAAACCGTTTGTTCGATATCCCCGGCTACCTTTCTGTCGAGCTGGTGCTTGACCATCTCGACGTGTTCAGGAGCAACCACCGTCGACATATTGAGGGACAGTACCTCATCACGCGTGTACCCAAATATCCGCTCGCCCGCTTGATTGATCGAAATGTAATTTCCTTCTAGGTCGTGGACGTAAATGATGTCGTTTGCGTTCTCGAAAAGCTGTCGGTATCGGGCTTCGCTCTCTCGAAGTGCGGCTTCTGCTCGTTTTCGCTCGGTGATCTCCTCCCACATTACCATCCCGGCAAATGTCTCACCTCTTTCATCCCTTACAGGCTGCAGGTCTACGTGGAAAAAGCCATGCTCATTTTCGTACTCGAACGAACTTTCCTCACCAGCTAGCGTTCTCAAATACAATGGTTCCCAGTATTCAACCGCTTCAGCAGGGAAGCCTTCATACAGTGTCTTTCCAACGTAGTCTTCGCGCTTGTATCGTCCGAGTCGAAGGCGCTCACCTTCCGCGAGCGTATATCGAAGGTCGCGGTCGAACAACATAACGTCATTTCGCTTTATATGCGACGCAAGCGTGTGATATAGACTCTCTCGCCGAGAAAGCTCCTCTTCGATGACTACACGCTTTGTGATGTCCAAGATCACACCCTGCCAGCATACTTTCTCTCCGTTTGAGTCGTAAATGAAACAACTTCGATCACGGACCCAAACTATCTCGCCGTCACGGCACACGGCTCGATACTCGAAGTCAACGCTTTCCCCTTTCTTCATCGCGGACCTCGTCGCCTTCAAGACCCGGTCGCGGTCTTCGACATGGATAACGCGGTCCCAGATATCAGGGTCCGTCAACCATTCGTTCATCGGATAGCCAAAGCGGTCGAACGTCGGGCTTATATATAGTGGGCGGTGAGGCGGGGTCGGGCCGACCGCGTAGAACATCACGGGGAGATTTTCGATAAAGCCGCGAAACGTTCCTTCATCGAGCGATGTCGCTACGGAGGCGATCGTGTCTTTTGTGGAATTTTTCGGCATAGCCTGACTTTGAGGTGCGGGTATCGCTGGCTTAGGACCTAGGTAGAAGATCGAACGAGGAGAGAACTAAAGGCCTTGTTTACATGAGTTTAGCGGAAAGCAGATCTTTTGCGACAATTCACTGGCAGGAGGGCACAATGCGGCCTCGTCAATATTGTAACATCAAATAAACATTGTTTGGCAATCTTTTTTCGTTCGATATGTTTATCTGGCGACCCCCTTTGGTAGGTAGTATCATAGGAACATTATGAAAATGACATATCTTGCATCGGCTTTGCTTCTGGTTCTTTCTTTTTCTGCTTTTTCTCAAACCATGCCGGAAGGGGCAGATCCGAAACTCTGGGCTCGAGCTCTTAACATTCATAAGAAAGCGATCATTATCGATGGTCACAACGATATAACCGGACCGATGGTCGACCAGGATCTTAATTTAGCCACCGATACGCGCGGGATGATCCAACTTGGTGGTGACCCGATACATACCGATCTTTCGCGGTTGAAGAAAAGCGGGATAACGGGTGAGTTTATGTCGATATACGTTTCCGGCTCGACGCTCGCAACCGGCGGCTCTATGCGCCGGGCAATGGATCTGATCGATGCCACAAATCGCGAGGCCGAGCGGCACGAGGATATCGTCACGTGCACGACCGCCAACGAGATACGGCAGGCAAAGAAGGGCGGCAAGATATGCTTTTTGATGGGCATAGAAGGGGGCTACGCGATCGAAAATTCGCTATACGCTCTGCGGAATTTTTACCGCCTTGGCGTTCGCTACATGACATTGACCCACAACGTCGCGACTGCCTGGGCCGATGCTCATCGCGATATTAAACACAACGGCTTGACCGACTTCGGCAAAGAGGTGGTTCGCGAAATGAATCGGCTCGGGATGTTCGTTGATATTTCGCACGTGTCGGAAAAGGTTATGCACGACGTGCTCGACATCACGAAGGCACCCCTGATCGCTTCACACTCTGGAGTTCGCGGTGTAAACGACCATACCCGCAATGTCTCCGACAGCGTCCTAAAGCGCCTGCCGCAGAACGGAGGGGTGATAATGGTCGTCTTCTATCCGTCATTTCTTGACGAGCGAACCAATCGCGAAGAAAACGAACGCTCGGCTCGGCTCAAACCGCAGGTTGATGCCCTTCGCGAAAAATACAAAGACGACAACGCCGCTTTCGTCAAAGCCGAGAACGACCTAATGGCCGCAAATCCGATCTACATCGCCGATTACAAGCGAATAGTCGACCACATCGACCACATCAAGAAGGTAGCCGGTATCGACCACGCGGGAATTGGTTCAGACTATGACGGCGTGCCATTTCTCCCTAAACCAATGCAAGGTGCCGAAGACCTGGCACTTGTCACCTACGAAATGCTACGCCGCGGTTATACCGAAACCGAGATAAGAAAAGTTCTCGGCGAGAATCTCCTGCGGGCGATGACTCAAATGGAAAAAGCTGCCGGTAACCGCCAGATCAGCGCAGGTGGGAGCTTGAAAAAGCTGAAGTGATCAAAAAGGACCGCAAACCCTGAGTTTGCGGTCCAATTGAATCTGTTACTCCTCTGTCATTTCAACCATACGCATTCCGGGCGAATAGTTGACACGCCGGACTTCCCGCATTCGTTCGTCGTCTAGACGGCCCTCGACTAGTTCGTAGCCAAGCAGTGCAAACACTCGACCTCGGAGGAAGATCGGGCGGGCGTTGCCGTACCAGTCGACGCAAGAGGCCCTACAGTTATCGGCTGTCGAGATGTTCTTGGCTTCAAGTTCGCCGACTTCTTTTAGGTGCATGTCGCGGTTGCGGATAAAAACGACGGCGGCTGAACCTTCAACCAAGTGCCGATATCCGGAACGGCCCGAGCGTGCTATGGGCAGACCGAGAATGCCGCTTTCGTTACCGTCAGGTTTGTAAAAGAATCCGTGGCTCCTAAGCTCGCCCTGCGAGGCATTCTTTCGAATAAAGCTCGGTTTGACGCTCGGCATTCGGCTCAGATCGATCGGCGAAAAATAAAGGTCAGCTCCGTTCGTGCCGACGATGACTGCGTCGCCGCCCATCTGCTCGATACGGTCGACTGAATGATCAAGGTACAAGCTGCTCGTTCCGCCGGTTTTCCAGTTGACGGCGTATAGATTTGCACCGTCCGTGTTTTTCTGTCGGCCCCATCCGTTGCCCGCACCGTACAAAATGTGGTCGCCCACAAAGCGATTCTGCATCGTGTAGCCTTCGACGTTTGGTAGATTCCTGTAGCTTTCACGCGAAGCCGACACGCTGCCGTCATTGAATGCGTCGAGCGAGGTGCGGAATAATGCGACGTCGCCCGCTGTTCGCTCCGAGCCCCACATTTGCTCGCCATTACCTTGGCTGCGGACAAGTACATTCAAGTGCTGGTCATCACTTTCGAGAAAAGAGAACTGGTCGATCGGCACGCCCGAAACGCCCAGAGCACTCGGTGCCGAACCGTCAAGAGGCATGCTGTAAACCATGGAACTAGTGGTGGTGTCGCCTCCGAGACGATCCCATTCGCTTGTCCACACATAGACCGACTTCGCAGAAACGTAAAAGATACGGCCCGGCGAGCCAAGGATCGCGGTGCCTTCGCACTGCATATCTTTCGAGGCAAGATCGCAAACGGTTACGGTGTGTAGAGCGGACGAAGAATTCGCAGATTCCTCGCTGCGAGGTGAACGGTAGACACGGGTTGCCGACACGATCTTCTTGAATTCGTCATTCGTCGCACCCTTATGCCATTTTCTGACGGCGGGGAATTGCGATGTCGGATCGCCGTAGCCAATGTACTGCGGCGTGTAAAACACAAGCTTATCGCCGATAAGACGGCTCGCGTAGTTTCGCGACGAGTAGTAATCGTTCGATTTTAAATGATAGCTCGACCGGAACTTTAGGCTCCCGCCATTGATGTCAAAAAGATTTATCTCCGTCCCGCCGCGGCCGTATGAATAGCCGATGACGACAACAGTATTCTTCGAAACGAGCATCTCGTCGTACCAGTCGTTCGATGGATTCACTCCCGGAGCGTAGGCATTGACCGACGAAACCGGAGCGAGCGAATTCGAGCCGACCTTTACCGTAAACAAACGCCCGCGACGCAGAATCACAAGGTGATCGCCATGAACCTTCACGATCCCGCCCTCGTCAACGCCGGCGTGCTGATTGTTCGTTATGCTTTCGTCGTCCTTGCTCGATTTCGATTCTTCGGCCTTTGTTGACACGCTATCGGCCATCGACGAAGCAGGCGATGGCTGGCTCAGTCCGGCTGTATTGCTCGCCGATTTTTGCATCTCACGCCGGTCACGCTGCTGCTTTTCGGCGATCTTTTTGAAATGCTCCTTCAGAGCATCTTCAGAGACAAACGGTTTCATCGTCTTCTCCGGTTTACTAACCTCCGCAACCTCCGGCTCAACCGCCGGATCGTTCATCGAAGCCCGCAGAAAATAACTAGAAAACGAATATCCAAAAATACCCGTGATCAGAACCACTAACCCGATCGCAAAAATCTTTCTCATCATTCACACCTCCGACGCCATACGGCGTTAAAAATTTTGTCTGTCAGAGCTTGAACGCGGCTATTCAAGCTACCTTGCACGGGTTCAATAAATTTGTGTAGGAATTATGTTCCGGAATATAAAACCTCGGGAAATTTAAAGGCTGCCTCACTAGGTTTTGGAAACTCCTAACGAAAATCTCCATTAATTTTCGCCACGATGACTGGCCCCATAATATTCATCTATGACTCATGTGAGCGACGGCCAAGAGGGTTATTATGTCGGACTTGACTGAGTCGATTATCGAAGAAGGGAATCGGCGGGCAAAACGTCGCCGCGTACCGAGCCCATATGAAGGCCAGCTTCTGGGCGTTCACAAATGTGGGAGATTGTCGCGTAAACCTCATGCTTCAAAAAGAGCACAAAAAAGCAAGACCAGAAAAAACCGATCTTTCCCGCATGTTATGTATTTTTCTGCACTCAACGGATCTCAAACACGTTCTCAATTAATTCGATCGTCGTCACAGGCCTGTTCTGTTTCAAGGGCGGCCTAAATTTAATTGCCCTTGCTGCAGCTATGGAGTATTCTGTCAAACCATTCGGCAAAGCTTGAATCACGAATACAAACCCGATACTACCATCAGCCTTTAATTCTACGGCGAGTCGAACCGTTCCGGTGGTCTTATTTGCTCTCGCAAGATCGGTATACCTTGGCCGGGGTCTTTCGATGATTTCGGCCCGATACGCATTTCCGCCTAGCTCATCCTTTTTTCGAACTTTACCTTTTCGAAAGGCCTTAAGTGCATCCTTTTCTTTTCCCATTTGTAGGTAGGATGCCCCTAAGTACAACCACGCAACGGCATCCTTATTATCGAGTTTGGTCGCCTCGATTAGAGTCTGTGATCCTCGCTCAAACTCTTTTGATTGATACAACGCTATCCCTTCGTCAAGGTTCGACTGAGCCAACGTCGAGCCAAGGAAAAGGAAAATCAATCCCAAACTAAGAAAAGGTCGTCTACCTTTCATGTGTTTATGCTCCCGCCCCGTGACACTTCTTGAACTTCTTGCCCGAGCCGCAATAGCATGGCTCGTTTGGTTTGACCTTGGGCTGATCGCGAACGAACGGTGTGTGTCTGGCTGCTTCGGCTCCGGCGGCATCGGCGGTGGACATGGCTCCGGTGAAGGCAAAGCCGGCGGCCTGGCGGCGTGCACGCTGTTGTTCGAGGCGTTCGAGCCGCTCGATCTCTTCCTGTTCGCTGCGGTCAACGATCTCAAGGTTAAACAGAGCTTTGGTCGTGTTTGTATCGATGCGGTCAAGCATATCCTGAAACATGTCGAACGACTGCTTCTTATACTCGACGAGCGGGTCTTTCTGCCCGTAACCGACAAGCCCGATGCCCTGTTTTACGTGGTCGATCGAAAGCAGGTGATCTTTCCACTGACTGTCGATGATGTTGAGCATGATATACCGCTCATAGGCACGCAGTGCTTCGGCGCCTGCCCTTTCTTCTTTCTCGGCGTAATTTGCCGCAGCTTTCTTCCAGACCTTTTCTTCGATGATGTCCGGATTATCGATCTTAAAATCAACCCCCGCATCGCGAGCCGGATCGATGGCGTAAATACTCTCGATCTCAGCGGCGTAGGTGTTTACATCCCACGTGTCAGGTCCCGCATCGACACTCAGCATACTGTGCGTAAGGTCGTGGAGCAGGTCTTTTGCAACGCCGTTCTCGCCGAGCAGATATTCGCGATGTTCCGGTTCGAACATCAACTGGCGGCGGAGCCCGTAGATCGTCTCGCGTTGCTTGTTCATCACGTCGTCGTATTTGAGAACGTGTTTACGCGTTTCAAAGTTACGGCCTTCGACGGCTTTCTGGGCACGTTCGATCTGACGTGAAACGGTCTTCGACTCGATGGCGACACCCTTTTCCATCCCGAGCCATTCCATCATCGAACGGACCTTGTCGCCTGCGAAGATACGCATCAGATCGTCTTCAAGCGAGAGCACAAAGTGCGAAGAACCCGGGTCGCCCTGACGGCCGGCACGACCGCGAAGCTGGTTATCGATACGTCGCGATTCGTGACGTTCGGTACCCAGAATGTGCAATCCGCCCACGGCCTGAACTGCTTTCGCTTCTTCAGCCACGACAGCTTTCGCTTTTCGAAGCTGCTCTTCAAATTGTTCCTCGGTCGCCTCGTCCGGATTGATCTCCATCCGTTTCAGATATTCGCGGGCGAGCGAATCAGGATTGCCGCCAAGCAGAATGTCGGTACCACGGCCAGCCATGTTGGTGGCGATCGTAACGGCACCTTTGCGGCCCGCCTGCGCGATGATCTCGGCTTCCTGCTCGTGATATTTAGCGTTGAGGACCTTGTGCGGGACGCCCATCGCTTTGAGCTTTGCAGCGACCAATTCCGAGTTCTCGACCGAGACAGTACCGACCAGAACCGGTTGGCCGCGTTCGTTGAGTTCCTTGATCTCTTCGACAACCGCATCCCATTTTTCCGGCAGCGTGCGGTATATAACGTCCGAACCATCTTTGCGGATCATCGGCTGATTTGTCGGGATCTGAACGACATCGAGGCTATAAACAGTGTTGAATTCTTCAGCTTCCGTCTCAGCCGTACCGGTCATACCGCCGAGCTTTTCGTACATTCGGAAGTAATTCTGCAGAGTGATGGTCGCAAGCGTTTGATTCTCACGCTCGATCTTGACGCCCTCTTTTGCTTCGACAGCCTGGTGCAAACCGTCAGACCATCGGCGGCCCTGCATAAGTCGGCCCGTGAAATCGTCAACAATGATGACCTCACCGTCCTGAACGACGTAATGATGATCAGCCTTGTAAAGTGTATGAGCTTTCAGGGCCTGTTCGACGCAGTGGAGCAGATCCATGTTCGCTGGATCGTAGAGATTTGAAACGCCAAGCAGTTTTTCTGCTTTCGTCACGCCTGCTTCGGTCAGTACCGACGAATGATTCTTCTCGTCAAGCAGGTAATCGCCGGTCGTGACCTTCGTTTCTTCGTCTTTGTGGCCGCGTTCGAGTTTCGGAATGATCTCGTTGGCGGTGAAATACTTGTCGGTCGCTTCGTCAGACGCGCCCGAAATGATCAACGGCGTACGAGCCTCGTCGATCAGGATCGAGTCGACCTCGTCTATGATCGCGAAATAATGATCGGGCTGAACCAGCGACTCGACATCGAACTTCATGTTGTCACGAAGATAATCGAAGCCAAATTCGTTGTTCGTTCCGTATGTGATCGAGCAGGCGTACGCGTCCTTTCGCTGCACGTCGTCCATATCGTTTTGGATACAGCCGACGGTCAGGCCGAGAAATGTGTGAATTTTGCCCATCCACTCGGCGTCGCGAGATGCGAGATAGTCATTTACCGTGACCACATGCACGCCGCGTCCTGTCAGGCCGTTGAGATACGACGGCAAGGTCGCTACGAGCGTTTTTCCTTCTCCCGTCCTCATCTCAGCGATGCGGCCCTGGTGCAGGGCGACGCCGCCGATCATCTGCACGTCGAAATGTCGCATGCCCGTAACACGACGCGAGCCCTCTCGAACAGTCGCGAACGCTTCAGGCAAGATCTGATTCAGGATGTCCTGCTCGGCTTTCCGGCGCTCAGTCTTATCTGTTATGCCATCGAGATGATTTGCGATCATCTCTTTGAATTTAGGTGTCTGGGCTTGTAGCTGCGCATCAGACATCGCCTGAAGTGCGGGTTCCCATTCGTTTATCTTGGCCAGTGTCGCCTTAACATTCTTCAAAAAAATGCTGCTTGACGAGCCGAAAAGTGTTTTAACTAATTTGTCTGCGAATTTATTTGTCGCCATGATTCCCTCTCTGGTAAGAGCAACTCGTTTACGCGTGCAACTCTTCCGGCGTAACAAACGCCTGAATTTTATCGGTTAATGGAAATGGCGAGGAAGTTTCTCGCCGCTTAAGCTAGACGCTAAGCAGCGAAATGAGCCCGGCACGAGGAAGGCGTGTAACGACCATCACCTGGTCGTCTTTGGAGATGAATCGTGTATTGCGGATGACCGCCTGACTGAGCTTACTGCTGGCCTTCGCGGAGTAAAGTTCTGCGGTCGTTTCTAGATCGCGAGCGAGGTCGATGGCCCGCACGTTCGAATCTTTTTTCACCGAGACATTGACCGTCCGGGCCTTGCCATCGAGTGAGAAAGCGAATTTTGATTCCGCCACCGAGATGTCAAATTCCCGCGTCGCAAAGCAGTCACCGAGCGAATACCCATAAACCATTCCGCGGCTGAAGTACTCGAGAGCCGACTTCGACGAAAGGTTCGAGGTTTCAAAACTGATGGGCGTAAAACGTCCGGCCCTGTTGCCGTCGATATAGGGGAGCGACGTGTTTTGAGCGACGTGGTACGTGTCAGCACGCGGATCGAACCGGCGATCTTTATTTAGCCTCGCAAGACTTGCGAGAAAATACTCAACATCTTCAGGGTAAATCTGGACAGATGCCGTAATTGGCGAGCGTTCGTCGTCCGGTTTGGTGTCGAGATCATCAAGCAGTTCGATCTCATCCTTTACGTCAAACGGCCGCGTCAGAGCCGCATTCGCCAACACCGACGGCGCCGCCCCGGACATGATAAGCCCGAAGTAGACGCCGAGTGTCGCGATGACAAGGATCGGATTTTGTGCTTTTTGTTTACTCAAATCTTATTTTAACGCTGCCGAAGTATTCGCAGAACGAGCCGGATTGGTGCCGCTTGGTTTAGGCTGGGCGGCACGTTTCATCGCGGCTTCTTTCAACTTTCGATTGATCATTTCCTGAGCGATCGGTTTCGGGATCGCAAAATTCAGCGTAAAGTTCTTGCCGTCTGCCGTGACTTTTGCACCATTGAGGAGCGTTCTTTCGTCGCTCGGGTCGTCAGTGATCTGTTTTCCGACTGAGATAGCGACGCCGAGTCCGCTGGCGACTGTCTTTGCAGCTTCAGGGGTTTTTTGAGCCGATGAAATAACAACCGTTATCTGGTTCTCGTCCTGAACGAGCGTCGCGTTGAATTTATCAACGTTTAGATTCTTGAGATAGGTCAGATAACCGCTCTTACCGAGAGCTTCAAGAGCAGCCTTACCCACATCTATCATTTTCTCATCGCCTTTCTGCTTAGCTACGTCAAACTTAGACGCTTTCGGGTCTAGCGAGCCGTCTGCCGCCAGGACGCCGTTCAATACGACCGTAAACGGTTGATTGAGATCGACTTCCTTGCTTTCCCATTTCTCAGCGACGCCGTCGGCGAACTCAACCAGCGGCCGCTTGTTGATCGGGACATTTTTAATGTCGGCATCGGTCATCGGCGTCGGCAGAGCTTCAGGTGTCGGTGTCGGCGATGGTTTTGCCTCAGCGACATCGTTGTCGTCGAGATCAGGCAAATTGTTCGGATTCTTAGGCCTTGGGGTTCGTCTCGGTTTTGGCGGCGTGTAGGTCGATGTCGAGCCGTTGTTAAAGCTTGGCAGATCGCCGCTGATGACGTTCGGATTTTCCTTCGGCAATACTTGAGGTGTGTCCAGCAAGCTTCCGCCGGTGGTCGGCATCGGGAACTGATTCGGCATGCTGCCGAGGTCGATGTCCGGCATGCCGTTGTTCATCGCGAGCATCGGGTCCTGGACCGCAAAACGAGGCAGCATCGGCACGGTCGCACCCGTAGTAGCATCGACAAAGCTTTCCGGGTAATTCAGGCCCGGGTCTACATTGCTTACATCGATAAACGTCACTTCCATGTCGTCGATCTTCGTCTGATCGTATGCCGCATCGATGTATTCGCGATCAGTCCCAAAGAGCATGCTGCTAACGTAGACCGTGTCCAAAACCGAGCAAACGCGGCCGACCAGGGGGCTGTCGCAGCCCTTCATCGTCAGCAGGGAAGTCTGGGCGATAACGGCAACCGCGAGAACGTTCGCGATCGCTGAAATCCCTAATATCTTATAAATGCGCGAACTGACATCCCACGTTCGGATCTCGTAGTTCTCAAACAGCTTTTCGTCGTCGGTTTGCGTCGGCATTTGCGGCTGTTCGTATAATGACTGCTCAAACATAACTGTATAAATCCTGCGTACCTAAGCCTAATAACTTTTGTCCCAAACTTAGACGCACAGCCCGCTACAAATGTTGCAGGCAATCTGGCATTTTAACACCAAGTTAAGCCGATTGAAAGGAATAGTTTTCGTCCTGGCCTTCCTTTGCTGTCATAGCTAACTTTGCGAAAAAATTCTGTGTTTACCACAAGGTCTCGCGAGGAGATCTGGTGAAACGTGCTAATATCTCCACCATGCCGCGAAGACCTGACCGCAACCGTCGCCGAAGATCCTCATCCGGACATTCCCGTCCACAGGGCGAGCACAGAGATAAACGAGATAAGTACGGCAAAAGTTCAATGAGTCGGCCGCCTCAAGCTCAGACTTTGGCACAGCTTAAGGCCGTTGAAAAGCTTTTGAGCGGCCTGGGCGTGCCCGAGCCAAAGCCCTTCAAGCCCGATCCGTTTCAACTCGAAGCCCTCTCGGCGATCGAGACTGAGGACGTTCTCGTCACGGCTCCGACCGGCAGCGGCAAAACATGGATCGCCCGCGAGGAGATCCGTCGACTGCTCGAGCAGGGCAAGCGGTCATGGTACACCACACCGTTGAAAGCCCTCACGAATTCAAAATATGCCGAATTCCAGCTCGAGTTCGGTGCCGAAAATGTCGGCATCCTGACCGGCGACCGCAAAGAAAACAGCGACGCCCCGATCATCGTCGGAACGACCGAGATCTATCGAAACCAACTCTTCGACGCCCTGCGCGAAGGCGGCCAGGTCGAGGCCGATCTCGTCATTCTCGACGAAGCCCATTACCTCTCAGACGAAGAACGCGGCCATGTCTGGGAAGAGGCGATAATCCTCTCGCCGCCGCGAATCCGGCTCTTGCTTCTATCGGCTACGGTCGGAAAAGCTCAGGAATTCGCCTCGTGGATCGAAGAGATCCGCGGGACACGAGTCCGCGTCATAAAAGCCGGCCCACGCCCGGTCGAGCTTCGCGCCGCATATCTTTCAAGCGATCTCCAGCTTTTCCCGCTCCTCGGCCCGGATGGCGGGTTCAATCGTGATCTCGAGCAGTTTGCGAGGCAGGGAAGCGGCGGTTTCCGGAGACGACGCTGAAAAGCCCAATCGAGAGAAAAGGCTTCAGCACAACTTATCCGTTTTGCTAAAGCCTCTTCGCCACCCATTTGAACGCGCCAGCTAAGGCTCGTCGCAACTGCGAACCGAAGCTACTTTATCCCGCCGATCAGCCCATCGATATCCGTTTGGGCGATGGTCAGGTCGAGGGAAACATCATTGCCTCGCAGATCAACTTTGGCATTTTTGATCAGTCGGCCGTAGATCTGTTGATCTGCTCGTTTTGAGCCGCCGAAGATCGCTCCGCCCACCATCTTCAGGCCGTCGAGCGTGTCTTTCAGGCCTTGTGCCTGCTCGGTCTTTTTGGTTCGGGCGATGACGCCGAGCGTGGTTCCGGTCGCTGCGACATCCATCGAGCCGGCGAGATAATCTATAGCATCGATATTGGCTCCAAGTTCGTCATTGTCGAGCGGAAGCAGCGACGCCATGCCGCCGGGCGACTTCATCGCGAAACTCATCACCGAGGTCTCTTTTACTGATAATAGCGACGTCACATCAGCTCCGATCCTGGTGCCGCCTGCGATGGTCTGTCGAATACGCGGTACCGACCCGATCGCGATCGTGTTTTTATCAATCGCTGCTACCGCGACGTCCTTCGCCATGCCCTTCAAACCCTTGTCGAGCATGCCGGCGACCGCGGAATTAGCCGGCTTTGCATTCTTTTCGATGAGGTCCTTCGCTGCGAAAATATAGACAGTTTTTTCGCCGATCTTTTCTTCACGGTAGGTGCCTTTCGAGGCAAGTTTCGCGACGGAGATCAAGGCTCCCGAGTTTATATCGCCATTTGCGAGAGCGACTGGCTCGAAATCATACTCTTTTGCCGAGATCTTTTTGATAGCAACGCCGACCGCGAGCTGGTCAAATTTCTTGAGGTCGATGCCGGTTGTCGTCTCCATTTCGGTGATCTTTGCCATCACCTCGGTGAGCATCGTTTGATTTGATGAAAGGATCTTTGGCAAAGCGTCGTTTACAAAACGCTTTGAATCAAACACCACCACGCCGTCGGAAGCCGGAAGCATTGCTACGAGCCGCGAAACCTCAGCTTTCTTTATCCGTGCAGAACGAGCATCGCCCACCGAAAAGGCCGCAACATTGAACAAAAGTACCGCCAGAGTGGCTGTCGAAAACAATTTAATTCTCATGAAAAACCTCGATAAAACCTAAGTCGATTCTCTTTACGTAAAAGATGCGGCAATGTTCGTTAGTGTTGCCGATAATAACCGAACTAAATGACGAATGCACGGGGGATTTTGTTAACAACGATCGCGAAAGCCCGCCCGTTGTTAGTATCGCCCTTGCTTCGCGGCGCGTTCGCTTAAATAAAAATGCCACAACAGCCTTGCCGCAACCGAACGAAACGGCCGCCATTTCTCGGCGATCGCAATAAATTCGTCTGAACCGGGACGTTTCTCCATGGCGGTCAGCTTCTGATAAGCGGCGTGTAAAGCAATATCCCCCCGCGGCATCACGTCTGGCCGGAGCATCGCCATTAGCAGGTAGACATCGCATGTCCACTCGCCGACGCCTTTGAGCTTTAGCATCTCCGCCTTAACTTCCTCGTCGGGCAGCAGGTGGATCGATTCAAAATCGAATCGCTTATCGATCAACGCTTCTGCCAAATGCCTGCCGTACGCGGTTTTTTGTCGGCTGAAGCCAATTGTCTTCAATTCGGTGTCGTTTAATTTCAACAAATTTTCCGGCGTGATCTCGCCAATAAACGCCGTCAGCTTATCAAAACAAGCCTTTGCCGAAGCCAGCGAAACCTGCTGTTCCAGAATGATATTCAACAAAGTAGGAAAGCCGGGCGGCCGGTCCCACATCGGCGGTGCTCCGTATGACTCATAAACGAGCTTCATCTCCGGGTGGGCACGGGACAACTCAAGGCACGCCTGCTTAAGGCTTTGCTCGTTTAAGGAGATGTGTCGGCTCATCGATAAGATCGCGGTTTCAGACATTTTTGCTGGGATCAACGCATTTATTTATTACCTGATACAGGGAATTGCTGTGTTCGCTTGGTGGGCCGTTTTATTGTTGAGCCCCGGATCGCGACGCAATTTCCTTCTCGAATATTCGGCACCGCAGGCGGCTATCAAATCGTCTCACTTGCGAAATAACAAAAGATGTCTAGTTCCGAAATTAGATCTGAGGGCCGTTCCACATGCCTGCTGAAAGTGGAACGCGTAACTGTTGGGTTAGCGAGGGTTACGCGAAAATATCGTTCCACTTGTGAAAAATGATCAAAGGCGTTCCGGAACGATTTTTTTCGATCAATCGCGAAAGCCGAATCGTTCTATTACATTCTCAAAGATCTTCATCGCGAGCACGACCGCGAGCGTTAAGAGAGTGTTGCATAGATGCAACTAAAAGTCAAGCTGAGAAATGCTTTCGCTTCCGTTCGCGCTTCGAGAAACAAGCAGCGAAATGCTTCAACGGATCGTGGGAAAAAATCTTGCGGAAGATCACAGCGGGATGTTACTATCATTTTGCCGGGTTTCGGCAATCCCACATTTTTCATCCTCCTTGTTCGCCCACTAAACTCGAAAAAAGCATAATCTATTCTCGTAGGCAGCCCGACAGCGGCTATCTTCTGGCGTTTGATGAAGAACCACTTATTTTCGGACAATTCGACAGGCTTGAACTTCGTTGCCATCGGTGGCGGGAACGGGCTGTCGACTCTTTTGTCGGGGCTAAAGCGGTTCGTAAACGCGAGCGTGATGGAGCCGATCTGGCTCGACAATCTTTCGGCCATCGTTGCGGTGACCGATGACGGTGGAAGCTCAGGAAGGCTCCGTGACGAGCTGCAAATGCTGCCGCCGGGCGACATTCGAAATTGCATGGTGGCTCTCAGCGAGGATTCGCGGCTGCTGTCGCAGCTTTTTCAGCATCGCTTTCGTGGCGATGGTGACCTCGGCGGGCATAGTTTCGGTAATATTTTTCTTGCGGCCCTGTCCGAGATCACTGGTGATTTTGCCGAAGCGGTAAAACTCTCGTCCGAGATACTTGCCAGCAAAGGCCACATCTATCCGGCCACCGTCGCCGACGCGCGACTCGCGGCACAACTTTATGACGGGACGGTTATTCGCGGCGAGACGCGGATCGGCAAGGTCGGGCAGGCGATAAAGCGGCTATATCTCGAACCGCGCGACTGCAAACCGATGCCTGAGACCCTGACGGCAATTGCCGAAGCCGATGTTATCTCGATCGGCCCCGGCTCGCTCTATACGAGTCTTTTGCCGCCGATCCTGGTAGACGGGGTCGCGGATGCGATATCGCATTCGCGGGCGGTCAAGATCTTCGTCTGCAATCTGATGACCCAACCGGGCGAGACCGATGGGCTATCGGCTCGGGCTCACATAGAGATCGTCAAACAGTACGCTCCGAATCTCGAATTTGACTACGTTATAGTCAATAACCGCCCGATCACCGAGCATCAGCAGCAGCTTTATACCGAAGAAGGTGCCGAGCAGATAGGCGTCCACGGCTCGATCTCGCCCGAAACCATCGAGGGCGCCGAGATCGTCTATGGTAACCTTTTAGACGACGGCGAAAAGGTGCGGCATCATCCGGCAAAGCTCGCCCAAGTCCTTTTGTTGTGTGCTTTACAGCCAAGAGAAAGAATGCCGATCCGAGAGTCAGTACCGGGAACGATAGTGACCGGGGCTCTCTGAACTCTCAGTACACGGAGTGTAATCTTTAAGACCCCGGTCACTTTCGTTCCCGGTTCCGACGCGATATGAACCCTAACCTCAACATCCTGATCCTCGCCGCCGGACTCGGCACCCGAATGAGGTCTAACCTCGCCAAGGTGCTTCACAAACTCGACGGCCGGCCGCTCATTAATCACGTCTGCGAAACCGCGTCGGAACTTTCGCCGCGTTCGATCTACACGGTCGTTGGGCATCAGGCCGACGACGTGAAAGCTGCGGTCTTAAATGAACTCACCGAAGACAAGGCCCGATTTGCACTGCAAAAACAGCAGCTCGGAACCGGCGATGCGGTGAACGCGGCTCGTGAGTTTTTGGAAAATGACGATTCGACGCTGCTTGTTTTGTCAGGCGATGTGCCGATGATTACGGCTGAGACACTGGCGGCGCTCGTCAGAGTTCACTCGGAAAGCGGTGCGGCGTGTACGGTTCTTTCTGTCCACCTAAAAGATCCGTCCGGATACGGGCGGGTCATCAGAAATTCGGAAAACAATTTCCAGCAGATCGTCGAGCAAAAAGATGCGACCGACGAACAAAGAAAAGTTTCCGAGATTAATTCGGGTATCTATTGTTTCGACACGCGAAAACTCTACGCCGCACTGTCACGCGTCGGAAACAGCAATGCTCAGGGCGAATATTATCTGACCGACGTTCCGCAGATCCTCGCGGGTGACGGCGAAACCATCGCCATTCACGTCTGCAACGATCCCCGCGAGGTCGAAGGCGTCAATGACCGTCGTCAGCTCTCTGCGATGGAAAAGGTCATCCGTCGCCGCACCGTCGAAAAACTGATGCTTGAAAGCGGTGTCTCCTTCATAGATCCAAAATCCGCCTACATCAGCGCGAAAGCCTCCATCGGACGCGACACGGTTATCAGCCAAAACGTCACTATCGAAGGCAAAACGGTGATCGGAGAAAACTGCACGATCCGCCCCGGTGTTCGCATAGTTAATTCGACCATCGGTAACAACGTCGAGATCAAAGACAACTCCTTTATAACCGATTCCACCGTCGGCGACACCTGCTCCGTCGGTCCCATGGCCCATCTCCGCGGCCACGCCGTTATGGTCGAGGGATCAAAAGTGGGAAATTTCGTAGAACTAAAGAAAACCACGCTAGGAAAAGGCTCCAAAGCCAGCCACCTAACTTACCTCGGCGACGCCACCATCGGCGAAAAAACCAACATCGGTGCGGGCACCATAACCTGCAATTACGACGGCAAAAACAAACACGCCACCGTCATCGGTGACGGCGTAAAGATTGGTTCGGATACGATGCTTGTCGCTCCAATAACTGTGGGCGATGGAGCTAGTACGGGAGCGGGAAGCGTGGTGACCAAGGACGTCGCGGAGAATGAATTGGTCGTGGGTGTGCCAGCCAAAAGCTTGCGCCGATAGAGATTGTCGTATGTTAAACTGGGCTAACTAAGGCTATGAGTATCACGATTGAAATTTCAAAGGAAGCGGAGACGAGGCTTAAGCAGCAAGCTAAGAGCAACGGAAAATCGTTCGATGTTTTTGTCAGAGAAATGGTCGAACGGGGAGCGAAAGAACCGACATGGGATGAGCTAGTAGCTCCCTTTCATGCGGAGACCAAGCGGTTGGGCATAACCGACGCCGAACTTGACGAACTCATAGATACGGAACTTGCCGCGGTTCGCCAGGAGCGACGACTTCTCGCCAAATGATCTCGGCGGTATTTGACACAAATATCTTCATTCAGGCGATACTCAGCGAAACGGGTCCGGGTAGTGCTTGTGTCAATGAACTATTTGCCGGGCGTATCCTGGTTTTCGTTCGCCCTGAAATTCTTCAGGAGGTCGACGATTTCCTGTTACGACCAAAGGTGCGGGAGAAGTACTGGAGAGTGCGGTCGCCTTCCACGGCTGATCTGGTACGGAAGATCAGGAAGTATGGGACTTGGGTGCCATCGACTGAAAGGTTGTTCCAGCTTGACCGTGATCCAGATGATGCGATGATCGTTGATCTTGCGATCGCAACCCGTGCCGAATATCTGGTTTCAAGGGATAAAGACCTGCTCGAATTGTCTGGCGACGACACTTTAGTCGCAACTTACCCAAATCTGAAAATTGTCGATCCTTACGAGTTTCTAACTGCGGTTAGACAGTCCCAATAAAATTATGTGCGGAATAGTTGGATACGTTGGAAATAAACAAGTTGTACCGTTGATCATCGACGGTTTGCGTAAGCTCGAGTATCGCGGTTATGACTCGGCGGGGATCGCGGTGATCGATGATGCAAATCACCTGAGCCTGCGGCGGGCCGAGGGGAAACTGCGAAATCTTGAGGAAGTGATCCGGCTGAATCCGCTCGATGGCAATTACGGGATCGGCCACACCCGCTGGGCGACGCACGGGCGTCCGACCGAGGAAAATGCTCACCCGCACCGCGATCAGTCCGGTAAAGTTGTTGTCGTCCACAACGGCATTATCGAGAATTATCTGACTCTCAAAGAACGTCTCGAGGGCGAAGGTCACAAGTTCGACACCGAGACCGATACGGAGGTAGTCGCTCACCTCATCGGCCATTACAAAGACACGGAAAACCTGTCGCTTGAATTGGCCGTTCGTAAATCGGTGAAGGAACTGCGCGGCATTTTTGCCCTCTCGATCATCTCGGTCGATGAGCCGGACATGATCATCTCGGTTCGCGAAGGCCCGCCGGTCGTTATCGGAATGGGCGATGGGGAATTTTTTGTCGCGTCCGACATTCCGCCGATCTTGCAGCATACGCGAGACGTGTTTTTCCTCGGTGACCGCGAGATCGCGATCCTGACGAAGGAATCGGTTCGTGTCACCGATTTTGACGGGAACACCGTTCAGCCAACCCAGCAGCGGATCACGTGGGACCCGATCATGGCGGAGAAAGGCGGCTTTAAACACTTCATGCTGAAGGAGATATACGAACAGCCGCGTGCGGTTCGCGATACCGTTCAGGGCCGCGTTTCGCTCGATACGGGTCGCGTATATCTCGACCCGATGGACATTTCGGCTGATGATCTGAAGGCGATAACGTCAGTCAAGATCGCCGCCTGCGGAACCTCATGGCACGCCGGGCTTGCCGGAAAGTATATGATCGAAGCGCTTGCTCGTGTGCCGGTCGAGGTCGATTATGCTTCGGAGTTCCGCTATCGCGAACCCGTTTTGAGCGAGACCGATCTGATAATCGTGATCTCGCAATCTGGCGAAACTGCGGACACGATCGCCGCCATGCGTGAGGCGAAACAGGCCGGATGCAAGATCCTCGCGATTTGTAATGTGCAGGGTTCGATGATCACCCGCGAAGCCGATGGCACCATCTTGACGCACGCGGGACCAGAGATCGGCGTTGCTTCGACGAAGGCGTTTACGGCGCAAATGGTTGCGTTGTACCTGTTTGCGATGTATCTCGGCGAGGTTCGTGGCACCATCGACGAAGAACGGGCCAAAAAGCTCGCACAGGATCTCGCCGAATTACCGCTGAAGATCGAGCAGCTTCTCAACGACGCCGATTCGATCGAAGAGCTTTCTAAAGAGTTTTTCCGTGTCCAGGACTTCCTGTATTTGGGACGCGGCATCAACTTCCCGGTCGCTCTCGAGGGTGCGTTGAAACTCAAAGAGATCAGCTACATCCACGCCGAAGGCTACCCCGCTGGCGAAATGAAGCACGGCCCCAACGCACTGATCGACGAAAAATTACCCGTCGTTGTCATCAACACCCGCGAAAAAGGCAATACCGCGAGCGAACTTCGCTACGAAAAAACGCACTCAAACATCGTCGAGGTAAAATCCCGCGATGGCATCATCGTAACCGTTCTGACCGAAGGCGACACGATGAGTTCGAAGGTTTCGAATCACGTCATCGAGATCCCGGAAACCAGCGATCTGCTCGGCCCGATCCTCTCGATCGTGCCGCTCCAGCTGCTTTCCTATCACATCGCCGTCCGCCGCGGCTGCGACGTCGACCAGCCGAGAAATCTGGCGAAATCGGTGACGGTGGAGTAACTGGAGCGCGGGCATCCTGCCCGCCCGAAACTTGCAGGCTGGAAGCCTGCGGTCCAATTTATAAGGTGAACGGTTTCCCGTTCACCTTTACATTTTTCAGCCTCAGATCTTTTACACCCACGGCCTTCAAAGTCTCGGTTTTGAGCTGCACGTCGATATTTTCGAGCTTGATGTTGCTGATCGTTGTCTGGTTGGGATTGCCCTGGATCTCGCCAAATGAGCCGTAGGAGCCTTTGACGTTGGTCATCGAGATGTTTCGCACGATGGAATTTGGCGGCGGCTGGCCTTTGAGGTCGAAGAATTGCCGCCATGGCCGGACCTCGATCAGGGCTCCCGTGCTGTTCACGGTGATGTCGCGGTAATGAATATTTTCGTATTGCTGCGGCGTGTCAGGGCGGAGTTTGAGCCGCATCAGGACGATGGGGCCGACGACCGTGGCTCGCTCGATCACGACATTCCGAATGATCGTGCCCTCGCTGCCGAGCGTCAAAACGCCGTGGCCGCGTTCGAAGACGCAGTCGATCACGCGGATGTTTTCGACCGGTGGGCTGTTTTTATCAGCCATCGCGAACGGCCCTTTTGTGCCCTTTAGAGCGATCGCATCGTCGTCCACCCGAAACGTGCAGCCGCGGATGGTCACATTCTGCGAGCTATCAATATCGATCCCGTCAGAACTGGGAGCCCGCAGACCGTCCTTCACCTCAAATTTAGCATTTTCGACGACGACGCCTTTGCAGCGGTATATGTGCAGGTTCCAAAAGCCGGAATCTTTGAACGTAATGCCGCTGATCTTGACGTCCTTTGAATTCTGGATCAGAGCGAGCCGCGGCCGTTCGACGTCGAGATTTGTCGTCGCCGGATTAGCCCGCCGCCGCGTCCAGAACTCTTCCCAAAACGGCACACCATTGCCGTCTAACGTTCCAGAACCTGTGATCCGCAAGCCATCAACCTTATCGGCATTGATTAGAGCGGGCAGCCATTCGATCTGCTGGCCTTCGATCCGAGTGAGCATTTTAGGGTAATCTTTGCGATCGACCGAGCCCTTGATGACCGCACCTTCGTCGAGGTGCAAATGCACACGCGGCTTCAAAAAGATCGCCCCGCTCATAAACACGCCCTTTGGAATGACCAGCGTTCCACCGCCTTTCGACGAGATCTGATCTATGGCTGACTGTATCTTGGGTGTATTTAGCGTCGATCCATCGCCGACAGCTCCGAAATCGGTGACCAAAAACCGCTTCTGGGCCGAAGCCGCAAATAATGGAACCGCGATAGAAACAAACGCGAACATCAGAAACGACCGAAGCAATATTGATATGGGCTTGAGCATAGATTGAGATTAGATTAATCAATTTGCGATGCCGATGCACAGACTCGCGCGAAGACAGTTTTGCCGGGTTAAGAATTCTTGCGATACTCGGAATATGAAAGCGATCGTCGTCCGTGAATTTGGTGAACCCGAGGTAATGAAGATAGAAGAGGTCGAGACGCCGCGGCCTTCGGGGTCGCAGGTGCTCGTGCGCCTTAATGCTGCTGGTGTTAACCCGGTCGAAACGTACTTGCGAACCGGCATTTACCCAAACCCGCCAAAACTTCCCTACACGCCCGGTAAGGACGGCGCAGGGGTGGTTGAGGCTGTCGGCGATGCGGTGACGAGATGGAAGGGCGGCGACCGCGTCTATACTGCGAATTCGATCACGGGAACGTACGCTGAGTACTGCCTTTGCGAGGAGGCCGACCTCGGCCGCTTGCCGGACAACGTCACTTTTGAACAAGGTGCAGGTATCTGGACGCCCTACGCGACTGGCTACAGAGCTTTGTTTCAAAAAGCCGCCGCGAAACCTGGCGAAACCGTCCTAGTACACGGTGCCTCAGGCGGTGTCGGGATCGCGGCTATCCAGTGGCTGGCGGGAAATGGTTACACGGTCATTGGCACAGCCAGTTCAAAAGACGGTCTGGATCTGATCCACGCGAATGGTGGAAATGCGGCCTTCGACCACACCGACGAAACGCATTTCGCGCAGATAAAAGAGTTTACGGGTGGACGAGGCGTTGATGTGATCGTCGAAATGCTTGCCAACGTCAACCTCGAACGCGATTTTGACTGCCTTGCGATGCGTGGCCGCATCACCGTCGTCGGTAGTCGCGGTTCGCTGCAATTCACACCGCGTCTCGCGATGACCAAGGATGCAACGATCTACGGAATGTCGCTATTCAATTCGTCTCAAGACGAACGAGACGAGATACACCGGGCGGTCTTCGAGGGTTTATCGCGGGGAAGCCTGGACCCGGTCATTCGCCTATCGATCCCGCTTAGTGAAGCCGCGTCGTCTCACCATCAGGTCATGGAAAGCAAAGCACTCGGAAAGATCGTCCTGATCCCCTAGATCCTCGTCAATTCTTTAACGTGCCATCATCAGGCTTTGGGGCAAACTCCGAAAGTGCTTCGAACACTTGTAAAGCGTATTTTACATTGCCGAATGGAGCCGAAACTTGGACGCCCTGGATCACGTCTCTTACTTCTAGCAAAGATTCGCGGGCGATGGCGATACCTTCTTCGCGGGCGTGTTCCTTTGAGAGGTCCGAAGCGATGCGCATGCGTTCGAGGATCTCGGGTGTGACCTCGACGCCCGGGACCTCGTTATGCAGAAATTCGGCATTGCGAAAGCTCACCAGCGGCCAGATGCCGGCGACGATGGGGATGCGGACGTGTTCGATGCGTTGTAGAAATGTGCGGAGCTGTTCGGTATCAAAAACGGGCTGCGTGATAGCGTATTCTGCACCCGCCTCGACCTTCCACTCGAAGCGGCGGATCTCTTCGTCGAGATTGACGGCACCGGGATTCACACCGACGCCGATCGAGAATGCGGTCGGTTTACCGATCGGGTTGTTGCCGAGATCGAGGCCGTGGTTGAGTTTGTTGACCATGTTGGTCAGCCCGATGGCGTCGATGTCGAAAACGGCGGTTGCGTCCGGATACGGCCCCATTTTCGGCGGATCGCCGGTGATGAGCAGCAAATTATGCAGGCCCAACGCAGCAGCTCCGAGCAGGTCGCTCATCATGCCAAGCAGATTTCGGTCGCGGCAGCAGTAGTGCAGGACAGCCTCGATGCCGATCTCGCGTTCGACCAGAACGGCGGTCGCCTGAGCGGACATTCGAGTCTGAGCACGAGGGCCGTCGGGAATATTAACGCCGTCGACCCCGGCGTCTTTGAGCAAGCGGATCGAATCCAGCGTCTTCTCGGCGTCGCAGCCTTTTGGCGGCAGCACCTCGACCGATGTAACGAATTCGCCCCGAGCGATTTTCCGAGACCATTTCGAACGATCTTCCGGCGAAACGACCTGCACGTCTTCGGGCTTGAGGTCAACGACGCGGGCGGGTTGCTGAACGAATGACTTTGCTGTCTGACGAGGGCTGTCGGCACGGATCGCGGTCGAGATCAGTTTGATATGTGCTGGCGTCGTGCCGCAACAGCCGCCGACGAATCTAGCCCCGGCCTGAGCAAATCGCCGTGAGAATTCGGCCATGTATTCGGGCGAGCCCATGTAAAGCTGCCTGCCCTGAACGTCACGCGGCAAACCGGCATTGGGCTGGGCCGAAAGCGGCTTTGTAGTCACGGTACGCATCTTTTCCAGAGCGTTGAGAATGTGGTTCGGACCCATTCCGCAATTCAGGCCGATAACGTCCGCTCCGAGTTCGTCGAGCCGGGCCGTGAATTTCTCGGGCGGATTTCCGAAAATTGTCTTCCCGTCCATCTGGATCGTCATCTGGGCAACGATCGGCAGGTCCGAAAGCTCGCGAACGGCGATGATGGCTTGTTCTATGAGACTTACAACCGAGAATGTCTCGAGCACGAACAGATCCACGCCGCCTTCAAGAAGGCCCGCGATCTGCTCTTTATACATCTCTTTCGCCTCATTGAACGATGTCGGCCCGTACGGTTCGATCCTGAGGCCCAGCGGCCCGATCGCACCTGCGACGAGGGCCTTATCAGTCGCAGCCTCGCGTGCAAGCCTTGCAGCTGCAACGTTTATCTCATGAAGCTTGCCCTCCAGCCCATACGTCTGCAAAAGATGGCGTGTGGCCCCGAAAGAATTCGTCTCAATGATATCGGCCCCGGCGGCCACATATTCTGCATGAACCTCGCGCACCATGTCAGGCGCCGCAATGTTCAGTTCATCGTAGCTGCGGTTGATGTAAACGCCCTTGTCATACAAACGCGTTCCCATTGCACCGTCAAAAACATAGACGCCGTCAGACTCGATTAACTCTCGAAATGTCTTCATTTTTTGATCTTTGATCTTTGATCTTAGAACTTCGATCTTTGTTCCAGTCAAAGATCAAAGGTCCAAGGTCAAAGATCCCAAGAGAAAAGCCCCGCCGATAAACAGCGAGACCTTTCTTACAAACGATGTCTTTTAAGCTGTTTAGCGGATTATTTAACGTGGTCGCAAGTCGCATTAACTCACCACGAAGATTAGATACGATGATGTTCTTTTCAGTTAATACTGTCAAGCGTGTCACGGTGCCCGGCTGACGGACGCCAATCAAGCTGGCCAAGGCTGTATAATTGAAACTTATTATCCGATAAGTTTGCTGTCGCACAGACTAATGCTTTCCCTAATGTTCAAATCGCTAAATTACGGTACAGAAATGGCCGGTGAGTTCGTAGGCGGGCGTTTGGCACCGTCTGCACGGTAGTTTGATATTCGTTCCAGGGGGATCAGTAATTTATGCGTACAAAAAACTTAGCGCTCATGGCGTCTTATGTTCGGTCTATCCGAAATCGAACCGTATGGGGTTTGATTGCCGTGATAGGCATTTCTATTTTAACATTCTCGGCCGCGGCGGCTAGCGCCGCTTCGCCGTCATTTTTTGAATCATTCACATCATTATTCAATACAACCAGCAATGTAAGTGCAGCGGCTGACGACACAAGGCCAGCAGGAGCGCCTGCTAATATTGTCGTTACACCGGCTGACCTGCAGGGATGGGTATCCTCAACCACTGCGGGCGGGGCCATCGATTTTGTTTTTGATGCCACAGCTCCGGCGGGCCGAGGTGCATTGCGGATGACAACCGATGCAACCAATACAGCACGAGCAAATTTCTCGCATGCCGCTCCCTCGGGTACGCTTCTGACCAGTGTCACCGACCTAAGTTATTACACAAAGCAGGTTAGCGGCCCGCCAGTTGCGGCACCGTCATTCCAACTGCCGATTTACCTTTGCGGCGGAACGACGGGCTTTACGACGCTGGTTTATGAGCCTTACCAGAAGAATGGTACGGGGCCGAATCCGCCAATAGTTCCGGGCGTTTTCGAATTTCAGGACGTCGACCAGGGAATGTTCTATTCTTCACGCAGCGTGACTTGTCCGGCTGATCCGGGCAGCCCGTCGGTCGTTGCGGGAGCCGGTGGACCGCCATTCTATTCGCTTTCGTTCATCCAGACGACGTTTCCAAATGCCGTCGTGATCGGCTACGGAGTGCAGGTTGGAACGTTCAATCAGAGCTACAATGTGGAGACCGATCTTTTCAACTTTAACGGAACTGTCTACGATTTTGAGCCGGGCAATGCAACTGTAGTTGTAGATGATGATGGCTTGGCGAGTGCGACTGATTGTGACGCAACGGATGTCGCGCAGCTAACGATACAGGCTGCGGTGAATGCGGCAAATCCTGGCGACACGGTAAAAGTTTGTCCCGGAACATACAACGAAGCACAGATTCTGATCCAAAAATCGATCGCAGTTGTCGGGTCCGGATCTGAAAATACGATCATCGACGGTGGTGGTGCTGCATTAGCATCTGCTGGCCTGGTGCGCATCGACCTTCCGTTGACCGAGACTGGCGACGCTAGTTTCTCAGGATTTACGGTTAGGGGGCCTGGTCTGACCGGCAGTTCGCGATATCTGATCTTCGCGAAACAGGTTTCGCCGGATCCGACCATCACGATAGCTAACAATAGGTTTCAAGGTGTAAACCTTGCCGACTACGGTCTTTATACAGATCGTCCACGCGGCCCGATCGTCGTCAACAACAACGAATTTCTAAACAACGCGTTCAACCCGATCCTGATCGAACGCCCGCAATCGTCAACTGATGTTTTCAGCAACACGATCTCAGGAAATTTTGCGACCGGTTATTTTAACTTCACCTACGACGGGAATAACGTCGCGGGCCAGCAACGTGTTGCCAATAACACCTTCAATAGTCCAAATACCGGCGCTATCAGCTTTTCTGCTGGATTCCAGGGTTCGACGGGCGGCTATTCAAACGTTTCGATCACGGACAATATGATCACCGCTCTCGGGGCCACCCGCACCGGTATATCGCTTTCGAACGGCTCGATCGCAGCAAGCCAGACGATGGGTACGATCGAAAATGCGGTAGTCAGCGGCAACCGCATCAGCGGAATTGACGGAGCGACTAGCAACGGAATTCGTTTGCGCGGTACGGTCGTCAATGCTTCGATCAACGGAAACAACCTCTCCGATCTCGCCCGCGGATTGTGGAGCGAGATCCTTAACACTGGTTCTTCGACAGGGCTTTTGGTGCAGAACAACCGTTTCAACAGCAATGCAACCGGCTTTCAAGCTGATGGCGCAGTTGTTTCGAATGTGACCTGCAACAATTTCACCGCTAACTCGATCGGCGTTCTTGTCTCAGCAACAGCGGTCGGCGGCATCAACATTAACCAGAACAACATTTTTGGCAATACGACGTTTGGTGTTCAGAATCTAAGTGCAACATCCGCCAATGCCGAGAACAACTACTGGGGTGCAGCGAATGGTCCGGGACCGGTTGGACCGGGCAGCGGCGATCTGGTTTCGACCAATGTTGATTTCGATCCGTTCTTAACTGCTCCTTCGGCGTGCTCACCGGATCTTCCGCGAGATTGTACGACGAGCACGGCACCTTACGAACTAGCGGACGATTTTTCGCTCGCTTCGAATCCGAACTGCGAGTATACGTACGGCAATACTACTACGTCTGATCCAAGCTCGCCTCTGCTTACGTTCCCATTCGCAAGTGCAAATGAGCCAGTTGCGGGTATCGACAGATGGCATCGCGATGAGCCTGATGCAGACCTCGTGCCGGCCGTCTTTGCTAATCGAACAAACACGACGATCACTTACGGCACCATTGTTCAGGACCCGCTAGAACTAAATCTGCATCCCGGACCGCTCGGCGAGCGTGCGGTGGTCAGATTCACTGCTCCTGTCGCTGGAAACTATACGATCAACGGACAGTTTGAGGGGATAGACACGGGCGGAACAACGACCGACGTGCGGGTCATTCAGCGTTCGGCAATGCCTGTGTTGAATGCTCCTGAAGGCTTAGTAGACGGTATCGAGCTTTTCTCTGGCAACGTCGACGGCTTTGGAGATGTTGAGCCATTCAATACGGCGGCAGTTACGTTGGCAGCGGGCGACATCATCGACTTCAGCGTCGGTTATGGTGCAAATGCAAGCTACAACAGCGACAGCACCGGACTCACCGCAGTGATCGGTTTTGCAAGTTCGGCGACGCCGACACCAACGCCGACACCAACGGCAACGCCGACGCCGACCCCAACGCCGACTGTAACGCCTACCCCAACTCCGACCGTTAGGACGGCATTTATTAATGACGTCCTTAAGGGAGAGGGAAACTCAGGAACGACCGAGTTCGTCTTCGATGTGAATATCTCATCGCGTCCGGCCCTGGGCCAGTCCATCATCATCGGATATACGACGATCGACGGCACTGCTGCGGTAGCCAACAATGACTATCAGGCGACTTCGGGAACGTTAACGTTTACGAGACGCACTGATACCGTGCAGAAGATCACTGTTCTGGTCAACGGCGATACCGCCTTTGAACCGGACGAAACGTTTACCGTTAGACTCACATACGTCAGCGGCGACGATGCAATGATAATCACTAAGGGTAATGGTATCGGGACTATCTTCAACGATGACGTCTCTGGCTCGCCGACACCAACCCCGGCAAATACGCCGACACCTACGCCGACACCAACGGCTACGCCTTCACCAACAGCTACGCCAGTTGCAACTCCGACGCCGTTTTCAGCTCTCGAGGGTGACGTCGTTGACGCAGACGGAGGGCCGAACGGTGACGGGCGAGTGCTCGCGAATGACATATCGGTAATCCGCCAGTTTGTTCTTGGCACTTTGACCCCGGTCAATGCGAGCCAGTTCCAGCGAGCCGATGTTAATGGTACGTGCGGGGACGGAATGATAAATGCGGCCGATGTGACTATTGTTCGTCAGTTCATTCTTGGTGCCTTGGTGCCGACAACTGCCTGTGGGCCAACTGGCCCAAGCACAACACCGACGCCGACTCCAACTCCAACACCGTCTTCGGTTGCCGGAATTCAGTCGGATCCAGTCGGTCAGGCTGTGGGCCGTATAATCCGTTCGACCAATGCCAACGGCGTTGCGGGGCAAACGGTTGTCGTTACGATCCAGCTCGATTCGCAGGGTGACGAAGCTTCGGCGAGTTATACCGTCAACTTCGATCCTACGGTGTTGAGCAATCCGGTTGTAACTCTCGGCTCGGGAGTTCCAAGCGGGTCGGTGGTCAATACCAACCTGAACCAGGTTGCAGCGGGTAGGGTAGGTATTTTGGTCGATTCGACTAATACTTATGCCGTCGGCACCCGGCAGATGGTAACGATCACGTTCAACGTTGCGGCGAATGCTGCGAATGGAACGTACCCGATCACCTTTAGCAGTTCGCCGACGGTACAGAGCGTCTCGAACGCGCAGGGTGTGTTGCTTGCAACCACTTTTGAGGTTGGTAACGTCATCATCGGCGGCACCACTGCAGCTGATGTAACTGTCACGGGACGTGTTACAACGTCTGCCGGTCAGGGCATTCGCGGCGTGACTGTTGCTATGACGGATTCGGAAGGAGTCCGCCGAACTGCTCTAACGAGCTCATTCGGCGTGTATACGTTTGAAGGTGTAGAGTCCGGTAGGACTTACATCGTCAATGCGGCATCACGACGATACCGCTTTGCATCGCGGGTACTGAACGTTAACGATAGCCTGGCTAACGTTGACTTTATTGGACAGGAATAACTTCCAGTTCGACTCTTGACAGGGCCCGGCGGCAGCACGTCGGGCCCTGTCTTTTTTAATTTATCGCGCGTTTGATCCGGCTGCCTTCATTTTTCCAAAGAAAGCATAATCTGCCTTCGTCCCGTCGATAGCCAAATGCCAGTTGGTGAAGTCTTCGGCGTTGTCGCAGCCGTTGCCGCGGCCCATGAAGATGAGCGTGAATTTCGGTGAATTCGACACGCTTGCTTTGAAAAAGCCCGAACCGGAACGCACGCGGCCGGTGAAGATAAACTCCTTGTAAAGAACCACATTGGCCGCAGTCGAGTTATTGTCGGGGTAATCGACCTTGCGAACAGTTAAGCGGGCCGGCCTGGGCAGGACGAGGGAACCAGCGCGGCCCGTCGGTGTTTTGAATCGGAGTGTCCACGCAGATCCCGTAAACGCGTCAACCAGATCGAGCGGCGGTTCGGGGCCGGTGCCGAGGTCCGCCTCGATCATATTGATGCCTGTAATGCCATCAAACCCCGCTTCGGTCATGTAGAGTTCTGCCTTCTCCGAGAATTTCATCTCCTTGAGCAGATCGACCTGAAAGCTCTCGACTCTGCCGGTCCAGACGATATACGTTCCCCGTTCTGCACAGCAGGCACAGGCAAGTGCTGCGGAGGAAAGAAGCGCGATCAAGACGATCGAGAACAGTGTGCTGGCAATCTTTTTAGGCATTTGAAACTCCTTCGCGGCGAAAAACTCAACGCCGCTGGCATATGCGGCAAAAATATGTCGAACGACCCGCTTGTTTTATCCGAATTATCGGCGAATTGCAATTGCGACAGGGCTCGTTTTCACGGTCGTACACGTACCACTTCGGGTCATCGCTGCCGCTGAAATAGCTGCCTTCGAGATTCTCAGGGTCGACCGGGAGTGTCGCGGCAAAATCGACTGCCTCACGAAGTACGGCAATCACCGCTTCGCGAAGGCGAGCCGCCCGTGGTTTCGAGACCACTTCGGCACGGATACCCGGATGAATGCCGGCAGCAAACATCGCTTCGCTGGCGTAGATATTCCCGACGCCGCAGACTCTGGTTTGATCGAGTAGCAACTCTTTTAGCGGCTTTTTAGACGCTTTGAGAACGCCACAAAAATATCCGGTCGAAAACTCGTCGGAGAACGGTTCCGGAGCAAGTTTTGCCAGCTCTTTTGACTCAAAAAGCTGTGCGGTCGGTACGATCTTCATCAAGCCAAAATGTCGCTGGTCGTCAAATACAAGCCGGTCACCGCCGTCCAGGTGAAATTGGGCGTGGGTAAACTTCGGGTTCTCTCGCTCAGCCGGAAGCAGGGAAAACCGGCCGCTCATTCTCAAATGAACTATAAGAGTGGTGTCGCCGGTCAGGTCAAAAAGAATGTGCTTTCCGCGCCGGTGGACAAAATTGATCGTGCGATCCCGCAGAGTTGCCGCGAAACCATCAAATGTGACATCCGGAGCAAGCCGCTGTCGAAGCAATTCGGCGGCTGCGATCCTCCGTCCGCGAACCAGGGCGTCGAGTGAGCGAGAAATGGATTCAACTTCCGGAAGTTCAGGCATATCTTAAACGCGGGTATAGTCGGTCAGCGTGGTCTTGTCTCCGAGTACCGAACCCTCGCTGACCACCGCGTTGCGTCCAATGTGGCAGCTGCGGCCGACGATCGACGACCTGATGTGTGCTGCGGTCGAAACACGTGTGTGTGCCCAAATTACGGAATCTTCGACCACACAACGCTCGTCAAGATAGACGCCGGGGCCGATCACGGAGTTCTTAATACGAACGCCGGGCTTGATGCTACAGCCTTCGCCGATGATCGAAACTTTGTCAATTTCGGAGCGCGTTGCGACGTCATAAACAGCAGTTTTTTCAAGATCGAAGCCGCTGATCTTGCCTGCGAGGAAATCTTGATGAGCCTTGAGATAATTTTCGGGCGTCCCGATGTCCTGCCAGTACGATCCGGACATATTATATCCGAAAAAGGGCAAGTCATTTTCGAGTATTTCGGGGAATACCTCATATTCGAACGAGCGGGACACAGCCGTCGGAATTAGGTCGAGAATCGCCGGCTCCAAGATGTAAATACCCGCGTTAACAGTATTTATTGCAAGCGAGGAAAGCTCGTCGCCCTGCGGCTTCTCGATAAATTTGGTAATGCGGCCTTCGCCGTCGATGTCGATCACGCCGTAGCGAGAAATGTCTTCGACCGGCACGACAGCCAGCGTTGCGGCGGCCTGCTTCGCTCTATGAAACTCGATCAGGCTCGTGAGATCGAGGTTGGTCAGAATGTCACCGTTGAAAACAATAGTGGTATCGCCGAGCGATTCGGCGGCAAATTTGTACGCCCCGCCAGTTCCCATCGGGCTCGGCTCAGTGATATAGCGAAGATTGACCCCAAATTCCGAACCGTTGCCGAGAATATGTTCGATCTTGTCAGGCTGATAGCTGAGCGAGAGCGTGATATCAGTTACCCCGGCAGAACGGAGAACATCGATCTGGTAAAGCAGAAAAGGGCGATTAACGACCGGAACGACGGGTTTGGGCGTATAAACCGTAAGCGGCCTGAGTCTGGTACCTTTGCCTCCGGCGAGTATCAACGCTTGCATAAGAATTCTCTGGGAGTTTCAGACTAAGGAACCACGATGAAAAAATCAAAGATGGCCGACGAAAACGCGTTAAAAAAGTATAAACATTTATAAAATACATTGACACTGCTGGAAACTGCGTGTTAGATTATTTGATACAGGTTGGCTAGAAACCTGTGCACTCCTCACAGAAAATTTGACGTCCCATCAGGCGTGCTCGGCGGAGAGGCGTTCCGCAGTCCTACTTTTTACAGTCAAAATAAATGAGTTTCGATAAAGCAAAAGCGATGCGAAATGCGGAGCGGTTCGTTGCGCAAGGCAAGCTTCGTGCGGCCATCGCGGAGTACCGGTCGGTGGTTGATAACGACCCTCGCGACATCGCTACGCTCAACATGCTGGGCGATCTTTACGCCAAAAACGCTGAGAAAAAGGAGGCGGTCGCCTGTTATCTCCAGGTCGCAGACCATTACAACACCCAGGGATTTTCGCAGAAGGCTATCGCGATATACAACAAGATCACCCGCATTCAGCCCGATTCTATAGAGGTTTCGGCGAAGCTTGCCGAACTCCACAAGAACAAGGGATCGCTGGCCGAGGCTCGTTCGCATTACACTACGCTCGCAGAACACTACCAGAAAAACGGCCGCCGCCTCGAAGCCTTGGCGATGTACAAACAGATCGCTTTGCTCGACCCCAATAATACGGAAGTCTGCATGAATCTGGCCGATTCTTATATTCGGGAGAATCAGAAAGATGAAGCCCTCGAAGCCTACGCGGAGGCGGGTGCGAGGTTTAGCCGTCAGGGCAAGAACGAAGAGGCAATAAGGGCGTTGATGAAGGGTTTTGACCTCAAGTCGACCGATCTACGCATTTTGAACGGCCTCGTTAAAGCTCAGACAGCCTTGGGCCGTGCTCAGAAGGCGTCCGCACTTCTCGAAGAGATCCTGGAAAACGAGCCGTACAATCGTGATGTTTTATATCTGCTGATCGAGTGCTGTATCGATTCGCAGAATGCGGCAGGTGCTGAGCGTGCCGTTGTAAAATTGGTTGAGATCGAACCGGCGAACTACCCCAAATTCCTCGACCTGATCCGCATCTATCTGAATGTGAACGATCCGGAATCGGCCGCTCGGATATTGACCATGTCTGCCGAGTACATGCTCGCCGGCGGCCAGTCTGACGAGTGCGGAAAATGGATCAACGAGATACTTGAACGCGATCCGGCACACCTCGGCGGACTTCGGTTGCTTGTTCGTTACAACTCATGGCTCAAGGATGAAAACGGCTTTCGACTTTCGCTTGAAAGGCTGTATTCATCAGCATCGAGTAAGCAGTCGATCGATGACGAGCGATTTGCACTTAACCATCTTGTTGTACTCCGACCGCATGAGACGCGTTTTCGCGATCGTTTGAACGAGATCAACGAACAGTTTGGATTTGAAGAAGGGGATACCGAAACCACGGCAACGGAATTCCTGTCAGAAGGGCTGTCCGCATTCGGGCCTGATGACCCGGGCGAGCACTCGAATGGCGAAGTCGTCGAGGGAACGGTCATCGAAACATCGTCAGGGTTCGAGTTTCATCGAGAAACAGAGACCGTCGAGTTGATGCCGGAGCCATCTGATCTATCGCATGCCGATCAGCTGAAGATCCAAAAGGAACTTGAGAGCATCGACTTTTACATCGAAAACGATTACAACGATCTGGCAGAGAAGGCCCTTTCGGAATTGGCGGCCGAGTTTGGCGACCGCGAAGAGTTTGCGGTGCTGCGAAGGCGTATAGGTGCCGAGTTTGACGAGCCGGCCAAGATATCCGCGTCCGTTGTCGTCGAGCAAGCAACGCCCGAGGTGACCGCGAGCACGATCGGTATCGACCAGATCCGGTCGGAGTTCGGCCTTGAAACCGCTGAAGATACCTCCGACGAGGACTACGAAACGCATTACCACATGGGGGTTGCTTACCAGGAAATGGGCTTAATGGAAGAGGCCATACGTGAATATCAGGAGGCTGTAAGTAGGGTCGAGATGCATGATGGAACAAGGCGATTCTTCTCCTGTGCCAACCTGCTCGGACACTGCTTTCTGTTAAACGACCAGCCGAAACATGCCATTAAATGGTTTGAGCGAGCCCTGGAAACACCGGACATCTCGACTGAAGAGCATCACGGATTGTGGTACGAACTTGCGACCGCTCATGAGGCTGCGGGCGATGATAGCGAGGCAATTCGATACTTCGAACAGGTTTACGCTGAGGACGTTGATTTTCGCGACGTAGCGGAACGCGTCCGCAATCTCGTTGCCAGTCCGCACTAACTGTCTTGTCCGTATCTTTTACAAAGAGTTATACTGAGGCGGTATGGTCGAAAGGCTAACCGTCATTTTCTTTATTATCCTCTGCTTCCTGCTCGGATTCTATCTGATCCTGTCGCCGTGGGATGCCCTGTTTGGCCCGTGGGGCGAGAACTATTTGCTGGTCTTTCTCGCCGACAGGACCGGAGCCCCAATGCTGCAGCGAACCGTTGCCTCGACGTGGTTTCGCGGGGCCGTGACAGCTCTCGGCGTGCTCAATCTGGTCATCGCATTCTGGGAGATCGTCCACTTTAACCAGAGCGTAAAAATGCTCCAATCAAACGGCGGGCAGGATGGCGAGTGATCTTCTCTCCCGACAAAAAGCTACTTTACTTGATCTCCACCGGTGAGATGAACGCTGGGAATTTCGCCCAAAGTGAGCGTAAGCTGCTCGACGTCATTCATTGTGCGGTCGACTTACAGATCCCGCTCGTCCAGTTGCGAGAGAAAGCCCTTTCAGTTCGCGACCTCTGCGGTGTGGCGGAAAAAGCTCTCAACATCACCAGAAATTCGACTACGAGGTTGATGATCAACGACAGAGCTGATGTAGCAGCGGCGGTCGGGGCGGACGGAGTGCATCTTACTTCCAGATCCCTGGAGGCCGATGTTGTTAGAAAGCATTTTCCGGGCTTACTGATCGGCGTTTCCACGCATTCCGAGGTAGAGGTCAATGCGGCTATCGATGGCGGGGCTGATCTGGCGGTATTTGGACCGGTTTTCGAAACTCCGGGTAAAGGCCCGCCGACTGGGCTCGAAGAGCTTCGGCGGATGTGCTCGTTGTTTCCGGGGTTTCCAATACTTGGCCTGGGCGGTGTGGATGAGAGTAATTTCGAGCAAGTCCTTGATGCAGGAGCAGCGGGTGTGGCATCTATCAGATGGTTAAACGATGCGGAAAGGCTAAAGAGCATCGTTCGAGAATTCGGATATGGAAAGTAGAGAAAAGCCGCCAGTTTGTTTGACGATCGCCGGGCTTGATCCGTCCGGCGGTGCGGGGATCGTTGCGGATGTAAAGGCATTTACAGCATTCGGCTGCTTCGCGGCGGCAGCCGTTTCATCGGTCACGTTCCAAAATACTCAGGGCGTTTTCGGGGCGGTGCATCAGTCAGCCGCTTCGGTAAGAAAACAGGTTGAGCCGGTCTTCGCGGATTACGAGGTTGCGGCGGTAAAGACCGGGATGCTTCCGACCCGGAGCATCATCGAAATGGTTGCGAAGGTCCTCAACGAGCACAAGCCGGCGAACATAGTGGTCGACCCGGTAGTGCGTTCGACCTCAGGATTCGATCTGATCGATGATAAGGCTCTGCTTGCCCTCATGGAGCAGTTGTTTCCGCTGGCGACGGTCGTGACGCCGAACATTCCTGAAGCCGAACGGATAACGCACTTAAATATTCGCGGCGAAGATGATATAAAACTCGCCGCCCGCCGCCTGCATTCGCTTGGTCCAAAATTTGTGCTGATCAAGGGCGGACACCTTGCGGGCAAAAAAGCGGTGGATCATTTATTTGATGGTGACAGCTTTGAGACATTCGAGGCAGAACATATCGAGACCACGTCAACCCATGGAACTGGCTGCATTCTCGCGGCCTCGATCACGGCGAATCTTGCACAGGGCAAAACGCTTCGAGATTCCGTACGGATCGCGAAAGCCTTTGTGCATGAGGCAATACGAACCTCGCCGGGCCTCGGTAAAGGCAATTCCCCGATCAATATTTAATGTAATTAATTTGCGGGTTTGAAGATACTAGGCGATTGGTAGGTGACGCCGAAGATAACGCCCGTTCGTGGGCTAAACTTTGTCAGGCCGAATGCTGCCGCCGTGTCAAACCGCAGGCCCGAAGCTTTGATCTGAGTTCCGATACGAAACTGGCCGGCACTTTCCGTTCCGAGTGGGGCCGCTCCGCTTCTTGTGTTAATACGGCCATTGACCTCGCCCAGGACGTTGACTCGATCCGTTACGCGGTAGATGCCCGCGAGGCCGTAGATGATCACATCATTCTGAGTAAAACGCTCGATCGGTGCGGTCATTATCTGGAGTCCGATGTTGCCCATCGCATTGAATTTCGGCGTGTTGTCGACGATATCACCAAACTTCTTCTGCAGGATGATCTTCGAAAAAACGTTGATCTGGTTCGTGCCGATGCCTCGTGCCTGATCGGTGTTTGGCATTTGGAAGCCAAATTTCATCCCGATCGCCGGCAGCAGACGTGTCTCGTTCCTCAGCTTTACCTTGGCCGAAACAGTGAAATCGTCAAAATCGTTTGTCGAGTTGCCAGAGACGTTGAGCGGGATGGCAGATGGACCGCGTGAATTGATCGCAAGATAATTTTGGAGCGTGCCTTCGATCTGCAGTTCGACATTGGGCGAGAAACCGGTGCGGATGCGAATGTCGCCGACACGCGTCAGGTCGCCGTTGATCCCAGATAGAGGGAACTTCGCATTCTGAAAGAAATCCACGCCGACACCTATCTGAAGCGAGCCTGGCGGCGTGATATCGACATCGTCGGTCAGCAGCGGACGCTGCTGTGAAAAAGCAGTGATAGCCGATGCGAGCACCAATATCGATGTGAACCAAAACCGCAGCACAGCACGATTTTGGCACTATATGCTGGTTTTGTAAACGCCAGATTTAAAACCCGTTCGATTTGCACATCAACTTCTAAATCGGCAGAATTGAACTTGCCGGAAACGATTGCTCCTGAAATGACTAACGACATTCTGCAATTCCAGAAAGAAGCGACCGATGCCCAGTTACGCCTGGTGCCGGAACGCTCCGATGTGCCCGAGCCGGAGGAGATCGAGAAGCAATTTGTGAACTTCATGTTCCTCCGGGCAAATCCGGCGTGGCGACGGCTTGATTCTGAGGCGAAGCGGATCTACAAGGGCGAATTTGCAAGTGTTTTTGAGTCTTTTCGGGATGATTTTTTGCTTTTCAGCTATTCGCTCGTCGGTTTCGATTCCAATGCGGACCTGATGCTGTGGCGGATAGGGTCTTCGCTTGACCGGGTGCAGGAAATGACGGCGAAGTTGTACCGCACCAATCTTGGCAGCCATCTCGAGACCGTCGACAATTATCTTTCGATAACCAAGCGGATGATGTTTGTCGACACCCCAAGTGATGACCGCCAGCGGGTTGTTGCGGGTACGGCAAAATATCATTTCTTTTATCCGTGCTCCAAGCATCAGGACTGGTTCGAGATGCCGCTCGATCAGCGTGATGCTTTGATCGAGGAGAATTTCATGGTCGGAAAGCGTTTTCCGAACATCAAGATACACCTCACGCATGCGTTTGGATTTACTGACAACGAGTATCTGATCTCGTTTGAAACTGATGAACCGAGAGATTTCCTGGCACTTGCCGAGGAGCTTCGACAAACGCCTGCCAGTAAACTGACGCTTCGCGGCATGCCGGTTTACACGTGCCGACAGCGAAGCCTGATGGAATGCCTCGACGCGTTGGGATGATCGCACGGAAGTTTTATATCAGCGGTGAGGTTCAGGGCGTCGGCTACCGGTTTTTTGCTCAGCGATCCTCTGCGAGGCATCAGATACGAGGTTATGTTAAGAATCTCGACGATGGCCGCGTCGAAGTGCTCGCCGAAGGCCCGGCGAAAGCGGTCGAGACGTTTCGACAAGACCTCGCTGCAGGGCCGCTGAGTGCGACCGTCACGGTGGTCGAGGAACTCGTGATCGACCCGACCGGGCATTACTCAAATTTTCGTATTGAACGCTAAACTTATTTAAGAATGGATAACCTGAAGAAGCTAATTCGCGAAGTCCCCGATTTTCCTAAACCGGGCATCAACTTTTACGACATCACGACACTTTTGAAAGACCCTGAAGGTCTCGAGAACACCATCGACGCTCTGGAAGAGCAGTGTCGAGGGCTGAATATCGACACCATCATCGGCGTCGAGTCGCGTGGGTTTATTTTCGCTACGCCGCTTGCGTATAAGCTTGGAACCGGATTTATACCGGTCCGAAAGCCAAAAAAACTGCCGTCCGACACGGTTGCGATCTCGTACGACCTGGAATATGGCCAGGACACGCTTGAGATGCATAAGGATGCGGTCGGCGAAGGGCATCGTGTGCTGATCGTCGACGACCTGCTTGCAACCGGCGGCACGGCAAGGGCCGTGGTCGACCTGGTCGAAAGCGTCGGCGGAACCGTCGCAGCACTTCTCTTCGTCGTCGAACTCGATTTTCTCAACGGCCGCAGCAAATTTGACGGCTACGATGTCAAATCGCTGGTAAAGTATAGTGAGTAAACGGTAACAGGTGACGAACCCTGTCACCGTTACCTTGTTCACCGTTCCCCATCTTGGTCCCGTAGCTCAGCAGGATAGAGCGTCCGCCTCCTAAGTGGAAGGCCGCTGGTTCGAATCCAGCCGGGACCACCAATCACCTTCTCATTTCGCGATAAAGCCGAGGCATATCGTCTCATCGTCTCATCTGTCTCATCGTCTCAGTGAACGAGCTTGTGAGACGGAGTGAGACGGGTTGTTCTCGTTTGCTTTGGGCTTCCGTCTATCCCGAAGGGCATATAGCCACATCCTTTAGGGCGTGCTTGTTGTGGCGGATCGCGTAGCGATGGAATGATTGTAGCCGTGGGTAAAAACCCACGGATAAGGGATCACATTTGGAATTTCGTCGCGTCAGCGACGGATGAATGATCGCGGCGTGTTGTTTCAATCTCGCTGGACGCGACGTGGATGTTTGGCTCGCCGCTGACCGTGGGTTTTCACCCACGGCTACAATCACCTCGGCGCTACGCGGCATATCTGTTTGTCTCGTCCCGAAGGGCATATAGCCACGTCCTTTAGGGCGTGGTTTTCGTTGCGGAGCTTGTTCTGAGGGCATTTTAACGTCCTTACCGAAACCGCTTCAGCACCGATGGCTAAGCCGCGTTATGGTTAAGCCCGTTGAAACGGGCTGAGATAGATATTCTCGACCCTGACCACGCCCTAAAGGACGTGGCTATGTGCCGCGAAACGCGGATCGGTGAACTTTCCTATGTCTCACAAATAAAAATTAGCGTTCCACATTTCCCACTCGTCCCACTTCGGGAAAATGGGAAGGACGGAACGATGGAACGAATTTCATCGCGTAGCGATAGAGCGAATTTAGCCGTGGGTTTCAACCCACGGAAAGCCGTCAATTCAATGTTTCCGTCGCGTAGCGACGGTCGAACGTGCACGTTAACGGTTAATTTCGATTCGTCGCTACGCGACGCTGGATCATTATTTTCGATTCACCGTGGGTTGAAACCCACGGCTAAATTCGATTGCCGCTCTGCGGCAAAGAAAACTATTTCACCGTTTTATCCGTTTCACACCGTCTCATCCGTCTCACTGTCTCAGGGTGAGACAGGTGGGACACTTGAGACAGAGATCGCGGAAGTCTTTCTTTTCTTTCTGGAACTTCTGTCCGAATGGCAGTTTGTATTAGATGAACGGAATTAACGCGTGGGAAAGCACAGTGGCAAACATTTTTTGGCCTGTGAGGAACGCCAGAGGTCTATTCGAAATCTCCGAAATAGGTTGACGCCGCATCTGGAAACGATGCGGCGTATTTTTTGTGTTGATGTCGCCAGCGGGTCAGCCAAGGCCTTCGAGGTGCTTTACGACCTTGTCGATGAGCCATTTTGGCGTCGAAGCTCCGGCAGTTACACCGACTTTCTCGACACCTATCAGGTCAAAAGCATCTATCTCGGCTTCGGTCTCGATCAGGAAGCTCTTTTCGCACTGCTCTTTGCAGACGGCGAGGAGTTTTACGCTGTTGGACGAATGTCTGCCGCCGATGATGTAAAACGCATCGACCATTCCTGCCAAAGCACGTGCGGCTTCCTGCCGGTCGCGGGTCGCGGAACAGATCGTGTTTATCACCTCGACCGTATCATCCGTCTTTGCCCGAATGGCGTCAGCCGTGTCGAAGAAGGTCTTTGCCTTGATGGTCGTCTGCGAGACGACGAGCGGCCTTCTGAGGCGTGGAAGCGTGTGGATCTCGGATTCGTCACGGATCACGAAGGCGTGGTTCGGTGCGTATCCATGCACGCCGATCATCTCAGGGTGGTCAGGGCTGCCGACGACTATGACATGACGATCTTCGGCAGCTGCACGTGAAGCCAATTTCTGTACACGTGTGACAAACGGACAGGTCGCATCGACCACGCTTCCGGCTTTTTCTTCGAGTTCACGCTGCACCTCCGGCGTCACGCCATGTGCCCTGATGACCGCCGTCTCGTTCCGCTGTATCTGGACGGGAGCGTTTATCGTGGTAACGCCTTCGTGGGCGAGACGCTGCATTTCCTGCTCGTTGTGGATCAGCGGGCCGAGGGCACGAACAGTCTGCCCTTCACCGATCGCTTTCTCGACCATCTCGACCGCCCTTTCGACACCGAAACAGAAGCCGTATTCATTTGCCAGTAAAACTTGCATTTTCGTTAACCCTTGACCCCTTGTTCGGTCGTTGCCACAAGGCACAGTTTATCAAATGGACAAGGGAAACGGAACTAACGTATCGGGTCGCGGAGTATCGTCTCTGCCGCCGTACGAGCGATGGCCGCCGCCGTCGGGTTCGAATCCCTGAGGTTTGCAAGCTGCCGCAACGCCTCTCCGGTACGAGACAGCAGACGGACGAGGTCGCCCTCTTCGGCCTTGGTACGCGTAACCAGCTCCTGCCATTCCATTCCGGCGGTCCAGCGTTCGGCGGTAGCGGCAGCGGAGTAATTGATCTCCTCACTCGGTATAACGCCGTTTCGCAACTCAATATTAGATGTCGATATCACCAGGTCTTCGAACTCGGAAAGGATGTCGACCATTCGCCTTGACGATCTCATCTCACCGTAGCTGCGGTCAGCGTCAGCGGCAACTGAGGCCATTAATCCTGCAGCTTCCGAGGCTTTAAGCTCGTCAAAGATGCCCTCTCTTAGGGCTTCACCTATCAGCAGCGGGCGATCTATCCGCAGATCGGCGAGCCACTTGCCTGATTCGGTAACCGTTTCAGATTCCCGATCTATATACCCAAGCTGGTCAAGCACCGCCGCTCGCCTCTCGAACGGCTGCCAGATACGGTCGCTCGTCAGCTCATTATTCTGTCTCGACCGCCGGTCAAAGATCTCCGAGCGAAAGGCGTAGCTTTTCTCGGCGATCTCTCGAACCTGTTCGAAGTTTCCAAAGGCATCAAGCAGATTGAGCAGGCTGGTGTAGGTCGCACGAAAGCGGCTCTCCAGAGCATCGGGCGGTGATCGCAGAAGCTCCGCGATCTTACGCGGATTCTGAAACTGTCCCGGAGCGAGAACGACGAACCCGACCTTGTCCCGGCCACGCCGTCCGGCCCTGCCGGTCATCTGCTGCAGTTCACTTGCCGTAAGCGAACGCCAGCCTTCGTTTCCCCTCGTATCGGCGTTGGTGATAACGACCGTCCGAGCGGGGAAGTCAACACCGGCCGCCACAGTTGACGTGGCAAATAATGCGTTCAAAAGGCCGCCGGACATCATGCGTTCGATCAGCAATTTCCAGGACGGGATGTGACCGGCGTGATGTGCGGCAACGCCTGCGTTAACGATCAGCTTGGCGTGCTTGTGCCCACGGACCTCTGGGCTTTCGACCGCAAACTCTTCGAATATCTTTTGCCGTACAAGCTGCTTTTCCGCATCCACAAACTGCGACTTATCGTTTGCCACTTCCGAAGCCGCCTCGTCGCAACGCCTTCTTGTCGGCAAAAAGACAATTGCCGGCAAAAGATCGTATGACCTGAGCGTAGAGATGAGCTTTGGGGGCGGGATTTCCGATCGAGTTTGATCCATCGCCGATAGTATAGCGGACTCGTGCGTCCTTTTGACAGTTTTGGGATGCGGCCTCTAGAATTTCACTTCTAATGCCAGTGAGAAAGCAACAGGTCCCGGTCACGATCGAAAACATCATCGCGGAGCATCGCAAACGGCGGGGCGAGATACGGCGTCGATTAGGCGAATTTGCCGCTATAGGCCGGCACGGAACGGACGTTGATCTGCTCGAAGAGATGGTCTTTTGCTTCTTTACCGGCGGCTGCTCGGCAAAGATGGGCCTGTCCTCGCTCGAAGCCGTAAAGCCGATACTCCTAACCGCCGATCAACCCGAGCTTGCCCGGGCTTTGGTAGGCCATCATCGCTACCCAAACGCCCGCTCGAAATATGTCGCAACCTCACGCGATTTCCTTATCAAAGAGTACGGATTAAAGCTGCGTAAGAAACTCACAAGCTTCGATTGCCACTTCGAACGCCGCGATTGGCTTGTCAAGGAGCGGGGAATCAAAGGGCTTGGCTACAAGGAGGCGAGCCACTATTTACGCAACATCGGCTACAAAGGCTACGCGATCCTCGACAAGCACGTATTGAACTGTCTGGCCGAGCTAAAAATAATTGACGACCCCAAGCCACCAAATACCCGCAGTAAGTATCTAACCGTTGAAGAAAAGCTGAAACAACTTTGTAACATCACAGGTATCGACTTTGACGAGCTCGATTTAGTGCTGTGGTCGATGAAAACTGGTGTTATACTGAAATAACCAAAAGCCCTTCCACAGGAGCGTGGACATGCAGTTCCGAAGTCACTTCGGTCGTTCAACTAGCCTCTCGATCGCTACGTTAATACGGAGCATTGCTATTCTTCTGCTATCGATCGCAACCGCCTCCGCAGCGAATCCTTTAGCACCAAACGAAACAGATATTAAAAGATCGATCCGGGAAGCCCTTAAGCTCACTCGAAACGGTTCCTTCGAGCAAGCCGAGGACCTTCTCCGCAAGGCTCTGACCGCCGGCGGTGGATCCCGAACCGACGTCAAGGTCGAACTCGCTTACGTGTTAACAAAACAGCGTCGTCTGGGCGAGGCGTACGAACTGATCTTGCCCATCGCACAAGCCGAGCCGAAAAATGCACGGGCCTTTGCTGTATTCGGAGCAACCATGCTCTCAGGTGGGCGATTCAGTGATGCACGGCTTCTATTCTTCAACGCACTCAAGCTAAACCGCCGGGAGCACTTGGCATGGGCGGGTTACGGACTGTTGGATTTCTATGAAAACAAGATCAACGACAGTCTCGATAACCTACGCGAATCCGTGTTCCACGCCCCTGATGAGCCTGATTATCACTTCGCACTCGCTCAGGTCTCGGCCAGAGCAGAGAAATACAGAGAAGCCGCAGATGCCTACAAAGATTTTCTAAGGGTTTCGAACAAGGCGGACAAAGACAGGCGGGAACGCATCAGAGGGCTTATAAACTTTCTTCGTTACCTCGGCGATGCGGGTTCGCTCTATCGTCTTAGCGGCAGCGATGAGACAAAGGTCGATTTCGATCTCGTCGGAAACAGGCCGATCATCAGATTGCGGATAAATGACAACGAGGAGCCTTTGAGATTCGTTCTCGATACCGGATCAGGCATTTCTGTGATCTCTGATGTGACGGCGAAACGGTTGAAGATAAAGCCGGTAACGCGTGGCGGATTTGCCCGTGGGATCGGCGGAAATGGGAAATTTGAGATCGTCTACGGACTGCTTCGTGAGATATCCATCGGGGATGTAAGCATGCGGCAAGTTCCGGTGTACATTCGAAAGTTTCACACCGACGCACATTATGTCGACGGCTACATCGGTCTCTCGCTCATCTCGAAATTTCTTACAACTGTCGACTATGGAGCGAAGACCTTCGCGTTGACCAGGCGACGTGATGGCGAGATCGACCCTCCTGGAAACGTCGGAGTATCCCTGCCGCTTCGCCTCACATCGAGCGGATTTCTCAGCGGGGAAGTTCAGTTGCAGGGTGTCGATTCGCCCCTGAACTTTATCGTCGATACAGGGGCCAGCATTTCGGTCATATCGAGTCAGGTCGCAAAGGAAGACGGCCTCCTGCCCTTCGCGGGAGAGGAGCGGCTGCGAGTGATCGGATCGGCCGGTGTTACCGAAGACGTGCCGACTTTCAATCTTCCCAAGATCACTTTTGGTCAGCATTCCGAAACAAATGTAGCCGCCGTTGCTCTTGATCTCGGGCTGATTAATGAGGCCTCTGGTTTTGAGCAGGCGGGCATACTGGGTGGAAATTTCCTTAAGAACTACCGAATGACATTCGACTTTAGAAACTCCAAGGTCACCTTTGTATCGGTAAAGGACAATAAAGAGTAAACTTTATTGGATGAAGCAGACTCTCTATCTGGAAACCTCGGTCGTCGGGGCCTATTTGGATAACGACGAGCCATTTCGCCGGGACCTCACAATAAGGTGGTGGGAACATGAGCTTGAGGAATATCAGGTTTACAGTTCCGTACTGGTTCAGCGTGAGATCGAGCGAATGGAAGAGCCGCACCGCAGCAGCTATCTGAATCTGATCCATCCGCTGGAGAAGCTTGAATTAACGGAAGAAGTTGCGATATTGGCGGACGGGTACATCGACCGTGGGATATTTCATCGCAAATTCATTGCTGACGCGATCCATGTAGCTCTCGCGTCCTTCCACAAGATCGACTACATCGTGACCTGGAATTTCGGCCATCTCGCAAACGTTCGAAAACAGGCACGAGTACGGCTGTTCAACACCTCCGCAGGCTTCTTTTCGCCCGTCATCGTTACGCCTGAGTTTCTTGTCCATACCACCGTCTAACTGTTTTGCAGCATCCCGCACACTCGGCGATGGCGAGCCGCGTGCCTGCTTCGTTCACCGGCCGGAATGAGTTATCTTGAGACTTGGCTCTTGATGTATTTTTGATTTGATACAACCACCGGGGTTCGTTTGCATTCAAACGGTCGCGAATTGGGGCCGTCATTGCCCGATGCCGCCGGATTTGCTTAGCTGATGAGGAGATAACGACATGAAACGTCTACTAAATTACACTTCGATCGCGATTCTATCGGCAATTGTTTTTGCGGTGGGAGCCACAGACGTGGCTGCTCAGAAAAAACCTGTCCTTAGAAAGAAACCTGTTGCTAAAAGGCCGGTAGTTCCGGCAGTTCCCGTTTACACGGTCGACACGGGTACGATCATTCGTGCACGCATGAATTCGGCTCTTAGTTCGAAAGATGCGGCAGTTGGCAACACTTTTAGAAGCACCGTAACCGAGCCGGTCTATTCATCGACCGGCGTAGTCGTCATTCCCACCGGCTCGACCCTAACCGGACGCGTCACTAGCGTCAAAAAAGCGGCGAAAGGCGGGAATCCCGGCCAGATAGATGTCTCGTTCGTGTCTGTTAGGCTACCGAATGGCAACGTTCGCTCGATCAACGGTTCACTAACAGATCTCGAATCAGGCAAGACCAAGAGCGATAACGAAGGTACCGCGAGCGGCAGTAAGATGAAGAATCGTAAGATCATCTTCATCGGCGGCGGAGCGGCCGGCGGAGCTGTCTTAGGTGCCATGGTAGGTGGCGGAAAGGCTACCGCGATCGGAGCCATCATCGGTGCCGGAGCGGGATTCCTCGGCGAAAAGGTCCTTAAAGGCCCCGAAGCCGAAGTGAAATCAGGCACTGAGTTTAGTGTTTATCTGAACCAAGCGATCAGAATGCCTAGATTTATTGAGACAAATCCGTAACTTACCCCTCGTCTATTTTGTGACTCTGCGGCTTTGCGGGCAAACGATAGCTTTCCCGCAAAGCCGTGCCGATTCAAACCTTTCTCAATAGTTCCTTCGGTTTAAGAGGCTTTCTCGCACTTTGCGTCATTTTGAGCATTTTGCGTCATTTTGTGCGTTATTGACCATTCCGTGCGGAATAGCATTTCAATTTCGTGCGAGTTCGTGTAGCGTCTTATGCATGAACATGTGTACCATTTGCAACTCCCGCTCGAACATCTCGGTCAAACTCCCGCAATTCGCTACCGCTCCCGGTTCTGACAGATCCTGGGACGCACGTCCACCCGCTCCATACACCCGGTCGCTACCGCTTCCGACGAATTCTGGGACGCAATGTCAGTCGAGCGGCTACAAGTCCCGATAAAAATCTTGGGACGCGCTGCCGCGGGGCGTTGTATAATTACTAGATATGAAGTTTTTAATCCTGTGGGTGGTCATTTTATGCTCGGCTTTTGTTAGTTTTGGTCAGATCTCTCTGGTGCCTTATATTACGTCGGGTTTAAGCTCGCCGGTTTTCATGACGACACCGCGGGATGGGACGAATCGGCTGTTTATCGTCCAACAGGGCGGCATCATCAGGGTCGTTCAGCCGGGCTCGACGACACCGACGACGTTTTTGAACATCACCTCGAGAGTGCTGTCAGGCGGCGAACGCGGGCTTTTGGGACTCGCGTTTCACCCGCAGTATTCGACAAACCGGCGGTTTTTTGTCTATTACACGAGGCAGACCGATGGAGCGATCCAGATCGCTGAATATCAGACCTCGGCGGGCGACCCAAACGTCGCGGATACGACCGAAAAGATCATTATCACCGTTCCGCATCCGACTTTTTCGAACCACAACGGCGGAACCGTAGCGTTCGGCCCTGACGGATATCTTTATGCGGGACCTGGCGATGGCGGTTCGGGAAACGACCCGGGAAACAACGCTCAGAATATAAATCAACTCCTCGGCAAGATCATCCGGCTTGATATCAACAATGTTCCGGTCGGCCAAAACCCGCAGTACAACATCCCGCCGAGCAACCCGTTTGTCGGAATTCCCGGTGCCGATGAGATCTACTCAACCGGAATGCGAAACCCTTATCGGTTCTCATTCGACCGAGGGGGATTTAACGACCTTTGGGCAGCAGATGTTGGCCAGAATTCGTGGGAAGAGGTCGATATCATCGTAAATGGAGGCAACTACGGCTGGCGAATTTACGAGGGCAATACGTGCACAAATCTCGACGGATGTGCGTTTCCCGCGAACTACGTCGCCCCCGTGATCGTCTACAGCAGTGCGGGCGGCGGAAACCCGCGGTGCTCGATCACCGGCGGTTTCGTATATCGCGGCAACCTCAACACCTTTCCGCAGGGCAGTTATATCTACGGCGATTACTGCTCGGGCGAGATATTTCAGTGGAACAATGGCCAACAAACGGTCCTGCTGGACACGTCGCGATTCATAGTCGGTTTTGCCGAAGACGAAGCCGGCGAATTGTACATGATCGGCCAAAGCGGCACGATCGAACGGATCGTTGGACCAAACCCAACCCCAACCCCAACACCAACTCCGACGCCGACCCCGACGCCGACGCCGACTCCAACTCCAACTCCGACCCCAACTCCGACGCCAACTCCAACACCGACGCCAACGCCAACTCCGACGCCTGTTCCGGGTCCTTATGAGGGTGATATTGTCGATGGAAATGGTGGTGCGACTGGAGACGGGCTCGTTTTGGCGAATGATGTGACGGCTATCAGGCAGTTTATTCTGGGCAATACGACGCCTGTTCCATCGACCGATCAATTTCAACGTGCAGACGTCAATTTACCCTGCGGGAACGGGCAGATCGACGCGGGTGATGTGACCGTTATTCGGCAGATGATCCTAGGCACTGTTCCAAGCAACACTTTAGCCTGCGGCCCAACCGTTCCGGCGAGTGGTTCGGCTTTTGAAAAACTTCGGTTTGGTGGAATCATGAGCCCTTCGGCCTATCTTTGGCCCTAGACACCCACTCGCGTCGCGATCAGCCGTAGGCCATCGAGCGTCAATAGCGGATCGACAATGTCGATTGATCGCGTAGGTTCGCCCACAAACGCAGCCGAACCGCCGGTTGCTATCACCCTGGGCGACGAGCCGATCTCGGCCTTCACTTTGTCGAGCAGGCCAGTAAACATCGAAAGGTATCCGTTGACTAGGCCCGACTGGATCGAACCTTTTGTATTTTGTTGGAGCACACGGTCGGGTTTCTCGATCTCGACTTCCAGAAGCTGTGAGGTGACAAGGTGTAGAGCTTTTGCGAGAGGTCTTATTCCGGGTGCGATCAGGCCGCCGACGAGTTCGCGGTTTTCGTTGACAAAGTCGATGGTCAAGGCCGTGCCCAAACTGCAAACGATCACCGGAACGCCATACTTTTCAGCGGCTGAAAAACAGTTGACGAGCCGGTCAGTTCCGGCAGCCGATAGCGGCTGATAGTTGATCGTCAGGCCCAGATCCCAGTCGTTCGCTACGAAATGAGTTTCGCAGCCGTGTCCATTGCGGATCAGATCTTTGACAACGAAATTCAGCTCCGGAACGACCGAACAAACGATCGCCCGATCGATCTGAAAATCGATCGAATCCCCGACGGCTGAGCGCAGCGATTCTGGTGAATATTCCCGGTTCGTTGGTATCTGGAAGTGTTTGTGGAGTTCGTCGCCGTCGTAGGCCCCGAACTTGATGCTCGAGTTTCCGATGTCGATGGCGAGCAGCATCTTACCCACGTAAAGGGAGGCCGTCGTAGATCACGTTCCAACCATTGCGGCGGCTCGTGCGGAGGCTTTTGGTAAACCATTCGACAGCGGCATCTGCGTCGTCATAGATCTGGACAGCCGGCCGGTCCTCGCGTGGATCGACGCGGCAGATCGCGGCTCCGACCGATGCGGTTTTAATACATAGAAGCGCGATCATGTCGTTCTTCTGCATTACGGCAGTCCGCACCTCTACGTTGCCAAGTTCGTCTTCAAACTCGTCAAATTCCGCGAGTTCTTCGTCAAACTCATCCAGCTCAAATTCCGCATCCCAGTCAAAATCGTTACTCATATAGCGTATTTAGACGTTACACTGTTAGGCCGTAAAACTCAATTCATACTTTATCTCAGCATGATTTTTTACCAGCATCTCTTCGGAGACGCGATTGCCGGTTCGACGGTCGATCATTTCACGCCAGATCTCATTTTCGCGGAATGTCCGTCCGGCCTTCTCGACAAAGCGATGTTCTTTCTCAAAAACGTGATACGTATGCGGCACTTCCACAGCCGAGAAGATCGCGCCTTTCAGATGATCGTCGGTCAGCCATACGCGGATCTGAAAAGTATTCTCGGTAGGATTAAAAAATCGCAGATCGATATAGTTGTAAAAAACGCCAGCGCCGCTTCCAAAGGGCAGCGTACGGTTCTCATCCGGAAACGGATCGAAACTATGATGATGCCGCTCGGCGATCTCGAGCGGCGTGTGCAAAGCCATCCAGTAAAGGAGATTTGCCAGTTGGCAAAGTCCGCCGCCTACGCCGCGAACAACCTCGCCCTGCGAGAGCTGCATTCCTTCAACATAGCCTTTCGCGGCCGTCGCCTCGCCGATCATCCGCCAAAACGAGAAGGTCTCGCCCGGCCTTATCAAAACTCCGTCGATCGCGGGACACGCGATCTTTAAGTTCTGTACCTTGTTTTCCTGAAGCTGCGGATCGGAGTTGCCAAGTCGGCGGCGAAGAAGAGACTGATGGCGCTTGCACGTGAATTCGAGATTCTCCTCCGACCGTCCATCCGCGAAATTCACGCCGCCAGCCTTATCGGCCAGCCGTCGAGAAAGGCGTTTTTGCCAGATCCTCGTGCGGTAGAGCGCTGGATGTATTTCGGAAACTCGCATTCGCTACTCGTCGCTTCGCAGCCGCTGAACATCACCGGCCTGGACAATAGTCGCCGAACCGTCGCTGGTAATCAACCTGAGCGCACCGTTTGGTTCGAGCCCGTCGGTCTCGCCTTCGATGACAGTATCTGAAACGGTCACGCGAACCTGCTTTCCGGCAAAATAGGTCGAGCGGATTCGCCAGTTGTCGATCACTTCAGCAGGGCCGCTTTCGCCTTTTAGCATCTCGTACCAATAACCAAGATACTTGACCAAGACCTCCTCTACAGCGATCGTGGCGATGCCGTTCCGCTTGAGCTCTGCGACGATCGACGTTGCAGTTCCCGCGACTTCCGGCGGAAAATTCTTCGATGTCAGATTGATGCCGATGCCGAGAATCACGGCTAACCCGCCGGGCGTCTCGACTGTTTCGGCAAGGATACCGCTGATCTTTCTATCGCCGACCAGCACGTCGTTGACCCATTTAATGTCCGGCGAGATGCCGAGTTCCTTCAGCGTGTCGTAAACCGCCACGCCCGCGGCGAGCGTTATCAATGATAAAAATCGGCTCTCGAACCGCGGTCTCAGAACGATGCTGAAGTAGAGCCCTGCGTCCTTTTCAGAAACCCAGGTCCGGCCATGCCGCCCGCGTCCTGCGGTCTGACGGCGAGCGACGATGCACAGCCCCTCAGGGGCGCCGAAACGAGCCTGCCTTGCCGCCTCGTCATTCGTCGAACCGATCTCCTCAAAACGCTGGACTGTGATGTTCATGAACTAGACTAAGCTGCCCTGCGGTTTCCAAAGCGAATCGCAGTAAAACCGCTGACTGTCGAAGAACTGATCTTTGATCTCAAAACCGCTTTCCGCCGCCATTTCGCCGATCATTCGCAGGCTGTATTTCTGCGAGATCTCCATGAACATGGCCTCCCATTGGTCGAACTCGAATGTGCGGTTTAGGGCGGCGATATTGACGCTTTGCCGCTCGCGGCTTATCAAAAACGACCGGGCCGAGCCTTCGACCGGTCGGTAATTGGCGTAGTGCGAGAATTTCGAAACGTCGAAATCGGCACCAAGCTCGCGGTTTATTCGTGTCAGCAAATTGAGATTGAACTGAGCTGTCACGCCCTGACTGTCATCATACGCAGGTACGATCACCTTCGGATCTTTCTGCAGATCAAACCCTATAAGAAGCAGATCGTTCTCGTCCATTACTCGCCGCAGCGAGCGGAAAAATTCGATCGCTTGATCGGTACTGAAATTACCGATGTTCGAGCCGAGAAACAGCAAAACCTTTTTTCGGCCGCTCGAGTTTCTCAGCGATTCGAGTATCCGGAAATAGTCGCCGTTCAGAGGATGGATCGCGAGCGATGGAAACTCAGTGGTAAACTTCGCCGTCAGAGCATCGAGGGCTTCCTGCGAGATGTCGATCGGCGAATACGAAATATCATCTGTCTGTTTTAGGAAATGATCGATCAACACCGCTGTTTTCGTGCCGTCGCCCGCTCCGAGTTCGATCAGATCAAATCCGCTGTCACCGTTTGAAAATGCTCGATAGATCTCCTCTGCCTGTTTCGCAAATATCTCATGCTCGCAGCCCGTCAGGTAGTACTCAGGCAGCTTCATGATCTCCTGAAACAGCCGCGAGCCCTCGTCGTCGTAGAAGTATTTTGACGAGAGATATTTCGGCGTCGAAGACAGCCCTGCGAGCACGTCGGCCGCGAATTGCGAGCGTTCAGGTGTTGGAGATGTATTCATAGTCAGAACCGCCTGTGTCAGCGGGCGGCATTCACGTTTTCCCGTGCGTTGTTTTTTCCGCGAGGCCGATTCGCCCGCTTGCTCATGCGTTACTGCCTATTTCGCCAATCGTATCCCCGTAAATTGCCATCTTAAATGAGGATGGAAAAAGTTTCTGTACGATGCCCGACTGTGGCCGTCGGGAGTTGCGAGTGAAGCTCCACGGAGCACCATCTGGTTGATCATAAACTTTCCGTTGTACTCGCCAACCGCACCCGGAGCCTTCGAAAATCCGGGATACGGCAGATACGCCGAATTTGTCCACTCCCAGCGTTTTCCCCAATCAAACCGCTCGTTTGCCGCCTCCCATTCAAATTCCGTCGGCAGCCGCATGCCTTTCCATTCGGCAAATGCCGATGCTTCATAAAACGAAACGTGACAGACCGGCGCTTCGAGCGGCAGCTTGCGTAAACCGCCCAACGTAAAGTGATGCCATTCGCCATCAACATTATTCCAATAAAGCGGCGACCCGACATGCTCGCGATTCACCCAATCCCAACCCTCAGAGTGCCAGAAGCGAAAGTCTTTGTAACCACCGGCGTCGATAAACTCAAGATACTCATCGTTTGTTACAAGACGGTTGCGAAGCGCAAAATCGTTGAGATAAACCTTGTGCCGAGACAACTCGTTGTCAAAGCAGAAACCTTCGCCATTGAACCCGATCTCGTAAACACCTTCATCAAATTCGACGAAAGCACCGGTGGCGGATTCACTTTGCTCCTCCGGAGCGTATCCCTCGCGGTAGGCCGGAAACAAGGGATTGACGCTGAACGTGTATTTCAGGTCGGTCAGAAAAAGCTCATTGTGCTGCTGCTCGTGGTTGAGCCCGAGCGTGACGAGAGCGAAGAGATCCTCACCGGCCGCCGCAGCGGTCGGTACTGACAATAGAGCGGCCATCGCTGCGTCGACGTTCTTGCGGTACGCAAAAATCTCGGCGACGGTCGGCCGGCTCAAGGCTCCCCGATTATCTCTTTCCGTCCGCTCGCCGATCGTGTTGTAGTAGCTATTGAATAAAAAGCCGAACTTCTCGTCGAAAACCTGATAGTCAGTTGCGAACTTCTTTAGGATCATCTCCTCAAAAAACCAGGTCGTGTGAGCGATATTCCAACGTGCCGGCGATACGTCGACGATCGGCTGTGGAATATAGTCCTCTACGCCCAACGGCTCGCAAAGCTTCTCTGTGTGTGCCCTTACCTCACGGTATGCGCTAAGTAGATCTCCGGCCTCGACCTCGCTCTTCCCAAATGCCTGCATTTTTCAATTAAACCAAAATCGACCGCCCGCGACCAATAATAAAAGCCGCACACGCTGAAGCGGTCTTATCCGATTCAAACATACGCGGCTGGAAATAACTGTCTGGTCTTATACAGCTATCGGAAAGTTGTGTCGTCGCATGCTCTCCCATTCAGTTACCTGCCGGGCACGCTGGTTTTCGTATGAATTGGCTAATGAGGCGATCAGTTCGTCCGAGCGCGAGTCTCTGTGTTCTCTTCGGGCGTGTAGTGATTTGCGGTGCTTAGCTGTGTCGGGAGCGTAGTCGAGTTTGCTGTCGATCTGGTTGACCATCGTAGTGCCTCCTTTGTCGTCGGCAGACGGTCGAACCCTTGGATCAGATTATGTGGTGCGAACCATCTGCGGATATTTTGTTGTTATCATCAAGTATTCCGTATTCAATAAAACCCTAAAATTCGGGATGTCAACATTCTAACATCAGTATTACGAAATTCCAACATTTTTCGCCAACGGAGGGAGACGCAAAGGTTGCCGATGCGACTTGACTTTTGCCAACATCTGTGCTACGCTTGCAACAGACTTGCACACACGATGAGCTTGTGCAGATTTTGGGACGCGAAAACGCGTTGGTAAAACTGGTCGGTTCTTTGAAAATCAATTACTTCTTCAGCCAACCGAAGATCGCTTCTACCGTGATATCGCGATTGGTTTGATAAATCGCTTTGGTTAGCGGCAGCGACATTGGGCAGACTTGGACACAGTTCTGAGCGTTGCCGCAATTACCTATGCCGTCGTCGCCGAGCAGGCCGTTAAGGCGTTCTTCCATATTGGCCTTGCCGGTCGGATGCATATTAAAGAGATGTGCCTGGGCGATCGCCTGCGGGCCGATGTAGTTGTCATCACCGTACTGTGGGCAAGCCTCAAGACAGCAGCCGCAAGTCATACATCGTGAAAGTGCATAGCGTTCCTGGGCAAGCTCATTCGTCACGTGCGGGCCCGGCCCGAGATCGTAGGACCCATCGAGATCGACCCATGCTTTGACCTGTTTCAGGTGGTCGAACATCTTCGAACGGTCGACCTTGAGGTCGCGAACGTTTGGAAACTTGGACATCGGCGCCAAACTTATCGTATCCGATCCGGACGCCACCAGCAGATCGTCGATAAGCGCCGAACACGACTGCCGGACCTTGCCGTCGATCACCATAGTGCAGATACCGCAAACCTGTTCGAGACAGGACATGTCCCAAACTGGCGGCGTTGTCTGCCTGCCTTCGACCGTCACCGGATTTTTACGGATCTCCATCAGAGCTGAGATCACGTTGAGGTTGCGGCGATAATCGATCGCAAACGTTTCCCAACTAGCCGGAGCACCTTCTTTTTCGCGACGTTGGATCTTAAACTTGATCGTCGACGGCGGATTTTCGAGGCGTTTTTTTTCTATGTGTCCGTTCGTGGTCATAAGTTTTAAACGACTGCAGTAGCAAGTAGCTTTGGAACTGTTCCGAAAAGTTACGCCTTTGCCTTCTTGCTGGAGTAATCTCTTTTCCTCGGTTCGACCAGCGATACGTCGATCGGTTCGTAGCTCAGTACCGGAGCCTCGGCCGAATATTCCGCAACGGTGGTTTTCATGAAATTCTCGTCATCGCGGTCAGGAAACTCGGGTTTGTAATGCGCCCCACGCGATTCGTTACGGTTCAGTGCCCCAAGCGTGATGACACGGGCGAGTTCGAACATATTCTTTAGCTGCCGGGCGTGCGGTATCGCCTGCGTCGCCCAGAGGTTCGAATCGTTTATAGAGATCTTTGAAAACCTGTCCTGTAGCTCGCGGATCTTATCGTCCGTAGCCTGAAGCCGGTCGTTATAGCGAACAACGGTAACGTTGTCGGTCATTACTTTACCGAGCTCTTCGTGAAGCTTGTATTGGTTCTCTCCACCTTCGCTTTTGATGATCGACTGGTTGATAGCTTCCTGGCGGGCCAATTCTGCTGCGTGAATGCCGTTTGATTCGGACGAACCACGCTCGACATTCTTGGCATATTCCATCGCCGATGGTGCAGCAACAAATCCGCCATAAACGCAGGACAAAAGCGAGTTTGCACCGAGGCGGTTGGCACCGTGGATCGAGTAATCGCACTCGCCGGCAGCGAAAAGGCCGGGTATATTCGTCCGCTGTTCGAAATCGACCCACAGGCCGCCCATCGAGTAATGGACACCCGGGAAAATTCGCATCGGCACATATCGCGGATCGTCACCCACGAACATCTCGTAGATCTCGAGAATTGCGCCCAGCTTTTCCGTGAGGGTGTCGGCAGGGATGTGGGTAAGGTCTAGATAGACCTGATTTTCGCCACCGACGCCATGGCCTTCAAGACAGACCTGGAAGATCTCTCTTGTAGCGATATCGCGCGGAACGAGATTGCCATACGCCGGATATTTTTCTTCGAGGAAGTACCGCCGATCGGCGTCAGGGATATCCTTGGGTTTACGAGCATCCATCGGATCACGCGGAACCCAAACCCGGCCGCCTTCACCGCGGGCAGACTCGGACATCAATCGAAGCTTGTCTTCGCCGGGTATCGAAGTTGGATGAACCTGAATAAATTCGCCATTAGCATACCTCGCACCCTGCAGATAGCAGGCTGCAACGGCACTGCCCGTGCATGTTTGCGAATTGGTCGATTTGCCAAAGACCATTCCCGGCCCGCCCGTCGCCATGATGACTGCATCGGCCGCAAACGATTTGAGTTCAAGGGTTTGCAGATTCATCGCGACGAGGCCGCGACATACCTGATGATCGTCGAGCACGAGCGAGAGCATCTCCCAGCCTTCGTATTTCGTTACTCGCTTTTCTACCTCCCATCGTCTGACCTGCTCGTCGAGGGCATACAGAAGCTGCTGCCCAGTAGAGGCTCCCGAAAAAGCGGTTCGGTGATGGAGCGTTCCGCCAAAACGGCGAAAATCCATCAGGCCCTCTTTGGTACGCGAAAACGGCACGCCCATTCGGTCAAAGAGGTAAATGATCTCAGGCGCCATGTCGGTCATGCGTTTGACCGGAGGCTGATTGGCAAGAAAATCGCCGCCGTAGACCGTGTCGTCAAGATGTTTTGCAGGCGAATCGCCTTCGCCTTTTGTATTTACCGCACCATTGATGCCGCCTTGAGCGCAAACAGAATGCGAGCGTTTAACAGGAACGACCGAGATCAGATCGACCATGTGGCCGGCCTCGGCGAGCTTCATTGCAGCAGCAAGTCCCGCGAGCCCGCCGCCGACGATAGCAAATTTTAATGAGCTGGAAGCCATATATTTTTAAAACTTTGTGGGTGCGGTCGGGTTGGAAGCCTTTTTCGGGGCCTCACACAATGCCTGCGGAAACAGTCCGCAATGCCGAACAAAAGCGAAAGCGGCGTTTACGCCAACCGCGGCCAACAGAACCGAGAGACCCAGGCAAGCGGTTAGAGCAACCTTTTGGGCTTTTTCGCCAATGACAATGCCCCAGTCGACGGCAAACAAGAAAAATCCGTAACCAAGATGCCAAGCGGTCGCCAGAACCCCGAGGATATAAACGATGAGGACCCAAGTGATCTGAAAATCACCTGCAACAATAGCGAATGACCGTTCCGCGTTGCCAGCGACAGCGTCCATGGTCAAACCGGGAACGATGCCAAACCTGAAATGAAGCAAATGAAACAGGATAAAGACAAAGAGGAAAACACCGGTGGCTCGCTGGAATACGTAAAGCCAATTGCGCCCGTAGTTGTAACTGATCGGGTTTGCCTTAGCCTCTGCCGAGATGATTATCCCGTATATCGAATGAAAAAGAAGAGGCAGAAAGATACCGAAGATCTCGATAAAAAGCAGGAACGGTATATCGTGGATCTCTTTCACGGCCTTTACAAAACTAGCCTCGCCGTTCATGGCTTTCGAATTTGTAAAGATATGCACGAAAAAGAAAGCCCCAAGGGGAACGATCCCCGTTATCTGGTGGAGCTTTCGAAGCAGAAAGGTATTGGAAAATTTGATCGCCATTCTTGCAAGGGGTCGTCGTACCGAAAAGACTTCCTAACTTTTGAACAGAAACTTCAGATTCTAATTCGAAAAGGGGCAAATCGGCAACGTTTCGTGCACGTTCTTAATAGTATTATCAACATAAGATAAGATAAAATGAAAAATGATGCGGCGAATAAAAAGAATTACTTATCTGAAGCACCATGCACATAGAAACGCTTAAGGTTTTTTGCGATCTAGTCGATCTCGAAAGTTTTTCGCTTGCGGCGGAACGAAATTTCATTACACAGTCCGCTGTGAGCCAACAGATACGGACGCTCGAGGAGCGATTCAAGCGTCGACTGCTCGAGAGGATCCGCGGTCGTCGTGAGGTGAAACTGACGCCGGCCGGCGATGTTTTTTATGAGGAATCAAAAAAGGTGTTAGCTGCGTACGACCAGTTGCAAGAGAATCTCCGCGGCGTGGTCGGAAAGATAGGCGGCACTGTAAAGGTTGCAACGGTTTACAGCGTCGGGCTTCACGAACTTCCGGACAAGGTCCGAGAGTTCATGACCAAATTCCCCGCCGCTAAGATCGATCTTGAGTATTCGCGCACAACTCGTGTGGTACGTGATGTACTTAATGGCACCGTCGAACTTGGCATCCTCGCCTTCCCCGAACCCCGCCGTGGATTAACGATAACGCCAATGGCGGACGACCGCCTGGTCCTTATCGCGCCGCCGGAACATAACTTTGCTGAAAAGAAGAAGGTTAAAGTCACAGAACTTCAGGGTCAGGATTTTGTCCTGTTCGAGCGAGATGTCCCGACTCGAAAGGCGATGGACAAAATATTTAAGACGAATAAGATCGAGGTCAAAAAGGTTGCCGAGTTCGACAACATTGAAACTATAAAACGCGCGGTCGAGGTCGGATTTGGAATCGCAATAGTTCCGGAATCCGCCGTTGTCGAATCAAAGAAAGCAGGAACGTTAGCGGTGATCCAGATGGCCGAGAAGTATTGGATACGCTCCGTCGGAGTTATTCATCGAACGGATCGAAGTCTTTCACTGGCGGCGAAAAAGTTCGTCGAGCTGCTGGGAAACCGAGACTATTGATGCCTGATCGCAGTAGCGGACTTGAGCAGGAGTTTTCTGCGAGATAAATGCCGCTTGGAGATGACTCATATCCGCTCAGTGAATTTGAAATTCGCCGACCGAAGCGGCTGCTGCAACATAAGTCATGGGCGTCGTCGGAGCCATTTCGTTTAGCGTATAGCGAAGTTTTTCGGCGATCCCTTCGGCTTCCATATATTCACGGCCCAGTAGACGGCGAAAACGCTTGTCCCGATTCTCGCCCGAAAGCTCTTTGAGCATCCCGCCGAGAAAAGATGTTACGAGCTCTGGCGCAAACTGTTTTCCGGCGTTTCGCTGCAGGTCATCGATCACATCTTTGGCCGGGCGGCGTGCCTTATACGGGCGATCGGTCGTCATAGCGTCGAATGAGTCCGCCAGATTAACGATCTTTGCGATGAATGGGATCTCACGGTCGAAAAGTCCGTCAGGATATCCTCTGCCATCAAGCCTCTCATGATGATATTTCGCAGCGAGGGGAACATCGGTAAACGGATGGTGTATCGGCTGCAGTATCTCAAAACCGACGGATGGATGTTTGTTTAGCTCGGCTGATTCCTTGGCGTTGATGCGATACGGAGCGTTGATGATCTTTCGTTCGACGGTTAGTTTTCCGACGTCGTGAAGATATCCGGCGACCGCCGCTCCTTCGACCTCGTCGCCACCCCAGCCGAGTTCGGAAGCAATGATCTCAGAAAACCTGCCGACACGGACCGAGTGGCCTTCGGTATATTTATCTTTGCAGTCGATCGCGGCTGCAAAGGCTTTGACCGTGTCGTGGTAAGTCGAGCGCATATCGTCGAACATCTTCCGGTTCTGCTCGGCATGCCGCTCGATCTCGGCCATCAGATTTCTTTGTGAGATCGCAACGCCGATGTGCTGCCCCATCGCACAGATGATCTCTTTTTCGTAGCTAGTGTAGGCCTCACCGGTAGCCTTTTCGCCTAAAAACAGAGCCCCGACGATCTCGTCGCGCACTACCAGAGGCAAGAAAAGCTGGAGATTTCGCCTTTCGAAACTCGCATCGTACACCTGGAAGAACGGCAAGGCCTTTGCATGGGCTATCTCGATCGGGTTCAATCCGTTCGTAAGAAACTGACGTTCATCCTCCGAGCATAGCGACAGGCTTAGCGGGAAATCGTCGCCGAGGCCACGTACCGCAAGCATATTGAGCTCATGTCCAAATCTCGAGTATCTGGCCACGGATCCCCGCATAATGCCGAGTGCTCCCGAGATCAGGTGTAACGATGTTCGGATCGTCTCCTGGAAATTATTCTTGTTCGTGATCTCCTGCCCAAGCTCGGCGAGAGCTCCGAATGCGTGAATCAACTTATTCGAGTGTTCAGCCATAAATCTCCGGTGTGCTATTCGATCACGACGTGGTTCGTAAGGCCAAGCATTTCAAACAGTTCGACCGTCTCGTCGTTGACCTCTGAAAAGACAACTCTTGCCCCTTTATTCGAAGCGGTGTCGATCACGCCTAATAAGATCGATATGCCAATGCTGTTGACGATCTCGGTATTCGCAAAATTAAGTTCGAGTTCTCGACAGCCTGTCTCGATGCGGCGCCGGCATTCGTGTTCGATCTTTTCACCGCTTAATTTATTAAGATAATTATCGGCAAATATTACAGATCGGTCAGAAACCGATTCAGACGACTCGCCTAGTGTCGTGGAGGTAGTGATCACCTAATTCTATTCCTTGTTTTATTTAGCTAGATCGCTCGAAGAAGCTACTTGAGCAATATGTTTAGCATAAACATTTGCATAAAACAACAAGAAAACGTGAAATTGTAGAAAAATTTATCAAGCGCAACTTGGCTGCACCGGAGCGTATCAATGCTTGTAGGGAATGCGCCCAAATTCTGCTAAGAGCGGCTTTAGATGGTTGATGATCGATCCGTGCGGCGGGCCGTTCGAGGCAACAATACCGTTGTGATTATGTACGTCGGGTCGATCATATCTAAGCGGGAGTCCAAAAAGATCGGTCATTTTTCCTCCAGCCTCTTCGAGGATGATCTGCGGAGCGCACGTATCCCAGAACTTCGTCCGTGGACTCGGATGAATGTACACATCTGCAGATCGAGAAGCGATGAGAGAAACCTTTAGGCCTACAGAGCCGCGACGGATCGTGTTCGTGAACCCGAAATGTTTGATTATCTGCTGCATTCGATTACTCGGGTGATTTCTCGAGACCGCGAGCCCTAGGTCTGCAAATTCTGTAGTATCTGATACCGAAACCCGTCGCGGTTTATCGGCACCGACTTGCGAAAACGTTCCGTGGCCGAGACGTGCGTGATCCAGAACGTTGTGGAACGGAAGAAGGACCACGCCAAGGACCGGGATACCGTTCTCGGCCAAACCGATCTGGACCGCAAAATCACCGTCGTGATTGACGAAACCCGCAGTGCCGTCGATTGGATCAATGATCCAGACCCGACGCTTCGAGATACGTTCATCGATGTCATCGAGTTCCTCCTCTGACAGTATCCCGTCCTCGGGGAAAGCCTTTGCTAGTCCTTCAACGATGATCCGACTCGCTTCGCGGTCGGCGATAGTTACGGGTTCGCGGAAATCGTTGAGTCCGACCTTTTCTTCGATCTCGAAACCGGCTTCATAAAATTCGATTATCCTCTCTCCGGCGGCGCGAGCGAGATCTATTGCAACAGCTAACTCTTTTTCGAGCATTGACTCTGAATTTATCACGCGACCGACGAAACCGTAAGGTTACAGCTTCTCTACCGGTTCGGTCAGGCCGCATCGCGGACAGGTCAGGATCGTCTGAGCAGCGTCGGCCCATTTAGCGAGTGACTGGTTTTCGAGCGTCGGCGAACTTGACTCGGATTCACCCTCGCTAAAGATGCGGGGCAAGGCGGATGTATCAGCTGCCGCTCGAGTCAACTCGCGTTCGCAATGACGACATATCCAACCGAACCCGGCGTTGTAGAAATCGTTGAGTTCGATCATAAGACTACATAAGACGGGCGGATCTGCCGCCAGAAGGCCGATCCGCCCTTAGACAGTTTTCAGTGCAGGATCCTATTGTAGAGCCCGCCGCGTTGGCCGAGTGGTCGGCGTTGCTCCGAGAAGCTTGATCGGCACGGTTACCGTTCGACCTGCCCGATAGACCTCAAAGTTAACTGTGTCGCCGATCTGCTTCTTGTCGAGCAAACGATAGAGATCGTCTAGGTCACCCAACTTCTGCCCTTCGGCTGATACCAAGATGTCTCCGATGGTCCCGTCGGCCCCTACCGAACGCAGTCCTGCACGTTCTGCTGAGCCGCCAGGCTGAACCTGGAGCACGAGCAAGCCGCTTTCGACCGGAACCCGGTAACCACGTTGACGCAGATCATCGACGGAAGGAAGAGACGCTCCCAGCTTTGGCCGGCGAACTTCACCGAACTGCAGGAGCTGAGGAATGATCCGTTTCGCAGTATTCGATGGCACCGCAAACCCAACGCCTACTGAGCCGCCCGCCGGCGAAAGGATCTGCGAATTGATACCGATCATCTTGCCAAACTTATCGAGCAAAGGCCCGCCCGAATTGCCCGGATTGATCGACGCATCGGTCTGGATCGCCGCGTCGATCGGCCGAGAAGGTGAGGTGGACGTCGCTCGAGAGCGGATCGGACGCTGAAGTCCCGAAATCACACCGGTTGTTAGGGTGCGATCGAGACCGAACGGATTACCGATGGCAAGCACTTTTTGGCCAACAACAAGCTTGTCGGAATCGCCGAGCGAGATGACGGTCAGATTCGGTGGCGGATTATCGAGTTTAATTATCGCGAGATCGGTGTCGGGATCGCCGCCAACTACGGAAGCGGGATAAGTTTTATCACCGCCAAAACTAACGGTCACCTTCTGAGCTCCTTCGATCACGTGATAGTTAGTGAGAATATTCCCGTTCGTGTCGATAACGGAACCAGAACCGTTTCCTTTGCCCTCCTGTACGTCGCCCCAGAAACCTTGTTGATAAGAGGTCGTATTGATGAATGCGACTCCGGGTGAGATCGCTTTATAGACGTCGATACTGTTTTGTTCATCACTGACTGTTGACGGATCGGAAATATTGACCGGTGCCGGGGCCGACTCTGCCAACGCGACGCCATTATTTGCCGTAGGCGGCCATAACTTATCAAGATTCAGGAGAAGAGCGGTCGCTCCCACAGCTATGAGTGCGGAAGCAAATGCGAGAAGAAATATCTGCCGAGCTGAGATCTGATATATAGGTTGCCTGTTCATAAAATTACATGCCTCACGCCAATAAAATATCAATTTTTTGATGCGTCAAAAACCCTCGCGAGTTGTGTAGATTTAGTTACGACAAAAAAACGCCCGATGTTTCCCTAAGGAGACAACGGGCGGTTTTTCTTCTCCAACTGGGAAACTAAACTGATAGACCAAAGACCTGCTCGTGAAACTCGGTCACATTCTCGATGGTAGTGTTCGAGACGACGCCGAAAGCGGCGAGCCCCGTAAATACGTGAACGCCCATCAACCCGATGTAAACTGCCAAAGCGATTGCCAGGCCGTAGCGAGCCATGGGCTTTTTGCCCCAGCGAATGAGAACGATCGCCGCAAGCAGGCCGATAACTATCTTTACGGCCAGAAACGGCCCATTTCCAATATCGAGAAGCACCGCCATCAACTGGTTACCTTCTGTCGCGACCCCGCTTCGTACCCAAACGATCGTTAATAAAGCGTCGAGCAAATTGAGTGCAAAAAGCAAAAAGGTTGGTGCGAACAGCTGCATAAATTAAAGGGCTTCTCCTTATAATAAACCTTGTTTAACGATTCTCCTAAATGACTTGACCCCCGGGTTTTAAACCGGGGGCCACGCCAGGATTGGAGATTGTGTGAACTAACTTACGTCCAGAGGATACGTTCAATCGAGGCCGAGTTTCAGGAAAAATCTGCAAGGCGCGTCCCAAATATTTGTCCCCGGGTACAAGCCCCCTCTGTTGGGCAATTTGATGAGTAATCCACTCGTTGGATAGGAGGGGCGTTGTCGCTATGGTTCCCCTCCTGGACAGGAGGGGTGGCAGCCGCTTTTGGGCTGACGGGGTGGTTGAGATGTTTGGGATTGAGCATCCTCGAGGGTACGTATCGTTCGTGCATGTTTTCGCTTTGCGTCCCAAACTTTCCCGGTGTCTGTTCTTGTTTGTGGTACCTAACCCACTCAACCACCCCGCCCGAAGCGGGCACCCCTCCTGTCCAGGAGGGGAATTGTTGCTTGGTTCCCCTCCTGGACAGGAGGGGTGGCAGCCGCTTTGGGCTGACGGGGTGGTTGAAATGGTGGGGATTGTTCATTTTGAACTGTACGAAGTGTCGCGTCGTCGTCGCTTTGCGTCCCAAACTTTCGCGGTGTCTGTTCTTGTTTGTGGTACCTAACCCTCTCAACCACCCCGCCCGAAGCGGGCACCCCTCCTGTCCAGGAGGGGAGTTGTCGCTTGGTTCCCCTCCTGGACAGGAGGGGTGGCAGCCGCTTTGGGCTGACGGGGTGGTTGAGGGGATGGGGGTTGTTCATTTTGAACTGTACGAAGTGTCGCGTCTCCGTCGCTTTGCGTCCCAAACTTTCGCGGTGTCTGTTCTTGTTTGTGGTGCCTAACCCACTCAACCACCCCGCCCGAAGCGGTCGCTGCATTGTCGCTTTGCGTCCCAGAGTTCGCGGTGATTGTTTCTGTTCGCAGTGCCTAAACACCTCAACCACCCCGGCCGAAGCGGGCACCCCTCCTGTCCAGGAGGGGAGTTGCATGGATGCGTCCCAGAAATCTTGGTACGTTTGCCGCTAGTTCGGCATCCCTGTGCGTTGCCTCTGGAAGGCTCCGTAGGAGTCTACTGTTTGTAGCAGCGGATCATGACAACCGAACGCGGAGCCCCATTTGGGGCGGCCTTTGGGTGTTGGTTTAGGTCGCTCCTACGGAGCTTTGATCCTGATTTCGATCGGCTTGCTACAAACAGGACGCTCCCATCGGAGCTGAAGAACTTGGGAGTCGAGGCTCACCCCGCGAGAGCAACCGGCGGGCAAGCCCGCCTCTGAAGTGTGTTAGCGGTTGATCGGGGGAACTTTGCGTCCCAGGATCTCGGATTGTCAAAGATCAAGATCGTCAATTAAGAATTCAAAATTAGAAAGTCAAACAGTGAGGGCTAAACGAGGTGATCCGCGTGGTTGGGCGAGGAATCTGGGGTCAGTACCGGGAACGATAGTGACCGGGGTTCTTGAACACTCAAGACCACGACGAGAAGTCGGAACGACGTAGATGCCGTACACCGAGTCTCCAACCATGCGTCCCAAAACCCCACCCGCTACCGCAGATGGTACTGACCCGCCGCGGCTGGCTCGCGGTGTTGTGCGTCCCAAAGACCCACCCGCTACCGCAGGTGGTACTGACCCGGAGCGCCGGGCCCGCGATGTCGAGCGTCCCAAAGCCCCGCTACCTAAGGCGGACGCGGAGCGGCGGCCTCGCGGTGTAGCGAATTCCAGATCCCAGCCCGCTGCCGCAGATAGCACTGCATCGTGAGCGGTCGCTGACGACTCAAACACGTACCACGGCCCGAAGCGGTCTTTGATGAGCTCTTCGCAGACGCTTTCGACAAATGCTAGCTTTTTGTCGGGGGCGTACTGCGGAAGTTTGACTGAGATGTTCGAGGGGGAATTGCAAATGGTACAGGTGTTCATGCATAAGACGCTACACGAACTCTCGCGAAATTGAAATGCTATTCCGCACGAAATGGCCAATAACGCAAAGAATGACGCAAAATGCGTGAAATAGTTTTTTCGAACTCGGCGCGGCTGAATAGATATACTTTTCTCCCGCAAAGATTAGGAGCCACAACGACACCAAGATCTTGAAAAGGTTCCAAAGCACACGAGTCTTAGCCACCTTAAAATGTTTGGGGCTGTGATCGATCGATCATTCGAGGCCTACAAAATCTAGGTCCGTCAGGTTTTGGTTTACAGTTAATATCTTCGGTGCGAACCGGTAGCGTTTTGAGCTTGCACTGAGTGTTATCGACTCGCCGGCCCGGACATTATCAAAATTGTAGACTCCAAAAGAACTGGTGGTTGAGGTGCGCCTCATGCCTAGTGGGTCGGTGAGCACAACGATGGCGTTCCTCAAGCCCTGGCCGCCCGGCGTCAGAACCCGGCCGGTTATCGTAAAGGTCAGCGACGGGCACGTATTAAAAGTGTCGGGAGTCGGCAGTTCAAGGCGGTACGGTGTCGTATTTCGCTCACCGCCGAAGCTGTTTGGGCAGCGCTGCATCGAGACAGCCGTTGAAGTGCCATCGGCGTTCTCGTTTATCTGCGGCTGACCTGGATTGAGCAGCACGAGCAATTCGGAATCGTCGGGATCGTCAGTGTCAAAAACTATGGCATCGCGCAGGTTTTCGGTTGTTACCAGACTTCCGGGCAGGAAATCGGTGTCGTCACCAAAAAAAACGGCGATGGCATCAGCTCCGTTCTGCAGTGTATTGCCCGGAATAACTATATCCACGCCAGGCACTCCCGCACCGCCGATCGTAAAATAGCCCGAGGCATTTGTTTGGCGGCCATCTAGGTCAAAAGCCTGATATGACCGGTTAGTTTCCCCATCATAGAGAACAACTACGTGGCCATCCAGCGAAACCGGGCCGGCTGCTGTGCCGGATGTCACCCGGCCAAATAGCTCGATAAACTCGTTTTCGTCGGTTCCTCCGCTATCCGAATCGACCTCATTAACGATGAGCGATATCGGCGTAGAAGGTGTGGGGGGAACATCGTCGTTAATTATTGTACCTAAACCGGTTCCGTCGCCGATCGTTGCGCCGATCGGGTTAAAAAGGTTGATCGTGAACGTCTCATTCGGTTCAACGCGCCGATCGCCGACAACACTAACGTTGACCGGTGCGGTCGCCTGGCCTGGTTGAAATGTGACCACGCCTACGGCTCTCAAATAGTCAGCAAAAGGCATTGGGAAAGGCCCGCCGCCGGTGGTCGCGGATCCGCCGAGCGTCTCGTAAGATGCCGACGACGCATTGTTTAGCGGGCCGTTTCGAGTCACGGTAAATGTGAACGCTGTGAGCCCAAAATTCCCTTCGTCGAGAGCGACGTCGTTGACGGAGAGACTGGGAAAGGCGGGGGTCGGTGTAGGGGTTGGCGTCGGTGTCGGCGTGGGTGTTGGCGTCGCAATTCCCGTTGATGTTACCTCAAGAAAATCCAGTGCGATCCACTCGTCTTCGCCCGCTGCGTTAGTCGTAATTATCCTGATCTGGACGAGAGGCTGGTTGTTGACCGACGCGGGCAGGTCTCCGCCCATGATGGCGACCTGCGTACAGAATCCAGGCCCCTGCGTAACATCCGGAACAAACTCATTCGGTAGGTTGGTAAAATTGCCTGTATTTCCAACTCTAAACTGAGTTACTGCGAACTGTACCGCATTGCGATCTGAACAGTCGATGTCAAGAACAGCGTATTTGACCTCTATACCGCTTCGGCCTGTGGTGTTGACATTTAGGAGCAAAAAAGCGGCATCGACCGAGTCTGATGTGCGTACGCCAATGGTTGGGTAGAAAAACGGGTTTCCCTGAGCGTCAGGGTGAAGTTCTACAATTCCGTCGGCGACTGTTGGGTTTACCACTTGGTTGGGAGCCACGTTAAGACTGTTGGTGGTCGTGCCCGCACCAAAAGAGTCGCCGAGAATTGTCCGAGGATCAACGCCAGCCGTGGCAACGACCGGGTTCTGCATTATGTAGCCTTCGATACCCGGCACACCGGACCAGTCGTTCGGATTGGTGATAAGGCCGTTATTTGTCCAATCTTGTAGGAATGGAAGAGGCTGGGCAGTGCTATTCAGCAAATCGAAGGGGGCTCGATTCTGTTTGAGTGTAAAGATCGAATGCGGAGCTAATGGCGATGCAGCTGCGGCCCGGGCGCTATCGTCTTTCCCAAGGCTCCCGGCAGCCGCGAAGGCAGCTACGAGCAGGGTGAGAACGATCGCAATTTTTCCAAATCCGCCCCTAAGCCTGTCTATCGCTGGTGTTCTCATCTTTCTCGTGCTCCTTTATTAATTGGTCTATCTGATCGCCGTTCTGATCTGCGGGTACGGAAAATACGGTCTCGTGACCGCATTTCTCGCAGGCTCTTGCGGAAGATCTTCGGGAATGCCGGACCGTGAATGTCTCACTCGTTTCGACTGTATATTCGAGCGTTCGCATCATCGCGATAAATTTCATATTGATTTCGCGCTTATAGCTGGGCTAGAATCCGCGATATTCGAAGGTTATTTGTAAGTGCATCAAAAAGTCCTTCGCAAAATCCGAAATTTCGCCGAAAATCCTTGATAAATCAGTGATCGAGCGTCCGGCAAAGCGTTTTTACGAGTTCGATGAATTTCGCATCGATCTGGAAGAGCGCCGCCTGCTTCGCAATGAGCGGCCGGTCCACCTTGGCCCCAAGGTATTCGATATCCTGCTTGCTCTCGTCGAAAATCGTGGCCACACGGTAGAAAAGGGCCAATTGTTTCAACGTGTCTGGGCGGATGCGTTTGTTGAGGAAGGCAGTCTTAACCGAAATATTTCAACGCTTCGAAGAGCTTTGAACGAGGACGCGAATGATCCGCGATGGATCAAGACGGTGCCGAAACGCGGTTATCGATTTGACGGCAATGTTCGCGAGGTCATCGAGGAGGACGAACAAGTCATTGTCGAGAGGCGGACGAGATATAAGGTTTCCGTCAGGGAAAGTACCGAGATTCGTACCGGCTTCTCGCGTTGGGCTTTGATAGCTTCGGCGATAGGTGGGATGGTCTTGATCTTCGGAGCGGCCTGGTCAATCCTTGGCCCGCCGACAAGCGATGCCAATGCTGCTGCATCGACAGCTCCAAATAAAGCGAGAAAAACGGAGGCTCAAGAACTATACACAAAAGCAAGAGCCCTCTGGCAGAACCGCTCGGTCGAGGGCCTATATCAGGCGACGGTCGATCTCGAGCGGGCGGTGATTCTGGATCCTGATAATGCTCTTGCTCATGCGGCACTTGCCGATTGTTACGCTTTTGATGTGATGAACTGGAAAAGGGCTGAATCAACAGCCCATCGTGCGATACAACTCGCCCCCGAGCTGGGTCAGCCATACGCGACGATCGGTTTTATAAGGACATTTTGGGAGCGGAAACTTAATGAGGCGGAGCCGTATTTCAGGCAGGCGATCCTACTGCAGCCGGATTATTCCACGGCCCACCAGTGGTACGCGATCAACCTTACGGCGAGAAGCCAGGGAGGAAGCGGGCTCGCTGAGATAATGCGAGCCGCTGAACTCGAGCCGAATTCAGCCGCGATCAACGCTGATCACTGCCACATTTTATATCTGTCGCGAAAGTTCGACCTGGCGGTCGAGCAATGCAGAAAAACCCTTCAGATCGATCCGGATCTGCTGGCTGCTAATCGCCACCTCTACGAGATCTACAGTGAAAAAGAGATGTACCCCGAGGCCATCGAGGCTTTTTTCAGGGCTGAAAAGCTCAATATGACGACGCAGATATCTCCCGGCCCGCTGGAAAGGCTTAGAAAAGTTTACGAAATACATGGCATTCGCGGATTTTGGCGGGAACGGATAGCAATGCTAAAGGCTTCCGACACTCCGGCTGCCTACGCAATAGGCCAGTACTACGCTCGCTTAGGCCGATCTGATGAGGCGCTTGATTGGTACGAGCTTTCGTCGAAAGGTCAGGAATTTGATCATATCTTCTTTGCCGTTGACCCGGTCAATTCGGAACTATTGGTCAAGCAAAGGGCTCGCGAGCTGGCTAGATCGCCCGCGGATCGCTGAATGTGGAGTTCAGGCTAACGGATATTTCTTTACCTTTTTAGGGAATCGGAATAAAATTCTCTTAGGTAAGGCAACGGTTGGTAATTTGGGCTCATCTCAGCCGGAGACGAAGTTATACAATCCGACGTAAACTCTGTATTTGGGAGTGCTTATGGAACCACATTCGGCGGTGATCGAACAGGATGTTCTGGGATTTGGTGTTCCAGCTCTAGTTGTTTCTGACGTTGCGGAGAGCCAGCTAAAGCGGGATCTTCAGACTTTGACGTTCGATGGTTCGGCTCCGGATATCGAGCTTTGCCGGCTGGCAGCGGGTGGGAATTTGGCCGCGTTTGAGCTGATCTATGAGCGGTATCACCGTCGGACGTATTCGCTTTGTCTTAGAATGACGAATAGTCAGACCGAGGCTGAGGACCTGACGCAGGAAGTTTTTATTCAGCTTTTTCGCAAGATCGGCAGTTTTCGCGGGGATTCGGCGTTTTCAACGTGGCTGCACCGCTTGACGGTAAATCAGGTGCTCATGCACTTCCGCCGCCGGAGTGTCAAAAATGAGCGCACGTCAGAGGATGGCGAAATGCCCGAGCAGATCGTTAGCGGCTCGGCAAATCCTAACCGTATGCAGGTCGTGGATCGCATCGCGTTAAAGAATGCTATCGCGGAGCTTCCACGTGGATACAGGAATGTCTTTATCCTGCACGATATCGAAGGTTTTGAGCATGAGGAAGTGGCAAGGCGGATGGGAATCTCTGTCGGCACCTCGAAATCACAGCTTCACAAGGCACGTTTGAAACTTCGCGGCCTTTTGGTCAAGCAGAAAGATTAGAAATATATTTGATCGTAAGTCGGACACGAACAGGGGAAACGTTGTTCGTGTTTTTTATGCCGATATTACTTACGTTAGAAAGGCAACGTTAAGGCGGTCTTGAGTAATCTATAAGGTTGTGAAAAGAGCGTTTTAGGAACGATTTTGAGTAGGAATGAATTGCGAAGAGTGTAAAGGACTGATCAGCGTCTTTATAGACAACGAGCTTGCCGAGCCTGAGGCCGAGCAGGTAAGTACGCATTTGTCCGTTTGCGCCGAGTGTGCCGCTGTTTGTGAAGATCTTTCATCGATCCTCTGTTCGTTTGACGCGGATGAGCCGATAGACGCTGTACCACCCAATTCTCAGGCACTGTGGTGCAGAATTAACAACGTTATTGAGGGTGAAATACGATCTTCTGAGCCGCAGCAGCCCGTCGAACCGGAACGCGGTAGATCGTGGCAGTTATCGTTTTTCCAGCTTTCAGCGGCAGTTTTGTGCGTCGCTGTGATCAGTTCGCTTTTGACAATAGTCGCGGTCCGCAATTACACGCAGCCTCCGGTCGATGATTTTACGACTCGCTCAGCGTCGACCCAGACAACCATCGAAAAGCTGCTAAGCCGCGTTGGCCTGATCGAAACGCCGGTGGAATCTCGTATGGCCCGCCTTAAAGAACAGCAGGCGGCGATCGATTACTGGAACTCGCGCGTCAACGCACGGCGTGCACAGTGGAACCGCTCGACCCGCGAGGCATTTGATAAGAATTTATCAGTGATCGAAGAATCGGTGCAGGACTATACAAAGATCCTTCAGCAGGACCCGGACGACGAGCTTTCCGGCGAAATGCTCGACGCCGTCATGACCGAGAAGATGAATCTGCTCCGTGATTTTGCCGATCTTTAGTTGTTTTTTGTAATGATCGTAAGAGTTTTCAGACAAGTCGGGCGGCTCCGCCCAGCGAAAACTACGACGCTGTTAGCCGTAGTTTTTTTGTTGTTTGCTTCCGCCGTGGCAGCGAACGCACAAAAGCGTTTTTCCCGTACCTATCCTGCGGGCCAGGACGTTCGGTTGCAGTTGATGAACAAGACCGGCACCGTGACGGTCGAAGGCTGGAACCGTCAGGAAGTCGCTATATCGGCTAGCATGGAAGCCCCGGCGGCCACCATCGCTCCGCAGAATCTGAGCGATACGATCGTCATCAATCTGCTAAAAGACAATCAGGGACGCGAGACGGGAAACGTGAATTTTGTCATCAGGGTCCCGTACAATTCGAAGGTCGATATCGAGACACGCATCGGGAATCTGCAGGTTTCGAACGTGCGGAGCAGTCTCGTTCGTGCCCACATCTCGAGTGAAGGCGATATCATTCTGACGAATATCTACGCCAAGGCCGTGTCCGCCGAGAACGGGATCGGCGATATTTTTTTCGACGGTGAGATACAGGAAGGCGGCGGGTATAGGTTCGCCTCGATGAAGGGAACGATCAGCCTGCGAATCCCATTTACCTCTTCCTTCAAGTTGGTCGCTACCGCACCTTCGTCAAGGAATATTGCCCTCGGTGCATTTGATAACGCAAACCTGAATCGCGTAAGCGACGGCCGCCGGGTTATTGGCAGTTTTAACGGCGGTGCCGCGACTGTCACCGTAACTAACCAGCGGGGCGGCATCGGGTTTTATTCGCGCTAGCCGAGAATGCTTCCCGCCTTCCGCTTTTCCGATTTTTATTGACTCCTACACCTCATAGGCATACTATTGAGCTGTCGGCTTCTCCTGCCACCAACCAGATCATGCACAAAAAACGATCCTTGCTATTAGCGTTCGCTTTCGTGGCGCTGTCGCTCTCAGTATCTTCGCAAACGCCGGACTTGGGCACTAAACGAACGGTGACCAAGACCGATCGTTTCGATTTCGGTGCAGGCGGAACGATAACTGTTGCCGGAGCACCGAATGGATCGATCAAGATCGTTGGCCATGCCAAGAATGAGGTCGAACTCGTTGCCGAGATCGAGCTCCAGGCCGCAAATGAAGCCGATCTCTCGAGGATCGCAGAAGTTACGGGATTTACGCTTGAGGAGACTACAGCTAACGTGCGGGTGATATCGGTCGGGTCGCACAATAAGTTCGGGCTGAAGAAACTGCCCAAGAATTTTCCGAAGCATCTTCTTACCCTGCCATTTACGATAAATTACACGCTCTCTGTCCCGCGATATTCTGACCTGGAGATCGATGGCGGCAAAGGCGATCTGGCGATCGAGGGCGTCGAGGGATCGATCCGCGTTAACTTTCTCGAATCGAACGCAAAGGTTAACGTCGTCTCAGGAAACACGATGGTGATGATCGGAAGCGGGTCGCTCGATGTTGTTTTCGGCGGACGAGGATGGCGCGGCCGCTTGGCAGATATCCAGATCGCAAAAGGCGACCTCAGCATCGCTTTACCGACAAACCTGAGTGCGGAGATCGATGCCAGCGTTCTGAGAAGCGGTTCGATCGAGAACTTGTTCCCTGACCTCAAGCCCCGCGACCGCAGGGTGATCTTCACCGAGAAGAATATTGCGGCAAAGGCAGGCGTCGGGGGAGCACCGATGAAGTTTACCGTTGGTGAAGGGAACATTCGGCTGACAAAACTTACTCAGACGCTTTAGCCGCTCGCGAAAATTGGTCGTTCGAAATTTGGGTGATAAACTTACGGAAGTTTTTCACCCTTCTTGCATTTTATATGACGATCAAATCAGACATTTGGCTGAGGCGGATGGCGGAAGATCACGAAATGATCACGCCCTTTTTGCCTAAGCTCCTTCGCGAGGTCGACGGTAACCGCATCATATCTGCGGGTTGTTCAAGCTATGGTTACGACATGCGTTTGGCGGACGATGGCTTTCGGATATTCTCATCCGTCCACGGCAAAGAGATCGATCCGAAACGCTTCGACGAGCAGATGTCGCTTATCGAACCGCAGACGCACACCGCAGACGATGGAGCAAAGTACTACCTGCTCCCGCCACACCACTACGGCCTCGGCGTGACGGTCGAGACCTTCAAAATGCCGCGAAACGTGACTGGCGTCGCTCTCGGCAAATCGACCTACGCTCGTGCGGGACTGCTTGTAAATACCACGCCGCTTGAGGCGGGCTGGACTGGCCGCCTCGTCGTCGAGATCGCCAATCTAGCCAATTTGCCGCTACGCGTCTACATCAACGAAGGCATCGGCCAGATCCTGTTTTTCGAATCCGACGAAGACTGCGGCGTCTCATACGAAGATCGGGGAGGGAAGTATCAAGGGCAAACGGGGCTGACTTTCGCAAAAGTATAGGTGGGTAGCACTTACACATTCATGCCGGCAGGTTTCTCGACTAACCTGTAAGGATAAGTTCAACATTATGGCGGTTTCGATGGACCGCCAACAATAAGGCCAACTAGCGGCCTTTTTTCTTGTGTCCGGTTATCCAGACTATTTGCGTCTATCAGGACAGGGGTATAGAAGTATGTTGCCCCGAATTAAACTCAGATAGGAGCAAATCATGAATACAAATAAAATTGTTAACGGACTAAATACGGAACAGCTGAACGGAACGGTCGATGCCATCAAGAAAGACCCGACTATTGCTCGTTTTCAATGGCGGGCACGAAATCGGTGGATCGATGGAGGCGAGAACCGAACCACGATCCGGGAGTTTTATGGCGCCGGACAGGAGGACACGTCTCGAAATGAACCTTGGGAATTTGTAAACGGCGAACCGCCGGTGCTGCTCGGTAACAACGAAGGTGCTAATCCTGTGGAGTTTCTTCTCCACGCGCTTGCTGGTTGTGTGACGACGACTTTCGTCCTTCGCGCAACGGCGAGGGGCATAAATATCAGGTCGATCTCGACTACCCTGGAGGGTGACATGGACCTGCAGGGTCTACTGGATCTGAATGACGCGGTGTCGCCGGGTTATGAGCAGATCCGGGTCAAGATGGATATCAAGGCTGATTGCACCGATGAAGAACTCGACGAATTACTAGCGTTCTCGCGGGAACACTCGCCGGTTTGTCAGAGTGTTTGCCGTCCGGTGCCGGTCATTGTCGAACGAACTATGTCGGTAACTGCATAGCTGCCGGGTTTCACTGCAAGTATCGCGGTGCGGTCGTTAGCGACCACACCGCGATCACTTTCTTGTGCCTCATGGTAAATTAGTCTCTATGAAACTTCACCTTTGGCTCGGCTCTGCGTTGCTGGTTTTTAGCGGCTGTGTTTCCAGCATTAATGGTCAACAGGCTTCGCGCCCTCGTACACGCGATGTAGGAATCCAGATCGGCATTCTTCCGACCGGACAAAACAACGCGATCACGGACGTCTCAGGGATTACCGTTGGGCAGACAACGATCATTCGGGGGGCAAATATCCGTACCGGCGTAACGGCCATCATTCCACACGGCGGGAATTTGTTTCAGGAGAAGGTGCCGGGTGCCGTTTTTGTCGGAAATGGGTTTGGTAAGTTGGCGGGTTCGACGCAGGTCAATGAACTGGGTGAGATCGAGACGCCGATCTTGCTTACATCAACGCTTTCAGTGCCGAAAACTGCGGATTTTCTGATGGATTACATGCTCGCTCTACCGGGTAATGAGAACGTTCGCTCGATCAATCCGCTCGTTGCCGAGACAAATGACGGCGGACTGAATGACGGAAGAGGACGGCATATTACCCGCGACGATGTTTTCAATGCGATCAAGGCCGCAAAAGGCGGAGCGGTCGAGGAAGGTTCGGTCGGGGCTGGAACGGGGACGGTTGCTTTTGGATGGAAGGGCGGAATAGGAACATCGTCGCGAAAGCTGCCGGAATCACTGGGCGGATACACGCTCGGGGTTCTCGTACAGTCAAATTTCGGCGGAGTTTTGATGGTCGATGGTGTGCCGGTTGGGCAGGAATTGGGCAGGTTTTATCTGAAAGACGCTTCGTCGGCGAAGTCTATCGCTGCGGGCCATCGTGATCCAGCCGTTGAGTCCGCACCGCCCGCTTACGCAGGCGGTTCTGACTTGGCTGACGGTTCGATCATCATTGTGATCGCGACGGACGCTCCCCTTGATCATCGACAGTTAAAGCGGATTGCGTCGCGTTCGATGGTCGGGCTCGGGCGGACCGGTTCGTCGATGACGAACGGGAGCGGCGATTATGCGATCGCTTTTTCGACGCAGAATAGGATGAAAGCCTCCGAGTCAAAGAGAAGTGTTACCGTAGTCGGAAACGACGCGATGTCGCCGCTGTTCCAAGCGGTGATCGAAGCCACCGAAGAGGCGATAATAAATTCGCTTTTCAAGGCAACTACGGTGACCGGGAACGGCCGAACGGTTGAAGCCCTGCCTCTCGATAAGATCCGCGAGATAATGAAGAAGTTCGGGCGAAGTTTGAATTAGGCCTCCTCTTCGGATCAAAAAAATAGCTAATAGCTCTTAGCAAGCGAGCTATTAGCTAATTTTCTTTATCCCGGCAACCCCTAAACGGTACCATCGTCCGTGCCGGAATCGAAGGTCGTCGGAGCAGCGGCTGATGCGTCGAAGCCGGTATCGACGGCTGACATGTCATACCCTCCGCCGACGTCGACAGCGGACGACGGATCGACATCATAAACTGGCGAGACCGGATCGGCCTGGGCTGCATACGCGTCAGCCGATTGCTGATAACCTGCGGCGTTGTCCATGCTGCTTTGGGCTGCGTCCGTGTTGCCTTGCTCGGCATACCACTCGGCGTTGCCGGCAAAATATTCTGCGTTTTTCTCGTCGTGAACCGCGTTACCGAGGTTGTAAGCGTCCTGATCCGCCTGTCCGGTATGATCGCTGCCGCCAGCCATGTAATCGGCGTCGCTTATTGCGTAGCCCGCGTTCAGGGCATCTTCTTTAGCGGCCTCATAGTCGCCTTCGGCGATGTGTTCTGCCTGCTGCGTTCGGTAATCTTCGGCTACCTCCTGCCTGTAAGCCGCATTCTCGAGGTCTTGGGAATCGGAGGCTCCTAACATCGAGTTATCACCCGCTGCCCAGGCTTCATTCTCCGCGACCTCGCGAGCCTCAGCTGCCGCCGCGTAGTCTCCGCGTGCGACAAATTCATCGGCCGAAGCCTGAGCATCGCGGGCAGCGTCAGCGTGTATCTGCTGATCAGCTTCTTCTGTATTCAACGAATTGTCCGGCTCCGATTCAGACGCGGGCGTTTCGCCGTATGCCGGAGCGTCAAACAGCGGCTGTGCGACGCTGTCATCGGTCGGCTGATCGGAAAAAGTTTCGGTGTATTCGGTCGTCTCAGTCTCCGTTATTGGGAATCCGTCCTCGCCGACCGTGAATTCTATCGAATTGGTCGAGATCTCCTCTTCGGTCGGAAGTCCGCCTTCCATCGTGGCGGCATCGTCGGTTTCGGCATCAACTTCAGCATCGATGACCGTTTCGAATTCGCCATCGCCGTCGGCATCGAAATACGCGGTGTCGATCTGGCCGTCGCCGTCCGTATCTTCGCCCATCGCGTCGATCTCGCCGTCTCCGTCGGTGTCCATGACGATCACATCGAGCTTGCCATCGCCATCTGTATCGGCCGAGGCTGCATCGATCTTGCCATCGCCGTCGGTATCGCCGACGACCATGTCGACCTGTCCGTCACCGTCTGTGTCCGTGCCTCCGGCGTCGATCTTGCCGTCGCCATCGGTGTCGGCGAGGAATACCTCGGCATTCGCGTCCTCGCCATCAAAAAGGGCCTGAACGATCTCGCCCGCGACGCTCGCGTCTTCGGCCGAAGCAGTGGAAATATCAAATTCGGCCTCGTTGCCGTCGGCATCTACCTGCGTTATCGTTACCTGATCTTGTTCATTCGCCATAATTCTGGTTCTCCTGTTTCATTTTTGCCGGAGCAGCCATTGGCTTAGCCGGTTTACTTCTTTTGGTGACTACGGTTATCTTGCCGCATTTTGGGCTCGGACATTTTGCCGGAAGTTTGGTCTTACCGGCGAGGGCTGACATAGGGATCCGCATCGGAGTTTGGCAGGCCGAGCATTTAATTCGCAGATCGGACGCAGGCTGCTTTGCCGCAGGCTTTGGATCCGGCTTTTTGGGTGCGGCTTGAGCGAGAGTGTCGCGTATCTGGCGAAAAGCCTGCTGATACTCGGGACTTTGAGCAAACTGGCTGAGCAGCTTAAGCCGCGGGCCGATGTAAGGAGTCGAGGTTGTCGTGAGTTCGGAAAGCCGAAGCATATCGCCAGGATCTTCGCGTTGCTGCTCGAGCCAAGCCTCGATATTGATCTGTTTGAAGATGAACGACGATTTCAGTGACCATGAAAGCAGCGTTCGCCGGGCGATATCCTCGCTTCCGACAGCCAGCAATCCCGCACGGTCAGCCGTGATCTCAGCCTGACGGGCCCAGGCGAGGAGCGGCATTTCTATCGCTCCACCGACGAGTGCCGACGGGCTCAAGATCGCGTTGAAGATGCCGCCAGCCATAAAGCCTTTTGACTGGCCCTGCTCACCCAGGAAGAAACGGATAACGGTTTTCCAGAGTGCATGGCCCGCCTTGCAATGGCCCATTTCGCGGGCGAGCAGGTAGAGCATGTCGATGCCCGCAAAATTCCCCGCGACCGCTGAACCGAGCACGATGAACGAGCTTTTGTCTGTGCCGAAAGTGAGACAATCCCAAGGCCGTTCTCCTGAAAGATAAACGTCCGGCATGTGGGACATGCCCAGGATCCTCGCGGCCCTTACGGCCGGGCCAAAGATGTGCGGCATCTGCTTTTCGCCAAGCAAGATGCCGTTAAAAGAAACCTCGATCCAGCGACGCCCAACTTTCTCGGAAACCGCTTTTGCAGCCGCATTCAATGGCGTCATCGACCGCAAAGCCGCCATCGCCTTGGCGTCCGCGGCCCATGCGAATGCCGAATTGTGAACCGTGTAGCCCGGAACGAGCGGCCTGAGCCAGCGGCATTCTTTACAAACGACAACCGAGGCAGCGAGCCCGCTTCCGTCTCCGCCGCAGGTTCGGCATGTAGGCTGCGGAGTGTATTGAGGCTGCGGCTGATACCCGATGACCGGCGGCGGAGGCTGCGGCCGAAATTGCTGTGGCGGCGGAACAGCTGCCTGAGGCATTACCGGAGGCAAAACGGCAACACCGCAGTAAATGCAGAACTTCGTTCCGGCAGCCGGTTGCTGATGGCCGTTGGGACAAATCGGATTTCGAGCGTTGTCGGCCATTTTAATAAGCTGAAGCGGACGAGATCAGTCCGAGGAAAAACCAGATAACGTAAAAGATAATGTGGCCAAGCGTTGCCACGATCCCGCCCCACAGCCCGATGGTCGCCATCATCTTATTGCCGGCGGGAGCCCGCCCGTTTTTGATCGCGTCGAGTTCCATCCAGCCGAGGATCGCCGCCGGGATGCCGAGTATCGGCCCGCAGCACAAGAACCCGGCGATAGCGAGGATCATCGAGATCATTGCTTTCTGCGATTCCGGAGCAGCGGCTACGTACGCCTGTCCGCCGATCGCCGGCCCGCCGCCGGCCCCGCCAATTACCGGCCCACCCGCCTGATCCTGCGGCCAGGAAGGCCGGTTCGATGGAACCGCGACCGGGCCAAGCTGCGAAGCACAATTGTGGCAAAAAGCCGCCTCTCCGGGGTTTGAAAGTCCACATTTTGGACAAACTTTGGTCATATTTAGATTTATGCTCTACGATCTGCGGACAACCTGGCCGCAAAACGGAAATCGATCAGTGCCTCAAGTAATAAAGCGTAAAAACGCCGCGAAAACTGACAAACTATTTTTCCTATGCTGGTAGAATATCTTAACTGCAAACGATCTAAAAGTTTTTTCGAAGGGAATGACAAAACTCGAGAATTATATAAACGGTGAAATGGTGCCGCCGACAAGCGGTGCGTATCTCGACAACTACGACCCGTCGATAGGCGAGGTTTATTCGCTCATCCCGGATTCGGACGAACGTGACGTCGAGAGGGCGGTTTTGGCAGCAAAAACCGCTTTTCCGGGCTGGTCGAACACGTCTGCTGAGGCGCGGCACGATATCTTGATGCGGATCGTATCCTTGATCGAACGGGATCTCGAGGCACTGGCTTTGGCGGAATCGGTAGATCAGGGCAAGCCGGTTTCGCTCGCCCGCAGCGTCGACCTGCCGCGAGCGATCGCAAACTTTAAGTTTTACGCCACCGCGGCGATGCATACCGCGAACGAGTCACACGACAGCGTCGGGCAAAACGCGATCAACTATACTTTGCGCCAGCCGCTCGGCGTGGTCGGCTGTATTTCGCCGTGGAATCTGCCGCTTTATCTTTTCACTTGGAAGATCGCACCGGCGTTGGCTGCCGGCTGTACGGTCGTTGCGAAACCGAGTGAGGTGACCCCGATGACGGCGTATCTTCTCTCAAAACTCTGTTCAGAGGCGGGCTTGCCCGCCGGTGTGCTAAACATCGTCCACGGCCTCGGCCCCAAGGTAGGCTCGGCAATCGTCGCCCACCCCAATGTAAAAGCCATCTCATTCACCGGCGGCACGAAAACGGGGGAAGAGATCGCCCGGGTTGCGGCTCCGATGTTCAAAAAGCTGTCGCTGGAACTTGGCGGCAAGAATCCGAATATCATCTTTGCCGACTGCAATTACGAGGAAATGCTGGCGACAACCGTCCGCTCGTCGTTCTCAAATCAGGGCGAGATCTGTTTGTGCGGCTCGCGAATATTCATCGAGCGGCCGCTGTACGAGCGGTTCAAAAAAGACTTTGTCGAGCGTGTTTTCGCCCTAAAGGTCGGAGATCCCCGAGAATCCGACACAGACGTCGGGGCGATCGTCTCGAAACAGCATTTTGACAAGATAATGTCGTATATTGACCTCGCGAAGGCTGGGGGCGGAACGATATTGACGGGTGGACGCATGTCAGAACTCCCTGCGTTAGCGGGGGGCAAAAGACACGCGGTGGATGGAACGTCGATCGAAACATCCAACGTTCGCTTTGGCGAGGCTCCATTGCCACCCGCTTACGCAGGCGGTTCTGACCGGCTTGGTGGCTGGTTCATTGAGCCGACCGTCATCGAAGGTCTACCGCACGATTGCCGCACCAATCAGGAAGAGATCTTCGGCCCGGTGGTGACGATCATGCCGTTCGAGACTGAGGACGAGGTTTTAGGTTACGCAAACTCCGTACGCTACGGCCTTTCGGCCACGGTCTGGACCGAAAACCTTTCCCGTGCGCATCGCGTAGCATCAAAGCTGGAGTCAGGTATCGTCTGGATCAACTGCTGGCTGCTTCGCGACCTTCGAACACCCTTTGGAGGGATGAAAGATAGCGGCATCGGGCGCGAGGGCGGCTTCGAAGCGTTGCGGTTCTTTACCGAAGAGAAGAATGTTTGTGTAAAATTAGGCAACTAAGGAATGTTCTGCCGATCTAGAAGAAAATTAGTTTCAAAAGCGGTTCTTCTTTTCGTGTTTTCTCTGGCTGTTATCTCATACGGCCAGTCGCCGAAGCCGTATATCCTGCAAATGGGCGGCTCGTGTTCGCCCGGTGAGATGTCGGTTGAGTATCTGATAACGGGGCAATTTGGCGGATACAGCGGGTTTGTTAAAACTGACGCCCGCTTTGATATGTACGAGATCCCGACCGTTCGGGATGGAATGGCGGCCAGGACGTTGAAGATCATAATTCGTGGTTCACGCTGCCGGACACAGACGTTTGACGTCCCGGAAGTCGAGAAAAACGGGCGTGTTTTGCGGGTGCGGCTAAGGCGTTCACGGCCCATCGAGTATCGAGGCGTGATCACATCGCCTGAAATGCTGCCGAGGAAAGATGCGCGGCTGACGGTCGAGTACTGGGCTAACTGGAAATGTGAATTTTTTGGAATTGCTGATTGCCTGATCGGCCCTACGAGGATCGACGCTGTTGAGGTAGGCGAGGACGGAAAATTCCGGGTGCGCCTGCCTGATCTTGCGAACGATCACGCTCTTTCAGGATTTGGTCAAAAAGGAGCGTTTCAGTTTTACATCAGAGAGCGAGGCACGGGAAACATCCTCTTCAACCTACGAGGAACCGACGAATCGCGAACGATACCCGTAGCAAACGGCTATCCGCAGATCAACGAATTCTCACTTGAGACTTCTCAAAACTAACATTGCAAGCATCCGAAACGTCACTGCGCAACACTAAATGGTTATGAAAATATTACTAAGTTTGACCTTTCTTTTTACCCTGGCGATCGCGGGCATGGCTCAGCAGAAAGCTCCGACCGAGTCTGCGATGGACCGATTCTTACGGTATATCAAGATCGACACGCAATCGGCTGAGGAGGCTGGCAAGTTTCCTAGCACGGAGAAGCAGTTGGTGCTGGCGAGGTTGCTGGAGAGTGAACTGAAGGCGCTTGGGGTACAGAACGTTCGTATCAGCAAAGAGGGTATTGTTTACGGGCTGGTCGTGGGGAATCTGCCGGACAATTCCAAAGCGCCGACGATCGGTTTTCTTGCTCACATGGACACCTCTCCTGCAGTGAGCGGAGCGAACGTTAACGCGATCATTCATAAGAATTATCAGGGCGGCGACATCGTTTTGCCGAACGATAAAACGCAGGTCATCACGGTGGAAAAGAATCCGGCGCTAAAAGAGTTGATCGGTGACGACATAATTACCGCTGACGGTACGACGCTGCTTGGTTCGGACGACAAGTCCGGGATCGCTGAGCTGATGGCGATGATCGATACCCTAAAGCAGAATCCGCAGCTCAAGCACGGAAACATCGCGATCGCCTTCACACCGGATGAGGAGGTTGGCGGGCCGATGGAGCTTTTTGATATCGAAGGCTGGGGTGCGAAATACGCATACACGGTCGATGGCGGCGAACTCGGCGAGATCTCGGACGAGACCTGGACCGCCAAGACCGCGACGATAACATTTCGCGGAATGTCCACGCATCCGGGCTATGCTAAGGACATCTTGGTCAACTCTTCGTTTGCCGCAGCGGATTTTCTTTCACGATTCAATGATCCGAAAATTCCGAGGCCCGAAACAACGGCAGGCCGCGACGGGTTTGTGCATCCGTACAACTCTACGCTTGATATTGAAACGTCGGTCGTGCGTGTACTGCTACGCAATTTTGATATGTCAGGTGTCGATGAACAGGAGAAAATGATCCGTGCGATGCTCGAGGAAACGAAGAAAAAGTTTCCGAAAGTCGGGGGCGAAATGGAAGTTCGCCTTGGCTATCTGAACATGAAAGAAGAGCTGAAAAAACATCCGCAACTTGTCGAAAACGCCCGGAAAGCCGCTCAGCGTGCTGGTGTAACGCCAAAAATGAAACCGATCCGCGGCGGAACTGATGGTTCCCGTTTAACGGCTCGTGGCCTGCCGACCCCGAACATTTTTACAGGCGGGCATAATTTCCACGGAAAACTAGAGTGGAACTCGCGGAAGGGGCTCGAAAAATCGACTGAAATGCTCGTACACTTAGTGCAGATATGGGCCGAATCAAAATAATGACAACTAAAAAGTCTCTTCTACTATTTCTATTGACACTTGTCTTTGCGGCTTCCGCAGCAGCCCAGGCGGGCGGTTCGAAGGCCGGAGGGGCGAGTTTCCCCGGCGTGTCAAAGGCACAAATGGATCAGTTGCTTGCGGCGAAGAAGGTAACGGCCATCGCCTTGCCGACGTGGCTTCCGACCGGGTTTAAGGTTGAGAAAGTGCATTCGAAGCTGGGCCGCGGCGTCGCCATTCATGAGCGGGAATTCATCGTGGTCTATTCGCGAAAGCTTGAAAATGGCAAGACCCAGCGTTTTGCGCTCGAAGCAGGATTCGACGGCCTAGGTGATCTGATGTATGACGGGGCTAAGACGATAACGTCTTCACTTGGTAAGATCCATCTTTACTACGAGCCAAAGGACCCGGACACCGACGGGCAGAAGCTGAAGAATTATGTGATGACCGAATGGTTCAATGCCGGCAAGACCGCCTTTCATTACATCGGCTTTTACGGCAGCGAGGAAAAAGATGATCCCGACATGGCGATGATCTCGCTCGCCGATACGGAAAAGATACTTCGCTCGCTTAAGAGGCTCTAGCGGAAGTATTTCTGAACGTAGAACTCAGGAAAACGCTTTTTCAGGTCCTCAAGTTTGGGCCGGTCGTGAGCAACGATGTAAGGCTGAGTCGGATTCTTTTTCATATAGTCCTGATGGTAGCCCTCGGCGGCGAAGAATTTGACCAGCGGAACGACCTCGGTGACTACCGGTTTCGGAAGAGCCTTTGAACGGTCGATAGCCTCGATGTAGGCGGCGGCCGTTTTCTTCTGCTCTTCGTCTGCATAGAAGATCGCTGAGCGATAGTGCCGCCCGACGTCGGGCCCCTGTCGGTTCAGCTGCGTCGGATCGTGAGCTACAGAGAAAAAGATCGTCAGCAACTGCGTATATGTCACCTTCGTCGGGTCGTAAACTACCTCGACCACCTCAGCATGGTCAGTCTCGCCGGCACTCACCTTATCGTAGTTCGCGCTCCCGGCATCGCCGCCCGCGTACCCGCTCTTAACATCGACGACCCCTTTGACATGCTCAAAAACAGCCTCGACGCCCCAGAAACACCCGCCCGCAAATACTGCCGTCTGCATACCCTTCTGAGCGGCGGTCTCGGTCTCGACTGGAGCGATGTCGCGAAGATCGGTAGTTTTGCCAGAACTCGCCACGCCGCATCCGATGGCCACGATGGCAAGCATTCCCAGCATTATCTTTCCAAAAACTAACATATAGATGTTTCCCCTTAACGACATTATACCTGTTTGAACTGCCAATTTGGTTTTCGTTCGTCCACGCCGAAATAGATTCACGCGGCGGCGGTTCTTCCAATTAGCTAGATTCTTGATAAACTGACTTTTATTCCGCAGTCGAGCACCAAATGGAGATTCAACCGCTTAATTCCTCAAAAGCCCCCGAGCCGGTCGGCCTTTACCCGCATGCTCGGCGTGTGGGCAATTTGCTTTTTTTGTCCGGAGTCGGACCGAGGGAACGAGGGACGAAAAAGATTCCCGGCGTTGAGTTGAACGAGAGCGGTGAGATCGTCTCATATGATATCGAGACGCAGTGTCGGTCGGTGTTTCAGAATGTGCGGTACATCGTTGAGGACTCAGGTTCGTCGTGGGATAGGATCGTTGATGTGACCGTCTTTTTGACGAATATGAGGGCAGATTTCGCAACTTACAACCGCATTTACGCCGAGTATTTTGCCGATAATCAGCCTTGTCGAACGACCGTCGAGATCAGTTCTCTGCCGACGCCGATCGCGATCGAGTTGAAGGTGATCGCAACCATAGAATGAAGAGGAAAAACAAATGATAGAAACAAGGGGTTATGCAACCCATGACGAGTCGGCTAAGTTTGTGCCGTTTAATTTCGAACGCCGTAATCTCGGCGAAAATGACATTTTGATCGATGTGCAGTTTTGCGGTGTGTGCCATTCGGACATTCACCAGGCGAAGGGCGAATGGGGAAATTCGACCTACCCGATGGTTCCGGGCCACGAGATCGTCGGCCGTGTGTCGAAGGTCGGGAGCGGCGTAACTAAGTTCAAACTCGGCGATCTCGCCGGAGTTGGTTGTTTTGTCGATTCGTGCCGCGAGTGTTCGGCGTGCAAGGCCGATCAGGAGCAGTTCTGCAAGGTCCATACCGCAGCGACCTACAACGGCACCGAAATGGACAAAGAGACGATGACCTTCGGTGGGTATTCAAAACATCATGTCGTTGATGAAGCGTATGCGCTGAAGATCGCCGAGGATCAGCCGCTCGCAGCGGTCGCTCCGCTGCTGTGTGCAGGGATCACTACCTATTCGCCGCTTCGCAAATATAATATCGGCCCGGGCAGCAAAGTCGCGATACTCGGCCTTGGCGGGCTCGGGCACATGGGCGTCAAGCTCGCCGTCTCGATGGGAGCCGAAGTAACGGTTTTGAGCACCTCTCCTTCCAAACGCGAAGACGCTTTGAAGCTTGGTGCCCATCATTTTGTCGTCACTACCGACCGTGCGAATCTAAGGCCGCTTGCGGGTACTTTTAATTTCATTCTCGACTGCGTTTCCGCCGATCATGAGATGGATATGTACCTAAATCTGCTCGATATCGACGGGGCGATGGTTTTGGTCGGATTGCCTGAGAATCCCATCTCTGCAAAAGCGTTTTCGCTGGCCGGAAACAACAGGACCCTTGCTGGCTCGAGCATCGGCGGTATAAAGGAAACCCAGGAAATGCTCGATTATTGCGCGGCAAACAATATTACGTCCGACATCGAGTTGATCCCTATCACCGAGATCGAAGCGGCGTACGAGCGCACGATCAAGGCAGACGTTCGCTATCGATTTGTGATCGATATCAGCACTCTCTAGGAACGATGCAGAGGGGAAACGTGAAAGAGTACAAAAGTGAAAAAGTTGTTGTATTGCAATGATCATCCTTTTCCACCCTTTCACTTTTCCCCGTTTTTGCTTTTGATTATGCGTTACATCGCCCTGCTCCGTGGAATCAACGTCGGAGGCAACACCATGATCAAAATGGCGGAGCTCAAAGCCGTGCTCGAGGAATGCGGCTTCGAAAATGTCGTTACCTACATCAACAGCGGCAACATCGCGTTCGATTCAGATCCCGTGCAGAAGCCCGCACGCAGTAAGGGCTCTCTCGCCACCGAATCAACCCTCGTTTCTACCATCGAACAAGCGATCGAAAGCCACTTCAACAAACAGATCCCCGTCATGATCCGCGAACAGTCCGCGATCACGGACATTCTCGCTAAAAATCCTTTCGCCGGCCAGTTCGAAAGCCACAAAGAAATGCACGTGCTTTTTCTGAAGGAAGACATGCCCGCAGAAAAGCTCGATCAACTTCTAGCGGCCGCTCCGGACGGCGAACGCTACGCGGTGATCGGCCGTGAACTCTATTGCCATCTACCGAAAGGCGTCATTGACAGCTTGCTGGGAAAGAGCTTTTTAGAGAAAAAGCTAAAGCTTTCGGTGACCGGCCGCAATTGGCGGACGACTGAAAAACTCGCCACCTTATAGGTATTACGGTCGTGCTTCAAGAACCAGATTAAATGGCGTCTCTGTCGCGCGGCGGAACTTCGTGAATCCGCCAGCTTCCGCCACTTCTCGTAAACGCTTTTCACCAGCCTGAGCCCCTAGACCCAGGCCGACTTCCTGCGAACGCGAGGCCGGTGTGCAAATCATAGTCGAGGCCGAGTAGTAGACACGGCCGACGGGATTGTGATTTTCGGCAAATGTGTCATTTGCAAATGGTTCTACGATCATCCACGTTCCGTCGTCCTTGAGTGCCGACCTGACATGGCCCGCCGCTCCGACGGGGTCGCCCATGTCGTGCAGGCAGTCGAAAAATGCAACGAGGTCATAATCCGAGCCCGGGAAATCTTTTGATGCTGCGACCTCAAAGCGAATATTGTCACCGACCCCTGCCTCTTTTGCCCGGTCGCGAGCCTTGTCGATCGAACCGGCGTGATAGTCAAACCCGACAAACTCCGACTGCGGAAATGCCTTTGCCATCAGTATCGTTGAGGCTCCGAGACCACAGCCGACATCGGCGACCGATGCACCGGACTTAAGTTTCTCTTCGACGCCATCGAGTGCCGGGATCCAGGAGTTGAGTAGATTCGCTATGTATCCGGGGCGGAAAAATAATTCGGTTCCGCGGAAAAGGTCTTCATGATGCTCGTGCCAGCCAAACCCGTCGCCCGTCTTGAACCGATCCGTCAATTGGGGGATCGCTCTCAAGGCTGACGTCGCGAGAATAAATGCTCCCGGCAGGTATGCCGGATTATCTTCGTTCGTCATCACGAGCACCTGTTCGTCGGTCATGTAATAGCTGTCCGCTTCTTCGTCATACTGGACGTAGCCGCTCGCAGCATTTGCATTCAGCCATTCGCGGATGTATCGCTCGTTCGTTCCTGTTCGGCTTGCCAACTCGGCGGCGGTGATCCGTTCATTCGGCGTCGCCATGGCTTTGTAGAGGCCAAGTTTCTCGCCAATAACGATGGATCCGGCGTGCAGCGTCGCCCCTAGATCGCCAACGAATCTTCCTAGCAATTCGTTGAGTTTATTTTCGTCGATGTTCATTCTGTTCCCTCCTAAGATTTAGTTTCTGAAATTGAAATAATTCCTGGGGCGATGCCGCAATAAAGTGGACCGGCCAAAACGAAAGTCGGGGTATGATAAATTCGATAGAGAGGTTTATATCACAATTATGCCTGTCAGAGCACCCTTTAATTTTAAGCAATGGATCGATGACCATCGGCACCTTCTCAAGCCGCCGGTTGGAAATCAATGTGTTTATGACGACGATGACTTTATCGTGATGGTTGTCGGCGGACCGAATTCGCGTAAAGATTATCATTGGGACGAGGGCGAAGAGCTGTTTTACCAGCTCGAGGGCGATATCACGGTACAGGTACAGGAGGCCGGTAAGGCGGTTGAGGTTGTGATCCGCGAGGGTGAGATGTTCCTGCTGCCGCCGCGAATTCCTCACAACCCGATCCGCGGAGCGAATACGGTCGGTCTCGTGATCGAAAGGAAAAGACGCGAGGGAGAACTCGATGGGCTATTGTGGTTTTGCGAGAACTGTAATGAGAAGCTTTACGAAGAGTATTTTCAGTTGACGGATATCACCACGCAGTTTCAGGGTGTTTTCAAAAGATTTTACGAAAGCGAAGATCTGCGAACATGCAGATCTTGCGGAACACAAATGCAATCACCGCCTGTGATAAACTAGCAGTTGAGTTATGTCCGATCTTCTTACTGAACTAGCAAACGTTACCGAGTCGCTTGAGGCAAACGAGATCGAGTACGCAGTCTGTGGGGGATTGGCTCTAACGATACTAGGATTCCCGAGAGCAACATTCGATATTGATATCCTGATCCGGCCCGAATCGCTTGACGGTTCGTTCGAGATCGTAAAGGAATTCGGGTTCGACATTCATGGCCTTGATATGTCCTTCAAAGAGCGAGCTGTCGAGATTCGCCGCGTGTCTAAGATCGACGATGATGGCGAGGTTCTGCCGTTGGATTTCCTGCTCGTAACTCCGCAGGTCGAGGACGTATGGTTATCCAAAAAGACGGTTGAATGGAACGGTAATCCGTTATCGATAGTGTCGCGAGAAGGACTCATTCGTATGAAAGAACTCGCAGGCCGGCCTAAAGATCTAATTGACATTGATAGGTTAACAAATGAAGAGAGTTGACATGTCGCCATCTGCAATAGCTCGACGCCTGAAACAAATGGAGCAACTGAGAAGACTAAGTCTCTCGCTTATGAAGGCAAAGGCTATAGGTGAGGAAGAGGCTCTGGAACTCAGGCGTTCGTTTCGAGAGCGGAAAAGGAACGAAGCAGCCGAAAATGCGGCTCACTGATGGAGCAGTACTTTCTTGGTTTTATACAGCCTACTTTTTCGGGGTCCGCCTAAGCTCGATCTTCTGTATCCCCTTTGGCTGCATAGTTTGGACTCCCTTTACCGCCGGTTTGTCGTCAACGGTCAGTATCTCTTCTTCAAGAACCTCGCCACGAAGCCGTTTGGTTGAAACTAATAGAATCTCGTCCGATTTGAATGGCGTTATCAGAGCATCGCCAAATACCTTTGACGTCAATTTCAGGCCGCTGCCCTCATCAATATAAACTTCGTCTTTCGAGCCGCCGCGACACAGTTTGTAATCCTTGACGCTTTTCACGCTTCCAGCTTCCGAGTATGTTGTGCGGAATGTCGTGCACGAATTATTGCTTGTTGGGAAAGCCCCGATCTCCATCTGGACATCGACCGGAGCGGCTCCAGGCTGGGCTGGCAGGTTGGTCAGTTTTCCTGCCCATGTTCCCTCCCACGCGGCAAGCGGGGAAGCTGTTTCGGGTGCTTTCTTAAGGACGTACTTGGCGTACCACGCAAGATATCGTTCGTACCGATCGCGAACGTTGCTCGGGCGTGTCAGTCCGTGAAACTCGTTTGGATAGACGATCAATTGCGTATCGATACCGAGGCTTTTTAAAGCCTGGTACATTTGTTCGCTGCCGGAGATCGGTACGTTGAAATCCCGCTCGCCGCCGAGGAATAATGTCGGTGTTTTGATGCGGTTTGCGTTTAGAAACGGATACGAGACCTTCTGGTAGGTCTCCCAGGATCTCGGTTCCCAAGGAGGGCCGATCTCGTTGTCGTATTGGATTATGTACTGGTCGCTGCCGTAGTACGAAACCGTGAACGACGTTCCCGCACCGCTGGTCCCTGCCTTAAATCTATTGTCCGAGGCAATCAGATAGTTAGTTAAAATGCCGCCATAACTCCATCCGCCGACGCCGAGCTTTTCAGGGTCTGCAACGCCCATTCTTACCACGTGATCAACGCCCGCTAGCAGGTCTTGAACCTCATAATTACCCCAGTCAGCAAAGATCGCACGCGAGAACTTTTGGCCGCGGCCCGAGCTGCCGCGGTAGTTTACTGCTAGCACGGCATAGCCGTTTGCCGCGAAAAGGTGCCGTTCTGCGGCGAATGAGTGCTGGTCCTGAGCATTCGGGCCGCCATGTATTCGCAAAAGGAATGGGACTTTAGTGCCCTTCACGTAGCCGTGTGGGTACGTCAGCAGGCCGTGCACATCGGTGCCGTCTTTGCTTTTGAATTCGACGCGTTCGGTTGGCGGTAAGCTAAGTTCGGCAAATAGCTCATCGTTATGCGATGTAAGCTTTCTCAGATCGCCATTCTCGAAGGCATGGATCTCATTTGCTCTATCATCGGCTCCCGAAACAACCGCAATTCGGCCTTTCATTTCGTCCCATCCGGAAACCACAATATGACGCTTAATAAGACGTTCTGCTTTTCCACCTGACAAAGGGGCCTTTGCCGGGTAAACCGAACGGTCGTCAGTAACCAGGAATAGGACTTCTTTGCCGTCCGAACTGAAGACAGGGTTGGAAACGCCGCGGTCGAGTTCCTCAGCCGCCTGAACACGGACCGGCAGAGAACTGCCATCAGCGGCGACCGTCGTTAGATGGGTCATGTTGTAAGCCCCGTATCGTTTGTCATCCGATTCAAGGAACATCAGAGATCGCCCATCAGGGCCCCAAACAGGCCGGCTTCCGCGGCTTGTCAGCGGCGTTACTTGTTTTTCGGTAGAGCCCGGTTTTGCATCGGCAACATAGATCTGAAGCCCGGGCTCGCGGTCCGGGTCGGCAGCACGGTTGCTGGTAAAGGCGATGCGGCTGCCGTCAGGCGACCAGACTGGATTCGACTCGTCAACTTTGCCTTTGGTAAGCCGGTCAAGCTTTTTGGCAGCGATGTCGAAAAGATAAACGTACGAAGATCTGGTTGAGGTCATATACCCTTGCACGTCCTGCTTGAAACGATATCGGTCGATGACGATCGGCTTCGGAGGCTTCGGCGTGGCTCCGGGAGCGGACGGTTCATCGGGGTCAGCATCTCGCATGACCAGCGCGATCCGCTTTGAGTCGGGAGACCATTCATATCCCTGGAGGCCACCCTTGAGGTCAGTCAACTGACGAGCCTCGCCGCCGTTTCGGTCAAGCAGCCATATCTGTCCGCCGCGGGCCGGTCCAGGCCGCGAAGAGGTAAACGAAAGATACTTTCCATCCGGGCTCCATTTGGGAGAGCTCTCGCTCTCACTTGAAAAAGTTATCTGGCGATTCGTCTTCCCGTCGTAACTAACCATCCATATGTCTGAATCTGATTTGTCGGCCTTAATGTCGGTCGTTGATACAACGTATGCGACCCACTGTCCATCGGGCGATACTTGGGGATCACTAACGTTCTTTATTTTAAAGAGATCATCCAGCTTTAGCGGGCGCCGCTCGGTTTGGCCAACATTGAGAAGGCTTGCGGTAGCTACAAAGGTGATCAGAAGACAGAATCTTAGGAAAGTCATACGTGATTTACGATCCAGCTGGCCGATGCAGCAGTTCAGGCCGGCTTTTGAGCATTCTAATTTGAGTGAAAGTGCCCTTAGCGTAACACCGAGATTTTCTTGAATCAAAGGACGGTGCATCGAGTAGTGGTGAATAATGTGCAATAGTTTTGTAAATATTTGTAAACTTTGGCCGCGCAGTCTGGAATCGGTTGCCAAATGGGGTCAACTGTCCTATCTTGATGCAATCCAAACCAGACAACCGGTTTTCGATATTTAGTCAACCAGCAAAAAATTTACTCGATAAGGATCAGAATTATGAGACCTCGTGAGCTTCTTACCATTTGCTTTTCCGCAATTCTACTATCGCTGTCCGTAACCTTTGTTGCGGCACAGGCGAGACCCGCCGCATCGCCAGCTTCTACCGGTAAGCCTTTCGAAACGGCGATCCAGAGCCTGCGGTTTCGCGAGATCGGCCCGGCGACGATGGGCGGGCGTGTAAATGACATCGAGGTTCCTATTCAGGACACAAAGGTCATCTACGCTGCTATGGCCGCTGCTGGCATCCTGAAATCCACAAACGGCGGAACGACGTGGGAAACGCTTTTTGACAAAGAAGCTGTTCCTACCGTCGGTGATGTCGCCGTCGCTCCGTCAAATCCGTCGATCGTTTGGGCCGGTTCGGGCGAGTCGAACAACAGGCAAAGTTCGTCGTGGGGCAATGGGGTTTACAAGTCGATGGATGCTGGAAAGACTTGGAAGAACATGGGCCTCGAAAAGACGATGGCGATCGCTCGGGTTGTCATACACCCGACCAATCCAGACATTGTTTGGGTTGCGGCGACCGGTAATCTCTGGGGAGCCTCACCAGATCGCGGAGTTTACAAGACGACAGATGGCGGCAAGACATGGGCACATGTACTCAAGGTCAACGATGACACCGGTGCGACCGAGCTGATCGTCGATCACGAGAGTCCAACCATCCTTTACGCGGCAATGTATCAGCGACGCCGAACGGTTTTTGGATTCAACGGAAGCGGAGCTCACAGTGCTTTGTACAAGAGTGTCGACGGTGGCGAGACCTGGTCAATGGTTACCCGCGGAATGCCCTACAACACCGAAAATGCCCCGACGCCTCGCCCGGAGACGCTTTTGGAAACAGGAAGAATTTCCATCGCCGTTTATCAACGCAACACGAACATCGTCTACGTAACCGTCGAGCACGCGAACGGCGGCGTGTACCGTTCCATCGATAAGGGTGAGACTTGGACCAAGATGGCGGAGATCGCGGCTGTTCCGCGTCCAATGTATTTTTCTAAGCTGAAGGTAGATCCGAATAACGATCAGCGTCTGTGGCTCGCCGGTGTAGCGATGCAATATTCCGAGGATGGCGGCCGGACGTGGACGGGTAATTTCTCGCGTGCCCCACACGCGGACACGCACGGCATTTGGATCAATCCGAACGATTCAAATCACATTATTCAGGGCAACGACGGCGGTATAAACATCAGCTTTGACCGCGGCCGCACTTGGGATTATTCGAACACGGTGCCTCTTGGGACATTCTACGAAGTCGGTGTTGATAATAGTTTGCCCTACAAGGTTTGCGGCGGATTGCAGGACAACAATACGTGGTGCGGGCCCAGCATGACAACCAATCCTCAGGGGATCTCTAACAGCGATTGGTACACGATCGGCGGCGGCGACGGATTTTTTGCGCAGCCCGATCCGAACGACCCCGACATTGTTTATGGAGAATCGCAGGACGGAAATCTTTACCGTCGCAACGTGCGGACCGGTGAAAATAAGCAGATACGCCCGCGTGAAGAAGAAGGCGAAAAGCGATATCGGTTCCAGTGGAACTCGCCAATTGTGATCTCGGCATACGACTCGAATACGATCTATTACGGCGGCAACTTTCTGTTCAAATCAAATGACCGCGGAGACAATTGGGTAAAGATCAGTCCTGATCTGACGACCAACGTCGACCGAAACACGCTGCCGATCATGGGCAAGGTTCCGGATAGATTTACGCGTTCGCGTCATGATGGCGTTCAGCAGTACCCGGCTATTACTACTGTTTCAGAATCACCGCTGAATAAGAATGTGATATGGGCAGGAACCGATGACGGCAACCTCCAGATCTCGCGGGACGGGCAGACGTGGAAGAACGTGGTGGATAAAGTTCCCGGTTTGCCGAAAGGGACTTACGTTAGCAGGGTCGTCGCCTCGCGGGCGAGCGAAGGTTCGGCTCTTGTGACATTTGACGGGCATCGAAATGGCGATTTTAAGGTCTACGTTTATTCGACGACCGACTTTGGCGAATCGTGGAAGTCGATCGTTTCGAACCTGCCCCAGAACAACGGTATCGTCAGCGTTATTCGCGAACATCACCGCAACACGAACCTGCTTTTTGTAGGGACCGAGTACGGCATGTATGTCTCATACGATCGCGGCGGAAACTGGACGAAGTTCCATATGAATCTGCCGACGGTTCCGGTCGATGACATTCTCATACATCCTCGCGAGAATGACCTTATTCTCGCAACCCACGGACGTTCGATCTGGATCATGGACGATATTACGGCCCTCGAGCAGATGAATGACACGGTTCTCGGCAGTGATATCCATTTGTTTGACCCGCGACGTTCTGTGATGTGGCGGACTTGGAGCAACAAGCCCTTAACGTCCGACAAAATGTTCTACGGCCAGAATCCGCCGAACGGCGCGATGATCAATTTCTATCTGAAAGAACCGCTTGTCGACCGACAGGTCGTTACGATCACAGTTCAGGATGCTAACGGGCAGACGTTGCGTACGCAAAATTGCACGCGTCCACAGCCCGCTCCGACTCCCGGTGCCGGCGGCCCTGGCGGTGGTGGGCCGGGCGGCGGCGGTGGCGGCGGAGGCTTTGGCGGCTTCGGCGGAGGCGGAGGCGGTAACCAATGTATCGCCAACAAGGGCCTAAATCGCTGGGTTTGGGATATGCGTCAGCGTCCTCCGGGTGCTGGACCGGGAGCCGGCCCGGGTGGCGGCGGCTTCGGCGGCGGCGGCTTTGGCGGTGGTGGCATCGCGAATCTGGGTTTCCGCGTTGACCCGGGCACGTACACTGTCAAGATCAAACTAGGAGACAAGGAAATGTCCAAGACATTTCAGGTCATAGACGATCCCCGTGTCAGCTTCTCAGCGGAAGATAGGGCGAAGAAGAAGGCTGCTCTGATGAAGATGATGCCGATCGTCATGAGGGGCACTCAGGCTCAACAGCAGATCGTCGCTCTAAGGACAAACGTTAACAACGCTCTTGAGGCTTGGCGTCGTCCGGGTTCGGGCATTCCGCAGAATATTCGCGCCGCTGGCGAGGAACTTCTCAAGAAGATCGATAAGGCGTACGAGAACTGGGGAACGCCGCCCTCGCTGGTGAGCAATATCAGCCAAGCAGGCCCACCGCTGGTAGAACTGCCACAGCCGCTGAATCAGCGTGCGGCCTTGGTCCTCGGGGCGATCGAAAACGCCTCTGGTGCGCCGACTAGGTGGGAGCTTGCTCAGATCGATATTCTGAGTACACGCATTCCCGCTGCTGCCGACGAAGTAAGGAAACTCATAACTGAGGATCTCGCTGCATTGAACAACATGATCATCGAGGCGAAGATACCGATGATACAGCCTCCGCCAGGAGCCGCCGGTCCAGGTGCAGCCCGTCCGCCCGGCGAAATGGACCACGACGATCAATAGAAAGATCGTGTGAATTGTGATCGCCGGGAACGAGCTTTCGCTGTTCCCGGCTTTTTTGTGGGTGGTCAATTTTGGAAGCGTGTTCTTCGGTGACAAAATGATGAAAGTGTTCAAGATCGATGTCCACACACACATTCTGCCGCGAGATGTCCCTTCGTGGAAGGACAGCTTTGGCTATGGCGGGTTCATCAAGCTCGATCATTACAAACCATGCTGCGCCCGAATGGTTAGGGACGACGGCGTACAGTTTCGTGATATCGAAGAAAATTGTTGGGATCCGGCCGTCCGTATCGAAGAAATGGACGCAACCGGTGTTGGTGTTCAGGTGCTTTCAACCGTGCCGGTTATGCTCAACTATTGGACGAAGCCGGATGACGGAGCGGAGATCGCACGATTTTTAAATGATCACATCGCCGATGTCGTAAATGAGTTTCCGCTTCGCTTCCTCGGTCTCGGAACGCTGCCCATGCAGGACACCGATCTTGCCATCCGCGAACTTGAACGCTGCAAACAACTCGGCCTCGCCGGTGTTCAAATCGGAACTAACGTCAATCAACTCAACCTCGGCGAGCCGCAGTTTTTCGACGTCTTCGCCGCCTGCGAACGCCTCGGCATGGCCGTCTTTGTTCATCCATGGGATATGGCCGGCGAAAAAGACATGCAAAAATACTGGCTCCCGTGGCTCGTCGGCATGCCGGCCGAGGTTTCGCGTGCCATTTGTTCGTTGATCTTTTCGGCAACGCTGGAACGCCTGCCAGATCTGCGGATAATGTTCGCTCATGGCGGCGGAGCTTTTCCGGCAACCATAGGCCGCATCGAACATGGTTTCAACGTTCGCCCTGATCTTTTCACTGACAATCAGCACCGCCCGCGTAAGTATTTGAAAAGCATGTACTTCGACTCACTTGTTCACGAACGATCGAGCTTGGAATATCTCATTGACCTCGTCGGCTCCGACCAGATCGCGATGGGTAGCGACTATCCGTTCCCACTCGGGGAAGCAGAACCGGGGAAGCTTATCGATTCACTGGATGTTGACGACTCGATCAGAGAAATGCTGTTAAACGGAGCTGCGTTGAAGTGGCTGGGGTTGGAGCGATCGAGATTCAGAGGTTAGAAGAAGCCGGAACGAGCCTGAGTCCGCTCCGGCAGTTAAATTGACCAAACACGCACCTAGAGGTTGATCACGTGATCACGAAGAACGATTCCACTGAGAACGAGCTCTGGGCCGTTCTTGCGGAATACGATATCACCTTGCGTTCGGCGATTGTTGGCGGCAATTCGTCCGACAGCAAGGGCGATCCGTTTGCCTTTGCTGTCGACTAGTCCGACTGTCGCTCCGCCCGACTGATCGCGTGTAACTTCGACCGAGTATTCACCCGGTACGACGACCGTATCGCCGATGCTGAAGGCGAACGGAACTTCCATCGAGAGTCGAGTCTTTGTGTTCGCGTTTACCGTAAAAGCAAACATAGAAACCGTAAGTGCCAGCGAGGAGAAAGTGAGTAGAATTTTTTTCATGATTACCTCTTGATAGTTATTAATTTGCGAGACTTCCGTCTCAATATACTAAGGCGTAAAATCGGGCAGGATAGGTCTCACGAAATAATATGATTTCTCAGCAGGTTCGATCTGGTAGTGAGTTTCCGAACGCAGAGGCGATGGACATTGCCGATCCATTAGCGTCTTTCCGCGATCGTTTTCATTTTCCCGAAATCGAGGGCGATCAGCGCCCGCTTTACTTTACCGGTAATTCACTGGGCCTGATGCCGAAAAAGGCGCGTGAATACGTAGAGCAGGAACTTGACGACTGGTCGCGTCTGGCGGTCGAAGGGCATTTGCATGCCAGGAATCCGTGGCTGCCTTATCACGAGTTTTTGACCGAGCCGATGGCTCGTTTAGTCGGGGCATTGCCGTCCGAAACGGTCGTAATGAATGCCCTAACGGTGAACTTGCACCTGATGATGGTATCGTTTTATCGGCCGACGCTCGAACGTTACAAGATTGTCATCGAGAAAGGAGCCTTTCCGTCGGACCAATATGCGGTCGATTCACAGATCAAGTGGCACAAGGGCGACCGAAACTGGCTCGTCGAACTTACACCCCGCGAAGGTGAGTCGACCCTGCGAACCGAAGATGTGGTCGACAAAATAGACCGCGAAGGTGAATCAATTGCCCTGATCATGCTTGGCGGTGTGAATTATTACACCGGCCAAGCTTTCGACATGGCTGCAATTACTGCTAAGGGGCGTGAAAAGGGCTGTGTCGTGGGTTTTGATTGCGCTCACGCGGCGGGGAATTTGGCGCTTAGGTTGCATGATTGGGATGTCGATTTTGCGGTTTGGTGCTCATATAAATATCTCAACGGCGGGCCCGGAGCTGTCGCTGGAGCGTTTGTTCACGAGCGGCATTTGCATGCGTTCGAACTTCCGCGGTTCGCGGGGTGGTGGGGCAATAACAAGCAAACCCGCTTTTTGATGGGCCCCGAATTCGATTGTCTGCCTGGAGCCGAAGGCTGGCAGCTTTCAAACCCCCCGATCCTGCAAATGGCTGCTCTTCGGGCATCGCTTGAGATATTTGACGAAGCGACGATGAGCGCTCTTCGCGGTAAATCCGTAAAACTGACCGGCTATCTCGAATCACTGATCGACGGTATCGGCGACGATCGTATCGAAGTGATCACGCCGCGCGATCCCGCTCAGCGTGGCTGTCAGCTATCGATCCGAGTTCGTGGCGGTGATCGCTCCTTGCATCAAAAACTGTCTGAACGCGGCGTTGTGTCTGATTGGCGTGAGCCCGACGTGATCCGCGTCGCCCCGACACCGCTCTATAATTCGTTTAATGATGTTCATCGCTTTTCTGTGATCCTGAAGGAGTGTCTGGCTTGAGGGACTTTGAGGCGAACTACTGCGACCCGGAATGGTTTGAAGTCGCCAGGGCGATCTGCGAAGAGAATGGTCTCAACGATAGCGAGCTAGAAAGGGCCGGCGGTACCGATCATGTAGTTTTCTTCGTCGGTGAGGATCTCGTATTGAAGATCTATCGGCCAGAGAGGAATTGTTTCGAACGGGAAAGTCGTTCGCTTGAGTTTGCGATCGGGCTAACCCAGTTTCAGACTCCCAAGATCGTTTTCTCCGGCAAACACGACGGACTCGATCATCTTTTGATGACGCGGATCCAAGGGCGTGAGATGACGCGACCGGAGTTTCTCGCCCTTGCTCGCGACGAACGTGTATCGATCGTTTCGCAACTCGCGACGGGGCTGAAACGGCTGCATGAGCATCCGACGGACGGTTTCGTGTCTGACTGGGCGGGATTTGTTGAGGAGCGGGCATCGACCTTCATCGAGCGTCAGATCGGTCATGGTGTAAATTCGAAGATCATCGAGCAACTACCACGGTATATTGCCGACTCGCTGCCGCTGATCCCTTTGGATCCTTCAGTGTTTCTGCACGGTGATGTACATTTTGGGAATTTACGATTTGATGGACAGGCCTCGGTTTCGGGATTGTTCGATTTTGCTGATTCTCGGGTCGGGTGGCGCGAGTATGATCTGCTCGCGATCGGCGTATTGATCCTGCAGGGCGAAGGCGAACTCCAGCGCGAGTTTTTCCGGGCATACGGCTATGCTGATAACGAGATGGATGAAGAGATGCGTCGCCGGCTGATGATGCTCACTATGCTTTATGAGACGGCTGATCTTCGGAGATATGCGCTTCGGCTACGTCCTGACGCGGTTAGTCTGGATCTATATGAACTAGAAAAGGCTATCTGGGCCTTTGTTTGAGACCGATCAAAACGCCGGAACCATATTCCAGATCGTCCCCATTATCTGTTGTGATAAGCGTCACACAGAGGTTGTTGTAGAAGGTAGATAGTAAATCCGATGATTCGGGCAAGTATCAATGGGCACCAGGGCGAGTTTGCGGAGGGCATCACTGTGCTTGCAGCGGCCAAGCAGTTGGGAATCGATATTCCTACCCTGTGCAACGACGATCGTCTCGCTCCTGTGGGGGCTTGCCGGATGTGCTTGGTTGAGATAAAAGGCAGTTCTAATGAGGCTGTCTCTTGCAAAACCCTCCTTTCAGAAGCAATGGAAGTCGAGACGCACGGAGCATTAACTGAGGTCGGTCGAACCTGGAACCTACGAATGCTGGCCGGCAACTATCCGGCGGAAGCGTTCGAAGCTTTTCCCGATAAACCCTTTCACAAACTTGCCTCACAGTACGGCCTGAAGTCTGAGGATTTTCACGGCGATGATACGATCGCTGCCGACTCATCGCACACATACATCAACGTCGATATGTCGCGATGCATTAATTGTTATGCGTGTGTCCGCATTTGCACCGATGTGCAGGGGCAGTTCGTATGGCATGTGCTCGGGCGGGGCGAGGAATCGCAGATATTGCCGGACTCATTCGGAGCCTTTGGCGACAGCACTTGCGTGTCGTGCGGAGCCTGCTCCGACGCGTGTCCGACCGGTGCACTTGAAGACAAGACGGTCATCGAACGCGGGTTTCCAACCACCTGGACCAAGACGACCTGTCCTTACTGCGGAACGGGCTGCGAGATGAATGTCGGCGTCCGCGATGACCACGTCGTGCAGGTCAAACCGGTGATGGACGCTCCGGTCAATTACGGACATCTCTGCGTCAAGGGGCGTTACGCATATGATTTTGTCGACGCGAACGATCGCGTGACCGAACCGATGATCCGCGAAAATGGCGAATGGCAGGTCGTCTCCTGGGAAGAGGCGATCGCATTTACGGCTGAGAAACTGAAGGCGATCGACAGCGAATTTGGCCGCGACGCAATCGCCGTGCTCGGCTCCGCGAGGGCCACTAACGAGGAGAATTATCTCGCGCAGAAATTTACTCGCGTCGTTCTGGGTACGAACAACGTCGATTGTTGTGCACGCGTCTGCCATACGCCGTCAGCCGCAGCGATGAAGATCATGATCGGCACGGGTGCGATGACTAATTCGTTCGACGACATCGAAAAGGCGAAAACTATTTTCCTTTGCGGTGCAAACCCGACTGAAAATCACCCGATCCCCGGTGCACGCATCAAGCAGGCGGTTCTCAAGAAAGGAACGAAGTTGATCGTCATTGATCCGAGAAAGACCGAGCTAACGAAATACGCCGACGTCCATCTGCAGCTGCGGCCCGGTACGAACATTTTGATGTTCAACGCCCTTGCCTACACGATCATCGACGAAGGCTTGACCGACCCGGAATTTATCCGGACTCGCGTCACCGAGTTCGATGAATTTCGCGAATTCGTCGCCGACTACTCACCCGAGGCCGTGGCCGAAAGATGCGGCGTGGACGCGGTACTTATACGCAAGGCGGCACGCATCTACTCGATGAACACGCCGTCGATGGCGATGCACGGGCTCGGCATGACCGAGCATCTGCAGGGAACTGAGGGTGTGATGTCGATCGTCAACCTCGCCTTGTTGACCGGAAATATCGGCAAGCACGGAGCCGGCGTAAATCCGCTCCGAGGGCAGAATAACGTGCAGGGCTCCGCACATATGGGCTGCGATCCGGGCATCCTTACCGGCTCAGTGACGATCGAATCTGGCCGCGAACTATTTGAAAGCGTCTGGAAGCAGCCCGTGCCCACCAAGGCGGGGCTCAATCAACTGCAGATGATCGACGCCGCCCGCGACGGCAAACTCAAGGCATTGTGGACGATCGGCTACGACGTTTTCTTGTCGAACGCCAACACCCACGAGACGGCCAAAGCCTTTGGCAACATGGACCTCGTCATTATCCAGGACTTCTTTATGAACGAGACCGCGAAGAACTTCGGCCACGTATTTTTCCCGGCGACGACGTCGTTCGAAAAAGACGGAACGTTCATGAACGGCGAGCGGCGTGTTCAGCGTGTCCGTGCGGCGGTGAGCCCACGCGGTAACGCAAAGTCCGACCTAGAGATCATCTGCGACCTCGCGGCGGCGATGGGCTTTGAAAAGGATTTTGAGTTCAAGACGGCCGAAGAGGTCTGGAACGAGGTTCGGGCCGTGTGGCCTCCGGGATACGGCATTACTTACGAGCGGATCGAAAAGGCCGGTATCCAATGGCCGTGTCCAGACATCGATCACCCCGGTACCGAGGTCTTGCATGGCGACTCGTTCTCTAACGGCGTCAAGGCGGCATTGAAGAGAATAAGATTCCGGCCGACGAAAGAGGTCGTGACGGACGATTTCCCATTTATGCTGACCACGGGCCGTGTGCTTGAGCAGTTTAATGCCGGCACGATGACGATTCGTACTCCGAACAGGAAACTGCGGCCGACGGATTTACTGCAGATGTCAAAGGCAGATTCGGAACGGCTTTCGATCGCAAACGGCGAGAAGGTCAGGCTGCTCAGTAATTACGGCGAGGCAGTCTTGCCGGTAGAGATCACTAACAAGGTGAAAACTGGGGAGCTATTCGCTTCATTCCACGACCCGGCGGTGTTCCTCAATTACGCAACGGGGCCGACCCGAGACCGCTTTACACAGGCACCGGAATTCAAGGTCACGGCTGTCCGTATCGAAAAACTGATAGAATCGTATTAACTTATGTCCAGAATCGTCATCATCGGGGCCGGCCTTGCCGGCTCGCTACTCTCGATCTATCTTGCCAAGCGCGGCCTTGCGGTTGACGTCTACGAGGCTCGTGGCGATATGCGTCTCCAGGAGGTCGCTGCCGGACGCTCGATAAACCTGGCGCTCTCTGATCGTGGCATCGCCGCCTTACGAGAGATCGGCATGGACAAATATATGCTCGCCGAGGCGGTGCCGATGCGGGGGCGGATGATCCATACTGTCAGCGGCGAAACCAAACTCTTGCCTTACAGTGGACGGCAAGGTGAATATATTAATTCTGTCTCGCGTGCCGGATTGAACATCGCCCTGATGAACGAAGCCGACAAGTACGACGGTGTGACATTCCATTTCAACCAACGATGTGTGTATTTTGATTGCGCCAGCGGTGAGGCTAAATTCTCAAATGGCGTCCGAGTCAAAAGCGACACTGTCATAGCGACGGATGGAGCAGGTTCGGCGGTGAGAAACGCGATGCTGCACGGCGGGGTCGAGCGTTTTGATTTCTCGCAAATTTGGCTCGAGCATGGCTATAAAGAACTGCATATCCCGACGGGTGTCGACGGCAGTTTCCAACTTGAAAAAAACGCCCTCCATATCTGGCCGCGAGATAAATTTATGATGATTGCCCTGCCAAATTTTGACGGCAGCTTCACCTGCACATTATTTCTCGCGCACAAGCCACAAGACGAAGGCGGTGCTGCATTTTCCCGTTTGACTGACGAACGATCTGTTGCCGAATTTTTCCATCGAGAATTTCCAGATGCGACGAAACTCATGCCGACGCTTGTCGAGGATTTCTTTGCCAACCCGACGGGGAATCTTGGTACGGTGAAGTGTTTTCCCTGGAATGCCAGCGGCAACGCTCTTTTGCTCGGCGATTCGGCCCACGCGATTGTACCGTTCTATGGGCAGGGGATGAACTGTGCCTTCGAAGACGTTCGCGTGCTCGCCTCACTCTTGTCGGAACCGGGAGCAATAGCGACTGGGTCAAGCATTAACTGGGAGTCGGTTTATGAAAAATACGGCGAACTGCGAAAGGTTAACACCGACGCTATCGCCGACATGGCGGAGGAAAATTTCTACGAAATGCGCGACGCTGTCGCCGATCCTGTCTTCGTAAAGAAAAGGGAACTAGAGACCAAACTCGAGCAGACATATCCTGATTATTTCTCAAAATATTCCATGGTTACCTTCCGTGAAGATATGCCCTACTCGGTCGCTAAGGAAAAGGGGAACGCACAGGATGCATTACTTATGCGACTCTGCTCTCAAGTGGATAATGTTAGCGATCTCGACCTGTCGGAAGTCTTTTCAATTGTCAAAGATCTATGAGCAGTTACGAAATGATCGCCGACCTTTCGATACCATTGGATTTCCGTGGGCCACAGCCGAATGCCTTCGGTGTCGACGTTGCGATTGCGACGCCACTGGGCGATACGCGGGACGGATCGAGCGTTAATTTCGAGCAGTACACATTCATCCCGCATTGCAACGGCACGCACACCGAGTGCGTTGGTCATATCACGGACGATCGGATCTCAGTTCGTGACTGTCTACAGGACGTTATAATGCGGGCCGTCTTGATATCGGTCGAACCATCATCGAGTGGTCATGAGTTTGTGATCGATCTCCACGAGCTTACAAAAGCAGGCATCGCGAGCGGTTCGGATGCATTAATTATCCGTACATTGCCCAATAACGAAACCAAGCTGTCGAGAAACTACGATGGCAATAACATCCCGCCATATTTTACCGCCGAAGCTATGCGGTACATTGTTGATTGCGGGTTCAAACATCTGTTGGTGGATCTGCCATCCATCGACCGCATGTTCGATGAAGGCAAACTCGAAAACCACCGGATCTTTTGGAATGTCGAGAGCGGAAGTCGTGCCGTTGGAGTCGATACCCGGATACGTAGCACGGTGACCGAGTTGATCTACGTGCCAAACGAGGTCGCGGATGGTGAATATCTTCTCAATCTACAGATCGCACCCTTCGAGACTGATGCTGCGCCTAGTCGTCCAATTTTATTTACTATACCCTCTCCGACTTCTTAAAAAGCTTTACTAGAAGTAGACCTGTTAGTCCCAACCAGAAGCCCACGAGGCCCGTAACTATTTGCGCCGAGATCGAGTGACCGAGGAACAAATTGATAGCCGCCGCTACGAAGGAAAAAACACCAACTACAACTAATATGTGACAGAAAATCCTCATGTACGGTAGACATGTCGCGATTATTCCACCGCGTGCTCGATCGCGGGCTTCAAATCAGGATACTTAAACTCAAACCCCGCATCCTCAAGCCGTTTCGGCATCACTTTCGTACTCGCGAGAAGCAACGCATCACCCATTTCGCCAAAAAGCATGCTCACAGCAAACTCCGGGAGCGGTAGGAATGTTGGCCGATAAAGGACCTCGCCGAGGGTTTTTGTGAACTGTTCGTTGGTTACAGGATTCGGAGACACTGCGTTCACGGCGCCACGGATGTTCTCGTTTTCGATGACATAGTTGATGATCGCAACCTCGTCATCCAGCGAGATCCAGCTCATCCACTGCTTACCACTCCCAACCACGCCGCCGACGCCCATCTTGAAGGGAAGCAGCATCGACGCCAAGGCTCCACCGTCCTTCGATAGGACGATTCCTGTGCGCAGAAGAACGGTCCGGATCCCGGCGTCCTCCGCCCTTCGCGATTCGGCTTCCCACTCCTTGGAAACGTCGGAGAGAAATCCTTGGCCGATAGAACTTGATTCTGTCAACTCTTCGTCACCGCGTTCACCGTAGAAGCCGATGGCCGAGGCGGCAACGAGAACCTTTGGTTTCTGTTTGAGCTTCGAGATCTCATCAACAACGTTACGTGTGCCCAGGACACGGCTGTCTCGGATCGCCTTCTTCTTATCATCGGTCCAACGCAGGCCGTTGACACTCTCACCTGCAAGATGGACGACGACGTCTACGCCCTCGAGTTCTTCGGGTTTCGAAAATCCATCTTCGATCGACCACTGAACATGGAGCGGGTCAGTTGCCGGTTTGCGCGAAGCGAGCAGAAGCTCATATCCCTTTGCTCGAAAGGATTTTTGCAGTTCTTTGCCGATTAGGCCGCTGGCTCCGGTGATCAGTATTTTCATAGTTCGATAATACTATGTAAGAACCTTGAGTGTAAGAGGAACCTTCATTCTCGCGTTCTTAGCACGACCGCGATCGCTACTGGCTTTGTCCGCCTCTCAAGTCCTTTTGAACGAACTGGACGAGCATGTTTATTTCACGCGGGGTTAGCATTTTGCGGAACGGGATCATGCCGTTGCCGCCGTCGGCGATGTGGCTGTAGATCTGTTCGTCGGTCTTGTATTTGAAGGCACCTTGACGAAGATTGGGGATGATCCGGCCATCCCCGAGCGTTTTGCCTTCAGCTTCGGGGCCGTGGCAAATGGAACAATTTTGCCGAAAGAGCGAGGCCTCGTAGGTTTTGCTGTCCGCGATGACATAGCGCTGAGGTTTCGAATCGGAACACGCCGTCAAGCCTGCAAAGAGTCCAAAAACAGAGATGAAAAACACTAAAACGATCTTTTTTATAAACATCCTTTGGGAATACCTGGAACTAATGAGCCTCTCGAGCGACTTCTTCCTTTAACGCCCGTTTGAAGATCTTACCGGTGTTCCCGACTGGAAGCTCGCTTCGAATTTCGACATGACGCGGATACTTGTTCGCAGCGATCCGAGCTTTGCACCATTCGATAAGATCAGTTTCCGCAAGCTCGTATCCCTGTTTCAGTACGACGAACGCCTTCACTTCCTCCCCCAGTCGCTCGTCAGGAACGCCGATAACAGCGCATAATGAGACAGCCTCGTGAGTGATGATAACCTCCTCGAGTTGGCGCGGGTAAACGTTGTAACCGCCGCGCAGGATCATATCTTTCTTACGGTCGACGATCGAGAGGAAGCCATCATCGTCCATCGTGCCGATGTCGCCGGTGTGGAACCAACCGTTCTTAAAAGCTTCGGCGGTGGCTTCGGGGCGTTTGTAGTAGCCTTTCATGACGTTGTGCCCGCGTATTACGACTTCCCCCCGTTCGCCGCGTGGCACTTCGTTATCGTCGTCGTCGACGCACTTGACCTCAATGCCGTAGAGCGGCTGGCCGACGGTTCCCGCCCGAGAAGGTACTTCGGGATGATTGAAAGTCGCGATCGGCGAAGTTTCCGAAAGCCCGTAGCCTTCAAGTATGCGTACACCGAACTTCTCTTCGAACTGCTTCATCACCTCAACCGGCATCGGGGCGCCACCTGAGCTTACGACCTTCAGCGACGCGGCAAACGGAGCGACATCGATGCCGCTTTCTTCGACGTGCTTGAGCAGAGCCCAGTACATTGTCGGCACACCAGTCCAGAAGTTGATCTTCTCGTCACGAAAAGTGTTGAGGACACTCGCGGCATCGAAACGCGGAAGCAAAACGACGCGATTGCCGGCAAATATCTGAGCATTCATCTGCGCGGTCTGTCCGGTTGTGTGAAACAAAGGAAGCGTGATGAGCACGGTTTGCTGGTCTTCGCGAGTAAAATCGACCGAAGAAAAGTGCAAAGACCAAGCCGCCTGTGCATTGAACAGAATGTTCATGTGCGAAAGCTCAGCTCCCTTCGGCTGGCCGGTAGTGCCCGAGGTGTAGAGGATCGCGCATGTGTCGTCAGGACTAGTCGGAAATGTTTCGAAGGTTTCAGACTGATCGAATGTGATCTGGGTGAGCGTCTTATGACCCTCTATCGGCGACGCACCCATCATATCGGCTGTTAGAACGACGAGATGTTCGCAAGAGTCTACCCGATCAAACGCTTCCTTCGTATACCTGCCCATCGGCAACTCGGGTGTCCCTTCGAAGACGAAAACGGCTTTAGCGTCGGAATCCCGCAGGTGATATTCGATCTCATCCGGAGTGAACAGGACACATATCGGTACGACCGCCGCTCCTGCTTTTATGATGCCGTAATACAAGATCGGGAAGTACGGCACATTAACGCAGTTCAATGCGACCTTGTCACCATGCCCGATCCCCATCTTAACCAGAGCGTTGGCGACGCGGTTAGAGAGCTTGTCGAGTTCGGCGTAGGTTATTCGGACGTTGTTCCAAACGATCGCTTCACGGTCCGGCCGCAGGCGAGCGTGATGCGTCACGATCGACGCGAGATTTAAAACTGTCGCGGTTCCTTGCATAGACACCTTCGATATAGATTTTGGGAATCCCTATTGTAAACCATTTTCAGTTTTGGCTGATAGAGCCTGCTCCATAAATCTGTTCTCCAAGTTTCTGTATGGAGTGGACGCGCCATTTTTCATCCTGCTCAGGAAAGTCCGTGCGATAGTGTCCGCCCCGCGATTCCTCCCGCCAAAGTGCTGCGGTGGCGACCAGTTGTGCCAGTGTGACAAAATTTCGCGACGACGTTCCAAGATTTCCTGAAGCGATCTGCGTGAACTCTTTCAAGGCGCGTTTAAGTGAATCACGGTCTCGCAGAATACCCACGCGTTCCCACATCACTCGTTTGATACGTTTGCGAACGGCCGTCGCGATGCCCGCTTCGGCATTTATCGATTCCAGTCGAGATGCCTCGGATCTTACATCTGAGACTCGAACTTTGAGACTGTCTTCCGCGGCCGCCTTTCCGGCCCGTGCTCCGAATACGAGCCCTTCGAGCAGTGAATTCGACGCGAGGCGATTCGCTCCGTGAACTCCGGTACAGGTCACCTCGCCAGCCGCATAAAGTCCCGGAACCGAACTGCGGCCCCATAGATCCGTGCGGATGCCGCCCATGCAGTAATGCGAGGCCGGCGAGACGGGAAGCATGTCTTTCGCGATGTTCAGGCCGTAAGCGAGACAGGTTTCGTAGATCTTCGGGAACCGATGTTTTAGAAACTCCTCGTCCATCGCCGTCATGTCGAGATAGACGCTTCGCGTACCGGTCCGCCGCATTTCGGCGACGATCGAGCGGGAGACGATGTCACGCGGCGCGAGTTCCATGCGTTCGTCGTATCGCGGCATGAAGCGTTCTCCATACTTGTTTTTGAGCTGGCCACCTTCGCCTCGCATGGCTTCGGTCAGGAGGAAACGCGGGGCGTTTTCGATGCTCAGGGCCGTCGGATGAAACTGAACGAACTCCATATCGGCCATCTCGGCCCCGGCAAAGTATGCCATCGCCATCCCATCGCCAGTCGCGACGGGCGGGTTGGTCGTGTGCAAATAGAGTTGGCCTGCCCCGCCGGTGCACATGATCACGCCCTTCGCGTAGATCTCACGCGGGGCTCGAAGTATCGGGTCGAGAAATCGTACACCCACACAGCGGCCATCGCTCACGATAAGGCCTTCTGTATTTGCAAACGGCGTGAGGTTTATCGCTTTTTCCTGCCCAGCACGAGCGATCAATGAACGAACAAACTCGGCTCCGGTCGAATCTCCGTGAGCATGCAGGATGCGTCGGCGAGAGTGCGCCGCCTCCTGGCCCATCATCAACTTACCGCCTTCGCGGTCAAATTCGGTGCCCCATTCGATAAGCTGTTTTATGTAGCCCGTGCCTTCAGTTACAAGTGTTTCGACGGCTCGCTTGTCGCAAAGCCCGGCTCCTGCGACGAGTGTGTCATCCTCGTGAAGTTCGGCATTATCGTCCTCGGACAGAACGACTGCGACGCCGCCTTGGGCGTACTCCGTATTAGATTCGCTGGCTTTGTCTTTAGTCAGAACCGAAACACGTGCCCCGGTCGAAGCCAATTCGATCGAAGCCCTCAATCCTGCAACTCCGCTACCGATAACGATAAAGTCTGTTTTCAAGGACATCAACGAGATTCTAACAAAATTGGGCGAATTATCACTATCCTCAACCGTATCACTTCGCTGCTGAAAGTGAGACGGCCTAACCGTTGCAGTCATTGTAGGTTACGGCAAAAGATCGTCTCGCTTGCAAAATTTACAAAAGCGATCGTCCCGCTTGAGCTCGTTCCACTTGCGTGCTGAAAGTGGAACGGTTAACTGTTGCAAATAATATGGGTTGTGGCGAAAAATCGTTCCACTTGTAAGAATACATACCTTGTTCCGTTCCACTTGAGGTTGACGCTTTGGGAGCGAGTCCATTCATAGACGACTTGCAATCGGTTGCCATCCTGCGTAGGCGGGAAAAGAAATTGAGCATTTGCATTACTGAAGAATCGTAACACAGATGCAACACACTGTCAAGTCTGGGAGTAGATCATTTTGAAAAGATCAGGCAGCAGAGCGGCCAGAGAAGACAGCTCGATGCGAAGCTTCTGGTCAGATGCGATATGAACTCGCCGCGTCGAAGGTGCGGCAAGATAAGGCTGGTGCGGCTTCACCGCACTAGCACCTTGGTTTCCGACAACCAGAAGCTCCGCACCTGGCTATTGTCTTTCGCCGCTTCACGGCGAAGAATGTAAAAGTAGCCCACTACCCATAGCCAGGTCGTTTCCGCGATCTCAGGCCCTGCTCGGCGTACCCTGCGGGGTGCGGTCGTTTGCGGCGTTACGAGGACATTTCTCGCAGAGTTCCCAGAGGGCAGACGCAGAGTTCGCTGAGTATTAGGTAGAGGTGTTCTCAAACTGATGCCCTACTCATGACCGAGCTCTTATCTCCTCGGTTGTTGAGTGATGTTCTGAGGATTTGTAAAGCCCTGTGTAGGCACCTTTTCTAAGGTCGATCCCGTATTCGGTGTATGCTTTGAGGGCGGAGATCATGTGTGACCAGCCCATGCAGTTCATGTAGCTGCTGTTGAGGTCGTCCTGAGTTTCTCTCCAGCCGGTTTCGCTGATCCCGACGATAGTGTCGTCACCGTCCGGCGTGAATGACATTTCGACACGTGTTTCGAGACCCTTTGCGCCTTCCCAGCCGAGAACGATCAGTTCGTTTTTGACCATCTTTTTTACGGTCACGGGGAACTTAAGCTGATCGTCGCCGGGGTTGTCCGCGAACGCCCACTCGACCGTCGTACCCTCATCAAGCGGACCACTAGCCCCGCCGTTAGTGAAATAGCCGCTGAGTTTCGAGGGGGTATAGACCGCATCGAAAACCTCGGCGACCGGTTTTTGGATCTTTGTTTGTACTTTGAATTTTAGTTCCATAATTGCTCCTTTTGCTCTGAGACCTCTGTGTCTTAGCTCAGCGGCCTCTGGGTTAAGAAAGTATTTAACACTGAGAGCACTGAGGTAAGACACGGAGACCACAGAGAAGATCAGATTTTTGTATTCACGACATTCTTTTCACATTGATTTGCCGAGCGCTGAGTATATGTTATAATTTTATAACATGTCAAGAGAAAAAAATCCCGATCTCGTTTACAAGGCGCTAGCGGACAGCCGCCGCCGCGAGATACTTGACCTGTTAAAGGATGAACGAAAAACGACCGGCGACATCTGCGCTCATTTCGCCGAACTCGACCGCTGCACCGTAATGCAGCACCTCGGCGTCCTAGAAAAAGCAGGGCTCGTGATCGTAAAAAAAGAAGGGAAATACCGCTGGAACTACCTCGACGCCGTCCCGATCCGCGAGATCTACGACCGATGGATCAACAAATATGCGTCGCCGTCGGTCGAGATCTTGACTGATCTGAAGCGTGATCTTGACTCATGAGCCTGTTTTCAGACCCTTGCAGAAAGGAAAATGCACTCTGGAAAGACCGTGAAAATGATCTATCCAGAGTGCATTCGCGATGCGGGAAAAAGTTCCGTTTAGGGAATCTTCAGTTCCTGGCCCGGGTAAATTTTATCCGGATCCTTGAGGATGTCGCGGTTGGCGTCCCAGATGGCTTTCCAGGGGATGCCGTATTGGGAGCCGATCTTCGAGAGGCTGTCGCCTGACTCGACGGTGTAGGTATTCGCACCGCCGCCGGCATCGCCCGCTCCTGTCGTGATGTTCAGGATGAGATCGCCCGCGCGGTATTCCGGATCGAGACGTTCGTATTCGGCCCACAGTTCGGCTTTTGCCTCTTCGCTTGGAGCCGACCCATTGACGTGCAGAACTCCGTCGCCTTCGCTCAGCTCATAGCTGGTTCCGTTGGCATTGGCGAGTTCTAGAAGTGTTAAATATTTTTCTTGTAGTGACATTGTTTCCTCCTACCCTAGCCTATTTGACGGTTAGCTTGTTTTCGACCTTTGTAGCATTACCTTTCGCTTCGTTCGCCGCTTGCATGACCTTGGTCAGGTCAGCTTTTGCGACATCGCCAGTTAGGGTGATCACACCGCCGCTAACTGTAACGGTAATGTTGGCTCCAGTAAGGCCGAGCTTCTTGATAGCTTCGTTTACCGTGCCTTCGATCATTTTGTCAGGTGACGGCGGCGGCGGGGTTGGCAGTGGTTTGGTTGTCAGCTTGGCAACATCGACCGATTTGATCCCTTCCACGCTTTTGACAGCGGCCTCTGCCTTACCCTTGACAGTGGCGTCAGCGACTTCGCCGCTGAGTGTAGCCACACCGTCTTTGACGGCAACCGTCACGCCGGTTACCTTTTCAGCGGTAAGCTTATCCATGGCCGCTTTCTGCAGATCGGCATCGCTCTTGCCGCACGCCATCATGAACAGGGCACAGGCCAAAGTTAGAACTGTAAAAACTTTAACTTTCATTTTTCCTCCCGAAAGATCGGTATATTATTTTGGTTTACAACTTGTCGGGCGCATCAGTTGCGCTCGTTCTAATTAACAGAATTCGGCCATTAATACCGCAGGCCGTACTAAATTATTTAGTGATGTAATTATTGATTGCGCCGCTGGTTTTTGGCAATAGGAAAATCGCGAATTCAGGAAAATATTTCATCCGCTATCTTGGCGGCGACGTCGTAGGAGCTGTAGTCGGGGCGGATGATGACATGCCAGTCGGCAAGGCAGTAGACCTTTTGCCTTTCTTCGAAGAGCTTCAGGGCAGCTTGCTTATTTCTGGCGAGCGGCCGGTCCTTCTTTGAATGCGAGATATTCATCCAGCAATGCTCAAAGGTAGCCTCGAGCCAGACGGTGGTGTAGGAGCTTGCCTTCAGCATCTCGCGGTTCTGCTCCACGGTCCACGTTCCACCGCCGAGCGACAGGATCTGTGTGGAAGGTTCGGCTAGTACGTGCTCGAGATAGTGCGTTTCGATCTCGCGGTAGCGGTCGATGCCGTCGGCATCGATTATCTCGACGATCCGTCGGCGCTCTCGAACCTCTATTACGTGATCGAGATCGACGCGGCGGCATTTGAGCATGTGCGACAGATGCCGGGCTACGCTGGATTTCCCAACGCCCATAAAACCCGTCAAAGCTATTCGTGCACCGTTGTTCATTTGGTCTGTCAGAAGTGTCTGCAACAGGGCGAAAGTCGTAATTTCCGGTCCGACTGCTCCGATCCGAGAGTTCAAGCCACCCGCTTACGCAGGTGGTTCTGACTTGTTTGCTAAGATACGACAGATCGGAGCGTTTCGAAAAAGCCGGGGAACGAAACGTCGGCGGCTTCTGCTCCGTGGATGGTCGTTTCGCCGCTCGCAAGAAGCCCGGCTACGGCGAAAGCCATCGCGATGCGGTGGTCGTGATGCGATTCGATCTCAGCCCCGTGCAGCTCTGAGCGAGAGACGTGTAGGCCGTCCGGAAATTCCTCGACCATTGCCCCCATTTTCCTGAGATTATTTACGACGGTTGCGATCCGATCCGATTCTTTGACGCGAAGTTCCGACGCATCGCGGATCTCAAGCCCGCCTTCGAGCTGCGTTCCCAGGATCGCAAGGATCGGCACCTCGTCGATCAGGTTTGCGATTATGTCTCCGCGAAGGACATTTCGCTCACCTCTGTGTCTAATGCCGCCGTTGGTTGTGATGGTCGCGATGGGTTCGTTACTGTTTTCTGCGGAATCGGCGACCTCGATATCGGCGCCCAGTGCGAGCATAGCGTCGAGCACGCCGCGGCGCGAGGGATTTAGCCCGACGTTTGGCATCGTCACGGATGAACCGGGCAGACACGCTGCGGCAACCATGAAAAACGCGGCCGACGAAATATCTGACGGAACGATCAGATCGCGGGCGGACAGTTCGTCCGTACCTGCGACGGATATGTGTTTGCCGCTTTCGGTCTCGCCAATGGCTACCTCGACACCAAACCACGTCAGCATCCGCTCAGTATGATCTCGTGTCTGAACCGGCTCGATCACCGACGTGACCCCGTCGGCGTGCAGGCCGGCGAGCAAAACGCAGGATTTTATCTGGGCAGATGCGACCGGCGGCTGATAATTAATTGCGGTCAAGGGCGTTTTGCCGTGGATAGTGAGCGGAGCTTTGCCCTCGTGCGAGTGGATGACCGAACCCATCAGGCCGAGTGGTTCGATGATCCTCTTCATCGGACGGCTCTGCAGCGAATCATCACCCACGAGCGTGGAATCAAAAGCCTGCCCGGCGAGAATGCCGGAAATAAGCCGCATCGTCGTGCCGCTATTGCCACAGTCGAGTTGTTCGGATGGTGCATGAAAACCTCGCTTTCCGACGCCTTCGACCGTGACGGTGTTGCCGTCGCGTGTGAATCTAACGCCCAAACCGGCCAGACAGCCGAGTGTGGATGAGCAGTCGGCACTTGTTGCGAAATTTTCGATCCGCGTCGTCCCGTTGGCGATCGCTGCGAACATTGCCGCACGGTGGGAGATGGACTTATCCCCGGGCAGCTCGACAACGCCCGCGATCGATTTTGCCTGTTTTACTGTGATAATCGACATCTAATCCTCAATATGAGCCTCAAGTCTTGACAGCCAATGCCGTAAACCTATAACTTACAAGACATATCTTGATTTCGCTATGCGACAAATAGAGTTGCCAAGCCGTATCGAATCGGTTGACGAAGCAGCAATGATGGCTGACGAGTACGCTAAGAGTTGCGGCTGCAGTGATGAGATCACATTTGCTGTCGACCTCGCGATCCGCGAATCGGTCGCCAATGCCGTGAAACACGGGAACAAATTTGATGAATCGAAGACGGTTCATTTGACGCTGCATGACAAACCCGACGGGTTTGAGATAACGGTCCGGGATTTCGGCACCGGATTTTCGGTAGAGGACATTCCTGATCCTACCGATGCTGAAAATTTGCTCAAGGCAAACGGCCGCGGCATCCTTTTCATGCGGTCGTTTATGGATGAGGTCGAGTGGGAAAATCCGGCCGATGGCGGCCTGAAAGTCAAAATGTTGAAAAAGAGATAATGTTTCGGATGTTTACATAGACATTATCCGCGTTATTAGACTAAAATTTTGCTATCGCAATTAACTTAAGGACACGAGGAGAGAAAAATGGCTGATATCACTATAACTGAACGCCAGGCCGGCGACGTTACGATTCTTGATCTGGTAGGGAAAGTAACCATTGGCGAAGGCAGCGTTGCACTTCGTAACACGATCCGACGCCTGCTTGGCGAGGGCAAGAACAAGATCCTGCTCAACTTGGGCGGCGTCGGCTACATTGATTCGAGCGGCATCGGCGAACTCGTATCGAGCTTTACGGCGGTCAAGAAAGAGGGCGGAGTGCTTAAGCTTCTCAGCCTCACGCAGAAGATCCAGGATCTGCTCGCGATCACAAAGCTTCTGACGGTATTCGACACCTTTGACGACGAACCGTCGGCTCTCGCCAGCTATAACTAGAGCTTCGCTGACGAAATTTAAGAAAGGATGGGGAAATAGACATTTTGTTTCTCCGTCCTTTCTCGTTTTAGAAAGAGTCAGGACTTCCTGTATCGCCGTCGCCAGCCGCCCCGCCAACGCAGGCGGTTCTGACATTCAGGGCATCTATCGGCGTGCGGCGCTCATCTTTTTAGATTGAAATACGTTAGGATTGGAATTGTGATGTTTCGTTTCTTTTCGCTGGTACTAGTTTTGTTCTTGGCTGTTGGGGCCTTTGGTCAGGTTCCCGCTAGTTTCGACCTGTTGAATTACGGTGTTCGGATCGAGCCGGACAAGCGTTTGATAGTAGTTTTGTCGGCGCTCGAGATGGCGACGCAGAGAAATGCTGCGGGCGTTGAAGAGAAGGTGATCAACACGCCGCTTTCGGCAAGAGGCGCCGAGTTTCGCGAGCAGCTGCTGAAGGACCAGCTCCTCAAGGATTCCGTCCCGCAGGACGTTGAGCTCCGACGCAAGATCTCGCTTTTTGTCTCACAGTACAAGCGAACCCGGCCAAACGCGACTGACGCCGAGCTGATCGCTCCGTTTATGTCGATGGCATACACGCTAACGCCCGTTCCGGAGCTTAACGATCCCGTAATCACGAACGATCTGCCGGGGCCGCTGCTCGATGTGCTGGATTTTGCTCCGCTCGTACGCGAGTTTTATCGCAAATCGTCGATCGGCCCGCGACTCGACACGATCGCGAAGCAGTACCAGGCGGATTCGGACGCTGTTCTCAGGCGTTCGGCCCGCGAGATGGTCAGCGATCTGCTCGGCTATCTCAACACCCGCCCGCGGCTGGTTTACGCGGAGAAGATAGTTACCCAGGCACAAAAAGCCGGCAAAGGAGCCCCGATCCAGAAGATCGAAACGCGTGAGAACGAACGGCGATTCTTCCTCGTGCCCGAAAAACTAGCGGCGAGACAGACCATCAACTTTGTAAACATTCGCGATGACTACTACGCGATCGTTCCGCCCGATACGGATCTCTCATTCTCGGAGGTTCGGCGTGCTTTTCTGCAATTTGTCATCGATCCGCTGGTTCTCGCAAATGCCAGAGAGCTTGCGCCGGTGAGAGCCTGGGCGAAACCCGCTCTCGATGAGAGAAGAAAGGTCGATCCCTCGATAACGCCGGATGTATTTCTCGCGGTGACGCGTTCACTCGTGGCGGCGGCCGATATCAAACAGGCTGAGTATGCCCGGCTGCGGATCGCGACGGACCTATCTCGCGAAAAGATAACGACGCTTAAGGATGACACTGAGAAAAGAAAGCTTTCCGAGGAACTCGAAGCCTACAAGCGTTCGCTCGCCGACGAGTCGCTGCAGCGGCTGTACGAGGATTACGAGAAGGGTGCGGTTCTTTCATTCTATTTTGCCGAGCAGTTGAAGGGGATCGAGGATTCTGGTTTCGATATCGCCGCTTCGATGAAGGACATGCTCGCGGCATTTGACCCCGCAAAGGAATCTAACCGCCTCGCTTCCACCGCTGACGCTCGCAAGCGTGCACTCGCCGCTCGGGAGGAGCGCAAGAATAATCCTGACGACCGCCTGATGACGGCGGAGAATCCGGTGACCACGAAGCTCTTGGCGATCCAGAACCTGATCAACGCAAAAGATTACGCCAAGGCAAATGCCGATCTCAGGCAGTTGCTGGCGGCAAACCCGAAAGAGCCGCGTATCCACTTCAACATCGGCCGCGTCGCAGGGCTCGAAGCGGTGGCGATCCAGGACCCCGAAGAGCAGGCAAAGAAGCTGCTGGCCGCGAAGAACGCCTACGTAGAGGTTTTGAAGAATGCCGGGCCGACGACGGACAGGGCGTTGCTCTCGCTCACCTACGTTGCGCTTGGCCGCATATACGAGCACAGCAACGACAATGGCTCGGCGATCCAGCTCTACGACCTGGCGATCAAGCTCGAGGATGTCCGCGGCGGTGGATTCAAAGAGGCGCTGGACGCAAAGGCGAGGCTCATCAAGCAGTAGACGGGGTCGCCCGGAGTTCTTCTCGCAAAATTTACAGCCCGCACGGAGCCGTTGCTTCGTGCGGGCTTCTTCATGCGTTCCACATTCCGATCAAACTCTGTTAACTTCTAATCAATGTCAGATAACGACTACAAAAGCGGCTACGTCGCGCTCATTGGCCGGCCGAATGCCGGGAAATCCACGCTGCTGAACCGTCTGGTCGGTGAAAAGATCGCGGCGGTTTCGAATAAACCGCAGACGACGCGGCACCGCATTCAGGGAATTGTGACCCGGGACGACGGGCAGATCGTTTTTGTGGACACGCCGGGCGTCCACAAGCCGGGACATTTGCTCAACAGGCGGATGATGGCGGCTGTTCACGACGCGATCCTGTCGGTCGATCTGCTGGTGCTGATGCGTGACGCGAGCGTTTCGACGGGAAACGGCGACCGCTTTGTGCTGGAGCTCGTCAAGCAGTCGGAAAAGCCCGCGATCCTCGTCCTTAACAAGGTCGATAAGATCAAAGAGAAGGGAAATCTGCTGCCGCTCATCGAACTTTATTCGAACGAGTACGGCTTTGCCGAGATCATTCCGGTTTCCGCGCTCAAGGGCGAGGCGATCGACACCTTGCTCGATCAGATCGTGAAGCATCTGCCGACGGGCGAGGCGATCTTTAGCGAAGACGAGATGACCGACCAGCCGCTGAGGAGCATCGTCTCCGAGTTGGTCCGCGAAAAGATCCTGCAGACGACCGGCGAAGAGATCCCGTACGTCACCGCCGTGATAACCGAGGTCTTTGACGAGACCGACCCCGAGTTGACGACCATCTTCTGTGCGATCTATGTCGAAAGGGCGTCGCAGAAAAAGATCGTTATCGGCAAAATGGGCGCCCGGATCAAGGATATCGGCACAAAGGCCCGTCATGACATCGAAAATCTGCTCGGCAAGAAGGTGTTTCTCAAATTATTCGTCAAAGTCGTCGAGGATTGGCGCAACCGTGAGCGCGATCTCGACGAGATCGGGATCAGGGAGTAGGTGTTCGTAGTTAGAATGCGGTTTTTCCCCATGAACTTGCCCAAACTCCCGCCCAAGTAGCCCAAACTCCCAGCAAAGTTGGGGAAACTCCCGGCCAAGTAGCCCAAACTCCCAGCAAAGTTGGGGAAACTCCCGGCATAGTAGCCGAAACTCCCAGCAAAGTTAGGGAAACTCCCGGCAAAGTTCTTTAAACTCCCAGCCAAGTTGGGGAAACTCCCAGCAAAGTAGCCCAAACTCCCAGCAAAGTTGGGGAAACTCCCGGCAAAGTAGCCCAAACTCCCAGCAAAATTGGGGAAACTCCCGGCAAAGTTCTTTAAACTCCCAGAAAAGTAGACCAAACTCCCGGCCAAGTTGGCCAAAACCCTCGGAAAATTGTCCTCACTCCTGCGGGTTGAGGCCCCAGAAAGCTGCCCAAAGCCTCAGCGAGTTGCCCCAAGGTCTCACATCAGTAGGTTGAATCAAAATTGTGTGCCTAAACCTAGCAGCGGACGAACCCGAGCAGATAAAACACGATCAAAAAGATGACGATCGTCGACAAACAGCCGCCGCCGAGCTTCCATGCGGCGATTCCGGCGATGATTCCGCGAAGTGGACCTTCCATAATTCTCCTATTTGCACGTTTACTGCGATAATCTTGGCATAGGGACCGGGGCGGCGGTTGTTCGCCAGATTGCATAACGGTAGATCTTACTGATGGATACAACTAAAAAATGGTACGCGGCGGCCGTAACGGTCAGTTCCGCAGCGACTGAGGCGGTCGAATTCGCTCTGGACCAGGCGGGAGCGGACGGGACGGAGATAGATCTGCTCGGCAAACGCTTGCCTGACGCCGAGACGGTTGTGAAGGGCTATTTTTCGCACGAGATCGCGGCCGAACAGGTCATGGCGGCAATGGAAAACGCTCTGTCGGTGTACGGATTTGGTGTGGATGTGATCAGCGACGTCAGTGTTTATGAGGTCGCTGACCAGGACTGGCTCGCCGAGTGGAAAAAGCATTGGAAGGCGACCGAGATAGGCCGCTTTATCATCGCCCCGCCGTGGGAAACTGTCACCGAGACCGACAAGATCGTCATCCGCATCGAGCCGAACATGGCATTCGGCACCGGAACCCACGATACGACGAAGCTTTGCCTCAAAGCCTGCGGCGAAATGTATCGCCCGGGCCAAACGGTGCTCGACGTGGGGACCGGTACTGGCATCCTCGCCATCGCGGCCGCGAAACTCGGGGCAAAAACGATCTACGCTTGCGACACTGACGTCGATTCCGTAAAGATCGCCCGCGAAAATGCCGTCCTGAATGAGACAGATTGGATCGAATTTGCCGAAGGCCCGCTCGCCGCCGATGCTCCGGTCTACGATCTCGTCTTCGCCAACCTCACCATCGATGTCATCGTGCCGATACTTGACCTGCTGCTGGCAAAAACACGCTCGACCCTCATACTTTCCGGCATCCTCGCCGAGCAGCAGCCGCTGATCGAAACCGAACTCAAGGCAAGGGCGATAGAACCATTCGCGATCGAACGCTCGGGCGAGTGGATCTCGGTCGTTTTGCAGTTTTGAAACCCCGCGATCACGGCGTCGGTTCCCCTCCTGGACAGGAGGGGTGGCAGCCGCTTCGGCTGACGGGGTGGTTGAGGGGATGGGGATTGGGCGGTTCAGCTGTATGTAGGTGTCGTGGCGTTGTCGCTTTGCGTCCAAGAAATTCGCGGTGAGTGTGATTGTTCGCGGTACCTAAACGTCTCAACCACCCCGCCCGATGCGGGCACCCCTCGCGGTCCAGAAGGGGAGTTGATGCGATGCGTCCAAGAAATTTTCAGAGAGCCGCTTATCGCTCGCCCGCATTCCAAGCATTACTACACATCACGGCTTCTTGACGGGAACGGCGAACGGGATATCGCCGTCGTCGGTCACGGTTATCAGGGGCACGCGGGCCTTTGGGCGGACGCGTGGGGCGGCGTTTTTTAGGATCGGCGGGCCTTTGGGGATGGTTTGTGTTCGGGGCGACAGCGATTCTGTTCGTTTTATCATCGCACCGCCTCGGCCGCCGACCCACAGCTTGTTTCCGCCGCGATAGGCGAGTGTTTGCAGGACTTTGCTGGTGATGCTCGGCTGTATCGCCCACGTTTTGCCGGCGTCTTCGGTAACCAGGACCGTTCCCAACTCACCCACCGCGATCGCCGCGGCGGTTCCGAAAGCCTGCACCGCGAAAAGATTAAACCTCGACGCCGATTCCTGATCCTGCCACGTCAACCCGCCGTCGCTCGTCCGAAGCGTGATCCCCGCCGAACCCACGGCGAAGCCATTCTTCTCGTCGTAAAAGCTCAGCGAGTAAAGATTTTCCTTGACGCCGGTCTTTATCTGCGTCCAAGTCGCGGCTCCGTCGACGGTTCTCAGGATCGTGCCCTTGTTGCCGACCGCCACGCCGGTCTTATCGTCGAAAAACTTGACGTCCTCGAGCCAAAGCTTCGTGCCCGACTCCATTTTCTGCCAATACGCACCGCCCGTGTCAGTCCGCAGGATCGTGCCGGTCGACCCGACGGCAAAACCGATGCGATCGGAGACGAAATTGACGGACAGGAGGTCTTCCGTGACGCCCGAAATGCCCTTGCCCCAGCTCGCACCGCCGTTAACGGTTCGCAGGACGGTTCCGCTGTCGCCGACCGCCCAGCCGCGTTGGCCGTCGAAGAAGAACGTCGAGTTCAGATTGGAGAGCGTGCCGGAAAAGGTCGCGATCCACTCGCGTCCGGCGTCGTTTGTGAGCCAGATCTTGCCGCGTGAACCGACCGCTACGCCGATCTCGTCATCGAGAAAGACCAGATCGTTCACATCTTCACGCCCGCCCTCGCTCAGACGCTGCCAGCTAAACCCGCCGTCGTCAGTTCTGACGATCAAACCGTTCTCCCCGACCGCCCAGCCGGTGAATTTGTCGGCGAAATGGACGTTTACGAGTTTCGGATTGGTGCGAACGTTGAAGGGAAGCCAGGTCCGCCCGCCGTCGCCCGAAACCCAGACCATGCCGTTGGCATCGGTCATCAGCCCGTTCGCATCGTCGGCAAAGGAAACCGAGAGCAGGTCGGCCCGGCTGAAGATGCTAACCGGAGTCCACGTAACGCCGCCGTCCTCGCTGCGAACCATGCACCCCGCAAAGCCGGCCGCGACGACCGTCGTTTCGCTGATAAATGAAACATCGGAGATAAGCGAGCCCGAGCACGGATCGGATGCTTTCCACGTCTCGCCGCCGTCGGCCGTCGCCAAAACAACGCCGCCCAAGCCGACCGCGACGGCACGCATCGCATCGATTGCCTCAATGTTTAGAAGCTGTTCCGAGGTCCCCGACGTCTGCGAACGCCACGTCAGGCCGCCGTCGTCGGTACGCATTATTCGGCCGTAGGTCCCCGTTATCCAACCGGCCTTTTGATCGCCGCCCGTGAACTCGATCGAGGAAAAATGGTCCTTTACGTCGGTAGTGATGCGTTTCCAGTCTTTGCCGCCGTTCTCGGTCATGAATATCGACGCCCGGGCCCCAACGACGAAGGCGACATTCTTGTCCTTCACAAAAACCGACGAAAACGCCACGTCAGAAAACGGAATATCCTGCCGCACCCATTTAAATCCGCCATCGACGGTCCGCAAAACCGTATTGTCAGACCCGACCGAATAGCCGATCTCCTTATCCGGTGCGAAGTGGATCGAGTAAAGCGGATTGCCCTGCGGCGAAGGATTCTGCCAAACCCAGCCATTGCCCTGACGCATTTGGGCAGTTGTCGCGATGGTTGTTAGCAGGAGTATTACCGCAGAGACGCAGAAGGGCAGAAGGAAGAGTTTTAACCACAGATGGACACGGATGGACACGGAAAAAGACGGGATTGACGTCCCGTACGTTACCGCATCCTTTCTTGATCTGTGTCTATCTGAGTTCATCTGTGGTTAATTTCCCTTTTTCGCGGTTAGATCTCCGCCGTACCGATCTCCAGAACCGCCTCGTCGAGCATTTCTTCGTCGACGTAGCCCAGTTCGGCCATTTTTCTCGCCATCGAATCGGCGACTTCCTGGACGATGTGGCCGTCGTGGCCTTTGACCCATTTCCAGGTGATCTTATGCTTCGCCGCGGCGTTGTCGAGGCGTCGCCACCAGTCGTGGTTGGTCTTTCGCTTCCACGTGCCGCCCATTGTCTCGACGACATAACGTGAATCGGACATCACGGTTACGCTGCACGGCTCTTTTAGATTCTCAAGCCCGATCGCCGCCGCCGCAACCTCGGCTTGCTGATTAGTCGCCGCTCCGAGATATTCGCCAACGGCCTTCCAATAGCCTTTGAAGCCGAGCACGGCCACCGCCGCCGCACGCGGATTGCCTTTCCCATTGCCCAGGCTCGAGCCGTCGCAGACTATTGTTACTTGTTTCATAAATTGGAGGGTGAGCATCCTGCTCGCCCATATTTATCACTGGCGAGCAGGATGCTCACCCTCCAGTCATAAGCTCAAAACATTATCGACATAACTATCAAAAGTATCATCATGCGAGATCACGAATAGCTGGTCGAAGTTCGTGATGCGGCTGATCTGTCCGGCGAAGTTTTCGCGGCGTTCGGCGTCCATGTTGGTGGTCGGCTCGTCGAAGAACGCGATGCGAATATCGCTAAGCTGCTTTAATAACGCGAGCCTTACGGACAGAGCGGCGGACATCTGCTCGCCGCCGGACAGGCTGACGAATGGCCGTTCGTAGCCGTCTTCTTCGAGGACGATCGAATAATCTTCGGCCCATTTCAGCGTCCGCTCGCCGTTGCCGGTTATCTCGCGAAACATCTGGTTTGCTTCGAGCGAGACGTGGTGAACGTAGTTGCGGGCGACACGAGGGGCGGCTTCTTTTAGCGTATCACGAATGAACGCAGTCGTTTCCGCTACCTTTTCGAGCCGTTCGCGTTCGCGAAACTCGCCAGCCAGCGACCGACGCAGCTCGGCAAACCTCGCGAGGTCGGCGGCTAGCTGGGCTTCGCGTCGATTTGCCGCCTCGAGCGTAGCCTTTATCTCGGCGGTGCGGCGTTCGACGTTGAGCAGTTCGGCACGCTCGGCCTTGTGGCGTTCGGCGTCGTAATCGGACCCTGCGGCTGCCAGATCGCGTTCCGCTTGCTCGACCAACGCTGACTTGGATGCGAGTTCTGCCGAAGCGTTGTCGAAGTCGAGCTTTCTTTGCTCCAGTGAGCCCGCTTCGGCCTCGTTTGCGATGAAAACACGGTGAGCCTCAGCCGTTTCGTCGCGTTCTGTTATCAAACGCGACCACTCGGCGTCGAGTTCACTGAACTCTTCGAGCTGCTCGTCGAGCAGTTTCTTGTCGCTGGTGAGACGCTCCAGATTTTTTTCAACTTCGCTCAAACCGTGACGGATCTCGGGCTCACGAAGCGACTCTTTTTCGAGTATCCGAATGCGGGCTGCAGGATCGGCGAGCGAACGCAGTTTTGCTTCGGCTTCGGCGATGCCTCGCTCGCTGTCGGCGACATTCTGCTGCTGTTCGAGTGCGGCCTTCTTGGCATTGAGACCGGCACCTTCGTCGCGTAGTTCCTGTTCGCGTTTGCGATAGCTTTCGAGAGCCGCGGCGAGCGTTTTGCCTTCGCGGGCTGTTCTTAGTTCAGCCTGAACCTGAGTTCGTTCGGACTCAAGTTTTGAGATCTGAGATCTGAGGTCGAGGAACTGGCTCGACAGATAGCTTTCGAGCGTCTCGCCTTCGTTCAGGTTCAGGCATCGCTGCGAGAGGATCGGGCACAGGCCATTTCTGACCTCGCTCTGGAACTTCTCGTCTCGTTCGAGGTTTGCACGAAGTGTCGCGAGCGTCGAGACGATCTCGCCCTCGCGTTTTTCGAGCGACGGCAGGGCTTCGGCGGCGATCAGCCCGGCTTCGGCGGCCTTAATGTCTTGCTGATTCTGTTTATAACGCTCTCGCATCCTTCCGAGTTGGGAATTGATGCTCAAGATCCGTTCGTCGGCGTTTTTGGAATTTGTAACTTTTTCGCGTAGAGCGACTATCTCCTTCTCCAGCCGTTCCTGTTCTGCGGCCTTTGGCCGAAGCCCGGTGATCTCTTCGTGGGAATTCAGGATGTTTTTGAGGTCGCGATCGAGCCGTGTTTTTTCGGCGGTCACGTTGGCCATCGCCGTCGTGGTTCTAGCGAGTTCGCCTCGGAGCGTGTCACGGCGGGTTCGTTCGCGTTCGAGCTCGGTCTGGCGGGCGAGCGTTTTGAGATGGCGTTCGTGGGCATCGCGGACCTTTGCGACCTTGTCTGCCGCGATCGTCGCTCGTTCGTGTGCGATCCTTAGCTGTTTGTGCAGCAGATCTGCCCGTTCTCGTTCGGCACGGCTGCGGTCGAGGGCGGTTTGCAGGCCCGAAAGCCGCTTTTCCTCTTCATCGAGGGCCTTGACCCGCGACTGGCGTTCGGCAAGGTCGACAGACGAGCTTTCCGCCTCGCTCCTGAGCCTGACGATCTGCTCGGTAATGTTCTTATGTTCTTCCTCGACCGATTCCGAACGCGAAAGCTCCCCTTCGGCACGGGCGATGGTTTCGCGGATTCCGCTGATCGTGACGTCAAGATACCGCGAGGTCTCGCGAAGCTTTTCCGCCGCCTGGCGATATTCCTCGACCTTTAGCAGGCGGTCGAAGGCTACCTTGCGTTCGGTCGAGCCTTCGAGAAAGATCGCCGTAAAGGTTCCCTGCGGCACGCCTATCGCCTGGCGGAAGAGCGACTTTAGATCGGTACCCGGTTCGAGGCCGAGGTGCTGCCATAGGAAGCGAAAGACCTCTTCTTTCTTATCCGCGATCCGCATCTGCAGTCGCGGGTCGATGACGTGATAGCCGGAGCCGGAGTCGCGGTAAACGATGTACTCGCGTTCGTCTAGCCCGCTTTCAAAGGTGACCGTGACCGAGCCTTTCTTTGCTCCGCGACGGACAAAATCCTCTTTCTTATACTCAAGCAGATCGAACAAGACCCACGCGATCGCCTCGATGACCGTGGTTTTTCCGGCCCCGTTGGCTCCGGTTATTGCGGTCGTTCCGCGAGAGAATTCGATTGTCGTGGAGACGTGAGATTTGATGTTCTCAAGCTCGATCTTTGAGATGTGCATCCACGAATAGTTTAATGCAGAAGCCCGCACGAAGTAAGGGCTCCGATGCGGTAGGGGCCGTTACAGATCGAATTGGACGTCGACTATGGCGGGAGCGAGCCCTTACTTCGTGCGGGCTTCTGCAAAAGAACGGTTTAGTCGATAATGGAACTATGAAGATCGAAGCTGGTGATGTCGTCGTCGCGGTGCTCCACAGTCCTCGGGAAAAGCTGCTTGGGGTCTTGAATGAGATCTCGCCCGCAGGGATCACGATTAGGTCTATCGATCTGAGCTATTTTGACGACTGGTGCAGGTCGATCGCTGAGGGCGAGGTCCATCTTAGGATGACCGATAATTTCTTCCCGATGTGGCGTGTCGAACGGATGTCGCGTGACGAGGGAACTGACGAGATGCCTTCGATGACGGATCAATTCGAGGCCCGTACAGGCCGTCGGTTTGAGCACCAATAGGCTTTTGGCTACATTGCTTTCAAGGTAATGCTGCCGTTGGCTGTGGTTAGCTTGACGATGGCGTCGCCTTTGGCGGGCTTGCCGACCGTTCCCGCGATACTTTTGATCGGACCGGGGCCGGAAATGGTTTCGGTCGTGATATCGACGGGGATCTCTGCGGTGAAATAACCGTATCCGTAGGTGCCGAAGATCTGAAAGGATGCATTTTTCGGCACGCTCAGGCGGATCGAGCCTCGTGACGTTCTCAGGTTATAGCTCGCCCCCTGAAGTATAGGGCCCTCGTATCCGACCGAGCCCGAGATAGAATCAACATTGACCTGACGATATTGCAGGCCCTGGAGCGAAACGGCTCCGTTGTTCGTATTTGCCTTAAATGCATCGCCGATCTCGCTCGGGCCCGCGTCGAAGACCAGAATGTTGCCGGTCGTGGTGCTCAGCTGCATTGCCCCTTGCGAGGATTCGACCGTGATGTCGCCTTGCCCTGAGTTGACCGAAACTCCATCCGTCACGTTACGCAGCGAGACGTCGCCGCCGATCGACGAAATCTCGGCCTTCTTCACAGAATCTATTGTGGTCGATATCTCACGCCCTCGAACCCTTATCGTCGATGTCACCGGAGCGTCAACCTCGATCTCGCTGCCCGAAAGGCACTCGCTCTGCGAACCGGTTCGCTGCGGATCGTTTCCTGCTACCTTTACCCAAACCGGCTCTCCGCTTTTCGGGCTGGACTGAGCGGTGCGAAACGTGAATTTGCTGCCGTCCGCGACAAAAACTCGGATCTCATTGCGGTTCCAGCCGTTTACCTTGATCTTTCCTTCGATCACGCAGGCGAACTCAAGATTGATGGCCGAGTCGACCTTCATCGACCTTTCGGTCGTTTCCTGTGAGCGTGTCAGCGGACGTCGCGGTGGCGTGATCGGGGCACGCGGGCTGACCACTCCGGGTGCGGATGGCGGGGCCTTGACATTAGGCGTTGACGGCGGAGCCGAGCTCTGTGAAAAAACGACAGCCGGGCATACGGTCAAAAGGACCGTAGCGGCGGTGAGTATCGTGTTTTCAATGAGCTTGTTCATTAAGTGAGCTGACAATGGGAGTAATTTATTTGAGACTTGCGACCAACTCCTCTTTTTGAGCGACCGAATTCAATAGATTGATCTTGCTTTGATACGAAGCGTACAGGATCTGCTTGGCCGAGTCGTTTTTCGGGTTACGGCGAACTTCGGTACGCATCTTGTCGATCGTGTCATTCACGACGGCCATGTCTCGCTCGTATGCGATCAGCTCGGACACGCCGAGAACGCCGGACTTCTGATCGTCCACCGTTCGCTTGAGCGTTGCGATGGTCTTTACATAGCTTTCTTCACCGGGCATAAAGCCGAGCGGTGCGTTAGCTGTAGTACCGGCAGTCGGTGCGGTTGCCGTCGGACGACGAACTTCGGGACGATAAACTGCACGTTCTGGACGCGGCGTGATGTCAGCTGTTTCAGTTTCTACCTCTTCCGGCTCGATCGGCTGGCTGACGGCAGGCATTACGGAAGGAGCGGCGGTCTGGGTAGGCTTCTGAGTCGTGGCTATCGTGGTATTTGCGTTCTCGATCGTTCGAGACCTGTTTACCCAGAGCCCTGCAAACAAGCCAAAAACGATCAAAAGACTGGCCGCTGCCACCACCGAAGGGCTGCCGAGCGAAACTCGTATGAAAGCCCAGGCCTTTTCCCAGACAGACCGTTGTTCCTTTTCGATCTTGATCGAATCGTTGATCTTGTTCCACAGACGCTGTGTCGGGACGAGCGTGTCAAATTCGCGTGCAAGTACAGGGAAGACGAGTGCGGACTCTTCCTCAGCCTCGGCGAGCATCATCGCACACGAGTCGCAATCAGCGATGTGTGTCGAGACGCGGGCGGTTTCGTCGAGCGAAAGTTCGCTGTCAAGAAACGCCTGAATGATACCGATGTCTAAGCAATTGTCCTTCATGTCGTACCCTTCCCGATTTTTCCGTAATACCGGGAAAATTCCTGCCGTGCCCGAGCAACATAAGTTCCGATGCTCGTTTCGTTGAGCTCAAGGCTCCGTGCGATCTCTTTGTAAGAGAGTCCCTGCTGTTTCAATATCAGGCAGCTTCTGAGCGGCTCTTTGATCTTGTTCAGAGCCTTGTAAATGTCGTTGACGCCCGCACTTTCTTCGTAGTCGATCTCGACCGACGCCACGGATAACTCAACTGTCTCTTTGACGTAATTTTCGTCCCGCGTGTTCGCCCTAACATTTCCGCGAATGGCGTTCTTGGCGACGTTTATCGCCACGCGTATGAGCCACGGCCGCAGCATTTCGCTGTCCGTGATCGAGTCCTGATGCTTGTAAAGCCGGAGAAAGGTTTCCTGCGTAATATCCTCGGCCAGAGCCGAATCCTGCACGACCGACCTCGCCGCACGAAAGACGGTCCGGTGATGAAGGGCAAACGCCTCCTCAAACTCGATCTTCTCCCTGGCTGCGGCCGTCGCTGTTTGCTCGGACATTATGTCCACAAGAATGTTAGTACTCTCGTTCATTTTTCAGCATCGTAAAATGCTCATCACGACCTAAATACACCGCGAGAGGCTGATATATGACAAGAATCTCTTAAAACCCAATAATTTTCAATCGCTAACGAAGTTCCCGAAAACCTCCGTGCCCTCTGTGTCCGCCCTCAGCGGCCTCTGTGTTTAATATCGTTTCCAAACACTGAGCAAAGACCCGGAGTCGCCGGAACATCAGAGCATACGTTCGAGATCAAAAAATGGTTCCGACCGAATCGCCGTTCCATCCGTTCCACCGTTCCAGTCGTTCCAGGGGCGGGACAGGTGGAACGGTATTCTTTGCCGCAGAGCGGCAATCGAATTTAGCCGTGGGTGAAGCCCACGGATAGGCGATGAAAAAGGATCCGGCGTCGCGTAGCGACGGTCTAACATGCATGTTGACGGTTAATTCGATTCGTCGCGACGCGACGCGACGCGAGGTCATTATTATTCGCGTACCGTGGGTTGAAACCCACGGCTAAATTCGGGTGCCGCTATGCGGCATAAGAGGTTCGTTTGTTCCAACCGTTCCATCCGTTCCATCCGTTCCAGGGGGGGGACGGGTGGAACGGCTTTCATCGCGTAGCGATGCCGTGATTGTAGCCGTGGGTGACAACCCACGGAACCCGTGGTCGATATTGTCCACGTCGCGTAGCGACGATCGAAACAACACGCCGCGATCATTCATCCGTCGCTGACGCGACAACATTCCAAATACGATCCCGTTCCGTGGGTTATCACCCACGGCTACAATCATTCCATCGCTACGCGATTGACGATGGAACGATGGAACGATCTTCACCTTTCGCCTATCATCTCCCGTCTTACCATATCGTTCCACTCATACCATTTCCGGATTTGTGGAACGGTGGAACGGTGGAACGCGGTGGCTTAGAAGAGGATGACCTTTAGTTTTTGCGTCAATTCGGGCGAGAGGGTGGTGCGTTCGTTGGCGGTTACTAGGAGGACGTGGCTGTCGTCGGAATCGTTTAGGATGCGTTCGATGTTTAGGGATGGTTCCTTTGAAGTGGCGTTGGCGAACTCGGGCTCGAGCAGGGCGAGTTTTCGCAATGCGTCATAGAGATGAGGGCGGCCGGAGCCGAAGTCGGTATCTTCGTTGGGGATAACGAGTCGGATCTGAGCGTTTTCGGCTGCAAAATGCGACAGAAGCGAAGCGGCGAGGCTCGCTCCGTGTTCGAACTGCGGCGAGGCGATGACGGGTTTGCCGCTTTGTTCGGCGGAGATCTTTTCGCGGATGGGGATATCGGCAGCGTCGGGTTCGACTCGGGGGTCGAAGATCACGGTGATGCGGCTTTCGTCGTCTGCTGCGAATTCGCGAACGGTCAGATTACGAGTGCGGGCGGTAGCTTTCCAGTCGATGCGGCGGAGATCATCCTGCGGCTGATACGCTCGCAGGGCAAGAAGGTCCTGACCGGAACCGCGTTTTGACGACACACGATCACCCGCATCCAGCGGAAGGGTTTCGATCTCGGTGGAAACGTCGATGATCTTGGGAAATACCACCAGCTCGGCTTCGCGGGCGGGCAAACGGCGGCGATGACGGAAAAATCCGAAGGGGAACTTGGTCGAGAGTTCGAAATCACGGATCGAAAGCCGTCCGCGATTGGGGAAGATATGCTCGGCCTTTTTCTCGACCGATTCGCGGCCCGCGACGTGGACGAAATGATCGAGGGTTCGCCTCACGACCGGAGCCTGGCCGAGACGCCTTGCGATCCATTTTGGGAAGATGGCGTCAAGGTGATCGGCCGCGATCGACCGCTCACGTTCCTTGCCGCGAACCTCAACTACGACGGAGAAAGCCGGGATCAGGCGCTTGCGATTGTGCATGCTTACTAGGATCGGGGTCTTTTCACCGGCGAAGATCGTTTCCGGAAAACGCATCGTCACGTCAAGCTTCTTCAAGCACAAACTGCCCGCAATAAATCCGACGACCATCGCCGCCAGCAGAAATGAGAGGACGAGGAAGAGTAGATTATTCCCCGTGTTCCACGCCGAAAAGCCCACGATCATCAGCAAAACCAGCAAGATCGCTCCGCCGGTCGTGAACTCGAACGGCAGATTCAACTGCGAAGCCTCACGTCCCGCATTCCGAGCGAGCGGCGGTACGACGAAGATCAGGATGAGCAAAACAAAAACAAGCGAAGCCGAAGCCGCGACCGCTGCCATCTCCACATCACCGATCTGATGTGCATAAAGCGTCAACCCTGACAGCCCCAGTCCGCCAAGAACCACAATCACGCCAAGGATCGCGTTGCGAAGATCACGAAAACTGAAGAGTTGGCTTGCGAGCTTGAGATTCATTGATCGAGTTTGGGAAGTTTAGGAAGTCCGGGAAGTCCGGGAAGTTTAGGAGGTCTAGGAAGTTTAAGAGGTTATTAGAGAATGCGTTCTGCCAAGACTTCCTGGACTTCCTAAACTTCCCAGACTTCCCAAACTCCCTCAGATCGGTACGCTCACTTTTTGCAGTATGTCTTGCAGAACTGTCTGGACCTCTCGGTTTCGGTTTCTTAGGGCCGACGTTCTTGAGTTTAGGATCACGCGATGGCCGAGACAGGGAAGGACGAGCCGTTTTATGTCGTCGGCAATGCAGTAATCGCGGCCCTCGATGACCGCCATTGCCTGTGCTGAGCGGAACAAGGCGAGCGAGCCGCGAGGGCTGACGCCGAGTTCGAGCGACTCGCTCCGGCGTGTCAGGTCAACGATTTGAAGTAGATACTCAACCAAAGCTTCGTCAAAACGCACGCTTCCGACCAATGCCTGCAGATCGATCAGCTCGTCCCGCGACATTACCGGTTTTAAGGACGAGATAGGATTCGCGGTCTCGCGGTCACGCAGCATCTGCCGTTCGTCGGCGACTGTTGGATAACCCATGTGTATCCGCAGCATAAACCGGTCTAGCTGAGATTCTGGCAGCGGATAAGTGCCGTGATGTTCCGAGGGATTCTGTGTGGCGATGACGACAAACGGCGACGGCAGCGAACGGGAAAACCCCTCGACGGTGACCTGTTCCTCGGCCATTGCTTCGAGAAGAGCCGACTGGGTCTTTGGCGTAGCTCGATTGATCTCGTCGGCGAGCACAATGTTCGCGAAGATCGGCCCTGGTTTCCATTCAAAATCGCCGCTTCGCTGATTAAAGACCGAAAGCCCGATCACATCGGAGGGGAGAAGATCAGACGTGAATTGTATACGCTGAAAGTCGAGATCGAGAGCCCGCGAAAGCGAGTTCGCCAGCGTCGTTTTGCCGATGCCCGGCACGTCTTCGATCAAAAGATGTCCTTTCGCCAGCAAACCGACCAGTGCGAGCTTTACGGTCTCAGATTTACCGCGGATGACATTCTCGATCGCCTTCTGCAACTCGGCGATCCTGCCAACCGCGTCCACATCAACGGCAAACCCGTCGCCCGCCGGCCTCGTTTCGGTCACAAACCAGTCTCTCATCAGTAAATCCCTTGTCCTCAGCGAAATCGCCATTATTATTCTACCCGATTAGAAACAACCGTCGCACAAAAAAGTTGCAATCTTTAGTGCGATCTGAGCTCCTGACTAGTGAGGGTTATTCCACTTGAGCTGGCGATCTGAGGTCGGAACTCCGGACTATTGTTGAAATTGCTTCAGAAACAAACTAAACTTTTGAAACTAAAGGCAAACGTTTTCGTGTTGAAAGCGGTGAGGAAATTGAATTGAATTATGAGAAATCTACGACTCCGTTTGAAAGATCAACGCGGCTTTAATCTTATTGAGTTGATGATCGTTATCGCGATCATCGGTTTGCTGATCGGTGTTGGGTCGATCGCATGGCAGGCGGTTATTCGTTCGGGAAATGAGACGACGGCCGCACAATCTATTGACCAGATCAGGAAGTTTCAGGCACAATATGCGAGCCGAAATAAGGGGAATTTCGGCACTTTTGACGAGCTGATCGCCAAGGTCAGTCTTGATGAGAAATTCAAGGGCGAGAGCCCGGTCGTTAATGGCTATATTTTCAAAATGACCGTTGTCCAGGCATCGTCGAGTGCTCCGGCGTCTTACGCAGTCAATGCCGACCCACAAGTTCCCGAGGGAATATCCGCAACCGGAACCCGTCATTTCTACACAGATTCGAATCTCAGCACCATCAAGGGAACCGATGAGAATCGACCGGCCAAGGCTGACGATCCGTCGATCTAGTAAAGGATGAACAGCGAATCCCGCCGTCTTAGCTCAGTGGTAGAGCACTCGCTTCACACGCGATAGGTCACAAGTTCAAATCTTGTAGACGGCACCATTAAGTTGATTGAAGAAAGGGCTCCCTATTTGGGGCCCTTTCTTAATCTCTATTGAAAATGCGAGAGCAGCCTTTGGAAGGCTGCTTTCGCGTAAAACTTCTTGTTTGTGCTGTTTAGGCCAGTTGGTCATCATTTCGAGCAATCACAAAGGCAAAGGCAGGCTTCTTTGGCTTGTCATTATCCTTCGGCGGCGGCTTCGGCTGCGGATTGACGACCGGCGGACTTGGCTTCGGCGGCGGTTTCTTTTCATCCTTCTGTGCAAATACGCCGACAGAAAGTCCGGCGACCATTGCGACTGTGAATAATATTTTCTTCATTGCTCTCATCACTTTAATTCCCCTTTTCTTATAAATTCACGCATCCGGGGAAAGCGGGAAAGTGCGTCCGCACTGTATCTCAAGCAAACTCGGTGCCAAAGACGAAGTTAAGACGCTCGAGGCAGTGATTTGGTTGTTATTCTTCCGTTTCGAACCAAAAACCGTTTACAAAAACTTACAATTTCCGCAATTTTCATACGAAATCGTGAACAGTGCAACCCAGCCGGGTCAACATTTATCGAAAGATTCTGCGATAATCTCTTCATGGAATCAACACCAAACGCTCAGGATCGGATGCGATCGATACTCTTGCTGGTTGCCACGGTCGGCACGATAGTCTTTAACGGGCTAGCGGCGACAGGATATGTGAACGGCGTTACGCCCGAGGTTATCTCGGACCGATATCCGACCGTATTGACACCAGCCGGATATGCGTTTTCGATATGGTCGCTTATTTATTTGGGGCTTATTTCATTCAGTATTTATCAGTTGCTTCCACGCAATTTGGTGAGATTTCGTTCGGTCCGCTCGCTATACGTCATTACGTGCGTTTTGAACTGCTCATGGATCTATTTTTGGCACCATGACCAACTCGCATTTTGTTTAGGTCTAATTTTCGCCCTTCTCGTGACCTTGATAGCGATACTTTTTCAGCTTCATCGTTCGGACGACAAGGGCGGGGCGTTGTTTACGACCGCAGTTTTCGGTATTTATGCAGGCTGGGTAACGGCGGCGACGCTGGTCAATTTTGCTATCCTCTTGAAGTCGCAGAATCTCGAGATCTCTTCGACGGTCTGGAACGCCATCGGCGTCGCAGCAATAATGCTTGCTGCGGGTTTAGGGGTGTTGATCAGGTTCAAGTTGCGGAATTTTCTCTATCCGCTGGCGATCGCCTGGGCCGCTGCCGCTATCGCGGTCAACCAGAGCGGGAATACTGCTATTGTGGTCGCCGGATCGATCTGCGTGATAGTTTGCCTGCTGATGGCGATCAGTTTCGTGATGGATCAAAAGGGAAGTACAGAATGAATCAGGGCAAGATATGCGTGTCCGTCTGTGCTGAAACGTCTCGCGAAATGATCGAGAAGATCGTAGCCGCTCGACTCGTCGCGGATATCGTCGAGGTGCGATTTGATTGTCTGCCGCCAGCTGAGATCGATGTTCTGCTTGGTTGGCTGCGAGACTCAGGTTCTGAACGGCCCGTCGTGTTTACCTTCCGCTCCCGTGAGCAAGGCGGCCAGCGGGAACTTACCTTTACTGACCGGCTTAAATTCTGGGAAAAGGTCATGGCAGAGCCGCTCGATCGCTCGGTCATAGATATCGAGGCGGAATCGCGGTTGGCGGTGGCGATCCAGACAAACCATATTCCCAGAATAATCTCGCATCACGACTTTGCAGGTGTTCCCGACGACCTTGCGGCCCTATTTGATGGCATTGCTGCGGCGTTTGATCCTGACATCGTAAAGATCGCCATAACTGCGACCGATATTGCCGACACGATCGAGATATGGAAACTCATCGAGCGTGCCCGCGATGCTAGCAAGCAGATAATTCCCATTGCGATGGGCGAGGCGGGTAAATGGACGCGTATTCTCGGGCCAGCTCATGGTGCGTTCCTGACATACACGTCACTCGATGCCGGCGGCGAAACCGCTCCCGGACAGGTTACAGCGAAGCAGCTTGTTGAGCTCTATCGAGCCAAAGAACTGGATCGGGCGACAAAGGTCTATGGCATTCTCGGCGATCCGGTTTCTCAGTCGCTATCGACCTTCATGCACAACCCGGCATTTGTTTCCGAGGGAGTGAACGCTGTTTTCATCCCTTTCTTGGTCAAGGACATCCGTGCTTTTATGCATCGAATGGTCCGGCCCCAAACTCGTGAGATCGAATTGAATTTTGGCGGCTTTTCGGTCACGATGCCGCACAAACAGACGATAATGGAGCACCTTGACGCGATCGACCCGACCGCTGAACGGATAGGGGCAGTGAACACTGTCAAGATCGATGAGGGCAGGCTGACCGGCTACAACACCGACGCCCATGGATTCATCACTCCGCTAAGATCCAGATTCGGTGAGGTGAAGGGTGCAAAGGCCGCGGTTTTTGGAGCGGGCGGAGCGGCGAGGGCGTGCGTTTATTCGCTACAGCAGGAAGGTGCGGATGTCGAGGTTTTTGTCCGAAATGTCGACAAGGCGAGACCGTTTGCAGAGGAATTCGGCGTTCGGTTATTTGAAATTGACGAAGTTCGAGACGGTAAGTTAATGGCCGATATCCTCGTTGATACCACGCCAATCGGAATGTCCGGTACGGACCAAAGTTTATTTACTGCGGACGAGCTTAAAGGTGTAAAATTCGTCTATGATCTCGTGACCAAGCCTTACGACACGCCGATCATACAGGAAGCAAAAAAGGCGAATATTCCTGCGATCGGCGGTATGGAAATGCTCATTGCGCAGGGAGCGAAGCAGTTCGAACTCTGGACCGGGAAGCCCGCTCCTGCTGCGCAGATGAGAAATGACATACTGGCGAGATTCGCGGAACTTAATAAATGAGCGCTGAAGCCCTGAATTGTCCGAACTGCGGAGCCGCCGTCGAGAGCGATCGCTCGATCTGTGAGTTTTGCAAAACACGGCTCAAGACCGTGGGCTGCGCGAAATGTCTCGGGCTGATGTTCGTTGGTACGAAATTCTGCGGCCATTGCGGGGCGATGGCCGCTCCGGTTGACGTTGGTTTTGGCGGGGCAGCGGGTGAGTGTCCACGATGCCGGGCGGGGCTTGTTGTCCTCGAAGTTGACGACATTAGTTTTCGCGGATGCGAGAAGTGCGAGGGGCTTTGGATAAACGGCGAGATGTTCGAGACCATCTGTGCTGATCTCGAGCGGCAGTCGGCGGTGCTGACATTTCTCGACTCCAGAACGCATCGCGGTCCGTCGATGACCAAGATAAACTACGTTCCGTGCCCTGATTGCGGACATTTGATGAACCGCAACAATTTCGCCAAAGCTTCCGGTGTTATCGTCGATATTTGCAAACAGCATGGCGTATGGTTTGATGCAGATGAACTGCCGGCGATCGTCGATTTTATTAGAAAGGGCGGCATGGATCTAAAACGTCAGCGGGAACAAAACGAGATCGATCTGGAACGAAGCCGCTTGCGCGAAGAGCGTTGGAAGGCAGATATCTCGCCGCGGTCATCGAGGCTTGGCCGCATCCTTGAGGACGAATTGACCTCTGATAGACGCAGCTTTGTTCGACGGCTTTTCGATATTTAGAGTCAAGATGGTTTCTTAGAAGATGAACGAACGCTACAGTCGACAGATACTCTTCAAATCGATCGGACGTGATGGCCAGGAGAAACTCCTGGCCTCGCGTGTTTTGCTGGTCGGGTGCGGAGCTTTGGGGGCATCCCATGCTGAGATGCTTGCTCGGGCCGGTGTCGGGTTTCTGAGGATCGTTGATCGGGATTTCGTGGAATTCACAAATTTACAGCGCCAGACGTTGTTTAGCGAATCGGACGCAACTGAACGTTTACCAAAGGCTATCGCTGCACGGGCTCGTATCGGCGAGATCAATTCTGAGATTGACGTTGAAGCCGTCGTTGCTGACGTGAATCATTCCAACGTCGAGTCTCTTTTAAAGGACTGCGATCTCGTGATCGATGGGACCGATAATTTTCAAATCAGATATCTCCTAAACGATGCCTGCGTCAAGAACGCTGTGACGTGGATCTATGGCGCGGCGGTGTCGAGCTACGGCACGACGATGACGATCATTCCGGGCAAGACGCCCTGTTTGCGGTGCATCTTTGACGAGATGCCCGATGCGGGCTCATCACCGACTTGCGACACAGCTGGGGTGATCATGCCGATAATTGCGACTGTCTCTGCAACACAGGTTGCCGAGGCGTTGAAGATGTTGACGGGAAATTTTGGTGACCTTCATGGTTCATTGATGCAGTTCGACGTCTGGGCTAATGATCGCCAACGAATCAAACTTGGCGCCCCGAATCCTGATTGCAAGGCCTGCGGACAGCGCGTCTTTGAATTCCTCGACGCGGAGACGCAGGAATTTTCGGCAGTCATGTGCGGGCGGGACGCCGTGCAGATCGCTCCGCCGAGAAGCACTTTAATTGACCTTGAAGGCTTGGCTGCCAAGCTCGAACCGCTGGGTGACGTAAAGCGGAATGAATATTTGGTGCGATTTTTGTCGAACGGCCATGAAATGACGATCTTTGCGGATGGCAGGGCAATAGTGAAGGGAACTGATGATATTTCGACTGCGCGGTCGCTATATTCGCGATTTGTGGGCTCGTGATCTGTGCTAAGATTTGGCTATGAATGCAGAATTGGTATTGCCGTTAGAACGAATGACAGTCGCCGAGAAAATGGATGTCATCGACCGCATAATGGACGACCTCTCGCGTAACTCTGCGGCGGTACCGATTATCGAATGGCACGGCAAGATGCTTCGGCAGAGGGCTGAGGATCTAAAGAACGGCACTGATCGATTTATCTCGCTCGAAGATGCAGAGAAGAGAATTCGCGAGAAAACCGGACGGAGATGACGATTGTAGTTACACAATCGGCATCTGACGATATTGCCGAGGGCTATCTCTTCTACGAAGAGCAATATCCAGGTTTAGGCGAGTACTTTGAAACTTCAATTTTTGCCGACATTCGGTCGCTCGTTCTCTATGCAGGTGTTCACGAGATTCATTTCGAAATTTACTATAGAAGAATTGCCAGCCGGTTTCCCTACGCGATCTATTACACCTTGGAAAACGATACCGTCCTGGTTCACGCCGTTGCCGACACCCGGCGAGATCCGGATCGGGTTAGATATCGGCTGCAGCAGAACTAGGAAAGAGACTTTTGAATCGTCCGCCTCGCCTTACATACTGAGGCTAAGATCATGATCCACAAACCAAAAGTAGTGATCATAGGCGGCGGGTTCGGCGGGCTTTGGGCGGCTAAGGCTCTCGGAAATAAGCCGGTTCAGGTTACGCTGATCGACCGCAAGAACCACCATGTTTTTCAGCCGCTGCTTTATCAGGTGGCGACGGCGGTGCTTTCGCCGGGTGAGATCGCTCAGCCGATACGGCGGATCCTTGCGAATGCAAAGAATGTCGAGGTCATTCTCGGTGAAGCGGTCGGGTTTGATAAGGAGGCTAGCGCAGTATTGCTTGGCGACGGTGCGCGGGTCGAATACGACTTTCTGATCGTAGCCGGCGGGGCGAGACATGCGTATTTTGGGCATGACGAATGGGAGACGTGTGCTCCGGGCCTGAAAACGCTGGAAGACGCCGTCGAGATACGCCGCCGCGTGCTGCTTGCCTTCGAACTCGCCGAACGCGACGCTTATCTGACAGGTCGCCAGCGAGACCTTAATTTCGTGGTAGTCGGCGGCGGGCCGACGGGTGTTGAACTTGCGGGTGCTATTGCCGACATTGCGAGGCAGGCATTGGCAAAAGATTTCAAAGCGATCGACACTCGGAAGGCCCGTGTAACGCTTTACGAAGGTTCTGATCGAGTTTTGGGCACTTTCGCGAGCGACCTTTCGGAGAGCGCGAAGCGTCAGCTCGAAAGTATCGGCGTCGATGTCGTATTGAATAGTTTTGTTAAGGAGATCGCACCCGGCCGCGTGAAGGTCGGCGAGGACTGGATCGACTGCGATGTAGTGCTTTGGGCAACCGGCGTTGCAGCCTCGCCGCTCGGCAAGACCCTTGGCGTCGAACTCGACAAGGCTGGCCGCGTGCTCGTCGAACCCGACCTTTCGCTCAAGGATCATCCGAATATTTTCGTGATCGGCGACATGGCTTCGCTTGTGCAGGCGAACGGCGAGCCCGTGCCCGGTGTTTCACCCGCCGCGATGCAGATGGGTACCTTGACGGCCAGCAATATCCTGGCTGAGATCAAAGGGAAAAAGCGAGCAAATTTTGAATACTGGGACAAGGGCACGATGGCCACCATTGGCCGCAGCAAGGCCATCGCACAGGCGGCTGGGATGAAGTTCAAGGGCTTTATCGCCTGGCTAATGTGGCTGTTTCTTCATGTATTTTTCCTCATCGGCTTTCGAAACCGCGTTTCTGTAATGTTCTCGTGGTTCTGGGCATACCTGACCCGCGAACGAAGCGCACGTCTGATCACCGGCGATGCTGATGAGATGCAGGACGCTGTCGAATTTCTTCAGGCCGCTCGTGTCGAAGGATCGAAGAAGGCGAAAAAGGGTTCGAAAACGGCGGCGTAAGGAAATTTCAAAAGCCCGCGCGTAAGCAAGGGCGAAACACGAACGTTGAATGTATCGCCCTTGCTCACACGCGGGCTTTTGCATAATTTGCTATCATTGCGTGAATCAATATTCGCCGCGGCGACGTAGATATACGCAATGAAAAATTTCTTTTCGGTAGTCCTTCTATTGTTCATCTCAAACATTCTTGTTTCAGCCGCCGAGCCGCTTGTTTGGTCGGTAAATTCTCGGGCCGACGTGCTCAAAGGCGATGCCCGCGGGGTCTCGATCGACCAGAACGGCACGATCTCGCTCGCACCAAAGCTGACCGAAGTCTTCAAAACTGAACAGCCGTACATATGGTCGAGCGCTGTTGACGCGTCGGGTAATGTCTATCTCGGCACGGGCGGCGACGGCAAGGTTTTTAAGGTCGACGCATCGGGAAAGGGTGCGATGTTTGCCGATCTCGCCGAACTGAATGTCTCAGCCCTCGCCGTCGGTCGGTCCGGGGAACTATTTGCCGCGACATCGCCTGACGGTAAGGTTTATCGCATCGATGCTAGCGGCAGAGCCGACGTGTATTTTGAGCCGAAAGAGAAATACATCTGGTCACTAGCAGTTCTCGCCGATGGCCTCGCGGTGGGGACCGGTGAAGGCGGCAAGATATTCAAGGTAAGGGCCGCAAATGCCTCGCCCGCGTCGTCGATTCTTTTTGATACCAGCGAAAACCACATAATCTCGCTCGCGGTCGACCGGCAGGGCAATCTGATCGCCGGAACGGATTCGAACGGGATCGTCATGCGGTTCGGAGCTGACGGCAAGCCCTTCGGGCTGCTCGATTCGTCGCTTCGTGAGATCCACGAGATCGCCGTCGGGCCTGACGGTTCTGTTTACGTTCTCGCTCTTGCCGCATCGGTTTCGGCACCGAAGCCCGAAGCGGAAGCTGCGGCGGCCGCGACGACCGAGAGCAAAACCGTTTCGGTCGAAAAGCCGAATCCGGCAGTTCCCGAAACGCCGACAAAGAGCCGCTACGATCTTTCCGCCGCTAAAAGCGCGGTCTATCGCGTTTTGCCGGATGGCTCTGTCGATATTATCTGGGCATCGCCGACGGTCATTGCATTCTCGCTTTACGCTCACCAATCCGGGAATGGCGTCCTGATCGGGACCGCAGACAAGGGCCGCATTTACAACGTTTCAAACACCGGCAGCGAAACTCTAGTGCTGCAAACTGATGCCAATCAGATATCGACGATCCGCACGGACGGCAAAAGCCTGATCGCCACATCGAGCAACCAGGGAAACCTCTTCAAGTTCGGCCCCGAAGCGGTGAGCGAGGGCACATACGATTCCGCCGTGCTCGATGCTAAAGGAACCGCAACGTGGGGCCGCATATGGTCGCGGTCGGCTGGAAATGTTGCAATCCAGACACGGTCGGGGAATACTGAGAAACCTGATGAAACCTGGAGCAGCTGGAGTGCCGCCATCGCCGACCCGAAAGGCGCCCAGGTGGCTAGCCCAAAAGCCCGATATTTCCAGTGGCGAGCGACGCTAAAGCCGACTGCGTCGACGCTTTCGGAAGTTAACCTGGCCTTTGTTGCTCGAAACATCGCTCCTGAGATACTTTCGATACAGGTTTTGCCGACAAATGTCGGGCTGATAGCAAATCCGCCCGTGCAGATCGACCCCAATATTGAACTCGCCGGTATGTCGTCCGCTGAATTCGGAATTCCGGTGGTCGTAGTGCCGCCGCGAAGGGCCTACCAACGCGGAGCGACTTCGCTGCAATGGACGGCCGAGGACCGCAATGGCGACAAGCTTGTCTACGACGTGATGTACCGCGAGGTTGGGGAAGCAGATTTCAAACCGCTTAGAACCGCTATCAGCGAAAATTTCCTCTCGATCGACGGCCAATCGCTCGCCGACGGGCGATACGTTTTCAAAATAGTGGCAAAGGACTCGCCCTCGAATCCCGCTCCGACCGCACTTTCCGGCGAAATGACGACCGAACCCATCGACATCGATAACACGCCGCCCGCTGTCACGCCCGGTACGGTCAGCGGCACTCGCGTGACCTTCACCGCGACCGACAAGTCGAGCTATCTTGTCCGTGCCGAATACAGCATCAACGGCGGCGACTGGAAGCCCGTCTATGCGGACGACGGCATCTCGGATTCGCCGACCGAAAGCTACACGATCGACGTTGGAACTGCGACCGGCGAGCAAGTAGTGACGCTGCGGGTTTTCGATGTAAATAGAAATTCGGGTAACGCCAGACAGGTTGTAAAGCGATAACGTCGCCGGGAACGCAGGCGCCCTCGCCTGCAACGCCGGTTCCTCCGGCGTAGCAGCGCGATATATTCTTCAACGTGCAGAATCACCACGCAGGTCAGCGTCCCGAAGCGGAACGCTTGCAGGCGAGGGCGCCTGCGTTCCCGGCTACCAGATCGAAGGAACCGACGATTCGTCAAATTCGATCGACTCACCGTTCGGCAGGATGTGAACGATCCGAGAAACCCCGCGTTCGCGAAGCATCGGGGCGAGCATGCCGACGCGGTGGCAGTTGGCACGGGGGATCTTGTGGTCAGTCAGCGGCTTCGATTCCGAACACATCATTACCGTCCGCACATCCGACGCGATCTCGATTATCCGGCCCACACCCCACTCGACGTCTTCCGGCTTCGGATCGTTCTTCCCGCCCGTCTCCGGCAAATGTTCGTAGCCGACACCGCTTTCCTCCAGCAAAGAAGCCAAAACCACCCCATTAAACTGCGGCCACCGCGACCGTGCAAAAGCGCGAACGTCGCACACAAACTCGATCTCGTGCTTTTGCAGCAGTTCGAGAAAGTAGGGAAAAGGATGCCGCCCGTGGCCGATGGAGTAGATCGATGTCATTTGCCGACCTCTCTTATCTCGTCAACCGCCGCCGGATTTTCAAGTGCGGACAGGTCGCCCGGATCTTCGCCGAGGTATGCTGAGCGGATGACGCGGCGCATTACTTTGGCGTTGCGGGTCTTTGGCAGGGCGGAGACGAAATGGATCCGCGACGGGGCGAGGGGTTTGCCCATGTCGCGCGAAACCAGAGCCTTCAGCTCTGTTTCGAGTGACGAGTGACGGGTGACGAGCGACGAGTCGTCGGCGTCATCACTTGTTACCTGTAACTTGTCACCCGTTACCACAAAAGCAACCATCGCAGTTCCCTTAACCTCATCCGGAACGCCGATCACTGCTGCTTCGGTAACGAGCGGATGGGCGACTAGCAGACTTTCGACTTCGGCGGGGCCGACGCGTTTGCCGGCGACTTTTAGCGTGTCGTCGGAGCGGCCGAGGATGAACCAGTGGCCGTCTTTGTCACGCATCGCAAAATCGCCGTGGACCCAGATGTCCTTGAACCGCCGCCAATAGGTGTCGAGATAACGTTCCTTCTCCTGCCAAAATCCGCGAGCCATACCGATCCAGGGCTGTTTAATGACGAGTTCACCGACCTTGCCGGGGCCGACGGGATTGCCTTCCTCATCGAGAATATCGACGTCCATTCCCGGACACGGAGCCGGAAACGAACATGGCTTGATCGGCAGCAGTGGATTGCCCATCAAAATCCCACCCGCGATCTCAGTGCCGCCGCTGTAGTTGATGATCGGGAGTTTCGAATTTCCAACCTTCTCAAATAGCCACCACCAAGGCGCCGGATTCCAAGGCTCGCCGGTTGAGGCGAAGATGCGGAGTGATGAAAGATCGTGGCGTTCATACGGAGCTTTCCGGCTCCCCTGCGGCGTTTCGCCGACGGGGTGGTTCTCCGGCTGCGGTTCCGCGTACTCGCTCGGTTCCTCGGAAGTTGATTCACCGCGCGACGAGAGAACCACCCCGTCACCCGAAGCGGGTGCCACCCCTCCTTCGTAAGGAGGGGAGTTGGTTGCGTCCTCGGAAGCGGCGAGCGATCTGATAAGCGTCGGGGAGATGCCCAGCACCTCGACCTTGTGCTTCGCGCAGAATTCCCACATGCGGTCGGGCGTCGGATAGTCCGGGGCCCCGTCGTAAATGCAGATCGTTGCGCCATTTATCAGAGCTCCATAGATCAGCCAAGGGCCCATCATCCAGCCGATGTCCGTGTACCAACAGATCCGCGTACCGCGTCCGACATCCGTCCCAAACGCCATATCCTGCGCCGCCTTGATCGGGAAACTCGCGTGCGTATGAGCAATCCCCTTCGGCTTGCCGGTCGTGCCGGAGGTGTAGAGGATAATGAGCGGGTCTTCGGCGGAGGTTGGTTCGACATCGTTTTGCTTTGCTTCTTCCCAGCCTTCACCAATTAGGCCTTGGGTCCAGTCAAAAAACTTATCAAAGTGCGTGCTCGTCGGATCGAGTTCCGGGGAATTGTCAGCATAGCTTCTTCCAACTACGAAAATTTTTTCAATCGATGGGCAGTTACTGATTGCCGCCTGTGCGACTTCAATCGCATTGACCGTTTTGCCCCGTCGTGGGAAGCCATCACACGTGAACAAGGCCTTGGCTCCTACCGCATTGAGGCGACTCGCAATCGCATCTACGCCGTAGCCGCTGAAAACAGGAACCGCTATTGCTCCGATTCGATTAATTGCTAGCAGGCTAGTAACCGTCTCGGCCATCATCGGCAAATGTATGCCGATTGCATCACCTTTTCGAAAGCCGTGCTTTCTCAAACCTGCGGCACATAGACGGACATCGCCCTCGAGCTCAGTGTAAGTGAGTTTACGCACATGTCCTTCCTCTGCTTCCCAAATCACCGCCGGTTGATCTTTCATCTCGTCTGTCTGCCAGCGGTCGAGGCACATTTCGGTGATGTTGAGTCCGGCGGACGGAGAGCGGACACTCTTGTCCGCATCGCCGGTTCCTCCGGCGAGAGAAGATGGGGCAATTTCGAGGTCTTGTTTCTGCCGAGGTTGCTCATTTGCCAAATTTTCTTTGAACGCCGAAGCGGCGTTCATGCGGACAGGAGTGTCCGCGCTCCGAAACCAGACCGGAAACTCGATCCCGCCCGACGTATCGAGCAATTTCTCATACGGCGGGTCGAATTTTATGTCGAGAAACTTCAGAACCTCTTCCGTAAACTTCTCGACATCGTTTATCGAATACGCATACAACTCGTCCCAGGTCGAGACGCCGACTTGTTTCATGAATTGGGTCAGCCTCGCGCGTTCGATGACTTCGGGCGTTGGGGTCCAGGCGATGGGTTGGTCTTCTAGGAGGTTTGTGTCGTTCATTTCCATCGATTTTACCTCATGCGTCTATAAAGTCCCACGAACTAAACGCGTAAAATCGTTCCACTTCCGTGCTGAAAGTGGAACGGGTAACTCATTGACTGCATTGTGGTTAGCGAGAAAAATCGTTCCACCTTGTAAAATCGCGACACCGGAAGTGGAACGCTCCGTCAAGACGCATGGCTTTTCGCGTAAGTGTAGGAGCAAACTGACGTTACGGGATATTCCTAGATCAATGCGGGTAAAAGCGTGAAACATTGTCGCAAAGATAGCACGAGGAGTGCAAAAAGTCAAGCTAAAACGGGATTTTCTTAAAAGCTGTGGTGCACTACTGTGCCTGGTGTTCGAGATGCTTCTTTGCGGATCCTTTGCGCCCTTTGCGGCTGCGGCGGGAGGGAAACGGCGGTCTCCCGCAAAGCCGCGAAGCCGCAAGGAAGCCGCAAATTGAATTCGCGGCTTGCGTATCGAGTACATGTTATTCGATCTTTTCCCAGACTTGCACGGGCCTTCCGTCCATTTCGTAGATCTCGCCGACGGGGCGATAGTTTGCGTGGACGAAGTCGGCGAGCGGGCCGGTGTGGTCGCCTTCTTCTCGCGGGTTGCCGGTCGGCAGATAGGCGTTATCCCATAGGATAAACTGCGGCGGCCTGGCTGTCAGGTCGCGGATGACCTCTTCGATCTGTTCCGGCCGCGTATAGCCGTTTGGCCATATCTGGCCAAAGCGGGTCGGGTTTTTCAGGCCGAGCGGCAGGTAAACGAAAGGCTCGTAGACCTCGAAGATGTAGTCGCCGGGCTTGGTATTTTTCAGCAGCCATTCGTAGCGGCGTGAGAGCGGCGATTCGATCGCGGCGACGTGGCCGGAAGGCGTGTCGAGCGGTACGGTTTGCCAATAGGTCTGAACACGTATCGCCTGCGCAGCGGCGAGCAGAAGGACCACCGCCGATACTGCTGCCATTATCTTGTTTTTGATCGCCTTAGAGTCGATCGCTCGTTGGAACAACCAAACCAGTGCGATCAGCGACGGCCCCGAGATCTGGAAGAGGCGAAACTGATTCGGAGCCGTTGTGCTGAGCGTCAAAAACATTCCGACGAGAGCGACGAGAACCGGATATTGCCAGATCTGCCAATCCAGCAAACGCCTTTTGAACAGAAACCAAAGCAGAACGACCGGCGACGCAAGCGGAACGACAAAATCATGGAAGACTACGGGCCCGAGTTCGATAATGTCGGGAATATTAGTGACCGTAAAAGCCTTTTGCAGGTCGATGAAAAATATGCCGAAGCTGTTCGGATGCCCGTAGCTGTAATACTTAGCCGGGTAAACAAACGCTGCCGCAAAGAATGTCTCGAAGCCCGCCGCGACGACAAACGGAGCCATTAACAAAATAAGTGATGCTGCGAAACTCGTCCCGATGATGGCTGAACGCTTCAGAAAGACGCTCCAGCTGTTGGACTCGTAGATCCGTTCGACAAAAAGAAACGCGACGATCGCTGCGAACACGACGAAACCGCGTTGCTGCGTAAAGAACGAGCAGAGTCCGAGACAAACGCCGGTCGCGATGAGGCTTAGCACGGAACGCGACCTCATCAGCAGAAGGATCGCGAGCAAAACAAATATCGGGCTAAACATCCGGTGCGAGCCGTCGAGCCCGAACCATCGGAAGCCGAAAAAAATGTATAGCAGAGCCGGAAAATAGGTGAGCGGCGATGGAAGGAATCGCTCAGCGATCTTCACCATTAGCCAAGCAGTAACCAGAGCGATGACGAGAGTAACCACCGCAACGATCCAGTATCTGACGCCGAAGATCGAAAAAAGCCCCGCATAAAATGCCTGCGTTCCGGGAAAGGTGAACTGAAAAAAATCGCGATACATCACATCGCCATTGAGCATCCGCTCGGCTTCGTATATGAAGATCGACTGATCTGCGTCGCGAAGAAACGGCGTCAGTGGGAATTTGAAGAGAAATGAATACACAAATAGACCACAGACGGAAATGAAACCCGCGGTGGGGAGCGGATTTGACCTCGGTCGTGTGAGTTCTTCGGTTTGCGTGGCAACACTCATCAGAATAGTAAAAAATACCACGTTCAGAGGCCGTAAAATAATCGATGCTAGGTCTTTCTGACAGAGCCTTTATACGGGTGATCTGAGAAACAACTCGGAGACTAGAGGCTTCAGTCGCCAACCGGCGACAAACATTAAAGCCTAGGGTGGAGACGCTTCGGCGGAACCCTAGGTGCCAACGCGAAAGGAACTCGCTCGCTGAAGGCGAGCAATATAGGCCGAGAGGTTTTATTCGTCCCCTTCAGGGACGTTGCGACAAGGTTGATGCTACCTAGGGTTTCGCTCGAGGACTCGCTTCACCCCAGGGGCTTTAATGTTTGTCGCCGTTGGCGACCTCGAACGGAGCATAATATTCGAGCTATAGATTCTTTATCTACCCTTTTGATTTATCAATGGGTTTGCGGCAATCTTATGTCACAAACTATTTTCGAAGATCGTCGTTCAAGCTTTGCCCGAAGGCACCTGCGTCGGCGAGGATGACGAAAGATGGGAGCAAAAGTGATCGAAAACGCAGCTCAAATATCTCTTCCCTCCAATCTTTTTGCGGGCAAAACCGCTATTGTTACCGGTGCTTCGCGAGGCGTCGGGCGGGCGACGGCGTTGCGGTTGGCTGAGGCGGGGGCGAACGTTGTTGTTAATTATTTGAGCAACGACGTCGAGGCGTTTGAGACGGTTGAGCTTTGCAAGAACAAAGGCGTCGGGGCCATCGCCGTGAAAGCAGATGTCTCGGACTTTAACGAGGCTGCCAAGATCGCGACGCAAACGCTGGAGGCTTTTGGACGGATCGATCTACTAGTGTGCAACGCGGGTATTTGGGACGGAGCGCCGATCGAGGACATGTCCGAGGAGCTTTGGAACAAGGTCATAAATACGAACCTCAAATCAGCGTGGGCGATGACAAAGGCCTGCGTTCCGGCGATGAAGAAGCAGGCTTCGGCGGCGATCGTGATGGTCTCGTCGACTGCCGGACAGCGGGGCGAAGCGAATTATTCAAACTACGCCGCCTCGAAAGGCGGGCAAATATCATTTACCAAAGCTCTGGCCAGCGAACTCTGCCCGAAGATCCGCGTCAACGCTGTCGCTCCCGGCTGGATCGAGACCGCGATGGTCCGCGAGGTTTTTGATGACGAGGAATACAAGCAGAAAGTTCTGAAGTCGATCCCTCTCAATCGAATGGCGGCGACAGACGACATTGCGGTCGCGATCTGCTTTTTGCTATCTGACTGGTCGCGGCACATAACAGGAGAGATCTTAAACATCAATGGCGGTGCGGTACTTTGTGGTTAAGGCTCGTCGAAACGTGCGACGCGGTGGCAGCGAGGCAGCGGACGCTCAAGTTGTGGGATAAATCTAAAGGATATACGGCGGCCGGGCTGTAAATCGTCCGAGTGACTATTTGCGTGGGCTTTACCGCTTAGCGAGGGGTAATGATGAGATCTATTTACGGTAAGTTTTCGGTTACAGCGACGGTCTTGACGGTTGCGGCTTTTGTCAGTTATTTGAGTTTCGGGCAGTTCGGGGATGCCGTCTCGGCCCAGCAGAAAAATGACTATCAGGTTATCGTCGAATTCAGTGACTGGCTCGGACGTTTTCGTAACGGTCAGACTAATGTTGAACAAGGAAAAGTCCTGGCGGCGATGCGGCTTGAGAGGTTGCAGCGCCTGGTGGTAAGCGATCCAAAAGCGGTTATTGATAACGCGATCGGGGTGGACGATCATCGATTTTTGCCCGACGAAATAAAAGTTTTTGTCGAGGAGCCCGTCAGTTTTACCAGCGATTACGAGGTGGTTTATACCGATATTGCGGACGCGCAGGGAAACTTCACAGGTTCACGCCTTGAGCGCTTTGTAACACTCAATGGCGTAAGATATCCGGCGATCGTGTACGGCAGGCGATTGGAAATGACGACCAAGACCGCGATCCCGCTCAACGGCGTTCTGCTCGGTGACAAGGTCGTTTTAACTGAAAGCCCTTTCCGTGATCTCAACCTATCAATGCCCGAAAAGCCCGTGGCCGATGTCGGCGGAAAGACCGAGGTCTTCGCGTCGAAAGGGGAATTTGATAATTTTTTAAGCCGCCAGATCGAATGGGAAAGCAAGATAGGCCCGGGGCCTTTTGACTGGAGAGATCCGAACCAAAGGCCGGAGTCCGCGTGGACTGAAGGGACAAAACGCGTGCTTTTAATGCTGCTGGATTTTGCGGATCAGCCCGGAACCCCGACTGACCCCAACGGGCCGTTTACCCCGCAACGTGCGCAAGACCTGTTCTCGCAACAGATCGATCCGTTTTATATCGAGAATTCCTATGGCAAGACTTCCGTGAAATTCGGTGCGATCACACCCGTTATGCGTATGCCACGTACGTGGGCATCCTACATTGCCGAAAGCGAAATAAATCGTAACAACTCGATGATCACAGACGCGCGGAACGCCGCTCGCGCTTTGGGGTTCGAGACAAATAATTATGAGCTGGACGTCGTAGTCGTCAGCGATCCTAACAATCAGGTTGCCGCAGGCGGACAGGGAGCTCTCGGCGCGAAGGGTATGTGGTGGTGGGGTTTCTTTGATTTCAGAGTTTCGACGCACGAGATCGGCCACAATTTTGGATCAAATCATGCCAATCTGTGGCAGACAACCGACGGTTCGGTAATAGGAGCGGCCCAATCTCTCGAGTATGGAGACCCTCACGATATTATGGGAGCCCTCGGAGTGAACGCGGATCTCCGATACCACTTCAACACAAAGACCAAACATCGTTTTGATTGGCTGACAGGTGCTGACGTGACCACCGTAACGGAAAATGGCGTGTACAGAATATTTCGCCACGACATAAATCCTTCAACCGGAGCGAGAGCTATTCGAGTGCGAAAAGACGGTTTGAGAGATTACTGGCTGGAATTTAGGCAAAAATTTACCGCCGATCCGAACTTGATGAACGGCGTAGCGATGCGGTGGCATTATTTCACACCGACGCAGGTTGGCGGGGCTGAGGGTTATACGCAGCTGTTGGATATCACTCCCGGGGGGAATGGCAATAATGCCGCTTTGCAGATCGGGCAAAATTTCCTGGACGATCAGAACCGGATCAGGTTTACGGTTGTGGGCTTTGGAAATACAACGCCGCAAAGTCTCGACGTTAGTGTCGAAGTGAACGTCGGCTGCACATTCGATCTGCCGCAGCCGACGGTGAGCGTATCCTCGAGCGGAGGCTTGGTGACGGCGGCGGTTAACACGCAAGCCGGCTGCAGACTGCGTTCGACCACGGATGCCCCTTGGCTGACGCCGCTTCCGACGGAAGATTCATCTGTAAGGATCTTGGCGTCGCCGAATTACTCTTCGACGCCGAGAACCGGCACTGTAATGGTCGAAGGGCGTACACTGACCGTAACTCAGGCCGCCGCGACAACCGCGTGTGCGGCAAATCCCGCGGGCAATGTCGCATGGTGGCGAGCCGATGGCAATGCCAAAGATCACGTGGGATCTAACGACGGAGTGCTGTTCGATGGAATGGCGATCGGTGCTGGAAAGGTAGCTGGCGGATTTGTCGGCGATGGCGTTGCACGGAGCCGGGTAAATATTCCGGATTCGCAATCGCTCGCGATTACTCAGTCGCTCAGTATCGAGGGCTGGCTGCGGATGGATGAGAATACCGACACGCGCAGCATAATTTCACGTGGACCGACAACCTTTGTGACAGGAGCGTGGTTCCCGGCGTACTGGATCTATGTGGTGAATTCGAGAGTGACATTTTCAATAGCAAACGCGCCAAATGGGACTACGGCCGGCGTCTCGACTGTCTTGTCGACGATTCCGGTGGGCCAATTTGTCCATTTTGCGGCAACTCTCGACAACGCGACGGGGGTGATGAGACTTTACATTAATGGTGTGCAGGCGAATCAAACCACGACTACGCTGAGGCCGTACGGTAATTTCGATCCGGCTCAGTACGGCCTCGGACTAGGTAATGTAAATACCACGGCAACTTACAATGCGTTTAAAGGAGCACTCGACGAGGTCGGCATTTACAACCGGGCGTTGACGGCTACTGAAATACAGGCGATCTTCAATGCCGGAAATGCGGGAACCGGTGCGGCGGGCAAATGTCTCGAGGCGTCGGCAACGATCAGCGGCAGGGTCACGACCCCAGGAGGACAGGCTCTCAGGAATGCGGTAGTTAGTTTGATCGATCCGCAAAATGTGCGACGCACTGCGACAACGAGCTCATTCGGCACCTATTCTTTCGCCAATGTAGCGACCGGACAAACTCATACTTTAACGGTAGCTTCGAAGCGATATAGATTCAGCCCGCGGACGCTGCCGATAAGTTCGAGCATAGCAAATCTTGATCTTGTAGGTCTGGAATGATTGCCTTTGGCCGCGGCAGTGGGCGCGATGATATAGGCAGAGAGACGGAGAGCGTTGAATACTTCGATTTTAAAGAAGTTGTCGATGGATCTTCTTGATCACTCCAGCCGCTAGCTCTTCTTTGACAACAAAGGTTAGGTTAACGCTCGACGCTCCGTGTGAGACGAGGGCGATGTTTACGTCAGCTATCGTCGAAAAAACCTTTGCGGCGAGGCCCGTGCTTTCTCGCAAGCCTTCGCCGACGACGCAGACGACGGCGTACCCGCGCTCGACCTCAACCTCGCCTAGCCGGGAAAGCTCCGTGACGATCTGTTCGAGGGAATCGGTGTTGTCGAGCGTTAAAGCGACCGAGACCTCCGATGTAGAAACGACATCTATGACCGTGCGATATCGCTCGAAAACCTGGAACAACGCACTCATAAAGCCATAACTGCCGAGCATTCGGGCTGACGTTATGCGCAGGATCGTGATGTTCTTTTTTGAGGCGATGGACTTTATTTTGTTTGGCGTTTCGCCCGAATCGGCGAGCACCATGGTGCCTATCTCGTTTGGTTCGAATGTATTACAGACGCGGACGGGAATGTTTGTGTCTACGGCGGGCTTGATCGTTTTCGGGTGCAGGACCTTTGCCCCGAAATAGGCCAGCTCGGCAGCCTCTTCGTATGAAAGGACCGGAATCGTTACGGCGGAACTGCAAATTCGCGGGTCGCAGGTCATGACTCCTGTGACATCCGTCCATATTTGCAGTTCATTCGCTCGAAGAGCGGCTGCGACGAGTGCGGCCGAGTAATCGGAACCGCCGCGGCCAAGAGTCGTCGTTTCGCCGCCGCGGCTGGCTGCGATGAAGCCGCCCATGATCGGCACCTCGTCATCTGCGATCATCGGAGCGAGTTCGAGCTTGATGAGTCGCTCGGTCTCGTCCCATAGAGGCTGGGCTGAGCCGTATTCGTCGTCGGTGACGATCAGGCGCCGCGAATCGACCTGTCTCGCGTTGACTCCCTTAGATTTTAAAACCTCCGCAAGCAGCCGCGACGAAAGCTGCTCGCCGTAGGAAACGACGGCATCCTTGAGCATGGAAAGCGGAAGGCTACGGCGTGACACGCGTTTTAACAGGTCGGCGAGTTCCTCGCGGGCGTAGGTGAGTTCGTTGTGAAAAGGGCTGGATTCAGCGATCTCAAAGCGGCGTGTGATCTCGAGATGGCGTTCAAAATGCGGTTCGAGCGACGAGAACGCATCCTCCGCCTGACCGCTACGAGCGATCTCAAAAGCTGCGAGCAGAGCATCGGTTACCTTGGTCATCGCCGACACGACAACGACTGGCCGTCGATCGAGCTGGCTCGAAACGATCCCAAAAACACGCTCAAAAGCGGCAACGTCACCAACCGACGTGCCGCCGAATTTCATTACGACAGGGTGCAGATCTTCAGTCACAATAGAAAGTAAAATTAAATCATATAGTGGCCATAAGCAAAACTGAACGGGCAAACGCCAATGCTTTTTTGCGTTAAAAATTTCTTGTCATACACGATCAAGAATCGTTCGCAAGAAGGGGATTTAACGCAAAGGCCGCAAAGATCGCAAAGAGGACGCAAAAAAGAGATCTACAGAACCTTATAGCAGCCGCGCAGTTGATCGAGTGGCCGCCGATATCCGACAAAACTATTGACGGTCATCTCCTCGTCAGGTTCGCCGAGAATGTGCCGAAGAACGCGTGAAGTTTCGGCGACGTCGCTGAGAAATGCGTCGTGGCCGTCTTCCGACCTGATCTCGTGATAGTTTGCGTCGACACCGGAGCCAACCAGCCGATCTTTCAGAGCCCTGACGTCCGCCGCCGGGAACAGCCAGTCACTCGATATGCCGACGAGCGATATCTTGGAACGGATCTGTTTCAGATCATTGTTCGAAAGGTCGAAGAGGTCCATCGCTTTGGTGATCAGGTCGTAGCTGTCGATCTCAAATCTGTCCTTAAATAGATCTCCCTGGTGATCCAGATATCCACCCACGTCGAAGCGGTCGTTGCGATTTTGCTTTGGGTTTTCGCCGTTGCGGTTCGGGTTTCGGCCAAATCTTTCACCAAACTTGCGGGGCGACTTATACGAAACAACGGCGATCTTGCGGGCCAGCTCGAGGTCGTTCTGCTTGATCGCCTGGCGCTGCAGATGGTTGAGGGCGAGCCCCATCGCCGAAAGCGGTGTCGCCGCGATGGAAACGCAATGCTCGGCGACCTCGGGATAGTCGACAGCAAACTGAAGGGCGAGCATGCCGCCCACGCTCCCGCCGATGACGTATTTGAGCGCTTTAACGCCCAAATGTTCGAGGAGAAGGACATTCGTGCGAACAATGTCACGCGTCGTAACGATCGGCAGTTCGGCGGCCCTCGTACCTTTCGCTCGGCGTTTCTTCAACTGACTCGCACTGGTCGAGCCATAGCTGGAGCCGAGATAGTTGACGCAAATGAAGGCGAATTCGGAGGTGTCGAGAGCGCAGCCGCTACACATCAGCCCGTTCCACCAGTCGCCGATACGGGAGCTTCCCGTAAGGGCGTGGAAAACAAGCACCGCGTTCGACCGGTCGGCGTTGAGTTTGCCGTAAACGGTCGCACGCAGTTTCACTTCATCCAAAACCTCGCCTGATTCCAGGCGAAATGGTTCATTCAGCGTCAGATCTATCTCGTACATCTTTTTTCCCCTCTGCGTGTTTTGTGTCTTCTCTCTGTGTCTCTGTGGTAAAAGATCTTTTCACCACGGAGACACAGAGTTAAGACACAAAGACCACTAAGCTAATATTTCGGTACGGTCGGGTCGACGTCATTTGACCAGGCAGTTATTCCACCGGCAAGATTTATTAGTCGTCCTTCAAAGCCTGCCTCTTTTAGTAAACCGATGGCTTTTGCACTGCGGACACCGCCCTTGCACTGGACGACCGTCGTTTTTCCTTTCGGGATCTCGCAAATACGATTCACGATCTGGCCGAGCGGTATCAGCTGCGCACCCGGAAGACTTGCAAACTCAAACTCGTGCGGTTCGCGAACATCGACGATCTGGAGATCGACCTGATTTCTTATCCATCGATCGAGTTCGACTGCTGTTATCTCTTCGAATTGCGGCTTTTCGTCGGGGGCATTCAATCCGCAGAACTCGTCATAATCCACCAGCTCCTTGATCGTCGCTCGGTCGCTGCACAGCTGGCAGTTCGGATCCTTGCGAAGTTTTAACTCGCGGAATTTCATCGTCCAGGCATTGAATAGCAGCAGGCGGTTTAGCAGAATTCCCTCGGCACCGAGAATTACCTTGATCACTTCGTTCGCCTGGATCGTGCCGACGATTCCAGGAAGTACACCAAGGACACCGCCTTCGGCGCAAGACGGAACAAGCCCGGGCGGCGGAGGTTCGGGGTAGAGACAGCGATAACACGCTCCTCTCTCGGCCCAAAAAACGCTCGCCTGTCCCTCGAATCGAAAGATCGACCCGTAGACATTTGGCTTGCCGGTCAGAACACAGGCGTCGTTGACCAGGTAGCGGGTCTGAAAATTGTCAGTTCCGTCGACGATCACATCGAAATCTTTGAACAGTTCGAGAGCATTTTCACTGGTCAATTTTGTCTCGAACGCTTCGACGGTGACATTCGGGTTGATATCGTTCAAACGATCTTTTGCCGAAGCGATCTTCGGGCGGCCGACGTCCTTTGTGCCGTGAATGATCTGCCGCTGTAGATTCGACTGATCGACGACGTCAAAATCAACGACGCCCAACGTACCAACGCCCGCCGCGGCGAGATACAAGCCCAAAGGAGAACCCAATCCGCCGGTCCCGATAGTCAGAACACGCGCATTTTTCAGCTTTCGCTGACCCTCGAGCCCGACTTCCGGCAGGATCAAATGACGCGAGTACCGTTGATACTCTTCGGTGGTCAGCGTCGGCAAATCTGAAGCCAGAGCCGCCGCGCTTCCGCCCGCGATCGCAGGAACTATCGTAAGTTCGTCGCCATCCGAAAGCTTCGTTTCCGTGCCGTCGAGATAGCGGATATCTTCGTCACCGACGTAAAGATTGATAAAGTTTCGCAGCGTGTCCTGTTCGGTATAAAGGTGCTTTCGCAATCCTGAATATTCGAGCGTAAGCGCGTCCAGCGCTTCGCTGACGTTTGCCGCTTCGACCGCAATTTCCGACTGCCCGCCGGTGAACTGTCTTAAAGGTGTTGGTATTAAAATATTGATCGGCATAAAACTAAATAATTGTGGCTAATAGCCTGTTAGCTGGCAGCTACCAGCTGTTCTTCTTTCTCCCCTACTAATGCATCTTCCAAAAGAAACTTCGAACGGTCGCTAAGCATTTCCCATGAGTTCCAATCGACCGCCTTTTTGTTGCGGACCGAGACGATAATGTACGACCAGACCGGCAGGGCGTGGTCGAGGTCGAACTGCGACGGGACCGCCTCGTCATCCGGGTGCGAATGGTAATAGCCGATCACATCGAGCCCTTTTTTCCGGGCTGCTCGTTCTGCAAGCATCAACGCTCGCGGGTCGATCAGGACTCGGTCGTGCCGCGTTTCTTCTGCCGCCGTGTTTTCCATCGGCAAGGTTTCAACGACCGTTTTGGTCGTGCCGTCGAGATGGCCGAGCAGAAGGCCGCCGCATTCGTGGGGATAATCGGCCTCGGCGTGGGCCCTGATCTCTCCGAGATGCTCTTTGCTTAGCTTGATCATGCCGCCGCTCCTTGATCTCCGCCGATCGTTGACCCGGTCACTACCGTTCCCGGTTCTGACACAGAGACTAGAGCTTGATCGATGTCGGCTAGCAAGTCTTCGACCGACTCGATGCCGACCGAAATTCGCACCAATCCTTCCGTGATTCCGAGCGTGTTTCGACGCTTTTCCGTAAGTTCGCGATGTGATGATGACGCCGAGTGGGAAACCGTCGTGAACACGTCACCGAGTGTCGTCGCCCGGACGATGAGTTCAAGAGCATTCATGAATCTCCACGCCGCTTCCCGTGTGTCGTCCGCGAGAACGATCGAGACCAAAGCCCCGCCAAAAGGCTCGCGAAGTACTTTTTCGGTTACACCGTCGGTCGCGAATTTCGGGTAGTGAACCAACTTGATATCGTGCCGCTTGCCCAATTCGACCGCTAATTTTTCGGCGTTCGAGCATTGCCTTTCGAGTCTCAAAGCCAGAGTTCGCAGGCCGCGTGATATCGAATGAGCTTCCCACACGCTCAAGATCCCGCCCGCGAGCTTCATTGCACTCGTCAGTGCCGCTTCGTCAGCAATGTCACGAGCAACGGCGATTCCGCCGATCGCGTCTGCACTCCCGCCTAGATATTTTGTCGCACTGTGGACAACGATATCGGCCCCGAGATCGAGCGGCCTCGCCAGAAAAGGCGTAGCAAACGTGCTGTCCACGATAAACTTGGCACCGACGGAATGAGCGATCTCAGCAACCGCTGCGATGTCCAACACTTTCAACAGTGGATTTGAGATAGTCTCGCCGAGCAGGACGCGTGGTTTTAGTTCGGCGACTCTTGCTCTAAGGTCGTCGAGGTCGGAAAAGTCGGCTAACTGGGTTTTCACGCCAAAAGGCCCGAAAACATTGAAAAGCAGATCAAAGCTCGCTCCGTAAAGATCACGCGACGCGAGAACAACCGAGCCGGGAGCCAGATCGCTGGCGAGCAAGGCTGCGTGCAGGGCGGCCATTCCGGAGGCGTAAGCTCTGGCGACCGCTCCGTTTTCCAAAACGCGAACCGCTTCCTGCAGCGAATCGACCGTCGGATTGCCATAACGGGTGTAGATGTAATCCTTCAGGTCGCCGGTAAAAACGCGTTCCGCCTCTTCCATCGACTCGTAGCTGTAGGTCGAATTGGCAAAGATGGGCGTCGAGTTCGGCAGGCCCTGCGGCAAAGGGGCGCGTTCGCCCGCGTGTACAAATTCAGTTTCGATAGATCGTTTAGCCATAAAGTTTCTGTCAGAACCGCCTGCGTAAGCGGGCGGCAAGTTTGGTTCAGATAGAGCATCTCTCGCGGGTCAGGAACATTGCCCGCCACTCACGCGAGCGGGTTCTGACCAAACGCAAAAAAGCCCTCGTGCTAAAGTGTGCACGAGAGCTTTTCTTAAAAGATCTTCGTTTTATCGACGGACGGTTTAAATCTCGTCGAAACGCTTTAGCAGTTTTTATCGTGGAGCAAGTTGCCTTAAATCGCCACGCTTTTGGTTTTCAATGTCCCGAAATTAACGAGTTCATTCAGCAACCGCAAGCGTGACGCCCATAATCATATGGCGACAGCAAGCGGTAATGTGAATGATGTTTTTCGTCATCGGAACCGTCCTTTCAGGACTCTTTAACGCTACAACAGTATCTAAACGCCTGTCAACCTTCAATTTTGGAGTGGCGACGCTTACACTTTTTAGCGAGAATACCGAAGTGAGAGGGGTTTCCGATTATGGACAGAGTAACGGCTGAGAAGATTATAGCGAGGGGTGAGTTGGCAATTCGAGAATTAGTTTCAATTCTGGAGGTCGATCAGATAGAGAAAGCGTGTTCGAAAGAAGAGTTCAACGTTGTTAAGCGCGGAATTGGACTCTCAATAGGCCGCATAGACCTTGATTTGCTAAAGCCCGTTTATTCGCAATATCCCGATCTCGATCCAGTTGAAAGGACAGGTTATGAATCTTTTTAAACTAACAACACGGTTGATGTCGATCCCATCGACCTCCGGCGATGAAGAAGCAGTCGGCTTTTGGCTTCTCGACTATTTGACTGAGCTCGGCTGGACAGTCGAACTGCAAAAGGTAAGCGAAAACCAGAACAACGTGATCGCGTATTTGAACGAAACGCCGCGGGTTTGGCTTTCGACGCATATGGATACGGTTCCCCCGTTTATCGCGCCGACTGAGGATGACGAAAAGATCTACGGGCGAGGTTCTTGTGATGCGAAGGGGATCATTGCGGCGCAGATCACGGCTGCGGAACTGTTGCGAAAAGAGGGAATCGAAGACATCGGCCTGCTTTACACCGTCGAAGAAGAGCGTGCGTCGACGGGAGCAAAAATTGCGAACGAACACCCGCTCGCCGCGAGGTGTGAATACATGATCAACGGCGAGCCGACCGATAATGATCTCGCGATCGGTTCGAAGGGTGCGTTTCGGGCGAAGATCAAGACAAAGGGAAAGGCTGCTCATTCGGCGTATCCTGAGCAGGGAGATTCGGCGATAGAAAAGCTGCTCGACATTCTCGAAGACGTTCGTCATACAAAATTTCCACACGACGAATTCTTCGGTGAGACCACCTGCAACATCGCAACGCTCGACGGCGGCATCGCTCTGAACGTAATTCCGCCAAATGCAGAAGCAGGCATCCTGATACGTCTAACCACACCCGAAGAACCCATAGTAAACGCCCTAAACAGCCTCATCCGCGACCGCGGCGAGCTGGAAATCATGTCGTACAGCCTCCCGGTAAAAATGCTGGCAGTCGAAGGCTTTAAGCAAAAGGTGGTCCGATTCACAACCGACATCCCGCACCTAACAAACTGGGGCCAGCCGCTGCTTTTGGGTCCCGGTTCGATCCTCGTCGCCCATACGAAGAATGAATTTGTTTTGAAGAAAGATCTTGAGATCTCTGTTGAGCTTTACACTAACTTGGTTAAGAAATTATTAGCCACGAATAACACGAATATCACGAATCAGAGCGCTTGAATTCGTGTTATTCGTGTTCATTCGTGCCAAAAATGCTTATGAAGATCGCACTAATTGGTTACGGAGCGATGGGGAAACTTATTGAACGGCTGGCCGTTGAAAAAGGGTACGAGATCGCGGCGATTGTTGACGAATCGGATGCCGAGCGTACGCCGGCGGAGATCGCGGGGAAACTTTACGGGTGCGATGTCGCGATAGATTTTACGACCGCTTCGGCAGTTCGGCGGAATGTCGAGGCGTGTCTTTCTTCGCACGTTCCGCTTGTCGAAGGTACGACGGGTTGGAACGAAGATCTCGAAGCAATTTCCCGCATGGTCACGCATGCAAACGGGGCGATGGTTTACGGGGCGAACTTCTCGATCGGTGTAAATCTTTTCTACCGCATTGCAGACTTTGCCGCCGAGCTTTTTTCGAAGTTTCCGCAGTACGAAACGTTTATCGAAGAACAGCATCACTCCCGCAAACTCGACGCCCCGAGCGGTACGGCCCTAAAACTAAAGGATATCGTCGCCGAACACATCAAAAAAGACTTCACCATCGCCGCAACCCGTGCCGGAAACATTCCCGGAACTCATCGGGTAGGCTTCGACGGCCCTGCAGATCAGATACTGCTAGAACACACCGCCCGTTCTAGAGAAGGCTTCGCTCACGGAGCGCTTCATGCGACAGAGTGGGTTGTAGGAAAGCAAGGATTCTTTGAGTTTACGGACATCCTAAACCAGATCATTGAATTGAAACCACAGATAAATACAGATGAACACAAATAGATTTGCCTTATCTTTTGCGTGGGCTTTTAATGACGTTAAATGATCATGAATGATTTTGTTAACTCCGGTCGCGGAACGCTTAGATCGGCAAGCTTCGGGGAGATCAATCCGATTACCGAGGCGATCATTGGCTGTGCGTACACAGTTTCAAACACGCTTGGGTGTGGTTTTCTGGAAGTTATTTATGAAAATGCTCTGGCGCATGAACTTCGGAAGGCTGGTTATGAGGTAGTTCAACAGCATCGATTATCGGTTGTATACGACGGGGTGACGGTCGGAATATACGAGGCTGACCTGGTGGTCAACGGCCTGGTAATGGTCGAACTCAAAGCAGTTAAGATATTGACTGAGGTCCATATCGCTCAATGTATGAATTACTTGCGTGCGACGGGTGCACGAATTTGTCTTCTGATCAATTTTGGCAATCCGCGTGTTGAAATAAAGCGAGTTGTCCTCGGTTGATTTTCTGTGTTTATCTGTATTTATCTGTGGTTTCAAACTGCTTCAGCCCAAGAATCAAGATTTGTTGTATTTCAAGCGTCCAAGAAGCTGCGCACGCTATTTCCTTCGGTGCGTCCGCAATTGGATTAGTTGGGAAGATGCCTAGTGGGCCGGGGCCGATCGCGGATGAACTAATTAGGACAATTGCGGCTTCAGTGCCGCCGCCGGTGGCTACTTTTTTGTTGACGAGTGAGCAAACCGCAGAAAACATCGTTGCTCATCATGAGCGGACGCATACAAGTACTATCCAGATCGTCGACGAACTTTTGGGGCGTGAATACGCGGCGATACGTGCAGCAGTGCCGCAGGTAAAGCTTGTGCAGGTTATTCACGTGGTCGGGGAAAGTTCTGTGGACGAGGCGGCGGAAATCGCGGAACATGTCGATGCTATTTTGCTCGATAGCGGAAATCCTACGCTCGCTGTGAAAGAGTTAGGCGGCACAGGAAGGCGGCATGATTGGCGGTTGTCGCGAAAGATCGTTGAAACTTGCGGCAAACCAGTATTTTTAGCCGGCGGACTTAACGCTGAAAACGTTCGAGAAGCCATCGAAGTGGTTCAGCCATTCGGTTTGGACATTTGTTCTGGTGTACGGACCGATGGGAACCTTGATCTGTTCAAATTGGAACGATTTATTTCGGCCGCCACGAACTAGATACCGTCAAGCTTTTCTTATAACAGCCATAAATTCCTCGTATTTATTTTTGTAAGTTCCGCACGGCTGAGAATATACTGAACTTCGTTATGACAATGAAATTAGATTGGCTTCGCGGAACCGCTACGGCACTTGTTACGCCCTTTAGGAAAGACGGATCGATCGATGATTTGTGTTTTCAGAAACTCGTCGAGCGGCAGATAAAGGGCGGGGTAAAATTGCTCGTTCCGTGCGGCACCACGGGTGAAAACGTGACGATGACATCTGCCGAGCAGGCTCATTTGATCCGCTTGACCGTCGAGGTAGCTCATAAGAACGGTGCGAAGGTGATCGCCGGTACGGGGACGAACAATACAGCCGCCGCGATCGACCATACGCGTGCCGCCAGAGAAGCCGGAGCCGATGCGGCTTTGATCGTGGCGTCTTACTACAACAAACCGACCCAGGAGGGCCTTTTTGCACACTATTCGGAGATCGCGAAGTCAGTGAAAGGCTTTCCGATCGTGCTTTATAACGTTCCGTCGCGTACGGCGTCGAATATTTCCGCCGAAACAACTCTGCGTCTGGCAGCCGCGTTTGAAAATATCGTCGCGACCAAAGAGGCTTCGGGAAACTATTCGCAAATTATGGAGACAATCGCGAAGCGGCCGAAGAACTTCAAAGTCCTTTCAGGCGACGACGCGTCGTCTATACCGCTGATCTCGCTAGGAGCCGACGGTTTGGTATCGGTCTGTGCGAATGAAATTCCAAAAGAAACCGTCAAGATGGTCGATCACGCTCTAAACGGATCGTTCCATTTCGCCCGCAAGATCCATTACAAGATCCTGCCGCTGATGGAGGCGAACTTTGTGGAATCTTCGCCAGCTCCGTGTAAGTTTGTGATGAAGGAAATGGGTTTGTGTGAGGAGAATTTGAGATTGCCGCTAGTTCCGGTGACGGACGCGAGCAGGAAAATGCTACGGGAAGTGATGAAAGGGGTTGGAATCAAGACAGCCTAGTTTTTATCATTCGATTCGGATATCAAATGCCCGCGTAGCGGGTGAAAAGCATGTAGCCCATAGCGTTTCGCTATGGGAACGTTCGAATATTATGAATCGAGCCCGTGAAACGGGTGGCAGCCCGATCCGCGGGTGCTCGGTCGCTATCTACGATAGCTCGTTTCGAATTTAATCATTTTCCCACGGCTATGGCCGTGGGCTACATGTTTTTAGCCGCAACGCGGGTCAGATCTTTTTTCATTAGTTTTCCGATGCGAGGACCTTAAAATGCCGCATACATATACCAATCTTCTTTTTCACATAGTGTTCGCGACGAAAGAGCGTTATCCATTTATTTCACAACAATACGAAGAAAGGTTTTATGAATATATTGGCGGCGTGGTAAGAGGATTGAATGGAGTTTGCATTGAGATCGGCGGAATGCCGGATCATGTTCATATAATCGTCAGGCTAAAACCGACGCTCAACGTTTCGAAGTTCCTGGAGCAACTGAAACCGGCCATTACAAACTGGGCTAGAACCGTTATCGATCCAAAATTCGAATGGCAAACAGGTTATGGGGCTTTCACGGTCGGAGAATCTCAGTTGCCAACCGTACGACGCTATGTGCAGAATCAAAAACAGCATCACATAAAGCAGATATTTGATGAGGAGTTCAAAGATATGCTGCGGGCTGCAAGTATTGGTTTCGACGAGAAGTATCTTTGGAAATGATCCATTGGCGAGTTGTCGTTAGGTTCGATAGGCATAGCGCTTCGCTATATGGATCGCGGTAGAATCATGCGAAGCCCTCGTGCCGGTGACAGAACAGCTGCAAGGGATTGGTGCCGCTATCTACGATAGCTCGGCTGACTTAATACCGTTTTCCCCACGGCTTGGGCCGTGGGCTACATGCTTTTTGCCCGCTACGCGGGCTCGGGGATGTTTTTATGGACTTCGAAGATCTTAAAAAACCGGGCGGGACTTCGGGAGGTTTGGTGGAGTTCGTGATCGGATTCATCATGACCATCGCGGGCGGATATATGCTCATCAGCCGCGTGATCGTGACCAGCGCGTTTTGGAATTGGGGCGGTTACAACACTTTTGGACTGTCGCTCGTGCCGCTGATCTTTGGGATCGCCTTTGTTTTCTTTAACGGCAAATCGATAATTGGCTGGATCCTGATCGCGATCAGCTTGATCGTCATCGCGTCAGGCATTTTGATGAACCTACAAATATATTTCCAACCCACGAGCCTTTTTAACACGATAATTATGTTGGTTTTGTTCGCGGGCGGAATTGGATTGATCGCTCGGGCGGTCTTGGCTGATCGATAAGGTGCAGAAGCCCGCGCGTGAGCAAGGGCGATACTTTCAAGTTGCGAGTTTCGCCCTTGCTTACGCGCGGGCTTTTGCAACGAATCGTAGACTGAGGAATTTGTGAATTTACAGAACGAGATAGAAAAACTATTTGCGAAGTCGGAATTTACTTCCGATGACCGGGAAATATACGAGCAATTTAAAACTGCACTCCGTCGAGGTGAAATTCGTTCGGCTGAAAAGGATGCGAGCGGGAATTGGAATGCCAACGCCTGGGTAAAACAGGGAATTCTGCTCGGGTTTCGCATGGGAAAGATGGTCGAGATGTCGAAACCGACGGAAACCCTTCAATTTTTTGACAAAGACACATTTCCGCTGCGGCCGATGACGTTGGAAGACGGCGTGAGGATCGTGATGGGCGGTTCGGCTATTCGCGACGGTTCGCATGTCGCTCCGAGCGTCGTTGTGGTTCCTCCGGCTTATATAAATGTCGGTGCGTATGTTGACGAGGGAACGATGGTCGATTCGCACGCTCTTGTCGGGTCGTGCGCACAGATCGGGAAACGCGTACACCTTTCAGCAGCCGCGCAGATCGGCGGCGTGTTAGAACCTGTCAACGCGACACCCGTAATTATTGAGGATGACGTACTCGTGGGTGGAAACACCGGCGTTTACGAAGGCACGATCGTGCGCGAACGCGTGGTGCTCGCGAGCGGAGTTATTTTGACGCGTTCGACCCCGGTTTTTGACCTGCCGAACAACCGCATCATTAAATCCGAAGGCGGAAACTCGCTGGAAATTCCTGCGGGAGCTGTGGTCGTTCAGGGATCGCGTGCGGTGACCAGCGGATTTGGGAAAGAGAACGGGCTGTCGATCTACTGCCCGATCATCGTCAAATATCGCGACGAAAAAACGGATGCTTCGACGAAACTTGAAGACTATTTACGTTAGATTCTTGTATAATCAGCGGGTATGGAAACAACAGTCTCACAAATGTCCATCGGTGAGTTGCGACAGCTAATCTCGGAGGTCGTAGCCGATGTAGTTGACGATCGTCTGGCTCGATACTCCGATCCTGACGCTGGACTTGAATACCGCGAAGATTTTGTGGAGTTAATGAAAAATCAGGATGAGCGAATCCGCAATGGAGAAAAAGGTGTGCCGATGGAGCAGGTCATGAAGGAGTTAGGATTGTAGCTCTACGCGGAACGGTTTCATTTTCTTTACTCAATGACCTATAGAGTTGAATTCATGGAAGAGGCTCGGCGTTCATTCGCGAAACTTGACCGAGAAATCGCTCGTCGAATTCATCGTAAGATTCTTTGGCTTGCGGAAAATGCCGCAACCATCGAACACATTGGATTACGTGACAACCTGGCTGGTAAGATGAAACTCCGTGAAGGAGATTATCGAGTCGTTTACGAAGTGTTTCACGACGAAGAGCTTATTAAGGTTCGATTCATCGGGCATCGTCGTAACATTTATATGCGTAGTTAATAGTAAAAACCACGACTACTTTATGCCGCCGATAGAAGTAATTATTAACGCTGCCGGCGGCAGTTTTGTCGAAAACGAGACGGAGCAAAAGCTGAAAGATGCTTTTGCAGCTAACGGTCTCGACGCCAACATCAGACTTGCCAAAACAGGCCCGCAGATCGGCGAATTTGCCGAATCTGCGGCAAAGAGTGATGCTGAAATAATCGTTGCAGGCGGCGGAGACGGAACAATTAGTTCCGTAGCCGCGATCGTTTCGAAAACAGATAAAACCTTCGGCGTTCTGCCGCTTGGGACACTCAATAACTTTTCAAAAGATTTACAGATCCCGCAGGATATCGACGAAGCGATCCGCATCATCGCGGATGGCAACACTGCGGAGATCGACCTTGCGGAACTCAACGGCCGCGTTTTTATAAACAATTCGAGCATCGGGCTTTATCCTCGTATCGTTCGCAATCGTGTGCAGCAACAGCAACGCCTTGGCTACGGAAAATGGAGGGCGGCGTTTTGGGCTACCTTGAGGATGTTTCGCATCTCGCCTTTTTTGAAAGTTGGTATTGTTGTTGACGGAAAATTCTTTCTGCGTAAGACACCATTTGTATTTGTCGGGAACAACGAATATGACATGGATTTTTACAACATCGGGCGTCGGGCGGCAATGGACAAAGGGAAATTGAGTGTCTATTTCCTTCACCGGGGCGGCCGGCTCGGAGTTATCTCACTACTATTACGCACAATAGCGGGAACAGCGAAGCAATGGCGTGAGTTCGAAGAGGTTCTCTCAGAAACCGTTTCCATCCAGACGCGGCGAAAGCGAATGCACGTGGCCTTTGACGGCGAGGTTTATACGATGGAGACACCCCTGCAATACAAGATACTGCCAAAAGCTCTGCGGGTCTTGGTGCCAAAGATCGAGATCGAGACGGGGGAAAATGCGTAGAATTGTTCACATTTCCGATGTCCATTTTGGAACGGCAAACGCGGCGGTCGTTGAGCTAGTCGTGAGCAAAATCGCTGAGCTGGCACCGAATGTCGTGGTTCTTTCGGGTGACTTGACGCAGCGAGCAAAGAGCGAAGAATTTAAGCAAGCAAGAGCCTTTCTCGACCGTTTGCCTAAGCCGCAGATCATCGTTCCGGGCAATCACGACGTGCCGCTTTACAATGTGCTCGACCGATTTTTGCGAAAGCTCGACAAGTACGAAAAATACATCACGAGCGATCTGACGCCGACCTATATTGACGACGAGATCGCGATCGTTGGAGTGAACACCGCACGGTCTTTCACTATCAAGGGCGGGCGGATCAGTAATGAACAGATCGCGTTCATACAGGGCCAATTTCGCGACCTGCATGACGGAATGTTGAAGGTCGTGGTGACGCACCATCCATTTGACCTGCCCGATGGTCATGACGAAGACGATGTCGTTGGGCATGCTGAAAAAGCGATGCCGATGATCGCGGATTGTGGTGGCGATGTATTTCTGGCAGGACATTTGCACGTCAGCAATATCGAAACGACAGCAAAACGATACGAACTCGATAATGGACGCGTCGCTCTGATAATTCAGGCCGGAACCGCGACCTCCGCGCGTGTTCGCGGTGAGCCGCATTCGTTCAATACGATCGAGTTTGACCATCCATGGCTGAGGATCGAGCGTTTGGAATGCCGCTCGGTCGAGGACGGATTTCTCCCGGCTGAGCACAAGATCTTCAAGCAAACCAGCAGCGGTTGGGAACGCATAAGCCGTGAAATGAAGCATTTATGAGCGACCATCACAACAACAGTTGGCTGACCGAGCGGGCACATCAGGCAATGCTCGATAATGGATTTGAGCCGGAATTTTCGGATGCAGTTTACGCACAGCTTCGCAAGATCGTGGATGGCGGACAGCCTCATCGCGGGTCGGATGTTCAGGATCTGCGGCATTTGTTGTGGTCGTCGATAGATAATCGAACCTCGCGCGATCTTGATCAGGTTGAGTGGGCTGAGCGTTTGGAGAATGGTGATATTCGTGTGCTTGTAGGCATCGCGGATGTTGATGCGGTTGTCGCCAAGGGCACGCCGATCGACGTTCACGCCGCTCAGAATACGGTCACGGTATATACGCAAAGCAAGATATTTCCAATGCTGCCCGAGGCACTCTCCACCGACATGACCTCGCTCAACCAAGGCGAAGACCGTCTCGCAGTCGTTGCGGATATGATCGTGAAGGCGAACGGCGATGTTCCCGAAAGCGCGTTTTTCCGAGCGTTTGTCCACAATCACGCGAAATTCTCGTACGAAGAGATCGGCGAATGGCTCGATGGCGACGGCGAGATGCCGGAAGAATTACAGCGTTCGCCGGAGTTGAAAGCGCAGATCGAACTGCAGCGGGAAGCCGCAAAACGTCTTGCTGCGTATCGTGAGAAAAAAGGTGCGCTCGAATTTGAGTCGATCGAATCTTCGGCAGTGGTTGAGGATGGCGAGATCAAGGGGTTGGTTTCGGTGCGCTCAAACTCAGCAAAAAAGCTGATCGAAAATTTCATGGTCGCGTCTAATGTCGAGATGGCGGAGTTTTTGGAGGCAAAAGGCTTCGCCTCGCTGCGACGCGTTGTAAAAGAGCCTCAGCGTTGGGACGGGATCCGGCGGATCGCCAGCGAATACGGCGAAAATTTGCCGGAAACGCCGGACCAACCAGCGTTGGCAGCGTTTCTAGGCAAAAGACGAGCGGCAGACCCTGAGCATTTTCCAGACCTTTCCCTTTCCATCGTGAAGCTCATCGGCGGCGGCGAATACGTCGTCGAACGTTTGGGCGAGGACGCAGGCGGGCATTTTGGCCTTGCGGTTCGCGACTATGCACACTCGACGGCTCCGAACCGGCGGTTTACTGACATGGTCGTCCAGCGGCTAGTGAAGGCCGTCATCGCAAACCAACCGTCGCCTTACTCAGACGATGAACTTGCCGATATCGCCGAACACTGCAACCTACAGGAAAAATCTGCCCGCAAGGTCGAACGAAAAATGCGTAAGGTCGTCGCCGCGACCGTAATGCAGCGGCACGTCGGCGAGAATTTCGACGCGATCGTCACCGGCGTCACCGCGAGCGGCACATTTGCCCGCATCTTGCGTCCGCCGGTTGACGGCCGCATCGAGCAGGGCGAACGCGGGCTTCAGGTAGGCGAGAAAGTCAGGGTAAAATTGGTTTCGGCTGACCCTCGAACAGGCTTTATCGATTTTGCAGCTATCGGTTAAACGTCGCGAGGTAATTTTCCGCCGTATTCATATGCATCTCACGTTTTGCGGCATCCATTTTGGCGAGCAGCATTGGCATCATCGATAAACGGTGGTTTGAGCGAAAAAAATCTTCGTGTTTGGCGATAAAACGCCAGTACAAACCGTCCCATATCTCACACCACGGGCCGGGCTTGTAGTCAGACATTTTGCGGATGTAGTTTGAACCTGAGATGTATGGTTTTGTAACTATCGAGCCGCCGTCCGATTGCAAACTCATTCCGTAAACATTTGGAACCATCACCCAATCGTACGCGTCAATGTACATTTCCATAAACCAACGATAAGCGTCGTCCGGCTCGACCTCAGTCAGGACCATGAAATTTCCCATTATCATCAGCCGCTCGATGTGGTGGCTGTACGCGTTTCGCAAGGTTTTGCGAATGACGTCGTCGACAGGCTCGATTCCGGTGGTCGCATTCCAAAAGCTTTCCGGCAGTTTGTGATGATGTTTCCAGTAGTGGGCCGTTCGCTGCTTCCGGCCAAGCGAAAGGTAAATACCACGCATAAATTCTCGCCAGCCCATGATCTGACGGACAAATCCTTCGAGGGAATTGAGCGGAACGTCATTCCCTTCCGCAAAAGCGAGTGTCCGATCGACCACGTCCTGCGGCGTGAGCAGCCCGATATTCAACATCGGCGTCAGTACGCTGTGAAACACAAAATCGGCATTCGGTGAGATCGCGTCTTCGTAATCACCAAGTTGATTCAACCGATCGTGCAAAAATTGCTCTAGCCACGCGTCCGCATCGTCGAAGGTGATCGGGTAATCAAAATCCTCAGCATTCCCATAGTTGTCGGAGAAATTCGCTGACACATATTTGATCGCTTCACTGACATGATTATTCCTTTTGGGTCGTTCGATGACGGGCAAGCGAATTCCTTTAGGTAATTTCTTGCGGTTCTCGGTATCGAACGAAAACTTCCCACCGACCGGCTGTCCGTTGTTTTCCATCAGGATGTTTCTCATTTCGCGCTCGCGTTTATAGAAATGTGCCATTGAATACGACCTGCGTCCCACAAAATAATCGTCGATCTGCGAGCACGTATTCATGAACATCGGCGAGTCTAACCGCGTGTAAGAAATGCCGGCGTGGTCAAGTGAATCGATCAGCCGCCGTCCGAGCCAGTCGTCGACGGGATCGATAAATTTGACGCTCGACACCCCATCTTGCGACAGGATCCGCCCAATATCGCTCGTTTTTTCGATTTCGGACGAGTCTATGTATCGAGTCTTGCAGCCCCGGATCGCTAACCGCTCAGCGTACCATTTCATCGACGCACGGTGGAGAACGAGCTTTTGTTGATGAAATCTAAATTGGGTGAAAAGCAGCGGCTCTTCGATCAGGAAGACCAAGTCGCCCGTGTCTATTGCTGCGTTATCTCGAAAGAGTTGGTGTGGATAGATCAGTACTGCGTTCATTGGTCAGGCGAGTCTAAATGGAGAGTGGCGTCGAGCTTGAAACGGTACGCAAAACACTCGCGTTTATTATTCATTCGAAATAGCCTAAAATTAAGATTCAGGGAGATCTATACAATGAACGATCAAATCACAGAAGACGAATCTAAACACGGTATCCTCGAAAAGATCGGCGGCCTCGGCCAGACGATCATCGGTGAAATAGAGACGCTCGCGGGCGTCATCAACGCCGACCCGCTTGCCCAAGCAGAAGGCGAATTTAACGTCGAGGTCGGCACCATTCGAGAAGAGATAGAGGAAGATCTCGAGAAGCAGGAAGAGGAAGAACATCCGGCGGGAGGAAGCTGGTAGTAGGGTTTGAGCCTGTAAATGCTTGAAGGATTTCGCGTCATCGGCGACATTGAGCAGATCGAGATAATTGCTGTAGGCAATTCGATCAGGGTTCAGCCTTTTCTAAACAAGCAGTTTGGCAAAGGGAGATAGCGAAAGTTGAAAGGCGTGGCAACCGTTGAACGTATCTCAAATGGACGCATCCGGTTGGCTGAGATCCACTGGTATGAAGCACATGGGATCGGAAAACGGAACGGAAAAATAAAGCGTTGGCTTGATTAGTTATGAATACGAAATTTGCTGTTTGTGTTAATAACAAAGGTTTTGAAGCTTCCCTGGAAGTCGGAAAACTCTATGAGGTTGTGGCGGACGACGAGGCGGAGAATGATGATATGATTCGCGTAATTGACGAGGATGGCGAAGATTATTTGTTCGAGTCGAGTATTTTTTACCCGCTCGCCATTCCCACCGACCTTGCAATTGCACTTCACGAAAGAGCTTAGAGAATGACAGCGACAAAAGAAAAAGTGGAATTTCAGTTACCTGCCCGAATGCGCGGCCTGCAGCCGACTTTGATCCGTCAGTTTTTTGAGCGGGCGTTGCCTGATTCGATCAATTTCGGGCTCGGCGAGCCTGATCTGCCGACGCCGCAGTTTTTGCGGGACGAGGCGGCGAGGATCGCTCGGGATGAGCAGAATGGTTACACCTCGCACCCCGGAATACCGGCTCTTCGTGACAAGATCGCGGAGCAATATCCGCATCTCGATCTGCCTCGAACCGGTGTTGTCGTCACCTGCGGATCGCAGGAAGCGATGACTGATGCATTTATGTGCGTCGTCGATCAGGGCGACGAGGTTCTGCTGCCGAATCCTAGCTTTCCGGCATACGATGCATGTACGCGTATCGCCCAGGGAACACCAGTCTATTACCGGATGCCGGCGGACGATGATTTCAAATTTGATATTTCAAATTTCAAAGCTGGGATCACGGAAAAAACGAAAGCTGCGGTAGTGATCTCGCCTTCAAATCCAACCGGCAAGATCATGCGTCCCGAAGATCTTAAACAGATAGCCGAGGCTCTCGATGGCACGGGAATCTGGCTCATTTCCGATGAGATCTACAGCGATCTTTATTTTGGCGAACGCCCGCATTCGGCTTCGGAGTATTACGATAAGACCATTATTGTCAGCGGTTTATCCAAATCTTTGTCCATGACAGGCTGGCGTCTCGGCTGGGCAGCGAGCAAAGATGCGGCGATCATGGAAGCCATTCAGGTGCTCCATGGATTCACGACCGTCTGCACATCCACGATCACCCAGAAAGCGTCACTTCTCGGCTGGAGCGACGAAGCCGAAGCCGCAAAGCAGCACGCCCGCGAAGTCTACAAAAAACGCGGCGAATTCCTCGTAGATCTATTCGACAAAGAACTCGGCCTGAGAGCCACGTCGCCTGAGGGGGCTTTCTACACGATGCTCGATGTTCGTAGTTTAGGCGACGACGTTGAGATCGCGGAAAAATGTTTGCAGAACCGTGTCGTCACCGTTCCCGGCGTCGCTTTTGGTGACGAGGCGAAAGGTTTTTTGCGGATCTCGTTTTGCAATACCGAAGAAAAGATGGCGGAGGGAGTCGCTCGAATGAAAAAAGCTATCCGAGGCTAGACGTCATTTACTATCACTTTTTGATGAAAGCGCGGCACTAAAACGCCGCGTTTTTTCATTTTGTGGTCGATGAAATACAATGGAATCTTGTTTTAATCCTTAAGATCATGGCTAAGAAATATCGAGTTGGAATATTAGGTGCTACGGGCACCGTTGGACAGCGTTTTGCGCAGCTTTTGGAGGGGCATCCGCAGTTTGAGATAACGGCGATGGCGGCGAGCGACCGGTCGGCTGGTAAGCCGTATTCGGAGGCTTGTGCGTGGAAGTTGCCGGGGAAAATTCCGGCTTCGGTTCGTGACATTGTCGTCACGCCGATCGAGCCGCCGCTGGATTGCGACATCGTTTTTTCGAGCCTGCCGTCGTCGGTCGCTCGTGAGACTGAGGAAGCTTTTGCACGGGCCGGTTATCCGGTCATCTCGAATTCGTCGAGCTATCGAATGGACGAAGATGTGCCGCTTCTGATCGCGGAGATCAACGGCGACCACGTCGGATTGATAGAAAAACAGCGGGAGCGGCGCGGGTTCGGCAAGGGTTTTATCGTAACGAATCCGAACTGCGCAGTCGTCAGCTTCGCACCACCGCTTGCGGCTTTGCACCGCAAATTTGGTGTCGAGTCGGTTTTTGTCACGACAATGCAGGCGATCTCGGGTGCTGGTTATCCGGGCGTCGCTTCGCTCGATATTACTGACAATGTTTTCCCGTACATCGCCGGTGAAGAGCCGAAGGTCGAGACTGAAGCGCAAAAGATCCTCGGTGTATTGGGTGCGAACGGCATTCAGAAGGCTGATTTCACTGTGTCTGCTCAATGTTTTCGTGTGAATGTTATCGATGGCCATACCGCATCGGTTCGCGTAAAGCTGCGGCAGCCTTCGACGCTTGAAGAGGTCGTGGACGCGATGAAAACGTTTCCTTCGCTCGATCTGCATTCATCACCTGAGAACTTTATCGAGGTGACGGACGAACCTTCGCGACCGCAGCCGAAACTCGATCGTGACAATGGTAACGGAATGACCATTACTGTTGGGCGGATCTTTCCCGACAATATCTTTGACTATCGTTTCGTCGCCCTTAGCCACAACACCGTTCGCGGAGCGGCGGGCTCGGCGGTTTTGAACGCGGAATTGTTGATATCGAAGGGTCTGATCTAATAAGTATTGTCGATGTTATTCAGTTAACAGTCATTTAGTTGTTAGTGGATAGTTAGGGGCATGATGGCTGAGACGAAAGAGCCAGGAAAAAACTACGTGCAGCGAGTGCTGATCGCCGTTGCGATAGTGTGCCTGGCTATCTTGGTTCTCGCGGCGATCTATTTCACATTCGATATATTGCTGCTGATATTTGCTGCCGCCCTGCTTGCGATCTTTATGCGCGGGCTCGCGGATATTCTTCGCCGGTGGATCCCGATCGGCGAGGGTTGGCTGGTTTTGATCGTGGCGGTTCTGCTGCTTGCCATCGTGGCTGGTGCGGTTGCACTTTTGGCGCCGAGCGTCGCTGAGCAGGTGAGGGTTTTACGAGTTGAGGTCCCAAGATCTGCACAGCAGGCCGGGGAATTTATTTCGCGATACTCGTGGGGGCAAACCCTGCTAGCTCAACTTCCGAGTGCTGACGAGGTGATGGCAAAGATCGACGCGTCGAGCATGCTCACGAGCGTCGGCGGTTTCTTTTCTTCGACGATCGGGGCGGTTGGAAATGTTTTTGTCACCGTATTGCTCGGTATTTATCTGGCGAGCGAACCGAGGTTCTACTCGGAGGGAATGACGCGATTTTTCCCGCTTACCAAACGCAAACGGGCGGCAGAGGTGCTAAACACGATGTACCACACGCTCCGCTGGTGGTTGATCGGTAAGGTCGGCTCGATGATCTTTATCGGGATTCTGACTTGGATCGGTCTGTCGATACTTGGCGTTCCGCTCGCTTTGACGTTAGGGCTGATCGCGGGGCTGTTGTCATTCATTCCGAATTTCGGCCCGATAATTTCTGCGATCCCGGCTTTGCTTTTGGCGTTCATAGATAGCCCGATCTCGGCGGTCTATGTCTTGGGGCTCTATGTCGGAGTTCAGTTGATCGAATCAAACGTCGTCACACCGATCATAGAGCGAGAGACGGTTGAACTCGCCCCGGCACTGACCATCGTATTTCAGCTCGTACTTGGAGCCATGATCGGCGGACTCGGCCTGGTCCTCGCGACGCCGCTGCTGGCGATCGTGGTCGTGGTCGTGAAGATGGTCTATTTAGAGGATGTGCTCGGGGATAAGCTCGCGGCGAGTGACCTACATGACGAGGCGGAACCAGTTGCGGTTGAAGCGAGCGATTCGCACGGGGACGAGATTGGATCGTGATCGCCCGTTAATTTACTTATGATCGAACGTTACACATTACCTGAAATGGCTGCGATATGGTCGCTTCAGAACAAGTTTCAAAAGTGGCTCGATGTTGAGATCGCGGTGTGCGAGGTGCATGCCGAGGATGGAACGATCCCGGTCAAGGCGCTCGACGATATTCGGTCGAAAGCCGCGTTTACGGTCGAGCGGATCAATGAGATCGAGAAAACTACGGATCATGATGTGATCGCATTTACGACGAATCTGGCCGAGAACATCGGCCCGGCTTCGCGGTTCGTTCATTACGGGCTGACCTCGAGTGACGTGGTGGATACCGCCAACGCCCTGCTGCTGAAAGAATCGTGCGATATTCTCCTTGCCAAAGTTGATGGGCTGATGGAAGTCCTCAAGCGGCGGGCTTACGAGTTCAAAGACACACCACAGATCGGCCGCACGCATGGAATTCACGCGGAACCCACGTCCTTCGGTTTGACGTGGGCATTGTGGTTTGAGGACATGAAGCATAACCGCGAACGGCTCGAACGAGCAAATGCCGCGGTTTCAAAAGGGAAAATATCAGGGGCCGTCGGGGCATTTGCCCATCTTTCGCCCGATGTTGAAAGGCGTGTGTGCGAAAAGCTCGGGATCGAAGCTGCGAATGTTTCGACGCAGGTGATCCAGCGAGAATCGTATGCCGAATATCTGACAACGCTCGCGATAATAGCGTCTTCGCTTGAGAAGATCGCCTTACAGGTCAGGCATTGGCAGCGGACCGAGGTTCGCGAGGCTCAGGAGGCGTTTAAGAAAGGCCAGAAGGGCTCTTCGGCGATGCCGCACAAGCGGAATCCGATCTTGTCCGAGCGCATCTGCGGAATGGCCCGAACCGTGCGGGCAAATGCCATCGTCGGTCTCGAAAACGTAGCACTCTGGCACGAGCGCGACATATCTCACTCATCCGCCGAACGCATCGTTCTCCCGGATTCGTCCGCGACTCTCGATTACCTGCTTGCAAAAGCCACGAGCCTGCTCGATACGCTGGTCGTCTATCCCGAAAACATGCTCAAAAACCTCGATCTGACGCGAGGCCTGGTCTTCAGCGGACAGCTAATGCTTGCCCTTACTCAAAAAGGTGTTTCACGCGAAGATGCGTATGTCTGGACACAGCGGAATGCAATGAAGGTTTGGGATGAAGGCGGAGTTTATAAGGAACTAGTAAAAAGCGATACAGATATTTCGTCAACGCTCTCAGCGAATGAAATATCGAGGGTGTTTGATTTGAAACATTATCTTAGGAATGTTGAAGAGGTATTTGGGAGAGTTTTTTAGGAAGCCGGACTTTTCGACTCGGAAGTTATCCAGAGTTTTTCGGCTTCTGCGCTTATTTCCTCGACGGTCATTCCGTGAAACAGATATTCTCGCCATTTTGTATAATCATTTCGATCGTTGGCCATCATACGCAGAAATTCATCCGCATCGCTACGGCCTAGTTCGGCTATCAACGCGTTCAATCCTCTCTCTCGAATTTGTATCTGTTCGTTCATAGCTCCTCCAAGATCGAAACGAAATCCAATAACCCAATGATGGAAATTTCCGTTATCCTCGCTTTCTTACGAAGTATACCATCGTCGACGGTTACAAAATAGTCGGACTCTGCCGCGACAGCGCACGCTGCGTGCAGTGAATCAATTTCCTTCAAGCCGAGATTCCTAAAATCAAGTGCCTTCGAAACGATCGAGACAGACGGGCCGACCTCCTTCGATGATATCTGTCGCCATTGTGCGATTGATTCTCTACGTTTCGGGAAAGGATTTCTCGACAATTCAAACTGAACAATGTAGGACCAAATCAATTCGACCTTCGAGGTTTCGACTAGATCTTTGACTAGGAATACGGCATCAGTCTCACTCTTTATTCTTTCCTGTGACTGGTCGTCGAAGGGGCGATTGTAAACGCAGTTGTCGAGATAGATTCTCATCGTGGACAGAAAAATTGCGGGCTCTTTTGGAAGAACCCGCAACGAAAGTCTGTACGTCCGATATTAGCCGTTAGCCCATTTCTCGGCCATGTCGCCTATGATAGGAAACTTGAAATTTGCCCCCTGGAAAGACTTGACCGCTCCAAAGATCATCCCGCCGAGCCACACAAGCCACAAGGGCAACAGCAACAATCCGAGAAATCCAAGAGCTGCGGATACCTGGGCCAAGATCACGACGAGGATGCTCAGCGCGAAATAAATGACAAAAAATCCGACGTGAAACAGCACGGCCTGTATTGCTTGAAATTTTACCCACTTGTTATCTTTTTCGATAAATATCAGCACGAGTGCGACAATCCCGATGATCCAGCCTATTAGCGCCGCGACATTGCCATCGAGTCCAATAGACGACTTTCCAGAGTTATCCATAAGTTTTTAAGGTCTCCTTAAATTAGTTATCAGTTTGATTTTCGTCAGAAATTTAACGTGAAATCTAACACAAGCCTTTGATAATTACAAGAAATTACGCTAGATTCAACAATTTATTTTGGAGCGACCGATGAAAGCAAAAGTCTTTGTTACCCTCAAACCCAGTGTTCTAGATCCGCAGGGCAAGGCCATTCACCATTCCGTCGATTCGCTCGGTTATTCGGGCATCGGCGACATTCGCCAGGGCAAGTATTTTGAGATATCTCTCGACCCTGCAATGGATATTTCCGACGCTCGAACATCGATTGAACGGATCGCTAAAGACGTTCTTGCAAATCCGGTTATCGAGGATTATCGGGTGGAGATCGAAGCATGAAGTTTGGTGTCGTCGTATTTCCAGGTTCCAATTGCGATCACGATGCCTATCACGTGATCTCGAAGCACGTTGGGCAGCCGGTCGATTTTATCTGGCATAAGGAAACTGATCTAAGTGGTTTCGATGCTGTGATCATTCCGGGCGGGTTTTCGTATGGGGACTATCTGCGGTGCGGTGCGCTTGCCCGATTTTCGCCGGTGATGCAGTCGATCAAGGATTTTGCAGCCGAAGGGAAGTTTGTTTTTGGTATCTGCAACGGTTTTCAGATCCTTTGCGAAGCAGGACTTCTTCCCGGTGCTCTAATGCGGAATGAAGGGCTGCATTTTATCTGCAAGCACGTCAATCTCAAGCTGGAAAATCAAAATACGCCTTTCACCACCGAAGTCGATCCTGCCAGAGTGCTTTCGATCCCTATCGCTCATGCCGAGGGGAATTACACTTGTGACGATGCTACATTTCAGCAGCTTGAGGAAAACGGTCAGATCGTCTTCCGCTACTGCGATGAAAAAGGCGAAGTGACCGACGCCGCCAACCCCAACGGAGCTCGCTCGAATATCGCAGGCATCTGCAACGTCGACCGAAACGTCCTCGGCATGATGCCGCATCCCGAGCGTGCGTGTGAGGAGATGCTGGGTTCCAATGACGGCCGCGATATCTTCAGATCGCTTACAAAGGCCATCGCCGAGGTCGAATCCGCCGCTTAGCCACACGATTTGCAAAAGCCCGAGCGTGAGCAAGGGCGATACTCTCAATTGTTGTGAGTATCGCCCTTGTTTGATGCCGCAGTGCGCAGCATGCTTTTCGCACCTAATTCTTCAGCGTCGATATTTTTACGCCGCCGTTAGTTGTGACAATTTTGATCGGAGCACCGCCGCCGTTCAGGTTGGTTTGGATGCGCTTCGAACGGGAACGATACGTGTCGTCGCCCTTTATGTTTTCCGTCGTAACGTTTAGGGCCGGAATGTCGCTCTTATATCCGCCGTTGACCGTTCCGGTCTCGACGTTTGCCGCATAGGTTTCCGGCAGCACGAGGTTAATTCCGCCATTTGTCGTCTGCAGATCGAGGCCGCGGCCTTTCCACGAGTTGCCCGAAAGCTTAACGTTGATCCCGCCATTTGAGGTTTTTCCGACAACGTCCCCTGCGAGGTCGCCGATGTTGATCCCGCCATTCTTAGTGGTGAATTCGGCTTTTCCCTCGAGGCCGGACAGCGAGATACCGCCGTTGATCGCGGTCAGGGATGTGTTGGTGTTTCGCGGAGCAAGGATCTGATACGAAACAGACCAGTTTCCGTCCTGAGGCCCGTCGGCCTTGATCTCGCCGCCGGTCGAAATTCTTACTGACGAAGCAGAAGCACGAGCCGCTTCTTCCGACACGCCCCAGGCCTGAACGCATGCCCTGATCAAGACATCGCTGCGATCCTCGCCCTTTACGCTAATGCCGCCATTTTTGCCGGCGTCAACGTTGATCGAACCGGTCGATGCGACTGTGATCTCGCGAAGATCGCTGGTCGAGACCTTTTCGTTATTCGACCAGTTGTTATTGGAACAAAAACTATATTCGCCCTTGTATTCTGCGTACTGCTTGAGTTTAGCGGTGTCGATGTTTACCTGAGAAAGTGCCGTCGTTGCGGTGATGCCGATCACGGCCGCAATAGCCGCGATGCCAAAATATCGTAGATTTTTTGCAATAGAATTCATAAGTATGCCCTCCGAAGTAGTGTTTAGAAATTGGTTTCTAAATACAGGACACCGGAGGGCAACGGATTATGACAAATTTTTAGATCAGCTCACCTTTACGGTGAGTCCGTCGTGGTTGAGCGTCCACTGAAGCACCTTTGCCCCATTTTCAGCCGCAAGTGCGGCTTCGACGTCTGCACGGCGACCATCCTCGCAGAAAAATGCGATACACCCACCGCCTCCGGCTCCACAAACCTTTGGAGCTATCGCACCATTTGCCAGCGCGGCTTCGATCAGGCGATCCATCTGAGGGGTCGTTATGTTTGGCGATAGGCGTTTGCGGGCAGGAAATGCTCCTGCCAAGATGCGGCCGACCTCATCCCAGTCATCAGCCAGCAGAGCCTTTCGGGTCTCGACGGCGGTGTCGCGGATACCTTCAAAAATATCGAAGATCTCGCGGTCGCCGTCGATGTGCCTTTTGGTTATCTCCCAGTTATTGATGCCGGAATTTCGGGGTTCCCCGGTATAGCAGATCGCGATGCGGCGTTCGAGGGTAGCGGTATCTATCGCGAGAGCTTCGCGATCTATTCCAGCCGGGCCAAAGTTGATCGATGCTACGCTACCGTATTGGGCCGAGTAGTAATCCTGGAAACCTGTCGGCACTCTTATGACCTGACATTCGACATTCGCTGCGATCGGTATGAAGCGGTCGGGCGCGTAGCGGTCGCCGACAAGCTTGTTCAAAGCTCCGATACACGCGATGTTTAGCGTCGACGAACCGGCAAGGCCCGCACCGGCCGGAGCTTCCGACTCGGTCGTCATCTTAAAGCCAACCGTCGGTCGAAAGAAATAGACCAGCTTCGCGAGAAGCTCTAGCGTCGGCTCTTCGCGCAGAGACGCGATGTTATCGACAGTGGTTTCCAGCGATGCTTTTTGGTCTACCGATTCGAGGATTATCCTGTCATCATCGCGGGTTTCGATATGGCAGTGAGCGAGCATGCTCACCGCAAAATTAACCGTAGCTGCCCCTTCGTGGAAGAGGAAAAGAGGCGGAATATCAATTGTACCTCCCGCGAGGTCGACCCTCGTGGGGGCGGATGATTCGATCAGCATTCTTAGTGTTTTCGAGAAGGCTTAGTTCGCCTTCGAAGGACGTTCGTTTAATTTCTGGCCGGGTTCTTTCTCAACTTCCGGCGGCTTCTCAGCTTTATTCCCCGCTTCCGGCTCGGGAATATCGTCGCGACTCGGCTCACGGGTCAGGTGCAGACGTTCGGTCAGGTCCTGAAGCGTTGATTTACCGACCTCTTCGACCGCGTGCAGCGTTTCTTCGATCTTTTGAATCGTTTCCGGGTCGGCGTCTTCGACCTTTTCGGACAACCAGTAACGTTCCAAAACATAAAACCCGATGATACCGAACATCACAAGGAAGAACAGCACAAATCCGACTTGCTGAAAATCCCCGATCATCGACGTGATCGCTCCGCTAAAGAAATAGCCCAGTCCCGCGAGTACAAAGACCCAGACCGAGCAGCTCAACGCGCTTAGACCCAGGAATCGAAGATACGGCATCTTAGCGACACCATAGAATATACAAACAGCTGCTCTTATACCGTAAATGTACTTGGAAATAATTATCGCCGACCCGCCGAACTTGTCGATCAGCTTCTCAACTCGTGGTTGGGCTACTTGATAAAACCGGTAATTCTTGGCGTTCTCGTGGAAAATCCGGCCAATGCCGTAGCCGACCGAATCGCCTACGACACCGCCAAGCGTTCCCGCAAGGAATACCTTCAAAAAGCCCCATTCCCCAAAAAAACCACCGTGAGCCATCGTTCCCGAAACGAGCAACGTAATGTCGCCCTCGACCGTGCATAACGCAAATACGGCATAAATGCCGTACTGTGCGATGAGATCTTGGAACTGATGATCCATACAGAAACTGAACCGGCAGCGGCAGGCGTCTGCAATCTGCCATTGAGAGAGTATCTTTAGCAGGGCGATAGAGTCAAAACGCCCCGATACCCCGAAAACTGCGCCACGGTCCGAAAAAAGGTAGAAAGCGGGTGCCCGACGACGCTGTCATCTCGCTTCGAGCAAGGTATTTGACACCTCTGCTCGTACTGTCTAAAATCGCGCTAGTTTCCGCCCAAACCGATAGAAAATTTTTATGGCTAGTACCCCGGATCGTTCGTCCCGCAGCATTGGTGTTGAAATTTCGAGCGCCTCGATGCGGGCTGTATTGCTCAGTCCCGATGGGGCCGTCGAGAAGTCGACGGATGTGGAGATCCTCGGATCCGACGACACAGTGGCGCGGCTCGCCGAGATCGTCCGTGATCTGCAGCCGGCGGGAGAGCCGATCGCGCGGATCGGCGTCGCCATACCAGGATTGGTAGATCGGTCTTCGGGACGGGTGGCATATTCGGCGATCATTCCGGATCACTCGGAAATGCAACTCGGGGCAGCGATAACCGAAGCGACCGGCCTCGACGTTGTGCTTGAGAACGACGCAAATGCGGCCGCGTACGGGGAATTTTGCTGCGGAGCTGGCCGCGGTGCTCGTGACCTTTTCTATGCGACACTCGGCGTCGGGGTAGGCGGTGCGTTCATTTTTGATGGCGAGATATGGCACGGGGCTTCGGGTTTTGCAGGTGAATTTGGTTACGTGACGATCAATTCCGAAGGTATGAGGCTCGAGGATGTTGCATCGGCAGACAACGTGGTAAGGCGAACTCGCAGCAGGTTTCATCAGGACAGCACGTCATCGCTGGGGAAACTTAGCGAGGAATCGCTGAAGCTAGTTGATATCATCGAGGCAGCCAGAAGCGAGGACGATTTTGCGCAGATGATGCTCGGCAGGACGGGGCATTACGTCGGCACAGCGATCGCAAGCGTGATAAATCTCCTGAATATCGAGCGGATCGTCATCGGCGGTACGATCATGCAGGCAAAAAAGGCAGTTTTGAACGGCATCATCAGCCGAGCACGCGAGCTCTCGTTTGCTCCGTCGTTCGAAGCCACGAGCATCGTTGCCGGTGAGCTCGGGCCAAATGCGGCGGCTATCGGGGCGGCTTTTATTGGCCGCGAGGCGGCTTGATTAATTGGGATTGAAAAGAATAATCCGACTTATTAATGGAACTTATTTCACCCTTGTTGCTGCTGGATAGGGGGTAGATTATTTTTGAGTAGTGGAATTTGCGGTTTTTCTGAGTTTTAGTAGAATCGTAAACAGTTTTACGGTAAGCAATTCGGCAAAGCTGCGGCCTCACGGATTCTTCTCGACTTCCTGCAAAGGAAAGAGGATGGGTCGAGGCCTGATCGCTGTAAGGTAAGGTTCTTGACGAGAGTTTGCGAAAATGGCTCAATTTTTTAATAAAAGTGCAAACAACATAGCCCGGATCAGCATGGTCATGGGCGTTGTCCTAGCTGCGTTGGGCGGATTTGCCTTCACCCAGCTCGCCAGGTCTTCTTATTTGACGGGTCAGTTTGTTGAAAAGCAGCAGCCTGTACAATTCAGTCATAAACACCACGTCGGGGACGACGGAATTGACTGCCGTTACTGCCATTCGACTGTGGAGACGACTGCCTCGGCCGGTATGCCTCCGACGCAGACGTGTATGAACTGCCACAGCCAGATCTGGGCGGACAGCCCATATCTGGAGCCCGTAAAGGCAAGTTTTCGTGACAATAAGCCGATCGAGTGGGAGCGTGTGCACGATATGCCGGAGTACACCTACTTCAACCACAGCATTCACGTAGCAAAAGGCGTCGGGTGTTCGACTTGCCACGGCGAGATAGACAACATGCCGGCGGTCTATCAGCAGAACACGCTCCAAATGGAATGGTGCCTCGCTTGTCACCGTGAGCCGGAGAAGTTTATCAGGCCGAAATCTGAGATCTACAACATGAAGTGGAAAGATGGCGATCTCGATGCGAAAGAACGGCTAGATCTGAAATCAGACCTAAAGATCAGAAGTAAAGAGATGTTGACGAGCTGCTCAACCTGTCATAGGTAGAGCTGCAAATACAGAAGGAAACGCAAAACGAAAATGTCGAGCCCAGCAAGCAAAACAAATTTTGCCTCAATACGCGACCAGATACTCGCTAAAGAGGGGAAAGAATACTGGCGAAGCCTCGAAGAGCAGGCCGATACTCCGGAGTTCAGACGCCTGATCGCCGAGGAATATCCGCATGAGATCGAGCAATGGGACAGCAGCCTGAGCCGCCGCAATTTCGTTAAGGTGATGGGAGCGTCACTTGCTCTCGCGGGGCTCAGCGGATGCGTCATCCAACCGCCCGAAAAGATCGTCCCGTACGTCAATCCCGTCGAAGGCATGTTGCCCGGCAAGGCGAACTTTTTTGCGACCACGATGACGCTGTCAGGCGTTTCGGTGGGGCTACTCGCAAGGTCATACGACGGCCGTCCGGTCAAGATCGAAGGCAATCCCGATCACCCGGGAAGCCGCGGGGCCACGGACGTTCTCGCACAGGCATCGCTGCTGGGAATGTACGACCCGGACCGGTCCCAGGAGATCAATTATCGTGGCAATCCGAAGACCTGGGAAATGTTTGTTCCCGAGTTCCGGGCTGCGATCGAGCAGAATCGGGTAGATGGCGGGGCCGGCATTAGGTTCTTGACCGAAACCGTCACATCGCCTTCGCTGATAGATCAGTTCACTCGCCTTAAATCTGAATTTGCCAACGCAAAGTGGGTCCAGTACGAGCCGGTCAATCAGGATAACGTCCTCGCAGGGACGAAGATGGCATTTGGCTCGCCGGTTCAGCCTGTTTACAAGTTTGAGAAGGCCGAACGCATCCTTTCGCTTGATGCTGACATTTTTTCGGGCTTCAACGTTGCCTACATCAAGGATTTTGCGGACGGCCGCCGCTACGGAGACGGAAAGGACACCACAAATCGCCTCTATTCGATCGAAACTACGATAACCCTCACCGGAGCGAAAGCTGAACACCGCATTGCGGTCAAGCCGAGTCAAATGGGCGAGGTTGCCAAGGCGGTTGCGAAGGCTCTAGGCGTTGCAGGTGCAAACTCCACCTATACGGAGAACGCCGCCTGGATAGCGGCGATGGCGAAAGACCTCGCGGCTTACAAGGGCAAGTCGCTCGTGGTTGCAGGCGACAATCAGCCGGCGATGGTCCATGCGGTTGCTCACGCTATCAATTCTGCTCTGGGGAACATCGGTGAAACGGTAACCTACATTGACCCGCTTTCGCCAAACTCTGAAAGAACGCAGCTTGAACAGTTAAAAGAACTGATCGCCGACATCGATGGCGGAAAAGTGAAGCTCCTGGTGATCCTTGGCGGAAACCCGGTTTACAATACCCCCGCTGACCTGAAATTGAACGCGGAACGCATGCGGAAAGCCGGAGTGACGGTTCATCTCGGCCAGTATTTCGACGAGACCGCTGAACAGTGTTTCTGGCACGTCAGCGAGAAACATTACCTCGAAACCTGGACCGACGGTCGAGCTTACGATGGCACCGCATCTCTGACCCAGCCGCTCATCGCTCCGCTCTATGACAGCCGAAGCGTTCACGAGATCGTTCAGCTTTTCTTCAAAGAGGGCTTTGATAAGAAAGACTACGACATCGTAAAGGAATATTGGCAGCGGACTGATATCAAGCCGGCAGCCGCGGTTGCGGCCAAGCCAGCCGAGCCAAAGGATCCTGCAAATACACAGGCGGCTGAAACCACAACGGCAGGTGATCCTGCGAAAAGTGCTCCGACAACTGAGACAAAGCCGCCGGTTGCAGCGTCAGCGACCCCGGTTGCGACGGCAACTCCGGCAGCGGCCCCAGCGGCTGGTGCGGCAAAGACGTTTGAAGATAATTGGAGAAAAGCTGTGCACGATGGTGTTGTTCCGGGAACGGCAGCAGCTCCGAAAACGGTCACGGCGACAACCGCATTTCTTGCTCAGCCCGAAGTAAAGCCGACGGCGAGCGGCCCGCTAGAGATCAGCATTCTCCCGGATCCGAGCATTTATGACGGCCGATTTGCTAACAACGGCTGGCTCCAGGAACTTCCCAACCCTATCAACAAGGTCACCTGGGAAAACGTTGCACTCATCAGCCCAGCTACCGCAAAGCGTCTCGGGATAAACGCGGGGAATGATGACCGCGAGTACGCCGGTGGCGCCCAAGGGGCGAGTTTTATCAATACAAAAGGCGGCAATCAGTTCTCCGACCTTGTTACCTTAAAGTATCAGGGTGCCGATATTCAGAAGCCGGTTCCGATGTGGGTCACGCCCGGCCAACCGGATGATGTCATCACGATCCATATGGGTTACGGCCGCACACGGGCCGGAAAGGTCGGCACCGGCATCGGTTACAACGCGTTTGACGTTCGCCGCTCGGATGCCATGAACTACGGTTTCGGCGAGGTGACGCGAACAGGCGAGCAAGGGACCGTGGCATCGACACAGATCCATTTCAACATGGAAGGCCGCGACCTGCTACGCGTTTGGGATCTCGAAGATTACAAGGCTCATCCGGACATGGGACATCAGCACGACGAATATCCCAAGTCGATGTACCCCTACGAAGAGCATCAGGCCGTTTACAACCAGAATTACAAGTGGGCGATGTCGATCGACCTCAATTCCTGTGTCGGCTGCAATGCCTGCGTTATCGCCTGCCAATCGGAAAACAACATTCCGGTGGTTGGCAAGGAACAAGTCGAGCGAAGCCGCGAAATGAACTGGCTTCGCGTCGATGCGTACTACGCCGGAGATATCAACGGCCCTGAGGGCCCGCATTTCCAGCCCGTTCTCTGTATGCAGTGCGAACAGGCTCCGTGCGAGGTCGTGTGTCCGGTACACGCTACCGTCCACAGTGCCGAAGGGCTTAACGACATGGTCTACAACCGCTGTGTCGGGACCCGTTACTGTTCGAATAACTGCCCTTACAAAGTTCGACGCTTTAACTTCCTACTGTATCAGGATTGGAACACGCCGCAGTACAAGCTGATGCGAAACCCTGAGGTTTCGGTCAGAAGCCGCGGTGTAATGGAGAAATGCACTTTCTGTACGCAGCGTATCTCTGCTGCCAGGATCGAGGCTGAGAAAGATGGACGCAAGGTCCGTGACGGCGAGGTAATGACCGCGTGTCAATCGGCCTGCCCGACCGGTGCGATCATTTTTGGCGATCTTCATGATGCCAACAGCAACATCGCGAAGGCAAAGAAAGATCATCGCGATTACAAGCTGCTCAACGAGTTGAACACGCAGCCGAGAACGACATACATGTCGAGCCTTAAGAACCAGAATAAGGAAATGCCGGATTACAAAGTTCCGCCGCCTCAAAAGAAAAAGGCGGCTCCTAAGACCGAGAAGAAGGCGGGAGGCGAAGCTCATTAATGAAGATCGAAGATAAAGAACTTCAAGAAAAACTTCATCCGGCAATGGTTGAAGGTACGCACGACTTTGCGAGTGTCACTGACAAGATCAGTGATATCACGCTCAAGAAGCGCACGCCCTTTCATTGGTTCATCGGTTTTGGTATCTCGTTCATGGTCGCGCAGCTTCTGCTTTTCAGCGTGATCTGGCTTTTGGCTAACGGTATCGGGGTTTGGGGAAATAACCAGCCAGTCGGTTGGGCTTTCGACATCATCAACTTTGTTTGGTGGATCGGCATCGGCCACGCCGGAACGCTCATCTCAGCGATCCTGCTGCTGATGAACCAAAAATGGCGAACGTCGATCAACCGATTTGCCGAGGCAATGACGCTCTTCGCCGTGGCCTGCGCCGCGATGTTTCCGCTGCTTCATACAGGCCGTCCTTGGCTCGCGGCGTACTGGCTGTTCCCGTATCCGAATACGATGGGCATCTGGCCGAACTTCCGCTCGCCCCTTATTTGGGACGTTTTTGCTGTTTCGACCTATGCGACGGTGTCGCTTTTGTTCTGGTACGTCGGTTTGATACCCGATTTTGCGACGCTTCGCGACCGGGCAAAGAATAAGTATTTCAAATTTGCTTACGGCATCCTCTCGTGGGGATGGCGCGGCTCGGCCCGTCATTGGCATCGATATGAGATCACGTATCTCATTCTCGCCGGGCTTTCGACGCCGCTGGTTCTATCGGTTCACTCGATCGTTTCGTTCGACTTCTCGGTTTCACAGGTTCCGGGATGGCACGCGACGATCTTCCCGCCGTACTTTGTTGCGGGAGCTGTGTTTGCAGGGTTCGCGATGGTTCTCATCCTTTGTATCCCGCTTAGGCGTTGGTACGGGATGCAGGATTTCATTACCCATCAGCACCTCGTCTACATGGCCAAGGTCATGCTTGCGACCGGCTTGATCGTAGTTTACGGCTACGCGATGGAAGGCTTCTTTGGCTGGTACAGCGCTTCGCAGTACGAAGTGTTCATGGTCAAGAACCGCATCTGGGAAGGCCCGTATTGGTGGTCGTACTGGTTGCTGATCTTCTGTAACGGAGCGTCGATCCAGCTTTTGTGGTTCGAGCGGTTCCGGAACAGCGAATTCTGGCTCTTCGTGATCTCGATCATCGTATCGGTCGGTATGTGGCTCGAACGATTTGTGATCATCGTCACAAGCCTGCACCGTGACTTTCTGCCATCATCGTGGGCAATGTACAGCCCGCGAATCTGGGATTGGTCGATGTTCATCGGAACGATAGGTCTGTTCTTTACGCTGCTGTACCTGTTCGTGCGTTTCGTGCCGATCATTTCGATCTTCGAAGTGCGTACGCTTTTGCCGGACGCCCATGTGCACGGGCATCATCAGGATTTTGAGGAGAACGTAAACGAGGTTGAGGATACGTACGACAAGACGGATCCGCCGAAGAAATAGTGGTCAGCAGTCGGTGGCAAGTGGTCAGTAAGATCTTTAAGTCCCCGACATTGGTCATCGAAAACTGTTATGGGAAGCAAACTTCACGGCATAATGGCTGAATTCGACACGGCGACGGAACTCGTCGACGCCGCTCGAGCGGTGCGCGATGCGGGATACACGAAGACCGATGCGTTCTCGCCGTTTCCGCTGCACGAGATCGACGAGGCTTTGGGGATCAAGCGAAGCATCCTGCCGTATTTGATCTTTGCCGGCGGTGTCACCGGCCTTTGTGCGGGCATCGGCCTGCAGGTTTTTGTGCACGTTATTGAGTGGCCGATCATCGTCGGAGGCCGTCCGCACTTTAGCCTTCCGGCATTTGTGCCGCCCGCTTACGAATTAACGATCCTCTTCGCGGCCTTTGTCGCGGTCTTTGGAATGTTGTTTATGAACGGGCTTCCATCGCCGTACCATCCGGTCTTTAACGTGCCGCGATTTGCACTGGCGACCAGAGAAAAATTTTTCTTGCTGATCGAAGCGAAGGACGAGAAATACGATTACTCAGAAACCAGAAAGTTTATGGAAGGCCTTAATGCTCAGGAGGTGTTCGATGTTGATGAATAACCTCGCAGTTCAAGACAAAAGGCGAAAGGCTAAAGGCAAAGATGTCTTCAAGCGCTTGGGTTTTGCCTTCTGCCTTTTGACTTTCACCTTCCTCACAGCGTGCGGCGTTCGATCCGACATGCAGGATCAGCCGCGTTACAAGGCCTATAAGAAGAGCGAGTTTTTTAGTGACAAGCGCGGTTCGCGTGACATGGTCGAGGGTACTATTCCGCGTGGCCAGCTTCGCGAAAACAAGGCCTTCTACACGGGCAAGGTAGACAATCCTAATCCTGCGGCACAGGCCGCTACCACGATGGACGCGACGGGCAACACGCTTGTAACTTCGTTTCCAAATGCGATCGACGAGTTTCCGATCCCGGTAACCAAGGAATTGGTCGACCGTGGGCAGGAACGTTACAACATTTACTGCATCGTTTGCCACGGCCCACTCGGCAACGGCGACGGAATGATCGTTCGCCGGGGTTTTTCCAAGCCTCCGACGTACAATGACGACCGTTTAAGAAATGCACCGGTCGGCCACTTTTATGACGTAATAAGTAATGGCTGGGGAAAGATGAATGGCTACGCTCACGTCATCCAGCCTGCCGATCGCTGGGCGATCGTCGCATACATCAGGGCACTTCAGGTTAGTCAGAACCCGGAAAATGCTTTGAAAACAGATACTACTAAGACTGGGCCGGGCTCAGCACCTCCGAAGTCGGGCGATACACCAACCGGAGGAAAACCGTAAAAATGGCGAATCCTGAAAATTACAAAGCTCCTGCCGAGATCGGCGGTTTAAGGACGGTGGCCCTCGGCGTAGGCGGCATCGCTCTTCTCGCCGTCGCGGTCGGTGCGTATTTTAATACGGAGCAAGCAATTCGCTCGTGGCTTCTGGGATACATTTTCTGGGGCGGCCTATGTTTTGGCTCGCTTGGCGTGCTGATGCTTCAGTACCTGACCGGCGGAGCGTGGGGCGTTGTGATCCGCCGTATTGTTGAGGCGGGATCGAGAACGCTTCCGCTCATGGTGATCCTTTTTATCCCGCTCGCATTGGGCGTCTACTTTGGAAAGGCATACGAGTGGACCCATCTGCCGCCGGACGATTATTCAATGGTCCATCGCGGGGCGTACATGACCTCGTGGTTCTGGATACTTCGGTCGGCGATCTATTTTGCATTGTTCGGCATAATGGTTTATTTGCTGAACAAATGGGGTCGCGATCAGGATAAGGCCGGAACGGTTGAAGAGTCGCGTCTCATTTTAGAGCGGGCTTCGCGATTCTCTGGGCCGACGATGGTCATTTATGCCCTGGTTGTCACCTTTGCGGTCGTTGACTGGCTGATGACGCTCGACCCGCACTGGTTCTCGACCATTTGGGGGCTTCTCTTTGTCGCCGGCTGGGGGCTTAGCACATTCTGCTTCTGCGTTATCGTTCTGGCCTGGTTGATGGACAGATCTCCGATGAACGCGGTTCTCGGAAAGAAGCATTTTCACGACATCGGCAAATTGATGCTCGCTCTAACTATGGTTTGGGCATACTTCAATTTTTCGCAGTTCCTCATCATCTGGTCGGGTAACCTACCCGAAGAGACTGGCTGGTTCCTGACGCGAATGAAGGGCGGTTGGGCCTATATCGGAATTGCTTTAATACTTTTCCACTTCGTTTTTCCGTACCTTCTGCTTTTGAAACGAGATCTCAAGCGACAGGCAAAGCTGCTCGCTTCGATCGGCGGATTCATACTATTTATGCGCCTCGTGGATATGTTCTACCAGATCGGGCCAACTCCGCGAGTTGATCCGGGCATGCTGGAGAAGGGAGCGTTCTACGTTAGCTGGATGGATTTTGTCGCACCTATAGCAGTTGGTGGTATCTGGTTGTGGTGGTTTTTAGGTGAGTTGATGAAGCGGCCGATCGTTCCGGCGAACGATCCTTACTTCGAAGAGGCCGTTGAGCACGGGCAAGGACACTGATAATACAAGGTTATGGCGTCAAAGAAACATACTGACACTGCGGTAGACCTCAACATTCCGTACGAAGAAAATGATATCCAGCTAAAGGGCATCATGGGCTTTGCCATTGGCCTGACTTTGCTGATAGTTGTGACTTTCGGACTGATGTTTGCCTTCCTTAATGTACTTAAGGACTACAGCGAGGAGAATCAGGTCAAGAATCCGATGCAGGTGAGCGAGCGGGAGCGGCTTCCGCCAGAGCCAAGGCTGCAGGGTGCGCCCGGATTCGGCGTGGATTCCGCGAAGGGCTGGGTAAACCTCGAATTAATGGCACCTCAAGCCGAATACTGGGAACTTGAGAAGCAGTGGAAAGAGCTTTGGGCGAAAGGCCAGAAAGATGCTGCTACGGGCACTGTCGTAGTAATGCCGATCAACGAGGCCAAAGAGAAATTGATTGCCCAGGGTGTAAAAGCGAGATCGGGGCCTGAGGCTGAGAAACTCCTCAAGGACTCCCTGCAGTCGATCACTGATGCCAGTGCAGGCAGAATGGCCGCCGCTACGCGACGTTAGGAAATATTGTGAATCGAGCATTAGCGAAAACTAAACAGCTTATCAGGGCGACGGCGATCGGCGTCTTGTTCCTGCTTCCGCTTACATCCGTGAGCGGACAAAAGAACGAGCACTACAATTCGCCGCTCTATTCGCCAAAGAAGTACGATCCGACGGTCACGACTGCCAACGGATTGCCCGACCCTCTAAAGAAGTCGGGTATCGAACAGAAACTTGGCGAGCAGATGCCGCTAGATGCGGAGTTCAAGGATGAGAACGGGGATCTGGTAAAACTTGGTTCTTACTTTAACAATGGCCGTCCAGTTATCATCGCTTTTGTGTATTACGAGTGCCCGATGCTCTGTAACCAGGTGCTGAATGGCCTGACGGGGTCCCTGAAGGGGATCAATTTCGACGCCGGGAAGGAATTCGACGTCGTTGCCATCAGCTTTGACGCGAAAGAAAACGACAAACCGGGTCTGGCCTCGAATAAGAAGGCGAGCTACATGGAGCGCTACGGCCGCCCGGGAACGGAGAAGGGCTGGCATTTTTTGACAGGTTCCGAAGAATCGATCCGGCGAGCGACCTCGGCTGCGGGGTTCAGCTTTGAATGGGACGAGAAGTCAGGGCAGTTCGCACACGCTTCGGCGGTGATGATCTTGACGCCCGAAGGAAAGCTTTCGAGATATTTGTACGGTATCGATTATGCTCCGAAGGATCTGAAACTCGGCCTCATGGAATCGGCCGAGAGCAAGGTCGGAAGTCCGGTCGATCAGTTATTGCTTTATTGCTTCCACTACGACCCGTCGACTGGGAAATACGGGCTCGCAATTTTGAATTTTGTTCGCCTTGGCGGCGTAATGACGCTGCTTGGGCTTGGAGCAATGGGATTTGTTTTTTGGCGGCGAAATAAGAAGACAGTGAAAAGTGAACAGTGAAAAGTGAAAAGTGGAGCGGGCATTTGATCCCTGGCCACTAGCCACTGGCTACTGACAACTGACAGTTATGCAGACTACATCGTGGGTACCATTATTTCCGGAACAGGCGTCGACATTCGCCTGGCAGGTAGATGCATTGTATTTTTACCTGATCGCGGTGAGCATCGCGTTTACGGTGCCGATCGTCGCGGCGATCGTCTTTTTCGCACTCAAGTATCGCGAGACTGAGAAATTCGCGACGCCGGAAGAAATGCACGGTTCGATGGTCCTCGAGACGGTCTGGTCGATCATTCCATTCGTCATTTCGATGACCATCTTTCTCGGTGGGGCGATAATTTTCTTCAATCAGTACACGCCGCCCGACGATGCGATGGAGATCTACGTGGTCGGTAAGCAATGGATGTGGAAGATCCAGCACCAAACCGGCCAGCGGGAGATCAACGAACTGCACGTTCCGGTTGGTCGTAAGGTCAAGTTGACGATGACGACCGAGGACGTGATCCATGATTTCGACATTCCGGCCTTTAGAACAAAGGCCGACGTGGTGCCGGGCCGCTACACTTACCTGTGGTTCGAAGCGACCAAGACGGGTAAATATCACCTGTTCTGCGCCGAGTACTGCGGCCTTAACCATTCGGGGATGATCGGGTCGGTCATCGTGATGGAGCAGCGGGATTTTGATAATTGGCTAAGCGGAACTGTCTCTGGACAGACGCCTGTTGAGGCCGGAAAGGACCTTTTTGAGAACAAGCTCGGCTGTGCTTCTTGTCACGCGGGCGGCCAGGGACAGCGTGGAGCTGTCCTCGAGGGTATCGTCGGCAAGGATGTGAAACTGGTCGGTGGGACGTCTTTGACCCGCGATGATCAGTATCTGAGGAACTCGATCCTCAACCCCTCAGCTCAGGTCGTCGAAGGGTACCAGCCGATCATGCCCACATTCAAGGGGCAGGTGACCGAGGAACAGCTAAATTCGCTGGTGGCGTACATCAAGTCGTTGTCTCCAAACGCAGCGACTGGAGCTGCAACAGCACCGGCGACTAACAGTGCGGCTCCGATGGCCGCAAACACGAATTCAGCCCCTAAACCGGCAGCGCCGGCGGGCAACAGCAACAAGTAGGGTTTTACTAAGAATATGCAAACGCACGACGCAATTTCCGCAGGTAACGCGAGCGATCCCAAGCCGAACTATTTGACGAATGGTTCGACGCTGAAATCCTGGCTGCTTACGAAGGATCACAAAAGGATCGCGATCATGTACTTGATCTCGGTATCCGTGTTTTTCTTCGCTGGCGGACTCTATGCGGCGACCATTCGTCTTGAATTGCTAACGCCTGGCAGCGATCTTGTTGAGACGGCGACCTACAACAGGGTATTCACGCAGCATGGTATCCTGATGATCTTTTTCTTCCTGATCCCGTCTATACCGGCGATACTCGGGAATTTTCTTTTGCCGCTGATGATCGGGGCAAAGGATCTGGCTCTGCCGAAGGTCAACCTTCTCAGTCTCTATATTTACTGGATCGCGGGAGTTTTGGTTCTTTTCGCCCTCATGCAGGGCGGCGTGGATACTGGCTGGACGTTTTACGCTCCTTACAGCACGACCTTTTCAAATTCCTACGTAATGCTGGTGGGGCTCGGCATCTTTATCAACGGATTCTCTTCGATCCTTACAGGGCTCAATTTTATCGTCACGATCCACACGATGCGTGCGCCCGGAATGACCTGGTTTAGGTTGCCGCTGTTTGTCTGGGCACATTACGCGACGAGCCTTGTGATGATCCTGGGAACGCCGGTCGTAGCGATCACAGTTTTGCTGCTTGCGATCGAACGCCTCGCCAAGGTCGGTATCTTCGACCCGTCCATCGGCGGCGATCCTATCCTTTTCCAGCATCTTTTTTGGTTCTACTCGCACCCGGCCGTTTACATCATGATCCTCCCCGGAATGGGAGTCGTGTCGGAACTGATATCAAATTTCGCAAGAAAGAAGATCTTCGGATACGAATTCATCGCTTTCTCATCGATCGCGATCGCTGTATTCGGGTTCCTGGTTTGGGGACACCATTTGTTTGTCAGCGGCCAGTCAATGTATGCCGGAATGGTCTTTTCATTCCTGACGATGGTCGTCGCGGTACCGTCGGCGATCAAGATGTTCAACTGGACGGCCACGCTCTATAAAGGCTCGATCTCGTTCGACACGCCGATGCTTTATGCGATGGGCTTCATGGGCTTGTTCCTGATCGGCGGGCTTACCGGACTGTTTCTAGGGGCGATGGGGCTGACGGTCCATTTGACCGAGACCTATTTTGTCGTTGCCCACTTCCACTACGTTATGGTTGGTGGTCAGGTCATCGCGTACCTCGGCGGTATCCATTATTGGTGGCCGAAGATGACCGGCAGGATGTACTCGGAATTTTGGGGCAAGATATCGGCGATGCTTGTTTTTGTCGGTTTCAACCTTACGTTTTTCCCGCAGTTCATTCTCGGTTATCAGGGAATGCCGCGTCGCTACGCAGCCTATCCTGAGGAGATGCAGGTACTCAATATTTTCTCGACCGCCGGGGCTTCGGTCCTTGGTATCGGTCTACTGATGCCGGCGGTATACCTTGCTCATTCGCTTGTTTTTGGCAAGAAGGCTGGGGACAACCCGTACATGCATCCGGGCCTTGAGTGGAGGACCAGTTCGCCGCCGCCGACCGAGAATTTTGAAAAAATGCCTCATGTCACCTGGGAGGCGTATGAATTTGGCGAAGAGAGCGGGCTTGATTTAGAAGAGGCACGAAAACGCGATTTGGCTACCGTAGCTTAAATTTGTTCATTGATCCATTTATTCAGCTGGTAATTCGAAATGAATAATTGAACAAATGACTCAATGAAAAAATAAAATAATGTCGACACACTCAGATCATAACGAACATCATCAGCCCGGTCTTCAACACCAGTTTGAGGACATGGGCCAGCAGGAAGAGAGCGTCACAATTGGAATGTGGCTGTTTCTCGTGCAGGAGATCATGTTCTTCGGCGGGCTGTTTACTGCGTATCTGGTCTTCCGGTCACGTTTTCCTCTTGCGTTTGCTGAGGCCAGTAACCATCTCGACGCGTTTTGGGGCGGGCTGAACACTCTCGTGCTTATCGTCAGTTCGTTGACGATGGCTTTGACGGTCTATTACGCGCAGAAGGGCAACCGCAATCTACAGGTCATTATGATCGTGCTGACGATGTTCTTCGGCACGGTGTTCCTCGGCGTCAAGGTGATCGAGTATACGGACAAGTACAACAATGGGCTGGTTCCGATCACCGGGCTAAATAAAAAGACACCTAAGGGAATGGAGCCGCCCGTTGAGCAAAAGGCCGCCGGCGAATCGGACTCTGGCAATAAATCTTCAGCCAGCTCGCCAAAGTTTGTGTTGCCGTTCGAGGTTCGAGCGTATGCAGCGGATGCGTCGCACTCAAAAACATACTTTAATCCAAAGGGCGAATTCCAGTGGAATTACGGTACGCACGTTATCGATTACGGGCTGGCAAAAGAGAAAGAGACTGGCAAGCAGTACCTTACAGAGGCGGAACGTACCGGTTATTTCTCGAACGGTGTCTTTGACCCGAACAAATACCGGGACAAGATCCGTATCTTCTACTACATTTATTTTGTGATGACCGGCCTTCACGCTCTTCACATGATCGTCGGCCTCGGCCTGATGGCATGGCTTGGTTGGATGGCTTGGCGAGGTACGTATAGTGCGGAGTATTACATGCCGGTCGAAATGTCCGGTTTGTATTGGCACTTTGTCGATATCGTTTGGATCTTCCTGTTCCCGCTGTTATACCTGCTGGGACGGCACTTTTTACACTAGGCAGAGGCTTACAAGATGGCTGATACACATAACGAACACGACCACGATCATGAGCACATGAATATTCCGAAGTATATCGGGATCTTCATGATACTTGTCGTCGGTACGATCTTGACCTATATCACTGCGAGTTGGGATCTCGACGTGATCTTTCCGGGGGCGAATACGCTGCTTGCCCTTCTGATCGCGTTTACCAAGATGACGTTCGTCATGCTCTTTTTTATGCACGTTTATTGGAGCAAACGGATGATCTGGCTCGCGGCTGTCGCCAGCTTTTTCTGGCTCGCGATCATGTTCGCGTACACGATGCAGGATTATATGACACGAGGCTCGGGAGTTTTCGGAGGCTGATCTCCAGATATTTTCGGTTTGACGCGGAGCAATGCGGTTCGTACGCGGCTCCGCGTCTTTTGTTGTTGGTAGGAGTCTGTACCCGATCTGGAAGCAGATCGCGCCGCCAACCGATCTTTCGTTGGCTGGAATATGCGTTTTTGACGTGTTATCATCTTGCGTTTGAGGATTTCACGGGTTTGTTACAAGGATTTAAGTGATAGCAACCGCGACCACATAACGGTCATCTGACACGAATGAAAGTTTTTCCATTCAAAGCGTTGTTCTTCCCGACGATACTGCTTTGCGTAGCCTTCGGGACGAGCTGCAATATCGTGAAGAAGGAAAGCAAAACGCCTATACTGCTTCGCACCGAGACCGCGACCCAATCCGAGCTTATGAAGGAGGTGAACCGTTTTGCCCGCGTCGGTTCGATGCGTGCGAAAATGGACCTCAAATTTGAGGATAACTCTTTTGCCGAATTTGGTACGAAAGAGGCGTATCGGGCCGCAGATAGCGAACTTGTCGTGCAGAGGCCGGGACAGATACTGCTTAAGGTTCAGGCACCTTTTATCCGCTCAGACATCGCCCAGATGACCTCGGATGGCGTGGGCTTTCGGGTGGCGATCCTAAACGACGGCGGGTCGGGAAAATTCAAGAAGTTTGTTAAAGGCACCAATAATGCCGATTATTCGAGGCTTCAGAAAACGCTTGGCACACCCGGAAATGGCAACGGCGACGTAAAGGCCGCGAAGGAGAATGTAAATGCCTTTGCCAATCTTCGTCCGCAGCATTTTACCGATGCGATGCTTGTCCGTCCGACGTCCGAAGCGAATATTTACGCTACGAGCACGATATTTGAGGAGCAAGACGATCAGACGGTCAATAGCAAATCGCCGATACGACGAGTGATGCGCGGTTATTACATGCTGGACGAGTATGGCAAGTCCGAGGACGGTTCGATGCGAATCCTTCGCCGATTCTGGTTCGACCGCGTTGGTGGTATCAGGCTTGCGAGGCAGCAGCTATTTGATGCTGCGGGCGAGATCGAATCGGACATCGTATATGGAAAGGAAGGGAAGCTGACCGAGGGCACCGAGTTTACAAAGCTGCCGCTCGAGATACAGGTGACACGGCCAAAAGAAAAATACGCGATCAAGCTCTCGTACCAAAATCCTGAGTTGGTAACGATCGGGAACAAATTCCCGGATGCAGCGTTTGTACTACAGAATTCGTGGAATCTCGAAGAGGTCGATCTCGACAAGCGGCTGAGCGAGGTAAAGATCGACGGGCCAACAAGCAATGCTGTGAAAACGGGGGCAAACAGCTTCCAGTAAGGCGTGCAGATGAAGACCATTCTCGAGACCAGCGATCTGAAGAAATCATACAAGGTAGGGAAACTGGAAGTTCCGGTTCTCCGCGGCCTGTCGATGCGGGTCGAGGAGGGCGAGTTTGTCGCTATAATGGGGCCTTCCGGATGCGGGAAATCGACGTTGCTGCATCTACTCGGCGGATTGCTAAGCCCGACGAGCGGCAGTATTCTGATCGATGGCGAAGATCTGGCTAAGGTTTCGGATGCTCGTCGTACGGATATTCGCCGGCGAAAGATCGGATTTGTTTTTCAGCGGTTCAATCTGTTTCCGACGCTGTCGGCTGAAGGGAATCTGAAACTGGCCGAGAAGATCCACACGGGCAACGGCAGCCGGAACAGCGACCGCCGCCGCGAAGTTTTGCGGCTGCTGAAACTTGAAAACAAGATGCATCACAAACCGCTCGAACTTTCGGGCGGCGAGCAGCAGCGGGTCGCACTGGCACGAGCGATCGTAAATTCGCCGGCGATCATTTTGGCCGACGAACCGACGGGGAACCTTGATTCAGAGAATTCGCAGGTCGTGCTCGATATGTTCAAGGAACTGAACGAGAAGTTTAACCAGACGATCATCATGATCACGCACAATCCTGAGGCCGCCGCGGTATGTACGCGGACGATAAATATGCGGGATGGTCATATTGTTTGAATGTTGCTTAGAATCGGAGATTGCAAAAGCCCGCGCGTAAGCAAGGGCGGAACACGCAACTTGAAGGTATCGCCCTTGCTCACGCGCGGGCTTTTGCAATTATAAATAGATGAAGAACATCATCAATTGGAACTACGAACGAGCATCCTGGCAATGGGATGTTCTCTGCATCCTGATCATGATCTTTATCTTTGCGACGCCGAAGGAATGGTTCAACACGGCCCGAACGCCTGCAACCCCGCAGCCCGCAGCGGCCGTCAAAGCTGAGTAACCTCGAATGCCGCGTTTTTAGCGGACATCGAAATGAGTAATGTTATGAAGAAAATAGTACGCAATAGTTTTCTGGGTATAAGCCTCGGTTTTGCGATGCTCGTCGCTTCGGCGAGCAGCGTTTCGGCTCAAGGCCCACTTGGGCAGATCCTGAATCGCATGGATTCTTTTAACAGATCGCTTCAGTCGGTTCAGGCAGACGTGACGATGCTGAAACATAATCCTCAGCTCGGCACCACCGATACGTACACCGGTTCGACGAGTTATCTTCCGAAGGCGAAAGGAAAGATGTACGTCCGGCTCGATTGGAAAAAGCCGAGCGTAGAAAACATGGTCGTCATCGGCGATGATTACAAGCTTTATAAGCCCGGCATTAATCAGCTTTATGTTGGTAAGGTCAACCGGGCAAAAAGCTCCGCCGGGGCCGGAAACGCCTTGGCCTTCATGAATATGTCGAAGGATCAGCTGAAGGCGAACTATAATATCGTTTATCTTGGCGAGGAAAATGCGGCCGGCCAGATGACCTGGAAGCTTCAACTTACGCCAAAGGCGGCGGCGAATTACAAGAGTGCCGAACTCTGGGTCGCCCCTAACGGGATGCCGATCCAGGCAAAGGTGCTGGAGCAGACAAATGACACGACGACGGTGATACTCGCCAATATAAAGGAGAATCAGACCATCGACGTGAGTATCTTCGCTCTCAGCGTTCCGAAGAATGCGAAGACAATAAAGGTCTAATGCCAAAAGCCAGCAGTTTCAGCAGATTTACCCGCGGGGTCAAGCATACGATCAAAGCGTTTGCTTCGACGAAGCATCCCGTTTTGGTGCATATAGTGCCCATGCGACGGTGTAATCTGTCGTGTACCTACTGCAACGAATACGACAAGACGAGCGATCCGGTGCCGATCGACGTGATGCTCAAGCGGATCGATAAACTTGCTGAGTTCGGCTCGTCGGTCATCACCATTTCGGGCGGCGAGCCGATGATGCACCCGGAGATCTACGAGATCATCGCGCGCATTCGCCATCATGGAATGATCGCAGGGCTGATATCGAATGGATATTACTTCCAGCCCGAAAAGGTCAAGAAGCTTAACGAAGCGGGACTCGACTATCTGCAGATATCGATCGACAACGTCACGCCCGACGACGTTTCGAAGAAAAGTCTTAAAGTACTCGACTCGAAACTGATAAACCTGCGCGATCACGCCAAGTTCAAGGTCAATATCAACTCGGTGGTTGGCGGCGGTGTAGCAAACCCGGAAGAAGCCTTACAGATCGCAAACCGTGCTCGCGAACTTGGGTTTTCGTCGACGGTCGGGGTTATCCACGACGGCGACGGTTTGCTGAAAGGGCTAACACCTCGCGAGAAAGAAGTTTACAAAGAGATAAAGAGCAAGGGCACAAAAAGCTACGCCCGCTGGAATTGGTTTCAGGATTCGCTCGTCGACGGCGGAACGTATGAATGGCGTTGCCGTGCCGGATCGCGCTATCTTTACATCGATGAAGCCGGGATCGTCAGCTGGTGCTCGCAGCAACGCGGCACGCCGGGCATTCCGCTGCTCGAATACACCCACGCCGACATGCACCGCGAATATCACACCGAAAAATGGTGCGCCCCAAATTGCACCATCCAATGCGTCCACCAGGTCGGCCATCTCGACGCCTGGCGTGACCCGCAGATATCGGCCACTGACTACACAAAGCGGTACGGAGGCGGGTTGAAGAAAGAGACGGTCGCTCAGGTTTTGAACGCGGACTAGGTTTCAAACACATCTATGCCAGAGGCGGGCTCAACAGATGCTCAATGCAAGATCTGCCAGAGTGCTGATCTCGAGATCTTCGAGCACACTGCCCATTGCCGCGGGTGTAGGGTTTTGCTTTATTGGCCGTATCCCAAGAGCGATGACGAGTTGATCGCGGCCGGCGAAAAGAAGAGCTGGCCCGTGGCGAACGCTCTCGAGTGGTATTCGGAATCCTCGTTTCTAAATCACGCAAATTTCACGCAGATGCTTCGGTACGCGGCGGACGAGTCGTTTCGAGGACGAAGCCTGGATATTCTAGATTTCGGTGGGGGCGGCGGGCAGTTCGCTCTTGTCTGCAAATCGCATTTTCCCGAGGCTAGCGTTTACATAACAGATATCTTTGACGACGCTTTGCTCGATGAGTGGCGAGCGATGAATATACAGATCCCGTTCGCAGATTTTGCGGACGATGGCACGAAATTCGATCTGATCTTCCTGAACGACGTTTTCGAACACGTCAGCGATCCGAAAGGCGTTCTTAAACAGCTTGCCGAGAAGCTCAAACCGGGCGGCCGCATTTTTATCGATACACCAAAACAATTCTGGCTCTATCCCACCTCAAAACTGAGCTCCAAGTCACTCTACGCCAAGATACTTCGCGGTACGGTGTCGATCTATCATCTCCAGATATGGTCGCGCAAGGCATTTGAGATGGTCGTTGCGACGAGCGGCCTTACGATCGAAAAATACCGCGAAACCAGCGAATACACGATGCCTGCGAGTTTTTACATGCGAAATATGGGCATTACGAACCCGATCGTAAAACTTGCAGGCAGCCTTTTCTACCGCAATGCTAAATACCTCGCAAAAAATAAGATCATGTGCGTTCTGACAAAGAAATGAGGTTTGTCGGCGACCGAACGGAATAATTCAGCTCGTTCGAGTAATATTCGTATCATGTCGAACGCACTTTTTTTGCCCATAATTCTAGGCACGCCCCGAAAAGACCGGAAAAGCGAGAATGTGGCCAGATGGCTGCTCTCACAGATCGAAGCACGCGATGAAATAGAAACGCAGCTTTTCGATGTCCGCGATTTCGATCTTCCGCGAGATCACTATGGAACCGAGATCGGTGCAAACTTTCCAGAGTGGCGCGATGCGATCATCCGTGCCGATGGCCTGATCATCGTCGCACCTGAGTATAATCACGCCTATCCTGGTACGTTAAAGAGCGTACTGGATCTGCTTTTGAAGGAGTATATCCACAAAGCCGTGGGTTTCGTCGGCGTCTCGGCTCAGGTTTGGGGCGGGACAAGGGTTATCGAGGCGATGGTTCCGATGGTGCGGGAGCTCGGCCTGATCGCGACGTTTACCGATCTGAATTTTCCGCGGGTTCATACCTTATTCGACGATGATGGCGAGATGCTCGACAGGGAGTTCGACAAGAGAGCAGCAGCGTTTCTCGATGAACTTATCTGGATGTCAAAAACTCTTCGCTGGGGCCGCGAGAACGTTTCCTCGAAATACCATAAATAGATTATTCTGTTCGTCGGAATGACGAAACACCACAATGAAATGCACCGCTCGCACCGTATCGGATGGCTGCGTGCGGCTGTGCTCGGAGCAAATGACGGGATAGTATCGACCGCCAGTCTCGTGATCGGTGTTGCGTCAGCATCCGCGACTCACGAATCTGTATTGCTTGCCGGCGTAGCTGGCCTATTTGCGGGAGCATTGTCGATGGCGGCAGGCGAGTATGTATCGGTGTATTCGCAGGCCGATACGGAACGGGCGGATATTGAGCTTGAAAAGAAACACCTGAATGACGAGCCCGAATTTGAGCTGAACGAACTCGCTGAGATCTACGAGTCGCGAGGCCTCGACCCCGATCTTGCTAGAAAGGTCGCCGAGCAGTTAACCGCTCACGACGCCCTCGCCGCTCATGCGAGAGACGAGCTCGGCATTTCAGAAGTCATGTCCGCCCGGCCCATACAGGCCGCTTTGTTTTCGGCAGTGAGTTTTGCGATCGGCGCCATTTTGCCTCTGACAGTCGCTTGGGCATCGCCGGTCGAGATACTGATCTGGCCAGTCGGCCTGTTTTCACTTATCTTTCTCGCAGCTCTCGGTGCGATCGCCGCTAATGCAGGCGGTGCTCCGATGTTGATTGGATCAGCCCGCGTTTTGTTTTGGGGAGCGATCGCTATGGCGGGAACAGCACTTGTCGGTAAAATATTCGATACGATTGTCTGATCAACGCCGCGGAACGCTCTCGCCGATGGTCCAGACCACGACCGAACTCGACAGCCCGAGACCAGAAAGACGGCCCGCGAGCATGATGAGCGTCTCGCCTTCATTGACGACATCTGCCGTGCGGAGAGTCTTTTCACCAGTTTTCAGCATCGCGTCGGTAGCGTCTGTGTCAGAACTCATAACGTCCATCAGGGTTACTTCACCGAGGTTTGAGCCAGCTGACATGCTGAGTTCCCCGTCAAAAAACGGCTGAACTCCCCAGATAAGAGACAGCTGATTATAGGCGTCGGCCGACGTCGTCAGAGCAAAGGTTTGCAAACCCGAGCGAAAAGCAGACAAACGCCGGGCCATCAATCCGGATTCTGTAAAGACCGCGACCTTCTCCGTCTGAACTTCTCTGGCCGCGTAGGCGGCCGCAATGCACAATGCCTGACTCGTTCGTCCAGACGGAGCCTGAGAGAATTTTACGGGCTTTCTGAGCTGCTGCGGCTTTAATGTTTCAGCGGAATCGATGATTCGGCCCATGGTCTTGACCGCCTCGATGGGATATCGACCGGAAGCGGTTTCCGCCGAAAGCATCACCGCGTCGGTTCCATCCCAAACCGCGTTCGCGACGTCAGAGGCTTCGGCACGGGTTGGGAATGGATTCTCGATCATCGACTGCAGCATCTGGGTTGCGGTGATGACAAACTTATCCGCCGCAATAGCCTTTTCGATGATCAGTTTCTGATAGACGGGTACGAGTTCGACGCTGGTCTCGACACCCAGATCGCCGCGGGCGACCATTACGCCGTCGGTCGCTTCGATTATCGAATCGAGATTCTCGATCGCCTCTGCTTTCTCGATCTTTGCCACTAACAGGGCTCGGCCAAGTTTTCGTTTATTTAGGTCCTTGATCAATCCTTTGACCTTCGTACAATCTTCGGCTGTCCGGACGAAGGAGAGAGCAATATAATCGACATTTTGGCCCATCGCCCAAACAAGGTCGGTATGGTCTTTCTCGGTCATCGACGGGATGGGCAGCGGCGTGTTAGGGAGATTAATGCCTTTGCGTTCGGATAGTATTCCGCCTGTCACCACGCGACATATAACATCCGTCGCAGTCTTCGATTCGACCGTTAGGTCGAGTGCTCCATCGTCGATCAGGATCCTCGAGCCGGGCTCGACCGCATCAGGAAGCTGGTTGAAATTTGTTGATACTTCGCGGGAATTTCCGACGATCTCGCGGGTCGTAATTACAAAAGCCTGACCCTCGATCAGTTCTACCGGCGTACCATTTTCCAGCGTTCGCGTCCTGATCTTGGGCCCCGAAAGATCGACGAGTATTGAAAGGGCAGTTCCCATTTCGGATGCGACCTTCCTGGCAAGGGCGATCGTGGCCTCGTGCTGCTCCTGTGTGCCGTGCGACATGTTTATGCGAACGGCGCTGAGCCCGGCGTTTAGCATCGATTCGATGACAAATTGCTGATCTGATGAGGGGCCGAGAGTAGCGAGTATCTTTGCTTTACGCATTACGTGATTTTAACGGAAGTTGATCGAAACAGAAACTTTGTGATCCCTTTGTGGGACGTCAATTACCTTCTCAAGGTAAACGAATATAAACAAGGAATCTAACGCAAAGACGCGGAGACGCAAAGGGGGATAAGATATTAATGAGTCTCCGGCTCTCGCAATTTCTTCAAATACGACAAAACTGTCGCTACGAAGGTCGAGTGCGACCACGTAAGCGGCGATACGGAACGAGGTTCGCCAGTTATCGGGTCGATCTGTTCGGCCAAAACTCCTGACGGCAGAGCGTGTTTTGCGGTCCAACTTAGCAGCTCTAAAGCCTTGTCCATCTGTCGACGCGCAATGTAATACTCGGCCAGCCAGAGCGTTGTGATCACCCACGAATTCGGCGGAAGCGGCTCGGCTCCACGCATGTAGCCATCCTCCTCGAAACGCATCACGCCGCCGATCTTGGTTTTGTTGGTGAGCTTTTTCTCAATGGCTTCCATCGTCCCCACGACCATTGGATCGTCAGCTTCGAGGCATCCCAGATAAAAGACTGCGAAAACCGAAGCGTCGAGCGTCGAGTCGGGATAAAGCGAGCCGTCATCGCCAGCGGTGAGGGCACGCAGAAAGTGGCCGCGGCCGGTATCGAAAAGACGCGAACACATTCCTTCAACTATTTCAGCGGCGGCAGTCTCATAGCGGCCTGACCGCGAGTGGTCGCCCTTTTCATTTGCAAACTTAGCAGCCGCACGCAATCCGGCGACGACGGTTGAGCAGGTGAAGGTATGGATGCCGAGGCGATCTTCCCAAAGGTTCCAGCTCGGTTTCGGCAGGCCGGTCGCCTCGTCTCGATAGTCCGCCATAAAATCAGCACACCGGACTACGACCCGTTCGTAAAGGTCGTGAACCAGCACCGAATCAGGATAGATCTCGTGATGCTGCCGCAAAGCCCACAAAACCAGGCCAGTTTCATCTTCCTGGATCGGGACCAGTCGCTGTTTTCGATATTTGTCCCAGTGCGCGTGCCATCCTGAGCCGACGCTGCCGTCAGGATTGTATTTTTGAAGGAAATAGCCGCGATCTTCGACGATAGTGCCGCACAGCTCGAAGAACTTTCGTGACAAGTCGCGGTAACCGGCGAGGTCAAGCGTATTTGCCACAAACGCTCCGTCGCGGGGCCATAGATAGCTGTAATGATCGGTAGCACGCTCGGTCACATCGTGATCGTTGGCGGCGATGATCGCTCCGCCGTTGTCGATCTGTGTGCGAATGATCAGCAGGCTGCGTTTGTAGAGGTCAGTGACCGCTTCGGGCAATTCCCCATCGTAGATATCAGGATGATTCACCCATTGCCGCCAGTGTCCTTCGGACTCGAGGAAGTAGTTCTCGGGGCCGCGGGTCAGGACATGAGCGTTAAGAGCTGCGACCTCGTGACGGGACGTTCCTGCGGCTATCCAATAATAGAACTCGAAAGACTCGCCGGCATCGAGCGTTTTGAAAACGCCGATCGTCGAATCGACCGAACCCTCAGTTATCGCTGCACCGTAAAGGTGTCCATCCTCCGCGTCACGCCACGTGCCCTCGCTGTTGCGGAACGCCTTGCGTCCGGTCGCGAACTCGTCAAAATGCGGTGATGAGTTAATGAGAAAGTAGCGATTCTTTTTGTAATGAATGAGCGATAGCGTGTCCGGGTCATAAAAAGCGGTGTCTCCGACCTTGTTCTCATACAGGCGGAAATCATGATGCAGAAAAACGCGGATCTCCCGAGTCTTTTCGGCAGTGTTTTTTACGACCACGCGGCGAAGATAAATATTCTCGCGGCCGGCGACCGTGTCGTTACATGTGATCTCGATCCCGAGTTTTTCGCACGAAAGATCAACGTCGGTAACGAGCGTGTCGGGAACGTACCTTAGCGACCGCTCCCAAACGTCGCTGAAAACCCACGAGAATTCCCCATCCGCCCATACCCCAAAACGAAATGGAAACCCTTCCGTATGGTTCTCCTGCCCAACGTGCGGAAAATAGATGTCACGGATCTGATATTTGTCGTCGAAAGTAACCAGCAAACTGCCGTTTCCGACCGGGATGTCACGCATAATCAGCTAGAACACTTTAGCTCGCCGGCGTTGCCAAAGCCTGGAGCACCGTCGCGTCTATCTCGGCTTGGATCTGGTCGTTGAAGCCGACGATCTTCTTGACCATACGGCCTTTTCGGTCGAAGATCGCGGTCTGCGGGATGTCGCTGCGCTCGGAGAAAATAAAGCTCGTCAAGGCATCTTCCGGCCAGGCGATGTCGTAGTCGATCTTTGTTTTAGCGACGAATTCGGGAATCTTTATCCGGTCTTCTTCGCCGCCTACATTGAGGCCGACGATGACAAGGTTGTCCTTCCCGTGTTTTGCGATCAGCGAATTGAGGTGAGGTATCGCACGTTTGCAGGGTTCACAATAAGTGGCCCAAAAATCCAGTATCACGGCCTTCCCGGCGAGATCTCCCAACTTTTGCACGCGGTCGTCCGATCTTGTCCAGCTCATCTCGACAAACGGTTTGGTCGGAGGAAGCGGAGCGTTGGTCGTTCGCCGTTCGTTTATCGAGATGGGCTTATCGCCAACAGTGACAGGCGCCGCCGCCGGGCGACATCCGGATGCTATAAGAAGGAGCACTACCGAAACCAATAAAACTGCGGTCTTCATAACTTTTATCCTAGTTTGTTGGCTTTCAATTGTAAACGCATTCGGCGCTGGATTTACGTATTTGTTTCGCTTCGGCGTAATATCTGAAGCGTGATCTATCCGCCCGCAATAGTACGAATTCTCGACGATCTGCGACACGCGGATAATAAAGCCGCCAATTGTGTTGGAAAGGACGCGAACTTCTCATGCGGCTGCGTCGTGCGGATCGGCCTCGCTATCGATCTGGAAAGTCGGATCGTCCGCGAGGCGAAGTTTGTGACAAATGGCTGCGGATGGATGGTCGCGTCGGCCGAGATCATTTGTAAGTTTCTCGACGGTAAAGAACTAGGTGATCTGCACGGGCTATCAGATAGCGAGATGCTGAACAGGCTTGGACCCGTCGAGATCGAGCGTGCGGCATGCGTTTCTGCATCTATCGCCGCGGTCAAAGCCGCATTTGCCGATTTCCGTTTGCGACAGATCGAAGAATTTAGCGGCGAGAAGGCTCTCATCTGCACCTGCTTTGGCGTGACCGAAGACCGGATCGTGACCGCGATAAATGAATATGCTCTTAAAACCGTCGAGCAGGTAGGCCTCAATACGAATGCCGGGACCGGCTGCGGCTCGTGCAGGATGCTGATCCAGGAGATCATTGACGCGTGACGAATCGCAATCCTTGTGTGCTATACTTCCGCACATTGGGTTCAGCATACCCGAAATATTGACCTGACCAAGGAGTTTGGTGCCCGCCGTCACAATTAACAACGGCGACAAAAGATCTCTCTGATCCGCAATGGACGACCCTGCTAGTATATTCCTTCTCTTAGCGACCGATACCGTTTCTACGTTTGGTGAGATCGCGTCTTCAAAGACGCTGCTTAATCTCGGCCTTGTTGCGTTGCTGGTGCTCGGCAACGGCTTTTTCGTAGCGACCGAATTTGCCCTTGTGGCAGTCCGAAAGTCACGTATCGAAGCCGCCGCTGCTGACGGAAGCGTTTCCGCTCAGAAACTGCTCGGCATGCTGAATAACCTGAATGGGTACATTTCAGCAACCCAGCTCGGCATTACGTTATTCTCACTCGCCCTGGGATGGTTCGGTGAGCCTGCCGTGGCGGCTTTGCTGCAGCCAGTTTTCATTTGGGTCGCGGAAGCAACCGGCCTTTCTATACTCGCTTCGGGAACGGTCTTGCAGACGATCTCGTTTGTAATATCGTTCTCGCTGGTAACGTTCTTTTTGATCGTTTTTGGAGAACTTGCTCCGAAGACCATCGCGCTCGAGATGACCGAGCGGATCGCCTATTTGACCGCACCAGTCCTGCGAATTTTCTACCTGATCTTTTATTATCCGATCCGCTTACTGGAATGGAGCGGCGGAAAGACGGTAAGGCTGCTCGGCTTCAAGGTCGGTCAGGAAACGATCTCGAGCTATACCGAAGAAGAGATCCGCAGCCTCGTGAAAATGTCGCAGGAGAGCGGGCATTTGAATGAGGAAGAGCAGCGTCTGATCGATAAAGTATTCGAATTTTCCGAAACAACTGTCAAAGAAGCGATGATCCCGCGAACCGAGGTTATCGGCGTGCCGCTGGCCAGCTCGCTGACTGAGATAGCGAGAATGTTCGGTGACAGCGGGTTTTCTCGCCTGCCGGTCTATCGCGAATCGCTCGACGACATCGCCGGCGTCATCCACAGCAAGGACCTGGTCGGCTACGTCAACCGCCCCGAGGCCTTCAATATCGAAGAGATCATCATTAAGCCGAATTACGTAGTGGACACGGCACGGCTCGAAGACGTTTTACGACAGATGCAGTCCGAGAAGTTTCATTTCGGCTTTGTCGTCGACGAACACGGCGGCATCGAAGGCATCATTACGATCGAAGACCTTCTGGAAGAGATCGTTGGCGACATCTCCGACGAGCATGACGAAGAGGTCAATGAACAGATAGGCGAACAGGACGACGGGAGCTTTATCCTGGACGGTGGCCTTGCCGTTCGTGACCTGAACCGGCGGCTCGGGATGAATATTCCGCTGTCGGAAGGCTACACGACGATCGCCGGATTTCTAATGTCCGAGGCGGGACAGATCCTTTCGGAGGGCGAGATGATCCCATTTAACGGACATATCTTTAGGGTTGAAAAAGTTGAGAAACATCGAATTGTCCGCGTCAAAATGCAACCAAAAGTCGAACGCGAACCAGAAGCTGCGGCGGCATAACTGATTTGAACAAGAGCGTGCTTTTAAAGGCTGCACTGGTCACGCTGGTCGTGATTGGGGGTATCGCTTCGGCGGTGCTCGCTCTTCGCGCGGATTATGTGGGGGTAAGAGCGGGGAAGGCTGACGAGAATTATATCCGCTCCACTGAATGCCGCACCTGTCACGAAGATCATTTCGCCTCCTGGCGACGGACCCACCACAGCCGCATGACGCAAGAAGCATCGGCCGAAACCGTGCAGGGCGACTTTGAAAAGAACAATGTTTTCGACTATCTAGGTGTCAGGGCGAAGATGGAGCGTCGCGGCCCAGGGTATTTCATCGATCTGACCTACCCGGACGGGAAAAAGGAATCGTACAAAGTCGAGCGAACGGTCGGTTCTCGCCGCATTGAGCAGTACGTTGCGAGGCAGAATGGCCAGTATTTCAGGCTGCCGGTCGCGTACGATCTGATGAACAAGCGTTGGATGAGCCTTAATGGCTCATTTTTTTACCCCGACGAAGATAATTACAAGCGGCATTTTACACAGTGGGATACGAACTGCGTCTTTTGCCACAACGTAAAGGCTCAGCCAAACTATAATTTTGCGACGAAGCTGGCAAATACCGAGGTTGCGGAGCTCGGCATTGCCTGCGGTGCCTGTCACGGTCAGGGGGCCGAACATGCCGAGGCTGCCGGTTCGCCGCTGACGCGTGCGATCTGGTCGCGGTCTGATTCGACAACCAAGATCGTCGACCCGCTCGAGATCGACACGGACCGGTCAATGATGATCTGCGGCCACTGCCACGGCCAGCGTGTGCCCGAACCTTTCGATCGAATAAACGAGATCCTCGCCAAAGGCGATCCGTATAACGCCGGCGACGATCTTGCAAAGTACTATCGCCCCGTGCACAAAGATACTAAGATCGGAAACTTTTCCTTCGCCAGCCGCTTCTGGGAGGACGGTTCACCTCGGCTAACGGCGTATGAGTATCAGGGTATCCTTGATTCGAAATGCTTCACCGAAGGTGAAAAAGGAAAGCGGATGAACTGCTCGACCTGCCACACCATGCACGGCGGCGACATCAAAGGCCAGATCACCGAAGAAAAACGCACGAACGCCGCCTGCACGCAGTGCCACACCGAGCTATCCGAACCGCAGGCTGCGAGCCGCCATTCGAAGCACGGAGACGGTTTGGCAGGCAACAGCTGCTACGCTTGTCACATGCCCGAGGTCGTGTACGGCGTGCAGACCATTCACAAAACGCACAGGATAACGGTCCCCGAACCGATGTTAACTGCCGAAAAAGGAGTGCCGAATGCATGCAATCAATGTCACGTCGATCGGTCGGTAAACTGGTCGATCGAACAGGCAAAAGGGCTCTGGCCCGAAAGGTATGCGAACATCGCGGCGATAGGCGACCGGCAGTTTGACCTCGCCGAAGCGGTTCGAGGGCTTTTTGCGGGCGATGCCCTGACACGGGCACTGATGGCGGACGCTATGACAAAACACGCAGATGCCGCATGGCGCGAGCCGTTTTTGATCGAAGCATTTGCGAGCGATAATTACCCAATCGTTCGTTATTTTGCTGCCAGCGGCCTGGCCGCCGCAAATAGTTCGCTCGCAAAGCCCGATTATCTGGCCGATGAAGCAACGCGCGCACGGCAGATCGCCGCGTGGGTGGCCCGCGTCGACCCCAGTCGAATGGCCGAGGTAAAACAAATAGCGGCTGAGCTGCGAAAGACCAGAAAAGACGTCGATCTCGAGGTCGGTGAGTAACAAAAATGGCTGAGAAATCGGAAACGACACCAAAGAATGTGTTTAGCCTCGCCCGGCAGGCGTGGTTTGGCCTTGCGTTTTGGATGTCGCTCGGGCTCTTGCTCGAAGGGCTGATCGCTTTTCGTTCGCCGACGTATCTTCAGGACCCGATCAGGCGCGAGATGTTTCGTCTCGCTCACGCTCACGGCACGCTGTTCAGCATTTTGCTGATCATTACGCAGCTTTGGCTAAGCCATGCGAAGCAAAGCGTCCCCGCGACGGCTACGCTGCTGCTTCGCGTCGGAACGGTGCTGATGCCCGTGGGCTTTTTGCTTGGCGGCATTTGGCACTCGGCGACCGATCCAGGCATTGGTGTATTTCTGGCACCTATCGGCGGTGTGCTGGTGATCTTTGCGGTCGTGGCTATCGGGCTCTCGGCTAAAGATTGAATTTTCACAGACGCGTTGGCGTAACGCCAAGGCGTCGGTTAGGATATTCGTTTCGGACTTTTAGGGAGATCAATACAAATAATGAGCATCATAGAACAGGTTTGGGCACGGGAAATAATGGATTCGAGAGGGAATCCGACGATCGAGGCTGAGGTTATACTCGAAGACGGGACGCATGGCCGTGCAGCGGTGCCGAGCGGGGCTTCGACGGGCGAGAACGAGGCGGTCGAACTACGTGATGGCGACAAATCGCGTTATCTCGGCAAAGGCGTCCTGACCGCTGTCAAAAACGTCAACGACGAGATCAGCCGCGAACTCGAAGGGCTCGATTGCCTAGACCAGACGCTGATCGACGAGACGATGATCGACCTCGACGGTACGGAGACGAAATCGAAACTCGGGGCAAACGCAATACTTGCGGTGTCGCTTGCGAACGCCCGTGCAGCAGCCGCGTTTCAGGAAATGCCGCTCTATCGCTACATCGGCGGCACGAACGCCAAAACGCTGCCCGTCCCGATGATGAACATCCTCAACGGCGGTGCTCATGCGGACAACAACGTCGATTTTCAGGAATTCATGGTGATGCCGGTCGGCGCCGAGAGTTTTACTGAGGCTTTGCGGTGCGGTGCCGAGATCTTTCACAACCTTAAAGGCGTGCTGAAATCACGAGGCTACTCGACCAGCGTCGGCGACGAAGGCGGTTTTGCCCCGAACCTGAAGTCGAACGAAGAAGCCGTCGAAACGATCCTCGAAGCCATCGAAAATGCAGGCTACAAGGCCGGCGACGATGTAATGATCGCCCTCGATCCGGCGTCGAGCGAATTTTATAAGGAAGGCAAATACGTTTTCAAGAAGAGCGACAAACGCGAGCTCTCAAGCGACGAAATGGCAGCCTACTGGGCCGACTGGTGCGGCAAATATCCGATCATCTCGATCGAAGACGGTATGGCTGAAAACGACTGGGATGGTTGGGTAAATCTCAACAACCGCATCGGGAAAACCGTCCAGACCGTCGGCGATGACCTGTTCGTGACGAACACAAAATTCCTGCAAAAGGGAATAGAGCTCGGAGCGGCCAACTCGATCCTCATTAAGGTCAACCAGATCGGAACGCTCACCGAAACTCTCGACGCGATCGAACTCGCTCGCACAAACAATATGACCGCCGTCATCTCGCACCGCTCCGGCGAGACGGAAGATAACTTCATCGCCGACCTTGCCGTCGCCACCAACGCCGGCCAGATCAAAACCGGCAGCCTTTGCCGCAGCGACCGGATCTCGAAATATAATCAACTGCTGAGGATCGAAGAAGATCTCGATTCGTCGGCGAAGTATCCCGGTCGAAAGGCGTTTTATCAGATAAAGTAACTACGAACTATCAACTACAAACTAACAACTGTTACTTAAAGCCTTTGTTCGATCAGTTAGGAGTTTGTTAGTTTGTAGTTGCTAGTTAATTTCAGGAACGGCTAGGCAACAATGCTTTTCGAAAAGGACGGATTTGAAGTAGATACCTCCGGGTCGCGGCTTGATGTCGACGCGATACATCAATTTCTTTCAAAGGAAAGCTACTGGGCTCAAACCCGCACGCTCGAACAAACCAAAACTGCGATCGAAAACTCGATCTGCTTCGGCGTTTACCATGGCGAGAGGCAGGTCGGGTTTGCCCGTGTGGTCAGTGACTGTGCGACTTTCGCCTACATCGGCGACGTATTCATTATCGGCGAATACCGCGGCCGCGGCCTCAGCAAATGGCTGATGGAGGTCATCGTCGCACACCCCGACCTCCAAAACCTCCGCCGCTGGGTCCTCGCCACCCGCGACGCCCATGGCCTTTATGCCCAATACGATTTCAACCCCCTAGTCCACCCCGACCGCTGGATGGAACGGACGGCACCCGACGCTTACTAGTGACAGTCATCCCGTTTTGAGTGACTAACCGGCTGAATCGTAAGATCTGTTACTCTCTAACGGAACCGAAACATCGCGTTGCACAGATAAGAAACTTGACCGAATACGCAACATCGTGTTATCGTCTTCTCATGGCCTCTAAGGGACAAAAAAACATGGCGTGCGCGCTTCGGGGTGGTGGGAAATGGGACAAGGTAAAATGCGTGCGAGAAAGGTGTAAGTCTCGTAGGGGGAATGGCTTAGAAGCTTTTTTCGGCTTGATCGCATGTGACGCTGTCATACAGTGTCATACAGGTTTTGGTGGTGAGGAGGGCATTTTATGGGAAGGAAGCAATTGACAGTTTCGATACCCGAGGCGATGCATCGGCAGATCGAGGTGCGGGTTCGGGATGCGGGATATTCTTGTGTGAGTGAGTATTTTAGACATTTAGTGCGGCATGACCTGAAGCGGCATTTCGATCAGATAGCGGAGCGGAGTTACAATCAGCAGCTTTTTTCGAGGTCCACGGATCGTCTGGCATCGGCTACACGGCGAAAGTAATTGTTGCGTACAAAGCCGCAAATCTGTTTATAATTGATTAACGGTCTTCCCGTTGTTCCCCTAAATGGCTCCAGCAAAATTAAATAGCAGACGTCCGGTCGCACTGGTCATACTTGATGGGTGGGGCTATGCCCCGCGGACCGAGGGGAACGCGATCGCCATCGCTCACACACCGTACTACGATGAGATCTGTCGTAAATACCCGATGACGACGCTCGCAGCGGCGGGTGAGAGGGTTGGCCAGTCGACGGGCCAGCCGGGAAATGCCGAGGTCGGGCACCTGAATATGGGCACCGGACGGGCGGCCCAGACAGAGGTCGAGCGGATCAGAAACGCGATCGTTTCAGGCGATTTCATGGATAACGGCGTCCTGAACCGTGCCTACGCGAAAGCAAAAGAGACGGGCGGTGCGGTGCATCTTATCGGCTTGCTGAGCGACGGCGGTGTTCATTCATCGACCGAGAGTTTGTTTGCGTGTCTGCGGCTCGCCAAGAAACACGGATTGAGAAACGTCTACATTCACGGTATTCTCGACGGCCGCGACGTCCCCGAAAGGACCGCTGACATTTACGTCGAGGCGCTGGAGATAAAGCTTGCTGACATCGGTATCGGGCGGATAGCAACACTGTGTGGACGCTTTTTCGCAATGGACGCCAACGAACGTTGGGAGCGAACTGCTCGGGCGTTTACGATGCTTGTGCACTCCGAGGGCGAGCGAACGCACGACGCCGTAACGGCGATCCGAAATTCCTTCCTCCGCGGTATTTCAGACGAATTCATATCGCCGATAGTCATCGAGACCGCTCCCGACGTTCCGGTCACAAGGGTCTGCAATGGCGACCTCGTCGTCTTTTTCAATCATCGGCCGGACGCGATCAAACAGCTCGTCCGCTCGCTATGTATTCCGGAGGGCGCCAGCGGTGCGAAGCCTATTGTCGACACGGTCTGCCTGACCGAATACGATCGGGCATTTAACCTGCCCGCTGCTTTTAGGAAGGATCCCGAATCGAATACGTTGACCGAGGTACTTTCTTCGCTGCAAATACCTAGCGTGAAGATCACCGAGACCGTCCGTACGCCGCACCTGACGTATTTTTTTGACGGCGGGGCCGATGCTGTGCAGCCCTCTGAAGAGGAGATCATCGTCGGGCCGATGATACCGGCGGCAGAGACCTGGCCAGAATCGCAGACGTTCAAGATCACTGATCGGTTTCGAGAGGCGGTCGATGCCGCTCCTAACGGGTTTTTCGTAGTAAACATCCCCGCAGCGAGCCTGATGGCGGAAAGCGGCGACCTTTCGAAAACCGTTGCAGCGATCCAGTATATCGACACGTGCATCGGCGGCATCCAGGAAAAGGTGCTCAATGCCGGCGGAATATTGATGTTGACATCCACGCACGGAAATTGCGAGGAGATGATCCACGCCGAGAGCGGTGAGCCGAATCCGCTCCCGACCGTTAATCCCGTGCCGTTTCATCTGATCGACGAAAAGGTCGCGAACGTTAAGCTTTACGAGGGCAGGTCGCTCGAAGATGTCGCTCCGACCGTACTTGCTCTTATGGATATCGATAAACCGGCGGAAATGACAGGCGAAGACCTGAGGTGTCTGTAAGCTTTTCGCTTCTGGCCGAGCATCTTCTATAATTGAGAGTCCACGCTATTAACTCGTGCTCTTATGGTAGAAGAATTTGCATTCGACAATGCTGACGAGCGTCGTAAAGTTCGTCAAAACGGTACCGGCTGGATCGAAGTGATCGCCGGCTCGATGTTTTCCGGAAAGTCCGAGGAACTGATCCGACGACTGAAGCGAGCCCGGATCGCCCGGCAGAAAGTTCAGGTTTTTAAGCCTGTGATCGACGCTCGATATTCGGTCGAGCAGATCGCATCGCACTCGGGTCACAAACATGATTCGATACCGGTTTCGAACACAGCCGAAATGCTCGGCCATGTGCTGACCGAAACCGAAGTGATCGGTATCGATGAGGGACAGTTCTTTGACATGGCGATAATCGATGCCGTCAATCGGCTCGCTGAGCAGGGGAAACGCGTGATCATTGCGGGGCTCGATCAGGACTACACAGGTCGTCCGTTCGAGCCGATGCCGCAGCTGCTTTCCGTGGCGGAGTTCATAACCAAAACTCACGCCATCTGCGTAAAATGCGGATCGACCGCCAACTATTCACAGCGCACTGTCGAATCCGACGCTCGCGTCGAGGTCGGTGCGGCCGATAAATATGAGGCACGATGCAGACAATGCTTCGTGCCTCATGCTGATGCTCCAACGCTGGTTTGAAGTTTTGGAAGTTGGGGAAGTTTAGGAAAGTTGGGGAAGTCTGGGAAGTTGGTTCCGCCTTCCTTTAACTTCCTAAACTTCCTAAACTTCCCAAACTCTTACTTGACTGCTTTCATCGAGTAAAGAACCGCCGGAAAATCGTCCGAGTGTTTCGCGAAGTTCGATCCTTTGGTCGATGTCATTACGTTAAGCATCTGGGTTTGGCCCAGGTATTTGCGGTAGCCGATCCACTGATGCCGACGCGGATCGTCCTTGCCTTCGGGCGGTGCCTCGACGAATTCGACCCCAGCAATGCCGTCGATCTCGACCATCTTGACTGACTCGTACTTGCCGTTCTTTAGCTGCTGCAGTGCCTGATCGTGATACGCCTTCAGGCTGATGTCAACGGGAAAGCTGTCGCCGAGGGTCGAAATATTGACGAGCAGGAACGCATTGTCGGGCGAACTGTAGTTGAAGCTTTCTTTGCTGACAGACATCTTTTTCCAGCTGGCGGGCAGCTTCCACGACAGGCCTTGATCATCCCATTTGGTCTCGGTGCCGCCGTCTATGATCGCCTGTTGAGCGGCCGTAGGCTTTGCCTTCTCAGCGGTCGGGGCCGACGTGGAACTGGTCGAAGTGCCGGAATTCGAATTCGAGGAAGCCGTATTCGAGCTGCCGGATGAATCACCGGAAAGACTCTTAAGCCGTTCCTGCAAGCCACAGAATGTCATGGCGAAAGAAAGGATCCCAAAAGCGAGCAATGATCTCATAAAAAACCTCCTTAAAATCGGATAAAAAATTACTTAGCGGAGCGGAAGACCCACGTGAAGATCGTAAGCAACAGGCACAGGCCGACGAGGGTTTCCGCCCAGAAAAACGAGACGAAATCGCTGAAGACCCCGATCGGCGGCACGTTCGGCTGGCTGTTTCGCACGGCGTAATAGGCGAATAGCAATGCCGCCATAAACGATAGCATCGCCAGTTCAGGTTTGCGGCCTCGAATTACAACGCTCAGCACGAGGAACAGCACAGCGATCGAAAGCCCCCACATGAGCACGGCGACAAAAAGCGAGAACGCCTTTACGGTACCTGACCGTGTGATATCGATCTCCGCACTCACCAGGCCGTCCTCAACGTCCTTACCTTTGGCTACTGTGATCGAGTATCCGGGGATCGACCCGAAGAAACTTACATCGAGCGGCACTATCGGCAGATCGTCCTCAGAGGCCTTTACATCCGGTGATACGGTCGCCGCTGGTACCTCGGGTGCGGGTTCAGCTACCGGTTTCTTAGCTGCATTTTTACCCTCGAGCTTTTCCATCAAGACATAGAAGGCCGCTTTGTGATTATCAAGAGGATAATCGGCCGCGTTTCCGCCATACATCGCCAGCACTGCCTCGACGGGCGTCAGGCTCTGGCCCTCTTTGAACTCGATCTCAGTTTTGCCGTTTGCACTGGGGATGTAGAACCTGAGCGGGTCGGCCAGGCCGCCGTCTTCATCGAGCACGTTTCCATGTGGCTCGAGCTCGATCCTAACGGTGGCATCGCCCTTTATCGGGTCGATCGTCAAGAGTTTTACGAAGACCTCGATGTAATTGTCCTGATCACTAGCGTCGGCGATGACCACCTCTTTCTGGAGCGATTCACCGGCGAAAACGCCCAAGCTGAAAAAGACACCGGTGCCGATCACTAAGAGAATGATCGCTGCGGCGACCAGTTCCTTGACGGATATCCTGTCTGGATTAGACATTGATAGGCTTCCTCCAAAAATAATTGCAGTAGGTTAGAAACGATTTCGATACATAATACCGTATTTCCAACATTCGCCACATTGTCTCGCGTCAAATTTTCAAAACACTGCAAGTCCTTGCTTCTGATGCGTTCTAAGTTCAAACAGCGACGCTCTCTCGAAAAATCTTAGATCAGGAGCAATGAAATGAACTACCGACTTATATCCAAATCCCTTGCGGTCCTAATTGCCGTACTCTTTATCGCCGGAGCGACGCTGGCTCAAACATCGGGTTATCGACTTTCGCAAGCCTACACCCACAAAAACCTGACGATCTTCCTCATCCACGGCAAAGACCAGAATAAGAAAGGAAACATCATCACGCTGCAAGAGGCGATGGAGCGACGGCTGCTGATCGTCTACGAAACATCTGACGTGAACGAACTGGAGGTCGAGAATGTCTCGAAGGAGCTTGACGTTTTCATCCAGTCAGGCGACATTGTCAAAGGCGGAAAACAGGACCGCGTCCTCGCGGTCAGTATAATCGTTCCGGCACGTTCAGGCCGCGTGAAGATCGATGCATTTTGTGTCGAATCAGGCCGATGGGAAAAGCGCGGCGGCGAAGACGTCGGCAAGTTTACGAGTTCGAACGAACGCATAGTTTCCAAGGACCTGAAGATCGCCGCAAATGCAACACGCTCTCAACAGGAAGTCTGGGCCGAGGTCAGCAAAGCACAGGACAAGCTCGCCCAGAATGTCGGCGGCAGCGTTAAGGCAACTCCATCAAAGACCAGCCTGCAGCTTACTCTCGAAGACCGCAAGGTCGTTGCCAATATCGACGACTACGTCAAAGCTCTCGCCTCCGCACCGAACGGTAAATCCGACGTGATCGGCTACGCCTTTGCCATCAACGGCAAGATCAACAGTGCCGACGTCTATGTTTCCAACGCCCTTTTCAAGAAGGTCTGGGCAAAGAATCTGAAGGCGACTGCGACCGAGGCCGTGTCCGAGGCCCGCGGAGTTCGCCTTGCCGATCCGGTCAAGGCGGATGCGGTCAAGGGCTTTCTCGATGACTCGGAAAGGGCTCGTCCAAAAGAACGTGTAGCCGGCCCGTCGAGCCGCGTCATCACCCGCGAAGACAAGGAAAACGTCATGGTCGATGCAGTCGACGAAAAGTCGAAGGCGATCGTCCACCGGAACTACGTCAAGAAAAACTGACCACTCGTCCGGTTCCGGCTTCCCGCAATTTCGGGCCTTGGATGCGGTGCGAACGGCTTCGTCGCTGTGCCGCGTACCGCAACAAGGCCCGAGATCCTTCAACTGAGCCCTTATTGCGTGCGGGCTTCTGCATTTGTCGGGTGAGCAAGCGAGCGTTGCTTTTCGAAATGGGCAACGATCTCGGCGGCGGCTTTTTTCCCGACGAAGGGCGACAGAGCTTCGAGGGTTGCGGTGGCGATGCGTTCGATCGAGCCCAGGTTTTTTAGGAGTTTGAGTTTTCGCTTCTCGCCGATGCCGGGGATCTCGGACAGTTCTGATGTGAAGTCACGTTTTTCGCGGCGTTTGCGGTGGAATTCGATGGCGGTTTTATGTGTTTCTTCGCGGATCTGCAATATTAGCCGGAACGCAAGGGAATGGCGATCGAACGCGATCGGTTCGTCTTCGCGGCCGCGGATCAGCAGATGCGAGATCTGGTTGTGCTGCTTCTGCGGTTTGACGAGGCCGACAAGCATTATTTGCTCGAGATCTAGCATTTGCATCGCGGCTGCGGCGGCGGAAATTTGGCCTTTGCCGCCGTCTATAAATATGAGTTGTGGCAGCGGCTTTTGTTCGTCGAGCAGGCGTTTGTAGCGTCGAAATACGGCCTCGTGCATCGAGGCGAAATCATTCGCCCCTTCGACCGACTTAATGATAAACCGGCGATATTGGCCTTTCGCGGGCTTGCCGTTCTCAAAGACGACGATGCCCGCAACATTTTCCGAACCTGAGATGTTCGAGATATCGAACGACTCGATCCGCTCGGGGAAATACGGAAGTTCGAGCAGCTCCTGCAGTTCTTCGAGGACTTTTTGCGAATCCGGTTTTAGCACGCGGAAACGCTGTTCGAAGGCGATCTTGGCATTGGTCTCGACCAGTTCGACCATGCTGCGTTTTGTGCCGCGTTTGGGGTCGAGGATCTTGACGCGACGGCCACGGCGCTCGGTGAGCAGCTCCTCGAGAACGGCCCGGTCATCAAAATCCTGCGGAACGTGGATCTCGAGAGGTACGTAGTCGGTTGAATAGTACTGGGCCAGCACCTCACCGAGGAACTCCGAAGGGTCGAACGTGTCGTCATCCACCAGCTCTTCCCAAAAGAACTCGCGTCGGCCGACGATCCGCCCTTCACGCATAGTAAATAGCTGCAGAGCGAGCCGCGGGCCTTCGCGATAGAAGCCGATGATGTCGACATCGCGCTCGGCGGTCGTCGCCATCTTTTGCTGTTCGCTGAGAGCGAGGACGGTTTTGCTAAGGTCACGGTATTTGGCGGCCAGCTCATATTTGCCTTCATCAGAGAAATGCCACATCCGCTCTTCGAGCGTTTTTGCGAGTTCCTTGTTTTTGCCCTCAAGCAACACTTTTACGTCGGCTGCAGCTTCCTGATACTCCTGCTGAGTGCAAAGCCCCTTGACGCATGGGCCGAGACAGCGTTTGAGGTGATATTCGAGACACGGGCGGGGCAACTTTCCGTCGATCTCGATCTCGCATGTACGGAGTTGAAATGCCCGGTTGACCAGATTCAAAGTGTTGCGGGCCATCACTGCTGGCAGAAAAGGGCCGTAATAGCTTGAACCGTCCCGAACGATCCGTCGCGTCACCACGACCTTGGGAAAAGGCTCGTTAGTGAGCTTTAGATGCGGGTACGATTTGTCGTCTTTGAGAAACACGTTGAAGCGCGGCTTGTGTTTCTTGATGAGGTTAGACTCGAGTACCAGAGCCTCGACCTCGTTATCGACGACGATGAACTCAAAATCGGTGATGAGTTTCACGAGCTGCCGCGTTTTGGGGTCGTGACTGCGGCTCGAGTGAAAGTACGACCGCACGCGGTTTCGCAGGTTTTTCGCCTTACCGACATAGATGATCTTTCCGGCAGCGTTCTTATGAATGTAAATGCCGGCGTCGGTCGGTAGATTTTTAAGCTTTTCGGCGATCGTCACACCTTTATTTTATCGTGTGAGGGTAGAAATGCGAGATTGAGAACAGGAAAGATCTGACTTTGCGTTCCCGGCGATTTTGCGTGAAACTCTTCCCGTGCGGACAAAGATCACAACGTCACCGACCGAAGCGGCCGAGTTCATTCGAGATCGCGGCATAGGCGCGTTTCCGACCGAGACAGTTTACGGTCTGGGAGCGAACGTTTTTGATGCAGACGCGGTGGAGAAGATCTTTGCGGCCAAGATGCGGCCGGCAGACAATCCGTTGATCGCCCATGTAGCGAATCTCGAACAGATCGACGAACTTACCTCTGTGATCGGTGAGAACGCCCGGCGGTTCATCGAAGCTTTTTTTCCGGGGCCGCTGACTCTTGTGCTGAAGCGTTCGGCCAGAGTTCCACTGATCGCGACCGCCGGTCTGGATACGATCGGCGTTCGGATGCCGCGGCATGAGTTGGCGAGAGAGTTTTTAGCGGCATGCGGCGTGCCGGTTGTTGCTCCTTCGGCAAATCTATCGGGCCGCCCGAGCCCGACCACGTGGCAGGCAGTCCTCGAGGACCTGGGTGGCCGGATCGACTGCATTTTGCAGGGTGAGGCGACCGAGATCGGGCTGGAATCGACGGTTGTGGATTGCTCGGCCGAGATCCCGGTGTTGTTGCGGCAAGGTGCCGTTTCACTCGATGAACTGCGACACGTTGTGGCTGAGACGGTGGAGCTGGCTGGCGACGATTGCGAGGCTGCAGCGAAAAGTCCTGGGCTAAGGCACAAGCATTATTCACCGACAGCTCGGGTTGTGATCATGGGTGCTGGGTCTTCGGAGCCCCTGCCGCCGAGCGGTCGGCTGGCATACATTGGGATTTCGGAAGGTGTTGCGGGGGGCGAGCTTCAGATGGTCTGCCGTTCGGTTGAGGAGTATGCTCACGCATTATTCGAGTTTTTTCGCGAGTGTGACCGGGCGGGGATCGAGATGATATATTGCGAAGCGGTTCCGGAAACGGGCATAGGAGCTGCCCTGATGGATCGGCTACGAAGGGCGGCGGCGAAGTAATGCAGAAGCCCGCACGCAGTAAGGGCTCTTTGGCAGATGACGGTTCAGAACGGCATTCGTTTAGCGTCGTTTGCTGTAGATAGAGTCGACTTTATCGCAGGACAGCCCTTACTTCGTGCGGGCTTCTGCAATGCCGGATCCGGCAAGAGTTACGGCAACGATTGCGTGCTCCGTGTTGTCTTTCAGTATCTCAGCGGTCCATCTTGGCTCATTCATCAGGGTCGCGGCGTGTTCGACGGGCGAGATGATGAGTGCGGAGCGGTTGGGTTCGTTTATTAGGATCGCGAGAATATCGTCCGTTTTGTAGAATACCGGCTGTCGTTCGGTTTCGTCACGAAGCAGGCGGCCGGGGGCGTAGAATTCGGCATTGTGAGACCTTGAATAAAACATGAGCAGCCGCTGCGACGACATTCCTCTTTCGTCGGCCGCTGTAACCAGCGATCTCACGGAATCACGCTCGGCAAAACGCGGCAGTACGAGTGCAATCGTCAATGAAACCAAGACCAGCATCATCAGGCTGATCGCCACGGCTGAGCGACGCCACAAAACTCGTTTTTGCGAGAGTTGCCAAACAAAAAATGCCGTTATCACTATCGCCGGCGGCAGGGAAGGCAGTATGTAGCCGGGAAGTTTCGAACCCGAAAACGAAAAGAAAACGAGGGGCACGAGCAACCACGCGAGCGAGTAGAGGATCAGGGGATTAGGCGAGTTGGTGACGTCTCCGTTTGAACGTCCTTTTAGATCGCCGATCAGCGTTTTTATCGCGAGCCAGATGCCGCCGAAAAAGAACGGGATCCACGGAAACGTCATCAGCGGCAAAACCCACCAGAAAAAGTGAAACGGCTGCGGGTGCTGGTATTTGTTTGACGTGAAGCGCTGAAAATGGTGCTGGATGATGAATTCGTCGACAAATTCCCACCCATGCCGGAGGTACATCGGCAGATACCAAGTCGCAACGACCGCGGCTGAGATCGGGATGCCCCACAGAACGCTAAGGAGTAGCTTCGCCGAAGGCACGCGTCGCGAAAGAAGGTGATAAAAGGTAACGATCGCGAAAGGGAATACAATGCCGATCAAACCTTTAGCGAGCACTGCGAGGCCAATGAAGAAATAGAACGAAATGAGCGGAACGGGGAATCCGGTTCGGCCTTTTCGCTCATTGATGTCGAAAATAAAGTAGCTGACCATTGCGGCGGTCATTGGGAACGTTACGATGATGTCGAAGCTAGCCCCACGAGCAAAAACCATGAGCCCAAGCGATGAGGCGGCGATGAGAGCGAGGTAGGTAGAAAAATCCGACTTACGGGTCGTCTCAGACTGCTGTGACCTATCGACAGACCGTCCCAAAAGCCATAGCGAAGCGATCGTTCCCAATCCAAAGAGCGCCGAGCCAAACCGCGCGGCAAATTCGTTGACGCCAAAAAGATTGTAAAAAGTGATCTGCAGCCAATAGAGCAGAGCAGGTTTTTCGAACCAGTGAAAACCGCCAAGCGTCGGCGTAACCCAGTCGCCGCGAAGAAACATCTCGCGAGCAACCTGAGCGTATCGCGGTTCGTCCGGGCCAAGGAGCGGGACGGTGAGACCGAAAAGATAAACGAAAACGACAAATGCAGCAAATGAGGCGAATATCCAGAGAGGTTTTGCGTTCGTTGTTTTCATCAGGCTGCCTTTTCTGTTTTACCGCTATCGTTATCGGCTTTTCGATCGATGCTATTTGGAGAAAGCGGATAGTTTTTCCGCGAGCGGAGGAGCATAATGATATTAGAATCATTATTTGCGGGCAATTCAAGGCATGAGCGAAACGAAACTAAGAGCGGCGGCAATCGGCGTCGGGAGTCTGGGGCGGCATCACGGCCGAAATTACGCGGAACTCGCGAGAGAAGGGCGGATCGAGATGGTCGGCGTGTGTGATACGAACGCCGAAACGGCGGCTGAGATCGCGGCGGCTAATCGGTGTGCGAGTTTTAACGATTGGCGTGAAGTGATCGGCAAGGTCGATGTCGTCTCGGTTGCGACGCCGACCGAGACGCACTGTGAGATAGCGTGTGCGTTTCTCGATGCCGGTGTTCACGTCCTGGTCGAAAAGCCGATCGCGCTGACGCTCGACGAAGCAGACAAAATGATCGCGGCTGCCGATAAGTCGGGTGCGAAACTGATGGTCGGGCAGCTCGAGCGGTTCAATCCGGCGATGGTCGCCTTGCGTCCGCACATTACAAAACCGCTTTATTTCGAGATTCATCGCGTCTCGCCCTTTCCAAACCGCTCGCTCGATGTCGATGTCGTGCTCGACGTGATGATCCACGACCTCGACGCGATCCAGTGGCTGGTCGGCGAGGATGTTAAGGTTTCGGAGATACGAGCTGTCGGGATCCCGGTTATTTCTGACAAAGTCGACGCCGCAAACGCGCGCATCGAATTCGAAAACGGTGCCGTCGCAAACATCACCGCCTCTCGTATCGGGACCGACAAGATACGCAAAACCCGTTTCTATCAGACCGGTTCGTACGTCGTTTTGGATTACGGAACTAAGTTTGCATCGGTAACGTCGCTAAATCCCGAAGCCGCACACCCGCTGCTGGGCATCTCTATAAACAGGCTTGAGATAAATGATGTCGAACCGTTAAGGGCCGAGATCACGGCGTTTCTGGATGCAATCGAAAGAGATGCAGCTCCGCCTGTGACGGGCGAGGATGGTCGGAGGGCCTTGTCTTTGGCTGTTGGGGTTTTGGAGAAGATTAATATTCACCGAAACCGGATTGATGTATAAAAAGGACCGCGACATTTCTTGTCGCGGTTCCTCTTGATTGGATGAAATTTAGCTCTTAGCTAATAGCTAGTTAGCCAATGGCTATGAGCTAAGATTCTAAGCGCTTGCTCCGCTCGATTGGTCGAACATTGATTTTAGCCACGCTTGAGTCTTAGCAAAGCGTTCGGCGGCTTCCGGCGTTCCCGTGACGACTTTTTCGAGGTGTTGAAAGGCGGTTGGGCTCTGCCAGATCTCGCGAAGCTCAGCTAGATGGGGTTGGACTTTGGCGAAAACGATCGTGTGTTCGCCGGCGGTGTCTTCAAACATCTGGGCGTCGATCGCCCCGTGCGTTACAAACGAAGCGGCCATTTCCCAGTACGACGTAACCATTCTCAGGTAGCCGCCAACTTCCGGGTCCATCATCGTTTGCATATATTCGGCGGCGCTCGTCGGGTTGAAACTAAACATCCAGTCACGCGCCTTCCTCATCGTCTCTTCGCGTCGCAGATCGTAAAGTTTTAGAATTAGATCGGCAGATTCTACTTTGCTCATAAATATTTGTACCTCGTTGATAAGATTAGATTTGCTAGTCTATTGCTAACGCATTTTCGTTGTCAAAAGTTCCAGCGGGAAACGTAAAAACGATTTAATGTCCGCCGAGATATCATCATTTCTTTCCGAACGCATTGTCGCCGGCGATTTTCCGTCAGCCGTCTATCTCGTTGCCGAAAAAAACGAGATCGTCCTGCACGAAGCTCTCGGAAATGCGGTCGTCGTGCCTGAGATCATTCCCGCAAAGAAGGACACGATCTATGATCTGGCGAGCTTGACGAAGGTGTTGGTGACGGGTTTGTATGCAGCTTATTTAATCGAAGTCGGCCGACTTACCATCGATGATCGCATAGCTAAATTCCTAGGCCAGTTTGACGGAACTGGACACAACAATGTGAATGTTAGGCAATTGGCGACTCATACAAGCGGTTTTAAGTCATGGATGCCGTTTTATTTGGAATCGACAAATCCACTCCGCGTCGTTGATACGATCGCCAAGCAACCATTAGTCGAAGCAAGTTCCGAGGTCGTTTACAGTGACCTTAACTTCATAATTCTTGGACAAATAATTCAGAAGATCGAAAGCTCTAGGATCGATCTCGCAATCTCTGAAATGTTTGAAGATAAATTGGGCCTGCGAAACACGATCTTTAATCCTCTAGTGGAACCCGATTTACACCGTATCTCGCAAACCGATATCGCAGCAAGTGAAAAAGGGAATGGTTTTGAGCGGCAGACTTGTGTTGAGTTGGGATACTTACCAGGTTCCACTCCTGCGAAGAACCCAGTCGCTATCGCTCCCGGTTCTGACTCGTTCCGAACCGAGATTATATGGGGTCAAGTTCACGACGGAAATGCCTATTTCATGGGCGGAGTGTCTGGTCATGCCGGATTGTTTTCGACCGCAGAAGAGGTTTTTAAGGTCGCGCAGCAGTTCCTGCCGAATTACACTACGCTTTTGAGGCCGGAAACGTGCGAGTTGTTTCGAACCAATTTTACGCCACGGATGAATGAACATCGCTCGTTCGCATTTCAACTGGCTACTACGCCCGAGTCGACTGCTGGGACGAAGATGTCGCCGGAGAGCTTCGGGCATCTTGGGTTTACAGGGACGAGTTTGTGGATCGATCCGGTCAAGGAGCGGGTGTTTATTTTGCTGACGAACCGAACGCACAATCACGATCTGCCGTTTGTGAACCTGAACTCGGTGCGAAGGCAGTTTCACGACCTTGCAATAGACTATCTCGATAAAAATCGATAGCAACTAAAAGTAACTGTATTTAATCAAAACGGCGCTTTCCCCAAAGTGACTCAGTTTCGGCTCGGAGACCATTTAGTGCAATGAAAAAAATCACTGCTTTATCGCTTCTTTTGGGGACGCTTGTAGTTGGAGCGTTTGGGCAGGATGATCGGTCCACTCGACCGCGTGTCGCCCCGACGGCGACTCCGCCCCGAATTCTCAACGCTCCTCCACCCGTAACGACGCAAACCGGCCCGCCGGTTCTGATCGGCAGCAATCGACCGATTCCGGCTCCGACGGCTACGCCGGAAGGTGAAGATGAGGTAATTCGCGTCGAAACAAACCTGGTTACGATGCCTGTTTCGGTGCTTGATCGCGATGGCCGTTTTATTTCAGGGCTTCAGCAGCGGGATTTTAAGATCTTTGAGGACGGCGTGGAGCAGAAACTCGACTTTTTTCAATCGGTCGAGCAGCCGTTTACAGTTATTCTCTTGATCGACGTGAGCCCCTCGACGCAGTTTAGGATCGACGAGATCCACAACGCGGCGATAGCGTTTGTCGATCAGCTTAGACCTGCCGACAAGGTTATGGTCGTATCGTTTGACCAACGAGTGACCGTTATGTGCCCCGTGACCAGCGACCGTCGCGTCCTGCACGGAGCTATCCGCCAAGCTCAGTTCGGCGACGGCACCAGTCTTTACGAAGCGGTCGATTTTGTTATCGAGCGACAGCTGCGAAATATTCAGGGAAGAAAAGCCGTCGTATTGTTTACCGACGGTGTCGATACGACCTCGCGAAGGGCGAACTTCGAAAGCACTCTGCGACAGACCGAGGAAGTCGATTCGCTGTTCTATACGATCCGATACGACACCTCGACCGACATGTACGGTGGAAACCCAAACCGTGGTAACCCGCGTATCGGTACCGGTCGCGGCGGTCGTGTTTCGCTGGGCGATATATTGGGCGCGATAATCACGGGCGGGAATGTTACGATGGGCGGGCCGGGAGGCGGACGTGGCCGCGGCGGGAGCAGCTCTCCTGAATACGAAAAAGGCCGCGAGTACCTGCAGCAGATCGCAACGAACAGCGGCGGGCGGATGTTTGAGGCTCAATCGCTTTACAACGTCGAGGCCGCATTTGCCGGCATCGCGGAAGAGCTGCGCCGCCAGTATTCGCTAGGATATTACCCGGAAACCGCTGGCAAGGTTGGTGATCGCAAGCAGATCAAGATCAGAGTGATGCGGCCAAATGTCGTCGTCAGGGCAAAGACGACCTATATCGTTGGACAAACGAATCGCAATCTAGCGGGTAAATAGGCTTCGAAAGGGATATCTGTTTTAACTGAGAATGGGAGCCGCGTTTGTCCGCGCTTCCATTTTTTCGCTTTTGCATCTTTAATTAGGTTATCGAGCATCGAATCAGCGTAAATTGACGATGAAATTTCCTCTCCTTTTATTATTGCTTCTCACGGTTTACTCGTTGTCCGGGGCTGCGTCGGCTCAGATTCGCCGTACGGACGGCAAAACGGACGGCAAAAAGAACCAACGATCCGAGCCGGCCCCCACGCCGCTCGCTACGCCGACGCCGCTGCCGGCATTAGCCAACGAGGTGGACGATGGCGAGATAATAAAGGTAAACACGCAGCTTGTGACGGTTCCGGTTCGCGTGCTCGACCGCAAGGGCAGGTTTATCGGTGGTCTCGCGAAAGAGAATTTCAAGGTCTTTGAGAATGGACGCGAGCAGGAGATCGCGATGTTTTCGAACGAAAACGAGCCTTTCACTGTAGCTCTCGTACTCGACATGAGCTACTCGGCAAAGTTCAAGCTTGCCGAGATCCAGTCTGCGGCGATCGCTTTCATCGAACAGCTTCGGCCGCAGGACAAGGTAATGGTCATCTCTTTTGACGGTGAGGTCCACTTTAATTGTCTGGCAACGAGCGACCGAAAAGAGATCCATCGTGCGATCAGGTCGACCAGGATCTCAACCGGAACCAGCCTCTATGAAGCCATCGATGCGGTTATAAACAGAAGCCTACCTATTTTCGAAGGCCGAAAGGCTGTGATTCTTTTCAGCGATGGCGTCGATACGACGAGCCGGCGAGCAACCGATTATACTAACCTGCACGACGCTATGGAGCAGGAGGCGCTGATCTACACGATCAGATACGACACGTTTCGTGATGTTCAGAGCATGAAGAACGCTCCGATCGGTCAGGCTCCGAAGATATCGATACCGACCAAAGAAAACCCATTTCCTTCGATTTTGTCCACGATCGCAACGCCCGGTGTGCAAGGGACTACAGCCGAGGAATATCAAAAAGCCGCCGATTATCTTCAGCAGCTTGCTGACAAGACCGGCGGTCAGCTATATGACGCAACAACTGTCGGAAATCTCGCCGAAGCGTACTCGAAGATCGCCTCTGAACTACGCGAATTTTACAGTGTCGGTTATTACCCGACCGAAGAACGAGCGCCAGGCAAAACAAGCTCGGTCAAGGTTCGCGTCGATCGCGACGGCGTCGCCGTAAAAGCCCGCGAAACATACACAAAACGAAGAAAGCCCGAAGTTAGGTAAACGGATCTGGGTAGATAGTAAGAGAAAGGCTGGTGGTAGCCAGCCCTTTTCCTGTAACCACCTACTTTATTTCCCACGTCGTTCCGACCGTGAACGAGCGGCCTCGGGCGGGTGCGAAGACAAACTGCTCGCTATAAGCACGGTTGAGTAGATTTGAGACGCCGAGATTTATGTTGAAATTATATCGCTCACGTCGGAAATAATACCCGCCGCTCATATTGTGCGTAACAAAGCCCGGTTCCGGCCCGCCATTACCACCCTGATTGACAGGCAGCAGGAATGACGGCGACAAGCGAGTCTGTTCCGAGATGATTCGAACATCGTAGCTAAAGAAATAAGCCTTTCCATAGTTGTTCCATCGGACACCGATATTCGTGCGAAAAGGGCTGATAATGTCCAACGGCACATTTCTACCCGTGTTATCGCCGCGAAGATAGCTGAAGTTTCCGTTCGGCGTGAGGTAGCCGAAGCTGATCCTGACCGGGGCCTCAAATTCGGCTTCAAATCCTTGAATGCGGGCTTCATCGATGTTTTGCGTCTGGGATACCCGAACCGGCGTACGTCCCGGCGGAAAGCTGACAATATTACAATTTGCCGCATCGAAGATCGTTCCGGCCTGAGTAATAAAGATCGGGCATCCGCGGCTGTCGAATGTTTCGCGGGTGTTTAGGAAGTTCTTGTAGGAGTTACGGAAGTAAGTCGCCGATGCCGAGAAATTTTCCTTCCTAATTTTGAGGCTTGTATCGAAATTTATACCTGTCTCGGGTTTCAAGTTTGGGTTGCCGACAATAAAACCGCCGACCGAACCCGCGTCGGTGAAGAAAAGTTCGAAAATGTTCGGCGTTCGAAACGACCGTCCGACGCGTGCCGATAGATTGATATTTGGCATTAGGCGAAAGATCGCGCCGAGATCACCAGTCACTGCGGTATTCGATACGTTCAGTCCCGTTGCAAGACTGCCGATCTGAAGGTCGGCGATCTGATCCTGTCGTAACGTCGGAAGCGTGAATCCTGCCGTCGACTCAGATCTGGTCCGGAAATTATCCACACGAATACCTCCGACCAGTTTGAACCGCGGAGCCAGCCGGAACTCGTTTTGCGCGAACGCAGCGAAGTTCGTAAGGCTCGCGTTTGGAACGCTCTGGGTGTTTCGGATGGTTTGAGTGGTCGATGCCGGCGTGGTCGAGGTTGTAACTGTCCGGCGATCCGCGTTGAAGTCGGTAAAAAAGCTGGTACCCGCTGTCAGCGTATTGCGGCTGCCAAATGTCCAATCTGTCTGAACGTCGAATCCAGAGGTGCGCGTGTCGGTTACCGTCTCACTCTTCTGAAACAAGCCCGGAAAGAATGGCGGGGCAGGGGATACTGTCAGAATATTAGTGAAATTACGTTCCTGCTCCTGATAAAATCCGCTGATCGATAGCCGCTGCAGATTCTTCGAGAGGCCCGCTGAATCGAAACGGCCGCTGAGTTTGTCTCGGTCTGAGAACGGGAAAAAACCATTGAATGCTCCGACCAATGCGGGTGAGCCAATATTCGCTCCTCGACGACGTTCAAAGTTGATCTTGAACGTATTGAGATCGTTAACAAAAATGCGGCCCGTCGCCTGGGTATTTCCGCCGTGTGATTGAGAATTTAGGACCTCACCATCGGCTGTGATGCCGCCAATCGAGGTTATTTGGGAAGGAACGATACCATCATTCTTGCCGGTGAAATAGTTTCCAAACCGCTCGAGCGACTGAGAGACGCGGAACGCGAAAAGATCGTTTGATCCGTTCACTGCAACGCTCCCGCGGCGGCCGTTGTCATTGGAACTGTAAAAAGTATCAAGAACTGCTCCGAACCGGAATCCGCCGTCGCGGCGAGGCGGCGTGTCGCGGGTAATTATATTTATCGTGCCCGCGAGAGCGTCGGTGCCATAAAGTACTGATCCGCTGCCACGAGCAACCTCGACACTCTCGACCTGTGAAAGGTCGACAACCCCAGTCTCGACCCCCGATTGAGCGGTCGACGTTCGGCTATTATTGAGCCGCTCGCCATCGACAAGGATCAGGACACGGTTGCTGTCGAGCCCGCGAATACGCGGTCGAACCTGAAATGCTCCCTCATTCACTGTCGAGGTTCCGGGCAGCGTTCTAAAAATATCGCCTATTGTGTTCACCGCCTTTCGGTCTATCTCTTCGCGGCCGACAATGCTAACCGGCACAGCGGTTTCCGAGGCTAGAACTTGGGTGCGGGTCGCCGTCACAGTGACTTCCTCGCTGAGTTGGCCCGGCATAAGCGTAAGGCGGATCTCAGAGGCGTCCGCAGACAGTGGCTGCGTGACCCGGTCAAAGCCCTTAGCTGAGACGATGATGATGTTGTCCGTGGTATCCCCTGATGTTGTGGCGAACTCGAAGCGACCCTCGGCATTTGTCGAGACGACCCGTTCAGTACCCGTTTTGCTATTCCTAAGGATCACCGCAGCACCTGCTATGGGGGCAGAAGCTGAATCCTGAACAATGCCGCTGATCGCGGGCGACTGAGCATAACTGCCCGTTAATAACACTAAACTCAAGAGAACTCCGTAAACCAAATTTTTTGACATATAACTGAATGATCCTTAATGATATTGAAAACTATTTTCAATTAGAATATACTCAGTTTTAGACTTTAGAGAAGCTAATTGCAAGTCCATATTCATTTTTTTTGGATATTAGAGGGGCTAACAACTTACAGCCGGGAATATAACGAGGATACCCTTGTAGACTTTTGCTATGGAAAACTATTTCCGATCTTTACAGGCGGTGCACTATCTGCCGATACTGACGACAATTTTTTCGGCCTACTTTCTCTATCATATTGGCCGACGCTACAGGGAACGCGGCGGGAGCCATCTTTTCTGGTGGGCGGCCGGAGTGTTCACCTATGGGCTCGGGACATTGCTCGAATCGGTGATAACTCTCCATGGCAACACCCCATTTCTCAACAAGGCGTGGTATGTAGCGGGAGCCTTCCTCGGCGGGTACCCGCTCGCACAAGGTTCTGTTTATCTGCACTTCAAACGGTCCACCGCCAATTTTCTAACGGCCCTGACCCTGCCCTTTATTCTGGTGTCGTCAGTTTTTGTGTTTCTTTCACCCGTGAATGTTGACTTGCTGGAGGCTCATCGGCCGGGCGGGGCCTCGCTCGGCTGGCAGTGGATCCGGATCCTGACGCCGTTTATAAATATTTATGCAGCAATCTTCCTTATTGGCTCCGCCATCTGGAGCGCCGTGCGCTTTACCAAGATCGAAAATGGAAGATACCGGGCGATCGGCAACACGCTGATCGCGGTCGGGGCTATTCTGCCGGGCATCGGCGGGGGCATGGCGAAAGCGGGCGTTGTAGAGGCTCTCTATGTCGGCGAGTTTCTCGGTATCATCCTGATATATTGGGGCTACAGGGTGTGTTCCTTCACCCCCTCCTTAAATCCCAAACCGAGCACTGTAATCGCATGACCTGGTGCAAGTTTCCCCGCTAGGTGCGAACTAATTCACGCTCGACGATCCGGGAAACCCAAGGTCAGAGGGGCCGACGCGCGTGTTTATGCGTGTGTGGCCGAAATAGAGTGAGGTCCGGTCTTGGTACGCTAATCGCCTAATTGATGGGCGGGAAGCGATACTTGAAAACCCCGGGGGGGCCTCATGAGAGCAATATTTTTTATATTTGCCGTTTTTATCAATTTCAATTTTGTATTGGCACAGGACAGAGAGTTTAAGCTGATTCTTCCTATCCGCGACCCGATCAACCAGAGCCTTGAGACTGATCACACGAAAAAGTTCACAGCAGTCAAATTTGCCCCGCAACAGCATTCTGAAAGAGAACAAGCTGCAACTCTTCGTGCACTTGACCTCAGGCCAGCCCTGGCTCCCGAGCAGGTTGGGCAGCGAAAAGCAGCAGCTGCTACCTTCGACGAAGCGATCGAGGATACGGCAATAGACCACACAGAGATCGAGGAGAATGTAGACTTTCAATGGCGTCCGGCGCTGATCCAGAGTGGCCTCTTTCTCGCGATCCAGCATGGGTACCGAATGACCGAGGAAAAGACACGTCGGGAGCTAGATGGGCCGTTTTTCCGGGACTGGAAGGATTCTGTCGACCAGCTTCACGGCTGGTATGACGGAGGACGCCTGTTTACTAACTACGTGGCCCATCCAATGCAGGGCTCCATGACCGCGAGGATATTTATCAACAATAGCCCGAAAGCAAATGCGGCCGAGTTCGGACGTGATCGGGCATATTGGGCGAGCAGGACCAAGGCATTTGTCTGGGCTCTGGCGTGGAGCACACAGTTTGAGATCGGTCCCTTGAGCGAAGCGTCTTTAGGTAACATTGGCAAGCAACTCTATGACGGGCACAAGAGCAAACTTACCTATGGAGACATCGTTGTTACCCCAATCGCGGGTATCGCCTGGACAGTCGGGGAAGACGCGATGGATAAGTTCGTTTTGAGGAATTGGCTGGAGCTGAAGATCGAAAATAGGCTACTAATGAAGATCCTTCGCAGCTTGCTGACACCTACTCGGAGCTTTGCAAACGTCCTACGGGGCAGAGCACCGTGGCGTCGCGATCATCGAAAGAATTGACGGCCCGCAATGTCTAATAAAGGCCGTCGGCAGAGGCCCGCCGCGTGAAGATCGAACACGCGGCGGGCTTCAGTTTTAACTATGCTTTTTTATGACACATCATGCACTGCATCGTCGTCGGGCCTTTCATCGGTTTCTTGGTCTTGGCGACCTCGGTATGGCATCCGGCGCAGTTTCTGTGAAGGGCCTGCTGATTGTTTAGAGAGATCATCGCCGTGCTCGACTCGTGTTTGATCTCAGGGATCGCGGGAATCAGTTTCGGCTTCTCGCCCGCTCTGGCATGGCAATCACGACATGCTGCTACGGCCGCTCCCTTTGGATCCTTTGAGAATAGCTCGGCGGTCAACGTGGTTGTTCTATCGGTTGGCCATGCGGTCTTGAGCGGGGGGTGTTTTGCCAGCTCCGTAGCCGGCTGGGCTGCGTGATGGCATTCTATGCAAGCGATAGGCCCGGTGCCGTCAATGCTGTACGTGCCGCCGTTATGCTTTACGTGGCTAAAGGTGACTTTGCCCAGTTTCGAGTCTGTTCCGAGAACGACGACATCCGGCATTTTGATCTCGTCCTGCTGCACTGCCAGGGGAAACGCCGTTTCAGGCGAATGGCTGTACGCGATCGCTCCGATCGTCAGAAAAGAAATCGCTGCGACAACGAAACTCATTGTCTTTTTCATAAAAATGTCCTCCTTAAAGTCGGGTGCCTAAAAAACGGTAGACTCCATCGAATAGTGCATCGATGGCCGACTCATTTCAGTGATATTGCGCACATTCGGAGTTATTTTTCTGAGTAATCTAGCTTGATCGAGTTCATTCCTCGCAGAATGACTTTTTGTCTGCGAACGACTCGCTTGCGATTTTTTTGCGGGTTAAAGATATTAAGCGGTGACGGGATCATGGCAGAGAGAAACGCGGCTTCGTCACGAGTCAGGTCTGAGGCAGATTTTTTGAAGTAAGTTCGAGCCGCTGCTTCGGCTCCGTAGATGCCGTCGCCCCATTCAATGACGTTCAGGTAGATCTCGAGAATGCGTTTCTTGTTTAGCTCGCGTTCCAGGAAATATGTGTAGACGGCCTCGCGGCCCTTTCGCAGGAAGTTGCGGTCCTCCGAGAGAAAAAGGTTCTTCGACAGCTGCTGGGTCACGGTCGATGCCCCGCGTTTGAAGCTCGGCATGGGCGGGATCCAGTCGTCGTCGCTCGGCTTGCAGTCTTTTTTCGGCGTGCCGGCGGCTTTTGCTTCGGCTTCGCATTCTTCGCGGGCTTCTTTTTCGCCTTCCTTCACGGCTTCGTCCCACGCTGCCTGGATGGCATCCCAATCAAAACCGTCGTGCTGGAAAAAGCGTGAATCCTCGCCAGCCAAAACAGCTCGCTGCAGGTTTGGCGAGATCTGCTCCATGGGCATCCAGATCATAAACTTCTTCGGCTCCTTACCTTCGGCCCGGGCCTCGGACAGGCGGAATTCGATCATCGACGAGGTCGTCGGATTTTCGGACCGCAGCCGCGATATCGAAGGAAATGTGATCAGCTCATAAGCGAGCCAAACTGCTATCGCCCCGATAAATACTAATGTTAAAACTTTGATCCAGTACCACATTGTTTCTAGGAAATATTAAATGGTTACGAGTTAATAGTAAATACGAAGATCGGCCGCCCAAGTTCGCCGCTAAGTCGAAACGAAAGTTGGATTTACCAATTTACTTATCAGAGCATTACATTTTACTATTCAGTATATGGGGCAATACGATAACGTGGTCGCGGTAATTCTCGGTGGCGGTGCGGGTTCCAGGCTTTTCCCGCTGACGGGCGAACGCTCGAAACCAGCGGTCCCTTTAGCCGGGAACTATCGATTGATAGATGTTCCTGTCTCCAATTGCATCAACTCAGAGATCACGCAGATTTTTGTCCTCACTCAATATAATTCCGCTTCGCTAAATCGTCACATCTCTCGAACTTATAGGTTTTCCAGCTTTTCGTCGGGCTTTGTCGAGGTTCTCGCGGCGGAGCAGACCAAGGACAATCCTGAATGGTTTCAGGGTACCGCCGACGCGGTTCGCCAAATGCTGCCGCATCTGCGCGACTGGCGTGTCGACACGCTGCTGATACTCTCGGGGGACCATTTGTACCGGATGGACTATCGCAAATTCCTCGACCGGCACTTTTCGACGAATGCTGACCTAACCGTTTCGGTGGTACCGTGCCGCCCCGACGAAGCTCCTGAGTTTGGTCTGCTGAAAGCAAACGAAGACGGTCAGATCGTCGAATTCAAGGAAAAGCCCAAGGGCGACGATCTCGAGTCGATGCGGGTCGATACCACGAGTTTTGGCCTCACTGCCGACGAGGCTGCGGCCCGGCCATTTCTGGCTTCGATGGGCATCTACGTCTTCAACTACAACAAACTGGTCGAACTGCTCAAAACCGATTCGTCCTGGGTAGATTTTGGCCGCGAGATCATTCCGGCAGCTATCGAGAAGTACACGGTCCAGGCCCACTTATTCAAGGACTACTGGGAGGACATCGGAACGATCCGAGCATTTTACAACGCTAATCTGGAGCTCGCCTCGCACCTGCCCAAGTTCAATTTCTTCGACGCGACGGCTCCGATCTACACACGCAGCCGATACCTACCGCCTTCAAAGCTCCTCGGCTGCGACATCGACCTTTCGATGGTCTCAGAAGGATGCATCTTGAATGGCGTGAAAGTGAGCAAGTCGATCATTGGCCTGCGAAGCCGGATCGATTCGGGTGCGCAGATCGAGGAGTCGATCATAATGGGCTCGGACATTTTTGAAACGATCTCAGAGATCCGCTCGAACATCGACAAAAGCACTCCCCACATCGGCATCGGCGAGAATACGATAATTCGACGGTCGATCGTCGATAAGAACGTCCGTATAGGCCGAAACGTAAAGCTTCTAAATCTAAATAACATCGAAACGTACGATGCTCCCGACAAGTCCATATACATCCGAGACGGCATAATCATAGTACCCAAGAACGCTGTGATACCGGACGGAACTGAGATCTGATCCCGATAAGCCAGCTAACCCTAATATTCAACATCGCGAGTCAAGTCCAAAGAGGTCACCTACAACCTGATCTCGTTTTTCTATCCTTCATTGTGACTCTCATCACATAAACGCAGTGCTTTGCGGGAAAGAATAAAGCGAGACAAAACAGCAAACATTTTGCCTCCAGGAGGTGAGTCATGTTTAGAAGATACTTCAAAGTTGGTTTCGCCTTTACCTTTTTCGCGGTTGCTCTAATGTCTCTGGACGTTGCAAGGCCGACGGCACAGGTGATCCCAAGCAGATCAGCTTCGCAGATAAAGATGCCCGAGGTGATCAAACTCGCTAAGGGCTCAAAACAGGGCGAGGTAACGTTCAATCACACAAAGCATAACGGCGGTGATTACAGCATAGGCGGTCCGATATTATGCATCGAATGCCATCACGTTGCTCAGCCTGCGTCAGAAGCGGCGAAATTTCCGCCGCTTAAAACCGTTTGGCCGACAAATCGAACAACCACATTAACGATCGATCTTTTCACGGAAGATCCTAATGCGGCGGGCGTTGCAAAATGTCACGACTGTCATGCCCGTCAGGGCGAGAAGCCGAAATTGATGCCCAACATTCCGGAGCTGAAAGATCCGGGAAGCACCACGATCACAACGCTTACTAACCAACTAGCCTTTCATCAGGCTTGCGATTCATGCCACTTTCAGATCCAAATGAACCGTGTCGGTTCCAAAGTTCCGAATGCAGTCATTTGCGCATCGTGTCACAAGCGGCCTGTAGCTTAGTCAAATAGATAAAGGGCCTCGTCGATTGCGGCGAGGCCCCTTATTAACAATGGCCCTTAACAGACCCCGACGACTCTATTTTTTGCCGCCGACGATCTTCATCTCATCCACGACCCACTTTGCATTACCGAATTTTTCGGTAATGAACAGCACGTAGCGGATGTCGACCGAGATCGTTCGGTTGTAGTCCGGATCGTAGTAGAAGTCGTTGCCGAGGCCCTCGAAGTTGCCGTCGAAGCACAGGCCGACCTGTTCGCCGTTGCCATTTAGGATCGGCGAACCGCTGTTTCCGCCGATAATATCATTGGACGAGAGGAAGTTGACGACGACGCTGTCTCCCTCGCCGTACTGCCCGAAATCCCTGGCAGCCTGCAGATCTTTTAACTTCTGCGGCATATCAAAAGGTTTAACGCCGGTGTCCTTCTCGAGCATTCCTTTCATCGTGGTGAAGGGAGTGCGGAATTCGGCTTCACGCGGTGCATAGCCCTTGACGTTGCCGTACGAAAACCGGAGTGTGGAATTCGCATCAGGGTAAACGGGCGACATTCCTTTCATCTCGGTCAGAGCTTCCATGTAAAGCGTTCTGAGACGGTTGATGCTGGCGTTGAACTTTGCGGTCTTCGGTGCGAGGGCGGCCTGTTCGGCGAGAACTCCGCGAGCGAAACCGAGGATATTCTCGCGTTCCTGATTGAAGTCCAAGGTCCGCGGCCCGTACAGGCCGGCGACACGTTCGGCCGACGAGTATTCGCCGTTCACGATCGTATCGGCAAACTTCGCCTCAGCCTCGCGGCGGGCCGAGCCGGAAAGCGAACCGAAAAGGTCCTCTGCTGGTTTGAACTTCTGATCGGCAGGCAGGTCTGCGAACGAGCGGAGATAGAATTTGATCATCTCGAGCTCATGAGCAGGTTCGCGGTTTTCGTACGCGGACTGGATCGCCTTAAGCTTTGCTGCACGCTCAGTATCGCTCAGCATTTTGGCTCCCGGCTGCGAAGTTTCTGCGACCGCGGTGAATACCTGGCCGAATACCGTCATCGAGAGCGGATCGGGCATGCGGCGGAGCAGGACGTCGCGTTTTGCGGTTGCGTTCGTCTCCTCCGAGAGTGTCTTTAATTCAGTGAGAACAGTGCCGTATTTTCTTTGTCGGTCGGGGTTTGCTGCGATCCAGGTGGCGAGTTTTGCCTCGTCAGCCTGTCTCTGCTCGACAACGCCCGAACGCCGCAGCCGCAGGTGGCCGCCGCCGAAGACTTTGCGTGAGTTGTCGTAATTGGCGATGTTGCTCTGCAGAGCAAGCCGCTTTTCCTCGTTGGTCTCGCCGATCTTATTGAGGCTGCGGGAAAGAGCGTCGAGATAGTTTTCAAGGAAAGGGAAGTTGGCATCGCGAGCGTACTTGATCGACCAGCTCTCACGGTAACGCGTCGTGCCGCCGGGGTAGCCCATTACGAAAACGAAGTCGTTATCCTTTAGTCCGCCGATGTTCATCGTGAGAAACTTCTTTGGTTTGAACGGGACGTTGTTCGCCGAATACTCAGCCGGCGAACCGTCCGGGGCAACGTATGCTCTGAGGAATGTGAAGTCACCGGTGTGGCGCGTCCATTCGAAGTTGTCCGGGTCGCCGCCAAATACGCCGATATTGCGGGGCGGGGCGTAGACAACGCGGACATCCTTGACCTGGTGCGTTTCGTACAAGTAGTAGTAGAAACCGTTGTTCAGCATCTGGATGCGAACCGTCGCACCGGGCTTTGCCTTTGCCTGCTCGGCGGCCTGCAGAGCGTCGTTGTTCTGTTTGATCTTCGCTGCCAGAGCCTCGCCGGTCAGGCCTTCGGTGCCGGTCTTGATCTTGGCGGTCACGTCCTCGGCCCGGTTGGTGATAAAGATCGAGTAGCCCTGAGCGACGATCTCGCCCGAGCGTCCGTCGGTGCGAAAACCGGTCTCTACCAGGTCGTTGCCCGGCGTCGAAGCTTTGACCAGTGCGTCAAATGCACAATGGTGATTGGTCAGGATCAGCCCTTCTGGCGAAACAAACTCAGCCGTGCAGCCGCTCGACAGGCGAATGACAGCGTCGCTGAGCGAAACTCCGCCCGGATTGTAGATGTCGGTCGGCTTGATCTTCAGACCACGCTTGCCCAGCGGCAGCTTGGCGATCTGATCAGGAGCAAACATGCCCTCGTCAAAGGCGAGTGCGAATGAAGAGGTCGAGACGAGCACCGCGAGCATGATCGCGAGCGAAAAGAAGCTTTTATTAATCAATTTCATAGCGTTACGATGGTTCTGCTGGTTTATTCTCTGCCTAAAATTCAGGTGCCATAAGTATAACTTACACCCGCATAATCCCCGTAATTTAGTGCCTCAAATCCCCCACCCGTTGCCCAGAAAATCACTACCCCGACCTCCCCGCGTCCCGATCTGTCCCAAAAGTGTCCCACAGGTGTCCCACGCCCCTCGTGGGACAAGTAAGTTGCTGTGTTTTCAATGAGTTATAGAGAAAAAACAGCCGATTTTCGTGAATTTTCAAAAACTATTTATAGGACAATGTACTACGGATAAACTCCCGTCATCTCGGCCTCAACTCCGCGTCCTACTGTCTGATTTTCAAAGAACTTATAGGCTACTTAGATGCAATACGATAAGACAATGTTGCAAGGATAGGAATAAAATCGGAGCATGTCAACAATAGCCGGGAACACATCCGCCCCGGCTGCAGCGCCGGTTCCTCCGGCGTGACGAAGGGCGAGGCGTGTTCAAGTTGAACGATCAGCACCCGCGTCAGCGTCCGCAAAGCCGAACGCTTGCAGGCGAGGGCGCCTGCGTTCCCGGCTTTACTTCGCGAATACGAAAATAGTTGACCTAGCGCGCGAACGGTAATACTATTTTTGAACGAACTTCTCAATCAGGTGAACTATGAAGACCACACTTGCATCGATCCTGTTCCTTGCTCTTGCGGCGGTGACTGCCGCTCAAGCTCAGGCTAAGCTTGAGCCGATTCCCGATAACATTAAGGCGGTCGAGCAGCCTGACAGTCCCGTTCAGTTGTCGATAGACGGAATCTATCCAACTCCGTCTAACTACAAGCTGTTTGGGTACACCGTTCGGAATACGGGTGTTAAGGAGATCAGGAGCATTATTATACTTAATGATCGGGAAGGCACGGTCTCACATTTTTTCCTTGGCTTGCCCGGAACGATGGCCGGTCAACTGGGGTTTGGGCGGGGACTCGCAGGCGGCGCGGCGAAAACGCTTTCTCATCCGGTCACGGGTTATGATCAAACATCGCGTGGTCACAAACTGAGTGTTGATTTTGTCCTTTTTCGAGATGGGACGAGTTGGGGGCCCGACAAGTTTGGGGAGTCTGAAAGATTACTCGGTGCACTGGATGGCTATGAACGATTTATCGCGGAGGTCAGAAAACTGCTTGCCGCGAAAGACGACGCCGAACTCAGGGCTCTGATCATGCGTGACGGTCCACCGCCGGACTTGTCGAATGTTGCGATGGAAACCCGCACCAAGCGCCAGTTGGGTGCAACAAACGGTTATTTCGCGGCCAGGATCGCGTTTAGGGCCGATCTCGAGGGCAGAGGGAATCTGACCGGCGTTCCGGCCCGGATCCGCGACGCTGATCGTTATCTGGGGCATTCAGATGCTGATGACAAGAGCAAGCAGATATCGATCCAATACAGTTTCAATGCTCCAATTAAGTTTATCGGAATCTCACGAGGAGGCCGCGATCTTAATTTTGACGATCGTTTTGCCGCGGATGGCGACTGGCTTTCGGGTACGAGATTAAGGTTGAAGAATGAATACGGGAAAGCGATCAGATCGGTCTCTCTTGGCATTTCTTTTCCGGAGGCGATCAATTCAGGCAGCCCGATGGTTTCGAATCTGCGCTATGGCCCTCATCCGGTCACGCAGGTTGAAAATGTCCGGCAGCCGCGTGTCGGACCCGGGCAATTATTTGAGATCGTGATCGACGAAGACCGTCCGGGCTCGCTGATGCGCTTCCTTAAGAGTCGTCAGGACATTAATACGATCTCATTAGCTGTGCTCGATATCTCCTACATCGATTTCGAGGACGGAACACGCTGGAGCGGCGGGCAGTGGCAAAAACAGGATCCGAAAGATTCGAAGCGGTGGGTTCCTTTGACACGAGAATCGAAATGAAGCGTTCATTATTGCTATTAGCGTTGCTCTTTTTGGTTTCCGGGGCTCACAGAATTGCATCAGGTCAAATCTCGATCGAGAACAGATTTCCCGTAGCGGCGCCTCTCAAAGTCGAATTTAAGGGCAATGATGTTTCTGACTGGATACACCAACTGGAAGTAACCGTTACAAATACGGGCGACAAGCCGATTTACTACGTTTACGTTCTCTTGTACCTAAATGTGAAGGACGAGAATGGTATAGCTCGAGGTTTCACCTTCAACTTTGGCAACGGAAAGAAGTTTTATTCAACTGAAGCAATCGCCGCGACCGAGAACGATCCGGTCTTACTTCTGAATGACTCACATACATTCAGAATTGCCAATGACACGGCGAAAGCCTGGGATCTATTAAAAAGAAAGACTTCATTCGTGAGCCCTCGATCGGCAGAGTTGTCGTTAGGATGGCTTAGTTTTGGAGACGGTTCTGGTTTCGCGGGCGGGGGCAAGGCTTTCAACAGAAAAATTTATTGAGCAGTAGGCGTGTCGAAAGCGCTTTGATGGGTCCTCAGGCAAAAATAGAACCGTATCTCACCACCGCGTTTGTTTATGAAAGCTCTCACAACAGCCGTTACAGTTTTCCTCTTGATTTTATTCGGCCTTCAGTTGAATGCGGCTTCGCAGAATATTGAGAAGGGGCTGATACGGTCGAATGGTAAGGAGCGAGCATATTACCTTTTTGTGCCCGAAAAGCTCGATGCGGCGAAGCCGGTTCCGTTGGTGGTGCTGCTTCATGGATCGGGGCGAAACGGGATGTCGCTGGCTGAAAAGTGGAAAGATCTTGCTAAGAAAGAGGGGTTCATCATCGTCGGGCCGGACGCTGCCGATATGAGAGGTTGGGCGATACCAGCCGATGGCCCGGCATACATGCACGAACTGGTCGAGAGCCTGAAGGCAAAGTATCCGATCGATCCTAAAAGGGTCTATCTTTTTGGCCATTCGGCGGGTGCGGGGGTCGCGTTTTACTTTTCGCTGCTCGAATCGGAGTACTTTGCTGCGACGGCGGTGCATGCCGGTGCATTACGGGGCGATGACAGTTCGATTATCGAGGGCTCAAGACGCAAGATACCGTTCTCGATCTTCATCGGGACTGCGGATCGGTTTGTTCCTGTCAACGCTGTTAGAGCGACGCTCGACGCTCTGATCGGTGCGGGGTTTCCGGTCGATTACAACGAGATGTCGGGCCACACGCATGACTATTACGGAAAGTCGGCCGAGATCAATGCCAAGGCGTGGAGTTTCCTACTGAAACACGCACTGTCGAGTGCCCCGAAGTATGAGGAGCATAACTTTCGTAAATAGAATTAGCCAGATATTTCAGACGCAAAAAAGCGGGCCCGATATGAGGCCCGCTTTTTGATTTCGTTAACGAAAGAACTACTTCTTAACAAGCTTCGTCAGATCCGTCGGTTCTGTCGGGAGGAAGTGACGGGGGTTGATGGCTTTGTCGTTTAGGAGGAGTTCGTAGTGGAGGTGTGGGCCGGTGGAGCGGCCGGTGGAGCCGACCTGGCCGATAAGCTGGCCGCGGGTGATCGTGGCTCCGGTTTCGGTTTCGATCTTCGACATGTGGCCGTAGCGGGTTGTCAGGCCGTTTCCGTGGTCGATCTCGACGAGATTGCCGTAGCCACCTTTGTAGCCGGCCGAGACGACCGTGCCGTTTGCCGGGGCGACGATCAGGTCGCCGCGTTCGCCGTCGATGTCCATTCCAGCGTGAAACTCATATGTGCGGCCGCCAAACGGATTGCGGCGGAAACCGAATTCGTTATTGATCTTGCCGAGGTGTGCCCATATCGTCGGCAGATTCGCCGGGTTTGAGGTGGCTCGGATGATGTCGAGCTGTGCCTCGATCGCGGCGGTCTCACCGTCTTCGTTCGAACCATCAGCCGGGCCGCCGCTGTTAAAAGCGAGTTCGTTCGGAAGCTGAGGCCGCGAATAGTCTGGTGTTTCTGCTTGGGTCTGAGTCTGAACGGGAGGCTGTGCGATCTGAGCTGCGGGAGAAATGATTGCGGCCGTTTCGGCGAAGGCCGCGTTTCTGACGATACCGCTCATGCCGATAGAAAGAGCGGAAATTCCAAATACTAATAAAATGCCAATAGTACCAAAATGCAGATAGCTCTTTTTAATGGCTACCCGCTTAATATATATCTTCGATTTTGATGAGTGCGATAAAAGAAAAGTGTATGACTTATCGTTTTTCTGCATCGTGCTGTAAAGCTCCTTTTAATGATCTTGCGCACCTGCAACATCCAGCGGTTGCAAAGTACTTGGAATCACGCAAGAATAGCCGCGAGCGACTAACGCGAAACCTAGTCAAACGCTTACCCTACAGGGCAATCGTCTACTGTCGTGGGGGACCAAATTAACTTCCTAATAAAAAAACCTTATCGGAACGTTAATAAAAACATAAACCGTCCGAAAAGGCAAGCATCTAAGCTCGACGAGACGAACGGCTTATGTGAAGAATTGTAAAGATTTGACGCTAATCACGCCTTCGGTTGCCCTGCCAGGCACGAAAGACCAGAAATCCAACCGCTGCAAAAACTGCGATAAAAGCGAGAACGATGAGGATCTTGATCGCCATCGAGATGAACCCGACAAAGCCTACCAACGCCTTCAAAAGGACGACGAGCAAGGCGAGGATCGCTATAATACTGCCACCAACGGATGCTACTTTTAACATAAAACGTAAAACTCCTTAAGAAGCGTCTCTCCAACTGCCGCTACGCGAACGGTCGGCGAAATTATTCGGGCCGACGTTGTAGTCCTGTTCATTATAGCGCGGATTCGACAGCGCAAAGCTAGTCGATGATGCCGCGCTATCCCAGTTCGCCTTGTCCACTTTCTGTTTGAAAATGTAGCCTTTCAGCAGATAGATGCCGAGGCCGATCAGCATCAGCGGCAAGATGCCTCGCAAAAGGCCGCGAACGGGGATGATATTCTGCAGCACAAAGGTAAATCCGAGGACAAGCAGGACCACGCCCCACAATTTCGGATTCCCCGAAAAACGCTTGACCAAAATGTCGTCCGCTACGTCAGGCGTCAGGCCTGACCGGATCATCTGGGCCGTCCGGAACGAATCCAAGGCGGCAAAGCCCCACATTCCCATCATTCCAAACATGAACAAAGGCGTGCCCGTGAGCAAGGCCATTTGAAAAAGGCCGATGAAGATCCCGAAATAGACGAGTGCTTTAACGGTCTGGCCGTTATAGGCGGCACCGAGGCCGGGACAAATAAAGGACAGCAGGGTTGCAATGATCGGCGAAGTGCGTTTCTGCACAAACGGAATGCTGCCTGTCGAGCGGGACTGCTGACGTAAAAGGTCAATGCCTGAAACGATACAGTCCTGACAATACGGAAAGCCCTTGATCCGATGGTCGCACCCCGGACAGAGAGCTTTCCCGCATCCGTTGCAGCTAACTGTAGCTGCCTGATGACTGTGATAGGCACAATTCATTTAGTCGTTGCCTCCGTTCGAGACTGGCACGGTGCCCGTCACTGGTTCCTGATCCGGATCCTGCTCGATCGCTACCGGCTTACCGTTCCAGGCGTCGGAGCCCTGCTGATAAGTTTGCTTGGCAAGCTCGACGCTCTCCTGATAAACGCCCGAAAGCGAACCATCCGCTGAAACCGTCTGGCTCACCATCAAGAACGCAAAAAGCATCATCATCGCGACCGGAGCGAGCTGTGGAATGCGGACCGGCATGCTGATACCGCGGATCCATTCGCCGACCTGCGATGTCCACGACGGTTTTATTTCGTCTGCTTTCGCAGTGCCGAGCGTGAGGTTCAAAATTCTCTCGTGTAGGCCCGCCGGAACGGCTAGTTCTTCCGTTTTGTATGTATAAAGCGATGCGATCGAGCGGACGACCATGCCGGGCAGATCTTCGCAGCCCGAGCAGAGGGCAGCGTGGCGTTCCCAACGGTGGAACGCAGCTGCGGGCAGAAATCCATCGAGATAATCGGTCAGGTGCGATTCGAAATCTTCGCACGTCATCGCCGTTTCAGGCATGGTCATCGAGAGCACGCGGGCTTCAAGCCGCGTCATCGATGCCCTGGGGGCGGCGATCTGCTGACAAACAGCGAGCGAATCTTTTACATCGTTAAGCAGGGAATGACAGAGCGGGCACGCCAAAGCGTGTGCCGCGACGGACCTGTGAGCACGGCTCTCAAGCGTCTTGTCCAAATAATCGGTCAACAGTTCCTCGAACGTTGAACAACTGATTATATTCTCCTGCTCCCTTATCATAAAAACTCTCGCCCCTTGCCTGATTCAGATCAAATATCGATCGAGACCACGTCTAGGATGCCGCCGATCACGTCGCCGGCTGTTTCAAATATTCCGTCCACTGCTAATTCGGTTCCAACCTCAGCAGTTAATTCCGCCGCATCCGCGCCGTATGATTCTTGTTGTTCTTCTTTCGGGTCCATAATGTTAAATGGTAACAACCCTCATCCGTCTCAAAATCTTCGCTAACTCAATGCGTCCGCGGTTAATTCGTGACTTCACGGTTCCTTCCGGTATTCGCAGCACATCGACTATCTCCTGATAGGTTAGCTCCTCGATGTCTCGCAAGATCACGCATGTCCTGAGATCTTCCGGCAGCTTGTCAATTCCTTCCTGCACTTGCGACGCCAGTTCCTTTCGCTCGATCTCCTTATGGGCCGAGGTCCCAGCGGCACGAAGGTGATATTGGTGGTCGTCCACCGCGTCTGCCATCGTGTTTTGCGGGTTTCGCTGTCGATGGCGGTAATCATCGATTATCAAATTTCGGGCCAGTCGCATCAACCAATTCGCGAGGTCACCCTGCTTGGCGTCGTACTGCTCGAGACTCCTATAAACGCGAATGAAAACATCCTGCGTCAGATCTTCGGCGGTGTCGACATTCGAGGTGAAACGGTAAGCGAGATTGAAAATTCGCCTTGAAAACGAAGACACGATCTCTTCCCAAGCCGCACCGTCACCAGCCCGGGCACGCCTGACGAGTTCCGCTCCATCAATTTCCGTTACAGCCTTTAATGCTTCCAACGCGTTTCTCCAGAAAACATTTTGCCCTAGGCCATCAAAAACTACTAAGCACGCGGGCCTCGCCTTGTCATCAATTGTTACGAAGGCGAAAAAGTAAAAGTTCCAACAAAGAAGATGAAATTAGTCTAGCAGCAACGCATTAAATCCAGCTTGCCGAAAATGATCATCAGTACTCAGTGCATCGATGATACCTTTTGAAGTCATTGTCACGAAAGAAAAGCAGTCTGTTAGCCCCCAATCTTTGTCGACCCTATTTTCATAAAGCTCCAAGGCTCTTTCGAAAGTATCGGGAGCAACCTCGACAACTTCGACATGACCACTGTTACGAAGAAGTCGAATAACGGCGACCGCTTGCTGCCGAAAGCGAATTGCCGAAAGGCCGTTGCCGACCTCGACGAGTATCAATTGCGTGGTCAGGATCAACGGTTTTTCCTTATCAAGCTTTTGTTGCCACGCAACGGCCTTTGTGTGCCATTGATCGCGCGAGTTAATTAGCGCGTTAATGTAAGCAGTATCTAAAAAGATCGTCGGCCTAGCCAACCCTTTAGTCCTCCAGTTTTCCGTTTGCGTAGTAATCGTGACGGTCGGAAAAATCTGTTACGCCCATGTCAGTTGCTAGGTTAGCGATCAACCCGAGAGGATAGGGTTCAGAGTCCGTCGGTTTATCGCCGAGATCATATTTCTCTTCGATATGTTCAACGGCTTCCAAAACCTCCTCCTGGGCTTTGAGCGGAAGGTGAAAAACCTTTCTTTGGATCGTCTCGGCAACGTTCATAGCCCATATATTACCCTGTGTGGACTAGCTAATTCAATGAATTTCTGAACGCTGTATGCACCGTCGATTTACTGGATGTCCTTCGTTTCGGCATTTTCTTCGATCTTGTGGTCCTCGGTTCTCTCCTCGACAAACCAGCTTGCGATATAGCCGGTAAACGTTCCGAATAATCCGACGCCCGTTGTCATTAAGGCGACGGCAATGAGGCGGCCTTCGGTCGTGACGGGATATTTGTCGCCGTAGCCGACCGTGGTGATCGTGACGTATGCCCACCAAAGGGCGTCTTCGGCTGTTTTAATGTTGCTGTTCGGGTCGTCCTCGACTTGAAGGATCGCGATGGACGAAAAGAGGATCATGAGCACCGCGAAGATCGCTACGGTCGAGAAAGTGCCCTTGACCTTTTTAGCGAAAACGAACGTCATTAAGTGCTTGACGGATCTGATCGCTCGCAGAACCCGCAATATCCTGAGCAGCCGCAATGTCCGGCCCGGCCTGAAATACTCGAGCGTGGGGATGCTGGAAAGCAGGTCGATCCAGCCCCACTTCATAAACTTCCACTTATTCTCCGCCCGCCTGAATCTCACGACGAAATCGTAAAGAAAAACGATGCAGATCAGATCGTCAAGCAGACTCAAAAGCCGCGATACCTCAGGGTCAAGCTCGAAAAACGTGTCGACGAGCAGTGCTCCGAGGACATAGATCGACAGGGCGACGATCAGCAGATTGAGAAATCCAAGATTTTCACCATTAATTGTTGACGGAGTTTGTTGTGACATGTGCGCCACGGAAAGTTAGCATTTACTAAATTTGTTGGCAAACTTTTCAGACGGTGCGAGCGGGCGCGGTGATCGAGACAAACGGATTTCTCGGTGAACAGCAGACGTTCACGAGAGTCTTGCGGTCAGCGGCCATCTCCGGGTCGGTTTCCAGAGTTTTCAGCAAAGTCGAGAGTAGATCATTTGCACGCTGATCGATCTTTGTATTGATGCTGTAATGCATCCATTTGCCGTCACGGCGCGCGTTGACGAGGCCGGCACGTTTCAAATAGGCGAGATGGCGAGAGATCTTCGGATTATTGGTTCCGAGCGTTTCGGCAAAGAAGCAAACACAAACCTCGCCGTCACGCATCAGGTTCAAGAGACGCAAGCGTGTGCGGTCGGCTAAAGCGGCGAAGAACTCATCTAATTTGAACCTTTCGTCAGTTCCCATAAAAAAATTATAACATATTACAATTATGGCTTGACATAATTATAAATCGAGTTTACTCTTCGAATATCAATTATGTGTAAGCATAATTGAAATGTGAAGAAGCCCGCACGAAGTAAGGGCTCTGTCGCGAAAGATGCTTGATGGATAAGTAAGAGAGCCCTTACTTCGTGCAGGCTTCTGCAATGTGGATCTGCATCACGAGAAAAGGAGAAATTATATGACCGCAATAAATACATTGAAAGCACATTTGGCACTTAACGTTAAGAACGTCGAGAGCAGCATCGATTTTTACAAGAAAATGCTAGGGATCGAGCCGAGCAAGGTGCGGACCGGTTACGCAAAGTTCGACGTGCAGAATCCGCCGCTGAATCTGACGCTGAATCAGATGGCGTTTGAGGGAAGCGGGGCTTTATCACATCTCGGTATCCAGGTCGCTACGACCGAGGACGTGATCGCCCTGCGCGAACAGTGGAAGGAGAGAGGCTTGGTGCCACGTGAGGAAATGCAGACGGACTGCTGCTTCGCGTTGCAGGATAAGGCCTGGGTCGATGATCCGGACGGCAATGAGTGGGAAGTTTTCGTCGTCCTCCAGGACAATTTGCCCGAAACGTCCGAGCGAACGGTGGGCTGCTGTGTTCCGGAGCCGGTCGGTATAGGTGGCATTGCTAAAAAAGCGGCTTCGGCATGCGGCTGCGAGACGACAGCTCCTGCGGCCGGCGAAGCGGCGTGCTGTGATACGCAAGCGGCGTGCTGTGATACGCAAGCGGCGAAATTTGGCGGTGAGGTAAAGGTCGAAGGAGGTTGCTGTGCTTGAACTGGATCACCGCATGAGCGAGAGAATGATGAATGGCCGCCGCAGTTGTGCGATACCGGCCAAATGCGACCTACCGCAAACCGGCAGCCTCATGGAACGTGAATGGGAAGAGTTTGTCATCCGCTGGGATGAGCGAGCGAATCGATTTGTGACGAGGACGGTTTGCTGTGCAGGGGCGCCGGTTTGCTGCTGAAAATTTAAGAAAAATTTTTGCCTCAACGATTATGTTTAGGCATAAATGAAGTATAAAATGGAGGGATTCGAAATGGAACACCTTGTTACCGCTAGCTTTGTTTTTCTTAATCTGTTCATGGTGCTCGGCGCCGTTGACCTGTTTTACTTCCATATTTGGAAGTACAAACTCCACACGCGGTCTGAGTCGCGATATGAGCATAAGCTGCACATGGTCTTCGCGTTTACAATGGTGCCGCTTGCGGTGCTGCTCTACTATCAGAATTTTGGCGGATGGGCTTTGTGGGCGGGCGCGTTTTTTGTGGCCTCGGCACTTGGCACAGAGTTACTTGACGTATTTAGTGAAAACGACAGTCGGGCATCGATCGGCGGCCTTTCTACGCAGGAATATGCGCTGCATGTCGTACTGACCATTTTAAAGGTCGCCTCGTTCGCTCTTCTTTTTGCGTCGAAGCCTCTCTCGGCTTGGGATCTATCTTCGCCGCTAGTTCTGGGAAGCTACGGCTGGATGGGCGAGATGATCGCTCTGAAAGTCGCGATCGGCAGCGGACTGGTCGGAATACTTCACTTGGCGTTACTCAATAAACGCGCCGCTGAGGTTAGGTGTTCTTCACTCACTAAGGTCGCACGATGCTCCGGTATCTCATGCTGTTCGGCAAATGCTTAACGATGAATAAAGAGAATAATTCGATAACGGATCCGGTCAAGAAGCTTTCTTTCCTTGACCGGTTCCTGACGTTGTGGATCTTCGCGGCGATGGCTCTTGGCGTCGCACTTGGGTATCTAATACCTGGGACCGCGGACTTTATCAATAGCTTTCAGGTGGGGACGACGAACGTTCCGATCGCGATCGGGCTGATCCTAATGATGTATCCGCCGCTCGCAAAGGTGAAGTACGAGGAACTGCCGTCGGTTTTTCGCAATGGCAAGATACTCGCACTTTCGCTCGTGCAGAACTGGCTGGTCGGGCCGTTATTGATGTTTTTTCTCGCGATCCTTCTCCTGCCCGATAAGCCGGAATACATGATCGGACTGATCATGATCGGCATCGCTCGCTGCATTGCGATGGTCATCGTTTGGAACGACCTTGCGGGCGGTGACACCGAGTATGCCGCAGGGCTTGTGGCGTTCAACTCGATCTTTCAGGTGCTGTTTTACAGCGTGTACGCGTACATCTTTGTGACTGTGCTGCCGCCGCTGTTTGGTGTGACTGGCGCGGAAGTTAGCATCAGTATTTGGCAGATCGCTGAGAGTGTTCTGATCTATCTCGGCATTCCGTTTTTCGCAGGGATGCTGACGAGATTCTTATTGCTCCGCCTGCGTGGCCGCGAGTGGTACGACACGGTTTTTATTCCGAAGATAAGCCCGATCACGCTCGTCGCCTTGCTGTTCACCATTGTCGTGATGTTCAGCTACAAGGGGCAATTGATCGTCGAGATCCCGTTTGACGTTGTGCGGATCGCCATACCGCTGGTGCTCTATTTTGGGATCATGTTCTTCTCCGCGTTCTTCTTGGCGAAAAAGGCGGGAGCGGATTATCCGAAAAGTACATCGCTCGCGTTTACGGCGGCGGGGAACAATTTTGAGCTTGGCATCGCCGTGGCGATCGCAGTATTTGGGATAAATTCAGGCGTTGCCTTTGCAGCGGTCATCGGGCCGCTGATCGAGGTACCCGCACTTATTTTGCTCGTGCGGGTGGCATTAAAGTTCAGAAAAGGATTCGCGGGTGAAAAAATATGAGTGAGAAGTTACGGGCGTTGATCTTATGCACGGGAAACTCCGCACGCAGCCAGATGGCTGAGGGCTTGCTGCGGCATTTGGCCGGAGACAGGTTTGAGGTCGAAAGTGCGGGGACGATCGCGAGTTTTGTTCGTCCGCAAGCGATCGCTGCGATGGCCCAGATCGGGATCGATATTTCAGGGCATCGGTCGAAATGCCTCGATGAATTTCTCGGGGAATCGTTTGATTACGTTATTACTGTTTGTGACAACGCCGCCGAGAATTGCCCGGTGTTTCCCGGCAAAGCGACCCGCGTTCATTGGAGTTTTGACGACCCTGCCGAGGCGACTGGAAGCGATCTAGAGGTTCTAAAGGTTTTTGAGCGGGTGCGGGAGGAGATAAAGGTGAAGCTCGAAGAATTTTTAACAAATATATAGCCAAAAAACTAAGGCGTTGCAGAAAATCCTGCAACGCCTTAGTTCTAAACTGGAAAAGATCTATTTGTCCTTCTTTGCGGCGGGATCAGCTGCGGGGCGATTTGCAGTATTTCCAGACGCTGGCGGAGCGGTGTCCGAGGCCGCAGAGTTTTTAACTCCGTCGACAGTCGGGCTCTTGTTCGTCATTTTCCACTCTCCGTTCTCTTTGACGAATTCGATCTTTATTCCATTCGGGAATTTGTCTGCACGGATCTCAGCCACCGCTTTGTCGCCGGTGATGACCTCGTTGCGTGCCTCGCAGATATTCCCGGTGATCGCGTCGTCCTCAAGATATTTCATGAGCGACTGGATCTTCTCCTCTTTCATGCCTTCTTCGAAATACTTCAGCGTGTCAGCCGAATAGGCTTTTCGAATACCCGCCTCGTCCTTCTTCGCCCAGGCCTCACAGTATGCCTTGAACACTGGCGTGAGCGTCGGGGCGGCATTGGTCATTGCGTCCTTAGTGGCAGTATTAGCGGCATTCGTATTCGTCGTGTTGGCGGTGTTAGTATTGGCCGCACCACCGCAACCTACCGCCATGAACGATGCGGTCACTATCGAAATAAATAAAAGATCTTTCATTCGCATAGGCTATTTCCTCACTCTTCTGAACCTCAGAGTATAATAAAATCTACTGAGATGAACAAAACCGCCCAAACCGAATTACACCGTCTTTTCCTGGTCGAAAAGCTTCCCGAACCGCTCACTCCGGCAAGCAGCCACCTGCAGATCTTTGATAATTACGTCGAAAACACGCGGATACGGCTTCGGCAGATACGCGATCCCTATACGAAGGCCTGGACCAGGGTCCTGCAGCAGAGGTTCCCCTTCGATGAATCTCACGGCACTGTTTCAAAGATCGCAGAGATGTATTTGAACGACTCAGAATATGCGGCTCTTGAGAGATTTGAGGGTCGCGAGATCAGGAAAAATCGCTACTTTCACGAGATCGATCAAGTCTCGGTCGCATTCGATATTTTTCTCGGTCCGCTTTGGGGTCTTAACACCGCGAGAGTTGATTTTGAGACGGTCGACGCGATGCAGAACTACATACCGCCCCCGATCTTTATCTTTGAAGTTTCGAACGATCCGTTTTTTGCGGGAGAGAGTTTAGTTCAGAAGAAGTTTGAGGACGTTCAAAATGAGGTTGCTCGACTAGGTCAGAGCCGGGAACGGTAGTGCGCGATGAGATGAGTGTCTGGCGAAATATTACTGATATAATACAGAGCATGGAAAACCAGTTTACTGCTGTAATAAAGCACGACGGCGATTGGTGGGTCGGATGGATCGAAGAGGTTCCGGGAGTCAATTGTCAGGAAACAAGTAGAGAGGCGTTGGTCGATAGCTTAAGAGTAACGCTTGCGGAAGCGATTGAGCTGAATCGAGCTGACGCAAAGCGCATGGCCGGCGTTAACTTTGAGCGAGAATTGATCGCCGTATGAAACGTCGCGAATTTTTGCGACATCTGCGGCAGTATGGTTGCGAACTTCTTCGCGAAGGAGCAAGCCATTCATGGTGGCACAACGATCGACTGAACACTAGGTCGGCGGTACCACGTCATTTAGAGATCAACGAAAATCTAGTGCCGAAGAACTGTAAGGATCTTGGCATCCCAAAGCCGAAAAAATAGGCTTATTGCTTCCTTGGCGTCAGAGCGACCGATCTTTCCAGAGAATCCCAAATTTGCAGATATATTTTAGTCTCACGCGGGATGAGATCGCGCCAGTTTTCTCCTCCGCGGTTGATGTAGCCCGGGAGCTTGGCCGGGTTCGAATTATAACCTGCGGCCATCAGGTGTTCCTGGGTAGCGAAGCCCGCGAGTAAGGCGTTTTGTACGGCGGGTTTTGACGCCAGATCGTTCCAGGTCATCTGCATATACAGCAGCATGGCCTGCGAGGCATTAACGTGATTACGCATTCCTTCGACAAAGTCCGGCATCAGTGCCGCATTAGGAAAAAGAGAACGAACCATTCGGTACGTCGACGGGATCATCTGAACCATGCCGCCGGCACCGGCCGAACTTACTGAGTAGCGATATGTTTGCCCTTCGTTCAGTGCGTAAAGCGTGAAAATGTCGTTGTAGATATTCGGGTGAAACTCGGTGCGAAAACGCAGGTGGTCTACGTGTTCGACCGTTGCCAGCCGCTCGGCCATGTCGGCGATCTTTGGCTGGATAAAGAAGCCTTTGTTGCGAAGCTGGTCACGGGCGATCTCGATCACGTTGTGAACGTAAAATCGTCCGGCGTTGACAACTTCCGGTGTCACGAGCCCGGGATGCGTCGAGGTGTAGTAGGCCATTTCCTGAAAAACCCCGCGATTCTCTCGAGGATACTGAACGACAAGCGGAAGATAGGTCTCACCCGTCATGTCGGTAATAACTACGGGAGTATTAACGCCATTTCCGCGAATGGTTCGGCTAGTCACCTGTTTTCCGTTTGATGAGATCAACATGGTCTGCACATTCGGAGTCAGGAACTGATCCTTCATCATCACAACCGAGTCGATCCGCCTATCTCGGGTGTCATAATAAGCGACTCGGATCAGACTCGTGAAGGCGACCGGAGTAGAGGCAGCGGTCGTCAGAGTTTGTGTCTGGAGATACCGCTTCGCCTCGGCCAGCCTCGATTTTATCTGTGCGAAATTGAGCCCCTTGTAGGTCAGGTTACTCGCTTGCGAACCCGGTGCCGTTACGGGCGTGCTGCCGACAACGATAGGTGTCGGCTGAATACGGGGCTGCTGCTGAGCAGGAGTCGCGAGCGGTTTGGGCGGCGGCAAAGTGCTTGTGACAACAACCCGGGCCGGAGCGAGCCGAGGATCAGCTTTGCTCGACTGCGAAAGAGCGGGAACGACGGAAACGGCAACGATAGCAAGGCCGAATAAGGCTCGTTTGTTCATATTTCTTTTCGGAGAGCTGCTTCGAAGGGATCGATCTTCTAAGCCGACGCGGGTGTTACGCACACGTAAGATTCTCGCAGACTTTAAGCGGTTGTCAAGACTTTTCGTTTAAATTGTTGCTTATACAAATATTGCTTATGGATAGTTTAAGCTTGTTTGACGTTAAACCGTGAGGTATAACTAATGTTTGCCGCATTTTACGGCGGTATTTCTCTATGAAACAACTCTTTGGAACGGACGGTATTCGCGGCCTCGCCGGTGAATTTCCGTTGGACGAACCCACGGTTCGGATCATCGCAGCTTCGCTCGTGCGGCATTTTCGTGAGCGTTTGGGCCGCGATCCAAAATTTGTATGCGGGCGTGATACGCGTGAGTCGGGTTCGTGGATACAAGACGCTATTTTTTCCGGTATTCTGGCGGAAAATGGCCAGTGCCGCTCGGCGGGCGTTATTACGACCCCGGGAGTTGCGTATGTGACGAAGGAATTTGATTACGACGCAGGTATTGTCATAAGTGCTTCCCATAACCCTTTTCGCGACAACGGTATAAAGATCTTCCTGCCCTCGGGGATGAAGATCGACGAGGCGACGGAGCGCCTTATCGAGAAAGATATTTTTGCCAAGATCGTGCCAGATCCTGCCGATCAACCGGAGATCGATAAGGAAAGTGAAGCATTTTTTCGACTTGCCTACTCCGCTCACCTCTCCGCCGCCGCGAGCGAGGTAAAACTTAACCATTATCGCCTGGTGATAGACTGCGCTAATGGTGCAGCGTCGTCGTTTGCACAGAGCGTTTTTGCAAATTTCGGCGGCGGCGTTGTGGTCATCAACAATGAACCGGATGGCCGCAATATCAACGAAAACTGCGGTTCGCTGCATTTGGAGGTGCTTCGCGAACGAGTTTTGGCTGAAAAGGCAGATGTCGGTATCGCCTTTGACGGAGACGCGGACCGGGCCTTGTTTATCGATGAGACCGGTGCGATCGTCGATGGTGACGCGACACTCTGGATAATGGCCAGATATCTGAAAGATCACGGGAAGCTCGTAAATTCCAAGGTTGTTGCCACGGTTATGAGCAATATCGGTCTCGAGATCGCACTACGGTCCGCCGGGATCGAACTGCTTCGCACAAGCGTTGGTGATAAGTACGTGCTCGAAAAGCTGGTTGAAACCAGCTCGGAAGTTGGCGGCGAGCAGTCGGGCCACATCATCTTTCCGGAGAAAAGCCTTGTTGGTGATGGCATGATGACGGCTCTCTTAATGCTGAGGGCGATAAGCGAACGCGGGCTGTCGCTAGCTGAAGCGGTAAAGGGTTTTACCGCGTATCCGCAGATCTTGTTGAACGTTAAGGTTGCTGAAAAACGTCCGTTCCATGAAGTTGCCGAGATCGCCGAAGCCGCTGCTGTCGTCGAAAAAGAGCTGGAAGGGCAGGGGCGTTTGCTTCTTCGCTATTCTGGAACTGAAAATCTCGCTCGGGTGATGATCGAGGGTAAAGAGCAGTCGGAGATAGAATCCCAGGCAGCTCGGATCGCCGATGTAATCAAGAGCAGTCTTGGGTAGCTTTCTTTCAGAATGCCAAATGTAAAAGTCCGCATTTCCGGCCGTGACTCGGCCTACAAGATCAAGATCGGTTCAGACACCTTGTCGAGTGCCGGTCCATGGGTGGCGGATTGCTTAAAGCGCGATGGCTGCAAAGTCGCGATAGTTTCAAACCCAACAGTGTTTCAGCTGCACGGTGAGGCGGTTGAGCGATCGCTGATCGAAGCCGGATTCGCAGTTTCTCGGTTCTTGATGAAGGACGGCGAAGCTCACAAGAGCCTTCGGACCGCCGAAGCCGCGCTTTCGTTCTTTTCAGAGGCTGGCCTGACGCGGACGGATGCGGTCGTCGCTCTTGGCGGCGGGGTTGTCGGTGATCTCGCAGGCTTTGCGGCGGCAATGTATCTTCGCGGTATCGCTTTTCTTCAGATACCAACTACGCTTTTGTCGATGATCGATTCGTCGGTTGGCGGCAAAACTGGTGTGAATACCGTATTTGGCAAGAATCTCGTCGGTGCATTTCACCAGCCATCGGGCGTTTTGATCGACGTAGACACCCTCGCCACACTTCCGCAGCGTGAACTGATCGCTGGATTCTGTGAGGTGGTAAAGCACGGAGCGATCGGCGGAAAGCCTCTCCTGAAACAAACCCAAAAGTTTCTTTCCACGTTCCCGATAGAGGCTTTTGGGGATAATCAAACGGATAGGGGTTTCAGATCTGAGATCTCAAAGCTGATAGCCGCAAACGTCGAATTTAAAGCAAAGATCGTTGTGGGCGACGAACGGGAATCTTCTAAACGAATGGATGGCCGCTCGCGGAAGATCTTGAATTTCGGCCACACGCTGGCTCACGCACTTGAGAAGGTTACGAGCTATCAATATTTCAAGCACGGCGAGGCGGTCGGGTATGGAATTTTGTTTGCTGCTGAGCTTTCAAAAAGTCTTGCTCTTTGTGATGAAAAAGATGTAAAATTGTTGAACGATGTTGCGCAAAGCGTCGGCCCACTGCCGGCGCTGGCCAAGATCGATGGAGACGAAGTTTTTGAGGCCTTCAAATTCGACAAGAAGCATCTGTCCGGTTCGCTCCAAATGATCCTGCTCAAGGGGATCGGAAAACCGGTGATCTTGACGGATAATGACATCCCTCGCACGACAGTGCAAAAAGTCCTCAAACAGCTTCTGAAAAAATGGGCCTGATTTGGCCGATCCTTTTTTCCAGGAGTCAACAATGAACCAAAAGCTCAGAGACCGTAGTTCTGAACGCGGAAGTGCCGGAACAAAATTTGCCATCACGCTGGTCGTTATCTTGCTGGTTGCGAACGCCGGTTACAACTACATACCGGTCGCATACGAAGCAGAAAGCGTCAAAAGTGAAATGTCGACCGCCGTCCTGCAGGGCCTTGCCACGCCGGGGAAGATAAATCCGGTTGACAACGTAAAAGCTAGGATCCAGCGAGCGTTCGCGGTAAACAATGTTCCTGCGAATGCGTTCCTTGACGTGAAAATGGCGGGCCCGGCGATCACGGCTAGAGTAGCTTACACGAAAGAAGTCGGCATATTACCCTTCGGCATCTATACCTACCAGTATGTTTTCGACCATACGGCGACGCCGAGCGGCTTCCTGCTAGAGCAGACAAAAGATGCAACAGCATCTAAATAGCGGCAGCAAGCGCCTGACGCACCTTTAACGGCTGGATCTGGATCAGCCCTTCCGGCGCGTCGGCCAGCCAGGTGCTTGGGCAGACGCCGCACGTAGTGCATTTTTCAACAGCAGGACATGGAAGGCTCGAGAGTGATTCTCGGGCTTTTTCGTGTTCGGTTTTCAGGAATTCAAATGAGAGGCCGCTGTCGACGATCGACCACGGGAGAAACTCGTTATAGGAGCGGTCTCGGGACGTATGAAAGAAGATATCGGAGCCGGTTTCCCGGAGAGCTCGATTGAGGTCGCCGTGACGGGCAGTTTCGTTGATGACCTTCGCGATCGTGCGATCGCCTGAGGAATACAGAGCCTGCTCGTGAGCGATCTTTGCCGACATAAAACGAACCTCGACGTTCGGGATGCGGCTTAGGCCCTTGCACACGTATTTGATGCGTCGTTTTAACTCTTTTTCCTCGCAGATCGCATCCCATTGGAGCGGGGTGTTTGGTTTCGGAACAAAACCGTTGAGCGACGGGATGATCTTGCCGGCACGGCCGAATTTCTTTCCGGCCTCGAGCATTCGGTCCTTAATGCGTTCGACCAGGACAAACATCTCATCCAGATCCTCGTCGGTCTCGGTCGGAAGTCCGACCATCATATAGAGCTTGATGGTCAGCATCCCGCGGTCAAAAACCGCGCCGCAGATGTCGACGATCTCGTCATTGGTCAGATTTTTATTGATCACGCGGCGAAGCCGGTCGCTGCCTGTTTCAGGAGCAACGGCAATTTGCTGATCACGTGAATCCACCAGAGCGTCTAGCAGTTCATCAGAGATCTGGTCAAGGCGAAGGCTGGAAACCGAAATGCGGTACTCCATCGCCCGTAATTCTCGTAAGATCGTCGAGATCTCGGGGTGATCGCAGACTGCGGTTGATACGAGGCCGATCTTGTCGGTTTTGTGGCGCCATTCCCTGGCTTTTGTGAGGATGTCTTTGGCCGGAACGACCCGCGGCGGATAGTAATTGTAGCCGGCCCAGCAAAAACGGCAGCCCTGCGAACAGCCCCGGGATATCTCGACCAGCAGACGATCGCCCATCTCGGCCTCGGGCGACCAAATGGCGGTGGACGGGCAAAAAGTATCTTGATTTACGAGAAACTCAGCTAGTTCAGTTTCGCCCCGTTTCAGTGCACGACGCAGCGTGCCTTCTTTCGGGTTGACCGATGCCAGAGCCCGTCCGACGCGTTTCGGAACGCCGATCTGTTTCGGCAGATAGTCAAAAACTGTCCCGTCGTCATTGTAAATAACGTCGTAGAGCGACGGAACGTAAAACCCGCGTCCGATCCGGGCGAGTGCCAGCAGAACGTCTTCTTTGTTCGGGCGAAACTCGTCATCTTCGCCGCCGAGAATAGCGTCGACGAGCTGATGAGCCAAAATTTCACCTTCGCCGACCGCAATTACGTCTGTAAAGTCAGCTATCGGCTCAGGGTTTAAAAACGAAGCTGCGCCGCCCATGATGACAAGCGGCTGATCTTCGTCCCGTTCACTCGACCAGACTGGAATACCAGCAAGATGAAGCATCTTTGCCATGTTCAGGTAGTCCGTTTCAAACGAGATCGAAAATGCGACAACGTCAAAGCTCTTGACCCGCGACTGCGTTTCGAGCGACATCAGCGGCGTTCCGGTCTTTTCGTATTCCGCCAGTTCGTCCTTATCGGGCAAAAAGACGCGCTCGCAAACAACACCAGGGATCGTGTTGAACAGCTCGTACATCGTATGCAGGCCCAGATTCGCCATCCCGATGCCATGCGTGTTCGGATAACAGAGAGCGATTCGCAGCTCGCCATTCCGCGAGGTGATATATCCTTCCTCGGCGGCGAGTTTGCGTTTGTAGCTTTCGATTATCCGTTTACTCATACTCAACTAAAATTTCAAGTTTAACAGAAAACAAAGAATTGCCCGCGAATTAAGAGAAGATTTGCGAATCGTGCACAGCTTATTCGCAAATATTCGTTTAGTTCGCGGGCTTCATCTGTCCAGACTATTTCTTTTTAGCGTCCTTCTGGTCAGGCTTAGGTACCAGGACGAAAGGACGGTGCTGGACTACGAAGGTTTTTTCGTCGGTTGTGCCGTCGCCGTCTACGTCGACTTTGACATCGAGCTTGTACTTCTTACCGGGCTCGTGCTTCTCCGGTATGTCATAGGCAAGTGAATACTGGCTTCGGAGAAGGGAATTGATCGAGTTCAAATAGCCCGGTATCTCGCCTTCGAATGTCATTGGGAAGTGCTGGCCGCCGGATTCCTTCGCGAAAGTATTCATCGTGTTCTGTGCCTGGAGAAACGTCAGGCGGCCGGGCTGGCCGATCAGTCCGTCAGTGGCTCCGAGATACGGTTCGTATCGCTTAAAGAATAGATTGCCGGTGCTGATGATGTAGATCGGGATGCCTGCTTCCTGGACTATTTTGCGGATCTGGTCGTAGTTTATCTTGCTGAAAGTATCGATGCCGGAGGCGACGAGGATGATCGCTCGTCGTTTTGACTTAACCTCGACCATACCCCCATAGACTGATTTCTCATTCTCAGAATTCTCAAGAACTACCGAGTCGCCAACGCCGCCGACGAGAGCGAATTTAAGGGCATCGAAAAGATTATTCTCGCGGAACGCCGGGCGATTGCGGAGCAAAAGATCGACCGTTCGGTTAAGCCTTGCGGGGTCGTTGGTGAAATCCGTGATCGGGGTCGGTCGCATATCGAATGCGATGACCGAGGCATAATCGTCCGGGGCCTTGATAAACCTCGATAGGAAATACGCGACCGGCTTGATCACCTCATTTGCCCCGGGCTCAAAGTACCCACCCGCAGCCGATCCGAATACCTCGGTCCATTTGCTGTATTCGACGACAAGCGAAACGGTGATCGGAGCCTCGGGCGTGGCGAAGCTTGAGAGGTTTTGCTTTACGCCGTTCTCGAAGATCGAAAAATTTTCCTTCTTCAAACCCGAGATGATCTGGCCCGTTTTCTTATTTATAACGACGGCATCGACCGCAACGATGTTCGACTCGACCTTTTCGACGGTGGTGTCGATGATCGCATTCTTCTCTTCTTCGAGGCGTTTTTTCTCTTCCTCGAGCTTTTTCTTCTCTTCTTCGGTCAGCGGTTTCGGACGCTCATTTTTCTTGCCGCTTTCGGTCGGCGGAGTGCCTTTTTGCGGACGCGACTGGGCCGCAACGGTCGAAGCTGCGGCTGCAACAAATACGAAAGCCGCCAAAAACGCGAAGCCAATATGCCGAAGAGAATTTTTAGTCATAGTCTTATTTCTGCCTACGATGTTAGATACCGATTGTCCGCTTTTCGTTGGTTATCTGCAAAGTAATTCGGACGGCTCGGGAATTTAGATGAAATGTATCTACTATTTAACACGATCCGTGCGATACTTAGTGAATTTATTTTTGTGAAAAAGGGCCTCGTCGCGTCAGCGACGAACAGACCGTGGGTTACGGCTTTAGCACTGGCGGCGTATTGCCTGGCCGGAATCCCTCGGCGAATTTTGAGATACGCTGTGCGGTAAAGAGCATACGGCGTTGCTGAGGAGCCATTTATGTCGAACAAGCGATCAACCGAAGCTATGAGGGGTTTTGTGATGAGCAATTTGCGAATTGTTTTGTGTGTGCTGTTTGTTTGCAGCGTGGCCCTTGGGTTGTCTGTTTGGCGCTCTGAGATCGTTTCGGCTATCGATCTGGTCATTCCCTCGCAGCAGCCGGCTCCGGTTGCGACACCGCCGGCGGATGACCAGACTGATGTGATCGTGCTCGACGCAAACGCTCCGAACGCTCTCGCGGCCGGCACGTTGACGGCGAGCGACTCGACGTTTAATCGCCCGTCGAATTGCACGACATTATCAGGCAACACGACTCGGTTTGACGCGATCCCGTTCACGGTTACTGCGGCCGGGACTAAAACGATCAGTTTTGAGGCGGCGGATGGCGGTTCTATCACTCCGAACGGCACGGACGGAGCCGGGCCCGACACGTTTTTGGTCTTGTATAACGGAGCATTTAATCCGGCGTCTCCGCTGACCAATTGTTCGACCTTTAATGACGATATAAACGGTGCTGTAAACCGGCGTTCAAGGATCACCGCTAATCTAGCGGCGGGTACATATACGGCGGTAATTACATCGTTTGGCGCCGTTCCAACTACTACAACAGGCGACGCTGCTCTGCCGTGGACGTATTCTTTGGCGATCACGGGAGGTGTCACGCTAACTGTAACTAAGACCGCTGACACGAACGACGGAGTCTGCGACTCCGACTGCAGCTTGCGTGAGGCTATCGCGGCTGCATCGGCGGGGGATGCGATCGCTTTTTCGCCGCTGTTTAACTCGCCGGGGCAGCTGATTACGCTTGGTCCCGGTCAGATCGTGATCAACAAAAATCTGACGCTCACCGGCCCAGGAGCCAATTTGTTGACCGTCTTGGGATCGAGCAATCGGATCTTCGAAGTCAATGGCGGTGTGACCTTTAATCTGAGTGGCGTCACGCTGACCGGGGTCTTCGCTCCCGGAATCAACGGCGGAGCGATCTCGAATAGCGGCACATTAAATCTCTCGAATTCTGCTATCACCGATAACGCTGCCAATAATGGCGGCGGTATATTCAATTTTTCGACACTATCGATAGTCAACAGCACAATCAGCGGAAATGCAGCGGGCCCCGGCGGTGGCGGCGGCGTTTTTAATCAGGGCACCGTAACCATCTCAAACTCGACCTTTTCGGGCAACACGGCAGCTGGCAATGGCGGCGGTGGAGCACTAAGCTCACTCGCCGGCACTGCGACCATTACCAATTCCACGATCACGAATAATTCATCAAACGGTTCGGGGGGCGGAATTCTCAATCAGGCGACGTTCAATCTAAGAAACAGCATCGTTGCAAACAACACTTCTGTCTCAGGGGGACCGGACATTAACGGTTCGGTCGCTTCGCAGGGCTTCAATCTGATCGAGAATACCACCGGAGCAACAATTACTGGCACTACGGCCTCAAATATCACCGGAATCGATCCGGGCCTCGGCCCGCTCACGAATAACGGCGGCCCCACGCAGACTCGCGCGTTGCTCGGCACCAGTCCGGCCATTGATAAGGGCAGCAACTCGGGCAGCCCGCTGCCGACGACCGATCAGCGTGGCGCCGGGTTTGCTCGCGTAATTGATCTGGCGATTCCGAACGCGTCCGGTGGTGACGGGACGGATATTGGGGCCTTCGAATCCGCGACCTTTACTGACACGACGCCTCCCACAGCGGTCGGAACGGCCCCGAATATTACGACTGCGGGATCAACCCAGCTTGTGGCTACAGTTACGTACACTGATGACGTAGGAATCGTTTTCGCGAACAATATCGACACGAACGACATCCGCATCACGGGGCCGAATGGATTTAATGCCTCACCTGGCGGGTTCGGCGGTAGTGGTACCACCACGCAGCTGAACGTCAATTATTCATTTGTACCGCCCGGCGGCACCTGGGATTTTGCCGACAACGGAACCTACACCATCGTCATGCAGGCCAATCAGGTCGCGGATACGTCGGGCAACTTCGTCACGGCGGGGACGATCGGGACGTTTACGGTCAACATCCCCGACACCGCCGCGCCGACCGCGAGCGGGACCGCGCCAAATGTGACGACCGCAGGAGCTACATTGCACACGGCGACAGTTGTTTACACTGACAATCTTGCGATAAACGCGAGTACGGTCGGGATCGGCGACATTCGCATCACAGGGCCGAACGGCTTTGACCAGCCGACCGACTTTCAAAACGTCACACCGGGCGGCAACGGAACGCCGCGAACGGCCAACTATCCGTTCCCTGTACCCGGCGGATGGACATTCGCAAAGAACGGCACCTACAACATCGTCATGCAGGCCAATCAGGTCGCCGATACGTCGGGTAACTTCGTCGCGGCGGGGACGATCGGGACGTTTACGGTAAATATCCCGGCGAGTCCGCAGACGTTCATCGTCACCAATCTAAACAACGACGGCCCGGGCAGTCTGCGGCAGGCGATCCTCGACGCCAACGCCAACAGCCCCGCCGCCGACACGATCAATTTCCAGGCGGGATTGACGGGAACGATCACGCTCGCGGTTCCGGGCGAACTCGTAATCAGTGACAGCGTAACCATCAACGGTCCTGGTGCGAGTGCGATTTCCGTTTCGGGCAACAATCAGAACCGCGTCCTTCGAATCGATAACGGTTCCGTTAGCCTGAGCGGACTAACCATCACCGGCGGCAATACTAACGGTGGCCAAGACGGCGGCGGCATATTCAACAGCGGAACCCTAACCATCACACAATCGACCATTTCAAACAACAACGCATCGGGTATCGGTGGCGGGATTTTTAGCGACGGCACTTTAACGATCTCCGACTCTGTCATCAGCGGTAACACTGCCTCGAACGCTGGCGGCATCGAATCCGCCGGCGGTACTCTTACCCTCATCCGAAGCACAGTGAACAATAATGTTGCAACTTTTCAGGGGGGCGGCGTCAGGCTATTTGACGCGAGTGGGGTTATTATAAACTCGACAATAAGCGGTAATACCGCCAACAGCCAGTCTTCCGCTGGCGGTGGGATCTTGATTGAGAGCGAAGTGAATTCCACGCTTGAAGTCACGAACTCGACGGTTGTGAACAACATAACCGGTTCGGCTGGTACGACGGGCGGGATCAGAACCGTTAGCTTCCCCCCTGGCAATGTAACAACATCGTTGAAGAATACGATCGTTGCGAACAATTCACTCCCTAATCTCGCCAGCCAGTCTTTCGGCGGTAGTGCGGTGATTTCGTCGCAGGGATTCAATCTGGCGAGCGACAACGGGGGAGGTTTTCTTACCGGAACCAGCGATCAGATAAACACCAACCCGCTCCTCGGCCCGCTCGCAAGCAACGGCGGCCCGACGCGCACTCATGCTCTGCTCGCGGGCAGTCCGGCGATCGATAAGGGCGACAATACAGGTTCGGGGCAAACGACCGATCAGCGCGGGTCTGGATTTACAAGAACCATTGATCTGGCCGGGATCACTAATGCTGGAGACGGCACGGACATCGGTGCGTTTGAAGCCCAGACCGCGCCTGTAGCGCCGCCGACCATTTCCATTGAGGACGTTTCGCGAGTGGAGGGCAACAGCGGCCTAACGGCCTTCGGGTTCAACATCAATCTTTCCGCTCCGAGCGCTCAGACAATTACCGTTACCATCAACACGGCGGACGGCACAGCGACGGCGCCTTCGGATTACACGACGCCGATCCTCGGCAACACCTTTACCTTTAACCCGGGCGAGCAGACTAAAACGGCAACGATCCAGGTAAACGGCGACACATCGGTCGAGCCCAACGAGACTTTCTTTGTCAATCTGTCGAACCCGACAAACGCCACCATTGCCGATGGGCAAGGTCAAGGCACTATCATCAACGATGATTTTGTGCCCGCAACTTTCGTTGTGACGAATCTAAATAACGACGGCCCGGGCAGCCTGCGTCAAGCGATCCTCGACGCCAACGCCAACAGCCCCGCTGCTGACACGATCAGTTTTCAGCCGGGTTTGACGGGGACGATCAGTTTGCTAACTGCCTTACCTAGCATTAACGACAACGTGACCATAAACGGCCCAGGTGCAAATCTGCTAACCGTGCGACGCGACATCAATGCGGCAGCCGAATTTCGTATCTTCACCATTATCAGCACAACGAGCGAGATCAGCGGCCTGACCGTTAGCGGCGGTCGTATGAATGCCCCGGGCAACAGCAGCTTTGGCGGCGGCATTCTGAGCCTTAGCCGCCTGACACTTTCGCAGGTTCATGTGACCGACAATCAGGCCGGCAGCGGGGGCGGGGTTCACTTGTCTAACATCGACGGGGTTTTCACAAACTGCACTTTCAGCAATAACGAGTCCACCAACGCCGACGGCGGAGGCGGCGCAATCCGCTTTCAGGGTCAGAGTGACCGCGTTTTGCGTATCAATAACAGCACCATCAGCGGAAATCGCAGCACCAATAACATCGGCGGCGGGATAAGCCATACCAGTTTTAGCGGCACCAGTCGCCTGGAGATCACTAACAGCACGATCGCGAACAATACGGCACTCAATGCAGGCGGTGTTTTAAGTTTCTCTGTGGGCAATTCAACCGCTATAACAACCCTTCGCAATACCATCGTTGCGAACAACTCGTCGAACAATCTCGGAACCGGAACATTCAACGGCGGTACGCCGACGTTCCAGACGCTCGGCTTTAACCTGAGCGACAACTTCAACGGCGTTTTCACTCCGGCAGGCACCGACATCACCGGAAATCCGCTACTCGGAGCGCTAGCAAGCAACGGCGGCCCGACGCAGACTCATGCTCTGCTCGCCGGAAGTCCAGCGATAGATAAGGGAAGCAACGCCGGTTCGGGCGTGACGACCGATCAGCGTGGGCTGACGCGTCCTCGTGATCTGATCGCAATATCAAACGCAGCAGGCGGCGACGGCTCGGACATCGGCGCGTACGAAGAGCAGAATGAACCTGCCCCGACGCCAACGCCAACGCCAACGCCAACGCCAACGCCAACGGCTACACCAACACCAACGCCGACGCCGACGCCGCCACCGGCGAATATTGTAGTTACAAATACGAACGACAGCGGCCCGGGCAGTTTGCGGCAGGCGATAGCTGATGTTGCATCTGGTGGGACGATAACCTTCTCATCGCTGTTCATCGGGCCCGATCCGGCTGATCCTGACAGCCCGGACGCTCCGCAGACGATCACGCTGACGAGCGGACAATTGCTGATCACAAAAGCAATGACGATCAACGGTACGGGAGCTAACTTACTGACGATCTCCGGCGGAAACAGCAGCCGGGTTTTCGACACCGTCTTCAGCCCGAGCATGGTAGTAAACCTGAGCGGTATGACGATCGCGGGCGGAAATGCTACCAGCGGCGGCGGTGGCGGCATCCGAAATAGTGCGAATATGACCCTTACCGCCGTAGTTGTTGCTGGAAATACAACCGTGAGCGCGGGCGGGGGAATATCCAGCAATACGTCTCTCACGGTTATCGATTCGACGATTTCCGCGAATACCGCAGGCGAGGATGGCGGAGGCATAATAAGCGACGGCACGGCGCTTACGATCCGCAACTCTACGATCAGCAGCAACTCCGTGTTATCTAGCAACGGCGAAGGCGGTGGTATCTGGTCACGGGGAGCTGCGTCGATCACCAACAGCACGATTACAAACAACACGGTCGGCGGGGCGACGCGAACCAGCGGCATCTTTTGCCGCGGAGGCAGCGTGACATTGCGTAACAGCATAGTCGCAGGCAATGTCGGCAATACAGCGAAACCCGACACAGCCGGCACGGGAGATACCGGCTTCGTTTCGAATGGTTTTAACCTGATCGGAAATCGCGGTGCGATTACGGCGTTTAATCAGACGGCGGATCAAAGCGGCACCGGAGCGACGCCGATCAATCCGCTCCTCGGCCCGTTGCAAAATAACGGCGGTACGACACCGACAAACGCTTTGCTCGCGGGCAGTCCGGCGATCGACGGCGGCAATAGTTCGGGATCGTTCAATGACCAACGCGGCCCCGGCTTCCTGCGTGTTGTCGATCTGCTCGCTCCAAACGCCCCGGGCGGTGACGGAGCGGACATCGGGGCTTTTGAACTGCAAACCGAGCCGCCGCCTGCGACCGCCACTATCAGCGGACGCGTTCTAAGGCCGAGCGGGCAAGCTCTGTCGAATACCCGCGTTTTCCTTACGGATGAGCAGGGAAATCGGCTTATCGCGACTACTAGCAGCTTCGGCATCTTTTCGTTTAATAATGTAACGACCGGCCAGACGTACTTTCTGACCGTGTCGTCAAAGCGTTTCCGATTTTCTCCGCAAACGCTCCTGATCAACGGCAACATCAGCGGCCTTGATCTGCTCGGCCTCGAATAGCGGTGCGGCGATGTGAGATAATCGAGACAATCTCATGCAGAAGTACACGATGGGTCGCCTCGGAGTTTGTTTTTTAGTTTGTCTGACATTTCTCGCTTCGCTCGCAGCGACCAGCCTCATTCAACGCTCGAACGCCGGTTCTCCGGACGTTGCGAGCGTTTTTTCTTGCACGCCGATACCGATATCCATCGGCGGATCGACCAACGGGAACCTCGAAACCGGCGATTGCGTCGATACGAATACCGCTCTTTACGATGGCTACACGTTTAGTGGAATTACGGGTGAACCGCTGGATATCAGGCTCGTATCGGAGACTTTTGCTCCCAGCCTTCGCCTTGTCCAAGGGAACTATCCCGGCGGGGCAGTGATCGCAACCGGCGTGGACGTGGGAAACGGGAGCAGACGCATTTCGGCAATCACGCTTCCTTCGGCGGGAACTTACACGATCGTGGCGAGTTCTCAGATGGCGGGCATTACCGGTGGTTATACCTTAACGCTCGAAACGACTAATCCCCGAGTTGAAAATATCCAGCGTCTCAGTGCCGATCCTTCACCGACGGGGTCGACCGTCGGTTTCGGGGTAACGTTTACATCGCCGGTCACGGGCGTCGATCCAAGCGATTTTGCATTGACGACGAGTGGCGTGTCGGGAGCGGCGATCACCAACGTCGCGGGAACTGACTCGGTTTACACCGTTTCGGTCAATTCGGGGTCAGGTGCAGGCACGATACGTTTGGACGTCGTCGATAATGACACGGTCGTCAATGGTGCGGGCATCCCGCTCGGCGGCATTGGGTTGGGTAATGGGAGTTTTACGGGCCCATCCTACACGATCGTCAGCGGCACACCGACGCCCACGCCTACACCTTCTCAGAACGTTGTTGTGACCAGCACCGCGGACAGCGGTCCGGGAAGCCTCCGGCAGTCGATCGCCGATGTGACTAATGGCGGGACCGTGACCTTCTCCTCAGTATTCTCCACCCCGCAGACCATCGTTTTAACGTCGGGCGAACTGCGTATACTCAAGGATATAAATATCTTAGGGCCCGGACCTGGTCTCTTGACGGTTTCCGGCAACAACGTCAGCCGGGTCTTTAACATCGGGCAAAGCAGTCCGGGACATTCTGTCACCATCTCGGGACTGACCGTCGCAGCCGGACGGGCACCGGACAATGACTTTGGCGGTGGACTCGAACAGAATTTTGGAACTCTGACGCTTTCTAACTGCGATTTCACCGGAAACAATGCAACGGCGGATTCGGCTGGCTTTGGCGGGGCGATCGACTTTTTTGACGGAACGCTAAACATAATCGGCTCAAGAATATCGGGAAATTCGTCGGCGACGAACGGCGGCGGAATAGCTGTCGCAAATACTTTGTTGACTATCTCAAACTCGTCCGTGACCGGAAATTCATCCGGTGGCGGCGGCGGACTCCACGTTTTTGGCGGGGCCGCGTCTATCATCGGTTCGACTTTTAGCGCAAATACTGTCACCAATCGAGGCGGGGCGATCTTTGTTCAGAACGGCGGGTTGTCGATAGATATCTCGACATTTTCGGGAAATTCCGGTGCCGCCGCGAGTGAAGCGATCGCCGGATTTCTGGCCTTCGAATCGACCTCCGGTGCTCGAACAGCTCAGATAACTAATACTACGATCGCCTATAACGTTGCCACGCCGAACGAGGTAGGAGCGATACTCGCGGTCGCCCGTTCAAATTCCGGTGCTGCGGTCACTGTGATCCTGCGAAATAGTCTGCTAGCAAGTAATTCGGAACCGGCAATGCAATCATTTGCCACCAGCGGTGCGTCGTCGACGATCTCGTCTCAGGGGTTCAATCTCACGACCTCTTCGGGGAATGGATTCTTGAGCCAAACCTCCGACCGCTTGAACGCTGAGGCCGGCCTCGCCCCGTTAGCGAATAACGGCGGGATCACCCAAACCCACCGACTTCTCGCGGAAAGCGCCGCGATCGATGCGGGAAAGAGTTTTGCTACGGCAACTGATCAACGCGGCAGCGGCTTCCCTCGAATAGTCGACCTCACAGCCGCAAATGCCGCAGACGGCGACGGTGCGGATATCGGTTCTTACGAACTCCAATCCGAACCCCCGCCGCCGATAGCATCGGTCTCCGGCCGCGTTACGACGCCGACCGGGCAGGGCCTCAGAAACGCCATTGTCGCGATCACGGACCCGCAAGGCATTCGCCGGACGGCGACGACGAGCTCGTTCGGCATCTATACCTTTACCAACATTCCGACCGGTTTCAACTACATCTTCGGCGTAAGTTCTAAGCGCTACCGTTTTAGCCCACAGTCGCTAACGGTGAACGGCAATCTCGGAAATGTCGACTTTACAGGCCTTGAGTGAAATAAAAAAGCCCCGACGTCTTCGCGGGGCTGTTGTTAAGATACTACTGGACCGGTTTATTCCGGGATGATCTCGATCTTGACATTAAACGAACCTGAGTTGTCCTCGAGGTAACCCTCATTGATGCCGAGGAACAAGGCTCCGTCGCGGCTCGCGACGAACTCACGCTCAGAACCGACGTAGATAAAGTCATTGTTGTCATCGCCAATGACCGCGATCAGAGCTCCCGTGGCGACGTTCTTAAGTAATTTCTGATCATCTTTAAGATCTGGCAAACCTGAAGCGGTCGATGAATTTCCTCTTCCCAAACTCACTTTTCCGTCACCCGATATTCGGATCCGCTGGCCCTTTCTCACGACCCAGCCGGAGTTTGTCCAGCCATTTGCTGTATTGTCGGCGAGAACCTTCACCTTCCACTCAATGGGCTTCATCGATTCGGTTGAACGATTCGGGGTTTGGCGGATGATGTCGTCATCGGTTTTGATAACCTTTGCTTGAACGATAGGAGGCTGAGTTACCGGAGCCTTGTATGACGCGTTAGCCGACTCCGCAGGAGTCGCTGCGTCGAAAACGATAGACTCGATCTCATTTGCACCGAACGTCATCTGCCTCTTTCGGGACCCATCACCCATCGTTACGGTGAATTTACCGTTGCCGAAACTCGTGATCTTGCCCTTGATGATACTGCCGTCCTTCAGACGGAGCGTGTCCGCCATCACAAAGTTCGAAACACCGAGTATCAAAAGGACCGATGCGAAAAGCCTCAAATGCCTGGAAGTGCGAAACATAATGCCTCCATTTTCTGTGCGATCAAACGACTCGCGAGCAGGGAAGCCCACTCAGCAAGTGCGAGATTGATGAATCTTAGATCTATCGAGTTGCAAGAATTGCTAAACCCTTAAGCAAAACCTTTCCCGATGATACAGAAAGTTTCTAATGTTGTAAATGAATATTTATGTCGCAGATTGTTGTAAACACTGCAGATATTGCCTGCCAGGAATCTAAAGGATGGTGAACCGCGATCGATGCCTTAAGCGCCTTAGGAAGGTCGAGGCCGATATAGCGGTTGCACCAAGATAGTGATCCTGTTAGATCAGATCTGCTACCAAGCGTCCTGATCGCATAGCGCCGTTGAGCGATGGATAGGCCGTGTAATCGCCACAACGGTACAAAATGTCACTGATCTTCAGAGCACTGGTGTCCGGCGAATCGGGCAGAAACTGAGGCAGAGCATCGGGGATCTCATAGGTTTTGAGGTGTGTCCATGTTTTACCAGTGCCAAACCAGGTAGCTAGTTCGGCCAGAACCTCCTGTTCTGTCACGGCTTTGTTGCCAACGATGTTAACCGAGATCAATGTTTTCCCTTTTGGGGCAAAGGATGGGATAACATCTGACACCGGGAAAACATGGTCGATCAGCTCGTCCTTGTTCGCATTGATGATCAAGAACGGTTCTCCGACTAGGGCCAGCGGGTCATCGCTTTCAAAATAGAAACAGGTTGTACCGTTAAATTCGATCTTCGGATCTTCACCGAGAAGCTTTGCCGATGCTGCTGCATCAGTGGCCAATACTATCTTGTCAGCCGCGATAGTCTCTCCGTTTTCCAAATATATAGTGGTGCCGTCGATCTGTTTGACTTTTGTGCTCAGCCGAACTTGCTCGGGAGACAGCAGTTCTTTTATCTGTTCCGGGATCGCTTGCATCCCGGCCTCGGGGATAACAACATCGCCCTTTGCGAACTGCGAGTACAGGAACTTGAAGAAGGCCGAGTCGGTTTGCATTTCCTCTTCGAGAAAAACCCCGCGAAAGAAGGGGATGAAAAAACGGTCCATCATAGTCTTCGAGTACCCGAAATCTTCCAAAAATGAAAGGGTGGTCTCGTTCGATCTCGACGTCGGCTCAGCGGCGTTTTGAGTTGCCCAATTCAGATGCAGGACCTTGAATTTATCAACTATGCCGCCGACGGGTGAAAGCAGAGCTTGCGGAGCGGAAACAAGGTTTTTGAGCGGATTCGGCATCACGAAAAACTCACTGCCGATCCGAACTCTGGCTCCCGATGGAATGTGTTTTAAGTGCAAGGCATCGTAATCCAATAGCCTTTGAGCTTCGGGATATGAGGTTAGAAGAACCTGGAAGCCGCGGTCTAGCTTGAATCCGTCGACAATATCCGTTCGCACTCGTCCGCCGACGGCATCAGAAGCCTCGAGGACCAAAGCCTCTACACCCTTGTCTTTTAGGTATTTCGCACAGGTCAAACCTGCGATCCCTGCTCCAATGATCGTTATCATTTAATTTCCCCAAGGAATCAAATAAGCTGGTGGTTTTCCGGCATCAGCACTATTTCTGCCATGACGCCTTCGCCCTCTTGGGTCGCTGCGAAGAACGCTGCATCGGCAGCGGCGTCCACAGTAAGCATTTTATCGCGCTGGACCCGCATTGTAATGTCATTCCAAAAATCAGAATCGACTCCACCCAGGTGCATCAGAGTAAAGCGCACGCCATATCGTTTATACTCCTGTGCGAGACACTTGACCATCCCGCTAAGTCCATATTTTGCTGCACAATAGATACTCGCCTGAGCCATCGGAGCCTTCCCCAGGATGCCAGGGAACGCCACGACTCGCCCAGCTTTCTGCTCCTGCATTACCGGCAACACCGCCTGAAATACATTGAAAGCCGTCCGAAGATTGGCGCCCAAAAGTAGATCGAGATCGGCCAAGTTTAGTTCATTGAACGGTTTCAAGATACCGGCACCTGCACTGTGGATCAAGTAGTCGATCGAGCCAAATCGCTGTTGAGCCTCGGCTGCGACAGTCTGCATGTCGCTTTCCGATTCGGCATCCGCCACGAGAGCCAAAACGTTTGTGTATCCCTCGGTGTTTAGTTGATATTCGAGTTCCAGCAACTCGGACTGTGTTCGCGATACGACGACAACGTTCGCACCGGCTCGGGCGAACCGTTCAGCAACTGCACGCCCGATACCTCTACTCGCACCCACCACTACAGCGGTTTTAGTTTCGAAATTCATGTTTTTAACGCCTTTTTGTCCTGTTTACTTTTTCTAATTTCGTCTTTACGGGCCCGCGGACGAGTCACTATGTGGTGAACTCGGGCAGATCGATCGGCTTTGCGTATGGAAATGTATTGATTTTCTCGACTCGGTGATAGGTATCAAGTCCTGAGATGGCCGCGTCTTTGACCCCGTTCAGATCAACACTTCCATTGTCGAGCAAGATCGCCTCCGGAATAATGATGTGTTTGACCTCGCCTATGATCAGGATCGTTTTGTTCAGGTTTATCGGGATCTCTTCGACGAGCTGGAGGCCGATCTTGATCTCACTTTCCCCGACAAAGGGCGCCCGGAAGCCATCGATAAATTCTTCGGTTAAGCCGCATTTTTCAAACTCGGAAACGGTTCGCCCAAACTTCGCCGAGGTCCAGTGAGCCCTTTCGACAAGGTGTTCGTGAACATGGTTGATCGTGTAAACGCCGGTCGTTCGGATGTTTTCGTAAGTATGTCTCGGAACTTCGCCAGCAGGACGCACGATAAGGCCCAAAAGGGCGGGATCTGACCCCAGATGCACAACCGAACTGAAGATAGCCAGATTCGTGATGCCGTCCTCTGAAAGCGTCCCAACCAAATTAGCAGGCTTGTAACCGCTGACCGAATTTATTAGATTTGCACGAAAACGCCGATCCATTTCACCGATGCTTCCTGCATTAAAGTTCTTTATGTTCTGCATTTGATCGCCTTTTCGCACTTTTTCCAGTAGCTGAAAAAAGATGGATAAAATCCACGGACCTCAGGACACATCCAATCGCGTTCTTCCTGAGTTCCTTCATAGTGCGTGGCGGTCGGATGCTCTTTGAAGTAGATGTCGTCAATAGCATGCTGTGATCTCAGTTCCGCAAACTCGCCAACAAACACCTGAATTCGTTCGATGTTCCCAGCCAGATTTAAAGCGAAATCTATAGATCTCTCAGAAACGGGATACTTTTCAAAGTGCGAGGGCTCGAGCAGGAGAACGCGATTCGCTTTTAGATCGGTTCTCCAGTAAGGATCGAGATTGTAGAAATTGTAGACAAAAGTCGGCAGCGAGCTGTCAATGTCGATCGAGGCCATTTTCGGGAGATCGGTGCGCAAAACCGGCGTTTCCAGTTCCTGCAAAACTTCGGGTACGGGTAATCCGGAAAACTCCGAATAGTCAATATCGAGGAAAGTACCATGCTGATCGGAGCCGCAATATTTGTTGATATTTTCCTGATTTGCGTAATATTTTTTATTGCTGAAGGCCGCGCAGGTCCATTGCCAACTGCACGCGTTGCTGGCCCAATCTGCGTCAAGCAGGTGATAGTAAAACCATTTTGCAGGCGCCTTCCAGTGGCTTTTGGCAATATTGCACGTGACCGAGGCGATGTACATCCGAAGGTGATTGTGTACATATCCTGTCTCGTAAAGATCAGTTATCCCTCTATCGATGGCCTCTATACTGGTGCGTGCCTCGATGACGGCCTTCGGCATCGATGTATTGCTCACATCCGGCTGGGGCTGTTTGATGTCGGTATGAATGCCTCGCGTCAGCCAAACATTTTGGAAATAATCGCGCCAAGCGAGCTCCATCAGAAACTTCTCGATCTCGTGAGGCTTATAATTTTTCGCTAAAACGCTTTCCATAACCTGTTTAGTCGAAATAACACCCCGGCTTATGTACGGCGAAAGCCTGGTGACCGCACCATCCAGGAAATTTCGCGTTCTGCCATACTTAATCGGGTTGACGCTGTCCTGCAGTTCAAGGATCTCTTTAATTTTAGTGATAAACATATTATCGTCTGACCCTAATTCTGGTCCTTGACGAGCCGAAATACAATTGATCACAAAAAGACCCCGGAAGATTGAGCTTCCAGGGCCTTGAATGTTTGATCGATCGTCGGTGGTCTTATTTATTTGACGGCCTCGTACAAGTTGATCCGCTTTTGAACATCACCCGTGATGGAGTCCGATTTTGAGACGATAAAGTTAGTAACGTCAGCCGCTTTGAATTCGCGGTGGCGTGACCTGATCAACGCGGCTTTTCCGGCTACCAAGGGAGCGGCCATCGAGCTTCCGCTCCAAGCTCCAAAACGATCGCCAGGTACGGTGCTGCGAATATTTACGCCAGGAGCCCCAACTTCGACCCAGTCACCATAAGTCGAGAACCACGCTCTGCGATCTTGCTGATTCGTAGCCGCGATCGCTAGGGATCCGGAAACTCTTTCGGCCGCCGGATACTCAGGCACCGAAATCCCGCTATTTCCGGCAGCGGCGATGACGGCAATTCCATTTCGATCTTCCGCGTAGCAGGCTTCGCCGTCATTGTCGTCGTCGCCCTCGCAGGTGATCATTGATATTACATCGCTGAGCAGGTTAGTTGGTCTTCGCGTCGCAAAGCTCATATTAATGACCTGAACCTTATCGTCCGTACTTGGATCGCCGTCAGGATCCACGGTCGCGGCATACTTCAACGCCTCAGCAAGCACCCAAATGTTACCGATCCCGTTTTGATCGAGCACTCGGATCGGCACGATCTTGGCCCTCGGAGCAACGGCAGCGATCAGACCTGTGACGTGCGTTCCATGTCCATATCCCGCATCTATTCCATGGACGCCAACCTCGCTCGGATCATCATCGAAATCAACGAAATCAAAGCCGCCGACAAGTTGCGGAGCCAAAACCGAATGCGTGCGGTCAACTCCTGTGTCGAGCACCGCAACCGTTATTCCCTCGCCGCGGGTTATTCGGTGAGCCTCACGCAGACGAATTCGATCCCTGAACCAAAGATTCGCGACTCCTCCGGTCGCACCGACGCTCCATGATTGGCCGACGCTCCAGGACTGCCCGACGCTCCAGGACTGTCCAACGGACCAGGATTGGCCGTTTCCCTCGGGCGTTTGGCCCAGAAAGTTAGGTTCTGCGTAGATGATCCGACCGTCCGGATCGTTGAGTAATCGCTCTGCGAGGTCAGGTGGCAGCGACCCGTCCAGTATTCGGAGCCGATAGATCGGCCGTGACCCGAACTGATCGATCGGTTGCAGGTCAAGATCATAGAGTGAAGCGATCGAAACGAGGTCGGACGAACTCTTTAGCTTTACGACGATCTCATTCGGTACGTATTCATTCTCACTTTGGCCGAAAGCTGCATTCCCAAACGATATGAAAAAAAACAGAATTGCCAGTGCGAATAGTATGCGAGACAGCTTCATCTTAGACCTTCCTTGTACATTTATATTTTATTTATGCGAGTACTTTAGCAAACAGAGAACATCCCCGCTAAAAAAATACAAATGTTTTGAATATTTCTAAAAATTTTCCTTAAGCAGCAAAAGGACGACCGGCTTAGGGCCGGTCGTCTGATCCATTCGATGCCGAGGAAACAGCTGGGTCACTGGCAAATCTGCTGCGAAGCAGCTGAGATTATGTTGTTTTGCGACTTACAAGTTCCACCAAGACCGGTAGCGATACGAACCAAAGTTCCAGCGGTGAGCCCGCTGTCAAGCACCTCAGTATTGCCGAAGCTCCCGGTTTCAAAACGTGTAGCTGTTCCAGAGTTGAATGTAGCGTTCTGAGCCACAACCACGCCGTCCCGCCCAGTTGTCGAGGATTGAACCAGAATTGCCGCATCGGCTATCGCGGAGCCATCCGCCATCGTCACCTTACCTTTGTTCCCACCTGTGCGAAGGATGATCCCCGTACCGCCGTCGAGCGTGAACTGGCTCGCAACGATCTCTGATTCATTCCCGTTCAAGCGAACACTAACTCCGCGGGGTGACGAGACCACTGAGCCGAGCTTGAACTCAGCATAGCTCTTATCTCCCGACGATTGGACATTTATTGCACCGTTGTTCGCCGCAAGCGTGGAAGTTACCGCGATAAACTGCGCCTCAGCACCCGTCATGTTGACCGAGATGCCGGTGCCCGCACTTGCACCTGCGTCTGCGAAGCTGCCAAAAAACTTCGTGCCGCCATTAATGCTTATCGCACCGGTTGCAACAAGGTTCCCACCAACAAGAGGGCCTTTCACGTCAACGCTGCCCTCAGTACCTGAGTTGATCACGATGCTGCCCGCTAGTGCGCGGAGAAGTGATCGTTCTACTTCCAGCTTGCTTTTGCTGATCTGAGTGATCGAGATCGCCGGAGCAGTAAAGGCGCTTTCAATAAAAAGCACATGTCCCTCGTTTCCGGCTTGAACACGAAATGGGCCGTTAAATGTCATTGATACTTGCGACGCTTCAAAAGTGACTAGTGGGCTGATAACGAGCGTGCACTTGGTGTTGACGAACTCGGTAAGCGGCGTTTGCGGGCCGGATGAGATCTGGGTGTTTACGTTGAGGTTTACAATGTTGTTTGGGCTGGTTTCGCAGGCCCGTTTTAGTTCAAGTGTTGTCGTCATAGTCTGCGCCGTCGCACCCATGACGAAGATGAAAAGAGCAGATGCAGTGATTCCGATTATTCTGTTGATCATTATTATTCTCCCTTGTATTCCAATCTTTGATCTGGAATTCATCACGCTTCGGTCAATTTGCCGCGTTTAGGCCGTGTCGACTGCGTGAACTTTGATTCCGATGAACAGAGCCTCTCACGAAGAAGAAAATACATTCAAAAAAAATATTATTTTTGGGCTAACGCACGTGTTTTCAGACGTTTAGACGCACTTTGCCGGAGGGCTGCGGAGCCCTCTCTTTAACGATACTATTGACGCCTTTATCCGGTCAGAAGCCACTGCTCGGCTTCGTCAGCTGTTCCAAACGCTTGGACCTGCAGCCCTCTATTCGTTCCAACAAGAACACTAAACTCCGTAGAACATTGATGCGTCGGGTGCACATCAAGGATCGCGATCTTTACGCCGGCAAACCCGATCGCCCTCAGCTCAGACGCAAGCCGAAACGTCTCAACGTCCGAAAGTTCACTTACAATATTTTCATGAACTAATACGCGTTTGAGCCCCCGCTCGAAAAGTTCAGCCGCGATCTCTTGCCAGTGCCCCAACGCGATCTCATAGGAATCTACATCGCTCTCGATGTAGGCATATAGGTACTCGGAACCAGGCTCGAAGCGCAGTTTGGACATAGATCTCCATTTACGGGCAGGTTGCCCTGATCAACAGATGCGATGAGCGAATAAAAAATACATCATTCGGATCGTCTGAAATCAGTCAGGCCGTACACATCCAAATTTGGTGCCGCCGCAAATTGTGCTTCAATAGCAATGTTAGGACTTTATTGTGGTTGACCACTCCTTTTAATTTGGCAGAGATAAGTGACGAAGAGTTGGTGAATGCGTGCGGCCAGGGCGATAGTGATGCCTGGGCCGCTTTGGTTGCGCGGTATCAGCGGCTGATATATTCGATACCTCGTCGTGCGGGACTGGATGAGGACATCGCGGCGGATGTACTCCAACATACCTTTCTGAAGCTCCTCGAGAATATAACCAAGATCAAGCAGCCCTCTCAGATACACGCCTGGCTTGTAACGACTGCCAGGCGTCAGACCCTTTATATTCTTCGCGGTGGAAAAAAGGAGATTTCCATAGAGGGTGACGACGAGAATCTCGGCTTCGATATCGAAGCAAAGCAGCCTCTCGCAGACGAAGCTTTGATGGAACTAGAACGACAGCATCTAGTTAGGACGGCAGTTGGAAATCTCGATGAACGATGCAGGCAGTTGATTCTGTTGCTCTTTTATCAGAATGACCAGATCGCATATGCCGAGATCTCGAAAACCCTGGGAATAAGCGAAGGAAGCATTGGTCCGAATCGTGCGAGATGCCTTGAAAAACTTAAACGAACATTGAAGGAACGCGGATAAGGCACTTAACTTTTTATGGCTTGTATTTTTGGGCGGCCGAACGTCTCTGTTAAATGAAGTTACTTGATCAGCCCCAATCGGAGTAAATAATAATGAACGAGTTCGCTCCCCATTTAAGTTTTGAAGAGATCGCCGACATGGTTATCGATCACGCATATAACTCTACGCTCGTGGAGCACCTTCGCACCTGCTCACGCTGTTCGTTCGAGAAAGACGCGGTTGAGCAAATAGTTACCACGATGCGTCAGGACCGTACCGAGGACGCACCTGCTTACGCCCTAGCTTCGATATTGAGAGCCTTTGACGAAAGGCCCGTGCAGGCTGCCGATCCCAAACCGACGCTGGTTGAAAAGATCTCCGCCGCCCTTCGATTTGATAGTGCCAAGCTCGGCCCGGCGCATGGCTTCCGATCGGGTCACGCTTCAGCGGGACGTCAGATTCTCTTGTCGGCGGGCGACATTACCTTTGACCTTCGCTTGAAGCGTGTTTCGGCTGGATTCGACCTTCACGGACAAATTCTCGGCGATGTAGAGCACGGCAACATCTCGCTCGAAAGTTCGACCGATACCCGATCGGCCTCGGTCGGGCTTGATGGAGAGTTCAAATTCGATGCGGTGCCCGAGGGCGTATATCGCTTTATCTTTCACTCGGAGAGTATTACGGCCGAGTTTGCGGAGCTTGATATCAGCTAGTACACGGAGAGCGATGTCCATATGACTCCGGAAGAACTTGCTCACGCCCTGATCGAGGCAGACTCGGATCTCGAACGCAGGGAACTGATCGAGAGCCGTACCACGCTTATTGATAAGGGCCTCGCACGACTTTTGCTCGACATTTGTCTGAATTCCTGGGCAGCGGAGCCCAACAGGTCCCTGTCGGCCTCGAAAGCCCTACGACTTCTTTCCCAGATATTCCCCAAGGGCGAGATGATAGCCTACGCTGACTGGGCTGACGGCATCGCCGCGATGATCGGCGGCGAACTGCGGCGAGCAGTTACACGGCTCAGCAAGTCGCGCGCGAGTTTCGAGCACCTAGACGACCTGCACACGGCTGCCTCTACCCAGATCGCCAAACTCTATCCGCTGGCAATGCTTGGACGCTACGATGAAGCGATCGCGGACGGGCTTTGGGCCCGAGAGATCTTCGTGCGGTTCTCCGATCACTCAGCCATTGTTCGGATCGAACACAATTTGGGTAACATCCTCCAGTTAAGCGAGAGATATAAAGAGGCCGAGGAAATGCTTCGGTCAGCGCGCGAACGGCTGCTGAATTCAGACGATCTGAGGACACTTGCTCAGGTGACAAATTCACTAGCGTTTGTACTTTCTAACCGTTACAAGTTCGTGGAGGCCGATGAGTTGTACGCAGAGGCATACAGCTTGGCAGATCGAGTCGGCCTAGTGGTTACCAAGGCCGAGATCGAGTCAAACATAGGTTATTTCTCACTTTTTCAGGCACGGTACGACCGTGCACTTGAATTTCTGGGTAAGGCTCGCTCAAGTTATGAGCTTCTCGGAATGTTCCATCAGAGTGCGAAAGCAGAACTTGAAATGGCGGATGCTTACCTTGAGCTAAACCTCCATGCAGAGGCGGCGTCCTTGTACAAGAAAACAGCAAAGATCTTTGCTGAAACAGGCATGTCGATCGAACACGCAAGGAGTCTTGCGAATCTTGCCAGGATCAGTTTCGCCGAGGGCGAGACGCGATCAGCCCAACTACTGCTGACCGAAGCAAGACAAAAATTTGTCTCCTGTAAAAGTTCAGCAGGCGAGGCGAATGTTCTTATTAGCCTTGCCCAGTTCTGGTTCAGTCAGCAGGACTATAGAAAGGCTCTCGCGACTTTGGGAGAAGCAGAGATTCCGCTCACCACCTCTCGGATAAAAGGTTCGGAGTTGGATGCGGATCTTCTTCGAGCCGAATGTCTAAGAATGACCGGACAACTCGCCGAGGCACGTACCCTGCTCGAAGAGGTGCTCAGCGAAGCGGATCAATACCACCTACCACTGCTCGCATCGCGATCATTGACCGCTCTGGGCCTTACAGCCGAAGCACTTGGAGATACTGTGATCGCCGAGCGGTATCTAATTAAGGCAGTCGAAACAACCGAGAATCTTCGCTCCCCCTTGCCTTCCGAGGATTTTCGGGCTTCCTTCTTCGTAGACAAGGTCCTGCCCTATCGAGAAATGATGAGGCTCTGCCTTCAAAGTCAGGACCGAATCGAGGAGGCTTTCGATTTTCTCGAGAGGGCGAGGTCGAGAAGCCTCATAGAACTGACGAATCGAAATGATCGAGAGATCTCGGATATGCCGGCAGACCTAATGGAGAAAAAGGCGAGTCAGCTGCGTGTCGAGTTAAATTGGCTCTACAATCAGATCAATCAACCCGGACCTAGAAATGCCGCGAACGATGGTCCAAGTATCGAAAATCTTCATCGGGACGCTTTAGAACGCGAGGTCGAACTTGGAGAGATCTTTGCCCAGCGCCAGATCAAAGACCTAACATCAGATGCCTCCGCCACGTCGGACCTCGATCTTCCGGGTCTCCAAAAAGTGCTGGGTGACGAAGCCGCCCTGGTCGAATACACCGAGCTGAATGGGAACCTCATCGCCTTCGTCGTCACCAATGATTCGATCAAGGTCGTTTCTGATCTTTGCACGGAGTCGGCGGCAAACGATATGGTCCAAAGACTGTATTTTCAGATCGATGCCCTAAGGTCGGATCTTTCCGCTTTTGACCGGCATCTCTACGAACTGACCTTACGAACAAGAAAGATTCTCGGTCAACTGTACGATGCTCTTATTCTTCCACTTACTAAATTTGTCGGGAATCGACATCTCATCGTTGCCCCTTATCGCAGTCTAAACTACATCCCGTTTCATGCCTTGTTTGACGGATTTGGGTATCTGGTTGAAGAACGGGACGTTAGCTACACGCCATCGGCGACTTTCCTTGGACAGTCCCTGGCAAAAACTCGCCGCCGACTGAAATCAGGTGCGTTCGCGGGTCTTTCGGACGAACGGATTCCTCACGTAAATACAGAAATAAACGAGATCGTCTCTATCTTCGAGGGAGAAACGCTCCTCGGCGATCATGCACGAGCTGACAGTCTCATCGACGTTTGCAGAAACAAGGACGTGCTTCATCTCGCTTGCCACGGACAATTCCGAGCGGAAAATCCGCTGTTTTCTTCCCTAAAGCTTGCTGATGGATGGCTAACCGTTCGGGATCTGTACTCGATGAATCTGGAGGTCGATCTGGTCGTGTTAAGTGCGTGTGAAACAGGCATTAACCGGATCGCCCCCGGTGACGAGTTGCTTGGCTTGGCTCGAGGATTTCTTTCAACCGGAGCGACCTCGCTCGTCATGAGCCTCTGGAATGTTCACGACGCAACAACCGTTGACCTGATGCGGGATTTCTACTTAGGGCTCCGTGACGGGCATTCTCCCGCAAGATCTCTCTGCAAAGCACAGCGGCACTTGCTCCGCTCCAAACCACATCCATTCTTTTGGGCGCCCTTCTTCGCTACAGGGCGGTAACCCCGCCCAAAACAGCCCCGCCGTCCCAGATCGTACATAGAGGGAAACCCTGCTCAACTTTGGTAAACCGTAGGCACACTACCCCCAACAAGCGAGAACTTCCACTGCCCCGTCAGAGCGTATTACTGATAGTGCCGATAAAAAATATATGGAGCCGGTGATAAGACTCGAACTTACGACCTGATGATTACAAATTCAATTTCCTCCAAATCCACTGACTACCACTTAGCTTCATAAGCCCATATTTACTGGGCTTATGACGAGCCTTTTCCACTGGGTGATACTCAGGGTGTGCAACTGGTCGCTACAGTTTTCGCTACAGTTCCTTCGAAAAAAACTAATGAGGAATCCTCAAATCGAAGCAGAAGGTGATTTCGACGCGATTTTTCGGGCTTGTCAATTTCATGTCGGTTGAACTCGATTTTATATTAGCCCCATAATCCACGCCGCAAAATCAATTGGGCCCGATTTGTTTGGAATTTCTCGCATTTGCGGGTATTATACAGCCCATCACATTTGGCTTTCTAAGTACGGTTTTTTTGAAGACAGGGATGCTTCCCTGATCGGTGGACGAATCATGATGAGATTATTAGCACGCTTATTATGCGGCATTGCACTTGCCTCATCGGTTTTCTCGCAGGAATCGGTTCGCTCGGGCGTCGAGAAAGTAGTCATTTCTCGTAAAGACGGCCAGAATCTTGAGCTGTATAAAGGCGGCAGCTATGCGCTTTTGCTTGGAAACAGCAATTACCAATATTGGGACAAGTTGGTTGGTGTAGAGACGGACATTCTTGAGATCGATCGCTCCTTGAAAAGCCAGGGGTTTCTTGTTGAAACGGCTCTCAATCTCGAGAGTGAGGCCCTTGAAAAGAGAGTATCCAAGTTCATTAATGAATATGGTTACATCGACGACAGCCGCCTGATCATATATTTCGCGGGTCATGGTGATACTCAACGGTTAAGCGATGGCCGAGAGGTTGGGTATATTATTCCGGTTGATGCTCCGAAGTTTTCCCAGAATGAGAGAGGTTTCAAGCAAAAAGCAATCAGTCTCACGAACGTTGAGAACTGGGCCCGCCGAATGGACACCAAGCATGCGCTTTTTGTTTTTGACAGTTGTTTTTCCGGAACGCTTCTCACTCGTTCCGATCTAAGTTTACCGCCAGTAATTGAAGAGTATTTGAGCAAACCAGCGAGGCAATTTTTGACCTCCGGTTCAGCCAACCAAAAAGTAAGCGACGATAGCTATTTCCGAAGGGTGTTTGTCGAGGGCTTAGGTGGCGAAGCAGATAAGAATTTTGACGGATTCATCACGGCTACAGAGCTTGCGTATTTCTTAAAGGAGAGAGTCACTAACTATACCAGGAGGTCCCAAACTCCATTGTACGGCGCGATAAATGATCTCAGACTTAATCAGGGAGACATGATCTTTAGGGTTCCGGCGGAGTTTCGTGCCAAGAACGCGCTTCGTGCAGAACAAGCCTGGCGCTCGGTAGTTATGAATGATCCCGACGAACTGAAGCGGTTCATTGCCAACTACCCGGGCTCTCCACAAGCGGAAGAAGCAAGAGGGTTGCTGAAAAAACTCTCCTCGCCCAACCAGGCTACGCGTGCGGCAACACCCGTCGAGGTTGCGCCTGCTCCATTGAGTTTTCGTACATATGACTACGCTACGGTATCTATCGATTCGCGAGGCGCCGAAGCGCGGTCATCTAAGGTTGCAAAGTTCTTTGCTGAGCCTGTGGGCGACGGGGATTTTCTTACGATGGTAGAGATTCCTGCCGGTCGTTTCAAGATGGGCTCGGCCGACAACAACGAAGAAAAGCCGGTTCGAGAGGTGCCAGTCTACTCCTTCTTTGCGTCTGCCTATGAAATTACTCAGAAACAATGGAGGTTCGTTTCGAAGTTGCCCAAAGTAAACATGACATTGTTTGCGGATCCGTCCTCAAACAGGGGAGATTCGCTGCCTGTTGAGAATATTTCGTGGGAAGAGGCAAAAGAGTTTTGTTTGCGGTTAAGCAAACTAACCGGAAAGAAATATGATTTGCCCAGCGAGGCAGAATGGGAATACATGGCGGGGGGAGGTTCAAGTGGGCCTTTCGCTTTTGGTGCAAAATTAACTGGGCAGATCGCAAATTACGATGCGAGTAACCGGCTGTCATCGGTTACCCTTAGCCAGGGGGGGATAAGCCGCGGAGGCACTATTCCAGTAGGCAGTTTGAAGGTAGCCAATGGATTTGGCCTTTTTGATGTTCACGGGAATGTTGCTGAGTGGTGTCTCGACACATGGCATAGTAACTATATCGGAGCCCCGTCCGATGCTAGTCCAAGACTCACTGAATCCAAGCGAAGAGTGATTCGTGGCGGATCATACAAATCATTGGCTACCGATGTTAGAACCGGCTACCGAGGTCAAGCCCCTCATGATGAAACATTTCCAGACATTGGCTTTCGGATAGTGGTTAGAGGTCTATAAAACTGAAATATCAGATGGAATTAAGCCGAACCCATCACCATTTTTTCTCCATGCGCCTTTGCTGTGCAACGGCGATAATTTGGTGTTTAGCGCAGTTAGTTTTAGGGCAAAACGACAACTCAACGATAAGGGACGCGACGGTGCTTACTTATCCTCCGAAACAAAACGTTGAGATCATGTTGGCCGGGAACAAACGGTTTCCTAAGTTAAGTGGGACGTTAAAGGTAGAGCGTACCGAGCGCGAAGGCACAAAAGTTGAGATCAAGATCAAGAATCTACCAGCCGTTCTTGATCTTGGCGGGCTTTACACGACTTATATTGCCTGGACGATCGAGCCGAACGGGAAGACATCTAACGTTGCGATAATTGATAGCAAGGTTCAAGGGGCCGGGGATCGAGAGGCCAAGGCGACAACTCCATTACAAGCGTTTGCGATAGTTGTAACAGCTGAACCGCACACTCAGGTTCGGGTTCCGAGCCGTTTTGTTATGCTTGAGAACGACTATTCTAGCTCTAAGATAAGGTATTCAATTACAACAACCAGTGTCGCCTACACTGTCAACAACAGCGATTACTTTAGTAACGAACAGGTGGTTGGTAGCGGAGAGAAAGCCTACCGAAAGATACCTTTGCCAGTGCTTAGAGCTGAACGGGCGCTGAGCTTGGCTCGGTACGCAAATGCCGAGCTGTATGCCTCGGAAAAATATAAGGTAGCAAGGGAGAAGTTTACTAATCTTAACGAAAGGATCAAAAAGAAGGCATCGTCGACCGAGATCGAACAGTCTGCACTTGAGGTTGAGATCCTCGCCTCCAATGCCGAGGAAGAGGCTGAAAAACTCCGTCAACTTCGGCGCGAGACACAACTTGAAACCAGGCGTCAAAATGAGCGGAAAGAGAATGAAGATAGTCTGGCCTTTTTCAAGGAGCGTACAGATGAACTTACTTCTCAGCTCCAAAGAGAAGAAGGTCGGCGACTATCGATGGAGCAGCGAATTCAGGACACGGAGATTAAACTGGACGACGCGAACAAGGAGAGCATTCGGCTCAAGCTGGAGAATGAAGAGCTAAAAAAAAGAGTCGCCGACGTAACCGCGGAGAAAACCGCGTTGTCCCGACGACTCGACATTCTTGCGGACTTTTCGCTATACCGCGGGTTTTTTGCTGAATTCGGTAAAGTACGTGAGGATCGCGGGAGCCTTGTTTTAACTCTTCCTGCTGATATTTGGTCAGCTCGGTCCGCTATGGTGGCTGAAAGCAATTTCAATCGGCTCACACCGCTATTTTCAAAGCTCTCTGAAAAAAATGATTTTGAGATCGTCATCATTATCGACGTTGAGGATATCGGAGACGAATCCCAGATTCGCGCGCTTGCAGAAGCGAGGGCGGCTTTACTTACGGAAAAATCCCTGGAATTTGGTATCGGTGAGGCGAGAGTTTCGCGGCGCGTAACTTCGCGTGCACTGGAAAGGACGAAATCGAAAGTCTCTCCTTTTAGAGGGCTTACTGAGATTGAGGTGCGCATTCTCGCTCGCGGCACGTAGTTTACGGTTTGACCCGAAAGCCTCGTTCAAGTAAGCTCTCCGTCCTAGAATCGACTATACCGAGCAAAACTAGTTTGTATTCTCCTACTGCAAATCTCGGACGATCAATGACTACCAAGACATCTTCGCCAATCCTTTTCGTCGAAAGGTCCTCCAGCAAAATTTGTTTTACAACCTTGCCGGAGCTATCAGATACTACCCGGACCAGATACTTATCGTAATTTTCACGAAGCCCAGGCATTGGGAAGAGGAGACGAACTTCAGCGGCGTTTTTCGGAATCGACGCTTCCGTTATTTTCCCCTCGCCACGGACAGCTGCTCCTAGAACTAGTGTTACAGGACCTGATAAAGTTGAACGCGGATCCTGAGCTTTAGGCGAAGGTAGAGGCGATGAGGGCGGTCTTAAATCAGGTCGGTCGGGGGTTTTTGGGGGATCCTGCGGGGCATCCCCGGAATTTACATTTATTGGCTGGGGAGTTTCCTTGTCAGCAACCTGAACGCCGGCAACGTCGATAGTTGGCGAAAGAAAGCTCCAAAACCAAAAGGCCCCGATCACGAAGAAAATCAAACAGGCTCCAACCGCAGCGGGTAGCGGCCCCCAAAGAAAGGATCCGCGAAGATTAGTCGAGAGCCATGAAAAAAGACTTTCAGCGCGTTCTTCCGACAGGTTCTTAACAATCGGCGAAAATACGGCTTCCCTGATTGCTGCCGAAATTCCTACTTCCGTAGCCATTCCAAGTTCGCCGATGAAAAATGATTTGAACTTAGAATTTTCTTCGGCCGTCAGATCGTTGGACAGATAGTCCTCAATGAGGTCGTCGCGAACCGCTGAAAGGAGTTCGACATCTGAGTCGCTTTCAAACCAGAGATCTTCCAGCGCGGCACGTTCGTCCTCCGATTGGCTTCCAAGCCAGTAGCTTCTCATTTGGACAAGTTTTTCGTCTGTCATTACTTCGTTCTAAGCTACACCATCCCAAATGTAGATGAGCGATCTTTAAAAACACTACGCTCCGGCAAACAGCGGCTGATTTGCCAATTTTTGCCTGACACAGTTTTTTAGTTTCGAATTTATACGTGACACCGCGACGACAAGGGCTTCCTTACTCATAGCGAGCTTCAGAGCTAACGCATTTCTTCGCTCTATCTTTTCTCGTCCGGCGCCACCATTGTAGGTGCCAAGTATCTCCTGTTCCTTGCTCGAAAGTTTGCGTCGACATTCCGCTATCGCATCAAGGCCAATCTCTTTCTTGAGGCGTTCACTGATAAGTTCTACCTCCTCGGTTGGATCATAACTTGGTTCAAAATGGGATTCCTCATCATCCAGCGAGACGGCTCTGTTTAGACGGCCGCGGCGATGTTCCAGGAGAACGAATCTTGCTACAGTCAAGAAATAGCTGTCGCTAGAAAGATCTAGCACGGTACCGGAACCGAGCTTACGAGCGACTCGATCGATCGACTCGTCAGCTAACTCGTCCGGATCTACCACAGAGTAGGCCCCAAAAAATCGACACAGCTTTGTCCTTATTCGTTGATAATCCTCTACGGCATCTCGATTGGGCTTCTTAACAGCCTCCAGAAGAAGTTCGAACCCGCGACGAAGGTCGGAGCTATGAATTGAAGATACGGCTTCGTTCATTCAGTGGATATTACGGAGTCGCCAAATCGTATCAGAGTTTGAAGGTAGCAATCAAACCACGCCTTTTTCATTGTTACGATAAATGAGTGTTGATGGCAGAGTGTTTTGGTAATTCTGCTTGCGCGCCCATGTCTCAAAGCTGAATCGTCCAATCGTGACCAGCTCGATCGAAATTCCAATCCCCGTTCAAACCTGAATCTCCTTCATAACCATGATAGGAGAGCCTCCGTGTCCCAAAGTCGTCCTATTAAACCCTCCCAATTCCCTAGTATGATGTTCTAGGGTGATATCTACTTCGTATCTATAGCGAACGACGTGATCAGTGTTGTCATCGCATTTCGCGTCGATTCCGGGCTACCCGACGGAAGAACAGTGGCTAGGTAAAGCAGGCGTCGATCGGCTAGGAGAATGCTGAAGCATGTAAACTCCTCTTCATTTCCAGAGGCGGGGTTTATTCCGGCGAATCTCAGTCCGATCGAACGCGAACCTGAGAGGGACCCTTCCGATCTTCCAATCAGCCGTAAGTAGGGCCTAGTCGAGGTGACGACATCGCGAAGCCGTTCGACCGCGGATTCTAGCGATTGCCACTCAATCGCCGTTGCTTCCACAAAGACCCCAGCATGCAACGGATTATTAGCTCCGGCCTGATCCGGCGCGAAGTATACGGATAAGGGGCTATTGACGTTTGAAGTCCAGTTCGTGGGCACGTTGACCTTGAAAGGAACCCCGGCCTCGAAGGGACAGAGTGCGGTCGACCCGGTCGCAGCCTGATCGATTGATACTAGCGTAGGAGTCTGCGGTCCGTTGAAGGCAGGCCTAGCCGGTTGTTGTGATCCAGGCCACGAGCCGGTTGCCCTGCTCGGGTTAATAGATCGTCTTACGGGATCTTTAGAGTTTTTTAGCCGCCAGCTGGATCCCGCAGTAGGGGCTGGTGCAGGGACAGGACATGGCCGATTCGGTGGGCAGGGTGGTGTGGTCTCTATATTGGAAGTGCCGTCGCCTATGCGTGGTTGAGGCTTGACAGTCATCGGATCAGGGAAGCCGTTCGGATCGAATGCGTCCTTTGAGCCCTTCAGAAGTTCGAGTACTTTTTCTCTGATTTTCTGGCTTCCGATCTCTTCTCCGTGGTCGATGTCGTCGGACTCACCAAAGACAGTTACAAAGGGTGGAAACAGGCCCCCCATTTGGCTCTTGTCCGAGACAGTCAGGTCACCCGCTTCGCCTGCAAGGAGGCTGTCCTTGAAACTCTCTGTTGTGCGGGTGTCAAATACGGATGGCGATAGGAATGTGGCGTTATTGCAAGTCTTCGCTAGCAGAAATCTAAGGTAATAGGCTCCTTTGACATTCTTTGCTGTTGAAATAATCGCGTGGGACGGTACAGCCTTGGAGCGAAGCATTCGAACCCCGTCCCCGCCGATCATAAGGTCTCGGATCGATTCGGGACCTCCTGCGTTATAGGCGAGATCTGCGCATTTGTATTCTGCCCGCTTTGCGACAAGGACATTTGAGATGTTTGAACCCAGATGTGGAGTGCCGATTGTTATGAGGCGTCGAATGTATCCCTTCCCGAGATTATCGTCCGTTTCGTAGCCCGGCAGTTGTGTTGTAAGGCGGGCGAGAATCCCGCCCATACTATGCCCTACTACATCGACCTTTGAAATAGCATAACCAAGTGGATGCCGATACCCTTTAAGTGTTGCCAGAATTGTTGTTCCCTGAATATCTGGCTGGATCTGGAACGGTATCGGGGCTGGTACGGGACTCGGCAAGCTGTTACGCAGAATGGCATACTGGTTTACCTTGAATGAGCGATTATTCGTCGAACCATAGTCAACATAGCGAACATCGAAATGCGCGTCTTCGAGCACTGTGTTTGTCTGCCATGACGTCGGATAGTCGTTCATCCCGTGGACTAGAAGTACGGGGGGCCGTTTAAGGTAAAACGCCATTGAATTTACAAAGCCATCATTGGTGGAGAAGTTTCGCCCCGCTCCTGCATTAGGGATGATCGACGTCTCAAAAGAGATCTGCTGCCCGAGAAATGAGTTGTCAACAGTTGGATCGATCGCTTCCGGCACCGTATAGAGAGCGAACCAATAGTATTCGCTATCGCCGACCTTGATAGCTTGAACATTGTCTGCAGCGGCGTTTGAGTTTATCTCGGTCAGTTTGTCACCACTCAAGGGACCGGTTGCACAAACGCGAAAGCCATACAGCCGTCTTTGAGCCGCGTCCAGCGCAGCCCTCATCTCCTTAACATTTCCGAGAAACTCAAATGTTGAATCTGAAACAGGAAGGACCGGAGCAGTTCCATGCTTTGTTATTGTCGTACACTTTTCGGGGTGCTTTGCCTCCGCAGAGCTACGGAAGGTAACGAGACCCGGATCATGGCCCTTCGCAATGACCAGGATCTTTGTTGTGCCATCGGCAACAGCACCGATTCGCAGGGCCGCGATCCTCTGGCGAATAGAGTTCATCATCTGGGTGTACGAAGCTGCCATGGCCTGCGGGTCAACTGTTCCCGACACATACGACTGCCCAGCACCGCCCCAGGACACCATACGCGTCAGTGAGACGAGTTCGCTCTCGCTCAATGGCCGTCGGGTATCCGAATCCGACAGGTCAACCCCGGAGAACTCCCTATTGGCATCAACAAAAGCTATCTCCAAAGGCTTGATCCCGATCCACACACTGTCATGCCTTTCGTTGCCGGCATTATCGCGGGCAAGAACGTAGACTGTGTACGAAGTTACTGGTTGCTTCGGGTCAGTCCTGCTTTTCTTAAAAGAGGAAGGGAGACCAGACTTCAATTCCCAGTTCTCTCCCGATGCTTGTGGTGTTAGCACATAGCCTTGTTTGGGGTTGGTGACTGGAAACCAACCCGAACCGTTCCAGGCCATGCCGTCCGCCCAAATTGCGAACTTAACCGAACCGACGCCGGATGCATGGACCTGTTCGCCATAAATTCCCGTATAGGATCGGTCAATAACCTTCGCCGATATCGCAGGAAAATAGCTGTGTCTGCCGCCGCTCTTGGGGGAGAGGATGTTGATTTCAGGCGGTTCCCGATCAACTCCGGCTTGTGAAAATCCGGAGGAAGTCAGAACGAGAAGAATGACGATGAAAATACTGGTTAAATGGAGGCTTTTCATGGAGTTCTCCGAAATTAGGTCAAATTATTGGGGGAATCCTCGTACGCGTCGGATCTCACATTACTGGTAAATCGTTCCTGTGATCAGCTCTGCGACAATCTAGTATGGAGCGTAGACAATTGTAATTGTTCCACGAACCCTTACCGGAACACCGGAGGCGAGAAACGGCGCAAATTTCCACTGTCGCGCCGCTTGCGCAGCAGACGCCCGAAAAGACCCATTTCCGTCCAGTGGAGCCGCGGCAATTACATTACCCGATTCATCAACCGTGATTTGTACGGTAGAGGTATATACAGCTTTTGTTAAGGAAGCAGGGAGTTGGGGCTTTACCGTGTGTCGCGCCCTGCTCGTTAGATCACCCCCGGTTACATAGGCATGGCCGCCCTCTTCTTTGAGGTTGCCAGTAACGTAATTTCGGCCACTTTGTGCCGCTGAACTTACGATGCTACCTGGTGCATTGACCATACTGCCGTTCGTTGCCCCGCTGCCAGACGATGGTGGCACACTTGACGGCGGCCGTACGATGGCCGGCTGCCCGACGACAGGCTCCGCAACCGTCACCGTCCTCATCGTCGGTTCAGGGATCGCGTTTAGGATCTTGTTTCCGATGCTGACAAGGATGCTGTCCAGAATGGGTTCTCCGTTTTGGTTCGCGGTGATCTTTTCGGAAGTCTTGGGTAAAACCATTGCTCCACCGACGGACTCAAGCGAGTACGAGATCGTGACCCTATCTCCTCTTTTTGTAGCCTGCGAAATTTTGGACAAGAGTCCTTCGACGCGATCCACTGAGGCGGACGCAGAACTTGCTGCCCCGGCTGTTTTTGAAACGGTTCCGCTCTTAACGCCGGGAAGGTCCTTGGCTACCTCGATGATGTCCTTGACGATACCGCTCAAGAATCCACCGCTTTTTTTTGATTCGTCCATGCCCTTAAGAGTGCTTACCGTATCCAAGACGAGGATGTAATCGCACTGCTTTGAACGAGCCTCCTCTAATATATTCCTGTCAAGCTTTTGGTCTAAGAGGACCGAATCGTACCCTCCCGAGGCGTCACCTCCCGACAGCATTTCGCTCATTCTTGATAACGAAGCCCTGACCTGGTCGGCCGGTGCCTTCGAATCCTTGCTTACCAGCCCTACGCGAATCGCTCCGGGTCGCTTTGCCCTAACGTGGCCGGGCAGCGGTTGTTGAACCGTTGGCACCGGCGACGATTGAGCACCGCTTGGACCTGTAATCCCGAAATCGAAAAGCTCGTTGATCGATTGCGGCTTGCCCGAGTTGAACGGAGTGGGTGTTGGCAGCTGCGCGGCAGAGTTGATTGCGAATGTCGCTATTGCTATCGCGAATCCAAGGATAGATATGGGGACTCTCTTATTCATTGTATTTTCTCCTTTTTGTTGATCGGGCCTGCTTAGTACCAAGGCCATTCACACTGGTATGACGGAAACTTAAAAACACTACGTCCAGCCCCTGATTCGTTCGAATTGGCGCCCGCAATAGTTTGGTCGGAGTAAGGCTGAGCGCCGATTCCGACCGTCCAATGAACAAAGGTGTGTAGTGTTTCTGCAGATTCGCCATTTATCGCTGAAGGGCAGATAACCCCACTAAAACGATGAGTGTGAAATATGAAGAAACGTTTAGTCAGATCAATCGCAGGAGCGATCGTTTATTTCGGAATGGGTTTGTTAGTGGTTGGCGTTTCGATGTCACCAACAGCCGCGCAGTCGACGTGCTCAACGCACATTTCGCAGGCCCCGGCTTTACGCGGCTTTCGGCTGGGCATGACACCGCAGCAGGTTGATGCGGTATTCCAAGCCGCCGGACTTCCCGCAGGATCGAAGTCGTTTGGGATCTACAAGGATTGTTGGGACGATGCATCGGGAAGGTGCAACAGCAGGCTGAGCATAAGCAGTTCTGCCTTTCCGCCAAACGTAAAGAGCGGCCCACTTAAGGACATCGTGGATATTCAGATCCAGTTTTGGGGAACAAGGGCCTCTAGGATCGAAACAAACTATATGCTCGCCAGCGTGACCGAGGAATACGTTGCCGCGAATCGCCCCCTGAACGCATCTGGGATCCCCGAGTACTACCAAAAACTGATCATTAACTCACTGGCACTGCCGGGCGACTGGCAAAATGGAACGCTTAGTTGCAATGGCTTTGAAGCCCGAACCTCTAACTCGCGCTTTATGTTAAACCGTTTCGGTAGTGTGAGCGTTAAGGATCTAGCGGCCGAAACGGAAATCGCTCTAAGCAGGCGAAGCGCCTTGGACCGTAAGGGCAAAAAGGCGGCCGAAAAGATTGGGGTATTCAGACCGTGATCATTTAGACGGGCGTCATGGAAGGCAAATGATACTTTGGGGCTCCGGTTGGGGGATACCATATCTAGGGAGGAACAGAAAATGAAAGAAAGTCTAACAACAGCTCTAGTCGTAATGATGACCCTCATCGGGACCCGATCCTTGGCGGACTACGCCGGTCTCACAGGCACCCGCTCTGCGTGGTCTTCGGCTGGGTATGACGCCGCAACAGGTCGCTCCAATATTTGAAGAAGCTGGGTTGTTAAAAAAAAGATGGGTTTCATCTCCAGGAGAATTGTTCGACAAGTAAACACGCGGATCCGGTATGTGTCCATACGTGCATTCTAACTCGTTCCCCGGGTCGAAAGGTGGTCTCGGTACTGACGCTGCGTTTCAACTTGCTTTTTTCGAAGGACGGCTTTTCGAAATCAATGGTCGGGTTTTTTCCAGAGCTATCTTGCAAACCGCAGATGATTACGAAAAGGCTGAAACCTCGGTGAGAAAGTCATTACGTTTGAATGGAACCTGGAGGCGCATTGAAGAGGGGCAGGGGCTTTACTCTTTAGTTTGTTCAGGTTTCAGAGTCCAGCACTCAATCTCCGGGGGCTCCCGCGTCTCCCCGATTACTTCGGTGGCTCTTACCATTACTGATCTGGCGGCGGAAAAGAGAATCGCCGAAGGCAAGAAACAGATTGACGAATTGAACCGGCGGGCTGCTGAAAGAAAGATACCCTTCACCTTTCGTCCATGAACCTTACGGGGTAAATGTGATTGAACCGCTCCGACCCTTTGCCGATTCAAGCGAATTGTCCGCTCCCAATAGCCATGGGCGGCGGGCCTGCAGCAGGGCGAGGCGGATGAGCGATTGCTGGACCGTCGGGTATTGACCTCGACAATAACCATCGGGCCCCGGGATCTGGAACGAATCTTGTTTTGTGATTGATGCTCCCCTTGAATTCATACAATAAGTGCAACTTTTGGAAATGCAGAAGAGGGGTAAGTTGAAGTAGATTTGACGCATCTTCTAACTGCAATCAAAGGGAGCATCAGATGGGCTATCGACAACTTACCCAGGAGCAAAGGTATCAGATTGGAGCGGGGTTGAAAATGGGGATGAAAAAGAGCGTTATCGCGAAGGAGATAAATGTCGCCCGCTCAACACTCTGGCGTGAGATAAAGCGCAACAGTACGCCGCACAGATATAATCCCAGTCATGCGATCCGCTTAACGAGAGAGCGGCACCAGAGGAAGAAGAAGCGAGGGGGCGACCGGGAGACGCTAGGAAAAGTCGATCAGCTGCTTTTTCGCGGTTGGAGCCCGTAGCAGATATCTTAACGTCTTAATCTCGAGGGTCTCGGAGCGGTTTCACACGAGACGATATATCGATATATCGCTGAGAATGAACAGGATGGGGGAGGGCTGTATCGTTTTTTGCGTCGGCGACATAAATACCGCAAGCGTAATCATAAGTATCGCAGCCGAAAAGGCTGGGACACACGCAGGCCGATCAGCGAGCGGCCGGGCGTCGTCGACGAAAGATCCCGGATCGGCGATTGGGAAGCGGATACGGTCATCGGCCGCGAGCGGAATGGCGGAATAGTCTCGCTGGTCGAGAGACGCTCACGTTATTGCGTTCTTAAAAAGGTGCCGACAAAATCGGCACAAACGGTCGCCGAAGCTATTTGCTCATCGCTATTTCCGGTCAAAGACCAGGTTCTAACGATCACTTCCGATAACGGCATTGAGTTCAGGTGTCACCAGGCGATCGCCAAGTCTCTCGATGCCGACTTCTTCTTTGCCGACCCTTATTCGTCATGGCGGACGTTCAGCTCGTCGCCGACCGTCTTAACAACCGCCCTCGCAAAGTCCTTAACTTCCGGACTCCTAACGAGGTCTTCTATAACTGTTTTGTTGCACTTATTTGTTGAAACTAAGCCCGCGAGGTAGTTCGTGTAGATGCGATAGACCGTTTGTGAAACATGGTTGCAGAATGAGCTCTCCATCAATTGACATTTTTGTGTAGTGTTTCTTGATTTTCATCATTCCTATTGGACAAGCCCGATATAAGCTCTTCGTCGGGATAAGTATCCGCAGAGGAAAAACCGAAATGAAAACGGAAAAAGTTATTAAGAATCTAGTTGCCATGGTCGTCATCGCTATCGCCGCCGCAGGTGTTTTGGCGCAGTCTCCACCAACAGATGAAAACAGAAAGGTGGATTCGGAATCAACGCAACGCCAGGTTGAGGTTGAGCGGCCCGAAAATATGACAAGCCTCCGAGAATTTGTTGAAATCCACTTTGCCAGTAAGATCGACCTTGGTTCGATTACTGAGACTTTCGCCAGCGGGAAGCCCGCCGTAACCTTCAGTTTTACAGAGGGCGACCGGACAACAGAGTCCCTTTTAGTAGATAATGGCGACTCACTTTCACTGCATACGGATACATTTCCTTCCAAATGGAAGGTGGAAACGGTCGATCAGGAATTGCCGGCCGAAGGAGGGACGCGGGAAGCCAGTATTGAAGCGAATCCGGATTTCTTGATAGCTGCCGCGGTTCCAACCTGTGCTGGGGTTGCGAGCCCTGGCAATCCATATCCGTGCTGTAATACGAATAAGGGAAATTGCACATTTTACGCTTGGCATGCGGCTAGACATTTTTGGGGATACTCGATGCCAACGTGGGGCGGAAATGGCGCGAGCGACGCGAAACATTGGCACGATAAATCGCGAACGTCCGGCTTGCCCACCTCTACTACTCCTGGGCTTTATGCGATCGCAGTAAGTAGTACGATCTCGTCTTACGGGCACGTTGCTTTCGTAATGGAGATCGCAGACAACATGGTACTTGTGTTCGAGCAAAACTGTGGGTCATCGGCAAATGGAATTACCCAAAAATGGCGATCAGTTTCAAGCTTTAACAAAGGCTACGTTCTTAGCCCAATCAATGCACCAAAGCCCACGGTTTCGCTCGCTACAGTCGGGCCCATCTTCAAACGCAATGCGAATCAGCCGGTACAGTTTCGCGTTACCAATGTAAATCCTGGTAAGCGTGCGGTAGTAATATTTCCAAGCGGCGGGCGGGCAACTCTCAAGGACGCCCAGCTGAGCACTGTTCAAAATGGTATTTTGTCTGCTTACATGACTCTAAGTACACGAGGGACTTACAAGATTCAGATCTTTAACGAGAATGGTAAGTATTCCGAGCTGGCCTCATTTTGGGTAAACTGATCTTACTGGAAATAATCGGATTCGGCCCCAGCTTCTGGGGCCGAATTGTTTCCTAATGTCACCATCTTTCTGTTCGTGACCCTGAGCTTAGTGTGTTCGTGACAGATGATTCTATAAAGTTCTTTGATTCCTGCTAAGTTATAAGGTTTAGATCATTGCTGTCACGCTGTCACGCTGTCACGGACTCGGCTTGCTTTTGGTTTATTTCGTGATATTAAGAGTGTTAATTAAGATGTTTGCTTGTCCGGAACGAGAGCGAATCTTTGTAAGTTGGTTACGGGAGGCTTGGAAGCTTCAGACCAAGCCACTTTCTTCCGATATGATCGCGATCGTCTTGAAAACCCATTTCGCGCAATTTACGGGTAAGCCTCGAATGATTAACAGCGTCGCCACGTCCCCGTCTTTGGCAGTATTGAGAAAAGGCATTAAAGAGTGGGCCTTTGTAAACCGACGAGTGAGGATCAATTTCACAATAGTCATTTAGAAAGGACTGTACTACGTCTTCCTGATTCCTATATTCATTTATCTCGCTCGCGACATCGTCCGGGACACCCAGATCATTGTGGAGTAAGTATTGCCGGCAACCCTCAATTGCCCAGGCCATGATGCCTGTCCGTTCCGCAAGCAACCGCGTCATAAGCTCGTCCGATTTGATTATCTTATCTTGCGGAATGTCCTCTTTGAACGAGATAACTTTTGCTCGGTCCCAAAACCCATTCGAATTGTCTGTCACTGCCGGAAGGTGGTTGGTTACGATCCAAATCTTTGCCGTGAACTGGAAATCGAAGAACTCCTTGTAGAGCTGACGAGCTGTTACGATATCTCCCCCCGAAAGGGATTTTATCAGGGCAGAATCGATCTTGCCGTCTTCAGACGTCTCAGGTATCACAACTAAACGCTTGCCACGAAGTCGAGCAATGTCATTTGATGGAGAGGAGCCTCGCCTACCGGTCATGATCGAACCACTTGCGGCAGCGCATGCATACTCCCCCATCAATTCAAGACACAGGTTTGTAAGTACTGATTTACCGTTATTGCCGGAGCCGTGGAAGATGAAGAAAGCTCTCTCACGTACATTGCCCAAGAGTGAGTACCCGATAACTCTCTGCAAATAGTCCCGCACCTGGAGGTCTGGCAGAATCGTTGCAAGAAAGGTATTGAAAAAGCTACATTTTGACTCACGATCGTATTCGCAGCTTATCAACCGTGTGATCTTATCCTCTCGATCATGGGGTTTTAATTCAGCCGTTCTTAGGTCGAGGGTTCCGTTGAGAAAATTCAAATAGTAAGGCTCTTTATCAAACGAGGTGATCGGTGAGCTATGAAGGTGTTGTGCTATATCCAAAAGTGCCTTGAGGCCTGACTTGCTATTTGAGCGTCTCACGAAGGTCAGGCTGTCTCGATTGACAGGTAGAATATAGGAAAGGCTTTCAGCATAGTTGACAGCCATCTGAAAGACTTCCGCCGACCCGTCGGGTCTCCAACGTCGACCGTCCCAAATATGCCATGCACCTACCTCGGGAACAAAGACGATCTCTTCGCCACGAAGTTCGAGCAAGCGGCGAGCATTTGCGACCTCCGTTAGCTCATCTGGATCGCTGGTTGGGATCGCTTTCGATCGCTCAATCTCGATAGCGGTTAATTCGATTTCTTTGTCGATGTTACTCATTAGAAATCCCGGATTCTAGTGATTGACCGCCGACGCTTCCTTCGGTAAGATAGCGCCGCATTTCATCGTTCAGTATGAGCACGCGTCTGCCGAACCTGACTGATTTAATATTTCCCCTTCTCTCCTCATAACGAAGAAAATTCAGGCTAAGTCCGGTGGCTTCAGCTATCTCGGCGAGGCTCCATGCCATTTTTTGATTGGTGATGCTTTTGAGTACTTGCATAAACTGCTCCATATGCTAGGATGGCATTCAGAATAGCATATAAAGACGGGAAGGCGATTATTTTATCCCAACGTACTTTAGAGGTCAGAATGACATCCAAAGCGTCACATAATGAGCAATATTCTTAATTCCATACAGCAGGAGAATGTTCGGGAGCTTATAGACTTCGTAAGTCTCGTGGATCCGGGGACGTGCTTACATTCAGTGTCTGTCGGCCCAGATGAGGTCGACTGGAGCACCATCTCTGGAAGCCAGGACTACACCGCTAAGGTTCTTGAACGGTTGGAAAAGAGTCTTGCGGTTCTGCCCTCCGCGATTGCTAAAGAAATAGGATTAGACCTTAGCGTCGAACGAATATTTGAGGATTACATCGCTGTCGCGACCTTCAGTCCCGACCCGCTATCACTCGAGTCTTTTTCCGCTGAGTTGAACACTAATCAAGATTTTTTCCTACAGTGGGCGAGGCGGTCGATTCTTGAATCTGCAGACCGATATGAACGGTTTCGGAGCCATTACCACCGGATCTATAAGTTGCTTGACTATCTTGAACAACGAGAGGGCGTCCCGGACGACATCAAAGTCTTAATTCCGGTACCGGACATTTTTACTGCAAACGTCGGATTAGCGGACAATGCTCTCGTACTAGTTCCAGATGAACTTACAAATGCACTAATTGGAGCTGACCTTAGCAAAATGAAGCGATGCCCTGCTTGTCGGCGGGTGTTTTGGCTCTCTCGAAAGGACCAGAAAGGCTGCTCGCGGCCGTGTGCGAATGTTCTTCGTACCCGCAAATGGCGTGACAAGACAACAGAGGAGCAGCGATCAAAATACAATGCAAATCGGGCTTTGAAAGAACTGAAAGAGGAAAGGAGGAAACAATAAAGATGGCTTTATATAAACGCGGTTCGATCTGGTGGATGAGTTTTCAGCATGAACATCGTCACTTTCAGAAATCTACAGGATGTAAGAACAAGAGAGACGCGGAGGCGTACGAACGAGCCTACCGCACCCAACTGGCAAAGGACGGAGTTGGCCTGACTGAAAAACGTAAAGCGCCCAATTTTGATCAGGCTGTCCGCGAGTTTCTTGATTGGTCAGCGATCGAACATAAAGGGAAGCCGAATACTGTTCGCTCTTACATCAACTCCAGCCAGGCGCCGCTTCGTTTCTTCCGAGATAGCCCAATCAGCGAAATTTTTGCCGATGACATAGAACGCTTTAAAATCTGGCGAAGTACGGAACGAACAAAGCCCCGAAGTGCGGCAACAAAGCAGCGTCATTCGAAAACGGACTGGAAGCCGACTCCATTGAAACCGGCGACAGTAAATAGGGAACTCGCACTTCTGAAGATGCTATTCAATTACTATATCCGTCGAGATATCCTTGTAAAAAATCCAGTAAGCCGCGTTAAATTGCTATCCGAAGAAAAGTCTCACACGAGGGTCATAACGGTTGAGGAGGAAATGAAGTACCTCATGGCCGCGAGCCAGCCACTTCAAGATTTTGCTACTGTGATGGCGGATACAGGAATGCGTCCGGACGAGGTGGCGAGTATTGAGAGGCGAAACGTGAACATCGATCAGAATTTCATCCTTGTTCCTGTCGGCAAAACAAAGGCTGCAAAACGCAAGATACCCATGACGCGGCGCGTGCGTGATCTAGTTCTACGACGTATTCGCGATGTTCCGAGCAATTACTTATTCAAATCCGACGCGACTGAAAGTCCCCTTACAACTCTGAAAACGGCTCACGCAGGAGCTTTAAGACGATCCGGCGTCGATCATTTCCGACTATATGATCTTCGACACACATTTGCTACACGTTTTCTTGAGTCCGGGGGTGATTTGATTACCCTTCAGGCCCTTCTTGGCCATTCAACATTATCGATGGTTACCCGTTATGCCCATCCATCAGAAAAACACCAGTTTGAGGCGATGCTCCGGATGGAAGAACAGGTGCGCGGACGATCTGACTCTGAACCAGCTCGGAGGGCTGCTACAGGGATCTAAGAAAAGAAAATAGAATCACGATGTGGTTTGCGTGTAAAGCAGTTATCCGTATCCGACTTGGATAACGGTTCCATATGTGAATGTGAGATTTCCGCACGGCCTACGTAAGATTTACGTGAGATTTACGTGAAATTGCCGCAACAAAATCTCTGTAAATCTCTGTATTCTCACTGTGTCGTTGTGTGTGTTTTCTGTGTTTCCTCTGTGATTTCGCTGTGCTTCTTCAGTGCATTTGCTACATGATACCGACCGGCATATTTTAGTTGTCCCGTTTAATCCTTCAGGAGCCCCGGGGCGATTTTAGGCCGGGGTCTCGCATCAATGCCCAAATAAATACGTCTCATCTTGGCTAAACAGTTAAGCAACTCATTTTCCCGACGTTAAGTCTGCAATGAGCTCGGCCTGCCTCAAGATCGTATCCACTGCCTTCTGTTGTTTATCCGGCGGATAGCCATGTTTGCGCAAAGTTCGGCTGACCAATCTCATGAGATTTGCCCGCGCGCTTTCTCTTATCGTCCAGTCGATAAAGTTATTGTTTCTCACCTTGTCCGCGATCTCTCGGGCAATGTCTCTTAAGGTCTCATCACCGAGAACTTGCACCGCGCTTTCGTTTACTTCGAGCGCGTTATAGAAAGCTACTTCGTCGTAGGTCAGTCCAAGCTGTTCGCCTTGTTTGTCCGATTCTTTTACTTCATTCGCGATTCTTATTAGTTCCTCGATGATCTCGGCGGTCGAGAGCAGATTGTTTTGATATCTCTTTACCGCACCTTCGAGCATTTCCAGCAACGCCTTGCTTTTTACGAGGTTCGTTTTTGCTCTTGTTTTGATCTCGTCGTTAAGAATCTTCTTCAATAGTTCCAAAGCAAGATTCTTGTGCTTCATTCCTTTTACTTCTAAGAGGAACTCGTCGGAAAGAATAGAGATTTCCGGCTTCTCGATTCCGGCTGCTTCGAAGATATCTATTACCTGGTCGCTGCTCAGAGCACTATCGACGATCTGTTTTATCGCGGTTTCTATCTCTGCATCAGATCTTCCGGTTCCGGTGCCTTCGAATTTTACGAGACGAGCCCTTACGGCTTGAAAGAAAGCGACATCTTCAGCAATCTTCATCGCAGCGAGCTGAGGCAATGATAAAGCAAAGGCCTGACCGAGAAGCGCAACCTCGCGGGCGAATCTTTCTTTTCCGTCCGACAGTCCGAGAATGTGTTCTTCCGCCTGCAAGATTATTTCCATCTTGCCTTTAGAGTCGGCGCGGAAAAATCGGTCGTAATTAAAAGCATTCCCGACCGGATAAGCGTCCGGCGATTCTGCAAGAATGTCTTCTTGTGATCTGCTTGTTTCCGCGAACATCTGCCGAACGACTTCATGCTTTTCTTGCATGGCATTTACGGCTTGTTCAATGCTTTCTGTCGGGTCGCCTTTTCCCCCGGCGTCTGAATAGAAGGAAAGGGCTTTCTTTAGATCGGTTGCGAGTCCGAGATAATCGACAACAAGTCCGCCTTTCTTGTCGCGGAACACTCGATTGACGCGCGCGATCGCCTGCATCAAGCTGTGGCCGCGCATTGGCTTGTCTACATATAATGTATCTAAACACGGAGCATCAAAACCTGTCAGCCACATGTCGCGAACAATTACGATCTGTAGCGGATCATCTACGTCCTTAAATCTATCTGCCAAAGCTCGCCGTTCGGTCTTGCTCGTATGATGCCTTTCCATCGCCGGGCCGTCGGAGCTCGACGCGGTCATTACAACCTTTATCTTTCCTTTCGATTTATCGCTGTCGTGCCAATCGGGGCGAAGAGCGATTATCTGTTCGTAAAGGTCAACCGCAATTCTTCGGCTCATGGCGACGATCATTGCCTTTCCGACGCTGCCCGCTCGTCTTGCTTCAAAATGCGAAACGATATCGGCCGCCAGATTCTTTACGCGACTTTCGTTTCCGACGATTGCCTCGATCCGGGTCCATTTTGATTTAGCTTTTTGGCGGTCGCTGACTTCTTCGTCTTCCTGTAGTTCCTCGTCGAATTGTTTTAGAAGCTGCGTTCCTTCTTCCGTCAGCGTTACCTTTGCCAAACGGCTCTCGTAGATTATCTTTACGGTCGCTCCGTCTTCGACGGCATCGCGAATGTCGTATTTATCTACATAATTCCCAAATACCTGCGGCGTGTTTACGTCGTCGCTTTCTATCGGAGTTCCGGTAAAACCGATATATGTCGCATCCGGCAGCGCATCACGCAGATACTTTGCGAAACCGTAAGCTATTCGTTGCCCGATAACTTCCTTTGTATCTTTATCGACCTCATCGAGAACCTTTGCTTCAAATCCATATTGCGTTCGATGAGCTTCATCGACGATGACGACAATATTCGATCTGTCCGAAAGCTGCTCGTAAACCGAGCCGCCGTCCGTCGGAAGAAATTTCTGTATCGTCGTAAACACGATCCCGCCGCTGGCGACTTTTAGAAGTTCCTTGAGATGTTCGCGGCTGTTTGCCTGAACTGGCTCTTGTCGTAAAAGCTGTTTTGCTCCTGAAAAAGTGTCGAATAACTGTTCGTCGAGATCATTACGGTCAGTAATGACGACAACGGTCGGATTATTTAGCCGAACGACGAGTTTTCCGGTATAGAAAACCATCGAGAGCGACTTTCCGCTTCCTTGCGTATGCCAAACAACGCCGCCGCGACGATCTCCGCTTTCCGATGACGCACTGAGCGTTGATTCGATAGCTTTATTTACCGCGTAATACTGATGATAAGCTGCGAGTTTCTTAACTGTGTTTACGGTGGTGAGGCCTGTCTTTAAATCCTTCGCGGCGGACTTTTCGAAGACGATAAAATTGCGTACAAGGTCGAGAAGCGTTTCCTTGTTGAGCATTCCTTTTATCAAGGTTTCGAGTTGCGGGATATATTTCGAAGCGTCTTTCTTACCGTCTGCGGTCTTCCAGTTCATAAATCTGGAATAGCCCGCCGACAAACTGCCGGCTTTTGCGTCGAGTCCGTCAGAGATAACGCAGATCGCGTTATAGGTAAAGAGGCTTGGGATAACCGATTTGTAAGTTTGTATCTGCTCGAACGCCGAACGGATCGTTGCCTTTTCGTCCGCGGCTCCTTTTAGCTCGATCACGACCAAAGGAATGCCGTTTACAAACAGCAGAACATCGGGCCGTTTGTTTTGGTTGTTTTCGGTGATCGTGAACTGGTTGACGACGAGGAATTCATTGTTCGCCGGATTCTCAAAATCAATCAGTGCAACCTCATGGCTGCGTTCGAAACCGTCTTTTTGATATGGGATTCTGACTTTCTCGATCAGGAACTCGTGAAATGTCTCGTTATTCGCCAAAAGGTCCGGCGAGAATATCCGCAAAACCTTTTGGATCGCCTGTTCTCTCGCCTCTTCGGGAATATCAGGGTTGATAACCGCAACTTGCCGCCGCAAACGCTCGACCAGAACAACCTGCCCAAAATCTTCCCTTTCGATCTCCGGCCCATAAACGTAATCGTACCCAAGAGCCTGCAATTCTTCTATGGCGTACTGTTCGATATGGTTTTCGTTGATTGGTTTCACTGTTCGAGTTCCTGTTGGACAAATAGATCAAACTCTGGCTTGATGATGTCGAACTTTTCGCTGTCCAGAAGTCGAGTTTCTTCTAATTCGACAACATTTGCGTTCGGAAAGAACTGTTCGAGATGAGGGTTCTTCATCGCGCAGAGAAATATCTGAGCTTCAGTGGAAACACCGTTCAAAATGAGATGAAGAATGCTCTCATAATTGGGTTCTGATTGCTCGTGTTGGTTTGGCGTATCGATCACCAACGGGGCAAGAACGCTGCTTCCGTATTTCTCAACGACTGTGTAGATGGCAAGAAAATACGCAAGGGTAACACGCGTATTTTCCGCTGCACCGCCCTCCTTTTCAACCTTTGTGTAATCGGTCGGTTTTCGAATCGCGGATAGATTTACTTCGTCAGCTTTTAATATCTGGGCATATTGGATGAACGTGTTATTGAAAAATGCGTGTATTTCTTCCGTCCTCTCCTTAAGCCGTAATTCTCTTTGTTCTTTTCGAAGTCGTTTCAAGTCTTGTTCCGTAGAATAGCTTTGACCCATCTTTGCTTCTTGATCCGTTTTGACTTTATCTTCGATGGAACGGCCTGCGATACTCTCAATAATCGAGGTAAGGTCTTGCGTTTGTTGTCCGTCTTCTATGACTAAGTATTTCGAGTGCAATTGGCTTATCTCGACGCGAGTTGCGGTTAATTCTCGAGCCGCCTTTTCTACGCGATTACTGACAATTTTGAGGGCTGAGTCTATATCTTTAAGCTGATTGCTTGCTTTTTGTTTGTCGGCAAGCATCGAAGCTCTTTCAACCGCTGTGTTGCGATGTTCTGTTCCACAGAGAGGACATTCGAGGAGGTCGCCCTCGACGTTTTCGACCGAGAACTTATAGTCAAGCTCAAGTTGTTCTGCAACTTGAACGGCAATGCTTTTTTGATGGGTCAAAAAGGTCTTTTCAGCCTCATCGGTAGCGTAGGCATCAAGAAGCTTCTCTTGTTTTTTGGCCAACGAAGTCAATACATTTCGAATCTCGTCTGTCATAGCTTGAAATGATTCTTCATTGGTCGTTACGGCTTCGCTTATCTTGGGGATGTACTTCGAAACGACTTCAAGAGCCGCAGTGAATTTTCCAAGACTTTCATCGATTAGTTTCTTTTCGGCCTGCTTTACGTGCCGTTCTTCTTCGATTCTAAAATGCTCAGGAGTCAAAATTCCCGTGTGATAATCAACTAATGTTTGCTTGAATTTTTCGTATTGGTGAAGTTTGTCGAATCCATCCCACGGTTTTGTCCAACTCTTCTTTTGATCAACATAGAAAGGCAGGAAATAGTAAGCTGGCGGAGGAATTTCTAAGCGATCCTGGCGATTTGGCAATAAAAGTTTAAAATCCACGATTTCAGAAAAGACACGGGCATATTCGCCTGTGATCTTATCAAAGCGCTGTATTTCTTCGTCGCCTTTTATAAGCCGGACTCGGTCCTGATACCGGTGGACTTTGTATTGATCACGATTTACCGTAAATTCGACAATGGTTTTGCAATCGAGATTTGTCCACGTCGTATCAAACGGAAACTCACACCCAAGTGTCCAGAAAATTAATTGAACTAAAGTAGACTTTCCTACATTATTCTCTGTCGCGGTTATCAAGTTGATCTTGTCCTGGAATTGAAACGCATTTCCCGACCTTTCGGAACTGCTTAGAATTAGCAGACGATTGAACCTTAAGTTTCTCATGTTTTCTTATCCGTAAATTTCTAATCAACAATTTGTAATTTTCTATGTTCGTTATTCTAGGCATATCCACTCGTAAATGATCGCGGCCTTCGTTTCGTCCTCTGTGGTAAATTGTTTTGTGATTCCCTTGGGTAATTGCGAACTAACGTGTTCGAGGAGTTCATTCATATTGACGATTCCCGAATCCACAGCTGCTCTTAGCTTCGTCGATATTTCCCTTGTTGTGTCGATTTGCAACGTGCTTCTCGTTGCAATTCTTCCCCGTCGATACCGGTTGAAACTTTGTTGTAGGGATTTGGAAGCTATTGCGTTCAAGCCAAGTTCTGTAGCGATAGCTGCAAACTCTGCCTTAATCGATGCTTCATCCTTTAAATCGGTAAACTCGTTGATCACACGAGTCACCGTGTCCGACGTAAGAGCTTTTCCCTCTAAGAATTCCTCCCAGTTTCTTATGTCGAACGTCGTCATCCCTTTTCGAGTTATATCGTCGTAAAGCACTCTGTAGATTTCCTTGGGTTCGTACAGATGCCCAACGAACAGCGACGAAACTGTATTGGCAATCTCTGCAACTATCAAATCCTGAAAGTTCTGATCAGAAAGGTCAGGTAGCAGGAAATTCAGCGTTTTCGGAAGTTCCTTGATTGAGATTTCTTGTGAAATCGCATCCAAAAGAGCTTTATTCGTGTCGGCGTGGAGATCATCCAGGCAAATCTTTTTGAGGTTAAGGCCGTCAGTCTTTAGTGGGAGGCTGAATCCTTTGACGTTGACTAGATTAAGGCTTTTTAACTTCTTAGCGTATCTTTCGTTTTTCGTATTGCTAACTAGTTTGCCGAGTACAGAACTTCCGTTTTTGAGTTTTGTCAGTCCTTGTATTGTAAATTTCGTCGCGTTCGTCTTCACCTGATTAAACTCGAACCTGGCTTTCACGGCGTCCAAGGAATCGGCAAGTACAACGTCCTCGTGGACTTCGACGAATAGGGCATACTCCCGATTTCCTTTATGCTCTTGCAGAACTCGGTAAAGACCCCAATGATATTGATACGCATATTTGCTGAAGGTCTGGGCACCCGCTTTTTCGCGCTGAGGCACAAAAAGAGGATTTTCGCTTGTTTTTGCCATGCCTACTCCTTAACCAGTAGCTCGCCGCTCATTAGTTTTGGTAACAATTGATCGCGTAAAGACTCCAGCGACCGGATTTGTTCTTTGTTTACCTCTAGTTTTTGCCACGCACTACCCGCGTAGCCGGAAAACTTCGCGAGCAAATCTGGCGGAGGCATTTTGAATTCGACGCTTGAAATATCGGACGGCTTTAGCGACGGATAAGCGGATGTCGAGCCTTCGGCGATAACGTCAAAATATTCGGTCATTTCCTTTTGCGTTAGAAAAACATACATGAAATGCGGATCGATTTTGGTGCAAGAAACTACACAGAATCCCGTCGATACAATACTGTTTGGTTCTACCGATTTTAGAAGTCCGTAATGACGATGAATTGGTCGAACTGTTGAAATTATGATGTCGTTTTTTTTTACGATTCGTTTCGCCCGGCTTGGAGCTTCTTCTAGTGAGAGATATTGATACTCGGAAACGACGTTGTCGGTGATCGATCCCGTATCCAAATACTCGATCTCTCTAGGCTCGTAATCTCTGTCAATACTTAGACGATTTATCAAAGCAACGTCGCCTACGGTTCTTGTTTCCCAGCTATCATCGGCTTCTTCGATGAACCATTGGCGGAAGAGGGTTTGGGCTAGGGATTCGAGGGTTTTGTTTTGGCGGTGGAGCAGATCGATCTTATCGTCCAAACTGCTAAGAACTTCCGCGATGGCTTTTTGTTCGGGAAGTGGTGGCGTCGGAACAAGAATTTCCTTAATGCTCTTGAGACTAATTGTGGGTTGCGTCGATCCAGCGACTAATCCATCTATTTGGCTAAATGCGTTGGGGCTGTTCAAAAAATAAAACAGAAAAAACGGATCTTGCTTAGCAATGATGAAGGTTGTGTTCTGGCCCAGACAAAAAGGATTCGTCGATTTAACTATCGCTGAAACGCCGTATGAACCAACACGGGAAAATACGATGTCTCCAACCTGCGGTGTTCTCTTCTGAGAGAAATCTCGATAAGTGCTTTCGTCAACCCGCAAACATTCTTCCAACTTCAAATAAGTCGGGCGTATGTCAGTCACTCGAACCATTGGATATCCAGTCGCGGAGTATCGCGGAGTTTTATGTAGGCTGTCTAGAACCTCTGCGATGTCGCCAAGGCGATTTTCAATCCATTCAGCCATTCGCCAAGACCTCCAATTTGATATTGGAAAGATTCGCTTTGATCCGATTGTTCAACTCTTCTTCTTCGGCCATCTGACTTTCGAGTTCGGCTTTTAGAGAAGCAAAGCGTTCGGGGAAATTGAAATCGTCTTCATCATCCGCGAGGCCGACGTATCTGCCGGGAGTTAGGACGAAACCCAATCTTGCAACTTCTTCTGTGGTTACGCTTTTGCAGAAGGCTGGGATGTCTTGGTATTCGCCGGAAGAGAGAACCACCTCGTCAGCCGAAGCGGCTGCCACTCCTCCTTCGTAAGGAGGAGAGCCTGAAGGAATTCGCCAGTTGTGATATGTTCCGGCGATCTGCTTGATATCTTCTTCGGCAAGGTCGCGGTTCTTTCGGTTTATTAGAAAGCCGTGGTTGCGGGCGTCGATGAACAGGATCTGGCCTTTGCGGTGTTGTTTATTTCTTCGCAGGAACCAGAGGCACGCGGGAATCTGTGTGTTTAGAAACAATTTGGTCGGAAGATTGACGATGCAATCGACCAGGTCGTTTTCGATAAGGGCTTTGCGGATCTCGCCTTCGTTATTTGTTTTGGAGGTAAGCGAGCCTTTGGCAAGGACGAATCCTGCCAAACCGTTTGGGGCGAGATGGAAAAGGAAATGTTGTATCCACGCGTAATTCGCTCCATTTACCGGCGGCGGCAGGTTTTTGCCTGTAACTTTCCAACGGGCATCATCCCGCAGAAGCTCGCCGCTCCAGTCGCTGTCGTTAAATGGCGGATTGGCAATGACGAAATCAGCTTTCAGATCTTTGTGAGCGTCATTGAGAAACGAGCCTTCGTTATTCCATTTGACGTTTGAGCTGTCGATGCCGCGAATCGCAAGATTCATCTTCGCCAACCGCCACGTCGTCTGATTGCTCTCCTGCCCGTAAAGCGAGATGCGGTCTTTTGGATTTACTTTCAAGCCGTTGCCGTTCTTGTATCTGTCCTGATGAGATTCGATGAACTTTTCGGACTGAACAAACATCCCGCCCGAACCACAGCAAGGATCAAAAACACGGCCTTCGTAAGGCTCTAGCATTTCGACCAGCAGCCGAACAACGCTCCCCGGCGTATAGAACTGCCCGCCTTTCTTTCCTTCGGCCAAGGCAAACTCGCCAAGGAAGTATTCGAACACTTTTCCGAGAAGGTCTTTACTCTGAGCTTCCTTGGTTCCAAGAACGGCAGAACTAATCAGATTGATCAATCCGCCGAGACTAGCTTTGTCGAGCTTTTCCTGAGCAAAGACTTTCGGTAAAACACCGCGAAGCGAAGATGGATTGTCTTTCTCGATCGCCTCCATCGCATCGTCTACATCTTTGCCAATCGTCGGCAAAGTCGCGCGACCCTGAATCCATTTCCACCTCGCCGATGGCGGAACATAGAAAACCTTTTCCGCCGAATACTCGGTCTTATCCTCAGGATCAGCGCCCTCGGCCTTCATCTCAGGCGAGGAAAGCTTTTCGTAAAGCTCCTCGAACGCATCCGAGATGTATTTGAGAAAGATAAGCCCAAGCACAATATGCTTGTACTCCGCTGCGTCCATATTCTTACGCAGCTTATCCGCAGCTTTCCAAAGCTTCTTCTCAAGAGGTTCGTCTTTTTCGACTTTCGTCTGTTTTGGCATGTTGGGATTTATTTTCGAAATTTTATATCAAAACACGTTATATGACCACTCGCTTCACACGCGAGTGTTCGAAACAATGGTTCGAATCGTACCGCAGGCACCAGGCCCCGATAACTTACAACCCAAAACGCCCAGACCAGATTTTTCCTAGTCTCCAACATCTTAACGGCTAGGCCGACGGCGTCGACTTGATCGTCATGGCCGATGTCTGAGATCTTACCCACGCGCGTGGCAGGCTATCCCATTACTGTCTGAACATGATTTTTTGAAAGCTGCCGCGTAAAGTCGCTACATTTCTCGCTACATTGTCAAAAAGGGCATCTCAGCAAAACTGCTGAGATGCCCTTAAATACTGGAGCCGGTGATAAGACTCGAACTTACGACCTGATGATTACAAATCAACTGCTCTACCAACTGAGCTACACCGGCTTATTTGGGCGTGTGCGGGGTTTGGCCTCGAACGGAAATATTAGCAAATCGGGTTTGGGTACTGCAAATAAACAGCGTGTTAAATATTGTAAAAACATGTTGACCATTGACGATTGGATTTCGTACAATGATGAAGGCTAAATAGCCATCGCATTCAGCATGCCGCGTATATCCGGGTCCTTTCGGATTTTTCTCGCGGCGGAAATCATCCGAAATGAGTAAGGAGAAAATCGTGAGTTTTCAAACATCGTTCTTGTCCCGCCTTTTATTGTTGAGCTTGTTTACCATCAGCTGTTCGATGATGCTGGTCGCACAGCAGGAGCCTGTTCTGCAGGTTACGCTTAGCGACAAGCCGAAACCGGCACAAGCCATCGCTGGTCGAAACAACCTCTACTGTGCTGGCTTTATCCAATACAACGCGATCAGTACCGCCAACAAAATAATCGGTGGTGCAGATGAATCGGACCGTTTTACGTATTCCCAGAATGACCATCTTTTTATAAACATGGGCAGTGATAAAGGCGTGAATGTGGGCGATGTTTTTGCGGTCGTTCGCCCTCGCGGTGAACTAAAGAGCAAGTGGTCGGCCAAACAGCTTGGATTCTATGTTCAGGAACTTGGCGCGGTCGAGGTCGTCGATGTGAAACGAGAGGTTTCGGTCGTCAAGGTCAAGACGTCGTGTGACACGATGCTTCTCGGCGATCTCGTCGAGCTTGTTCCGCTTCGCAGGAGCCCGGTCGCGGAAGATTTCAGTAAGCCTTTGAATCGCTTCTCGGATCCGAGTGGAAAGGCGATGGGCCGCGTTGTTCTTGGTCGCGACAACCACGAAATGATGACTCGCGACCAGATCGCTTATGTCGACCTTGGTGCGGATGACAATGTTAAGATCGGTGACCGTCTCACGGTCTTTCGGCCGATCGAGAAGGGAAATCTTTTCCTTCACCCGGATCGTGAATCAGTCAGTTCGCGGGACTACGGGTTTTCAAGCGAGGTTTACAAGGGCGGGAAATTCTCGAACCAGTCCTCGCGAAAAACCGGCGATAAAGCTCAAGGGCGTGAGGTAAGGACGCTCGACGTTCGGAAGGAAAGACCAAACACCCTTCGCAAGGTCGTAGCTGAGGCTGTTGTTCTGAACGTTAAGGAAAGAACCGCGACGGTCGTTATCACTCGGACCGCTCAGGAAGTACATACGGGCGACTGGGTCGAAATACAGTAGTTTAAGACCTAAGGAAAATGAAACGGGGCCTTGCCGAAAGCGATCGCTATTCGGCGGGGCCCTTTTCCTTTTCGGTGCTGTCGGTTTTCGAACGCTCGCGCAAGAAGTATGTAAAGTACCCGTACATTGACCAAATAGCGGTGATGACAGCCACCCATAGAGCTCCGCGGCCGACGAGGTAGCCGAAGACCTTCCAGTCATTGGAAGTGATGGTAAGCGTCGCGAGATTTGAGAAAGCGGTGCGGACCTCGGGGACTTCCCAGAAAGCCGCCGGGTAATCCAGGCCGAAGTTCGAAACCGGCGGTGTACCGTTAGCCGCACATACTAGCAGGGCGACGATCGCGACGCATTGAGCCCACATTTTAAGCTTACCCATCGACTGGGCCTGCATGATGACGCCTTCGCTCGCCGCGACACTGCGGAGTCCGGTGATGATGAACTCGCGGCCGATGATGACAACGACGGCCCACGACGGAGCGAGGTTCTTCTCGACGAGGACTATGAGAGCGGCCGAGATCAATAGCTTGTCGGCGATCGGGTCGAGAAATTTACCGAGAGTTGAGACCTGCTTACGTCGGCGGGCGAGATGGCCGTCGAAAATATCGCTGATGGCTGCGATCAGAAAGATCACGATCGCCAGGGCGTAGGCATTCAGCCCAAACCAGTAGTCGGCGATCGGCGTCAAAAGCACGACCACTAGCAGCGGTACGAAAACTATTCGGCCAAGTGTGATGTAATTCGGAAGGTTCACGGCGTTGGTTAAAGTTTATGAGCTATGGCTCTAAAGTTCAATCAATAGCCCTTAAAACCGGCATAAAAAAAGCGGGCCCGAGAGCCCGCTCATCCATTAAATGCCCGCCCAAAGCATCCTAGGGAAGAAAATCGAGCTGTGCATGAGTTCCGGGGAAGAACTGCAGGTTCGGGAAAACCGCAGACAGCGTTGCCGGGTCCTGCGGCAGTCCAAACCATCTTGCAAGCTGAGCCGAATATTGCTCGACCGATGTTGTCGGGATCCAGCGTCCGCGTCCGTTTGAGCCAGTGTCGGCATCGTCAAGAGCGGCGGGATTGTTACCCATTAGCAGCGTCGGGAGGTAATCGCCGGTTCCGTTCGGACGCTTGCTGCCGTAGATGTTGCCGCCGTTGACCGCGCCGCCCATGACCATCATGTGGCTGCCCCAGCCGTGGTCGGAGCCGACATTCGCGCCAGTTCCGGCGGGGTTGAAGGTGCGGCCGAACTCGGACATCGTAAAGAGCGTCACGTCGTTCGAAACACCCTGAACGATCATCTCGTCGTAGAAAGAACGCATTGCCTGACTTAGTTGGCTAAACAGGTTTGTGTGCTGATTCAGTTCTCCGGTATGCGTGTCAAAACCGCCGATCTGAACGTAGAAGATCTGCCTGTTGACGTTTAGGTCGTCTCGTTCCTTGATCAGGCGAGCAACCTGACGGAGCTGGCGGCCGATCCCGGTGTTCGGGAAAGTAACGGTTACGTCCTGAGTGACCTGCAGTGCGTTGTTAGCGGTCATCGCGAGGTCGGTCACGTGACTTGCCGCCTCTATGTAATGGTTCGACAGGTCCTGAGTTCGTAATGCGTTAAAGGCATTACGACGAGCTAAGTTTGCCCCGGTCGGAGTTGTTCCGAATCCGGCGGGGTTCAAAACCGAGTTAAGTGCCGTGTTCGAGTCGCCGATCGCTAGCGGCAGCGTCGTCTGGCCGGCGGTGAATAGCTGTGCCCCGGCGATCGAGGTGATCATTGGAACCAACCCGCTCGGATTCTGACTGGCAGTCATCCTATCGGACACGCGTCCACCCCAGCCGGTGAATGACTGAGTGTGCGAAATGCTCGTCTGGAACTGCGTCTTCTGGTCGGAATGCGAACCGATCTGGTAGGGTTTTGGCGTCGAGTTATAGGTTGTCCCTTTTGAGAGCGGACGAACCAGCGTTCCGACGTTTGCGACGATCGCCAGCTTTTGCTGGGCATAAAGCTCATAGATGCCGGGGTTTATCGCACCTGTTGCTGCAGGCCCGAGAGCCGGATGCATGGCGTAGGTCAGATTGCCCAGACGGGGAACCGTAAAGTTGGTGTTCTGCAGCTGTGCTTGTGACAAAGCTAGTCCAAACGCCCCACCTCTCGCGGCGTCATAAGCAGCGTAGTTGCTGATCTGCGAGTCGTTATGGACGGGGATGAACATGTTGTTCGAGTCATTCCCGCCGTCAAAATACAGCATCACCAACGCCTTGTAGTTCTGGCCGCCGAGCGGGCCGTCGTCGATCGCTTTTTGCGTATGAGCCGAAACAGCCCCGAAGTGACGCATCTGCGTTGCCATCGCCGCCATGCCGAGAGCTCCGCAGCACGAGTTTTTCAAAAAATCTCTTCTTGATTCATTCATTGTCTTCACCTCTGGACTTGATATTGCGATGACGAAGCCACCAGATAAATTGCCTGACGAACGCGGCTCTCATGAGTGAGTGCGGTCGTGCCGGCGTAGGACGGGAGCGTCGCGAGGATGGTCGATCTCATTGTCGGCGACATCGATCCACCGAGCATTCGGCGATTGAGTTCGTCAACCATCTGTCCACCGGTCATGTCAGCCTGCGAAAGAGCGACGAGATCGGCGAAATTGAACGATGTTCCATTCGGGCAATCGACGCCGCTTACCGGGATCGGTACAGCGTAGGCCGCCGTAGGGGTAGTCGTCGGGGCAGTTCCGCCGTTCGTCGCGAAAGTCAGCTGGTTAATAAAGCTTGCTCTTGCGACCGCCGTACCCGTGGTCATGATCGCAAACTCCGGCCCGATCAGCGTCGTTCCCGGGATCCCGTAATCGGGTGGATAGAAGTTGAAAACCGTGGGCGACCTGAACGGGATCTGAGCCATGCCGTTAAATTGACCTCTTCCACACGTTCTATCGCCGGCAACACTGCCGTCGCTGAGGCCCGTTCCGTTTGCCGAGCGAACGCCAAACGTGCGGGCGAAATTGGTCATCAACTGAACTGGTTCGCGAAGTTTGCCGTAGATTGGGTCGGTTTTAACGTCGCCACGTGCTTCGGGGTCGAGCAGGATCGCCCGGATCACAGCCTTCATATCGCCGCGAACGCCCTGGCCGTTGTTGTTAAACGCAGCCGCAACGCGGGAAACATAAGCCGGCGAAGGGTCGCTGGTGACCATGTGCTGGATCAGGATCTTACCGACGAATGGTCCAACGTTCGGGTGATAGAACAAATTATCGAGCGCCCGTTCGAGTGAATTGTTCGCATATGTCTGGGTTGCCGCCAATGCTTGGGCACTAGTAAAACCCGATTGGAGCGTACAGTTTCCGGTGCCGGATGTCGGACAAGTGATGCCGCAGCCGCCAGTACCGGTTGGAGGGCAGGCCGCGACAGTTTGGGTGGCCGCTGATCCCGGATAGGTGAAAAGCGTCTTCGCACCTATGTCGTGTCGGTTCTGAACGGCATTTGTAATACCGGGGTTGAGCAACATCGGGTCGATGAAATTGACCGTTCCGGCGACAATATTCGGGCAGTTAGCCGGCACAGAGCAAAATGACCATCCAGTCATTACCCTGGTCAAGGCATTGATCTCATCCTGCGAGTAAGTTGGGATCGGATTGTTCTGTCCGTCTCTTTGAAGCGTCCCATCCTGATTCAGCATGAAAAGGCCGATCGAAAATAGCTGGGCTATTTCTCGCGGATAATTTTCATTCGGTGCTGTCCGGGTGCTTTCACGCATGTTCAGATACTCGCCCATCGTCGGATTGAGCGTCATTTCCTTCATCAGGTCACGATAGTTGCCGAAAGCATGCTTCGAAAGCACCTTGTGCCATTCGACCATGTGCCGGCCCTGTTGGATGTCGTTACCCGAGGTGACCCAGATCTGTCCAAGAGCCCATGTGACTCTATGCTTCAGCTGAGCATCACCATAAAATGCTTCCCTAAAGAACCACGTTTGAGGCTGGTACTGAGTGTAGGTATCGCGAAAGCAGTTCGCGGGACTGTCGTCGGCACCGCCGTCGCAAAGAGCGGGGGCGTTGACCGGCTGAAGAATGTTACTTGGATAGGGGTTTGTCGCAGCCGGATACGGCAGCGAAAACTGCTCGTTTATCCAAGCCCGCACGCCGATGCGTCGAAGTTTGTTATCGAGAGCCAGGTTCGGGCCGAAGGTGGCTTGTTGTGCAAATCTGTGGCGGTCACCGGTCCAGCGGTAGCTGATGGCGTTCATCTCGTCGGCACGATTTGCTGAGCGTTCGATCTTGGTTCCGTACGGAGTCGGTCGGGCCGAAGGATCTTCCTTGATCTCGCCGCCGATCCTGCCGAGGCCGAGTTTTACCCGGTTGCTCGAAAGGCCCCGCCAAGTCAGGTATATAATTATATCGCCATCGCCTTCGATCGAGCTCCAATAGCCGATCTCGTCCTTGAGCAATAGTGTCGCACGATAGACTCCGTCGGCGTTGTCCATCTTTTCCAGCCCAACGACCGGAAAGCGGAACATATGCCCGGCCTTATCTATCGCATAGACGCGAAAAGCATTTGCACCTTCGCCGTCCATCAGGTCGAGATTGGTGACAAAGATGTCGACCGTGTCGCCAAGCGAAAACGCTCGCGACGCCGTTTGCGAAAGATCCTTCCCGCCGCGAACATCACCCGCGGCCGCTGCCAGAGCCCGCGTCGAATCACGCTCGCTCAAAAGCACCGGCGTCGGCGAATTTGGATCAGGATCCTGTGCGATGACAGCGATCGAAGCTAGCGAGACCAAGGCTATTAAAGCCATACTTCGCCAGAACCGTCGCGATATACTGCTACCCATATTACCCTCCTGAGAAACCTGCAATAAACTGAACTGAGATGTCCGAAGAACACGCGGGAATTGTGTCCGTATAAAAATGTTTTACACACATAAGCTACTACAATTGCAGACGGAATTCAACACATTATTCTGCCGCAAAAAATACCCGCTAACTATATTCCCGACTACTTAGACGTACAATATAATCGGTTGGTCGAACAAAAGTAAAGAAACGTCAGGCCGCGCTTTTCCTGCCGCTTGCAAACTATGCCAAATACAGTGTTTATCGATATTCCGGCGGATTTCAATTTTCGCTCGACAGTGTATTCTCACGGCTGGTCCGAGCTTGCTCCCTTCGCTCTCGACATCGATCAGTGGCGGCTGAGCTATGTTTTTTTTGACGGAAAGATCGGAGCGGTCCCCGCAGTGATCTTGGAGAATTCCGGCAAAGTCCAGATCGAGCTTGCCGTCGGCGGTTTTGACCGGGAAAGGATCGTCCGCGAAACGCGCCATATCCTCCGGCTCGATGACGATCTCGCGGGGTTCTACAACGCTGTCGAAGGCCACGAACGCCTCACTTGGGTTAACGAAAAAAAAGCCGGTCGCCTGCTGCGCTCACCAACCGTCTGGGAAGACCTCGTAAAGACAATCTGTACCACAAACTGTTCCTGGGCGTTAACGAAGATAATGGTGAACAACCTGGTCGAGAAACTCGGCGAGTCGCGGCCAGGGTCAGTACCGCCTGCGTTAGCGGGCGGCGCGAATGTGGGGAAGTCGAACCTTGCGAACGAGGGCAATCAACGCGCGGCCTCAATGCCGCCCGCTAACGCAGGCGGTACTGACAGATCATTCCCAACCGCCGCCGCGATGGCTGCGATGCCCGAGGATTTTTACCGCAACGAGATCCGTGCCGGCTATCGCTCGCCCTACTTCATCGAGCTTGCCGAACGCGTCGCTTCGGGCGAACTCGACCCCGAATCGTGGCTCACCAGCGATCTCCCGACACCCGAACTCAAAAGAGAAATGAAACGGGTCAAAGGCGTCGGCGATTACGCCGCCGAAAACCTCCTAAAACTAGTCGGCCGCTACGACGGCCTCGCCCTCGATTCCTGGCTGCGTTCGCAGTTCTACAAGAATCACAACGGCGAAAAGAAATGCGACGACAAGAAGATCGAAAAACACTACAAAAAATTCGGCGAGTGGCGCGGCCTAGTCATCTGGTGCGACATGACGGAGAAGTGGATCGTGGGGTCGTAGGAGCGCGGCATCGGGATTATACTTTTCTCGACTTTTCTTCACCCCTCTTCGTCTGAAGCCTCACGAGCCGTAATCGCTCGTGAGGTTTTATTTATTTTTGAGCAGGGAGAGATCAATTTTATGCGTAGCAATATTTTAAGATTTTTCGTTGGTGTTTCGGCGGTCGTGATGCTGCTTGTGGCGGCGGATTCAGCCAGTGCTCAGCGGCGAGAGGTTCGGGGGCGGGCGTTGACCAAGGCTCAGGTGAAGGCGATAATCGTTCGGGTCGAGGATCGGGTCGATAATTTTGTAAGGAATTACGACAAGGCTCTTGACCGCAGCCGTCTTGACGGTTCGAGCCGTGAGGATTGGCTCAATCGGCGGGCGAAAGATCTGGAAAAGGCGACCGATGAACTCAGAAGGGAATTTGACCGCCGCGATGCATGGATCGAGAATAAGGACGAGGTCAGGAAATGCCTGAACATCGCGAGCGACATCGACCGCAACATGCGGAACTATAAGTTCGGTGCGGCAGCAGAGGCCAACTGGGCACGCGTGCGGTTCGAACTGAACAGCCTCGCTGACGTTTACAATTTACCTCGTGTGGGTGCATCTGCTTACAACTGAGAACAAAAAGTACGCATCCACGTAACATATAAGGCGGGCTCGGAGGGCGAGTCCGCCTTTTGGGGTTTTTGAGCGAAGGTTAAAAAGTTTTTTTCGAGAACAGTGAAACGAACGCCAAGAAAAGCTCTAACTATATATACAAAAAGGACTTATTTGTTTCAGTCGGGAGTGAAACAGGGGTGAAACAAAAAGGATCAGATTTAGCCGTGACCTGACGGCCAGATGGGGCGTCTTATAGCTGATATCGCCGCGATTTTGTAGTAGTATAGGGCTGATTTCGCGAAGCGCGGCGAGGGCAAAACGATGATCGAAACCGGAACAACACTTCAGCAGCGTTACAAGATCGATAAGCAGATCGGGCAAGGCGGAATGGGCGCGGTATATGTTGCGACAGATTCGCGTTTCGGCTCGACGGTCGCGATCAAGGAAACGCTTTGCATGGACGACAACTTCCGCAAAGCCATCGAACGCGAAGCACGCCTGCTGAACAGCTTAAAACACGCAGCCCTGCCGCGAGTCAGCGACCATTTCGAGGAGAACGACGGGATGTTCCTCGTCATGGAGTACATTCCGGGTGACGATGTTGCCGCGATGCTCGAGAATACGAGCATCAAATTCACGGTCGATCAGGTGATGAAGTGGGCCGATCAACTGCTCGACGCTCTCGATTATCTTCATAACCAGGAATTGCCCGTCATCCACCGCGATATCAAGCCGCAGAACCTAAAGCTCAACTCTCGCGGCGAGATGATACTGCTGGATTTCGGCCTCGCAAAAGGGAATCCGACCGACGCGAGCCATCAAACAGCCGCCAAGAGCATCTTCGGCTATTCGCGCAGCTACGCCTCGCTTGAGCAGATACAGGGAACCGGTACCGACCCGCGAAGCGATCTCTATTCGCTCGCAGCTACGCTCTATCACCTGTTGACGCGAGTTCCGCCGGAGGACGCTTTGACACGTGCGATGAGCGTTCTGAGCCAGAAACCGGATCCGCTAGTTCCGGCCAGCTCGATAAATCCGGAAGTTCCGCGGGGCGTAGCCGGTGTTTTGCAAAAGGCAATGGACCTAAACGCTGGAGAAAGGCCTGCTTCTGCTGCCGAGATGCGGCAGATGCTCGCCGAGAGTGAAAGATATTCCTATCTGGCTGAAGGTGCCACGATCGCGACAAATGTCGCGGACGCTAGGATCTTTGCCCAACCGACCAGGCTGATGCCCGAAGCCACGAGGCCGGCTTTCAGCGATACCAACGCGAAAACCGAGGTCATGCCGACCAACGCGTCAGAGTTGACTTCTGTCCGGACATCATCGGGCGGCGATACCGTGGCATCTTCGAGCACCACTGAGGCTCCGCCTTCGCGTCGAGCGTCAAGTGTCGCAGCCGGTGCGGCCATGATGCTACTTCTGGGAGTTGCGGCGGTGGCGGGTATATATTTTGTGCGTCCTTCTGTTTTTGGCGTTGCTGCCGAGCCTCAGAAATCGCCAGAGACTCCGGCTTCCGCCGCTACTACGGCGAACGCCTCTGCTCCGCAATCAAACAACGCTGTCGCTAACGCGCCGGTTGCGGCGGCTGAGCCCGTATCGGATGTGCCGTCCAATTCTGCCTCGGTTCGAGCCGATGCAGTAAAGGAAACGGAACCGGATCGGGCGGCCCCGCCGTCGAAAGACGTTACAAAGTCGACCACCGCAACAACGGATGTAAAGAAGAATAACAGTGACGGCGCGGTGACTGAAATTACCGTGGACGATCCGGAGATCCCGCGTGGCGGGGTGACCTTCACCGAACGCGACGAAGACGGTCAGGTTCGCACGATCAGGGTAACGCCTAAGCCGCCTCCGGGAGGATATCGCCCGCCGATGGACGGCCGCCCTGTGCCGGTACTCCCGCCTGGTGTTGACCTTAGTAAACTGACGCCAGCCCAGCGGCAGAAGGTCATGCGGATCCTGCGAAATAATCCTCAGCTGCGCCCGCCGCCGCAGCCTACTCCGCCGCAGACGAAGAACTGATACTTCTGGGCTCGCCTGCGATGATGGCTTTTAGCTGGCCGGTCATTTCAGAGATCTCCTCGTCAGATGGGGCTGGATACATTTCAGCGGGGTCGATCAGCGGATGATAAGTAATGGTCACTCGACGAAATAGCTTCGGATACCTTTGCTTCTGCGGCCAGATGCGGTTTCCTCCGCTGATCGTGACGGGTAGGATCGGAACCTTTGCCTGAAGGGCTATCTTGACCGCTCCGGTTTTGAACTCGAGCAGCTCGCCGTCATCAAATTCACGGGCACCTTCCGGAAAGACTACGAGCACGGCGCCGTCGCGGAGGGTTTTCAGCGACTCCTTCATCGCACTTATCGCTCCCGAACGAGTTGTCGAAACAGGAAAAGCCCCGATATATCGGATCAGTTTACCGATCAGCGGCCACGAAAACGCATCTCCGATGGCCATGTAGCGGATCTTTCGCCGGAGCGGCAAACAGATCCAGACAGGGTCGACGTAAGTCTGATGGTTGGCGACTATTAGGAAGGGCGGCGAGTCATTTGGCGGGATATTGGTCTGGTCAACGTACCGGATAAACCAGACGGTTTTGCTGATCGAGTAGCCGATCAGGCGCAAGATATCCATCACGAATTGCGATGGATATCTAAGATCTGAAGCACCTTTCACCGCAAATGACGTGTCTCTCAATTATCCGAAGCACCCACTGTTCGCGATGCGATCACTTTCTCGACAGGGAGCTCGGCGTCGACGAACTGAAGATGTAGCGTAGGGCTTTCATTGTTAACTAGTTTGCGGTTGCGGACCAAAGCAACTGCGTAGAAATCTATTTCTTTACAGGCGAACTTTACCTTATCTCCGACCGCTGCCAGAAGGGAACAAGCAACAGAAACGCCGCCGCCGCTAATGTTTTGAGTAAAGGTATCTTCACGGGTTACTGATTGCTCAGATTTCTGCAGAAGCGAGATAGTGACGGGTAGCGATATCCAGTACCGGGGTGTTTTGCGGTTCTTGAACTGGGATTCGGCTTCGGTTATCTCCCAAAGCCCGTCTTTCCGCATACCGCTAATACGATAACTCTGGGTCGGGTCGGTCTTGAAGCTCTCGGGCACGTTTTTGCCAACAAACCCTACGCCGACGTGATATACCGTCTGCCCGTCAATCTTACCTTGATTGCAATACTGCACTAGCCCAAGGACAGGATAAACCTCTTTATCCGTGTCATAGGCCCTTAGTTCAGGGTCGAGCGGCATTACAAGTGTCAGCAGTCGCCCGACAGTTACAGGTTTCGGCAAACTAAACCCCGCACCATTGCGCGAGACAGTCGTTACCTTGGTGACCTCTTTCCAGATCTCGCCGTTGGCTTCCTTTACCTGAACTATTGTTTTTAGATCCGAATCAACTTTATCCACCCGAATATTCTCCGGCGCGCGTTTTTCTTGAATTTTATCAGGACTCATGAGATGAGCAAGTAGGCGGGCGTGAAAGAAAGGAGCGAAGAATCAGCTCAGCCGATACCTTCGAGCGGGAAAAGACGGTCGATAAATTCGAGATGCAGCCGTGTAATACCGTCCTGACCGATGCGGGATCCTCGCACCACCGACAGTATTGTAACACTAAACCGCTCACTCGAGACACGCAAAAATGTTCCGGGTTCGGCGTTCATCGTTGTGAAGACCGCTGCTCCGCCAAGCGAGATGTTTTCCGTAACCGTTATTTCGGATTCGATTATGTTGCCGGCGTGGTCCGTGCGTTCGATCTTAAGGCTCTCAGGGATCGAGAAGCGGGTCTGCTTTCTAATGTCAACTGGCAGCGAACTGTCGTCCGCGTGGAGGTCGGCCGGTGCGAGGTGCCAGAAGCCATTCCCATTTTCCTCTCGTTGGGTGATGTCGTACAGCATCGAGGGGTTGGCAAAATATGCGTCAGGTGGTTTCTTGCCTATAAACCCTACTCCGACTGAGTACTCTGGTTTATCGACAGATCTTCCTATCGATATGCAACGTCGAACTACGCCCCATATGCGGTACTGGTTCTCTCCAAAATCGTACGACCGCAGCTGTCTTGGCATAGGGATCGTCAAGAGGATCAAACGGCCTCGTTTCAGGGGCTTTTTGAGAACGAAGCCGGCTCCGAACGCCGATACGTCGCTCAGACGGGTGATCTCATTCAGGGAGGTTTCGGCGTCGATGCGAAACTCCACCCTGACCGGCAGCGGCAACGATATACGCTGCGTGCGCCGGTTTTCCTTTACGTTCGATGGCGGCGGTGCTGCCTGTTCGATCGAGGAAGTTTGAGTTATGGTCGAAGTAAGCATTCGGCTCCGTGAATATCAGGATTTCGCCTTCGTGAAACGGGAGTTTCGGTCAGTTGCTAACCAGGCTTTTTGCCTGTAAAATTAAGAAATAAGTAAGACGCGCATTATTCCAGAAAGTGGAACCACGCCGCGAACATCTTTTCCGAAACTTCAAATTCGAAATAACTCATGGATTCACTCTTAGACCGTAATCAGATCAACATCGAAGACGAGATGCGCCGGTCGTATCTCGACTACGCAATGTCCGTCATCATCGGACGCGCCTTGCCGGATGTGCGTGACGGACTCAAGCCAGTTCACCGTCGTGTGCTGTGGGCGATGAGCGAGCTTGGTAACACGTTCAACAAGCCGTACAAGAAATCGGCTCGTGTGGTCGGCGATACGATCGGTAAGTATCATCCGCACGGCGACACTGCTGTCTACGACACGGTCGTGCGCATGGCGCAGGACTTTTCGATGCGGTACATGCTCGTGGATGGCCAGGGTAATTTCGGTTCGATCGACGGCGACAATCCGGCCGCGATGCGATATACCGAGGTCCGCATGGCGAAGATCACCAACGAGGTTCTCGATGATATCGAGAAGGAAACCGTTGATTTTCAGCCAAACTATGACGAGTCGCTTTCGGAACCAAAGGTCCTGCCGACAAAAGTTCCGCTTTTGCTGGTCAACGGATCTGAAGGCATCGCCGTCGGGATGGCGACCAAGATACCGCCGCATAACCTGACCGAGATCCTGGACGGAACCATCGCCTTGATCCACAACCCCGCGATCACTGTCGACGAGTTGATCCAACACATTCCGGGTCCTGATTTTCCAACAGCTGGATTTATCTACGGGCGTGAGGAAATTCATCGTGCGTATCGCACCGGTCGCGGGATCATCCAAGTTCGTGCCCGTGCCGTTGTTGATGAGATCGGCCGCGGTGACCGCGTCAAGGATGCGGTCGTTATCACCGAGCTTCCTTATCAGGTAAACAAGGCCCGTTTGATCGAAAAGATAGCGGAACTTGTTCATGAAAAACGCCTCGACGGTATCTCAGAGATCCGTGACGAATCGAACCGCGAAGGTATGCGGATCGTCATCGAACTCAAACGCGATGCCGTGCCGCAGGTCGTGCTTAACAAGCTTTACAAGCTGACGCCGATGCAGTCATCGTTCGGCATTATCAGCATCGCCATTGTTGACGGCCAGCCTAAGTTGCTGACGCTCAAGGACATGCTCGAGGCGTTTGTCGAGTTTCGCCGCGAGGTTATTCGCCGCAGGACGGAATTTGACCTTCGCAAAGCTCAGGCTCGTGCTCATATATTAGAGGGCTTGAACAAAGCCATCGACGCTCTCGATTACATCATCCCGCTGATCCGAACCTCGCGTTCTGTCGATGAAGCGAGACAGTGGCTGACGTCTAATCTTGCGACCACGAGCGACATCGCTGCGTGGCGTGGTGTTACCGGCGATAAGTCGAAAGCACAGTTCGAAAAAGAGCTCTCTAAAGTTGTCAAAGATCTGGATTTCTCCGATATTCAGGCTCAGGCGATCCTCGATCTGCAGTTACGCAGGCTGTCGGCTCTCGAACGCCAGAAGATCCTCGACGAGTACGCCGAGATCATAAAATACATCACCGAACTCGAAAACATCCTCCAGAACGAGGGCGTTCTGCGTCAGGTTATCGTCGATGAACTGACCGAGGTCAAACGCCAATTCGGCGATCCTCGCCGCACGGTCATAGTCGATGCCGATGCCGAGTTCAATATCGAAGACCTGATCCCCGACGAAGATGTAGCGATAACGGTCACGAACGCCGGCTACATCAAACGCACACCGGTTACCGCCTACACCCGACAGGGCCGCGGCGGCAAAGGTCGCTTGGGGGCGAAGGCGAAGAATGACGATTTTGTCGAGCATCTGTTTATCGCCTCGACACACGCTTATTTGATGATCTTTACCGACGACGGTCAGGTCTTCAAGATGAAGGTGCACGAGATACCTGAGGGCGATACGTCGGCTCGCGGCAAAGCCGTGGTGAATCTCGTTCAGCTTTCAGGCGAACGTAAGCTCGTAGCGGTCATGCCCGTTCGCGATTTTGCCGAGGAGATCTATTTGACGATGGTCACCAAGCAGGGCGTTATCAAAAAATCGTCGCTCGCTGACTATCAGAACATTCGTGCATCAGGCATCAACGCCATAAATATCGACGAAGGTGACGAGCTGCTCGATATTATCCGCACCGACGGCAAGCGGCAGATATTTGTCGCAACGCATGACGGAATGGCCGTTAAGTTCAACGAGTCAGACGTTCGGCCGATGGGTCGAGTCGCTCGCGGTGTTCGCGGAGTGAACCTGCGGCCGGGCGATTTCGTTGTCTCGGTCTGTGCCGTTTCGCCCGAAGGAACCGAAAAGATCCTTTCCGTCTCAGAAAAGGGCTTTGGCAAGCAGACCACTGTCGACAGCTATCGCCTGACCAAACGCGGCGGCATCGGGGTCATCAATATGAAGACCACCGAAAAAACCGGCAAGGTCGTCGCGGCGTTTCCGGTCGAGGACGACAGCGAGATCATGATCATCACGCAGCAGGCGAAACTCATCCGCCTCGGCGTCGACAAGATCCGCGAAACCGGCCGGTCAGCTCAAGGCGTAACCTTGATCAAATGCGGCGAAGACGACCTCGTCACAAGCGCGTCGCTGCTGGCGATGGATGAAGAGGACGACTAGAAACGTTTTCTAATTTTCAAAGAACTGGTAGCTGTCAGCCAAGGCTGACAGCTACTTTTATGGCCGCTACGGAAATTTTCCGCAATATTCGGGTATAAATTCTTGGGAATAACCACGAAACCACACCGAATAAAACCTCGCAGCTACATTTTCGCCTTCATTTTCAAGTTCTCAATTATCACGTCCGGTTCGGCGCGTTTGCGGTAGTCGGCGTCGATGAAGGCGTAGGTGATCTTTCCTGTTTTGTCGATGATGTAGGTCGCGCCGAGCGGCAGCTCGGGTTTTTCCATTGAGTTGCGTTTTGCAAGGTCGAGGCCCCGGCTTTTGTACGTTTCGGCTGTGTCAGGAGGCAGTTGGAAAACGATGCCGAATTTTCTTGCGAGGTCGAGATTAGGATCGCTGAGAACCGGGAACAGAACTTCGTTCTTTTTTGCAACTGCCATCGAGGAGTCGGGGTTTTCGACCGAGATCGCGACCAGATGGCCGCCGGCGGCTTTGATGTCGGCAGTGCGCTGGCCGAGCTTTCGCAGGTAAGTGTTGCAAAACGGGCACCACGCGCCGCGATAGAATGTCAGTACCATACTGCCTTGTTTGAGCAGGTCTTTACTGCTGACCAGCTTGCCCGTGCTGTCTTTTAGCTCGAAAGCAGGAGCCTTGGCACCGACGTTCAAGGCGTTTTTGGCAGCGTCTTCGGCGGAAATGATGGTTGTGGATTGGGCATTTGCAGTTGCGTCCCAAAGTGCAACGGCGGTTACAAGTGCGATGATGTAGAGTAGTTTTTTAGTCATGACTTAGTTATGTCGGTTCTCGTTACTTTTATTCCGCGGTATGCGTCCCAAAATTGTTGTCAGTACCAGGAACGGAGTGGACGGGCTTTCGAAGTCGCAGTTTTGCGGTTGCCGATAGATTCATAGTGGATGGCGTTCAAGGCCCCCGGTCACTATCGTTCCCGGTACTGACAGGAGGTTCGATGCGGCCCCATAATAATCAGTGTTCATCCGTTTCATCCGTGTTTATCTGTGTAAAAATTCTTCGTTCCCGTCGCGTAGCCTCGTGTGTGTGTTGACCCGGTCGCTACCGCTCGCGGTTCTGACGCGCGTTGCGTCCCAACTTTTTCGATCCGCTGCTTCGAAAACCCCACCCGCTACCGAAGGTGGTACTGACATTTTTTGCGTCCCTAGATTTTCGTAACCCACTACCCGAACAATGTCGGATTATCGTCGCGGCGCATTAGTGCTTCGAGGCCGAAGTGCTGGTAGGCGAGGCGGGTGGCCATACGTCCACGGGGAGTTCTGTTTAGGAATCCTATCTGGAGCAGATATGGTTCGATCATTTCTTCGATCGATTCTTTCTCCTCGTGGATCGCGGCGGAAAGCGTCCCAAGACCGACCGGGCCGCCGTCGAATTTTTCGATGATGCATTTCAGCATCTTGGCATCGGTTTCGTCGAGGCCGAAATTGTCAACCTCCATCCGATTGAGCGCGTCGTTGGCAACGTGCTCGTCGATGTGGCCTTCGTGATCGACCTCGGCAAAATCTCTCACTCGCCGCAAGAGCCGGTTGACGATTCGCGGCGTCCCACGGCCGCGGCGGGCTATCTCGTGTGAACCGGATTCGTCGATCCCGACGCCGAGTATTTTTGCCGAACGGTTTACGATCGTTTGCAAGTCGGTGACGGAATAGAAATCGAGATTGAAGACAATATTAAATCTCGCCCGCAGCGGAGCGGTCAGCATTCCGGGGCGCGTCGTTGCTCCGACGAGGGTGAATTTTGGCAGTTCCAGCTTGATCGACCTCGCCGCCGTGCCCTGGCCGATCATGATGTCGAGGCTGTAATCTTCCATCGCCGGATAAAGAATTTCCTCGATCGCCGGATTGAGCCGATGGATCTCGTCGATAAACAGCACATCGCCTTCTTCGAGACCCGTGAGGATCGCTGCCAAATCACCCGCCTTTTCGATAACCGGCCCCGAAGTCGATTTCAACGACGCGCCCATTTCGTTTGCCACGATGTTAGAAAGCGTCGTCTTCCCCAAACCCGGCGGGCCGGTCAGCAGAATATGATCTAAAGCCTCACGCCGCTTCAGCGCCGCTTTCATAAAAACACGAAGATTCTCCTTAACCTTCGCCTGCCCGATGTACTCAGATAACTGTGCCGGGCGCAAGGTCGCCTCGAACCGGGTTTCGTCGGGGGAAAGGTCTTCGTCTCGAATGTTGATGGCGGCAGCGTTCGACATTAGAGATTTTTATCCTCATCGATCAAGTAGCCGGTAAAATTCATCTGGACACCTTGGTCAGGCATAAGACCTGCGTTAGTCCATCCAACAATTCCATTTCCGGCGTGAATAACATAACCTGTACACAAACTGATTTCCCTCGACTCACCAGCCTTTAGGGCGACCTGTTGCAAAGGCTGCGTCTTCTTGTAGCTCGGTGATGTTTTGTCTTCAATCCTTTGATTTAAATTGATTACAACGTCCTCCTTCATATGTCGCGCGTCGAAAAGAAAATCGGTCACGATCAATTTTTTCCCCTTCGGAACAGTCGTCATAGCAGATGACGAACGATTTTCACTAGTTAGCTGGAAAAGTGCAGACTCTTCCGGTCGGTCTTTGGTTCGAGCAAAGCCATGAGCTCGAACTATTACCTTTTCTAGATCTACAGTCTTCGCTTTTGATGCTTCGAACGATTGAACCCCTAATAGTGATGCTAAAACGACGGCCACACACAAAAAGATTTTCACTCCTTTCCTCCTACAATCTATATAACTTTCCATATCGCAATCTCCCACTGCCAACCTTTGGCCTGAAACGCCAAATTTTATCACACGTATCAAAACAGCAATCCCTTTTGATACAAAGCCAAAATGTCCATCGAGAAAGCTACGACGCAGTGCAATATCAGTCCCAGCCAGATGGAGCCGTTGCGGTAGCTTAGCCAGCCGAGGAAGATTCCCGCGAAGATGGCGGCGAAGGTTTCGGGCATGGGTTTTTGGAAATGGATCATCGTGTACGGCACGGTCATCACGAAGATCGAATAGATGCCGAGCGACGGTTTCAGGCTGTGGACCAGGAAGCCGCGGAAGAAGAATTCGAGTCCAAAAAACTGCAGGAAATAGATCAGTTCCCAGATCAAAAGCGCCGTTCCCATGGGCGCGTCGGAGCTGTAGAATCTTAAAAACGGATACTTTTCCGCAAAGCTCGCGGTCAGGGACATCGCATAAACGATCGGCAGCATAACTGCGACGCACACCGCGAGCAGCTTCCAAAAACCTTCTTCGATCGTGAGCTTTAATCCGATCTCGCTCAGAGCGCGTCGTTGGACAAAACGCACCCAGATGGCTGGAATGACGAAATAGAAAAACACCGAAACGAAAACCCACCAAACGAGCGCATACAGATTATTGGTCGTAGGTTCGGCGGCTTCTACTCCGGCCGAGACCCACGGTGTATTTGCAAGCAATACTCGCAGGTAGGTGGCGTCTTTAAGGTAAGCAATACATGTCAGCCCGACCGCCGCGTAGACAAGAGCAAACATCGCACGCGAGTCTAGCGGGGAAATGTCGTGGCGGAATTGTCGGATCATCGAGAGCATTCTTAATTCTTGGTCGCTGTTGGAGACAAAACCGCGGAACGTAATCCACGCCTGAACGATTGAACCTTATTTCGATAGAAAAATGAATGCCAAATCGCGTGAATTGGCCTATTATGCACAAATCGACGCAAAATGCTGATTTTGACCTAAGGTGCGTACTTTTAGCGTAAACAACACAGATAATTAGAGATAACTCATATGTTATTTTGCCAGAAGTTGCAGAGCCCGACGTAGCAATTTCTGTACGGTGAGATCGGTGCCTTCCTTTGCGGCCTGATCGAGGGCTTTTTCGGCGGCGTTCTTTTGATAACCGAGGTTGACGAGAGCGGAAAGGGCGTCGTCGAACACGGAGTCAGCCGGGAGCGAAGAACCTGATCCAACGTCGGTCGATGCGGATCCGGGGGCGATATCGCCGACCTTATCGCGGAGCTCGATGACCATTCGCTCGGCCGTTTTTCGCCCGACACCGGGAATCGTCGTCAGCCGGGCGAGATTGTTTGACCGAAGGGCGGCGATGATCTCGTCGGCACTCATGCCGGAAAGCATCGCGATGCCGGATTTCGGGCCGATTCCCTGGACGGCGATAAGCTTCAGATAGAGGTCGCGTTCGCGGAGCGTCTTGAAACCAAAAAGCTGGATCGCGTCCTCGCGAACATGCGTGTATATCCGCAACTCGACGTCCGAACCGACCTCGCCGAGTTCGTAGAAGGTCGTCAACGGTATTGAAACCTCGTACCCGACGCCGCCAACATCGACGATGGCCGTGTTTGCTTGCTTTTCAAGCAGTTTTCCTGACAGAAAGGCGATCATGTTTCACTAATGAAACGACAATTTTAGTTCAAGTTCATCTCTAGGGCAACGGCTCGCGGGCGATTTGCAACGAAATAGTTCATGAGCAAAAGATTTTGCTTTGCGGCGCCGCTCAAGAAGTATAAAATATTGTTTGAGGCTGAAACTGAAAGTCTCATTCAGGCGTAATCATAATTGACATCTCAAGAGGTATTATTTAATGGGAAACAAGGGAATTTTACGTAGGCTTCTGCCATTTCTGGCGACATTCGCCATCGGTCTTTTTATCGCCAGCTTTTTTGTGAATGTGGCGCCGAATTTTAGCCGCTCAAACAGTTGGAAATCACGAAAAGCTGAATGTAAACGCCTGAAACACGAAAACAAGCGGCTCGAAAGGGAGAATTTTCGTCTTCGTCAGGAATTAGAAACACGCGATCTATCTGAGATCCCCGGAGTCTCTCACGAAAAGCCTCGCGGCGTCGGTCCTGAGTTTCCGGTAGAAATGCCCCCGCTGCCTCCCGCACCGGCGAGACAGGCAAAATAATTTTTTTCCGATAACCCAGACCACAGGTTAACGCGCCGACAAGCGATGTGTTAATCTGTGGTTTCTTGTTTCATATAGGAGGTTTTTATGGAGCTTTTGGCAGTCGCAAAACGAGCAATTCCGTTTTTGCTTGGCCTTGTTGTCGGGATCATTCCGACGTTTATCTTTTCGCCGCTCGCGGATGTGTCGCCAGTCGTAGTTGAGAACGGGCTTAGATCCGGTAAAACGTACTGCAACACTGGACGAAGTAAATTTAAGGCTTACCGAAATTCGGCCGAAACCCCGCTCGCTATCGAATCCAAGCCACGGGCGGCCTATACGGATTCAGCCCGGCGTTCCGGTACCGAAGGCGTTGTGAAACTTAAGGTCGAGTTCCTTCGGGATGGTACGGTCGGCAATGTCAAGCCTTTGTCTGAATTGCCGCACGGGCTTACAACGCAGGCGATCGAAGCCGCGAGCAAGATCAGGTTCCGTCCGGCCGTCGTTGACGGCGTTGCAGTCGATTCGACGAAGATGATCGAATACGACTTTTCGCTGAACTAGTTTTAGATGGATGAATCGCAAGCAAGGAAGCTGATCGTTGAGGTCGGCACGTTGTTGTACGACCGTAGTTATGTTGTGGCGTACGACGGTAATGTAAGTATTCGTCTAGACGAAAATGCGGTTTTGGCGACGCCGACGATGACGTCGAAAGGCCGCATGACCGAGGAATGTCTCGCTCTTACGGATATCGACGGCAGAGCCCTGAACGATAAAAAGGCGTCGTCCGAGCTTGCGATGCATCTGCTGATATATAAGATGCGGCCCGATATTAGAGCGGTCTGTCACGCTCATCCGCCGTATGGAACGGCTTTCGCCGTGGCGGGATTGGCGATCGACAAGCCGATACTGTCGGAAGTTGTACTGACCCTGGGCTGCGTGCCGCTAACTGCATACGGAACTCCGTCGACAAACGAACTGACCGAGGCGATGAAGCCTTTCGTTCCGCATCACAACGCTCTACTGATGGCTAATCACGGAGCTGTTGCTTACGGCGAAGACATCTGGCAGGCTTATGATCGGCTCGAAACACTGGAGCACACCGCTAAGATAGCGACGCTCGCCAAGACGCTTGGCGGAGCAAACGAACTGCCCGCAGACTCCATATCCAAGCTGATCGAGATCAGGGAGAAAGCTGGATTTCTCAAATCGAACGCCCGCTGCCAGGCGTGTGGATATCTCCACGACGCCGGCATCGTGTGCGATCTCGACGTCAGTTATCCCGGGTCTAATGGTCACAGCGAGCAGAAGATATCGTTCACACGAGAGGAACTTATCGAGCTCTTAAGTCAAGCTGCCGGACTTGAAGAAGGCCGCACGCACTAAAGGCATTTTTCGGCATGAGTCATTTGCGAGAGCCCTTACTTTGTGCGGGTTTCTGCAACGGAGTCATTTCGGGGTAAACTATCAGGATAGTAAGGAGAAACTAAATGCAGGAAGCATTAGGAATGGTCGAAACCAAAGGCCTCGTCGCCGTTATCGAAGCGGCCGACGCGATGGTCAAGGCGGCTAACGTTGAATTGGTCAGCTACGAAAAGATCGGTGCCGGTTTTGTTACCGCTATCGTTCGTGGAGACGTTGCTGCGGTAAAAGCCGCTACCGACGCCGGAGCAGCTGCAGCCCGAAGGGTCGGCGAGCTGGTTAGTGTTCATGTTATTCCACGCCCGCACTCGAGCGTCGACGAGACGCTGCCGGTAGTTAGAAAATAGTGGCCGGTGGTCAGTGGTCAGTAGCCAGATGCTCTCTGCTGCTGACCACTGACCACCTATCACTGACAACTGCAAATGATAATCGCACGCATCCTGGGCACTGTGGTGTCCACCCATAAGGACGAACGTCTCAAGGGCAAAAAGCTGCTCATCGTCAGACCCATCAATTTAGACGGTACTGACCAGAGCGGCTATATTGTTTCTGTTGACACGGTCGGGGCGGGCTTTCACGAAAAGGTGATCGTCGTCAGCGGTTCATCGGCGCGTATGGCTGAAGGAAATAAGGACTGCCCAGTCGATTCGGCGATAATCGGCGTTATCGACGAGATCGACTTTTCGCAGGCCTAAGATGCAACATTCTGATCGTAAAGCACAAGTAATAGTATTTATCCGCATGGTGCTGGCGATCTTGATGTTCATCCACGGAGCGGCCCGGATAGGCAACGGAACGGTCGGTGGATTTGGCGAGTTTCTTGGTATGCAGGGCTTACCTTTAGGGTTCTATCTTGCATGGGCGATCACGATCTTTGAACTCGTCGGCAGCGTTTTGCTCGCGGCGGGTTTCTACACCTGGGTCATCGCACTCATTTTTGCCGCTCATCTTTCAATTGGAATTGTGCTGGTTCACTGGCAGGAGGGCTGGTTTGTCGTCGGTGCCGGCCGGAACGGGATCGAATACAGCGTTCTGCTCGTCGCCTCGTTTCTCGCGATAGCGTTTGCGAGTTACGAACGTCCACGGAGCTATAGACGTTACGGAAGGTAGTAATGCAGATCGCACGCGTCATCGGCAACGTCGTTTCGACGGTCAAGAACGAAACCCTCCATGGGCGAAAGTTTCTCATCGTCCAGACACTTGACGCTGACCTCAAACCAAAAGGCAAGCCAATGATAGCTCTCGATGCGGTCGGTGCCGGCGAGGGGGAGCTCGTTTTCTGGTGTCGAGGTAAAGAGGCGTCCTTTCCGTTCAAACGTGACGAAACCCCTACCGATTGTACGATCGTCGGGATCATTGATTCCGACGCCCACGTTTTTCAGGGTAAATAGCACATGTTACTGGCGAGAGTCATCGGCAATATCGTAGCAACGCAGAAGAACCAGCGTTACGAGGGCACCCGTGCGATGCTTTGCCGACAGATCACGCCTGAAGGCGATGACATGGACTATACCTGCATCGCACTAGATTCCGTAAACTCCGGCGAAGGCGATATCGTGATAATTGCTCAGGAAGGCTGGTCAGCCTCAACGGCCGCGACGGGAAAGCCAGGTGCCGCGATCGATTCGGCGATAGTCGGGGTCGTAGATTATGTTGACTTGCTGAAAATTGATAGCTAGAAGCTGATAGGGCCTAACAGTTGTTAGTTAGGTAGTTGTCAGTTAACAGATACAACTTTTAACTATAAACTCAAAAACTATAAACTGTTAGGATCCAAGTGAGAAGGAAATGGCTAAGAGTATCGCATTGGAGAAGGCGATCCAGTTTGCATTAAGGATAGTCAAGCTTTACAAGTTCCTGACAGAAGAGAAGAAGGAGTTTGTTTTGAGCAGACAAATGCTCATCTCCGGTACGTTTGTAGCCAAGCACGTGAAGGCTGCGACTGTTGCTGAGAGTCGTGGGATCTTCGGTTCGGAGATGTTCAAAGGGATGCAGATGGCATCCGACACGGAGCTTTGGTTATTTCTCCTTCACGAGGGTGGCTGGCTTGAGGACAAGTATTATGGCTCGATAAATGCAGATTGTATTGAAATGATCAAGATTACCGCATCAATATCGAAGACCTCACGCGAAAATGACTGAGATTCAAAATAGCTCGAAAAATGAACTCGCCTCGCTGTTTGCGGCGATCGAAAAGCTCAATCGCCGGCTCGACAAGATGGAGCAGGCGAATCCTCAGACACCGATGCCTAGTTTGCAGCCGCCCCACCCGAGCCTGGACAAGCTAAACATCGCCGAAGCGATCGCTGATTCTATCTTTGGCTCGCAGGCAAAGGAAAAGGCCTGCACGTTTGAGCCGAGCAAGCCTTGTGATCACTGTTCGATGTGTAATTCCCGGGGATTCTAACTTATTTGTTTGCCGGGGCCGCGGGTGCTGCTGGCGGAGCCGGTGCGGCCGGTGCCGCAGGAGCTGTTTTGCGAAGCGAGTTTGCATCACCCACAGTAGGAACCGAACGTGAGCCAGCATCTGCTTCGAAAAACGGCTGTTCCTTGAAGCCTAGCAGGCTCGCGGTCAGGACTGCCGGGAATGAATTTCTCAGCGTATTATAGTCCTGCGTTGCCTGTGTATAATCGATCCTCGCCACGTTGATCCTATTTTCAGTACCCGAAAGCTCGTCTTGAACTTTCATAAATGCCTCACTCGAGCGGAGCTGCGGATACGTTTCCTGTAGGCTTAACAGCCTGCCGATCGTTCCGCCGAAGCTGTTGTTTGCTTCGATAACCGCCTGTTTCTGCTCAGGCGATTTGTCACCGTCAGTTCCCGCCGGAGCAGCTTGAGCGGCACCGAGCAGGCGTGAACGGGCATCGGCTATTTGGCCGAAGACCTCTTGTTCCTGAACACCCGCCATTTTTGCGGTTTCGACGAGGTTTGGTATGAGGTCGGCACGTCTCTGGAGCGAGCTTTCTACGTTGGACCATTTCGCCTTGACGTTCTGCTGCTTGGCGTTGAGGTCATTGTAGCTGCAGCCGCTTGAGAACAGGCCTGCGAATAAGACGATCGATAATAAGATTACTTTTTTCATTTTCATTCTCCTTCACTATCCAGCAAGGTTATTTTTCTATAGCGTCGACTGCGTTTATAACGTTTTCGATCTGCAACATATATTCGCCGAAGAGCTCATTTGCGCTTCGATCGGTCAGTGTTTCGGTGAGCTTATTCTCACGAATATCAAAGATTTTTTCAAACGGGCTGCCGTCAATGCCGAGTTTTTGTGCGGTCATCGCGATAACCTCGTGCTTCGTCGCTGGCGGATTTGCACCGTTTAAGATCAGAACCGAACGGAAAAGAGCAACGAAACTCGACAGGCTTTCCGCCATCAGCCGCTTTAATCCTTCGAGCGATGCGGACGCAGCGATGTACTGGCGACGCAGCTGCAAAAGCTTGCTTCGCAGCTCGTATTCGGACTGAAGCCGAAGGAATTTTAGGGATATCTCCATTTCGGCGATCAGATCAGGGCCGTAGAGAACCTTGTGAGCGACGGTCATTTGGTGAAACTCGATAGGGAAGACGTCGGCCGCGTTCTTCAGTTCAGAACGCGTGAAGTACACCGGTATCGGGTTGCCTATACGCGACCATTCGCGAATGCAGGCGTGAGCGTCGCGAAGATCCGCGGGGCCGATCCGATCGAGAGCGATCAGGATATTGTAGTCTGATTGTTTCGGTACAAAATCGCCCGCCGCTGCCGAGCCGTAAAGGATCACGGACACAAGATTCTTGCCGTGTGTCGCTTTTAGATCGTCGATAAAGGCCGTAAATTTCTCCATATTTACCAATCACCTCCTCCGCCACCGCCGCCAAAATCGCCGCCTCCTCCGAATCCGCCCCAGTCAGAACCTCCACCCGAAGAACCGCCCCAATCGCTCGAAGATGACGATCCACCGGACAATGCCGACCCAATGATGCCTCCTATGACTGCGGATGCGATGTCCGAACCACCGCCGCCGCCGGAACCAAAGCCTCCTCCACCCCAACGGTCGCGGTCGCCTTTTGATCTGCCGCCACCCGAGCGGCTGAAGATCAAAATAAGGATAACGATCACGATGGCCGCGCAGCAGAAGACGCCGAACATTCCGGCGCCAATGCCTTCGCCGCCGGACGTTGCAGGTTTGGTGGCGGTGTTCGAATTTCCGGCCGTGTTGCCTTTGTTGCGGATCGTTTCGATGTAGGCATTGACGGTGTCGGTGATGCCTTTGCCGTAGTTGCCCTTGCGAAATTCGGGAACAAGGAACTGCCTCTGGAGCGAGCCGACGGCGCCGTCAGGAAGTTCGTCCTCAAGATCGCGGCTGACGTGGGTGAAATATTTTCGGTCGTCGACCGCGATAAACAGCAGTGCGCTCGGGTTGTCGTCTTGCTTCGAACCGATCCCCCAGCCACGTGCGACGGCTAGCGAATAGTCGAATATCGGACGTTCGCCCGTCGTTTTGACGATGGCGACGGCGATCTCGACCTGGGGATCTGTTGTTTCTTTGAGATTTTTTAGGGTCGCTTCGAGGCTCTGCTTGGTCGCCGGGTCGAGGACGCCAGCATAATCGTTGACAAAACCGGTCGGTGCCGGAAGCGGCGATGCGTTTTGCGACCACGGCTGGCTTTCCTGAGCCTGAACCGCGAAAACGGCAATCAAGATCGCCAGCGAGGCGAACAAGGATCGGAATTTGAGCTGCAAATAACTTTTTCTCATCGATCGTGGCATAAAACTTTGCCGGATCAGAATAGTATACGAAATATTTGTCGCGAAGTTCGATCGATGCCGAAGCCCACGTTGTGAGTAACGCCCTTGCTTACGCGCGGGCTTCTGCAAAAATCGCGGCTACGCGACACTACGCCTTCGAAACTTCGATCACCTTGCCGCGAAAGATGCGTTTTGCGGCTCGGACCGCCGGATGTGCTTCGGCATAGGCCATCAGTTCCTCCGGCGTCGGGTCCGAGCTTAGAACGGGCAGTTCGACGGCCTCTTCGGTCGGGGCGAGCTCGGCTTTGAGCTTTGCGGCGTCGAACGCCGGAGCCGCGGCGGTCGCGGTGCCATTCCTCGCATCCGGATAATATCGCGGCTTGATCGCAGGCTCGCCGACGAGTTGTCGGACCAGATCGGCGGCCCCGCGTATCGGCATCAGATCGTCGCCGATGATCGCGAGTTTGTCCTCGAACCAGTCGTCCAAACGCTTGTCGTCAAAATGCTCAAGGTCCTCGGCGGCGATCGGTGCCAGCCTCAGAGCCGGCGGCGGTTCGAAGCTGCGAACGGGCTTTACCGCAACAATCTCGGGCTCAGGATCGAATATCTCCTCAGCCGAAAACGGTGATTCCTCAAATATCGGTTCGTCGTCCGGCGGAAAAAACTCTTCGACGGGCGGCCGCTCGATGACCTTCTCGCGAACCGGTACGACGGGCGGCTCAATGATCGGTTCGCGAATCGCGACCGCTGGTTGTTCCTTCGCCGGCTCTGTTATCGATGTGGAGACCGGTTCCGGCGGCTTTGGCTCAGAAATCAGAGTTTTTTTTTCCGGCGAAGCAGTAGATCCGGAGGCCAAAGCGGGCGAGCCTTGTCCGTTCGACAGGGCATCGAGGCGTTCGAGGATGCTTTCGATCGTCGCGACCTTTCGCATTTCGATGAGCTTTACGAGGCCCATTTCCAGGACGTATCGCGGGTGAACCGCCTCGCGGAGCGACGCTTCGGTATCCGCCAGCGAATTAAAGAAACGCAGCAGGTCAGATTCCGAAAAAGGTTCTGCAAGTGCCCGCAGTTCGTCGGGCGAAAAGACGGCACCTTCGTAAAGGCTCGTGTCGCCGCCGCTGACCTTGTAGACAAGAAGGTCGCGGAAAAGCCCGAGGAGGTCACGGCAGAAATTTCGCAGGTCGTGGCCGCGGCTGATCAGGTTGTCGACAACCTCGAGAGCGGCTTTCGGCTGCCGGTCCGAGATGGCGGCCATCGCCTTTGAGAGCACCTCGACGCCTGCAAAACCTAATGCGTTCGTGACATCGACGGCAGTTATCTGCTCGCCTGAAAAGCTTATGACCTGATCAAAATTAGACTGAGCATCACGCATCGAGCCCTCGCCCGAGCGGGCGATCTCGCGAAGAGCTTCGTCAGAAATATCGATCTTTTCGGCAGACGCGATGAGCTTCAGTCGGTCGAATATCTTCTGCAGGGCGATCGTCCTGAACTCGAACTCCTGACATCGCGACAGGATCGTTTCCGGTACCTTGTGCAGCTCGGTCGTAGCCATGACGAAAACGACGTTCGTCGGCGGTTCCTCGAGCGTTTTGAGCAGGGCGTTAAATGCCGCCTTTGAGAGCTGGTGGACCTCGTCGATGATGAAGACCTTGTAACGGTCGCGCGCCGGGTTGAAATTGATGTTGTCGATGATCGTCCCGCGAACGTCATCGATCCCCGTATGCGAAGCCGCGTCGATCTCAAGCACGTCCATCGAACGGCTTTCCGAGATCTCGATACACGAAGGGCAAGCCGTCGGATCGTCCAGCAAACAGGGCGTGAGGTTTGGTTTTCCTTCGGTTTTGTGGCAGTTCAATGCCTTTGCGAGAATACGCGCGGTCGTCGTTTTCCCGACGCCCCTCGCACCCGAAAAAAGATAAGCGTGATGCAAACGGTCGAATTCGAGAGCGTTACGCAGCGTCTGCGTAATGATCTCCTGGCCGGTAACTTCCTCAAAAGTCTGCGGCCGCCATTTCCGTGCGATCACCTGATAGGACATTCACTAAAGGATAAAGGATAACGGCGAAAGGATAAAGCGACGCGAGCCGGGAACGCAGGCGCCCTCGCCTGCAAGCGTTCCGCTGCGGGACGCTGACGTACTTGGTGGTTGTTCGAGTTGAGAGAACCTAAGCTACGTCACGCCGGTGGAACCGGCATGGGCAAGCGGGACGCTTGCGGTCCAGTCGTGAGGTCTGCAACGGTGTGTCGGAATGACAATTTAACACATTTTGGCTCATAATTTGTTTCAAAAATACCCACGAGCCCCCGTTCTCACCCACATCCGCCGCCGTCATTTCTTCACCTCCGCCCCCGATGCCACCGCGTGTACGCCTACTGTGCACTTCACTTTTTCTTCTTCTTTTTCTTCGTCTCCACAAACAGCCCTGCCGTGTATTTTTCATACAGTTCGAAGAGGAAGACCATGCGGCCGGCTTCGGTGGTGAAGGGTTGGGGGCGGTAGGCGAGGTCGACGGCCCGGTCGAGGTCGTTGTGGGCCTTGACGAGCGCGGGCGGCATTGTCAGCGGGTCGTAGAGATCGGCGAGCGAATCTTAAAACACCCCAAATTCTCTACCTCCCACCATTTGATATAAACCGTTAACTAGCTGAGATTGCTGGCGCCATACCCTCTTTCGTTGAGCATTTCCAACGGTCAGGTCGAAGATGCCATCAGCATCCCGGTCAAATTTGAGAGTCGTGTTTTCGTAGGTACGAGGTCCCGGATGGTTTGGAATCGGCAACGTTAATTTGTCCATCGAATTATTTCCGAAACGCATATGGCACTGGGTAACTTCATTGTTAAACCTTATGGAAACCTCTCCCAGAGAAGTATTCCGGGCAACCGTTCGAGCGTCAAAGCCAAAAAATACTCGTGAGCCGCGTTGTAGATCAATTTGATTTCCTGGACGGTTCGCTCCCAAGTTTTGAACAACGTTTCCAACTTCTACCCAAAAAGACGGGCTCGTCGCCAACAACGCTGCTTTTGAAAGAGCGAGTCCCTGCAGTGGATCGGCAATCTGTCGCTCAAAATTTGGATCATCAGGAACGTACGGTGTTCGCTGGCGGTAACGATTTCGAGCAACTGTATACCGTTCCAGAAGGTCATCAGTAAGCAGTTCGCTCTTCTCATACTCAATATCTATTAACCTCTTTTGCTCCGTTAAACTGCGTAAGCTGCGAGTATTGCCGCGGCTGAACGGCGGTGTCCAAGCCTGAAAAACGCCCTGTTCCTGATTTCTCACAAGTCCACTAGGTGTAAGGTTTGCCGACCCTGAAAAAAGCGATTGACCTACCCCTTCAAATAGGTACAGTTTGGGGTGAAATCTTACAGATGGACGGAGTCTTTGTTGTATCACTCTAAGGGCGTTCGGCACCCTAACTTCGGAATTTGGCAGCTCCGACAATTGGTTTAGTGCCCCGGGATCAGTTATTCCAAAATCGAAAGAGATCAGCCACCTTTTTTCTAACTGGTTCCAATTGGGAATTGACTCTTGAAAATCCTCGGTAAGCATTCGACAACCCTGGGCTGTTGCATACGCCACGGCGACCGTCAGACTGTCATATTCGGCAGCAGTGGCAGACATAATCAGGCCCCGCCTAATGGCTCCAGCGTTGTCATCACATTGGACAAAGGTTTCATGTCTATACATTTTTTGCTCGCTTAGTTTTTTTTGTGATTGTGAAGAGACTTGCTGTGTATTTTTCGTAAAGCTCGAAAAGAAACACCATCCTGTTAGCTTCGCTCGTGAAAGCCTGAGAACGATATGCGAGATCAACAACTTTATCCAAATCGTTATGTGCTTTTACAAGCAGGGGTGGCATCGTAACCGGATCGTATAGGTCGGCAAGTGAGCTATTCGGGTACTCGGTTCGAGCTTCCAGTACTCGATCCGCTGCATTTTCGATTGCCTGAATCTGCTTTTCAGTGGGACTATCGGGCCAAGGAAAATTATTGTAGACGATATCTTTCGAGTACCTGTAATCGCTCTTCAAACGTCCACAAAGAGTCTTAACCCACGCCATATGCATTGACGAAGTTAGGACTCCAAAGTGGTAGAGCGATGCTTTCGGAACTGTTAGTACCTGATCATTCGCGATGACTTCGCTTTCAAGATAGCCAATTGGAATGAATTTCCTCCTCTCCGAAGAGACCCGTGGAACTAGCAAATATGATGTACTGGGTTGAGCAATCTGACAAAACAATGCGGGAATCTGGGCAAATTTGCGCGTGGATGCAGCGTTGCTCGCAAGACGGAAATCTCTTACTTTACTAACCCGTTCAAGAACCATCGGCATCTTTTTCAGTTCGTCGGGTTTTATATCGACTAACCAAAGACAGTACCTCGAATATCCATTAATAAACTCTTGTGCACCGGTGTAAGGCCTAATCCACTTCTCAGCCATTGGTTCAATCTGTAGAAAATCGTTTTTTTCCTCCAGAGAAAAAATTAAATTTCCACCATCGCGAGGCATGCTCCCAAAACTCATTTTCGGTGTTTCGCATATTGGGTTTGATCTGTTGTGAATGAATAAGTCTTTCGCATCAACTAGATATGCGTTTATGTTCTTTGCTTGTAGTTCGTGGGGTTCGCCTTTGATATCCTCATACTCGAAAAGCCGTTTATTCGGCTTATCAAACGTCGCAAACCCGACGATTACGCAAAAGACAGCAGCGTTTCCTTTTGCTTCATTTCGCCATTTAAAAGTTCGATGCGCGAAGTTGATTCGAATTCCCAAATTCGATTGAACCGGATTCCAAAATATATTGGTCTGTTCGCCCTGAACGATTGAATTTGTCGAGACGAATGCAGCTTGTATCTTGGTTCTTTGAATGAATTTCGCTGCCTTGAAATACCAGGCAGTGACGTAGTCCAACACGCCGAAACTCGGAACTTCGTTGTTAAACACAACGCTCATGTCCGTACGCTGGCTTTCATTCATTATCATCGCCCCTACAAACGGCGGATTTCCGAGAATATACGAAAGCTCCTCCTTCGATACCACACTTTCCCAATCTATCTGCAATGCATTGTCGTGGACGATCTTCGCGCTCTTTTTCAACGGCAAACGCACGAAGTACTGGCCAAATTCGTTGCTGATCCTAAGGTTCATCTGGTGGTCGATGAGCCACATGGCGACCTCGGCGATGCGCGCGGGGAACTCTTCGAATTCGATGCCGTACATCATATCCACATCGAGCCAGATGATGTCGCCGACATTGAGGAACTGCTCGCCCGACTTTCGCAGGGAACGCAGTATCTCGATCTCGAGCAGCCGCAGTTCGCGGTAGGTGATGACCAGAAAATTGCCGCAGCCGCACGCCGGATCGAGGAATTTGAGACGGCTGAGCCGCTGGTGAAACTCCTGCAGTTTGTTGCGGTTGTCCTTGATGTTTTCAAATTCCCGCCACAGATCATCGAGAAAAAGCGGCTTGATGAGCTTTAGGATGTTGGTCTCGCTGGTGTAGTGAGCCCCGAGATTGCGGCGCTCGACCGGGTTCATCACGCTCTGGAACATCGAGCCAAAGATCGCGGGCGAAATGCGGCTCCAGTCGAGGTAGCAGCAATCGAGAACGGCTTGCCGCATCTTGCTGTCAAAATGCGCGGTCGGCAGGATCTCTTCAAAGAGTTTGCCGTTCACATACGGAAAATCGGCAAGCTGTTCGTCGAGATTGGTGAATCGCTCTTCTTTCGGCGTGTTCAGCACCTGAAACAGTTCCTGCAAACGCCCCGCCAGATCGCTGCCGTCTTCGCTCGTCCGCTGTTCGATCAGGTCCTGAAACTGCTGCTTGTTAAAGATCGTCGTGTCCTCGGCAAAGAGGCAGAAGAGGATGCGGACCAGGTAGACCTCAAGTTTGTGGTCGCGGTAACCGATCTCTTCGAGCCGGTCGTGGAGCTTGCCCATTAGCTCGGCGGCCTTTATATTCGCGGGGTCTTGTTCTTTGTAAACCTTTTTCTGATAGCCGAGCAGCGAGGCAAAATGCTGGACGTTTTGAACGAGTTCGCTGAGTTTGAATTCGACGATCGAGTCTTCTTCGAGATCGTGCAGGCGAAAGGTCTCGAAATCTGAGACGAGGATGTATTTTGGCAGTTCGTGCTGTTTGAGGCCGTGGAGATAGTCTTTTGCCTGTCGAAAAGCCTTATCGAGGTCTTTGCCACGGCTTTTCATCTCTATGAGAATGTTGCCCTTCCAAAGAAGGTCGATATAACCGTCGTGTTCATCAAGCTTTTTAACCCGATGCTCGAACGACGCCACTTTTTTACGGCTCACGCCGAATACGTTGAAAAACTCAATAAGAAAAGGCTTTGCCTCCGCGTCCTCGTTAAACGTATCTGCCCACTCTTTTGAGAATGTCAGAGCACGATCTCGGATCTCGTTCCAGCTTAATGCCATAGGTTCAGGAGGTTATGGAATCTTTTGTGAAAGAACAAAATATCACGGACTGGCCTGAAATCACAGCGTTAGTCGAGATCGTAGCTAATGGACTCGAAGCCACGATTTGTAAGGACGTTAAAACGCCCTTCGAGTATTCTGGCGGCCTGACCACGCCGTGAACGGCGTGGCTATTTGCCGCGAAGCGCGGGAAGGTGGCTGAAGCTGCCTTGCGGCGAGGGATGGGGAGCGGGTAGCCTGATTCGCGTCATGCCTAGGTCGTACGCGGGGACAGGCCGGAAAGCCCTTGACAAGATGTTGCAAGTATGGTACGCTCTTGCACGCTATGAACATCTTCAGAAAATGGGAAGAGTTTCCGGTGGGGCCTAGTGGGGCGGTTTCGGGGTTGCATGTTTCTTTGAACAGGAAGGGCGAGATCTTGATCGGGGCCCGGACTTTTAGGAAGTTTGGCGAGCCGGAGCAGGTTTTACTGCTGTTTGACAGGCGGTTGAAGACGATCGGGATCGTGCCGACGACGGCGAAGGCGACGAATTGTTATCCGCTGATCGAAAAGAAGAACGGCGGGCACCGCGTCATACGGGCGAATTTGTTTTGCCGGCATTACGGCATATTGACTGACCACACGATCGTTTTTAACACGGCGGAGATAGATGAGGACGGGGTTCTGATCTTGAATTTGAACGAGTATCGCTATGTTGTGCGGCCCAGTCGGCTGGAGAGGTTGCCGGCAACGGCAGTTCCTCGGGCGTGATCAGGTTTTGACGTTGGAGAGTTGATCATGGGCCGCACGCTGTCAGCGTCCCGAAGCGGACGCTTGCAGGCGAGGGCTCCTGAGGTCCAGTCGAATCAGAGCGGCGTTGCCAAGCGGGACGCCTGCGGTCCAGTCTTAGTTTGCGCGACTCGGTTGGCAGGCTTGGATCATTTCTTTGACTGCTTGCGAGAGGCCGACGAAGACGGAGCGGCTGATGATGTTGTGGCCGATGTTGAATTCGGTGATGTCGTCGATCGCGGCGAGGGCGGCGATGTTTCGGTAGGTCAGGCCGTGGCCAGCGGCGACGATCATTCCGCACTCGCGGGCGTGTGCGGCAGCGGCGGCGATTCGTGAGACCTCGGCGGCGGCTTTCTGGGCACCTTCGCCGTGAGCCGCACGGGACGAAAGCGTCATTTCAGCATATTCAGCCGTGCAGAGCTCGACCTGCTGAGCACCGGCATTTTTTGCGGCGGTGATCTGTTTGGCATCCGGGTCGATAAAGATACTGACGAAAATGCCCGCGGCTTTTAGCTTTTCGACGGCGCTTCGGATCGTTTCGAAGTTGCCAAGCACATCAAGGCCGCCTTCGGTCGTGACCTCATTCGGGCTTTCGGGTACGAGCGAAACCGCGTCGGGCTTGGTGCGGACGGCGATCTCGATCATTTCCTCGGTCGCTGCCAGTTCGACGTTGAGATAGGTCGTGACCACATCGCGAAGGAGTTCGATATCGCGGTCCTGAATATGCCGCCGGTCTCCACGAAGGTGCACCGTTATCCCATCGGCCCCGGCCTGTTCGCAAATAACTGCAGCCGTTATGATGGACGGCTCGATGGTCTTACGAGCCTCGCGGATCGTTGCGACGTGGTCGATGTTGACGTTGAGTTTAGCGGTCATACTTCTTCGAATTATACGCCTATTCGGCATTCAATTCATACAAACCGCTTTTTGCATTTCGGCGGATCTGCATCAGTTCGCTGATCATTCGGCGGGTGTCGCGGACGACGCTTACTTTTGAGCCGGCGACGTCGTTCCAGCGGACGGGGATCTCGGCGAGGCGAAGTTTGTGGTGGTTTGCGACGAAAAGAAACTCGACATCAAATCCGAAGCGGTCTATCGCCATCACGTCGAGCAGCGGGCGAAACTTGACCATGTTAAAAGCCTTGAATCCACACTGGGTATCGGCAAAAGGCAGGCCCGAGAGGGTTCGGATGATGAGGTTCATGACCTTGCCGCCTTGTTCGCGACGCCACGGTTGGTGCGTGCCGATGAGGCTGCGGTCGAGGGCACGAGAACCGAAAGTTACGTCGAATTCTCCCGACCTGATAGGGGCGACGAGCTTCGACATCTCTTCGATCGGCGTTGACAGGTCGGCATCGGAGAAAAGGGCGATATCAGCCTTTGCGTCAAGCAGGCCCGTCTTAACTGCGAACCCCTTGCCTCGATTCTTTTCATACGAAACGACGCGCGCCGTGTCGGCTGACAGACCTTCGAAAGCACGTTCAGCTACCGCCACGGTGTCGTCCGATGATCCGTCGTCGACCACTATGACCTCGGCATTCGTTCCGCTCTTTTTGAGGTGATCCAAAACAAGGCGCAAAGGATCGCCGAGCCGTTCGCTCTCGTTATATGCAGGGATGATAATGGAAACGTCGGGTTTCATCAGGCAAAAGTGTAATGTTAATTATTTGATGCGGAAAAGTAAATTTCGCTGAACGTTCGGTCGTGGCATGGCTGTCCCAACTTGCGGAGCGTGAAGCAAAAGCCGGAGGGGCGTGTTAAAATTCTAGAAGCCGCTTTTTCTACGATCCTATGCCGCCACCTACGCGCTTATATCTAATACGCCACGGCCAGTCAGCCGGAAATGCCGAGGGGCGTTTTGGCGGGCACGGGCCGACGCCCTTGTCCGATCTAGGGCGTGAGCAGGCGGAAAAGACGGCACAGATGCTGGCGAAAGAGGGCATCGACGTCATCTACTCGAGCGACCTGGACCGGGCGGTTCAAACCGCAGAACCATTGGCGGAACTCCTAAATCTTCCGATCCACAAGTCAAAAGCGTTTAGGGAAAGGCACGTTGGTGTGCTCGAGGGGTTGACCTTTGACGAATCAAAACAGACCTTCCCAAACGATTATTACGCGCTCATCAACCGAAACATAAACCACGTAATTACCGAAGGCGAAAGCTATCGGCACCTGCTTCGCCGCATTACCGCGGAGCTGAGGAACATTCTTCGCAACCACAATCGGCAGCGAATCGCGATCTATTCCCACACGGGCGCGATCTGCTTCCTAACGCTGCACCTGATGGGAGCGATCCATCGCGGCACCAAGACTACGCCGTGGCTCATCACCTCAAACTGCGGCATCAACCGCTTCGAATTCCGCGGTCCGCGAAACCTGCGCATTCTCGCGATTAATGACACACGCCATCTCGTTGTTACTACCGGCGAGGATGCCTTTGCGGCCAGGTAAAACATTCGAATATCGCGAGATCCATCATCAATAGGCAACCTCAACGACCATTTCTGCGTATATGCTATATTGGGAATTGGCCGATATATGAATCGAAGTTTTACACTTTTTGCTGTTGGGGTCATCGTTGCCGGGGCTGTGCTTGGCGGGTTGTTTGGGCGCATGCCTGCGCGGACGACGGCGGCTGAGGGCGAGGTCACGACGGACCGGGTATTGACGGATTATCGTGAGGCTTTGCGTGTGATCGAAGAGGGCTATTCGGGCACGGCCGATCTCGAAAAGGTCAATGACAGTGCGATGCAGGGCATGCTGTGGCAGCTCGATCCGCATTCATCGTTCTTTACCCGCGAAGAGTATCGCAAACTCAACGAAGATCAGGCATCTCAGTTTTACGGCATCGGCGTCTCGATCTTGCAGCATCGTGACGGTGTTTATGTCCAGTCGGTCATTCCCGGTACGCCCGCGGACAAGGCGGGGTTGCGGTACGGCGATCGGTTTGTGACGGTTGGCGGGAAGGACGCGAAGGAATGGACCAGTGCGGAGGTTTCTAAGAACGTTCGCGGCGAGCGTGGAACGCCCGTCAAGGTTCAGGTCGAACGCGTCGGCAGTTCGACGCCCGTTGATTACGAGATCGTTCGCGGCGGTGTGCCGCTGCCCTCGGTGCGAAATACGTTCATGCTGCCGGATTCGGTAGGATACATCGGGTTGACCGGCGGTTTTCAGCAGACGACGTCTGAGGAGCTTTCGAACTCGATCGCCGATCTTAAAAAGCAGGGAATGAAGAGCCTGATCCTCGATCTAAGGGGCAATGGCGGCGGCATTCTCGAACAGGCGGTCGCGGTTGTGAGCAAGTTTGTTCCGGCTGGCCAGGTTGCTGTTTCAGTGAAGGGAGCCAACGGCGTACAAGTTCGCGAACTGCGGACAACAGGCGGCGGAACGGAGAATTTTCCGCTTATCGTGATGATAAACGGCGGCTCGGCCTCGGCTTCGGAGATCGTCGCGGGAGCAGTTCAGGACTACGCACGCGGGCTGGTTGTAGGAAGCGACAGCTTCGGCAAAGGGCTTGTGCAGCGGATATTTCGCCTGCCGTACGGAACCGGTTTGACTCTCACCACGGCGCGGTATTACACGCCCTTTGGACGTTCGCTGCAGCGGGATTATTCGAGCGGCTCGATCTATGAGTACTACACCAACGGCGATGGGAATTCCGAAGAAGGCGATGCGGTTGAGAAACAAAAGCCAGCAGGTACGCCCGTAGCCACCGCGAACGGGCGAGTTCTTTATGGCGGACGAGGAATCGAACCCGATGTGGTCGCCGAAGGTGCAAAATTTTCAGCCTTGCGCGGCAGGATCAATGAATCGGCGTTTTATTTTGTCAGGCAACTGGTTGCCGGAAAGGTCGCTGGATTTGAGAACTACAAGGTCGAAAAGCAGAATTTTAAGACCACGCTTGCGGCCAATGATTTTATTGTCAGTGACAAACTTTATGAGGCGTACCGCAGTTTTGCGGCAGCTGACAAGGAAAACGGCTTGACGGCAGAAAATATTTCGAGCCAGGCGGAATACGCCAGGCGACGGATACGAGAGGAGATCGCGACGGCGAATTATTCGACCGAGGCCGGCACGCAAGTTCTGCTCGAAGCCGACCCGCAGATACTTAAGGCCATTGAAATAATGCCTCAGGCAGCGAACCTGGTAGCGGTCTTTGCGAAAAATTTTAGATAAGCGCGGAAATCGTTTGGATCTTGGTTTCATTAAAGCGGCGGGCTTGCCCGCCGTTGGTCATTTTGAGCGGGGAGATAGATTGGCAAACCCGCAGCCCGGACGAGATCGATCTTCGAACGGGCTTCGTATTTATTGCCATCTAAAGTAAAATAATCGCTTACTTGTTGGCTGCAAGGGTTCTATGTACAAGCAGATTGGGATATTGACCGGCGGTGGGGACGCCCCCGGCCTTAACGCTGTGATCAGGGCAGTCGTCCGCACGGCGATCGGGGAATTTGGCATGAAGTGCGTCGGCATCGAAGATAGCTTCGAGGGCATTCTGGGTGAGACGCATACGCAGAAATTGACGTTAAAGAGCGTCAGCGGCATTTTGCCTCGCGGCGGAACGATCCTAGGGACACGGAATCGTGGCAGTTTTGTTAAGAACGTTAACGGCGTTCCGGTCTATCCGGAAATGCCGATCGGTGAGGCGATAGCGAATCTCGACATTCTGGGCATCGAAGCACTGATCGTACTTGGCGGCGAGGGAACGCTCGGTATCGCCGAACAATTTCACAAACGCGGGTTTCCGGTGATCGGTGTTCCGAAAACTATCGATAATGATCTGGCAGCGACCGAATTCACGTTCGGTTTTATGACGGCCATCGACATCGCCACCGAGGCTCTTGATCGGTTGCACACGACCGCTGCCTCGCACGACCGGGTCATGATCCTCGAGGTCATGGGACGCAACGCCGGCTGGATCGCACTTCATGCCGGGCTCGCCGGAAGTGCAGACATTATCTTGATCCCGGAGATACCTTTTTCGTTTGATTCGATCGTACGTAAGGTTCAGTCACGCGAAGCGCAGGGCTCTAGATTTACAAACATCGTTGTCGCCGAAGGGGCGATGGAGATCGGTAAATCAGAGTTATATCAAGATCCCGGAACGCAGAGGCTCGGCGGTGTCGGTGACTATGTTCGCCGAAAGGTAGAGGAGTTGACGGACAAGGAAGCTCGATGCGTTGTGCTCGGCCATCTTCAGAGAGGCGGCAGCCCAAATGCGTTCGACCGAATGTTGGGTACCAACTTTGGAGCCTGTGCCGTGCGTGCGTTGGCAAGCGGTGAAACTGGTAAAATGGTCGCATTACAGGCCGGAACCGTAGTTACAGTTCCGCTCGATCAGGCGTGTACGTCGATAAAGCGCGTGCAGGTCGACGGACAGTTGGTAAGGACAGCACGGGACATCGGTATCTCGTTTGCCGCACCTAAGGAGTCAAGACTCGCCGATGCCGTAGGCATCGACCCAAGATTTATCAGCGCGGAAACTTCGCATCCGTTGCACAGTTAGTTTATGGAAGAAATCAAGAAGAAACTGCAGGCCGAACTGGATAAACTCGAAGAAGAATTACATTTTAAGCTCCCGAAAGCGATACAGCATGCGCGCGAATTTGGTGATCTGAGCGAAAATGCCGAATATAAGGCTGCGAAGGATCGGCAGTCGATGGTACAGGCGCGCATCAGTCTGCTTCATCAGCGGATGATGGAGGTCGATTCGATCGATATTTCGAAGATACCGACCGACCGCATCGCATACGGTTCCCAGGTGGTCCTATTCGATCTAGAAAAGGAAGAAAAGGTCAGATACGAGCTTGTCACCTCTGAAGAAAGTGCCCCGGAGGACGGTAAGATATCTACCGTCTCACCGATCGGTCAGGCTCTGATGGGCAAGCAGGAAGGCGACGAAATAAAGGTCAAAACACCGACCGGCTGGCGTAATTTTGAGATCACAAGGCTGACGACGATCCACGAGAAAGAATGAAGGCAAAAGGCGAAAGGTAAAAGGCAAAAAATAAAACGGCGGAGTTATATTTTTGCCTTTCGCCTTTTTACTTTTTCCTTGCTGAAACATGTTTGGAGCAAGCATAGGACGAGGTGCGATGCGGATCATCAATTCGATGGTGCGCGGGCTTGCGTCTGCCGGAATTCCTCCAAACGTACTCACGACCATCGGCGTGATGATCAACATGGGCTGCGCGGTCCTGTTTGGTTTCGGCGAGTTCTTCTGGGCCGGGATCGTATTGATCGTCGCAAATCTTTTTGACATGCTCGACGGAAACGTCGCCCGGTTGACAGGCCGCGTGACGAAATACGGCGGTTTCCTTGATTCAACGCTCGACCGACTGTCGGACATGGCTCAGTTTATCGGGATCATGGTCTTTTACTCCCGAATGACGCCCGAGCATTCTGTCCTGAACGTCGCCCTCGCGGGAATCGGGATGGTCGCTTCCGTTCTCGTAAGCTATACAACCGCCCGTAGCGAAGGCCTCGGCGTAAAAGCGAACGTAGGATTTTTGCAGCGGCCGGAACGCATCGTTTTGCTCATAATCGGTGCTCTGTCGACGTGGGACTGGAGTTCGTCGCATTTTCTCGCTAATCGAATGCCGCAGGTTCTGTGGGTCTTAGCGATCGGCTCGCTTTGGACGCTGGTTCAGCGAATGATATACATCCGGCGTGAACTGCGAGCGATCGACAATAGTGTTTAAATGCCGACGATCTTGCGCCATAGAGCATACCGGTTCTATTTTTACAGTCATGAGCCCAATGAACCGCCCCACGTGCATGTGGATCGTGAACGGCTTTCAGCAAAATTCTGGTTGAATCCGGTAGGGTTGGCGCGTAACCTAGGATTCAGTGCACGAGACCTACTAGCCTTGGAACGTTTGGTTTACGAGTACCAAGAAGAGTTTTTGGAGAGATGGAATGGGTATTTTGGCATTAGCGGCTGACGAGCGAGTGACGGACGTTAGTTTCGAAGACGGAATGTTGTCGGTTTTCCTGATGGACGGCCGGAATATTCGTGTCCCCCTTGCGTGGTATCCGCGATTGCTCCATGCAACCGAGGAGCAGCGTAACAACTGGGAAGTAAGCGGCGGTGGCTATGGAATGCATTGGCCCGACATTGATGAAGACCTGAGCACAGAAGGCCTGCTGCGAGGTGCTCCTGCTCCTACTACTGATCTCGGCATTCGCGAATGATCGAATATCTCACCTCTTTTTGGGAATCGCTGACGCTCGGCCGAGTCTTGCTTGGGGTAGGGCTTTTTCTCGGTTCGCTTCTGCTTAGCTTCTTGGCCATCGGGATCGTCATGGTCAAGGTGCCGCCGCATTACTTTAGTTCGAAGCATAGTAGAGATTTTATGCCGAACAGTCCTTTTCTTGTAAGATGGGGGGCTGTAATTGCAAAGAATATAGCGGGCGTGATCCTGATCTTGCTCGGGATCGTGCTGTCGCTGCCCGGTGTGCCCGGACAAGGGATCCTGACCATCCTTCTAGGGATAATATTCCTTGATATCCCGGGGAAACGCCCGATCGAAGCACGCATAATCAAACGCCCGGCTGTGCTTTCGGCGATCAACAACCTGCGAGCGAAGTACAATAAACCGCCGCTTGAGTTGGACGACTAAGATGGGAATTGTCGACAGAATTTTGGGACGAAAAAAGGCCGACCCCGAGGTCCGTCGTCGGTGGCTGCTCGAAAACGGCCGCATCACCGACGGCGAGATCATCGACGGCGAAACGAGTCCGTCCGGCGAAGAGATCGTATTTTATCGGTACACGTTAAATGGAGTCGATTTCGAGTCGTCAGACGTTTTGACCGCAGAGCAAGCCCGCTCGCCTGTAGGCTACGCTCCGGGCGCCCGGGTCGGCGTAAGGTACGATCCGCGAAATCAGGGGAACTCGGTGTTGGAGTAAAAAAGTAAGTGCAGAAGCCCGCACGAAGTAAGGGCTCTCTCGCCACGAATCGGGCAGAGTCCTAATATTGTGTGGGGGCTTCCCCATCAACTCTCAAATGAGCTAGATCTATAGGATGTTCAAAAAGATTCTTATTGCCAATCGAGGCGAGATCGCCTGCCGAGTCATCCGGGCTTGCCGTGAGATGAAGATCGCGACGGTTGCCGTGTATTCGGATGCTGACCGCGATGCTTTGCATGTGCGGATGGCAGACGAAGCGTTTTATATCGGCCCGCCCCCATCGAATGAGAGCTATCTTCGGTGGGAAAAGATCATCGAGATCGCCAAAGACAACAATGTCGAAGCGATACATCCGGGATATGGATTTTTGTCGGAGAACTCGGACTTTGTTCGCGAAGTTACGAAGGCCGGGATAACATTCATCGGCCCGCCGCCCGAAGCGATGGAAGGAATGGGCGGCAAGATGTCTGCCCGCAAGATCGCGATCGTAGCGGGTGTGCCTGTCGTTCCTGGAACGACAGAACCGCTAACATCTTTCGAAGATGCTAGAGAAGTCGCAGAGTCGTTTGGTTACCCCGTGATGCTAAAGGCTTCGGCAGGCGGCGGCGGGAAGGGAATGCGGCTCGTACATGAGGAAAGCGAGCTCAAATCAGCTCTTGAAAATTCTCAGTCTGAGGCGTTAGCAAGTTTTGGCGACGACGCTGTCTACGTTGAAAAGGCGATCGTTCGCCCGCGGCATATCGAGATACAGATATTCTCGGACAAGCACGGTAATCACGTACACCTCGGCGAGCGCGAATGCTCGATCCAGCGGCGGCATCAAAAGGTCGTCGAAGAAGCTCCATCGCCCATCAATTCCGAGGAACTTCGAGCGGAAATGGGAGCCTGCGCCGTCAAGGTCGCGAAGGCTGTCGATTACGTCGGTGCCGGAACTGTCGAGTTTCTCGTATCCGATCTCGACCGGTCGTTCTATTTTCTTGAAATGAACACGCGTCTTCAGGTTGAGCATCCGGTCACGGAACTCGTCACCGGTATAGACCTCGTTCGCGAACAGATTCGCGTCGCTTGGGGCGAACCGCTTTCATTTACGCAGGAAGACGTGAAACTGACCGGCCACGCTATCGAATGCCGCATTTACGCCGAGGATCCCGATAACAATTTTCTCCCTTCACCCGGCAAGATCACACGGCTGCGGCTGCCGCACGGGCCCGGAGTTCGTGACGACGGCGGCGTTTACGAGGGAGCCGAGGTTTCGATCTATTACGATCCGATGATCTCGAAGTTTGCCACCTTTGGAAAGGACCGAGCCGAGGCGATCGACCGTATGCGGCGGGCTTTGATGGAGTACGAGGTCGGCGGGATCAAGACGACGATCCCTTTCTTTCGCGAGATAATGGAGGACGAGGAGTTCGTCGCGGGCAGGCTTGATACGGGCTTCATAACAGGATTTAACGAACGAAAGAAAAAAGTCGAGCCCGACCAGATGCTTTCAGATATCGCCGCTATCGTGGCTGCACTCAGCCACGCGGGCGATCAACCCAAACCGGCCGCTGCTGCATCAGATGATCGTTCCCGGCCCAGCCGCTGGGTCATGTCCGGCCGAATAGCGGCGATGGGCGAACGGTTTTGATATACTTTTGCTCACACTATGGAAGAACTACTAAAGAATTTGTTGGGAAAGAAGATCGACGTTACGTGCGGGACGAATGCCACGTTTCGTGGCGATGTAGTAGACGTGAAAAGCGGCGTACTTTACCTGCGTGACGAAGATAGCGAGGTCGCTTATGTTTCGATCGACAAGATCGCAGTTATTTACGAATGTAAGGACCCGCAGACGCGGCCGGGATTTGTCGTTTGATCGGTCATTTCTATGCAGATAAAAAAGAGGCTGTCCATTTACGGGCAGCCTCTTTTCATTTGTAAGCTTTGTAAGTTAGTTAGCAGGCTCTGCAAGCTTCAGTTTCCCAAACCCGACGATGCGTTTTTCCCAATAGCCTTTGAAGGGCGAGTACGTAATGCCCTTGCTCGACGATGCGTGGTAGAAACCATTCTCGTCAGCAACGATACCCATGTGGCCGAGGCCGTTGAGGAATACGAGCGTGCCAAACTTGTAGCGTTCGTCGCCGTAAACCGGCTCGGACATCGCCCACATCGCACGGGCACTGGTTCGCGTGAATTTTATTCCGGCGTCACCAAATGCCGCCCAAACAAAAGCGGAACAATCGTATGTATTTGGCCCCATCGAGCCGTATTTGTAGCGAAGACCGTAGCGGGACTTGATACCCTGGTCGAGCAGCGAACTGGTCGTCGCGTTATAGCGTGACTTACCGGCTGCGACCATTGCGGCGACGCTGAGCATGCTCGCCTTGGCGGTCGCATTGTTTGACAGCGGCTCGTAAGCGGCATCGACTCTCGTCGCGGGCCTTACTACTTCAATAGAATTTGTGAGTGTGGGGCGTGAGGATGAAGTGCGGACTACTTCGGTTGATCTCGCCGGGGAAGGGGCGTTCGTGGGTTGGCTCGAGGTGGTTTTGACCACTCGATCGCGACTCTGAGCGAATGCTGTACTTGTAAACAGAACGCCGAACACCGCGACGCAAACCGATAGTAATAGATACTTCTTTAAATCTTTCAAACCGTAATCTCCAGTATTTTTTATTATTGGGGGGAAGTCTGCGGAGAAGGTCAGCGATCGCTCACCTACTATAAGAAAACAAGCAACGACCCGGGATTTCCTGAAAAATCAAGAACCCAGTCGAATCTCCATAAACTTGCAACCCTTGAAAACCTTGAACTAAGCAAGGATCAGTATGCCTTACGGACACGATCGATGCAAGTCCGGTGAGTTTCGAGAGGCTATTCCAGGCCCGGGCTGGACCGGAATTTCTTCCGGTCCACCCTCGTCCAACGCCCGCCTTTTGGTCCTACCGACTCGTTCCTTCAGTTGTTTTGTATGTCTTTGAAACAGACGCAATCGGGTTCGCATTCCAACAAAACGGACGAAAGGCCCGAAAAATAATTTCGGGCCTTTCGAGTTGTGAGACTGTTTTACTAGTTTACGCCGAGAACGATGTTCCGCAGCCGCAACCGCCGGTCGCATTGGGATTTTCGAACGTGAAGCCCGACCCCATCATGTTTGTTGTGTGGTCGATGGTGATGCCGTTTAGATACTGTGCCGAAAACATGTCGACAAACATCTTTACGCCGCCTTTGTCGAGAACAAAATCGCCCATTTTCGATTCTTCCTCGATATTAAGGCTGTACTGGAAACCCGAACAACCACCGGGAACAACACGAACGCGAAGCCCCGCCGTTTCCGGCAGATCGTCTTCGCTCGCTAGAAATTTGTTGATCTCGGCGATAGCCGACTCCGTAACGTTCAATTCAACCGAAGGTGCTGCAACTGCTGCCATATAAATATTCGCTCCTGCCAAAATTTAGGACTCGCATCAGCGAATCCTTACCTAAAAGTAAATATTAACGAAAACTGATCAGATTTACAATACCTGATCGTCAAACGACGCGTAAAAAGCGGCGGGCACGACCACCGCTAAACTAAATGTCTCTTACAGGTTTAAGGTTCCATTTCATCGCCTGCTACCTGACGGCGATACTGCTCCTTTTCTTTCTCACGTTCTAGATACGGAATACCTTTCTGCATCCACTCCGGTGCTGGAGCACCTTTAAGGTGATGGTCGAAGAACTCTCTCATTCGACGGGCATAGTCCTTTTGATTCTGACGTTTTCTTAGGCCGTGAAACTCGCCATTGTAATTCAGGAAATAGACCTCCTTTCCAAGACGACGGAGCGAGAGATAGAACTCGATGCCCTGATACCACGGCACAGCATCGTCGTTGTCGTTGTGGATCATGAGGATCGGCGTTTGGACCTTTTCGATGGCGAAAAGGGGCGAATTCTCAATGAACTTATCCGTTGAGTTCCATGGCGTTCCGCCGATACGGCTTTGAGTGCGCTCGTACTGGAACTGACGCGGCAAGCCTGTGCCCCAGCGGATGCCATTGTAAGCGCTGAACATGTTTGCGACCAGAGCTCCCGGTGCGGCTGCCTTGAATTTATTGGTCTGCGTGACCATATACGCGATCTGATAGCCGCCCCAGCTGTGGCCCTGGATCCCGATCGCCTTTTCGTCGACGAAGCCCATCTTCACGATGTTCTCGACGCCGGGCATGATGCATTTCATAGCGCTCTTGCCGGGATATCCGACCTTGTAAACGATATCCGGAAGGAAGATCACATAGTCGTTACTCGCATAGATACTCGGGTTTACGTTCTGCCCCGGGCCGGGATTACGAAAATCGTGGACAGTATCCGAAAGTTTTTCATAGAGATAAACGATCATCGGATACTTCTTTTTCGGGTCAAAATCGGCTGGTTTGATCAGCACGCCCTGGAGCGGAATGCCGTCTTCGCTCTTATAGTTGATAAGTTCAGAAGTGCCCCAACGAAAACTTGCCATCTGAGCATCGCCGCTCGAAAGCTTTCTGGGCGAGGCAAAATCCGCTCCAGTCGTCCAAACGTCCGGAAATTCGTCAAACCGGGAAGCCGTAAAAACGTAGCGGTCGGCATTCCTGGCCTTCTGCGGGGTTGTGTAATTCTTGGCACCCATCATTAGCTTCTCAGGACTACCATCAAGCTTTACACGATAAAATCCGGAATCACGGGTCACGTGGCTTTCGGCTCGAAGCAGCATAGCCTGTCCCGGTTCGATAAAACGCTCGTCCGGGTTAGTACGGACGTATCTCATCTCGGTCTTGCTCTGACGCCCAAGCCCGCCGGTCAACATCTTGCCGCCGCTGCCGTCGGCCGCGACCTGCCAGATGTCGAATTTGTCATAGATCAGGATCTCTTTATCGTCTTTTGTCCATGCGGCGGTTCCGTATGAGGGAGCCGCACTTGGGCTGTCGTGATCTTCGCGGGCAAATTTTGTTTTGAGTTTCGCGGTCAGGTTCGCAATTTTCCCGTCTGCGACTGAGTACGAATTCCAGTCCTTTCCGTCGAAATAGACGACGTAACGACCATTCGGTGACCAGGATGCTCCCCATTGAGCCCCTTTTCGCAGCAATTTACGCGTCCCATCGAGCGTGTTCACTAAATAAGTATCCGAAAAGCCGGGATCGTAGTTATTACGAATGCGATACTCGCGGTCGTCAGTGCCGATCGCCCATTTGCCGTCGGAACTCGGGTTGAAGGATTCCATCGTCGGGTCGGCAAGTTGTACAAATTTCTTGTCCGCAATATGCCAAACTCCCCGGTACGAACGGTCGCGGTCCGCGATCATTCTTACTTTCTGCTGGGCCTGAACGAAATCGTCCTTCCAATGCCAGAGATCAACGGTAACCTTTTCCTCATCAGGAACGGCATTATTCGGATCGGGCTCAGGAGCGGGGGGCGGTGCGCTGCTCACAAAAAGGCGGCTGCCGTCGAACGAGAAGCCGAGCGAGCCTTTTTCGCTCACAACATATTCTGGCCTGAAGCCACCGGTCTTGTCCGAAACAGCCTCCTCGGCCTTAGCCGCACCTCGCTGCCAATGATAAACCTTAAATCGCGGCTGCTTAGCCGTGGCATCGTCCTTGTCACTGATGAAAGCTAGTTGTTTCTGGTCCTCATCCCACGTAAGCTTGGTATTTTTTCCGGGACCGGCAAGAAGTGCTGCGGGAGCCGCGTCGCTTTGCGGCGTGACGGCAAACGTCCCATTTGCCGCCTCTCTGCGAGATGAAACGTTATAGACGAGGGTCTTTGCGTCCTTTGCAAAGCTGTATTCGAGCACATCGGCGAACGTCCGTTCTTTACCATCGGCGAGGCTGCGAAGAACGAGCGTGCTTCCATACTCGCGTCTGCGGGCCGGCGATGGCGAGGGCGACGGTCGCGGAGCGGCATTGGAATTTGCAGCCGCCGCGTTCGCGTTTGCACCCGTTTCCGCTCGTGGGCGTTCTTCTCTTGCGGCTTCTTTCAGGATCGCGACGTAGCCCGAGCCGTCCTCTGGCACCTGATACGATTTTGACTCTTCGACACGCGTGACCTTGCCGGTCGCAAGATCCATTATTCCCAAAGCATTTTTCGGGAACTCTGCCGGCGGTTTCTTGTCCTTTCGGGCTTTCAGGATATCGGCCTTGTTTGGCTCGATGTTGAAAAACAAATACTTACTGTCCGCCGAAAACGTCGGTCGAAGCAATCTCCCCTGAGCCTGAAAAGCGGCTGTCGCGGCCGGATCAGCCGGATCAGGCGGCGGAGTCGGCGGCCTATATCCACGCGGGACACGCCACTCCGCATCGGCGGTCGTGCTTTTCACATATAGTTCCCCATCGCCGTCCTGCGGCTGCATGACGTAGGCAACGAACGTCCCATCTCTCGAGATCGCTGTGCCCTGGATACTTTTCCACGAGTCGAAATCTGCTGGTGAGATGGAACGTTTGGTCGACTGAGCGGGAAACTGGCCCGCCAGAAGGCTGATAAAAATGGCAACTATCGCAAGTTTGCGAACTTGAAATCGCTTGTTCATAAACGTAATTCGGACGAAACCCTGATGTAATTCGGAATAACCGGAATTTAACATTATAGAGTTGGTTTTTCAATTCGATATGATCACGCGAAGTCTTCAATGCTCTATTTAAAAGTGAAAATTCGTAATTGACTCTCGCGGGGCTTGTCCCGAAAGATTCAATTACGAATCACAAATTTCAAAGTACGAATTAGGCTCCCGCTACGCCCGGGTCAGCAACACCAGTTCCGGTTTCATGGCTTCGATCGAAACCTGTCTTGCGACTTCCTCGGCGGCTTTGCGGAAGGCTGCGGCTTGGGGTGATGACGGGAAGCCGACGACAACTGGCGTGCCGCTGTCGCCGCCTTCGCGGACTTCCATGCCGAGCGGGACCTGGCCGAGAAGGTTTAGGCCGTATTCGTCGCAGAGGCTCTGTCCGCCGCCTTTGCCGAAGATCTCGTATTTATTCCCGGTGTCAGGGGCGATAAAGTACGACATATTTTCGATCACGCCGAGAACCGGAACGTTAACCGTTTCGAACATTTTCACGGCACGCCGCACGTCCGAAAGCGAGACTTCCTGCGGTGTAGTAACGAGAACTGCACCCTGAACCGGCACGAGCTGTGCGAGTGAGAGCTGTACGTCGCCTGTTCCCGGCGGCATGTCGACGATCAAATAATCGAGCTCGCCCCAATTGACGTCCGATAGGAACTGCCGGACCACACCGTGCAGCATCGGGCCGCGGAGGATCATCGGCTTGTCGGGCGGGACGAGGACCGCCATCGAGATCATTTTGACGCCGTGTGCCTCGATGGGAACGAGTTTACCCTCGAAAACTTCGGGCTGATCATATCCGGTGCCGAGCATTAACGGCACGTTCGGCCCGTAAACATCGGCGTCCATGATGCCGACCTTCGCTCCGTCGAGAGCGAGAGCAACGGCTAGATTGACTGCAACAGTCGATTTGCCGACGCCGCCCTTGCCTGAGGAAACGGCGATGATGTTCTTGACGCCGGGGATCGCGATGTTGTTTTTGATCCCGCGGCCTTGCGGCACTTCGGCATCCATCGTGACTTTGACGTTCGACACGCCCTCGAGACCGCTGACGATCTCAGTCGCCTGCTGCTCCATCAGTTCCTTGACGGGGCAGGCCGGTGTCGTGAGCATGATGGTAAACGAAACATCACCGCCGGATATTTCGAGATTGTGAATAAAACCGAGGGTTACGATGTCCTTGCGGAGATCGGGGTCGATGATTTGGCTAAGCGCGTTTAGTACCGTTTCGTGTGTAATTTGACTCATTTTAGTTAGCCTTTATTGTACCAAATCTGTTTCGTATTCGAATTCTCGTCGTCAGTGCAGATAAAAAATGGCGAAATATGTGACATGGATTTTCGCCCTTGCTGACGCGCGGGCTTTTGCGAAGTGGTCGTGCAACATGCCTTAGGTCAGCCGTGTAATTGCGATCAGTGAGATCACGGATATCAGGACCCAGAGAATAGCCCCAAGAGCGAAAGGCCGCCAGCCGACGTTTGCGAGTGTCTTGCGGGTGAGGCTTAGGCCGATGAGAAAGAGCGTTACGGCAAGACCTGCTTTGGCAAGATTTACGAATGAATCAAGTATGCTCGGCAAAATGATCGACCCGCTGAAGGTCTTGACGGTTGCCGCGCCGAGAAAGGCGAATATGAACCACGGCAGCGTGACTTTTGACGAGCCTCCCTCGCCGCGATGCATGAATACGAGAGCGAGAGCCAGCGGGATTATGAAAAGCGTACGAGCAAGCTTGACGGTCGTCGCGACGGCGAGTGAATCGCCGCCAAATGCGGTGGCTGCTCCGACGACGCTGCTGGTGTCCTGGATCGCGACCGCCGCCCACAGGCCGAATTGTTGCGGAGATAGCTCGAGAGAATGGCCGACGATAGGAAAGACGAAGAGAGCGATGGCGTTTAAGACAAAGATGGTGCCGAGCGAGACCGTCATCTCGTCATTCTCAGCCTTTATCGATGGCCCGATCGCCGCGATCGCACTGCCACCGCAGATCGCCGTCCCGGATGAAACGAGCGTTCGAACGCGCGGCGCAACGTTCAGGGCCTTCCCGATCAGATAACCAAGTATCAACGCCCCGAACACGACAAAAGCGATAAATCCGATCCCGTCCTTGCCCGCACGATAAACTGAGCTAAGGTCAATTCCAAACCCGAGCATCGCAACCGATATCTGAAGCAGGTACTTTGCCGGTTTTCCTGTTAGTGATGGGAACGGATTGCCGATGATAAGAGCCATTGCCAGCCCAAGGGCCAGGGCATAGACCGGCGAGCCCCACGGTGAGAGGATAAAGAAGATCAGGAGAAAGAATAGGGCCTTTTGCCACATAGCGGGCGTGACTAACGTAGAACTCCGAAGACCTTACGAAGTAGTGAAGTAGTACGGCGGATCGGGTTTTCGCGGATCTTTCGCTCTTCGTCGGCGACGAGGAGAAAGAGCCCGTCAAGGGCCTTTTGCGTGACATAGCCGTCGAGATCGGTCGCGTCCTCGCCGAGCAGGCGGGCGGCGAAACCAGCTTTTCCGATCATCGTTTTGTATTTTTGCGTGACGCCCGTTTTCTCCGTAAATTCCTCGACGATCGGTCGAAACTTTCCTCGTAAGGTCTCTTCACTGGTTCTTCTAAAAAATTGAGTCGCCGCATCTTTCTCTCTGCTGAATAATATCTTCCGTGCGTCGTCAAAAGACATCTGCTTGATCGCGTCGACAAAAACATCGACGGCAACGGGTACCGCCTTTTCTGCTGCGTTGTTCATCGAGGCGACGAATGCGTCGACCGACTTGCCTTGTCCCGCAATACGGAGGCCCTTTTCCAGCCTTTGAAGCGATTTCGGAAGCGGTATCTTTACCCGCGGATTGAGAAGGAAACCGTTCTCTTTGCCAAGAGAGTTGATCGCTGTTCTTACGCCCTTCCCGAGGGCTTCTTTCAAGCCCGCAGAAATATCAGTATCCGAAATATTCCGATTAGTCTGAGCGGCGATAGTCACGGACAGAGCTGCCAAAGAAAAGACGATTTTAAGCATTCTCAACATAGTTTTGCCTTATTTCGCTTTCCCCTGATTCGCAACCGCGTCCTGAGCGGCCTTGATCGAGTCGGCGTCGCCCAGATAGTAGCTCTTAATAGGCTTCAGTTCGGCATCGAGTTCGTATACCAGCGGAATGCCGGTCGGGATATTCAGGTTGACTATCTCGTCGTCGGCGATGCCGTCGAGATGTTTGACCAGCGAGCGAAGGCTATTTCCGTGAGCAGTGACGATCAGCTTTTTCCCAGCCTTGACCTTCGGAGCGATCTCAGTTTCCCAGTATGGTATCACCCGTGCGACCGTATCTTTTAGGCATTCGGTTCCAGGAAACTTTCCTTTCTCTATGACGGTATAGCGCGGGTCATTGCCTAGATATCGCTCGTCACTTTCGTCGAGCACGCCTGGCGGGATGTCATAGCTTCGACGCCAGATCAGCACCTGCTCTTCGCCGTACTGCGCCGCGGTCTCAGCCTTATTCAGCCCCTGCAACGCGCCGTAATGACGCTCGTTGAGCAGCCACGATTTGGTAACCGGTATCCACATCAGATCCATCTCGTCGAGAATGATCCAGAGCGTCCGGATCGCGCGTTTCAACACCGACGTATACGCCTCGTCAAACGTAAACCCCTCCGCCTTCAACAATTGCCCCGCAGCCTTCGCCTCTTCGCGGCCCTTTTCAGAAAGATCAACGTCCTTCCAGCCAGTAAAACGGTTTTCCTTATTCCACTGACTCTCGCCGTGGCGGATCAATACTAGTTTGTACATACGCTTATCTTAAGTCTGTGATCGGAAATCTCAAATTTGAGATCTGAGAATTCGCTTCGCTTCGCCAACAAGATACAGAGATCCCGTAACAAGCATTAGGCCGCTAAGACAGTGATATGGAGCAATCTTCAGGGCGTCCTCAACCGAGTCAGCCACCAGTACTTCTTCCGGAGCAAAGTGGGCTGGTATAAGCTTCCTAAGTTCGGCGGTCTCGATCGCCCGTGAGTTCGCGGGCTTGGTCAGAATGATCGTCGTCGCAAGCGGAAATAGAATTTCTGTGATCTGAGCGACATCTTTGTCGTTCATTGCACCGAAAACAAGGGTGATCGGCTGATGTATGAACTCCCGTAAATATTCTGCAAGTGCCGTTGCTCCCCCAACGTTGTGGGCTCCGTCTAATAGGTAATGGCCAACAAACTCCAATCTGCCCGCATGTCGAGTTCTTTGCAGACCTTCGCGGATTTGCGTGTTGTCAATCTGGTAACCGGAATTGCATAGCAACTCCGCGATCTCAATCGCCACAGTCGCATTTTCCCACTGGTGCTTGCCCCACAACCCCAATTCAACGTCCTGGAAAATACGGTTTGCCGATCTGATCTGGATTCTGCCAGTATTAAAAACGGCGTTATAGGAATAATCATCTGGCCTCCGACTCGATTTCACATTGACCTCGACAAATCGAGGTTCAACCCCCATCTCACGGCAGCGACCATCTATAACTGATCGAGCGGACTTTCTTTGCGGGGCGATGACAACGTGGGATCCTTTATGGATGATTCCCGCCTTCTCGCCTGCTATCTTTTCGATCGTGTCCCCCAGATATTCCTGATGATCCAGGTCGATCCGCGTGATCGCGGCGATCTCGGCGTTGGCGGCTGTAACTGCGTCGTAGCGGCCGCCGAGGCCGGTTTCGAGGATGCCAAGTTCGACTTTAGCTTCGGCAAAGGCGACGAGGGCGATCGCCGTGACTTGTTCGAAGAAGGTGGGAACAGTCTCGAGTTTGCCGTCGGACACGAGTTTTTCAGATGTGTCACGTACGATCGTTGCGATGCGGGCGAATTCGTCTTCGCTGATATCGAGGCCGTTAATTCGAACTCGTTCTGTGATCGAGACGAGATGGGGCGATGTGAAAACGCCGACGGCTATGCCGGCTTCGCGGCAGATCGAGTCGAGAAACGCACATACGGAACCTTTGCCGTTGGTGCCCGCGACCTGAACTTTAAGGTAATTCTCTTCAGGGTTGCCGAGGGCCTTCAGCAGTTTGCGGATGTTGTCGAGCCCTAGCTTCATCGCGAGGACCTCGTTCCCTAGAGAGTTTAGATAGATCTCAGAATCGGAAAAGTTCATTCTGGCGTAAAAACGTTAAGAACTTATGTGTTCAAATGTGATATCAATAAATCTATGAAAAGAGTAACATCCATATTCGTTTCCGCATTTTTGGTCGTTGTTGTCGCCGGCGTTTCGTTTGGTCAGAAGAAAGCCGACTCGGCAATGCTTTACAAGGTTACGGGCAAAGGGCTCGCAAAACCATCATATATTCTCGGAACGTTTCACGCGATATGCTCGACGGATATGCTGCCGATCGACAAGCTTACGGGCTTTGTAAACGAGACCGACCAGATGTATTTGGAACTCGATCTTGATGATCCTGCCGTAATGCAATCGATGGCCCGCGGCCTCGCGATGCCGGACGGTAAAATACTGAAGGACCTGTTCAATGCCGAGCAATATGCCAAGATCGAAGCTCTGCTGAAAGATAGTGTCGGTGTGCCGATCGAGATGGTCAAGAGCATCAAGCCTTCGATGCTTTCGGTCATGGTTGCCACGAGCCCGAAATCGCTCGGCTGCACGCCGGGCGCAGTCGACACTCAGGTGATGAAAGCCGCGACTGACGCGAAAAAGCCGGTGTTCGGGCTCGAATCGGTCGAATCTCAGATCGCCGTTCTCAACAGCCAGCCGCTCGAAAAGCAGGCTAGTGACTTGTTGAAACTGGCGGAAAATCCTCAGAAGCAGATCAATGAGCTGAAAACGATGATGGCGATCTACAAATCGCAGGATTCGGAAAAGCTTTACGAAACAACAGCAAGGCAGATGGCGACGGAAGGTGAGTTTGGCCGACGGCTGCTAGCCGATCGAAATCTCGACTGGATCCCGAAGATCAGCAAGGCAATGACCGAAAAGCCTACCTTCTTCGCGGTCGGAGCCGGACATTTAGGCGGCAATAAGGGCGTGATAAAGCTATTGAAAGCGAAGGGCTACAAGGTAACGCCGATACGATTATAGAAAGTTGCCAGGCACCGGATCACTTAACGGCAGTATTCATCATAAAATCGAGCATTCGCACGATCGTATCTTTCATTTCGCGGCGGTCGACTACGCGATCGACCATGCCGTGTTCGAGCAGAAATTCGCTGCGCTGAAATCCTTTCGGAAGTTTTTGGCGGATGGTCTGCTCGATGACTCGCGGCCCGGCGAAGCCGATAAGGGCTTTCGGTTCGGCGAGGATCACGTCGCCCAGCATTGCGAAGCTCGCAGTAACACCGCCAGTTGTGGGATCGGTCAATACAGATATAAAGGGTAAACGGGCATCGTGCAAACGCTGTAGTGCCGCTGAGATCTTGCCCATCTGCATGAGGCTCAGCGTGCCTTCCTGCATTCTCGCACCGCCAGATGCTGAGAAGATGATAACCGCTCCGCGTTCTTCGACCGCTCGTTCGATCAGCCGAGTGATCTTTTCACCAACGGCCGAGCCCATCGAACCGCCGATGAAAGTCATATCCATCGCCCCAGCGAAGACAAGGTGGCCGCCGGTCATTCCTTTGCCCGACACGATCGCCTCCGGAAGTCCGGAAACTTCTTTTGCCTGCTCGATACGATCCTTATAAGGCTTTGAATCGACAAAATCGAGTGGGTCTCCTGAGGTCACTTCTTCGTCGAGCTTTTCATAACGCCCGTCATCAAAAAGATCCTTCAGACGGTTTACCGCCGCATATCGAAAATGATATCCGCAATGCGTGCAAACCTCGTGCGAAACGGTCAATTCACGCCGATAGAGAGCGTTGTCGCAGTCAGGGCATTTTACAAAGATGCCCTCCGTGCGAACGGTCTGCTCTTCGTCGTGCTCTTGATCAGCGATCTTCGGTTTGTCTCGGCGAAACCATGACATAGAAATTTTCGTGGCCATTATCGGTCGTGCGATCGCCTCGCGAAGCACCCGACAAAGGCAATTGGGTCGAAGAATAAGACTAACATACGAGCATAGCCTTGTCGCAACTTGACGGGATCGACGAGAGTCCAAGCTTGCCGCTCACGGCGCTAGCTCAAAACTCTCTGCATCTCCGCATGGATAAGCCCGTTCGAAGCCAGCATTGGTGGCGTGTAGATGCTGAACTGCGAGCCGTCGTATCCGCTGACGTGGCCGCCAGCTTCTTCGATCAACAAAACGCCAGCGGCCATATCCCAAGCGTTCAGGCCCTCTTCCCACATTCCGTCAAATCTTCCGCAGGCGACGTAGGCAAGGTCGATCGCCGCCGAACCATCTCGTCTGACACCTCGCGCATTGAGTAGAAACTGAGTTAAATGCCGTGCGAAGTCCTGGCGGCTTTTGAAATTGTATGGAAAACCTGTGACGAGCAAGGCCTCGCTCAGTTGCTCGGTCGCGGAGACGCGGATCGGTTTGTTGTTCAGCGACGCACCACGGCCGCGTTCGGCTGCAAAAAGTTCGTTGCGGGTTGGGTCAAAGGTAACGCCGATAACGATCTCACCTTGATGCTCCAGAGCTAAAGTCACTGCGAAACATGGGTAGCCGTGTGCATAGTTGGTCGTGCCGTCGAGCGGGTCTATGATCCATTTCCATCGATTCTCGCCGCCGATTACGACTGCATTGCCTGATTCTTCGGCGAGTATTGAGTGCTTTGGAAAATGGGATTCGATCCGTTCGATCACAAGGGCTTCGCTCGCCAGGTCGGCTTCGGTGACCAGGTCGATGTCGCCTTTTTTTGAGACCGCGACGCGGCCAAACTTCTCAAGGAGCAGTTGGCCCGCTTCGCGAGCGGTTTCGATTGCAAAATTGAGCATTAGGATAATCTTCAACTGGATCGGCCGTTTAGCGCAACATAACGCGAGAAAAAAGTCCGTAAGGTCCTTCCAAATTGAGTGCTGCCATACAGTCTGCCTGGTTCGCCCCGTGTTACCGTTATGTTACGAAAGTGTTAATAGACATCGACTATGGATATTTTGTGGCAGGAACTTAGCTTTGGAACTTTTGACTGGCAGCAGTTCGTCCGTTTTTCGATAAGGCTCGTGATCGCGGCGGGGCTTGGTGCCCTAATAGGGTTTGAACGTGAGAAGGCGGGCAAGGCGGCGGGTTTGAGGACTCATATTCTCGTCACTCTCGGAACGTGCGTTTTTGTTCTGGCAGGTATTGGTTACGGTATGAATTCGGACGGTTTGTCACGCGTAATTCAAGGAATCGTGACGGGTATAGGGTTTATCGGAGCGGGCTCGATCCTGAAATTGAACCATGAAAAAGATATCCAAGGCCTAACCACTTCTGCCGGGATTTGGATGGCTGCGGCAGTCGGTGTCGCCGTTGGACTAGGAGAACTAGGACTCGCGCTCCTAGCGACGATCGTCAGCGTGGTCGTTTTGGCCTTACTCGGGAAAGTCGACCCAAAGGACGTCAAAGACGAAAATGCTTGATACGGGCCCGCGCTAGACAAAAAAGGACGAGGAGCCAAAATACTCCTCGTCCTTTTTTCCAATTTTGGTGGCCCCAGACTTGATCGCAACACACGTCTGTAATTGCTACCGTTGCTCGATTCCTCGCCTAGCGGAGTTCACAACAAAACGTTGTGCGGAGCCTGGGACCATATGGCGGAAAGGGTGGGATTCGAACCCACGGAACCCGTTAAGGCTCACAGCATTTCCAATGCTGCCAATTCAACCACTCTTGCACCTTTCCGCGAAATTAAATTTTCAAACCAAATATCGATCAATCACCGCCGCCGTCTCCGGACCCGGAATCTGACGATCCTGAATCACTGTCCCCTGCGCCGGAGTCTGTATCATCGTCTGATCCAATCTCGTCGTCATCATCGCTCGATTCCGATGTTGACCGGCCCGACACGGGGTCGTCATCGCCTACCATCCAGCTGTAAACAAACCCGGCGAGAAGGGCTCCAAGAATCGGAGCGACCCAGAAAAGCCAGAGTTGGTTGACCGGCCACGGGTCAGAGAAAACCGCCATAAAGACCGCAGGGCCTGTTGAGCGGGCCGGGTTGACCGACGTGTTCGTCACCGGAATTGATATTAGGTGAATGAGCGTCAGGCAAAGGCCGATGGCGATCGGGGCAAAACCTTTAGGAGCGAGTCGGTGGGTTGCTCCCAGGATGACGATCAGAAAAAAGAACGTCAGAACAACCTCAGCGATAAAGCAAGCAACGATTTCGTACTGCCCGGGTGAATTTAACCCGTAACCATTCGAAGCGAAACCGCCGGCCATCGTAAACGATGTTTTGCCCTTTGCGATCAGATAAAGAATACCCGCACCCGCGAGTGCCCCCAAGACCTGAGCAACAACGTATGGCAGGATGTCTTTCGAATCGAACCGTTTGCCCGCCCACAGTCCAAAAGTGACTGCCGGATTGAAATGGCCGCCGGAAATGTGTCCGACCGCGTACGCCATCGTCAAAACCGTTAATCCAAAAGCAAGTGAAACACCCGCAAAGCCAATACCCAAATTTGGATAAGCGGCGGCAAGTACGGCACTTCCACAACCTCCGAGAACGAGCCACAGAGTTCCGATGAACTCGGCTGACAACCTCTTAGCTAAAGGCATAAGGCTAAACCCTCCACGTAATTTGTTTTTTTGTTACGCGGGGATGATAACCGATAAATTCTCAAAGAACAAAACAAATGGCCGTTTTGCTAATGCGGCAACGGCCAGCTGTCGACGTAACCTAAGTGGCGGAGAGGGTGGGATTCGAACCCACGGTACCCGTTAAGGTACAACAATTTTCGAGACTGCCCGATTCAACCACTCTCGCACCTCTCCGCGCGAACTTAAGATTGTAAATGTTTGTCGCGGATTTTAGCAAGCCCGCCGGTATTTCAGCGTCTCGCCTTAAAAAATTCCTGCATCAGCATCCGGCACTTTTCAGCGAGAATGCCCGACGTGATTTCCATCCGATGATTGAGCTTTGGGCTGTCGCACACGTTGAAATGAGTTTCCGCCGCCCCGAAACGCTCGTCGTGAGCACCAAAAACAAGGCGTTTGACGCGAGCGTTGACAAGAGCCCCGGCGCACATCGCACAGGGTTCGATCGTTGTGTACATCGTCGTTCCCGGAAGCCGATAATTGCCTATTCGGATCGCCGCGGTGCGAAGCGCGAGTATCTCGGCGTGGGCAGTCGGGTCGAGATTCTTGATGGTTCGGTTTGATGTCGCAGCCAGAATTTTGCCGTCCGCGTCGACCAAAACGGCGCCGACCGGCACCTCGCCGAGTTTCTCAGCTTCGCGTGCGACGTGGACCGCCCGATACATCCACTTTTCGTCAGTTTCGAGTTCAGCCATGTGTTTGAGTTTAGCCAAAAAATTAGTAAACAACGAAAAGGTAACGAAATCCCTCTCAGTCTCGTGTTTTGTTTGCAAGAGCGCAGGCAAAATGTTAAACATTAAGCTTAATAATCTCTTCACTTCCGCAAAGAGTGCCGCCGTAAAACGCTATGAACGATGAGGTTCGGCCAGGAACCCAGTCAACCGATGACATTCACATAACGAATGTGCCTCCGTCGTTCCGCGCCTTCGCTGAGGAAGTGCACAAGCGTTCGCAGAAACCGAAGCCTTCGCCCGCGACGATCCCGCAGAAGCTTTTGCCCGCCGAGTTTAACATGGCGATGGCTCACTTTTACCGGGGTGAGATCCAGCGGTCGAACGTGTGGCGCAGCCGGCTCGATGCTACGACAAACTGGGCCGTGATCACCGCCGGTGCGACGCTGTCGTTTGTTTTCAGTTCGCCGGATAATCCGCACTTTGCGATCCCGATCAATACTTTGCTCGTCTCGATCTTCCTGTTTATGGAAGCTCGGCGTTATCGCTATTACGAGGTCTGGGCCAATCGCGTCCGCGTCCTCGAAACAGGCTACTACGCCCCGATGCTATCGCACCGGACAATGCCGCCTGACAAAGAGTGGGCAGAGCACATCGCTGCCGACCTTATTTCACCCCATTTTACGATCAGCGAATGGGAAGCTGTCGGACGACGCTTGCGGTCCAATTATCTTTGGATATTTGTGCTACTGAGTCTTTCGTGGACGCTGAAGATATATATTCATCCCTCGCCCATCCCGCTTGCGTCCGATGCGGACTACAAGGCGTTTTGGGGGCTTTTCATGCAGCGGGCGACCGTTGGTCTGGCTCCTGGGTGGCTGGTCATTACTTTTGGTGTGATCTTTAATGCGATAATATTTTTTGTGGCTTTCAGCACGTTGAAGCTGAAGAACGCCTCCAGCGAGGTGCTGCCTCTCGAGAGTTTTGAATGGCATCCGCTAAAACAGGTTTCCGATTGGGCGGAAAGCAGCCTGAAACGCAGAAACACGATACGCCGATCGAAAAAAGCGAGGCAGAGAATGCGAAGCATCCACAAAACCGAAGGCTAGAAATTTTAACTTTTCTCTTGTATTTTTAATTTACGCTTATGCCAATTGACTTAGACGAACGCGGTTCAGCTCTCGAAAACGAGTATTTTCACCGCAAAGAACAGGAATTGATCGCGAAAATGAAGGCAAAGATCGAGGCCGAAGGCTCAGTCGACCTCGAGATCAAATGCCCTAAATGCGACGGCACACTCATCGAAACCGATTTTGAAAAGATCAAGATCGACGTATGCAACAAATGCTCGGGCGTCTGGCTGGACGCCGGTGAACTGACCATGATAGCGGATAAAGACGAGGAGTCGGGCTGGTTTGGCAAGCTATTTCGTTAGCTAATGACCGGATAGTATCTGCCAGTCCGTGATAACTAGACAAAAATGATGAAAGCCATCTTTCGTTCAACATTGCCGTTTGCGATCGTCCTTGCTGTTTATGCTACGGCTTTTGCGCAGGCGCCAACCCCGCAAACGCTTGCTCCGAACGTTCGCGAACACAAGCTGGCGAGCAAACTGATGGCTCGCGAAATGTCGTATCGGGTCGTTCTGCCGGCTAACTATGACCCCGCGAATCAGGCGACGGCCTATCCCACCATCTATCTGCTGCACGGACTGACAGGCAACTTTGCTAACTGGACGGACCGGACAAAGGTCGAGGAGTACGCGCTCAAATCAAACTTTATCATCGTCACGCCGGACGGCGGCAACGGTTGGTACACCGATAGTGTTTCGAATACTAACGATAGATTCGAAAGCTACATCGTCAAGGAACTGATACCCGAGATCGAAAAGAAATATCGGACTAAGGCTGATCGGGCTCATCGAATCGTCGCCGGTTTGTCGATGGGCGGGTATGGAGCTCTGAAGTTTGGCTTAAAATATCCTGAAATGTTTTGGCTGGCGGGAAGCTTCAGCGGGGCTATCGGCGCGGCTGAGTTCACGGAAAAGTCTTCGGGAGCGATCGGCAAGAGCCTCGATGCGATATACGGCATCGAAGGAAGCGAAGGCCGGGCGGCGAACGATGTTTTTAAACTAATCCGCGATATCACGCCTGAAAAACTGAAAGCAGTGCCTTTCTTGTATGTTTCCTGCGGCAATGAAGATTTTCTCATCAACAATAATCGCGACTTTATGAAGCTTCTCGTCGAAAAGCGAGTGCCTCACGAATATCGTCAACACCCGGGCGTGCACGATTGGGTGTTCTGGGATGATCAGATCAGAGAATTCTTATCGGTAGCCGAGCGGCGAATGAAAAAATGATGTTCAAGCGAATCTTTTTGGTAGCAGTAGTGCTGACGGGGCTGGTTGCCATCGTCCCCGCCCAGGAAAAAACCATCGTAAACGACGCCAAGGCCGCGAAAATGCTGCTCGGCAAGCACAAGCTCTCGCTCCAGTGGATAAGCTGGGACTATTTCGGCATCGCCAGGGTAACAAACAAGGGCGGCCTTTATTACCTAAAGGGGGAGCAGAAAGGCCGCGGAAATACTGATTTTGTCCGTGTGGATGGCGTGATCACCGAGATCGATGCGAAGCAGTTCACCTTCGACGGCACAGTCATCACTCAAGTTAGCCACAACAACGGCGGCAAACCCTGCGAACGTAAGGGCACGCTGAACTTCCGCATCACCGGCACGCGAAAATACTGGCGAATGCAGCAGATCGACAGCCCCTGCGAAGCGATCGCCGATTACGTCGACATCTTCTTTCAATAATCCCCCATCACATACGAATATTCTCACTGTTTTACAGGATCCGTGTGCAACGGCGTACGACATGTGAAACATTTTGTGTATACTTTTCGTCGTGGTCACGGCATTTGGTAAGATAAGGGATTCGACGTTAGTAAGGGATTTCGTCTGTAATGAGCATTAAGCAGATAACGGTTCGCGGGGCACGGCAGCATAATTTGAAGAATATCGATGTCGATATTCCGAGGGATAAGTTTGTCGTGATCACTGGACTCTCGGGTTCAGGAAAATCTTCTCTTGCCTTCGACACGATCTATGCGGAAGGGCAGCGGCGTTACGTCGAATCGCTGTCGGCCTATGCACGCCAATTTCTCGATCAGCTTGAGAAACCGGATGTAGATTCGGTCGAGGGGCTTTCGCCGGCAATTTCGATAGAGCAGAAAACGGTTTCCCGCAGTCCGCGTTCGACCGTTGGCACCGTGACCGAGATCTACGATTTTATGCGGCTGCTGTTTTCGTCGATCGGCCAGCCGCATTGCCACCAGTGCGGACTACCGATTACGCTACAATCGGTCGACCAGATCGTCGCCGGTGTGAACGACCTGCCAGACGGCGAGCGCGTGATGATACTCGCACCGCTCGTACGTGGACGAAAGGGCGAGTTCAAGAAGGAACTAGAAAAACTCCACAAAGATGGATTTCTGCGGGCCAGGATCAATGGCGAACTGCGGCAGCTCGACGAAGAGATCGTGCTCGACAAGCGAAAGAACCACTCGATCGAGGTCGTTGTTGACCGTCTGCTAATGAAAGAAGGCGTTAGGGAACGCCTCGCCGAATCGGTCAAAACTGCTCTCAAACTTACCGGCGGAGCGGTCATCGTCTCGGTCATCGATGGCGAGGAAAAGCTATATTCCGAAAAGATGGCCTGCATCAACTGCGGCATAAATATCGCACCGCTCGAACCGCGTTCGTTCTCATTCAACTCCGCTTTTGGAGCGTGCAAAGGCTGCCAGGGCATCGGTACGGTGATGGAGATCGATGCCGGGAAGATCGTTCCTGATCAAACGAAACCAGCCGGTAAACTGGATTTTCTAAACGGCGCAGATAAGGCAGGAGGTGGCTACCTTCGCTCAGCGTTGATCGCCATTATCGAGAAATTTCTGGAGGGTGATCCACTCGAGCCTCCGACTTCGCGGGCGGCCGCCAAAACCAAGGCACCAGTTCGCAAAGCTAAGAAAAGAAAAGCGAAAGATGAATTGGGCGGTGATGATGTCGATGCTCTGCTTGCGACGCCATTTGCTGAGCTGCCTGACAAGATCCGCGACGCCTTTTTCAACGGAACGAAGCGTCGGTTGACTTTTAGACACGGCGATTACAAGTTCGAACGTGAATGGCTCGGGGCTATGCGTGCGATGCGTGACCGCATCGAGAATCCGCCCTCTGAGAAGATCAAAGGTGAACTCGAAGACCTTATCGCCCCGATCCCTTGCCCCAAATGCAGCGGCGGACGTTTGCAGCCTGAAAGTCTTGCAGTCAAGGTTGGCGGGCTCGGAATTGGCGAGTATAGCTCGCTGCCGATCACGGAATCCGCAAAGAAATTTGAGGCTATCCGTCTCTCAGCTCGTGACGAGAAGATCGCCGGCCTTGTCTTGAAAGAGATCAATGATCGGATGCGGTTTCTTGACGCGGTCGGGCTTGGGTATTTAACGCTGAGTCGCGGATCAGCGACGCTTTCCGGCGGAGAGGGACAGAGGATAAGGCTCGCGACGCAGATCGGTTCGCAGTTGCGCGGCGTCTTGTATGTTCTCGACGAGCCTTCTATCGGCCTGCATCCGCGTGATAACCAGCGGCTCCTCGATACCCTGCACGAGTTGCGCGATCTTGGCAACACCGTCTTGGTCGTCGAGCACGATGCAGAAACCATCGAGAAGGCCGATTACGTGATCGATCTCGGCCCTTTGGCGGGAACGCATGGCGGCGAAGTGATCGCTTTCGGGAAACCGAAGGACATAGAAAATAACAAGGCTTCACTGACGGGAAAGTACTTAAGTGGCGAACTTAGTATTGAAGTCCCTGAAGTTCGCCGGCTGCCAAACGGCCATCGGATCAAGGTAAAGGGGGCTCGGGCTTACAACCTGAAGAACATTGACGCCGAGTTTCCTCTTGGCTTGCTTACCGTCGTTACGGGCGTGTCGGGAAGCGGAAAGTCGACGCTGGTCGAAGATATTTTATATCCGGCGCTTTATAAGCACGTTTATCGATCCACGGTTGGCGGTGAACCGCTCGAGCATGATTCTGTTGAAGGCCTCGATCTGGTCGACAAGATCATCGAGATCGACCAAAAGCCGATCGGTCGAACGCCCCGATCCAATCCGGCGACATTTACCGGCCTTTTTTCGCCGATCCGCGACCTTTACGCGATGCTTCCGGAGTCGCGAACACGCGGCTACAAGGCTGGCCGTTTCTCATTTAACGTGAAAGGCGGTCGGTGCGAGGCCTGCGAAGGCGACGGGATGAAACGGATCGAGATGAATTTTCTTCCCGATGTTTATGTAACGTGCGATGTCTGTCGCGGCCACCGTTACAATCGCGAGACGCTTGCCGTCAAATACAAAGGCCTTTCGATTGCAGATCTTCTCGATACCACCATCGAAGACGCCCTCCCGATACTAGAGAACATTCCGACGATAAAGCAAAAGCTCCAGACGCTGCTCGATGTCGGCCTTGGTTACATCAAGATCGGCCAGTCATCCACTACGCTTTCGGGCGGTGAGGCTCAGCGGATAAAGCTCGCGAAGGAGCTTTCGAAGCGAGCGACCGGCAAGACGATCTACATCCTGGACGAACCGACGACGGGCCTGCACTTTGCCGATGTCCACAAGCTGCTCGATGTATTGCAAAAGCTCGTCGACACCGGCAACACGGTGATCGTCATCGAACACAATCTCGATGTCATAAAATCAGCCGATCACATAATCGACCTCGGTCCCGAAGGCGGCTCCGGCGGTGGCAAAGTCGTCGCCAGCGGTACTCCGGAAGAGGTGGCGAAGGTCAAGAAGTCATATACGGGACAGGCGCTGAAGGCGGTATTGAGCTAAAAATATGACTGGGTTCGAAAACGACTATCAAACGGTACGAAACGGCGGAACCGGGTTTTATCAACAAAAACGCGGACTGATCGCCGTTTGGGGAAGCGAGGCGGTAAAGTTCCTCGACGGAATGATCACGAACGACATGAAGACGCTCGAGGATGGGCGGGAGATGCTCGCAGCGTTTCCGAACGCTCAGGGGCGATTGATCGGGGTCGTCCGGATATTGCGAGAAGGCGAACGATTTTTAATCGAGACTGAAGAACCGACGCGGGAGAAGCTGTTTCAGAACCTTTTCAGATTTACTTTTGCCGGCGATTTTTTCGTCGAGGATCTTTCGGAGCAATATCAGTATTTTGAGGTCTGGGGAGAACCACCCGTTCCGGCGGGTAGCTTGAGGTTTAGCGGAACTGGGGCTTCTGGCATATTTGTTAAAGCGTCCGAGTCAGATGAGTTTCTGAACTCGCTCAGATCAAATGGAGCGGTCGAGATCTCGGATGCGCTTTATGAAACACTAAGGATCGAGGCCGGCATCCCAAAATATGGCGTCGATATGGATGAGACGACCATCGTTCCCGAACTCGGACTCGACGGAATGATCTCGTACAACAAAGGCTGCTACATCGGGCAGGAGATAATCGCAAGAATTCACTTTCGCGGTCATGTTGCGAAACGCTTGACTGGGCTGATGTCAGAACCGGGAGCGGTAGCGACCGGATTTTCGCCCGGTGCAGAGCTGACTACCGAAGATGGAAAGAACGCCGGACGTCTAACATCCGTGACGTATTCGTCTGAGCTCGGTAGAACCATCGCACTCGGGTTCGTTAGGTATGACTATCTAACTAAAAGAGCATCTTTGTTCGCAGGCGATACGGAAGTTTGTTTGAAGGAATTACCGTCTATGGAGGAAAAATGAGAAGAGTTTTGTGGATAGCAGTCCTCTTACCTATATTGGCAGGCGTCAACACTGCACAAAACAGAGACGCTCCCAAGCCTTACAAATTTGCTGAATTTGCTGCTGTATCAAGGTCAAATCTGGCGTTTATCCTTCCGTCATTTAAGGCGGTTCTCGAAAACGAAGATGCACGGGGTTACGTCGTTAACTACGGAAATCCGAAAGGCATTAGAACGCGGGTGAAGTTGTTCTTGGCTGCTTACAACCGACGTGGCCCGCACGATCTTATGCGAATTACGTTTGTTGATGTTCCGACGGAGAAGAACCTCCGGACTGTTATTTGGATTGTTCCGCAAGGAGCCGAGCCGCCTAAAATATAAACTCCACCCAATGAAGAACACTGAACTCGACCTAGACCTACCTAACGCTAAACTCGCGTACACCATTATTCAGTCGCTGCTCGATGGGCATGAGGCTCTCGGGGACCTGCTCGTTTTGATGGCACATGCTTTGGACGAAGACACGTTAAAGGCGCTGACCAATACAGGCGAATGGCAAAAATATTTGGATTCAAAGCGGGAACTCGAGAAGACCCACTTGCAGATAGAGAAGCTGACCGAGGTGCTAAAAGCAATGCACGAAACTAGTAACTGACTAGCTTCAAACTGATAACTGTTAGTCAGGGGGCTTTTTCTAACAGTTGTTAGTCAGGTAGTTGTTAGTTTTTAGTTAAGGACGAATGTACGACTTAATAATCATCGGGGCCGGGCCGGCTGGGATTTCGGCTGCTTACCACGCGAAGCAAGCCGGGCTTGACTATCTCGTGATCGAGAAAGGCTTGATCGGGAATACGATCTACAACTATCCGGTCGGGCTGACGGTTTTTTCGACGACGAATGAATTGGAGTTTAACGAGGGTGATCTCAAGCCTGCTAGGGAGAAGCCGACTCGGGAAGAACTGTTGTCCTATTATGTTCGGTTTGTTCTGGATAATGAGATCAATATACATACTGAGGAAACCGTCCTTAATTGCAAAAGCCCGCGCGTGAGCAAGGGCGATAGGCGCAAGTTGGAGGTATCGCCCTTGCTCACGCGTGGGCTTTCGCAAACTGATGGCTCGTTCCTGGTTAAAACCGACAAGGCAGAATATTTTGCGTCAAATGTTCTCTTCGCCCTTGGGGCGATGGATTATCCTCGAAAACTCAACGTTCCAGGCGAAAACCTGCCGCATGTGTTTGATCTTTTTCGCGAGACGTATCCGTGGGTCAAGAAGAAGGCGTTGATCATCGGTGGAGGGAATTCGGCGGGTGAGGCCGCACTGTTTTTGGCTCAGGAAGGAGCAGACACTACCCTGGCAATTTTTAGGGATGACTGGGAGAACAACGATCCGAAACAGGGCTGCATTAAGTACTGGGTCAAACAGCCTCTCGAACACGAGTTAAACGAACATTGCCTGAACCTCTTCTTCCTTGGCAAGGTGATCGAGATCCGTGAGCGGGAAGTTGAGCTTGAGAATGAGAACGGCGAACGCGTTGTGATGGAGAATGATGTTGTTTTCGTTCTGATCGGTTCCGACGCCGATCTTTCTCTCATGAAGGGCCTTGGTGTAGCTACCGAACAGGGGAAATATGGTGAGGTTCCGGTTTACGATCCTGAGACCTTTGAGACGAATATCCCCGGCATCTACGTTGCTGGCCACTTCACTAACCAGCGACACATCAAGGGTGCGATCGACGGCGGAAAAGCGGCTGTTGGCGGCATCTGTCAGAATCGCTCAACTCAGAACTCGAACTGATTTTTTGGGGATAAAGTATTTCTTAGATCTTCAGATCGAAAAGCCGCACAGTATCAGTGCGGCTTTTCATTTACTTGGAATACGATCGCCCGCCTATGCAGGCTGAACTATCTATTTGCTATCGGGCTTCAACGTACGGACCATCACCTTCTGGTTCTGGAACTTTTCCGCGATGTTCGCCGGATTGACCTCGTAATTTGTTACGTCGAAGATCTCGTCTTCCTTACCGCCGATGCTCTGAGCCCAGCGATGCGGTAGCTGGACGCCGCCGACGTTTCGAAAATCTGAGAATTTGATCTGAATGTCTGCAAGTTCCTTGGTTCCGGCGATCGACCTTGCAAAAACGACATCCTGCTTGCCATCTCCGGCAGGTGCCTTGTCAAGCTTGATTACCTGCGGAGCCGGCATTCCGCGATATGATATCGCGACGGGTAGATTTGATGACCGGTCAAGGAAAAGCTTATAAGTGCTTCCCGCAAACTCAGCTTTTACAACGTTGCATGCGGTGCCGTCAAGATTCAGTTCGCCGGCGAAAGTGTAGGTAACGTCCATTCCCTGCGGAGCGGAAAGAAGAAGGCTTAGGGTCGTGCGGAGCATTTCATTCGACTTCACTCCCGATGCGTGCAATCCGCCAGCGGACGGATGGAAGGTAAAGTCATGCTCTTTGAGCTTGACGGTGTTACCGTCCTTTGCAGTAAAGGTTGCTTCGCCGCCCTCGCCCTTGCGTACTACTACGACCTCGTGAGTTCCGCCGTCTTTTGACTGTACAGTGTAGGTCTTATCCTTCAGAGCGATCGTGTTTCCGTCCTTCGTGCTAAAAGTGGCATCGCCGCCTTCGCTCTTACGAAGGACGATAACGTCTTCCTTTCCAGGAGCGATCGTGCCATCGGCGTTCTTTTTTACCGTGAACACATGAGCTCCAGCGGGAACAGGGTTTTCCGAAACCCACTTTGCCGCCTCATCGCCCGTTAGTTCGACTACTGTTCCGTCATCTTTGCGAACCATTACACGCCGAGCAACGGCTTTTCCATCGGTTCCGTTAGCGTCGATCGTGACCTTCATCTTATCTTTTGCCTCGCCGGTCGAAATTACGTCTACCGTTCGGTTGATCACGCGATGTCCTTCGGCTGTTCCGTTGCCGCTACCGATCTTGACCATCTTCATCATTTTGTCGGGTAGCTGCATGGCGATCTCTGTCTCACCCGATTCGGTGCGAGCCGCACCGTCGACCACGATCGTCTTGGTCGTGCGGCCAACGATCGTAAGACTCTGCACGCTATTGATAGCTGCGTCACCGCCGATGGCGAGACGAGCTTTTCGAATCAGTTCGAGAGCTCGTTCATCTGACTTTGACGTTGCACCTGATCGGTCGACCAATGCACCGACCCCGAGAAAAAATACCGCGACCGTGAGAACTGAAAAAATAAATCGTTTCATAAAATTTGCCTCCGTTTTTTTACATTATTGCTATGTGAGTGGCAAGCATGTGCGTGAGCCGCAATCCCTCTCACGCCCAAGCGTAAACTTTCGACATTCTGGATTGTGGACTCGATCGCGGGACTAGTGATTAAGACAACGCAAAGAAATTGTAAAGAATGTAAAATGTGGCGAAAGTTCATTGTTCGGTGCTCGTTGTTAGTTGCATAATGCAGATGTGAAGCGTTCGTGGCTTACATATCTTATGGTCGGCGGTCTGGCGGTTCTGCTCGTTGCGCTCGGGCTGTTGCAGTATCGCTGGATGACGCAGATCAGCGCTGCAGAAGGTGAAAAATCCAAGGCGAGGGTGAAGGACCAGGCCGACCGGCTCGCTGCTGACTTTAACCGCGAGATTCAGAACGCCTATTTCAATTTTCAGACAGATGTTGATAGTTGGAAAAGCAATAACTGGGCACCGTTCAACGAGCGATATCAGTATTGGGCCGAAAACACCGCATATCCAACTTTGATCAGAGAATTCTACTTTTTTGAGGCGAAGGGCGACGCACCGGCTCTTCGTTACGACCGCGGCGTTGGGTTCGTAACGGTTGAAGCAGCAAACTCGCCTGAGATCACGACCAAGCTCGGTCAAATGAAGGAAAGGATCGCCGATCCGAAGAATTTCAAGCCAGTTCAGGAAGACCTAGACACGCTTTTTCTGCCCATACATTTAACCGAAGCAAAGGATGGAAGCATTGTTGTCCGTACTCGAACGCCGGACATCCCCTTGTCGCTCGGTATGCCCCAACCCTATGGGTATCTCGCGATCGAACTCGAGCGCGAGACTGTTACGGGCAGGCTGTTACCGGACCTTATCGGCAAGTACTTCGACCCCAATGAGTTTCGCGTCCAGGTTACTGACAGATCGGGGAATGCCGTTTTTAGTCAGGTTTCTGCTGGCGATGCTGACGCGACGGCTCGGCTGCTGGATGTATCGCCGAACAATTTTGTTTTTTTTGCAAATCGTGAACTGATGAACTCGATCGGAGAAAAGCGGTCGAGCGTAGTCGTCAATTCCAAGGTAGAAGCTCATAGCTTTGAGCGAACGGGTGAGGCAAAAGGAAGCAATGTCACTATTGAGCTAAAGGGAGCGAAACCGCGAACTTCAGTCTTCACTGCGACCACGACGAATGGTGAGCCATCCGGCGGGGCGTGGCAGCTCGGTGTGCAGCAAGTTTCGGGTTCGCTAGATGGATATATTGCATCGACCCTGCGGCGCAATCTCGCAATAGGATTTGGCATCCTATTTTTGCTTGCTGCAGCGGTCGCGGCGATCATTATTTCCTCGATGCGTGCTCGTGCACTCGCCCAGCGGCAGATCGATTTCGTGTCGAGCGTTTCGCACGAATTCCGCACGCCGCTTGCCGTGATCTATTCCGCTGGCGAGAACTTGGCTGACGGCGTGGCGAAAGAGACTGAGCAGGTTTCGCGTTACGGCGACCTGATAAAAGGCGAGGGACGTAAGCTTTCGTCGATGGTCGAGCAGATCCTCGATTTTGCGGGAGCGAATTCGGGCAAGCGGCGGTTCAATTTTAAGCCGACGCCGATCGATGAGATTGTTGCGGATGCGGTTGAGGAAACCCGCTCGCTCGTTGGCGATCGCGACTTTGAGATCGAGACGGTGATTGCGGCCGGGCTACCGGTCGTATCGGCGGATAAGAACGCTTTGAGTCAGGCTCTACAGAATCTGATCGCGAATTCGATCAAATACTGCAATGGTGACACATGGCTCAGAGTTTCCGCATCGAATGGCGACGGCAAGGTTAAGATCACTGTTGAAGATCGCGGCATCGGCATCTCGAAGAGCGACTTGAAACAGATCTTTGAGCCTTTTTACCGTGCCAGGGCAGTCGTGGATGCGCAGATTCACGGCAACGGACTGGGACTTTCGCTCGTGAAGCAGATAACGGAGGCTCACGGCGGCCGCGTTCGTGCAACAAGCGAGTTGGGTAAGGGAAGTAAGTTCACGATCGAGATCCCAAGTTGAAAAGTGAAAAAGTGGAAAAGTCGCTCTGCGTGACTCGAACCCCTTTTCCTTTTCTACTTTTCCACTATGAAAATCCTTCTAGTCGAAGACGAAAAAGGCTTGATCGTTACGCTGACCGACAGGTTGACGAGCGAGGGATTTGACGTTACTTCGGCGGCGGATGGCAAATTGGGATTCGATCTCGCATGCACGCAGCAATTCGATATGATACTGCTAGACGTGATGCTGCCGAAAAAGAACGGTTACGACGTCGCTCGCGATCTGCGACAGAAGGGAATTCAGACGCCGATCCTGATGCTCACCGCGAAGGGCGAGACTATCGATAAGGTTCTTGGCCTAAAGCTCGGTGCTGACGATTATCTGACAAAGCCGTTTGAAGTGATGGAGCTGCTCGCCCGCATCGAGGCATTGCTGCGGCGTCGGCCCAGCCAGACAGAAGCCGCCATTAATGGGGCATTTCGCTTCGGTGATGTTGGAGTCGATTTCAAACGGGCTGAGGTCACTAAATCTAATACTCCTGTCGAGCTTTCTGCGATGGAATTTCGGCTGCTGCAGTTCTTTATCGAGAATCGCGGCAGTGTTCACTCTCGCGACGATCTGCTCGACGCTGTTTGGGGTTATGACGCGATGCCAACCACACGCACGGTCGATGTTCATGTAGCCTGGTTACGGCAGAAACTCGAGGACAATCCGAAGCATCCGCAATACATTCAGACCGTACACGGCTTTGGTTACAAGTTTACCGCCTGATCAGTTCGAGGCATGGACGGCACTCAAGCTTAGTTAGGTTTTCAAATATCACTCCGCCTGTCCGGCCGCCCGTTCGCTGGCGGCACTAAGTTAAACCACAAATAAAACCACCGCCGCGTAATGAATGATGCTGCCCAGCAGAATAAATACGTGGAAGATCGCGTGATGATGCTTGATCCGTGTCATCGGAAAGAAAATCACGCCCAAGGTGTACGCGATGCCGCCAGCGACGGTGAGAGCGACGGCGGATGGCCCTAGCGTCTCAAAAAGAGGCTTTATCGCAAATACGCCGAGCCAACCCATAAGAAGGTAGGAAACGACGTTGATAGCCGGAAAGCGCTCGCGGACGATCAGCTTTACAACGATGCCGACAAGGGCAAAGGTCCAAATGCCTATCATCAGCTCACGGCCCCACGGCTTATCCGCTATCACAACTCCAAAAGGCGTATAACTTCCGGCGATCAGCAGGTAAATACAGCAGTGATCGACGATCCGCATGTTCTGCTTCATCCGCGGTGAACTCGAGCTGTGGTACACCGTCGAAGCAGCATACAAAACCACGAGCGAGAGGCCATAAATAAAGCAGCTCAAGATCGACCAACCATCGCCGCGAAAGCCCGCAAGAATAAGCAAGACCACAAACCCGATGATGCTTAGAAACAGACCAAAACCGTGTGTGATAGTGTTGGCCAGCTCTTCGATTGGCAGCGGGGAGAGTTTTGCTTTGACAAAGGTTTTCAACGGTTTTTTCCTACTACTTTGTTAATACCCTATTATAGTCCCGCGCGCTGTGTATTACCCGAACAATCTTTACTTCTGCACTTTTTTCAGTGTAGAAGATCAAATACCTAGGGAAGCCCTTAACAAACCACATTCGCACTTCTTCTCCAGAAATGGTTAAAACGCGGCCGATCTTCGGTGAAGAACTCAACAATTCGAAGGAGCTCTCGGTCGCGTCAAAAAATCTGAGCCCAACCTCGAGGCTGTCCTGAGCGAGGAAAGATGCCGCCTCGGTGATATCCCGACGGGCAAGGCTCGTGACGAAGATACGCATCGATCAATTCCGAAAACTTTCGATCAGCTCGCTTTTCATCTCCGCGAAGTCGGACTTCGTCAGTAGAGTAACGTCTTTGTCGGCGAGGCCTTCCTGCACGAGTCTTTCTATTCGTCGGTCGTCGAGATAATTCTGGAGAACATCGCTGATCAATTCCGCAGAATTCGCATATTTGCCAGATGTCACCTCAACCTCAAGGTCTTTCACGATCTGCGATGGTAGCGTAAGCTCTAAAGTTTGGGTTACCACGATAAATCCTCTATACAAATTATACAGCAAAAAATGGTTCGATCGCTGTGAATCGTCTAAAACTCCGAATCCGCCGTCGATCGCAGCCTTCTCGCAACGCCGGACTCATACGCGGCCTCTTCGACGCGGGCGGCGACTGCTTCGCCGACTCGCCGGTCGAAAACCGACGGGATGATGTAGTCGGGATGGAGTTCCTCGGGGCCGATGATGTCGGCGATGGCGTTGGCGGCGGCGATCTTCATCTCTTCGTTTATCCGTGAAGCCCGGCAGTTCAGCGCACCGCGAAAAATTCCCGGGAAGCAAAGGACGTTGTTGATCTGGTTCGGGTAGTCCGAGCGTCCGGTTGCCATGACGGCAACGAGGCCGGCGGCATCCTCGGGCATGATCTCGGGCGTCGGGTTTGCCATTGCAAAAACTATCGGGTCGGCGGCCATGTTCTTCAGATCGTTCTCGTCGATCACGCCGGGGGCCGAGAGGCCGAAAAATACGTCGGCACCCTTGATGACGTCATGGATCGAGCCTTTTTCTTTGTTCGGGTTGGTATTTCGCGAATACCAGTCCTTGACCCAGTTCATGTGTTCAATTCGTCCCTCATAGATGGCACCGGTCTGGTCACAGCCAACTATGTTCTTCACGCCGGCTTTCATAACGATCTTCGAACAGGCGACGCCCGCTGCCCCGACGCCGTTTACCACGACCTTGATATCCTCCATCCGCTTATTAACGATCTTTAGGGCGTTAATAAGGGCAGCGAGAACAACTACCGCCGTACCATGCTGATCGTCGTGAAAAACGGGGATATCAAGCTCTTCCTTTAGCCGGTCCTCGATCTCAAAACATCGCGGTGCCGAGATGTCTTCCAGATTTATTCCGCCGAATGCGACCGCTATATTCTTGATCGTCTGGACGATCTCGTGCGGGTCTTTTGTATCGAGACAGATCGGGAAGGCGTCGACGTTGCCGAACTCTTTGAAAAGCTGACACTTTCCTTCCATCACCGGCATTGCTGCCGCCGGGCCGATGTCGCCGAGGCCGAGGACAGCGGTTCCATCGCTGACGACCGCGACCGTATTCTTTTTGATCGTCAGGTTAAAGACCTTTTCGGGGTCTTTTGCGATGGCCTGGCAGACGCGAGCAACGCCCGGCGTATATGCCATCGAAAGATCTGAACGTGTCTTTAGCTGCATCTTTGAAGCGATCTCGATCTTGCCACCCAGGTGCATCAGGAACGTTCGATCCGATACATTCACGACCTCGACCCCGTCGATGTCGCTGACAGCCGCGACGATCTCCTGATCGTGCGATTCGCTCGAAGCGTTGACGGTAATGTCGCGGATCAGGAAGTCCTTTCCGACGCTGACGATGTCGATGCCCTCGATGTCTCCGCCCGCGAGTCCAATCGCCGTGGTGATCTGTCCGAGCTTTCCGGGCTGGTTGTGGATGCGGACTCTGAGGGTAAGGCTGTAACTGGCGTTCGGCGTTGGTTTGTTGGTCATAATGCAAAAGCCCGCACGTCCCTTGTTTTTCTCAGGCTCGACGCAGGCTGTAATGTACAAAAGTATGCCGAAAAACCCGCAATAGGGCAACCGGAGCGGACGAACAGTTCGATCGGAATCGTTCCACCTCCGTGCTGAAAGTGGAACGCCTAACTCACTGATCACAAACAACCTACGGCGAAAAATCGTTCCACCTGCATTTTTCACAAGCGTGGATCGTTCCACATTGGTCGCACGCCCCCAATGGGACACATAACTGCCGTGCTATCAACAGCTTACGAACAAAAAATGCCCCGAAAACGTGAATTTTCAAAAACTTTTTGTAAGACATTGCCACACGGTGTCAACTATTAAAGATAGTTGATGGAAAGGGCCTACTGCAGACACATGCGCAGCGGCTGGAATTTTCAAAGACTAGCGACCCAGATATATACGTATTAGCATAATACAATGTTGCAAGAATAGCACGTTTTCACAGAATTTTCATTGACACATGCCCGTCTGAGGGGAATAATATCGCAAGCATATGTTCAGAGAGGTGTGATAAGGGGAAGGACGAAAGAATTGCAATATTGCATGACTGACCCCCTAGCGACCCTAAGATCAGCGCAGGCAGCGTGAAATAATCGAGGAACTCTTCCGCCGGGCCTCGTACGCTAAGGAGCCGATCAAATTGGCTTTTTACGGCGGCAATTTGGATACACGGCCTGGGTATCGGCGCAACTCCCTTGCGTTAGGCCTAGATCAACTCTCGATCCGGCTTCGTGCCGTAAGGCTGATGTTGAATATCGATAAGCTGAAAGCGCGGCAGATGTTTGCTGATATTCCTCCAGTCAAACTGCCGTCCCAATCCTGCGATGAGGTTCTTTCTTATGATCTTTCAGAATATTACCTCGTTCTGAAGGAAATTGTTGATCAGACGTTTCAAGATGAAGAACGACGGCGGGCTCAGCATGTTTACTTTGCTTCGGCGTACCTTGATTTAATGCACTCCCCGGCCGAGGTCGGCCCGGCTGCCTTACTTGTTTCAAATATCAAATCAACGGGAAACGAGTTTTCGATTTTGCGAGATAGCTTTTTGGCGGGATTGCGAAGGATCGAGACCAGCCCTCGGGGGTTCGCCCTTTCAATGCGTGACGGTTTATCACGCTCGATCGTGAATCTAATTGATGCTGAAGCTAGAATTACTCGATCAGACACGAGTCAAATTCCAAGAGCCTTTCGCCAGTACGTCGTGCGACAGCTCATAGCAGGCCAATGTTCCGATAGTCAAATGACTGGTCCTCCGCAGAAGCAGCATTTATTCATCGAAGCTGTTAATAAGATACTGGATGTCCCGTTAACCGAAGACGAGATCAAGCCGGAAAAGATCCATCCCGCGACCCCGGTTTTCCGGTACTGGGAAAAGAAGAAAAGTTCGCGGCTTTTAGCCAATTTTAGAGCTTTGCGATTCGGGGAGGCGGAGACCGCTCTTGAACAGGACCAGCGAAACACTCAGGAGTGGCGACAGCAGCTAATGAAGTTTTTAGCGGAGATGGACGACTGGAAGCCGGAGGACGAGGAAACCGAGGCGGATTATCTTCATCAACGATGCGTTTTGTACAGCGGTTTGGTTGAAATCACGCCGCCCGGTGCCATACGTGCGGACATCCTGCGTTCCTACGCGCAGTATCTGCGAGATTCGAAAATGCAAAAGGAAAGTCCCGCGCAATGGCTTTATTACGTAAGAAGCGTTTTGCAAATGAGCGAGAAGCTTACCGGCAATGATCGCAGGGACTTCAACAACACGATCGACAATTCAGGACACCCGGTGTTTTCGCTGTACCTTGAGCTGGACCGGCTGAAGTCTGTTCCAGTCAACGGCCCCTAAGAATCTGAATGAAAAATAAAAGGGTGTGAAAAATAAAAGGGTCAGTCTTGCGATCCTGCAATTCTTTACAGTCCAAATTCACTGCGGAGATCGGCTTCTAGCTCGTCTAGGGTGATAAATACGTCTTCGCCGCTGGCTAGGGCTTTTTCTCGGTCGGCGAGGTATTCACGATGCCAGTTCGGCGGATCGCTATTTGTATTTCGTTCGCTCATGTTCTGCCGGGGAACTTCCATAAGGCTGACCGATGATACTAATCGTAGAACGAACTGCGATGGTCTATGCGGATGATGGTTATTTCTTCATCTGAGTCGTTTATCTCGTAGCCGAGTCGCCAGTCGCCGATACGGATCCGATAGAGGCCCGGCTCGCTGACGACCTTGCGGTAACCCTGCGGACGTGGATCCGCGGAAAGCGAGAGGATCTGGCCGACGATCCGGTTCTTGGTTTGGCGGTCGAGGTTCTTGAGAGATCTCTCGGCAGACCGCGTTATGGTTACCTTATACATCTATCTCGCCGTCGCGGCGCATTTCTTCTACCAGTTCAAGAAAATCGCGTTTCGGTTCGGTTTTTGACGCTTCGTAGGCCTCAGTAAGGCGAAGGTCTTCGATCAGCTCTTCGTAATCTTCGATCGGCAAAACTACTGCTGTTTTATAGCCGCTGGCGTCTGTAATGTACTGCAGATTTGACATGGGGGAATTCTAGCACAAAAGCGTCGCGATGCGGGCCACGGATGCGCGCGAAGAAGCGTAGATCAAACAGGCTTTCCGATGCTAAATTGCCGGGCGGATGAGGCCGCGGTGGATGCCGATTATTTGGAGGCGGTTGGTGGGGGTGTGGATTGGTTGGAAATCTTCGTTTGTGGGGCGGAGGGTTATTTCGGAGCCGGTGCGGGAGTATTTTCGGAGTGTGAGTTCGCCGCCCAAGAGTTTGGCGAGGATGGTCTGGCCGTCGCGGCAGTAGTCGCGGAGTTCGATTATGGCGACGTCGTCTTCTTTTATCTCGGGCGACATTCCTTCGTCATTGACGCGAAAGAGCCGCAGCGTGTGCGGGGCGTAGTCGCCGGTGATAAACGCCGGAAGCACAAGGGGTTTTTCCGTCCCGTCTGAGGCGGGCCCGCTCGAAAGCCACTCGACGGGTGAGAAGCCTGTTCGCGTTACCTCGATCGAGAAATGCCCGCTGTCGCGACGGCGTTCCAGCAGGCCCTGATCCTCGAGTTCACCGACCATTCGGGCTATCCCGGCCCTCGAGCGCAGTTTCAGGCTCGTCGCTATTTGCTGATAGGACGGACGATAGCCATTGGTTTCGAGATGCTGATGGATAGCATCCAAAACTTCCTGCTGTCGTCGGGTTCGTGCGGGCATGCGGATATTCTAAGGCCATCTGGCGAGATCGCCAAAGTCCGCGGGCAGTCAAGTGCGAAATATTCCGCTCGCAGGAATCGCCCTTGCTCACACGCGGGCTTTTGCATTGAATGCCGGATGTTTCTGTTATAATCGCGTGGAACGGGGGGATTTTTCTCTATCAGTGATGTTCACGGGTTTACCCGAGGCCTTAAACAAAATCAGTTAAAGCGGATCGAGCGGCTCGGCACTCGGCGTGTCGCTCAGGATACCATTGTATCGCCCGAGCTGGCCCGTCAGATGTCCGAGCTTTCGCACGAGACTAACCGCCAGATCGGGGTTCTTATCAATCGAAAAGGACAGGTCGAGTACGTGATGGTCGGCACCGCCAAGCAGATCGAACTCCCGGATTTTGGTCGCGCACGCGTTTCCGAAGACCGTTTCCGCGGCCTTCGCTGTGTTCACACCCATCTTCTAGGCGAAAAACTTACACAGGACGACCTAACCGACCTCGCCCTGCTGCGGCTCGATCTGATGTCGATCATTCAGGTTGACCGCAAGGACGGACTGCCGGGGCTCGTTTACTCGGCCCACCTGGTCCCGACAAATGCCGAAAGCCTCGAGGCCGAAGCTCAGTCGCTGCCGTACGAGTTTCTCGAGCCGAATATTCCCTCGCAGCTCGACACTGACTTTGCCTATCTGATCAACTCGCTCGAAGACGAAATGGCGAGGATCCGCCTGACCGCCCGAAACAGAAACACCGGGCGCGACCGGGCCATTCTCGTAGGCGTGACGACCGGCGACGCCGATACCGCGGCCGAATCGATCGCCGAGTTGAAGGAACTTGCTTTATCCGCCGATGTCGTCGTGCTGGATACGATAATCCAGCGACGCCCGCAGATCGATCCGCGGACGGTGCTTGGGAAAGGTAAGCTCGACGATCTGCTGATCCGCTCGATGCGGCTCGGGGCGGATATTCTGGTTTTTGATACCGAGCTTTCGCCGGCTCAGGTGCGTTCGCTAAGCGATGCGACCGAGCTGAAAGTTATTGACCGGCCGCAGTTGATACTCGACATTTTTGCCCAGCGTGCGCAGAGCAGGGAAGGTAAGCTGCAGGTTGAGCTGGCCCAGCTCAAATACTTGCTGCCTCGGCTCGTGATCGGGCAGAACAGCGCATTCTCTCGACTTGCCGGTGGGATCGGCGGGCGTGGGCCGGGTGAAACGAAGCTTGAAACGGATCGCCGGCGTGTCCGCGACCGCATCGCTCAGCTCGAGCGTCAGGTCGACGACCTCGGGCGGCAGCGACAGGAGCGGCGTAAAGCTCGTGTTCAAAAGCATTTGCCGATAATCTCGCTTGTCGGCTACACCAACGCCGGTAAGTCAACTTTGCTCAACACCTTAACGCAAAGTGAGGTCTATGCGGAAAAGAAGATGTTCGCCACGCTCGACCCGACCTCGCGTCGGCTGCGGCTCCCGTACGATCAGGAAGTGATCATCAATGATACGGTCGGTTTTATCCGCGATCTGCCTGACGCTCTGGTTTCGGCATTTCGAGCGACGCTCGAAGAGATCGCCGACAGCGATCTGCTTATTCATGTCGTCGACGCTTCGCATGTCCAGGTAATGCAGCAGGTCGCGTCAGTGACGAAGATCATTAACGATCTTGATTTCGGAAAGATCCCGCAACTGATAGTCTTAAACAAAACCGATCTGCTGGACGAGCAGGAGATCGAGAACCTGATGCGGCACATCTCGATCGATCTCGGCTCGCCAACCGTGGCGATCTCCGCCATAAAACGCGAAACCCTGCGGCCAATGGTTGAGATGATCGGCGAGATCCTCGGTAAAGAAGAGATCGCGACTGGACATTTTGGATAGGAGACCGGTGGCCGACAAACGCATAAAAGATCTGAGATCGCCCGTTACGAAGTGGCTTGATGGGCTGCTTAAGGCGGCGGCGCGGCCATTTGCTACGGTGCCGGTTGAGAGGAAATTCTGGATCGGCTTTGCTCTGCTATGCGTGCTAACCAGTATCCTGATACACAACCCCTTTTGGCGTGGCTCCGGTGAGCAGCAATATCGCGAAGGTGACATCGTTCGTGAGAGTATCATCGCTCCGGCGGACGTTATCTTCACAGATACAGAGGAAACACTGAAGCTGCAAAACGAAGCGCGGCGTGCGGTAAAGCCTATTTTTCGATACGAGTCGAATAAATCAGAACAGGCGGTGCAGACGTTCATCTCTTCGTGGGAGAGGCTTCAGCGACAAGGCGGCGAGACTTCTACGGCGAAGCCAACGAATTCGAATACGAAGCCGGAGCCAAGTTGGTCGGGGGCCGGAGGGCCGGAAGTTGGTAAGATCCTGGCTGCCCGAAGCTTCAGCCGAAACGAATTGGATGCCGTACAGAGTGCTCTTCGCGAGGGTTCGCAGGGGTATATTTTCGACGATGCAGAGCGGCAGTATTTTCAGAACGAAGTCTTTATCTTCGATAGGGCAAAGCCAAATCAACAGTCGACCGTCTCGATGCCCGAAAGCAACTGGACACCGCTTTCGGCCGCCCGTGAAAAGTTTAAGGCACGCTTGCTGGCAACCAGGAGTCTAAGCACCAAAGAAGCCGAGGCCTTCTACACCGCCGGCGAGATACTGATAGAGCCGAGCGTCTCATACGACAGCGTCGCGACCGAAACGGCTAGGCAATCGGCTGCAGACGCGATCGAACCGCGGACGGTCTCGCTGAAACGTGGCCAAAAGATCGCCGACGAGGGCGACATCGTCACGGCTTCGATCCTATCGAAGATCGCCGCATTGAAAAGCTACTCGGCGTCTTCGCGGCAGCTAAACCGCTTTCTCGGCATTCTAGCCCTGGTTTCCGCGCTGTTTTGGCTCGCTTGGAAATTCATCCAGCACCGCGGCGTTGTTCCGCGACTCGCTCTTTCGCCCCGCAAGACCTTTGCCCTGCTCGGTTTTGTTATCTTTATTCAAACGATCCTGATGGCCGTGTTTTTCAGGCTGGCCGAATTTACCGCGCTTCAGAATATAAAAGCTCCGCTGAGCGATCCGATGCTATGGTCATTTGCGGTGCCTTTCGCGACGGCGAGTCTGCTGATGACGATGCTCGCTGATAGGCCAACGGCTCTGTTTACCGGCCTGTTTGGTTCGTTTATCGCCGGATTTCTGGCTCCGCGAGGATTTGAATTTGCGATGCTCGCTGCACTGGTATCGTCGGTCGCGGTATATGGCATTGGCCGGTATCGAAGCCGCCAGACAGTTACGATCGCGGGAGCGTTGGTCGGAGGGGCTGGGGCGATCCTGGCGATCGCACTGATATTTTTTACGCAGCAGCCGATAATCCTTAATACCATCTTGCTCGCGATAGCGTGCGGGCTGGCGAGCGGCATCATCACGGCGGCGGTCACTGCGGTTTTGCTGCCGATATGCGAGAACCTGTTCGGTATTTTAACGGATGTTAAGCTTCTCGAGCTTTCAAATGCCGATCTGCCGGCACTCGGCCAGCTCGCTCTGCGAGCTCCGGGTACCAATCAACATTCACACGCCGTGGGCCAACTCGCTGAGGAAGCCTGCCGGGTCGTAGGTGGAAACGGACTGCTAGCAAGGATCGGGGCTCTCTATCACGATATCGGCAAGAGTGCGGCTCCGGAGCACTTTGTCGAGAACCAGTCGAACAAGAACCCGCACGATCGCCTGAAACCGACGCAGAGCGCGAAGATTATAATTAGTCACGTTACCTACGGGGTGAAGCTTGCCAAAGAAATGGGACTGCCGTCGCGGATAATCGACTTTATACCGCAGCACCACGGGACACGGACGCTCCACTATTTTCTAAAGAAGGCTCAGTCCGAGGCTCGCGACCCGGCTGATATTTCCGAGAACGATTTCCGTTATCCGGGGCCGAAGCCGCAGTTCAAGGAAGCCGCGATAATGATGATCGCTGATTCTTGCGAGGCAGCGGCGCGTTCGCTGGCGGAACCGAATCCCGACAACATTCGATTCATCGTGACCAAGATCATCGACGCCATCCTACAGGACGATCAGCTCGACGAATGCGATCTTACGCTTAGAGAGATGACCCAGATACGTGAGTCGATGATCAAATCGCTGATCGCTATCTATCACTCGCGCGTCGATTATCCGGGGTACGTGCCGCCGACTTCCGGCCAGTTCAAATTCCCTTCGATCGAAAGCGACAGCGAGGAACGCGGCCTGATGAAGTACGCTGATCCGAAGGACATTCCGATAAGCCCTGGCGGCGAGATCGAGGACGAAGCCATCGACCGCTCACACGAGCCGCGTAAGGCGGGAGCGAAGGGGGCTGACTAGAGACTTGCGGCCTTCGATCGTTTTAACAGGAAGAGAGATCAGGAAAAAGCTAAAATGCTCAAGCGTTATACATTCTGGTTTACGGCGGCGATCCTTTTTCAGGGCTTGACGGGCCTTTTTCACTCACTAAGCCTTTTTCTTACACCGATCGCCGATAATGAGACGGAACGCCAACTTCTCGAGCTGCTCACGACATATAAGATCGAGGCAGGTGCCGGTTTTGCTCCGACTTATTACAACCTGATGACGGCCCTGAGTTCGTGCTTTACTTTCTTATGCCTGTTCGCGGCGCTCGTCAATGGATATTTGCTGTTCAAGCACACTGAGCCTGCGGTGATGCGAGGCATCGTAGCGATAAATCTCGGCACATTCGCTTTTCTTTTCGTGGTGATGGCGTATTTTACCTTCCTTCCGCCGATACTGTTTACGGGCTTGATAGTTTTCAACCTGTTGGCCGCGTTTATCTTTGTTCCTAAGATAGAATCAAATATATAGCCGGCCGATGGCCGACACGGATCTAGAAATGCACCTTTAGCTTTTCGAACGAGGTCGGAAGGGTTTCCGGTATGGTACGCGTCTGTCCTATTGCGGTCATAAAATTTGCATCGCCCACCCATCGTGGCAGAGCGTGCATATGAATATGACCGTCGACGCCGGCTCCGGCGGCTTTGCCAAGATTCAATCCAAGGTTTAGGCCGTCCGGGCTATAGGTTTCGACAAGGGCTTTCTCAGACGTCTTGACGAGGTCCATCATTTCGTCTGAAGTGCTTTTCGGCAGGGCGGCAAGCGATCCGGCGTGTTGGTAGGGAATGACCATCAAGTGGCCTGTCGAATAAGGGTAAATATTCAGTATGACAAAATTAAACTCGGCCCGCTTGAGGATAAAATTATCCTCATCGCTGGCCGAGTTATTTAGTATGTTGCAAAAGACGCAGCCTTGCTTTTCGGTTGGGCCGCCCGTTATGTAGGCATATCGCCACGGGCTCCAGAGTACGTCCATCTGCTAGCCTTGATTGATAAGTTCCTTAAGTTCCTTACCCGGTTTGAAATAGGCGACGCGTTTCGCCGGAATATCAACGGCTTCGCCGGTTTTTGGATTACGGCCTTTACGAGAATTTCGTTCGCGAACCCGGAAACTGCCAAAGCCGCGCAGCTCTATCTTCTCGCCCTTATTCAACGTGCCGGTAATGCTATCGAAGATGATCTCGACCAATTGTTCAGCATCTTTCTTGGTCATGTCCGCTTCGTTCGCGACTCGTTCCACTAGATCAGCTTTCGTCATTTTGTGCTCTCTCCAGAAAATTTCCCAGGTACTGCCCTTTCCAAAAAACTAATCCGGCACATTAAGCCGATTTCTTCTCCGACTCTTCTGCCTCATCTGTAGCTGCGGCGGTGTCCGTAGATGCTTCAGGTTCTGATACGGTCTCAGCTTCAGGCTCAGGAGCGGTTTCCGCTGCCGGTTCTTCTACCGCGGTCTCAGCGACAGGAGTTTCTTCCGCAGGGGCCTCAGCAACCGGAGTTTCCTCAGCAGGAGCTTCTTCTACAGCAGTTTCCTCGACGGGAACTTCCTCGACCGGGGCTTCTTCGACAGGAGCTTCTTCCGCAGGGGTTTCTGCTGCGACCTCTTCGGACGGGGCTGCTTCTGCCGCGGGTTCATCCGCCGCAGAAACTTCTTCCGTAGGAGCTTCGGCTTCGACCGTTTCGCTAGCCGCTTCTGCTTCGGGCTCAGACGCGGTTTCTTCCGCTGGTGCTTCAGAGCTGTCAGTTTCCGCTTCTGCTACCGGTTCGGCTGCCGCTGCCTCTGCCGCGGCGGCTTCTCTTTCCGCAAACTCCTTGGCTTTAGCTTCCTTCGCCGCAAGTTTGGCACGCTTCTTTTCTTCCGGATCTTCTTCCACCGGAGCCGCAGGGGCTTCGCCGCCGAATCTCAGGTTCGCCAGCTCGCCGAGCGATGCCATACCGCCCTTAGCTTCTGTCGAGTACATTCTGGTGTCAACGATAGGCTCGCCTTCTTTACCGACAGCACGGTGTGAAAGGCCGATCTTCTGATCGACTGGCTCGATACGGAGGATCTTGAAGTCCATCTCCTGACCAAGAGCAGCGATCGATTCCGGGTTTTCAACGCGTTCGTCTGAAAGCTCAGAAATGTGGCAAAGGCCTTCGAGTCCCTCACCGAGTTCGACAAAAACACCGAAGTTAGTGAATCGCGAGACCTTGCCGCGAACGACGTCACCCGGACGATGGGTAGCAACGAAGCCTTCCCATGCACTTGGCGTAAGATCCTTCATCGACAGCGACAGACGCTGTCCGCGTTTGTCGATGCTGGTGACGATGGCTTCGACTTCCTGATCTTTCTTCAGCACATCTTTAGGATGCTTGATCTTCTTGGCCCACGAAATATCAGAGACGTGAACGAGGCCGTCGATTCCTTCTTCGAGTTCGATAAATGCACCGAAGTCAGTGATATTGCGGACACGGCCTGATACTTTGCCGCCGATAGGATAGCGAAGATCGACCGAATCCCAAGGGTTCTCGAGGAACTGCTTCATACCGAGGCTGATACGCTTTTCAACCGTATCAACGCCGAGCACCTGAACTTCGACTTCCTGTCCCTTGTTAAAGAGACGTTTCGGGCTCTGAGCACGACGCGACCACGAGATCTCGGAAACGTGCACGAGGCCTTCTACACCGGCTTCGAGTTCGACGAACACGCCGTATTCGGTAACTGATGAAACCGTTCCCTTGACCTTCGAATTGACAGGGTAAACCTCGACAACCGTCGACCATGGATCCGGCAGAAGCTGCTTGTATCCGAGCGAGATCTTTTCCTTCTCGCGATCGAGTTTCAAAACCTTGACCTGCAGTTCCTGGCCGACCTTAAAGAGGTCGCCCGGATGGTGGATGCGTCCCCAGGACATATCGGTCACGTGCAAGAGGCCGTCGATACCGCCGATATCGACGAATGCACCGTACTCGGTAAGATTCTTGATCGCGCCGTTAACGATGTAGCCAACCTCGAGATTCGACAGGGTCGCGGCTTTCTGTTCGTTAACAACAAGGTCCGTAATGACCTTTCTCGAAAGAACGATGTTGTTACGGCGGCGGCTGAACTTGATGATCTTTGCTTCGATATCCTGGCCGATATATGTGTCGAGCCCGCGGATAGGACGCGAATCGATCTGCGAGCCGGGCAGGAATGCCTCGATACCATTGATGTCGACGCGAAGTCCGCCTTTGGTCTTGTCGACAACTCGGCCGATGACTGGCGTTTCTGCGTTGAACGCGGCTTCGATCTCGTCCCAGACCTTGCGTCCAACAGCATCCATTCTGGAAAGCTGCGGAGCGCTGTCGCCCGAATGCATCGTGCGAATGGTCACCTCGACGGCATCGCCGACCTTTGCGGTCATTTCGCCATTAGCGTCGGTAAATTCCTCGACGGGCACAAAACCCTCGGACTTGTAACCAAAATCAACGAGCACGCCGCGATCGGTGATCCCGACAACCTTGCCTTCGACCAGTTCACCCTGGTGGAAAACCGTTTGCTCTTGCTCAAACTGTTCGAGGATCGCGCCGAAGTCAATGTCGGCGGCAGGTTCCTCGTCAGCCTGAGCTGCCGGAGCGGGGGCGGCCACAGGAGCTTCTGGAGCTGCTGCGGCAACCGGAGCTTCCGGAGCGGCTGGTGTCGGTTCGGTTTCGCTTACAGCTGCCGGAGCGGGCGCAGGTTCTGATGCTGCCGCCTCGGTCGTTTCTGCGGCCGGAGCGGGAGTGTCAGCTGAAGCTGTTTCGGGTGCTGGAGCAGCCTGGACGGCTGCCGGTGTCGATTCTGTTGTTTCTACCGCTGTTTTCTCAATCGTTTCCGATCCTTCAGCGTCCTGGGTTAACTCGTTTGTCATTTACGCGTGTCTAATATCCTTAATTTACTTTGTTTTCAACAATTTACCGCATTGAGCGAAACGTACCGAAGGCAACTATCGTAACTTGCTGCCGCGATCCCAAAAGCAGATACAAGGCTGTGCAACGATAATTGCCGGAAATACCCGTCGGTCCGCTCACTGAGGTAATAGACAAAAATACACGGGAAACAGCGTCCGTGTCAAGGTCGACGACGCCGAAAAGCCCTGAAAAATAAACAATTTGTGAGAACGGATGCTTACTGGTCGCGTTGCGAATCGGTCATCGCTGGATGTATTCGGACACGGTGCCGACACCACTCATTTTCTCCATCTCTTCGCGTGAGCTTGCCGTTGTATTCTGGATGCCGGCGAGACGCAGGCGGAATTCGTCCGGATTGGTCGATCCGCGCAGGGCTTCATCTAGTTTTACGAGCCCCGATTGATAGAGATAAAACAGCGACTGGTCAAAGGTCTGCATGCCATACTGCGACGTTCCGGCGCCGATAGCATCGCGAATAGAGGCGGTTTTGTCTTCGTGAAGAATGTAATCGCGAATAAGAGGCGTCGAGCGAAGCACTTCGACCGCCGGAATGCGGCTGCTGCCCTTTGCCGACTTCATCAGGCGCTGAGAAACAACTGCCTTGAGCAAGCCGCCAAGCTGGATCCTGATCGATTTTTGCTGATACGGCGGAAATGCGGAAATGATACGAGTCAGCGTCTCGGGAGCGTCCAGCGTATGAAGTGTCGAAAGAACGAGGTGCCCCGTTTCCGCAGCAACCAGTGCTGTCTCGATGGTCTCGAGATCGCGCATTTCGCCGACGAGGATCACATCCGGGTCCTGACGAAGCGAACCTCGGAGAGCCTCTGCGAAATTTCGCGTATCTACGTCGACTTCGCGCTGAGTGACGAAAGATTTTTTATCCTTGTGAAGGAATTCGATCGGGTCTTCGATCGTGACGATGTGGCAATTTCGGGTCTGGTTTATGTGGTCAACGATCGCAGACAGAGTGGTCGATTTACCAGAACCTGTCGTACCCGTTACCAAAATGAGCCCACGATTTTCTTCCGCGATCGTCGTCAGGATCGGTGGCAGCCCCAATTCGGCAAAGCTCTTGACGGTATCCGAAATAACGCGGGCGACGATGCCGATCGAGTTTCGCTGCTGGAAAATATTTACGCGGAAACGGCCTAAGCCCGGAACGCCGTAGCCGATGTCAACCTCGTAAGCCTCCTTGAAATGCTGCTTTTGACGATTGGACATCATCGAAAAAGCCATTTCCAACGTCTCGTCCTGCGTCATTCGGCTGACGCCCGAAAGGGGCTTTAGCTCGCCCGTGACACGAATAACAGGATAAGAACCCGCTCGCAGATGCAAGTCAGAAGCGCCAAAACTCATGGCCATTCGTAGAAGATCGTCGATTCGGGTTGGCATAGTTTAGATGCTACAAGGGGCTGGCCGAGGGTTTAAGCGTGGACGGGTTGCCAGGCGCCTTTCGGCCGGAAAAGTCTAAACTGAGTTTATCTTTTATTAACGCGGCAGGTCAACGATTTTTTTGTGCGAATAGTATTTAATTATTTGCCCGTGTTTGCCGGATATTTTCCGCAATTCGACACGGCAAAGAGCAATCCGTAAACTGTAAAGCTAATGGCAAATTCACCGAAGATCATTGCGGTCGAACCCGCGTATGCGATCCCTGGCGGCGAGATCGCGATCACGTGCGAAGAATTCAGGATCGATCCGCGTTCGGCGGATGGCGTGTACGTCGAGGGAATGCAGTGCCGCATTGTAGCGGCCTCAGTGAACCGTGTGATCGCGATCGTTCCAAACGAAGTTGCGGGTGCAGAGTCGACCGAGAAGCGAACGCCCGTACATCTGGAAAGCCACGGCGTAACTAGCAATATCTTTGACATAACTATCGGGCGCAAATTGATCGACGGGATGCACATCGTGGCTAATCCGGCGGTGGATCCTTCGGACGATGCACTGATACTCACCCGTTCAGGCTCACGCGGACAGCACTTGCCTGTGACCCTCTTTCGGCTGGAACCAGACGGCTATCTGGACGAAATGCCGGAGGCTGTCTTAAATCCGACCGGGATCGCTTTCGACAGCGACGGGCAGATGTTCGTCAGCAATCGAGCGCAGGGTGAGATATATGCGGTTGGGCGAGACGGAACGGCTACCGTTCACGCGACCGGACTCGGGATCGCCACAGGCATTGCTTTTGACAGATCAGGGCGAATGTATGTCGGCGACCGTGCGGGAACCATCTATCGCGTTGTCGATGTCGGCGAGGTCGAGACCTTCACCGTCATGGAGGCCTCGGTCGCTGCTTATCATCTGGCGTTTGGCCCGGATGGCAGGCTTTTTATGACCGCTCCGGGACTTGCGAGCCACGATGCGGTCCATGCGATCGATGCCGAGGGTTTTGACGAGAAGTATTTCCGCGGTCTCGGCCGGCCACAAGGCCTTGCTTTCGACAAGGCAGGGAATTTGTACATAGCGGCGTGTTATCAAGGCCGTCATGGCGTGGTGAAGATCACGCCAAACGCTCGCTCGTGTGAGCATTTTGTCGCAGGGAATAACGTTGTCGGCATCTGCTTTAACCGAAAGGGCGAGATGATCGTTGCGACAAATGATAGTGTCTTTGCTGTTCCGTGCGGAATAACGGGCACTTTGCTTAATTAACGACCCGGCCGCGACAATATTCTTCAGCACCGGGTTGCCGACCAAAAACCCGTTAAACTAAACTCACCATATGGGTAATGAGGATCTTAAGAAAACTCCGTTAAATGAGCGGCACCGCGAACTTGGCGGACGGATGGTCGATTTTGGCGGCTGGGACATGCCGGTCCAGTATCCGGCCGGCGTGATCGAAGAACATCTGCGATGCCGAAACCGAAGCGGCCTCTTTGACGTTTCGCACATGGGCGAGATCTGGGTCGAAGGGCCGGATGCGATCGCATTTGTAAATCGACTGACAACAAATGACGTTACGAAGCTCGTTGACGGCCAGGCTCATTATTCGGCCCTGACGAATGAAAACGGCGGCGTTGTCGATGACCTCTTGGTTTATCGCTTTGGCCCGGAGAGGTTGTTTTTAGTCGTAAATGCGGGAACGACCGAGAAGGACTGGGATTGGATCTCGTCGAATAAGAGCGACAGTGATCAGGTCGAACTACGGAACGCAAGCTCGGAGTTTTGTCAGATCGCGATCCAGGGGCCCGATGCTCTTGCGATCCTGCAGCCTCTGACCGAGCCTGACATCACTGATCTCAAGTATTACTATTTCACGGAAGGCATGGTCGATGGGGTCAAGGCGATCATCTCGAGAACGGGCTATACCGGTGAAGATGGATTCGAGGTCTACGCTGCCCCTGAATATGCCGTGCAGATATGGGATCGGCTTCTCGAGCACGGTAAATTTGGCGATCCTGATGGTATCTTGCCATGTGGTCTGGCTGCTCGTAACACGCTAAGACTCGAATCCGCGATGTCGCTTTACGGACACGAACTCGGCGATGACATCACGCCCTACGAAGCCGGCTTGGGCTGGATAACGAAGCTTAAGAAGGGAGATTTTAACGGCTGTGACGCCCTTATCAGGCAGAAGGAAACGGGCGTTGCTCGAAAGATCGCCGGGTTTGAGATGACCGAACCCGGGATAGCACGAGACGGTTACGCTGTATACGTGAACGGCGAGAAAGTTGGTGTCGTCACCAGCGGAAGCCCTGCTCCATACTTAAAAAAGAACATCGGTCTCGCGTTTTTGCCGCCGCAGTTTGCAAATGTGGGGCAAGAAATTAAAATTGAAGTTCGCGGAAAGTATTTGAGCGCACAGGTGGTGCCGACTCCGTTTTATAAGCGGCAAAAATAAAATTCTATTTGGACGGACCTTGATCGGATAATATGTCAAACATTCCTGAAAACCTACGTTATAGCAAAGACCACGAATGGGTCGCGGTGTCTGGCGACGTTGCAACTATCGGCATTACGGACTACGCACAGCACTCGCTGGGTGATGTCGTTTACATTGACATGCCGCGGGTCGGTGATAAGTTGAACGCACATGAGGCTTTCGGCTCGGTCGAGTCCGTTAAAGCGGTCTCTGAGGTCTTTACACCGATCGCGGGCGAGATCGCGGAGGTCAACGATGGCCTGAACGATACGCCGGAAGCGGTCAACAACGATCCGTATGAGGCTGGCTGGATGATCAAGGTCAAGATGGACAACCCGGGTGATGCCGATGCAATGTTATCCGCCGCGGAGTACGAGGAATACCTCGAAGCCAGCGCTTGATCTAAAGGTTCCATATAATTCCAGGTTCGGCGATCCGGATTTTGGTGTGAGGCTCGGGTTTGCCCCCGCAGCCTCATTTTTATTCCGAGTGTTCCCAAATGATAGGTTGGTAGGTAATTATCAAGGAGGATAGATCCATTATGAAAAGTATCCTTGTTTTATTCTGTGCGATGCTCGTGGTTCCTGCGCTAAACGCATCGGCCCAAAATTATAAGATCAGGCAGGTGACCGACATGGGCGGTCAAAAGATGGAGTCGACTGTTTATGTGAAAGGCTCGCGAAAGAGAACGGAAAACGGCGGCATTATGGGCATGGGAGCCGATGTTGTGGACATTGAGCAGTGCGATCTCAAGCGGAGCCTAAAGGTGAATGACAAGAAGAAGTCCTACTTCATTGAACCTTTTGCTACGGCGGATGATACGCCAGCGTCAGCAGGTCCTCGACCGACTCCTGCTCCGGCAAAGGAGCGAAGAGGCGGTACGATAACGATGACGAGCTCGATAACCGACACCGGCGAGCGAAAGCAGATGTTCGGGCTGACAGCCCGACGGATCAAAACATCGATGACCTCGCAGTCTTCGCCAGACGCGTGTTCGAAGAGCAATATGAAGTTTGAGGTCGATGGCTGGTACGTTGATCTGCCTGCTTTTGCCTGCCCGGTCGAACTGACGCAGCGGGATCCGATGCCGATGCGCGACGAAAGGAGAGGATGCACGGATCGAACCATAGTAAAACAAACAGGGAGCGGGCGGCTCGGGTTTGCTTTGGAATTCACTCAGACGATAACAGACCTCAGCGGGGGTTCGACCTTTAGCCAGACGCTACAGACGCTTGAGTTCAGTCGGGCGACACTTGCCGACTCTCTTTTCGATATACCGCCGGGTTATACGGCTGTTAGCGACTCAAATGATCTATACGGCCGCCCGGATATGGCTTCGATCCTGGCAGCTCAAAACGATCGCGAGGACCGTCCGACAAGTTCGTCGCCAATTCAAAAACCTGAACCGACTGCCTCGAGCGAAAAGAAGCCCGGAATGATACGGATCGGCGTGCTGGCTCCCGGTAACAAGGGCGACAACGTCTCGGCGGCTAACATGCAAGCTTTTCTCGCCCGCCAACTGACCGCCGGGAATATTGAGGCTGTGTCCGTCTCGAATGAGGCTGAAGCGAGATCCGCAGGCTGTGACTACATCGTCACCGGAGAATTCTCGAAGTTGAAGCAATCGACGGCAGGGAAGATCGGCGGAATGTTTGGCAGGGTTACTGGGGCCGACACATCTTCGGTTTCGAAATACGATGCCGAGTTTAATTTCAATCTCATAAAGGTCGCCGATTCGAAGTCGGTCATGAAGAATAAAGTCTCTTCGAAGACCGAATCTGACGTTGCGCGTGCGGCGGAAGGAGTTCTATCCATGGCGGCTGCGGCAATATTACCGGCAGTAAAATAGCCTCGGTGAATATTTCCAACTATTTAGCCGCGTCGGACACGATGCGGCTTTTCATTTGGCTCCTGCGTTTTGTTATCATTGTCTTTTAGTAATTGAGATGCGATATATACCTAATTCACCTGAAGAACGCGAAGAAATGCTGGCTGAGGTCGGCCTTTCGAACGCAGCCGAGCTTTTTCGTTCGATCCCGACCGAGGTCCAGCTTGGCCGGCAGCTAAATGTCACAGATCCGCTCGCCGAGCCGGAAGTGATCGCGGCGATGGAGGTGATGGCGGCAAAAAATACGGCAGCGACCAAACCTTCGTTTCTGGGGGGCGGAGTTTACTCGCATTACTCGCCGACTGTCGTCGATCATCTGATCCAACGTAGTGAGTTCTTTACCTCGTACACGCCGTACCAGCCGGAGATCTCACAGGGAACCCTGCAATACATCTTCGAATTCCAAACCCTGGTATGTCAGTTGACTGGCATGGAGGTCGCGAATGCGTCGATGTACGACGGGTCGACCGCAATGGCCGAAGCTTACTTGATGGCACAGCGGGTTACGCGCCGCGATAAGATCGTGGTCGCGAATTCGGTTCATCCGCAGTATCGCGAAGTTGCAGCTACGTATACGCAGCACGGTGACCTTGAGATCGTTACCGCTGATTTTGACCAAACGACGGGCCGAGTGGCAGACCTTTCAACGCTCGACGACAAGACCGCGGCTTTGGTGGTTCAGTCGCCAAACTTTTTCGGTTGTATTGAAAATCTCGAACGCCTTGCCGATGCGGCCCATGCCGTCGGGGCGTTGTTCATAGTTGTTGTCACAGAAGCTATATCGTTTGGGCTCCTAAAGTCGCCCGGTGCCTGTGGTGCGGATATCGTCGTGGGCGAAGGGCAGTCGTGGGGCATTCCGATGAGCTTCGGCGGGCCGCATCTTGGGTTATTCGCAACGCAGGAAAAGTACGTGCGCAACATGCCTGGAAGGCTTTGCGGGGTGGCGTATGACAAGAACGGAAATCGCGGCTTCGTCCTCACGCTTTCGACTCGCGAGCAGCACATCCGACGCGAGAAAGCGACATCGAATATCTGCACCAATCAAGGCTTGATAGCCCTTGCAGCGACCATTTATATGGAAACGATGGGTAAGAAAGGCCTGCAGGAAGTCGCTGAGCAGAATGCCCAAAAGGCCGCCTACGCCAAGAAGAAGATCGCGGCGATCGACGGCTTTTCAATACCATTTTCGGCACCGACCTTTAATGAATTTGTAGTTCGAGGGCCCGGCTCAGCTGTCGAAACACTCGAGAAAGTAAGGACTGAGGGCGGGGTCGTCGGAGGCATTGCATTGTCGAAGTATTTTTCGGGGCACGACAACGATCTACTTGTTGCGGTGACCGAAACAAACAGTCGGAGCCAGATCGACCAACTCGTCGCTGCTCTCGGATAAATATGCTTTACGGATTGGGGCCGGGCGAACTGCTCGTCTGCCTCGTACCATTTTTCCTGGTCGGGATCGTTATTTTCGGACTTCTCGTACGATCGGACTTCAAGCAACGCGAATCGGAGGGGCAAGATGATGACTGAAGAGCTCAAACACGACGTTGACCGAAGGAGTTTTTTGTCGTCGGTCGGAAAGGGCTTTGGGCTAATGGCCATGTCGTCAGGAGTTGTCGGTTCTCTGTTTCGTGAGGTCGAAGCGGCAGGCACATCAATAGGGCATTTGTCACCGATAGAAGCGGCCGCAGACGAGGACTATTGGGCGACGATCCAGCAGGCTTTCTCGGTCACGCGAGGCATTATTAATCTAAATAATGGCGGCGTAAGCCCAAGTCCGCGAATGGTGACCGAGGCGTTTGTGCGTTACACCTGGCAACAGGAAGACGCCACGGCCTACACGATGTGGCGGATACTTGAGCCGCAGTCCGAGACGGTGCGAACTGGTCTTGCCGAAATGTTTGGCTGTTCGCCAGAAGAGATCGCGATCACCAGGAATGCAAGTGAATCGCTCGAGATCCTGCTTCTTGGATTGGACCTAAAGAAAGGTGACGAGATCCTCGCGAACACGCAGGATTATCCACGGATGTTGACCACGCTCAGGCAGCGTGAACTGCGTGAGGGACTGAAACTAAATCTGATCAAGATACCGATCGCACCAGCAAACACCGATGAAATCGTCGCACTCTATGAAAAAGCGATCACGCCGCGGACCAAGGTGATCCTGCTTTCGCACGAGATCAATCTGACCGGCCAGATAATGCCCGTTAGAAAGATCTGTGACCTTGCCCGTGCTCGCGGTATCGAAACGATAGTCGACGGAGCTCATGCTTTCGCTCAGATCGATTTCAAACGCGACGATATCCAGTGCGATTACTACGGCACTTCGCTGCACAAATGGACTTACGCTCCAAAAGGCACCGGGCTCCTATACGTCAGAAAAGACAAGATCGCCAAGGTTTGGGCTTTAATGGCGTCTGAGGATAAGAACAGGAACGACATCCGCAAGTTCGAAGAGATAGGTACGCATTCGGCAGCCATGAGGCTCGCCATCGGCGAAGCGGTGCTGTTTCACAATGCGATCGGGTCGAAACGCAAAGAGGAACGCCTGCGATTCCTCGCACGTTACTGGATGAACAACCTGAAGTCGCTGCCGAAAGTCGGATTCAACACATCGTTCGATCCCAAACAATCGTGTGCGATCGGCAATTTTAAGATCGATGGGGTCGATCCGGTAGGGCTCGGCAGCTATTTAATGGATAAGCACAAGATCTTTACGACGCCGATCGTCCACGATGAGTTTACGGGGATTCGCATCACGCCGAATGTTTACACGACGCTTTGGGAATTGGACCGTTTTTGCAACGTCGTAGGAGACATAGCGAGGAAGGGACTGCCGAAAGTTTAGTCGGCACGCAGGCGGCCAGCCTGCAAGTAGTTTTTTATGAGTATTAAGAAAGTTACACAGCACCCAAGCCAGAATGAAGGCTTGATCTTTGAGCGTTCGCAGACGGGGCGGGTTGGATATCGTTTGCCAAAACTTGATGTCGATCCGATCAGCCTCGACGAGTTGCTGCCCGCGGAACTGCGGCGAGACGACGGTCTAGAAGGTGTCCCGGAAGTGAGTGAAGTCGATGTTATCAGGCATTTTACGCGGATATCGACATGGAACTACTCGATCGATCTGGGTATGTACCCCCTCGGGTCGTGTACGATGAAGTACAACTCCAGGCTCAACGAAAAGACGGCACGGATCGGCGGTTTCGCGGGCCTTCACCCGCTTGCTCCGGAAGAAGAGTCGCAGGGAGCTCTCGAACTCATCTACAAACTTCAGGAAGATCTCGCAGAGATCACCGGACTGCCGGGCGTATCTTTACAACCGGCCGCCGGTGCGCAGGGCGAAATGACGGGCGTGATGCTCATCCGGGCGTTTCTCGACGCTCGGGATGGCGAGGCTTCGAAAGATCGTCGCGTGATGCTCATTCCAGAATCTGCTCACGGGACGAATCCTGCCTCGGCGGCGATGTCCGGCTTCACGGTCAAAACGATCCGCGCGACCGCAGACGGCCTGACCGACATGGCTCATCTGCGGGAATTGTGTAACGAGGGAGGTGTCGCCGGATTGATGCTTACCAATCCAAACACTTGCGGCATCTTTGAAACGGACATTAAAGAGATCTGTGACACTATCCATAATGCGGGCGGGCTCGTTTATATGGACGGAGCGAATATGAATGCTCTCGTCGGTGTCGCCCGGCCCGGCGACATGGGCGTCGACGTCATTCATCTCAATCTGCACAAAACATTTTCTACCCCGCACGGCGGCGGAGGCCCGGGCTGCGGGCCATGCCTGTGCTCTGCGGATCTCGCTCCGTTTTTGCCGGCACCCAGGATCGAAAAGGATGGCGAGCGTTACCACCTTAACTTCGACGTCCCTACTTCGATCGGTCGCGTCAAAGCATTTTACGGCAACTTTGGCATGATGGTCCGTGCCTTGTCGTACATTTATACCCACGGGCACGACGGCCTTAGAGAGGCAACAGAATCTGCAGTTTTGAACGCCCGATATGTGTCGAAGAAATTGGAAGGAGCGTTTGACAAGCCCTTCGCTTCAGACTGTATGCATGAGGCAATCTTTTCGCACAAGAATCAGTCGAAAAAAGGAGTATCGACCCTCGATATTGCCAAGCGGCTTATCGATTACGGTTTTCATCCAATGACCGTCTATTTCCCGCTCGTCGTCGAAGGAGCGATGCTAATAGAGCCGACAGAATCCGTAGGCCGGGCCGATCTCGACGCATTTGTCGAGGCTATGATCGACATCGACCGCGAAGCGTCCGAGAACCCGCAACTCGTCATTGGAGCTCCTCATTCGACCAGGATCGGGAGACTAGACGAAGCGACCGCGGCGAGAAAGCCGGTGCTTCGTTGGCGTCCGGATACCGTATCGACAGCGAAGACCGCGTGATCTGATACAAGCCAAAACAGGAGTTGATCCTATGCCACGATCATCAACGCTTTTCCTGCGTTTAGTTTTACCCAGAGTCCTCGTACTGGGCCTTGTGACAGTCGGACTTGTTTCCGTTTCGATTTCGCAAACCCTAAACAGGATCGATCGCGAACGCGCGAAGAATATCCTGAACGCGGTCAAAAACGAGATCAAGAGTAATTATTACGACCCCAAATTTGCCGGCGTAGATATTGATGCAAAGTTCAAGGCTGCTGATCAAAAGCTTGACTCGGCGACATCGCTAGGGCAAGCATTTGGCATCGTTGCACAGGCCGTCCTTGAACTAAATGATTCGCACACAACGTTTTATCCGCCATCGCGAGCCTCAAAGATAGAATATGGTTGGCGAATGCAAATGATCGGGGACAACTGTTTTGTAACGGCGGTGCAGCCAAAAAGCGATGCAGAGCGTCAGGGATTGAAAATTGGTGATCAGATCCTATCCGTTGAGGGATTTAAGCCCACTCGTAAAGACCTCTGGAAGATCAACTACTATTACAACGCCATCAGCCCGCGTCAGGGGCTTAACCTCAAAGTGCTGAGTCCGGGAACGTCCGAGCCTCGCGAACTGAACGTAGCGTCAAAAGTCACGACGATGAAAACGGTTCTCGGCTTTGAGGATCTGGTGCGCGAATTCGAGATAAACAGCGGGGCACGCGTTGAGCATCGTTTTGCTAAGATCGCGTCAACTACCATTTGGAAGATGCCGACCTTCGTGACTCCGCCGGACTCGATCGATGAGATCATGACTAGCCGAATCGCCGGTGCTCAGAATCTCATCCTCGATCTGCGAAATAATGGTGGCGGCTACGTCGTCACGCTCGAACGCCTGGCCGGATATTTCGTTGATAAAGACACGAAGATCGCTGATCTTAAGGGCCGAAAAGCGATGAAGCCCCAGATGGCCAAGTCCAGAGGTAAGGACGTTTTCAACGGACGCGTGATCGTGCTTCTCGACGCGAACTCAGGATCAGCCTCGGAGATATTCGCTCGGTTTCTACAGCTCAATCAGCGTGGTGTAGTGATAGGCGACCAGTCAGCGGGTGCGGTGATGCAATCTCGCGGCGTGCAGATGGAGCTTGGTGTGGATTCGATAGTTCCCTATGGCATGAACCTGACCAACGCAGATGTGATAATGGCCGATGGCGTTAGCCTGGAGCACGTCGGTGTCACGCCACAGCTAAAGATCGTTCCAACCGGTGCCGATCTGGCGGCCAGCCGCGATCCGGCTCTTGCAGCGGCGCTTCAGCTTCTCGGGCACGAGCTGACCGCCGATCAGGCGGGAAAAATATTTCCATTCAAATGGGATCCGGACAATTGATGCAGCGTCTCTCACAGAGCTCGCCGGGATAGAACTGGCCCTCCCTTCTTTTTTGTCGCAACAAATAGCCAAAACTACTCGGATCCTTCGCACTCTGTTCCTTATCATTTGGGCGCTGACCGTTCTGGGCGCAGTTACATGGTACTTGAGTGATCCTTCGAGGTTCACGGCACAGAATATCGCCGCGTTCCTTGCTGAGTTCAGCAGTTTGATCTGGCTGATCTATCTCTTCTTGTCTATCGTTCGCGGGATCACTTTGCTTCCATCCACACCACTAGTTCTTGCCGGAACGATCCTGTTTCCCGACCAGCCCTTTGCCGTCCTTGCGGTATCGATGAGTGGAATTCTGTTTTCGTCGACCATGATCTATTACTTTTCGGACTACCTTGGGTTTAGCGAGTATTTTGAGAGTCATAAACCTGCTCTTGCCCATAAAATAAAGGCGAAGCTAGAACATCCACTAGGAACTGTGATCGTCGCGGCCTGGGCATTTTTTCCGTTTGTGCCGACCGACCTCGTTTGTTATCTGGCTGGGACAACGCGAATGAGATTCTGGAAATTTATTGGAGCGATCTTCGTCGGCGAATTGATATTGTGCGTGTGTTACATTTTTTTTGGCGGATCCCTGCTGAAACTCGTGCGTTGAGTCTGGAATTATCGTACCTTTAGACGCAACAGTAGATTTATTTTGGAGGAACTCATAGATGGAAGATTGTACAGAGAAGCTGCCTTGCATTGGGCGTCGCGAATTTTTGGTGAAGGCCGGGCTGGTTGCTGGGGCGACAGTTCTAAAGATCTCGAGCAGCAGAGCTTTCGCCTCGAGCCTTGAGGAATTGAAAGTTCCAGTTGGAACCGATAGTTCGCTTGCTAAAGTTGGCGGTTCGCAGATCGTCGATTCGTCCGCCGGAAAGCTGATCATTATCCGCATTGCGGACAATAAATATGCAGCTTTTTCAGCATTCTGTACTCACAAGCGGGGGCTGCTCGAGTACAAAGGGAACCAGCTTGCTTGTCCGAAGCACGGCTCAAAGTTCGACACCGCCAGCGGTCGCGTCGTCGAAGGGCCCGCCGAAACACCCATCAAGGCCTATGAGGCTAAACCCGGCGATGGCTCGGTGACCGTCGCTGTGAAGTAGGTGACAGCTGCGAAGTTGTTTCGAGCACTGAATTCCAGTATTATCTCGGAAAAGTTACCCAAACCTGCAGTTTTAAAAACTATGACCACGATCGGTATTCCGAAAGAGATACATCCGGGCGAGAAGCGCGTTGCTGCGACTCCGCAGACTGTTTTGAAGCTGAAAAAGCTGGGATTTGATGTAGTTGTCGAGTCTCATGCGGGCCACGGCATCAACACCATCGACAGCGAATACCGCGAAGCCGGTGCGACCGTGATCGACGGCACCCGCGAACTTTGGGCCGCCTCCGACGTGATAATGAAGGTGCGTCCGCCCGAGGAGAATAAGGAACTTGGTGTTCACGAAGCCGATCTTTTGAACGAGGGAGCAACGCTCGTGGGCTTCATCTGGCCCGCTCAGAACAAAGAAAGGCTCGACCGGCTGGCGAAGCGAAAGGCCACGGTCTTCGGCATGGACTGCGTTCCGCGCATCACGCGTGCTCAGAAGATGGACACTTTATCGGCGATGGCAAATATTGCCGGTTATCGAGCGATCATTGAGGCTGCGAACCACTTTCCGCGATTTTTTACTGGTCAGATCACCGCGGCAGGTAAGATCGATCCGGCGAAGGTTTTGATCATCGGTGCCGGTGTCGCCGGGCTTTCGGCGATCGGGGCGGCGAAAGGTCTCGGCGCGATAGTGCGGGCGTTTGACCCGCGTTCGGCGACAAAAGATCAAGTCGCTTCCATGGGAGCGGAGTTTCTCGATCTCGATATCAAAGAGAAAGAAGAAGGCGAGGGCAAAGGCGGCTATGCCAAAGAGATGTCCGACGCTTTTCTCAAAGCGGAGATGGCACTCTTCGCCGCTCAGGCGATGCAGGTTGACATCATCGTCACGACAGCCTTAATTCCCGGAAAACCAGCCCCAAAACTGATCACGCAAGGCATGGTCGAATCGATGAAACCCGGCTCGGTCATCGTCGATCTCGCCGCCGAACAAGGCGGCAACTGCGTCCTCACCGAACCCGGCACGGTAGTAAAACACAAAGGCGTCTCCATCATCGGCTACACCGATCTGCCGTCGAGAATGGCGTCAATGTCATCCCAACTGTACGGTGCGTGCATAGTTGCATTGCTGACCGACCTCGCTAAGCCGCCCGTGTCAGAACCGGGAGCGATAGCGACTGGGTCACCCGATGCCGATACGCAGATCCATATCAACCTAGACGATGAGGTGGTGAGAGGAGCAATCGTCCTCCACGAAGGCAAAATGATGTGGCCACCGCCGGTCGTTGCCGTTACCGCAGCACCGCCGCCTGAACCTGGCGTTCCTTCACAAAGCAGTGCCGCCGTAGCCGCAGCAAGCCCGAAAAAATCCGGCGGACACGGCCATGACGAAGGCACAGGAGCTAGCCCGTGGTTGCTGGCCGTCGTCGGACTGATCGCCGTCGGCATCGGCATCGTTGCACCGGCCTCTACGCTGTCGCATTTTACTGTATTCATGCTTGCGTGCTTCGTCGGCTATCAGGTTGTCTGGAACGTCAAACCCGCCCTCCACACGCCCCTAATGAGCGTCACCAACGCCATCAGCGGCATCATCCTCGTCGGCGGCATGCTCCAACTCGGCGGCACAGACATGAACCTGACGACGATTTTAGGAGCCGTCGCCGTTCTGATCGCCGCAATCAATATCGCTGGCGGGTTTTTGGTGACGAATCGGATGTTGGCAATGTTTAGGAAGTAGATGGATTTTACTACCTTGCGAAATGATTTTGAGGTTCGATACCGATTCCTTTCTCCCGAGGAGGGCGGTCGAACAACCGGACCTCCGATGCAGGGAATACGAACCGACTGGAGGTATGCCGAGCAAACAAACGAAGAGTTAGAATCTAATCAAATTTGGGCGATCTACCCGGTCTTTCTTGGCAGTGACGGGGAATTGCTTCCGGAAAACACGGCAGCTAACGTTGAAGGTATCGCGAGAATGTTTATTCTTAACGACGATCTCCGCCGCACCGAGCACAGTCACCGTATAGGGGTAGGAACACAGGGGTATTTTGTCGAGGGGCCAAGACCAGTTGCAGTCGCAACAGTGATTCGCGTGGTAGAATTGACAAATATATGAACAACATTGAACACAATCTTGTTGAGATCGATCCCGAAAAGCTCGGTGGAACGCCGGTTTTTCGAGGTACCCGGGTTCCGATTCAGAATTTGTTCGATTCGCTGGAGACCGGTGAGTCGATTGAGCAGTTTTTAGAGCAGTATCCGACGGTCGAGAGAGAGCAAGTGACGGCCGTACTTGAAGAATCTAAGGAGCAACTACTCGTCGGATATGAACTTGCTGCTTGATGAATGTGTAACGAACTATTTGAAACCCGATCTCGTTGGCCACACGGTCTCGACGATCGATGAAGCCGGGTTCAAAGGGCTGAAAAATGGGAAGCTTCTTGCGGCAGCTTCGACAGAATTCGATGTATTGATAACGGTCGATCAGAATCTAAGGTTTCAGCAGAATATTAAGAATTTCGATATCTCGATTCTGGTATTTCGGGCAGGTCGAAGTACGTATCCATATCTAAAGCCGCTTGTGCCACGAGCACTTGAAGAACTCGAATCGATCGCACCGTGCGATATCGTCATCGTCGCGTCAACTTAAATGCAACAAAGCCTAATCACAATCGCCTACATCGCCGCGAGTGCGTTGTTTATTTTGAGCCTCGGTGGACTGTCGCGGCAGGAGACTGCTCGGCGGGGGAACCTGTACGGCATTTTGGGAATGCTGATCGCTCTCGTCGCGACGGCGGCGGCGATGAATGTCGGCGGGTTGCCGGTGCTCGCGGCGGCTCTTATTCCCGGGCTGGTCATTGGAGCGATCCTTGCGAGCCGTGTGCAGATGACGTCGATGCCGGAGCTGGTGGCGATATTGCACAGTTTTGTGGGCCTCGCGGCAGTTTTGGTCGGGTTTGCGACGTATCTCGGGCCGCAAAAGGAAATGACTCCGGCCGAGCATAATCTGCACAACGTCGAGATATATATCGGCGTCTGCATCGGCTCGATCACGTTTACCGGCTCGGTCATAGCCTTTCTTAAGCTACGTGGATCGCTTAGCGGTAAGCCGTTGATGATACCAGGCCGGCATTTCATCAACCTCCTGATGCTGGTCATGACCATCGCGATCGGCGTCTCATTTTTCCTATCCCCGGGCACAAACGGCTATCCCGAACTCGTCGCCGCGACGCTCATCACAGGGCTCCTCGGCGTCCATTTCATCATGGCGATCGGCGGAGCGGATATGCCGGTGGTCGTTTCGATGTTGAACAGCTATTCCGGCTGGGCAGCGTCGGCGGCTGGTTTTATGTTGGGGAACGATCTGCTCATCATCACCGGTGCCCTCGTCGGCTCAAGCGGTGCCATCCTCAGCCAGATCATGTGCAAAGGCATGAACCGTTCGTTTATCTCGGTAATGCTTGGCGGATTTGGAACGGAGAGCGGAACGTCATCGAGCACTGCGGCGGCGCCGGCGGGCGAGGTTCATTCGGTCGATGCGCCAGGAGCCTCCGAACTCTTGCTGGAAGCAAAAAAAGTCATCATCATCCCCGGCTACGGCCTCGCGGTTGCCCAGGCTCAGCATTCGCTGGCTGAGGTCTGCAAGATCCTCAAAGAGAAAGGCGTTGATGTTAAATTCGCGATCCACCCGGTCGCCGGACGCCTGCCCGGCCACATGAACGTCCTGCTCGCCGAGGCAAATATCCCGTATGACATCGTCTTCGAAATGGAAGAGGTCAACGACGATTTCCCCTCGACCGACGTCGCCTGGGTCATCGGTGCCAACGACATCGTCAACCCCTCCGCCATGGACGACCCCGGCTCACCCATCGCCGGAATGCCCGTCCTCCACGTCTGGAACGCCCGCCACTGCATAGTAATGAAACGCGGCATGGCCAGCGGTTATGCTGGTGTCGATAACCCGCTGTTTTACAAGGACAACACGCTAATGCTGTTTGGCGATGCTAAGAAGGTGGTGGATGAAATATTGGGTGTGATGCGGGGTTGACGACAGTGCTAAGATTGTAATTATGGAAATGACTGTGACAGAGAAAGATCAAGTAGTTATTCCGGCATCATTGAATCATCGCCTAGGCCTGAAGTCGGGCGACAAAGTTGAGGCTGAGGTTAAAAACGGAGAGATAGTTCTCTCTCGGGGGCGTAAACCAAAGTTCAAAACCCGATTGATCAAGGATCCGATCACGGGATTTCCAGTCCTGACTTCTGGCCCCAACGCTCCCGTTTTAACCAACGAGATGGTTGAGGAAATTCTTGCCGACTTCCCATGAGATACCTCCTCGATGTGAACGCACTTGTTGCGTTCGGGCACACCGATCATCTGTTTCATGCACGAGTTGTAAAATGGGCGGCGACCGTTGCCGGTGACGATATCCCCGAATTCGCCACATGCCCTATCACCGAACTCGGTTTCATTCGGGTTATGTCACAGGTCTACAGTGTCTCGATCGTAGAAGCCAAAGGACTTTTAGCTGCCGTCAAAGAATTCGACGGCCTTGATTTCGAATTCGTCGCGGATGATCACGGTGCCTCAAGGCTGCCTTTGTGGGTGCTCGGAGCGAAACAAACAACCGATGGACATCTTCTTGAGCTTGCAGTCGCGAAAGGTTGTGTTCTGGCGACACTCGATGAACGGATTCCGGGCGCGTTTCTGATTCCTGAGTGAAATGGTGAGGTTGTTTGACGACGCGAAGAAAAGTCTTGGATGAGACGACGGGGGAATTAAATGACGAGGTCAGTCAAAAGAATATGCTTCGCAATGGTACTTTCCCTGATGGCCTTAGTAACAGTTTCATTCGCACAGGAAAAACGACATGCCGAGAAGCTACTTGAACTTGCCGAAATAAATCGAGAAATTGTTGAGGAAAAGCTAGTTCCGATCTGGGAAGCTCATAAATGCGACGATCCCCAAGTTTTCTATGTCGTAATCTACGCGGATCGAGACGAGTTCAAGAGACAAATGGAAATAATTTCTGAATCGGTAGGCGGTCGATGCCACTGGCCTGGGTTTCGTGTTCTCTACATTGAAGCTAAGCGCCGCCAACCAGAACGACCTACGACTCTTTGGCGAGTTATCCCCGGCGGTGATAAGCCGCCCATTTAAGATAGTTCTATCAACGCCAATCTTTCAACAACCTTCCCCTTCTCCAAATGCTCCTCAACGATCTCCGCAGCGTCCTCGGGTTGGACCTGACCGTACATTGTGCCGTCGGGGTAGACCATGACGGCGGTGCCGATGGTGCAGAAGCCGATGGAGCCGCATTCGCTTAGGACGATCTCGCGAGCGGTTCTACTTAACGTGCTTCTTCGCCCACTTAGGGATGTAGTCCAGCTTGAAGTCAGGTGGACATTGTTGACTGTATCTTCCTTTTTTATTTGACGCCACATAGATACCGCCTGTTGTCGCTCCGACTTCTTGACCCGACCGGACGTCGAAAAGCTCGTAATCCACATCGTATGCGAATACCTGGCCAGCCACGGCATAAGAAAGGAATTTTGTTACGCGAAAAAAGAAGCCTCCATCGACGTGTGGCACCCCATTCGGATCGCACGTTTCCGTATTAACGAAAACAGGCTTCCGAAGCAGTTTTGTTGTGACGGTAGTTTTGATACCATCCACCTCAATGATCTGAGTCTTACCAACTTTAGTTGCGAATTTTTCAAACGGGAACGTCGAGAAAACTTTGGAACCTTCGAAGACTATCTTTTTGACCTTCGGATTTACTCGATCCTGAGCCAATACCGAACCGGCAATACCGATGACGGTTAAAATAACACTGATTGGTTTGATAACTGCAAATTTCACTCTAGGCTCTCCCAAACTCAATCAACGCCAACCTCTCCACAACCTTCCCCTTCTCCAAATGCTCCTCTACGATCTCCGCTGCGTCCTCGGGCTGGACCTGGCCGTACATTGTGCCGTCGGGGTAGACCATGACGGCGGTGCCGATGGTGCAGAAGCCGATGGAGCCGCATTCGGTCAGGACGACCTCGCCGAGCGGGTTGCGGCCTTTTGATTCTTTGCCTTGGCGGAGGCCTTTTTCGGTCAGGATGCGAGAGAATTCGGCCATTACTTCCTGCCCGCCGACGGCTGAGCACGATTTGCCGGTGCAGACGAAGACCTGCCGCTTGATCGGGGCCTTGAGCATCGGGGCGAGTTTTTCTAGTTCCTGGCGGTCGGTGATGAACTTGGGCTTTGCCATATTGATAGGCTACCAAAAAAGAATTTGCCCGCGAAATAGGCGAAAGGAGCGTCTTTCGCGGGCAGATCAACCTTGGCGGATCGCTTATCTTGCAACTGTTGATCCCGACGACACATCAGAACTGCAACATTTTCTTCTGACGGGCGTTCATCCTTTGATATCTCGATGCAAAAGGTCGGCGATATGTTAGAATTTCACCGACGAAACGCGTCGCGTATTTGATGGCAACTGGGCTCATAATTCACATCAGCGTCGGCACCGAAAGGCGGACTGAGTTCTTCTCGCAGGAACGCATTCGCATCGGTTCGGACGAGACGTGCGATCTGCAGATACATGCTCCGCAGACCGGCGATGTGCGCCCGTGGTTCGATCTCGAAAATACCGATGGTGTCTATCGCATAGTTGAGTTTGACGACAAGGTCGGGCTAAAGATAAATCAGAACCCGATCCGCCGCTACATCGCGATCACCGATGGCGACTCGATTGCGATCGACGAGACTGACATCTCGTTTTCGTTCTTCTCGCTCGAGAATCGCTCGTCTCTGATCACGACAAACCGCGATCAGCCGCACATTTCGCGGTTCATAGAGGATGCTGCTCTCGAGTCTGCATCGTCGGCCAAACGCGACGATGCCAAGGCTTTCCTTCGTGAATTCGTACGGGAACTTTCGCGTGAGATATCGTGGACGACCAAGCTGATCACGCTTGTCCTGGTTCTCGGCTTTATTACGGGTGTTTTGTATCTTGGGTTTGCCGTTAACAACGAACTTCGCGAGGGCCGCCGCACTGCCGAGGCTCAAAACGACGTGATCAAAAAGCTTGAGGAAAAGCTGGGCCAACAGACCGATCAGATCGACGAACTTGGGAAGACAAACAAGACGTTGATCCAGACGGTTTCGCTGGCTCCTAATCTTCGGGTCGAATATGGCGGCGCTGTTTGCCTGATCGTTGGGGTTTACGATCTGGTCGACAAACGCAGCGGGAAAGTCTTGAGATATGCGGACCCGCAGGCATTCCGCGAAAATCCGTACGAGCCGATGCAGTCCGAAGAGCCGAGCCAACCGTTGATGCAGCCGCAGATCGGCGTTACGACCGAGGGCAACGGAGCTCCGGTTGAATATGATTTTATCGGCACGGGTTTTCATGTCGGGACCGGCTACATCGTGACCAATCGCCACGTCGTCCAGCCCTGGGAAGAGGACGATCAGGTCAAGCAGATCATGCAGATGGCAAACGGCCGGGCGAGGCTGAAGAAGCTCGTTGTCTATTTCCCCAATTTTGGACAGCCGTTCACGCTCAAAGTTCGCCAACTCGGGCCTCGCGAAGATGTAGCGGTCGGAACGATAGACCCGACGATGCTTCCGGCAGAAATTCCGGTGATACCCATCGATACTGATTCCGATTCTGCGACGATCGGTAAAACCGTTGTTACAATGGGCTACCCGAGCGGCCCTGACCGCCTGCTCGCAATGATCGATGATGCCGAGGCAAAGTCGATAAATCAGCGGTTTGGCAACTCAAGACAGAATCTGATCAATTTCCTTGCCCAGTCGCAAAAGATAGTTCCGCTGCTCACGCAAGGAGCAATAACGGATCTGGATACCCGCCGCATCGTACACGATGCCAAAACGGCCGAGGGCGGATCGGGAGCCCCTTTGTTTGGGCAGTCGGGCAAGGTGATAGGAGTTAATTTTGGGGTGTTTACTGAGAGTACCGCCGCGAACATGGCGGTTCCAGTACGATTCGCCCTTGAATTGCTGAAGAAAGCAGGCTGGCGTTCGCCTGAGGAAATTCAAAAGGAAGCCGAAACCCAGGTCGCCGATACCGATAGTTCAACGCCTTCTGTTCAGAACTAGTAAGATCTTAATGGCGTTAATTAGCGGGCCGTTCGTTCAAGTCCGTTTCGGCGAGCTAAGCCTAATTATATCAATCACTTCCCCCCCCCAATTTGCTCGAGAAAATGCTTGACAGGGTGCTATTTAAAAGACGATAATCTAAGAAATCGATTAATGTGGCGGTTTTTATGCGTTTTCCACCCGTATCGAATTTAAGTATTTCCGGTGAAGGTCGCTCCCAAGGCGCCGTAGCCATTATTTCAGATCCAAATTAGGCCGCTCGATTCGTACAAAATCGGGCGGCCTATGTTTTTAGCGTCTCTGTGTGCTGGACACGAGATACACCAAAAGCTCAAGTATCTTACCGCGAAACACTGCAGAGATTCAACCGATGTTGAAGAAACTATCTTTAATGCGCGTGTCCCGTTAGGGCCTGTTTTCTTCCCGATCATAATAGGAGAGGAAAATGATTGACAAGAGTAAAAGATACAAAGGTTTAGTGCTTTGTTTAATTGTTATTTGCTCCATGCTGGCCACGGGATGTCCGAAGCCCAAGAAAACTACCGTAAATGGTCAGTGCACCCGTAACGCTAATGGTACCCTAACCTGTGGTGGAGGAGTGTCTATTGAATGGGACGCCCCCACCATAGAGGATCCCGAGGATTCGAAGTTGATCGTTGATGTTCCGGGCGGTTGGTCTTCTGATTTCACTGGAGCGACTGTCGACGTTGTTACAAATTATGAAGGTTCTGGAAGCGGAAATTTCAACGTTGCTTTATCTCCGACGACAACAACGCTTGATCCGATAGAAACTGGAGCCACAGTACACACGTTTCTTGGTGACGAAACTACGATTCTAGCGGCGGCCTCTTCGCAGTCGAGTGGAAGTGACGCAAAACTGTCATACCAGTATAGCGTGACTCAAAATAGCTGCGATTTGCCCTCTGGAGAATATACCTTTCATATCCGCGGTCAAGGTCCTGGACGGTTAGTTTATCTTGGTTCAGTAACAATTAATTACGAGGTTGAGACTCAAGGTAGTTGTGAGGGTTCCACCGCATCCGTGAAACAATAACATTTCGTCGCGCAAGGCTATCGAGAAACTGATGGCCTTGCGTTTTTTGCTAGCATGAAATTTGTTTGCAAGTTTGTTTTTCTTTTTTTTGCCGTTCTGACCTTATGCTCGTGGGCGCAGGGTCAGAGTGCGATTGTCATGGGTCGGCTTAATACCGGATTTCCCAGGAACCTAACAAAGATGTTCGAAACAGAGTGCAAGCATTCTTACACGGCGAAGCTCGATGATGGTTTAACACTTGAAGTAAAAAGCGACACTAATTCCAGAGATTTTGCTAAAAAAGTCCTCGAAAAATTGAAACCGGTTATTTCACTTACCGGACAAATGCTTAAGCGAGAGGCTCCTCTAAAGATAGTGATATATGTCGCGAAGTTTGATCGATTACCTGAAAGCTATCAGGTGACTGCCCCAACAGGAGCTGATTTTGTTTATCCTATCGTTAACGACCGTAGCGAGGAGATAGATCTTAGCTGCGTGCGAGTAACGAAGCACTGTGAAACAATCTACACAAATATCCCGCATGAACTCACTCACCGGATCAACGACGGACTGTTTCTGGAAGGTGCCACATGGATTAGCGAAGGCTTTGCTGAGTATGTGAGTAGCGAAGTAGGCCACACTTTTTCACCGCCGCAATCGATCAAAAGGCAAATGGAAACCCTCCCGGAAATTTCATTGAACTACAATCCGATCCGCGCAAATCTTCTTAGTTGGACGTATTCGCCCGCAACCTTCAACGCCGAGTCAGTTCTTTACTATGGTGCTTCACACCAATTGTTAAGGGAGATATTGACGAAGGCAAAGAAGCGCGGTAAGCCAGATGCGTTTAAAACTCTATTGGCCGCAATAAGGAGGCAAAACAGGAGTCTAAGTTCAAACGACATAGTTACGCTGATTCGAAATGAAGTCGGCATTGATGTTGGTAAACTAGGTCGACTTGACGAACGTCGTAAACTAGAAATTTTCGAACAAGCAAAGGATCTTTACTTACGAGAACGCAGAAGCAACAAAGGGCCTAAGTACAGCGCACTTGCTACGTTCGCGTATCTGGATCTGGCATTGACGGATGATTTCCTCAGCTTCCTACTTGAAGAGGTTTTTAACAAGAACAACAATTCTTTGTTTCAACATTTGTCGGTCAAGGCCCTGACATCTCGATTGGAACTAAATGACTTTAATAGGTTGGCCTCGTCCACAACGCTCGGAAGTTCACACTTGAAAAAGTTCAGGACTTTTGGTGCTTTCAAGACCTACTTAAAAGCGTGCTGCGAAAACTGATCTTCCTCTACACTAGTCGCGTAGGGTTGATTCTTTATCATTGTTACCGAGCTCAGCGATCTTCGTCATCAGATGATCGGCTATCTCCTTGTGGGTACGCAGTCGGTCGCTTTTTTCATAGAACTCAGTCAGATCGATCCGCTCGCCAAACCAGATCCTGATCTTCGGGCCTCCGGTCCAGTTGCCGAGAATTTGTTTCGGCAAATCGTTGCCTAGACCGGCTATAAAGACCGGAATTACTTCGGGTTTGGCCGAATAGATAACCTTTCCGATGCCCGGCTGTGCGGGAAGCAGATCATACGGGCCGCCTTCGAGATTTCGCTTGCCTTCGGGGTGAAAGCCTATCACGTGGCCGTGGCCTTCGGTGCAGAGTTGGACGAGCCGCCGCATCGAATATTTATCGAACTCACGCTTTCTCACTTCGCGATCTTCGCGAAAAAACGGCGGGTACATCGACATCCAGCCCATAACAAAGTTCACGAACCAACCAACCGGATTGTCATAAAAAAACTTCGCCCGGACAGGGAAGTAGAGCGTGATCGGCCGCTTTGTGCGGCGGAAAATGACGCTCGAAACCGTGTACATGTCGAAGAATGAGCGGTGGTTTGCAACGAGGACGAGCGGGCGGTTCGGATCGCTATTCTCTACATTTTCGATACCGAAAACGTTCATCAGATTGTATGTCGCGATGTAGATCCAGAGCGAGCCGATGTGCCGTTGGCAGAAGGTCATTAGCCGCTTCCAAACGCCGAGATTCATCCGATGCGCGAGCGAAAAGCCCGCCCGCTCGACGGCGGTAATTGCGGCTAGTTCGTCGGGTTCCGGGAGCAGCGGTCGAGGCTCGATCGCAGTTTCCGGCTTTGTTTGAAGAGAATTCTGGCTCATCGGCAAACCGTTATATTAGCATTTAATACGCTTGTTGTTGCTGCTTCGTCGAACAATCCGGAAGGAAATTGTAGACAACTATATTTCGTTTTATTAAACTCTAACTTAACACTTTCAAGCCATCGGTTATAGGTTCATCTGTTACCCTTCCGGCAGTACAATTATGAAAAAGAATCGTTTTTTGTTTCTACTCGTTGCCACCTGTGTTTTTGCCGCCGCCAGTTCGACCTTTGCGTCCGGCGGAGATGGGATATGGACGGAAATAAGCGATGCTGACCTGAAACTTCGGCCAGTACAGCGAACCCAAACGCCCGAGATTTACCGCACCGTTCGCCTGAACAAGGACGAATTGCGTAACCTGCTCGCAACGGCGCCAAAAGAATTTTCCCGGTCGGCTTCGGAGGCGATCATTGAACTGCCAATGCCAGACGGGCGTTATGAAAAGTACAGTTTTGAGCACTCGCTCATTGTTGAGCCGGGACTGCTCGAAAAGTACCCGGAATTGGGAGCCACGTACGTCGCCCGCGGTATCGATGACCCGACCGCCACCGCCCGTTTTGACCTCTTGCCGAATGGGTTTCACGCGATCGTTTTGTCTGCAACGGGAACCGTTTTGGTGGATCCGTATGCGGTCGGCGACACGGACAATTACGTTACCTACTACAAGAACGACCTCGAGCGTACCAGTGATTTCAAATGCGAAGTCGGTGACCCGTCGCTCGAAACGTTTTTGCACGAAAGCCTCAACGCGGCTCGCAGCGGGTTTGGTGATGCACCGGAGGTAACCGCCGGAACTCAGCTTCGCACCTATCGACTGGCCGTTTCGGCGACCAACGAATATGCGGTCGCCGTTGGCGGCAACACGATCGCAGGAACGCTTGCGGCTCAGGTTTTGATCATGAACCGGGTCAACGGCGTTTTTGAACGCGACGTTGCCATACGCATGGTGATGATAGCGAATAACGATCTACTGATATTCGCGGGCAACAACATGAATTGCCCCGTCGGAACTGGCGGTTCGGCCTGCGACTCAACCAACGATCCCTTCAACAATGACAACGGCTCAACCCTGCTCGGTCAAAACACAACGATCGTAAACCAGTTGATCCAGTCCGCTAACTACGACATCGGCCATGTTTTTAGCACTGGCGGCGGCGGGGTCGCTACTCTCAACGGCCCTTGCGGCGGCAGCAAGGCACGAGGGGTGACGGGCTTGCCCAATCCGATCGGCGACGCTTTTGCGATCGATTATGTCGCTCACGAGATGGGGCATCAGTGGGGTGCTAATCACACTTACAATAGCGGAGGCGGCTGTTCCGGACAGCGTTCGGCGGGTTCCGCTTACGAACCGGGAAGCGGCGTAACAGTCATGGCCTATGCGGGTATCTGCGGCTCGCAGAACCTGGCCCGCAACAGCATCGATACCTTTCATGTGCGTAGTATCGAAGCGATAGTCAACTTTAGCCAGAACGGTAACGGTAACACCTGTGCCCAGACTACGAACACTGGAAATACGCCGCCTGAGGTTTCGGTCGAGGGCGGGATAATCTTCGATATACCGAAACAAACGCCGTTTTCTCTAACAGCGATCGGGACCGATGCGAATGGCGATACGCTAACATACGACTGGCAGCAGTACGACCTGGGTGCCGTAACGACGGCGATACCGAATACAGATGCTGACGGCGCGCGGCCGATCTTTAGGCCCTATTTGCCAACTACCTCTCCGACCAGGATATTTCCATCGCTCCAGTACATTCTGAACAATGCCAATGTTCCGCCGGCACAGTACACCTGTATCACGTCTACGTGCCTCACCGGAGAGCTTTTGCCTCAGATCGGCAGGGCATTGACCTTTCAGGTGATCGTCCGCGATAACCGCCCGAATGGCGGCGGCGTTAACACTGCGACCGCCAACATCGCGGTAGACGGTAACAGTGGCCCGTTCGAAATAACATCCCAAGGGACCGCGGGCATCAGCTACAATGGCGGGTCGAGTCAGGCTGTTACGTGGAACGTAAACGGTACTAACAACAGCCCTGTCAATGCCGCGAACGTCAAGATATCGCTCTCAACTGACGGCGGATTGACCTTTCCAACGGTACTGGCAGCAAGCACGCCGAACGACGGTTCGGAAACGGTTGTTCTGCCGAATGTGAACACTACCAATGCCAGGATCAAGATCGAGGGCGTTGGTAAGATCTTTTTCGATATTAACAACAATAACTTTTCGATCGTCGTGTCTGTCCCGGTCACGGTATCAGGACGGGTCACCTCCCCGACAGGCCAGAATCTCGGAAATCTCCGCGTAACTCTGATCGATGGGGCAGGGAACCGCAGAATAGCGACGACGAGTTCATTTGGAATCTACTCATTCTCAGATGTAAACGGCGGGTCGAGCTACACGCTCACGGCCGCGAGCAAACGGTACCGGTTCTCGCCTCAGACACTGAGCCTCGGCGTAACTGATGCGACGAACGTGAATTTCGTGGGGCTGGAGTAAGCTCTACAAGATAGATCGATCGATGGCCGCAGCCCGCCCGGGTTGCGGCCATTCTTTTATTCGATATTGAAGTACTTCGCCTCAGGGTGGTGCACGATGATCGCCGAGGTCGATTGTTCGGGGTCGAGCATGAACTCTTCCGTGAGATCGACATCGATACGCTCGGGTTGGAGCAGTTCGAAAAGCTTGGTCTGGTCCTCGATATTCGGGCACGCGGGATAGCCAAAGCTGAATCGCGAACCCTGATAACCCTGATGAAAAAGCTTGGCCATTTCAGGAGCATCACTGCCGGCAATGCCGAGTTCCTCGCGAATCCGCTTGTGCCACATTTCAGCCAGTGCCTCAGCCGCTTCGACTGACAGGCCGTGGAAAAGCAAATAATCAGTGTAATTGTCTGATTTGAAAAGCTTTGCCGAATGCTCGCTCGCCCTGCGGCCCATCGTCACAAGCTGAAACGCGACGACGTCGATTGGAGGGCGGACACTCTTGTCCGCAACGCTCGACGCTTCGGCGAGGGTAGAAAAGCTTGCGAGGGAGGTCTCGCCGGAGGAACCGGCGATGCGGACAGGAGTGTCCGCGCTCCTGAAATAATCCGCCAGACACAGATTCTTCCCGCCACGTTGTTCCAGCGGCTGTCGCGGGAACGTGAATCTCATACGTTCGGTCTTTTCGTCGTCGTGAAGGATCACGAGATCGTTGCCTTCGGAATAACAAGGGAAGTAGCCGTAAACTAGTTTTGCCTCGAGCAGCTTTTCACGGATAGCCTGAGCCTTTATCTCTTTGAACTTCGGATAAACTGTTTCCTCTAGTATGGCCTGATACTCTTCCGGAGTTTTGCGGCCTTGCTTGTATTGCCACTGGCCTTTGAACAGTGCGGTCTCATTGATGAATTCAAAAACCTTGGTCAGGTCAGTGATCTCGACGACCTTTGAGCCGTAGAACGGTGCCTTGGGCGGTTGCTCGATCACCGCTGTGTCTGATCGGGTCGTGTGCGTTGTATCGCCCGTCGAGCGGGTCGAAACACGAGCGGCGGCTGTACCGAGTTTTGCATCTTCGCCGACTAGGTCTTCGGCATCCGAAACTGTAACAATGTTCGAATCGACCAAGTAGTCAGAACCGGGAACGATAGTGACCGGGGCTTTGGAACCCTCGCCGTTTGAACTGCCCGCGGCAAAATCCCCGGTCACTATCGTTTCCGGTTCTGACTCGGTCGTCAGCTCATCCATCGCATGCAGCCCATCAAAGGCGTCGCGTGCATAAAACAATTTGCCTTTATAGAGCGGGACCAGGTCCGCATCGACGTAGCGGCGATTTAGGGCGGCACCGCCGAGGATGACGGGAATGTTGATGCCGCGTTCGTTCATCAGTTCGAGATTGTCTCGCATGATGAGCGTCGATTTAACGAGCAGGCCGCTCATTCCGATGGCGTCGCAATTGTTTTCTTCGGCGGCACGCAGGATGTCGTCGATCGGCTGTTTGATGCCGAGATTTACTACCTTGTAGCCGTTGTTGGTTAGGATGATATCGACCAGATTTTTGCCGATATCGTGAACATCTCCCTTGACGGTCGCGAGCACCATCACGCCCTTGTTCGAGCCCTCGACCTTTTCCATAAATGGTTCTAGGAACTTGACCGCCGCCTTCATCGACTCAGCGGATTGCAGAACGAAAGGCAACTGCATCTGGCCCGAGCCAAAAAGGTCACCGACCGTTTTCATCCCGTCTAGCAGGATGTCATTGATGATCTCAAGCGGCGGGTATTTTTCTAACGCCACTTTTAGCGAATCTTCTAACCCGATGCGTTCGCCGTCGATGATGTGGTGTTTCAGTTTTTCTTCTATCGGTAGATTCGAAATGTCGGGCTTGATCGACTGTGCCGATTTGCCCTCGAACATCGTAGAGAATTCGCCTAGCGGATCGTAGGTGCAAATATCACCGTCAAATTTTCGCCGGTCGTAAATAAGGTCGCGTGCGGTATCGATCTCATGCTCACTAAACCGCATCAGCGGCAGTATCTTTGACGCGTTTACGATCGCCGAGTTCATTCCCGCCTCGACACAGTCGTGGAGGAAAACCGAATTAAGAACCACGCGGGCCGCCGGATTCAATCCGAATGAGATATTCGAAACGCCGAGAATGATGTTGGCTTGCGGCAGTTCTTCGTGGATCGTCTTGATGGCGTTAATAGTTTCTACCGCGTTCTTGCGGTCTTCTTCGATGCCGGTCGAGATCGGCAGAGCGAGCGGGTCGAAGAAAATATCATGACCCGGAATACCAAATTCGGTCGCCTGTTTGTACGCGCGGCGAGCGATCTTGACCTTGTCCTCATAGGAACGAGCCATGCCGTCTTCGTCGATCAGGCCGACGACGACGCTTGCACCGAACTCTTTGGCGAGGCCGAGGACCTTTAGGAAACGCTCCTCGCCGTCTTCATAGTTGGTCGAATTTAGGATCGATTTACCGCCGGCGTGTTCGAGCCCGGCTTCCATCTTCTCCCATTCGGTCGAGTCGAACATCAGCGGGATCTTTACCGCTGTTGCGAGCCTAGCTGCCAGCGTGTGCATATCCGCTACGCCATCGCGGCCAACGAAATCGACGTTGACGTCGAGAATGTGAGCCCCTTCTTTCTCCTGAGATTTGGCGAGATTGACCAGCCCATCCCAATCTTCAGCATCGAGCAGGTCGCGCATCTTCTTTGAGCCTGAAGCATTGACGCGTTCGCCGACGATCAGAAACGAAGCATCCTGAGTGTAAGGCTGTTGGAAATAGATGGACGAAGCGGATGGGGCGAGTTTAGCGTTTCGCTGTTTCGGCGACATTCCGCCAACACGCTCGATCACCTGCCGCAGATGTTCCGGCGTCGTACCGCAGCAGCCGCCGACAATGTTTGCTCCGAAATCGCGTGCAAAATGCTCGACCTGGGCGGCAAAGCTATCCGGCGTCTCGTCGTAATGCTGCTGCCCGTCTTTGACCTCGGGCAAACCGGCGTTTGGCAGTACGGAAACCGGGATCGGCGAATTTTCGCAAAGATGCCGCAGACTGTCCGCCATCTGCTTTGGCCCCGTGCCGCAGTTCATGCCGATGACGTCGATCGGAAACGGCTCGAGAGCTGTCAGGGCCGCTCCGATCTCGGTCCCGTTAAGCATTGTTCCAAAAACCTCGATCGTCACCTGTGCGATGACAGGAATGCGGATCTTGTTTTTTTCAAAATGTTCGAAGATTGCGGCCAGCGCAGCCTTGGTCTGCAAGAGATCCTGACAGGTCTCGACCAGCAAAAGATCGCTTCCGCCATCTACAAGGCCGCGAACCTGTTCGCGATACGCATCTTTCAGCAGCGGATAAGTTATGTGCCCGAGTGTAGGCAGCTTGGTGCCGGGCCCGATCGAACCTGCGACAAAACGGGGCTTATCGTGCGTCGAATAATCGCTCGCGATCCGTTTGGCAAGCTGAGCGGCCCGCAGATTCACGTCATAGGTCTTTTCGGCGATGCCGAATTCCTGCAGCACAACCTCGCTGCCGCCAAAGCTATTGGTCTCGATCACATCGCAGCCGATGTCGAGAAACGCGGTATGAACCTTCTCAATGGCATCGGGCCGTGTGTAAAGCAGATTTTCCGAACAATTCTCAAACGCCGGCCCACCCCATTCGTCGATCGACAGATCGAGCGACTGAAGGTACGTGCCCATTGCACCGTCGAAAACAATTACTTTCTCTTTTAGTAGCTCGAGGAAATTCATAAGAAAATCAACCACAGATGGACACGGATAAATATAGATCAGGATCGATAGTTTTATCCGTGTTCATCTGTGTCCATCCGTGGTTCAAAATAAAAACTCTGCGCCTAAACAAGCACAGAGTTCGCGATACTTTCCGGATAACCTCTCTGCTGTTTAGCCGCTTATTTATCGTGGCCGCAAGTCGCAATAACTCACCACTAGATCAAATTAGAAGTCTAAAGAGTTGAAGTCAGCGAGTCAAACTTGCAAGCGGGACGCTAGCTGTCAAGTCGTATGCGTCCCAAAACCCGTGCTAAACATTTTTGCAACAAACGCGCGTTCCAGGCGTTTATTAGTATTGGAATTCAAAAGTAAGGCGTTGGGTTCCATGACATAATACATACTCTTTAAGGCGGACTTTTTCGGGCCCGCCTTTTTTATTTATCTTCGTCTATAGTCCATGGGTTGAGAATGCTGACTTCGGAAGCTTGGAAGTTCCGAACATTTCGGGTCACAAGGATCATATTGTGACGAAGCGCTGTTACCTCGATCAGGGAATCGAGTGATGGCCGGACGAAGCCCTGAGCCTTTAATTTCACCGTCATTTTTGCCCACAAGCCGACCAGTTCTTCATCTATTGCTAGGATGCGTCCCAGAAAAACAGGCATCAGCTCGTCAAAAAACCAAGTTTCCAGCTTCAATCTCTTTTTTCCCGCCGGCAGTTGATAGATCCCGCGTTGGATCTCACCGAGAGTGATCACGCTCAGAAATAGCTTTGATTCAGGCTGGTTTTCGAACCACTCGAGAACGTTTGCGTCCGGTTTGACGGCGACCATTTCTGAGATCGTGCAGGTGTCGAGGAGATAGGACATCGGCGTTATTCTCCGAGCTTTATGTCACGTGGAAGATCGGATTGGCGTTCGAGATCAAGGTCTAGTCCGACCAGCGGGCTCGTGCGAAGAACTTCGACCAAGGTCTTTCTTTTTCCGCGTGACCGTTTCCATTCGTTTATCGAAACGACGACGGCTACTTCGGTGTCGTGCCGCTTGATGATTTGCGGACGGCCGCTCTCGGCGAGACGGATGATCTCGCTCAGGTTATCTTTCGCATCTTTTACTGAATAGATCATAAAATGGCTATATGGCTACTGAGGGCCCATAATACTACGATCTGCCCGAGCCCGCAAGACTTTTTTGTGCGTCCCAATTTTCAAGCCCTACACTGGCAGGCATGCCCGCTGCTGAACCGTTTGTGGTAGTGCGTCCCAAGAACACCGTTGGACATAACAAAACTCTACCCGGTCGCTATTGCTCCCGGTTCTGACTCCATGCGTCCCAAACTGCTTTGGCGATCTTCGCGATGACGGCTTCACGTGTTTTTTCGTCCGTCGGTGAATCGGAGACGAAAACGGCGATAGCGACGCGCTTGCCATTTGGAAGGCGGATGATACCGATGTCGTTGGTGGCTGCGGTGATTCCGTCTTGCGTCCCAGAAGTTCCGGTTTTGTGGGCGACGTAGGTTCCGGGCGGGAGTTCGCCTTTGAGGCGTTTGGCTCCGGGGTTGGAGTCGGCCATGAATTTTAGGAGCAGTTGGTATTCGGTGAGCGCGTCGTTGTCTCGTGTCGCGGGTTGAGAGCCCCGGTCACTATCGTTCCCGGTACTGACCCCATTGGCCCGGTCGCTATCGCTCGCGGTTCTGACAGGCGCGTCGTTGGCGGTTGCGTCCGAGGCGGCCACGTCGAGCCAACGTAGGAGTTCGGCGGCTTGGGTTGGGGTGGCATAGTTGGCAAACTGGGTTTGCCAGTCGCGGCCTATTTCCTTTTCGGTGTTAACGACGCGGACGCCGTCGATGCCGATCTGTGATAGGTAATCCTGAACGGCTCCCGCACCACCTGCGACGCGCATCAGGACGTCGCTTGCGGTGCCGTCGGATTCGACCATTGAGAGGCGGATCAGTTCGCGGATGGTGAATTCGCCGCCGTTCGGGTTTGCGTCCCTGAGCGGTGAACGCATTCCGGGGCGGACGAAGTCGTCTTTCGTCACGCCGATCTTTTCATCAAGCTCGGCTTTGCCCAGGCGGATCCGCTCCATGACCGCCATCGAAATGGGCAGCTTGTAGACGCTCTGCATCGGGAATTTGTCGTCGGCATTCAAAAGCGCCGCGTCGCCCGTATCGAGATCGACGGCGGCCACACCGACCTTGCCTTTCGCGGCTTCAGCGATCTTCGCGATCTGGCTTTCGAGAGTTGGGTCGCGTTTGAGGTTGATCGCGGCGAGCCGCTTAGCATCGGCGGGCGGCGGCGGGGTCGGGAAGCCCTGCGGTATCTCGATACTGGTCGAGCACGCAGTGAAGAAAAGAGCCGAAACGATGATCGAAAATTTTGAAAAAACCTTTGCCACGAGACGAAGCTACCACAACCGAGTGGCACATTTGAATGCCTTTCCGCGTGAAACGACGCAAAATGCGTAAAATGCGTGATTTTTTTTGCGGGTTTTCGGCCGGGAAATTTAGATGAATCTAGTTCTTCGGTTTCTTTGCCTGCTCCACTTGGGCAGGGAGTTTCTCGACTGCGGCGATTATCTGGTCGCAGAATTCGAGCGAGGCCAGGACCGAGCCTTTTTCGGCATTGTCGTTTGGCCTGTCAAGTTCGGCTTTGAGGGCAGGTTGATAACGTTTCGCCGAGGCGGCCAGTGACCGAACGGCTTTCGGGAAAAGGTCGGCAAAGCTTTGTTTTGCCTTTTTATTGTCGGGTTCTGGAAGGATCGCGGATTCCGGCCGCTCGGCCAGCGAATCAATGTCGTCGATCGCCTTCTGAAGGATGCGTTTGATATCGAGCAGTAACTCGTGACGCGAACTTTCTGCGAGAACTCCCCATTTATCAGCTTCTTTCGGCGAGATCTTGGCCCCGCCGACCTCGACCTTGAGTGCCGCAAAGCGACGGTCAATGATCTTCGTAAGCAAATTAATGCGTTCGTCGATCTTTTGAGCTTCGCGGATAAGCTCGACCTCTTCGGGCGTGAAATAATCGCGCTGGGCAGAAACGAACGACGGAGCTGCTAAAAACGCCAGAACAACGGCGAAGATGAAAAATGAGTGTCTCATAGCGGATTTAATTACCGGGCTTCTTTGCTGGTAATACAGAGTCGTCGAAGAGCGAATCGGTTGCCTTAGCACGAGCCTGCCTGAGAAAACCCATCAACCGGCGGACATACGGATCGTAACGAAGCGGAAGTTCGCGACGCATCACCTCGATCTTCGGAGCGACGGCTCGAAGCGATATTTCAAGCCGCTTGAAACTGTCGAGCACCTTGCCGCTGCCGTTATCGCGTTTATGAAGATAATCGAGGGCGTCATCCATCAGGCCGTGAAAGTGGCCGAGTTCGCGGTACATTTCTGGGAAATTGCGTTCCGCCGCAAACTTCTCCGCCGCCGCGATGCGAACTTTCATCATATCGATAGATATTTTGGTTCGATCCTTGACGTCGGTCTTGGTGTCGAGGCGTTTTTGTTCGTCGGGGGAAATTATCTTGATCGGCGGCGGTGCTGTATCAGTAACTGGTTCCTGGCCCGCAGTTGCGGAGGCAAAAGAGGAAAGGCAAAAGGCAAAAGCAGAAAACCAGACAGCGAACAGGCCTAGTTTACCTTTCGCTCTTTGCATTTTACCTTGATCGATCTTAACGTTCACTTTTTCTTAGAGTTTATCAGTTTTTGCAGTAAAGGGAGACGTAAATTTACCTTTTCGATGTCCAGCTTGTTTATGGATTCATCGGCGAAGCGTAAGTACTGCTGGTAATTTGCCATCGCGTCCAAATATTCCCCCGCCTCGTCGTGAATTATTCCGAGAAAAAGATATGCTCCGGGAGCCGTCGGTTGGTTATCAACCAGCCATTGAAACTCGGCCTTCGCCTCAACGGGCCGTTTAAGTTGAAAAAGAGCGGTCGCCAGATTTGCACGAGCGGTCGAATTGTCCGGGACGATCTGCAAGAGCTTTCGAAAGAGTCCAACCGCTGATTCGTATTGTTTAGCCTGTACGAGAGCGGCACCGAAACCGATCGCGTGGGTGATGTTATCAGGCTGAGCCTCGGACGCCCGGCGACAATATCGTAGAGCTTTTTCAGGATCGTCACGCCTGAGCATAACGCAAAGACGGCCCAGTACGGCGACATCGTTCGGCGAAGCCTCGAGCAGCTTCTCCAACTCGGCCGGGGTCGTTTTTCGAGCGACGTTTAGGTTTGAACGCAGGTCGTTTGCGGCTTTTCCCGGTTTCGTGATCGATTCGAGAGCCTTTAGAGCTTCATCCGGGAATCCTTCTGCCGCGAGGATCGTTGCGCGGAGGAGCTTTTCCTGATCGGACGGAGGCTGGGCGACGCGTTGTGCAAGTTGGCGAGCCTGGTTTAGATCGCCCTCGGCGAGGGCAATATCCGCAAGAAGAAAGATCGCCGACCGATTTTTAGGATCGATCGAAAGAGCTTTGGTAACACTTAACTTTGCCGCCGGGCGGCGTTTGAGAGTATTTTCGAGGGCGGCTTTGGCCGCCCAAAGTGCGGCACTCGCGTTAGCCTTTCCAGCCAGGCTGCTGACCTTGCCGAGCAGATCTTCAAGTGCGGCCGGCGGCGCGTTCGACGATACTCTTAGTTCCGTCAGGGCCGACAGGGCTACGGCGTTCTGCGGTTCGATCTCAACTGAGCGGGCAAATAGCTTTTCAGCCTCAACGATCTCGCCTTTGTCGAGAAGCAGCGAGCCCAGGGCAGTCATCGGCAGCGTCCAGTCTTCCCGCAGCGAGATCGCCCGGCGAAAAGACTTTTCGGCCTCGGCCAGCTTACCGAGAGCTAGTTCCGCCGTGCCCTTTTGATACTCGGCCTCTGGAAACGCAGGTTCGATCTTCAGAGCATTCTCGTACAGTTTTATTGCACCCGCGAGATCGCCTTTCTCGTGAAGATCCTGAGCCTGATTGAATACCGCGACCGGATCCTGCGCAGTTTCCTCCTGTGCCGGAACGACGATACTGATCGAACAAAGTGCGATCACGATAAGGATAAAGGTCGAGACTGGTTTCCCCGTCCGTGCATCAATGTTGAAAAAGCCGATCATTACTATAGATTATAGTTACATTAGCATTGCAATCGTGGGCTCTCAAATAGCTGATCGTCGAACCGTCCATTTTTAGCCTCATTCATTTGCTTTACTACTTTTTTGTAAGTTAAGATTTTCGAATTGAACGCCGAAATATTTATTGGCGTTTGCCTGCCCGAAAATGACCGTTTCGTTGGAAAATCTTTCTCCTAAGACGACGGTTTGAGATCAAGGATATTGAGTATTCTTGACGACTGGATATGATGCGTTAACGCCCGGGATTGTTGGAAACGATCTGGCGTTCATTTGGGCTGACCGAAGAATAGAGAGATTTTTGTTGGAGACACTTTAATAATGGCAAATCCGATGGCTGATGAAATGCGGCGCTTCCGTGGAAGCGACGAAAAGAATCCGTTCGAAGCAATGAGCGAACGGTTCGACCGTGCCGCAAAGCTGCTTAACCTCGAGGAAGACCTTTACGCGGTCATGCGCGTTCCGAGTCGTGAGATCAAGGTTTACATACCCGTTCGAATGGACACGGGACACATACAGGTTTTTGAGGGCTTCCGCGTGCAGCACAATTTTGCTCGCGGGCCGGCAAAGGGCGGTATTCGTTATGCCCCGGACGTTTCACTCGACGAGGTCAAGGCGCTTTCGGCGTGGATGACCTGGAAATGCGCGGTCGTCAACGTGCCATTCGGCGGTGGTAAGGGCGGCATAATTTGTGATCCGCATCAGATGTCGATCGGCGAACTCGAGCGTCTCACGCGTCGCTATACGTCCGAACTGATCGATTTCATCGGCCCGGATAAGGATGTGCCAGCCCCGGACATGAACACCAATGAGCAGACGATGGCATGGATCATGGATACGTATTCAATGCACATGCGTCATACGGTAAACGCCGTCGTTACCGGAAAGCCCGTCGCCCTTGGCGGATCGCTCGGACGGCGTGAGGCCACAGGCCGAGGCGTGATGTTCACGGTAAATGAGGCTATCAAACGTTTTAACTTGACCCCGGAACAGACCTCGGTAGTTGTACAGGGTTCTGGAAATGTAGGCGGTATCGGTGCCGAACTGATGCATGCGGCCGGCTACAAGATCATCGCGATCTCAGACGTGGGCGGGGGTATCTACAATCCGAACGGATTAAATATTCCGCACGTTCTCGAGTATCTCAAGAACAATAAGACATTCGATGGATATGCGGATGTTGAGTTTATAGACAATAAGGCACTGCTCGAGATCGAATGCGACGTTCTTGCCCCGTGTGCGACCGAGAATCAGATCACGTCAGAGAATGCCGACCGGATCAAATGCAAGATCCTCGCTGAAGGTGCCAATGGGCCGACCACGCCTAAGGCCGATAAGATCTTGCATGATAAGGGAATATTCGTCGTGCCGGACATTCTTGCAAATGCCGGCGGCGTCACGGTTTCGTACTTTGAATGGGTGCAGGACCGAATGGGATATTTCTGGTCGGAGGCCGAGGTCAATGCACGGCTCGAAGACAAAATGGTCGCAAGTTTTAACGAGTTGGTCCGTTTTGCCGACAAACATGAGGTCGATTCGCGAACGGCCGCGTACATGCTGGCCATCGACCGCGTCGCCTACGACACAAGAATGCGCGGCATTTATGCTTAGCAATGTACGCTAAGTGACGAAAAATGCTTGATTTTTGATATAAGGTGCTGTAACGTCGGTTGCAGGGGGGAATTGTCTGCGTCGTTTGACTTTACAGGCGAAACCCTCTATAACCTAAAGCGTAAGTATAGACCTCGTAGTATTTTGAAACGCGTCCGTGTTTCGAGCATTAATGCTTGTTAGGTTCGCGTTTAATGTGCAATAATTGAGAATCTGTTTTAGATCGAACGCTTTTAGTGTCCGATCGTGTTGTTACTAATTGAAATTTATTTTCTATTTCGGCGGAGGAATGTGATGAAACTCGCTACTAGGGTGTACCTTGTTACACTTATAATTTTAACGCTCGCGTTTGCGGTGTCGGCTCAGTTGTCCGAGAAAGAACCCCGCAACACGGCACCTACTGTTGGGACCGGTGGCCCGGTTGGCGGCCCTACCGGCCTATTTACTGTTTATGACAGCTCGACCCTGAGAAAGGGTGAATACACCCTGAGTGGAGCACTCAGCAATTACGACCGCGATCCGGGCAACGTCGACTTTACGACGATGCCGCTCAGCTTCCAGGTCGGACTTTCGAATCGTCTCGAACTATTCTTCACCACTGAAGCATGGAGAGGCGTGAAGGTTAATGCTCCGCAGAACCTTTCGAGTTTCTACCTGCCGAATTCGCAGCTTCGATTCAACAACGTTCTCCGCCGTCCAGGCGCGATCGTTCTTGAGCCGGGAACCGGAAATCGTGCGATCTACCGTCCTATCGGTTCGGCTTTCACGCAGTATCCATTTGTAGGCGGAACTTTTTACACGCCGAATCTGGGTACGGCAACCAACACTCTTAGCCCACCGCGTGCGGGCGGAGCTGCTGACCTGTTTCCGGGCGTTGGTTCGGTTTACGGCAGCATCCTTCCAGGTGTGGTTCTGACGACCGCGATCATCCCTGCTAACCAAGGCGGCAACGGTGTCAACACGACGCCGGTCAGCTTCTCGACCATGCCGACCTACGTTGCAGACGCTCCTTTCATCAACCGTACGTATGGAACGTCTTCGTTCAACACATACAACGTTGGTCTCAAATGGCGTTTCAACGACACGAAAGCAGCGTGGGGCCACGGCCTTTCGATGTTCTATCGTTTTTATAACGACAATGCCGACGACTTCTCTGGCTTCAATATGATGCAGCGTGGTTCGGGCCCGGGCAGCAACAAGGGCGATGTCGGCCTGACGTATTTCATCGATGGACGTGCTACGAAATGGGCTAACGTTGCATTCAACGCAGGCTACGTTTACACGAGCAAGGTCAAGGGCAACTTTGCTGGCACGGAAGCAGTTTTGTTCGATCCGGGTGATGAACTTCACCTCTCGGTCGGCGTCGACTTCCCGGTCAACAAGTTCTTCCAGCCGATCCTCGAGTTCCGCTCGCTGCAGTACGTCGGCGGCAGAACGGCTAACGCTCTCGAACAGAACCCGGCAGACGGTATCGCTGGTTTCCGCGTCTATCCGCGTCGCTGGTTTGGTTTTGGCCTAGCTTATCGCCACAACTTTAACTCGCAGACGATCAGCAGCTTCGACGAAGACAGCACCTCGAACAGCGTGACCATCCTTTGCGGACCTGTTTCGCTTCCTGGTTGTGTCCCGACGACGACCACCGTTACGACCAATGGCATCCCTGCAGGTCTCGGACCTTCATCGGATCCTCACGGATACATTGCTCAGTTCTGGATCGGTCGCCGTGACAAGCGTTTGGGCGAAGTAGTCAATCTTCCGGCCAATGTTGATTCGGTTACGCTCAGCGGAACCGTTATCACGCTGCCGTGCCCTCCGGGAACGAGCTCGCCGTCTGGTGCTTGTTCAGACAGCAACAAGACCATCAGCGTTGCGACTCGTGCTACGGACCCTGAAAATGACGTCCTTACCTACAACTACACCGTCTCTGGCGGCCGCGTTGTCGGAACGGGTGCAAACGTTCAGTGGGATCTGAGCTCGGCTCAGGCTGGTACTTACACCATCGTTACCGGTGTTGATGACGGCTGCGGAGTTTGCGGACGTACCGACACTAAGACGATCACGATCCGTGAATGTCCTGACTGTGTCAGACCGCCAGTTGAAAATCCATGTGCTTGCGGTGACCTTTCGGTCAACGGCCCTGCTGGAACGACGAATCCTGGCGATTCGATGACGTTCACGGCAACGGCAACAGGACAGGGATCAGCTAACTTCACCTACAACTGGACCGTTTCGGCTGGTACGATCACATCGGGCCAGGGAACACCGAGCATCACAGTTGCGACCACCAGAGAAATGGCGGGCTCGAATGTCACGGCTACCGTGAACATCGGTGGAACACGACCTGAATGTAACTGTACGACCACGGCAAGCGACGTCGCTGGTATCGTAGATACTCCGCGTGCGGTCCCGGTCGACGAGTACGGACCGAGCGTTGATGACGATGTTAAGGCACGTATTGACAACTTCTATATCCAGTTGAACAATAACCCAAGTGCCCGCGGCTATGTCATCATCTACGGAACGCCTGCTCAGATCCGTCGCCAGAAGGCACAGATCATGAGAGCTATCAACCGTCCGGGAACGTCGTATGACGCATCGCGAATCACCTTCGTCGATGGCCCGAACAACGGTGAGCAGAGAGTTAAACTCTGGCTCGTTCCTGCCGGTGCTGACAATCCACCTGCATAACGCTTCGCTTCTAAAGCGAACATAATTCAAAAGGCCGGGGAAGGGCATCACGCTCCCCGGCCTTTTTGTTTTGATCTCTACCACTATTCCCAAGGCGGCGACGGCCAGACCACGCAGCCCGAATCCGCGGCTGATACCGAACCACCATCCACCAAGTACTGTCCATTAAACAATTGCTTAAAATATGCTTTGAATTATTTCGGCAATAGGTTAAACTCTTCCTCAGTAGGTTAGTTTCACTGGAGGCGGGTTTATCTGCTTCCAAGCCGTATTTCAAGTTGTAAAAACTACAAACCCTACCGCGAAAGCGGACATCAAAGGTTTGTGCGCAGGGTGCGTTTGTCGTACCGCATTGGCCATTGTTCCCTCTCTTCTTTCGGAAATCGAATTATGTGGAAAACGAAATTTAGATCGGCTTTAGCTTTCTTATCCGTGGCGATGCTCGTTAATGCATCGGTGCTTCCGTCGTTTGCTTCGTCGGAAAACGACCTTGCAGCGGCAGCGGCGTCGTTTGGTGAATGGCGTGTGGTCGGCCCGACGGGCGGCGATGTTCGCGTGGTCGAGATCGACCCTCGGGATAAGGACCGCTTGTACGTCAGCACGCTTGACGGCCAGATCCACACATCGGGTGACGGCGGAAAGACGTGGCGTCTTCTCGCAAATCTTAACAAGCCTGAGCTTATTCTCGATCAGCTGCTGGTCGATTCGCAGGATTCGCGGATACTCTACACCTCGGGCCATCGCGGCTCGGGCCCGGGAGCATTCTTTCGTTCGACTGACGGCGGAGTCACCTGGAAAGAGTCGAAGGAGCTGAAGAATGAGTCGATCCACGCGATGACGCAGTCTCCGATCGACCCTACGATGCTTTTTGTAGGAACGACCCGTGGCGTTTGGATGTCGAAGAATCGAGGGGCTGATTGGGAAAAGATCTCGTCGCCGACAATGCCTGTAAATATCGACTCATTAGCAATTGATCCGCGAACCAACAATACTATATTCGCGGGAACCTTTTGGCGTGCATACAAATCCACTGATGCGGGCAAAAGCTGGCGGCTGATCAAGGACGGCATGATCGACGATTCAGATGTTTTTGCGATCTCGATCGATCCACGCAATCCGGATTACGTCATTGCCTCGGCATGCAGCGGTATCTACGAATCGCAGAATGCCGGCGAGAAATGGCGAAAGATTCAGGGTATTCCTTCGCAGTCGCGAAGGACCCGCGATATCGTTCAGCACCCATCGGTGCCGACGACAATCTATGCCGGAACGACCGAGGGCTTCTGGATGTCGGTAAACGGCGGCAAGACCTGGGCCCTGACGACCCAGCGGCAGCTCGAGGTAAATTCCATCGCCGTGCATCCCAGTGAGCCAAACCGGGTCTTTATTGGAACGAACAATAACGGCGTAATGGTCTCAGAAGACTCGGGACGCAGTTTCCGGCAGACCAATCAAAACTTTTCCAGCCGTTTTACCTATATGGTCACGCCGGACGTCGAGCAATCGAACCGGCTCTATGCGGCAACGCATAACACGGCAACCGGTGGCGGCTTCTTCTTTGTCAGTGATGACGGCGGAACGAACTGGCTGCCGGCTCGCGGCCTCGACACGACGCGGATCCGCACATACGCCATCCGTCAGGATGCATCGGATCCTAAGACGATGTATCTGGGCACGAACATCGGAGTCTTCCGTTCGCTAGATCGCGGCTCTTCTTGGACGCCGATGGTCGCGACCGTAAAGGCACCGGTCAAAAAGGCTCCTGTCAGGAAAGCACCGGTGAAAAAGGCCCCGCCAAAGAAAGGCGTGAAAAAGACTGCGTCCACCGCCCCGATAGTGCCGCCTACCTCAAAGGTAGCGCCGGCTCCGGTCGCTGCACTTATTCCTGCCATTAAGGAAAAGGTCACCGTGATCGAGATCATGCCCGGCGGAGGCCTGCTCGCGGGCACTGATAAAGGGCTCTATCGTAGTCTCGACGTCGCGAAAGGATGGGAAAAACTATCTTTCGGAGAAGGTCTGAGTAATAACGTATATGCCATCCACGTTTCGCCTGCGCGGCCCGACACGATCTGGGCCGGTACCGCGACCACCGGCGTGGTTGTCTCGCGTGATAAAGGCCTGACGTGGAACAGGGTCGGCGGAGCGGTCAGCAATGTGCCTGTCAGCTCGATAGCGTCTGATCCGAAACGTCCTGACAATATCTACGTTGGCACGATCCAGACATTTTATTTGAGCCGCGATAACGGCAAGACGTGGACACGTCGCGGCGGGAACCTTCCGCTGGGCAATTTCACGAGCATCCTGATCAACCCAAATAACACCAACGAGATACTTCTCTCGAGCGCAATTGACACCGATGGCGGCGTCTATATCTCGACCGATGCCGGAGATCGCTGGAAACGCGTAGATACGCAGGATATGAAGCTCCCCAGTCGCCGGATCTGGTCGATGGCGTTTGATCCAAACGACCCTGACCGCATCTTTGCAGCAACTCATTCGTCAGGCGTCTATAAGATCGAACGTGCAACGAAGACGTCAGCGGGGTTGTGATCTTTGACCTTTGATCTTTGATCTTTGTGTTTATCCTGAATACAAGGCGGCCCGAGTTGGGGTCGCCTTTTTGTTTTTAATCCCGGACCAACTATCGAAGATCAAAGATCGTCTAGTTTGTAGCTTTTCCAAATGAATTCTATAATTTAGGCATACCAAAAGGAGCCGAGGATTTTGAAGCAAGAGACCGCTCGCGAGACCCAGACCGACGGACCAGACGTTAAAGTCTCGCGGCTGGCGTTTGGCGATATTCCTGGCCAGTCACGGCTGTTTGTCGAGTATCAGGAAGATCCGGCGTCGCTCCGAGAATTTTATCCGAATGCAGTTAAGGATGCAGACGAAGTTGTCGCTGCCGTTCCTGATGTTTTGGCAAACTACTCGACCGATCGAGAGCGGCTGTGCGACGCGTTATTTGCTATCAACACATCGATCGGTGCATCCGCTGCGACTTTTGCAAACATCGAAAGGCTGCGTAGCAGCGAAACCGTAGCCGTCGTGACCGGCCAGCAGGCAGGCCTGTTCTCAGGCCCCCTGTATACGATCTACAAGGCTCTATCAGCGATCCGAATGGCGGAGGAACTGGAACGCCGGGAAGTTTCGGCAGTACCGGTTTTTTGGGCGGCAACAGAGGATCACGATCTTGCTGAGGTTTCCGAGGCGTTTTTTAGGGATGCTGCAAGCGAGCCATTTCGTGTCGGTTACGAACACGACGACCCGACCTCAGGCGTCGCCGTTGGCTCTGTTTATCTGAACGGATCGATCGACCGCCTGATCACGTCCGTTTTTGAACGCCTGAAGGTTACGCAGTTTACGGACGAGGTTCGAGCGATGATCTCGGACGCGTGGAAACCGGACATAGGATTTGGCGAGGCATTTGGAAGGACCCTGGCGGGACTATTGGGGAAATTCGGGATCGTTTATATCGATCCGCTGGACCCGGAGATCAAGAAACTTGCTGCTCCAATTTACTCAGCTGCAATCGAGCGTTCGGACGAGATCGTTGCACGGCTCACGAAACGAAGCGAAACGCTTTTAGATCGAGGGTTTCATGCGCAGGTTTTGATCGAGCCGGACTATTTTCCGCTGTTTTGGCACGACGACGAAGGCGTGCGGCGTGCGATCCGGAAACGCCCCGACGGCTCGTTTCAGGCAAAGGATGCGCCGGTCAGGTTCGAGCGAGATGAGCTTCTGCAGATCGCAGCTCAAACGCCTGAAAGATTCAGCCCAGGCGTCATGCTGCGGGCAGCGGTGCAGGATTTTCTGCTGCCTACCGCCTGCTATTTCGGCGGTGGGGCCGAGGTTGCTTATTTTGCACAGAATAGCGTGGTTTACGAGACGCTGGGCCGTCCGGTGACGCCGATCCTTCACAGGCAGAGCTTTACGGTGGTCGAGGCCCGGCAGGGACGGGCGATCGAGAAGTTTGGTGTCGATCTTCTTTCGTTGTTCGATGGCGAAGAGAAACTTCGGCTGCGGCTTGCCGAAACTAGCGAAGCGGGACGGGCTGCAACGGTCTTTACCGAGGCCGAGGAGATCGTGGGTATGCAGTTAAGCCGAATCGATGAGCTCGTTGCCGAGATCGATCCGACCCTCACGAGAAACGCCGCAAAGCGTACTCAGAAGGTGGCCTATCACCTCGCCGCCCTGCGAAAGAAGGCCTTGCTGGCCGAGATACGCCGAAACGAGGTCGTCGACCGGCAGGTGCACGAGCTTTTTTCGTCGCTTATGCCGAATGGTCATCTGCAGGAACGAGTTTTGAATATTTTCGATCTGGTCGTGCGTTACGGAACGGGGGTGATCGATCAGATCTACGACCAGATCGACGTTGATGAACGCGGGCATCGCGTTATCTATTTGTAGAATGAATAAGATACGAGTGCTCTCAGACAATCTTGCCAATCAGATCGCCGCCGGTGAGGTGGTCGAGCGGCCTGCGTCCGTGATCAAGGAACTCGTCGAAAATTCTATCGATGCGGGGGCGACGCGGATACAGGTCGATATCGAACTCGGCGGGCGGCGGCTGATGCGGATCAGCGACGACGGCGAGGGAATGTCACGTGACGATGCGATCCTCGCGTTCGAACGGCACGCTACGTCGAAGATAAGGACGCAGGAAGATCTCGGGGCGATCGGCACGCTCGGTTTTCGTGGGGAGGCACTCGCTTCGATCGCTTCGGTCGCAAAAGTCGAGCTGATCACAAAAACCGCCGAAGACAAGGTCGCTTCGCGCGTAGTGATCGAGGGCGGACGGTTGATCGACGTCAAAGACGCGGCACGAGACGGCGGGACGACGGTGTCGGTTCGCGATCTGTTTTTCAACACGCCGGCCCGGCGGAAATTCATGCGCTCGGAGGCGACGGAGAATTATCACCTGACGAGTATCGTCACGCATTACGCTCTTGCCCACCCTGAGATCGCCTTTACGCTGACGAACAATGGCCGCGATGTGATGCGTGTTTCGCCCGCCAAAGATCTGCGGGAACGGGCGTTTCAGATTTTCGGGCGCGACGTTCTCGAGAGCCTCTTGCCGGTCGATGGCGGGCGGGAGTACGTCGCGAAACTCAGCGGTTTTGTTTCGGCCCCGCGAGAAAGGCGGACGACGCGGGACTCACAGTATTTCTTTGTAAATAAACGATTTGTGCGTGATAAGACGATCGCCGGCGGACTGCTGGAAGGGTATCGAAGCGTGCTGCCACACGGCGTTTATCCGGTCGCTTTTTTGTTCCTTGAGATGCCTCTTGAGGAGATCGATGTCAACGTACATCCCGCAAAAACCGAGGTCAGGTTCCGCCGCGGCGAGGCGGTTAAGGACGTGATCGCCGAGGCCGTTCGCGGAGCGCTTGCAAACGCGGGGATAGTCGCCGAAGCACGGGCCGAATCTCTGCCGCAGGCTTCGGAACCCGCGTTTGTTCCGCCATCGGTTGAACAGCCGCCGCCTGAACAGAGTCGTATAGATTTCGGGATCCAACCGGCAACTCCGCAGCTCGAACTCATACAACCTCCGCCGCTCGCTCGCGTAGCAACGGCTGATCCGGCTCCTCAGGCTCCGTCGCGGCCGCAGATCATTGAGTTCAAAGATTCTCAAGAAAGCCCGGATTTCTTTGTTGATGAAGGCATCTCGGTTCCAGAAGAACGGTTACAGCCGAGCGGTTATATAGAGATGCCGCCGGTCGATTCGGCCGCAAAGGTTGCGAAGGCTGTTGATATCGAGAGTGTTTCGCCGTCGACGATCCAGCCGCTTGGGCAGCTGCATGAGAGTTTTATCATCGCGGTGGATGACGAAGGACTGTTGCTGATCGACCAGCACGTCGCTCACGAGCGGATACTGTTCGATAAGTTTCGCAAGAGTGAGACCGAGCGAGAGATAGAATCGCAGAATCTGCTTCTTCCTGAGACTGTTGACCTTTCGCCCGCCCAGTCAGAGGCCTTTGCCTTGATCGAGAACGATCTGGAATCGCTCGGTTTCGGATTGATGCGGTTGTCTGGTAGAACGGTGGCGATAAAGAGCATACCGACCGATCTGCGGCCCGCAGAGGCTAGGAATCTGTTTACCGAGATACTTGATACGATCGAAGCCGAGAAAAAGGGCGGGGCGAAACGGACGCTTCGCGATGACATCGCCGCGAGCCTGGCGTGCAAAGCTGCGGTCAAAATAAACATGAAGCTGACACCGGAGAAAATGCGGTGGATGATCGACCGTTTGCTGATAACGACTTCGCCGACGACGTGCCCGCACGGGCGGCCCGTTATCTTGCGCCTGTCGATGAAGGATATTGAACGTTCGTTTCATAGGACATAAATGAAAAAGAATCCTGATTATCCAGAAGAAAGGCCTAACGCCTTTTGGAACAGAGTCTACATCGCGGTTGTCATCGCGACATTCGTTGTCGTGACCGCCCTTTGGGGCTTTTCGCAATATTTCAAATGAGAGCACTCGACTGGGCAATAGTATTTGCGTACCTAACGTACGTCATCTGGGATGGAATCCGGATGACGAAGCATAGCGGCAGCAAAGAAGGATATTTTCTCGCAAACCGCGGCCTGCCGTGGTGGGCCGTCGGTCTGTCCGTAATGGCAACGCAGATGTCCGCGATCACGCTCGTCGGTACGACGGGCCAAGCCTACAGCGACGGGATGCGGTTTATCCAATTCTATTACGGGCTGCCGTTCGCGATGATCATCCTGTGCGTGACGGTTGTTCCGTTCTTTCACCGTGCAAATGTTTTTACGGCCTATGAGTATCTCGAGAAACGCTTTGACGTAAAGGTCCGCTCACTCACCAGTTTCTTCTTCCTTATCTCACGCGGCCTCGGCGTTGGGACGATAATTTCGGCTCCGGCGATCGTTTTATCGATCGTTTTCGGATGGAATCTGATCGCCACTATATTTGCGATAGGAATGTCGACAACGATATACACCGTCTTTGGCGGCGTGCAGGCTGTGACGTGGACGGATGTGAAGCAGATGGTCATCATCTTCTTCGGATTGGGCGTGTGCTTCTTTGTTATTCTGTCCAGTTTTCCGGCGGGCGTTTCGCTGACGGACGGGCTGTATCTGGCGGGAAGCCTAGGCAAGCTCGACATGGTCGATACCAGTTTTAATCTGCAGGAGAAATACACGATCTGGTCCGGTTTGATTGGGGGATTGTTCTTGATGCTCGGGTATTTTGGCTGCGATCAGAGCCAGGTGCAGCGTTTTCTGACGGCAAAGTCGGTAGACGAAGGCCGCACCTCGCTGCTGATGAGCGCGTTTCTCAAGATACCGATGCAGTTCGGCATTTTGCTGATCGGCATCATGGTTTTTATTTTTTACCAGTTCACGGCGCCGCCCATCGTTTTTAACAATGCAGAGATCGCAAAAGCCTCGCAGAACGTCGAATTCCAGGGCATTCAAAACAGGTACGCCGCAGCCCACGAAGAGAGACGAAACGCGGCGGTAAATTTCGACAGCACCGACACGGCAGCACGTCAGGCTTACCTTGAGGCTGACAAGAAGTTTAACGAGAGCCGAAAAGAAGCCGTCGCTCACGTCAGGGCGACCAGCAATCCGTCGTTCAACGACGTCAATTACGTCTTCCCGACCTTTATTCTCGCCCACATGCCGATGGGCGTGATCGGGTTGCTGATCGCCGCGATATTCGCGGCGGCGATGTCATCGATCGCTGCTGAATTAAATGCGCTCGCGACCGCGACAACGATCGACTTCTACCGCAGACTCTACAAACCCGAAGCAACCGACAGCCATTACGTTGCCGTCGGCCGCATCACGACATTTATTTGGGGCGTTTTCGCCTGCATTGTCGCGATCTTCGCCACGAATCTCGGATCGCTGATCGAGGTCGTCAACAAATTTGGCTCGTTCTTTTACGGCTCGCTGCTCGGGGTTTTTGTACTTGCGTTCGTCGTGAAACGGGCTCGGGCTCGGGGTGCATTCTTTGGCCTGCTCTTCGGGATTGCGTCGGTCTGGATCGCCAGTTGGTACACGAATATTGAGTTTCTTTGGTTCAACGTGATCGGGTGCCTCGTAACCGTATTTTTCGGTTATTTGATAAGCCTGACCGTTAAGGAAGATCAGGACGGTGGGGACGCGGAGCCGGAAAGTGTTTGAGATCGGATTGTTTTATGAGTAAGATTCGCCATTTTGTAACTATTTTCCTTGTTCTCCTCTGCGTCTCCGCATCTATTCGGTTAGAAACTTCGGCGCAGATACGGCCGGTTTATGATCGCGGAGTATCGGGGCTTTATCAGTTGCTCAAGAAGCTAAACACTTCGACGAGTGCCTTGATGATCGGTGCGCACCCCGATGATGAGAACACTGCTCTGCTCGCGTATCTGGCTCGTGGTGAAAGTGCCAGAACTGCATATCTTTCGCTGACTCGTGGAGACGGCGGGCAAAACATCATCGGGTCGGAGTTGGGTGAATCGCTCGGAGTAATTCGGACAGAAGAGCTGATACAGGCACGCAAACTGGATGGTGCGGAACAGTTCTTTGGACGAGCCTACGACTATGGTTTCTCAAAAACGCTTGCCGAGGCGAAGTCGAAATGGGATGAAAAGATCGTTCTATGCGATACGGTCCGGGTGATACGGGCGTTTCAGCCGACGGTTGTTATCTCACAGTTTTCCGGTACCCCTGCTGATGGACACGGACAGCATCAGTTTTCGGGATACATCGCACCGCTAGCGGTGAAGGCCGCAGCAGATGCGTCGCAGTGCAGCGACGCGGGGCCGGCGTGGACCGTGCAAAAATTCTACCAGCGTACGCGCGGCGGCGAACCGCGGCTGCGGGTCAATACAGGAAAATACGACCCGGCTATCGGCCGAACATATTTTGAGATAGCGATGGAAGCGAGAAGCCAGCATAGATCGCAGGAACAGGGCGTTCTCGAACTTCGCGGCGAGCAGTTTTCACCCTTGAATCTGTCGGGCAGCGAGACTAAAGAGAACGGCATTTTTGACGGCGTCGATGTTTCACCGGCCGGAAAAGCCGCGATGCTGCAAGCCGATGAAGCTGCGATCTCAGAGTTGTTCGCCGCGGCAAAAGCGGCAATGGCGGATTTCGATATCGCGGCTCCTGAAAAGATGCTTCCTTCTTTGGCGAAAGGTTATTCGATCGCGTCGATCCATGCGAATGCGAAGTCCACCGGCAAAGCTACCGCCTTTTTTGCAGAACGCAAACGCTTGTTTGCCGAGGCAATAGTTCTTGCAGCGGGAATTCAGATCGACGCGCTCGCTGACCGCGAGACAGTCGTGCCGGGTGAGATGTTTTCGATCGGCTTGAAGGCCTTCACAAATGGCCGAACGGATGTGAAAGTAAAACAACTCGGCCTCAACGCTCCTCCCGACTGGACCACCGTTGCGGATGATGTTCCGCGAACAAATAGCCCTGCATTCATCGTAAACGAGGCGGCTGCCTCGACCAGTTTTTTGTCGGTCATCCCATCGCGAAATGCGCCGCCGACGCAGCCCTATTGGTTAAGTGAACCGCGTGACGGCGACTTGTTTCGGTGGAGCGCCTCTACTGGCGATTCACACACGCTGCCGTTTGCTTTACGTACCCCGATGCTGCAGGCAACGCTCGAGATCGCCGGGACTGAGGTGGTTGTGGAAAGGCCGGTCGAGTTTCGTTTTGCGGACGACATTCGAGGCGAGATCCGTAGGAACGTTGACATAGTGCCGCAGGTGACGGTCGAGATGGATCAGGCCATGATGATCATTCCGTACTCGGAAAAGGCTCAGACGAAACGTATTGTTGTAACCGTTACAAATAACTCGATCAAGCCCGTCTCCGGAACTGTTTCGCTCAACATCGACTCGGATCGAGAGTGGAAAGCAGTTGCGTCTTCAACGACTTTCGATATTCCTCGTCGCGGCGAACGACAGGCGATCCCGTTCGATGTGACTCTCCCTGCCAGAACTAAAGCAGGCAATTATCAGATCAAGGCACAAGCGGCGATCGGCGAAGCGATCGCGACCTCGACGATGCGTGTTATTTCGTATCCGCACATTCAGACGCACCGCTTTTATCGAAAAGCGGTCACCGACGCGAAGATCATCGATCTCAAAACGGCTCCGGTGAAGGTCGGCTATCTCGCCGGCAGCGGCGACCGTGTTCCTGAGGCGATTCGGCAGATGGGGTTTGATCTTGAGATTATCTCGGAGAATGAGCTGGCAAGCGGAACGCTTTCGCGATTTGACGTGATCGTGGTCGGGATACGAGCTTATCAGGTCCGGCCGGACCTCGTCGCGAACAACAAGCGGTTGCTCGATTACGCTAACGGCGGAGGCACGCTCATCGTGCAATATCAGCTTCCGGGATATGCGCAGCAGAATCTGGCGCCGTATCCGATGCAGATGGGGCCCCGGGTTACGGACGAAAATGCCGAGGTTAAGATCGTCGTGCCGGAGAGCCCGATATTTAACTTCCCGAATAAGATCGGGCCGAGCGATTTTATCGGGTGGGTTCAAGAGAGAAATCTCTACAATTTCTCAACAATGGATCCTAAATACACCGGCCTTCTGGAATCGCACGACGGAACTGAGGCCGAAAACAAAGGCGGCCTGGTGATCGCGGATGTCGGCAAAGGGAAGTATATTTACTGCAGCTACTCGCTGTTCAGGCAGCTGCCGGCCGGCGTTCCGGGGGCGTATCGATTGCTGGCTAATATGCTGAGCTTGCCTAGAGCCAAAAAATGATCCCTGCACCGCGTGAAATAAGCGAACCCGCCGAGAGGAACTGGCGACACCGTATATACGAGGTGGTCTTCGAGGCCGAGACGTGCGCGGGGCGGTTCTTCGATATTTCTCTCACTATTCTGATCCTGCTCAGCGTATTCACTGTATTTTTAGAGAGTGTTAAAGGGATCCGCGACGTGTATGGAGAGGAGTTATTCGTCGCCGAGTGGTTCTTTACGATCGTTTTCACGATCGAACTGGTGCTGCGCTTGGTCGCGGTCAAGCGTCCTCTGCGATACCTCTTTAGCTTCTACGGCCTGGTCGATCTGATCGCCATTCTTCCAACTTATTTGAGCCTGTTCGTCGTTGGCACGCAGTACTTTCTGGTCGTCAGGATACTTCGCCTTTTGCGGATATTCAGGGTTCTGAAGCTCACGAGTTACATCTCCGAAAGCCGCGTGATAATGTCCGCATTGGGCCGCAGCAGGCAAAAGATCACGGTTTTTCTCGTTGCGATACTAACGATCGTGACCGTCGTCGGAGCGATGATGTACGTGGTCGAGGGCGAGGAAAACGGCTTTGTCGACATCCCGACTAGCATGTATTGGGCGATCGTTACGCTGACAACAGTGGGTTACGGCGATCTGGCACCGAAGACTGGTTTGGGTAAGTTTCTCGCCTCGATCGTAATGATACTCGGCTACGGGATAATCGCTGTACCGACCGGCATCGTTACAGCCGAACTCACGCGGGCGGCAAAACCTGCCTCGACCCACGTCTGCCGCGAATGCCACGCCGAAGGGCATGATCTCGATGCGACGCACTGCAAATATTGCGGTGCAAAATTGTAGTTGACCTTAGTTATTCGATTACGACTAAAACATCGCCTGCGGCAACCGTGCTGCCTTCTCCAAATCGAATCTCGATGATCGAGCCGTCTTTGGGCGACTTCATTTCGTTTTGCATTTTCATCGCTTCGACGACAATAACGCCTTCGCCTTTTTCAACCTCGTCGCCGACGGCCTTTAATACTCGGACGATCTTGCCGGGCATCGCCGTTTTGATCTCGGCTTTACCGGAAGCATCGGCCGCATCCGTGCCTGAGCCGCGCAGGCGTTTGGGGTCAATTACGGTGACGTCATACACGCGATCTTTAAGGCTGACGCGGTTGGTTCCATCGGCGGCTCTCGGATCGATCGACACTTCGAAAACCTTGCCTTCGTGCTTGATCAGAAACACGCCTTTTTCAGGCTCGGATACCTCGAGTTGGTATTCGCGGTCATCGACACGGGCGAAAACGCCTCGGTCATCGCGGACGATCTCGACATCGCTTTTTTGGTCATTGATCTCGGCCTGAAGTTTCATTTTTTCCTTCGCTTTTGGTTAGCTTCTGCCTGTGCCTTCTTGTTTTCCAGAAAATCCGCGAAGCGAGATTCATTTAGTGACCAGGCGACTAGCCCGATAACAAGCCCGAGGGCAGGGAACAGGAAAAAGAAGTTGCTCGATATCGGGTTGCCGGTGATCAGCCACGCGGCAAGATTTATGACGACAAAAAGCCCGATCGTTGCTAGAGCCGTGGTTCGCAGCACGATCAGGCGTTTCCCGTGAAGACGGCGCTTTTCCCAGCGCATGAATTGCCGCCGCGACATTGTCCACATTCGTTAACCTACCTTGTTCGGCTGCGGCGTGACGCGGAGGTACGGTTTGATCTCGTTCCAGCCGGCGGGAAATTTTTCCTTCGCATCTTCGTTCGAAACAGCGGGGACGATGATACAGTCGTCGCCGTCTTTCCAGTTGACAGGTGTGGCGACGCTGTATTTCGCGGTTAACTGAAGCGAATCGATCACGCGAAGCAGTTCGTCAAAATTCCGTCCGGTGCTCGCCGGATAGGTCAGCGTCAGCTTTACTTTCTTGTCAGGGCCGACGACAAAGACGGAGCGAACGGTAAAAGTATCGTTCGCGTTCGGGTGGATCATGTCGTAGAGGTCGGAAACCTTACGGTCGCTGTCGGCGATCATTGGGAAATTTACGGCCGTGCCCTGCGTTTCCTCGATGTCTTTTTCCCAGCCCATGTGCGAATCAAGCGGGTCAACACTAAGACCGATTACCTTGACGTTACGTTTGTCGAACTCCGGCTTGAGCTTTGCGGCCATACCGAGTTCTGTCGTGCAGACCGGCGTGTAATCTTTAGGGTGTGAAAAAAGGACGCCCCAGCTATCGCCGAGCCATTCGTGAAAATTTACGGTGCCTTGCGTTGTTTCTGCGGTAAAGTCCGGGGCTTCGTCGCCCAATCGTATTGCCATGATAAGTGCCTCCGTTTGGAATACTCTGATTATATCAAACGATGGACGGAGTGGGAACGAAGGCTCATTTGCCAGAGCCGACGAGCCAGTCGTGAGCGTCGGATTCATTGGTGAATACCTTGGCGAAAGCTCCGCGGTTGCTCGCTACGAGTTCTCCGAACTGGTTATTCTCGTAATTTGCGGGATCGAGGTCTACGAATGCGATCTTGATGCCGGTCAACCCGAGTTCGACGATGGCCCGCGACGAAATGAAGGCTTCGATCGAGGTCGAGTTTCCGGGGCCGTCGAGAACAGCGAGCAGCCGTTCGTGCTCACCCGAACGGCATCGCGAAATGATCTCACGCCAGCAATCGACCTTGGTTTCTGATCTAGAAAGATCTCCTTTGATATATGAGTAAAGGTATTCCGGCCGCACTTCGTAGGAAAGATCGTACGGCTTTTCAGGATCATTCATCATCTCGCCTCCCGTCGAAAAGATAATATCTGTCAGCAGCGATCCTGGACAAAAATGGAGAGTAGATCGCTATTCGTCATCGTGAGCAGGAACGGCGAAGGGAACGCCTTCGGCCTGCCTGTCGCTGGCCACTGAGCTCTGAAAAACGTAGAATGCATGGCCTGGCTCGACAATGGGCAATGCTGACACAAAGTGCCAGCCGCGTGCCGCATTTGCATTTAGCCATTCCTCGGCTTTGTAGGTTTCAGTGCCCTGGAACACCCGACCGCTGACAATTTTATAGTTAGACATAAATCCTTTCCTCCTCCTTTATTCAACTGCCCCAGTCTCTTCTTCTTTTTCCTCGAATTTCCGCAGACGGATCAGATGGATCCTCTTGCCGTCGGCTTCAAGTATCTCAATATCGAGGCCGCGAAGGTTCAGTTTTTCGCCGTTTTTAGGCACATAGCCTGCTTCGGTTACGACGAGGCCGGCGATGGTAGTGTACTCTTCGTCTTCGAGTTCGAGGTCGACGAGGCGTTCGATCTTGTCGATCTCGGTCGAGCCTAGAACGTCCCAATAGCCTCCGTCGTATTCGATGATCTCAATGATCTCTTCCTGTTCAGTGTCCTCGTCCTCGATTTCGCCAACGATCTCCTCGACTATGTCCTCGACGGTGACTAGGCCCGCGACGCCGCCGTATTCGTCTATTACGACCGCGATCTGGACGTGATTCTGCTGCATGGATTTGAGCAACTCAGAGGCGGTCTTGGTCTCGGGTACGAAAAAGGCTTCACGCGTGATGTTCTCAACCGGCTCTTCGCTACGGCCCGAGGCAAGCGCGGCGAGTAAGTCGCGGACGTAGACCATACCGATGATGTTGTCGATGCTGTCGCTATATACGGGGAGCCGCGAGTATTTCTCCTCGATCATCACGTCGCGAGCATCTTTGATCGTGGCAGTTGCGGGAACCGCGATTATACCGGTCCGCGGAGTCATTATTTCTCCGGCACGCGTTTCGGCGAATTCGACCATCGTCTCGATCATCTCGCGCTCTTTTTCCTCGATGATACCTTCGGCCTCGCCTACTTCCATGAGGGCCTGAAAATCGTCATTGTTGCTCTCTTCGTCGCGCTCCTCGCTGAGGTTTGGAGCGAGCGTAGCCTCAAGTTTTTCGCGGGCTATCGTCTGTTTATCTTTCGAGACAGATTCGACAAAGAATGACGTCAGGCTATAAAGCGGCCGGATCGCGGGAAGAAGGAAAAGAAGCTTTCGTTCCGGGTTTTCCCTCACGGCAAATCGCGGAACGATCTGGCGAAAGACAGCCGTCAGTATCAGGCTTGCGGCAAAGGCGAAGCCGAGCAGGCGGTAGCGATCAAGCTCAAAGCGGCTCATCGCAAGGGTGACAAGAACAGCAATGGCAATTAGCAATATCTGGATAGCCGACGAGAGGGCAAACCGGAAACGCGGACGGTTGTCGAGGATCTCGCGCAGAAATTTTACCGAATTACTGGTCTCGGTCGAGTCGTCATCGGCGGTGATACGTCGCAGGCCGACATCTGATATGTGTGAAAAGGCAACGTCGATCGCGGCCAGAAAGCCCAGCAACAAGAGCAGAACACCGGCAACGATCAATTCCAGATCCATACGTATTGAGGCTAAATGGTAGGACGATACGGCACGAAAAAGCAAACCGGTACCGAATCAAATCTTTGCGAGCAATTCGTCCATCTCGGTAAAGATCTTTTCGTCAAAATCTCCAAGAGCATTGTTCTCGCGCAGCATCTTTACGATGGTGCTTGCTCTCGAAAGACTGGCGCGGGCTTCCGCTTTCATGCCCAGCTTATTTTCAGTCACACCAACACTTTTTAGAGCCTGAGCGAGGTCTCTCTGAGCCACGAGGTTTCGCTCGTCGATCCCAACCATTCGTTCACAGATCTCTGCGGCTTTTTGGTACGCGGCGAGTGTTGCAGGCAGGTTATTACGAGCTTTCTCGACGTCGCCGAAGCGAATATAGAGTGTTCCGAGGTCGTCAAGGTAGATCGTGTTTCGAGGTTCCCGGTCTATCAGGCTGCGAAGGGCCCTTTCGGCCTCGGTCAGCTGGGAGATGGCCTCATCGACTCGTTTATTAAGGGCGAAAGAGATACCAAGTCTGGATCGGGATTTTGCCAGGAAAAGCTGTGCCTGAAGGTCTGCCGGGTCGATGTCGACAGCAGTTTGAGCGGCGGAAACGGCCTTCTCGGCGAACGATAATGATACTTCGTTCTTGATCCCCTCGAAGGTGCTGCTTGCGAGCTGATAAACGTTGAACACGGTTCTCTGGATCTCCGGGTCTCGCGGATAACGAGCCCTAAGAAGTTCCGCCTTCGCGACAGCTTTTTCATTCTCGGCCTCAGCCTCGGCCTGGCGGCTGTCCCATGACAGGCTGTTGCTAAGGTACGCAGTTCCGAGTGCGGTCAATCGTGCCGTTGACCGCTCTGATTGATCCATACTATTCAGCCTCGCAAGTGCCGACTCATACATCGGAATCGCGAGTTCATACTGATTGTTGATCGAATAGATATGAGCGTGGTCTATCTGCTGAGCGAGGAAAAGCAGGAGAATTTCAGTCGACTCAGGCTCGCTTTCGAGCAGCGACTTATAGATCGAGTGAGCATTCTGCGATTCGTTTATCGACAGACTGGTCTGCCCTTGGGCAAATCTGATGTTTGACAGTTCGTGAGCGATCTTGGCGATCTTGAGCTTATTTTCACGACCGGATTCTAGCGTGGTCAGGATCTCTCTTGCCTTTTCATAACTATCGACCGCACCTAGATAGTTACCGAGATTGGGCTTTGCGGGATTGCCCTGGAGGTCGCCAACTTTTTGATAGGCTTGAGCGAGTTCGAGCTGCAGCTCGGGGTCGTTACCTTTTTCGGCCGCGAGGGTATTTAGATACTCGAGTGCACGAGTCACCAGGATCTCACGAGTCTCTGTCGAGCCCTGCAGCCGTTCGATCCGCGGGGCGATCTCAAAAAGGAACGACGTTGACAGCCGACGGACCTCCTGAAAGCGCTGCTCGGCTTTGTCACGCTCTTGTCGAGCGATCTGAGCTTGCCAAACTGCAACGGCAAACCCGCCTATCAGGGCGAGCAAAACAAACGCCGCAGCGGCGACCGGCGTCCGGTAACGCTTGATGAACCGCGACCCTAGGTAGCTAAAGGTGTTCGGCCTTGCCGAGACGGGCCGCCCCTCGAGATGGCGGCGGATGTCATCGGCAAAGGCGTCGACCGAGCCATATCGGCGTTCGGGCTCGCGACGGAGAGCCTTCAGCGTGATGTTGTCCAGATCTTTAGCAAGTGGTTTCAACGATCTCTTTTCACCGTGAACAATCGTAGACGGCGACCTGACGTCGCTTGTTTCCAGCGAACGCACGATCTCGTCATAAGAACGTCCGTCGAAATTAAATGGTTTCGAGCCAGTAAGTAATTCGTAGAGCAGAACACCAAGCGAATACTGATCAGATGCTGTCGAAATGTTGCGCCCCAGAATTTGCTCGGGCGAGGCGTAGGCCGGAGTAAATGCACGGAAGGCCGTTTGCGTTTGAGCGGCATCGTCGGTAAATGCTTTGGCAAGGCCAAAATCGAGCAGCTTGGGCTGGCCATCCTGATCGACAAGAATGTTTGACGGTTTGAGATCTCGATGGACGATAAGATTCCGATGAGCAAAAGAAACGGCCGCACAGACCTTTAGGAAAAGGCGCAGCCGTTCTTTGACCGATAGGTTTTGCCGGTCGCAGTACTCCGTTATCGAAAGCCCGTCGACAAACTCCATCACCAAAAACGGTTCGCCCTGGGCACTCACTCCGCCGTCTACGAGCGTCGCAATATTTGTGTGGTGAAGATTGGCGAGTATCTGGCGTTCGCTCTTGAACCGTTCGATCACCTCGCTGCTCGCGACCGATTGGCGGACGATCTTCAACGCGACCTGCATCGAAAATTCGCCGTCGTCGCGCTCAGCCAGAAAGACCGAACCCATACCTCCGCTGCCTATCTCACGAACGATCCGGTAATTGCCAAACCGCCGCTCTGCCAAAGCGGGTTCAAGTTTCATTACCCTGGCTTCGAGGTCGATCGAATGATTTTCGAGCAGATTGTGATCGGCTTCGTGGGCGGCGAGCAGGGAATCGATCTCCTTTCGAAGCTCTACGTCATCGGCGCATTTTGCATCAAGAAAGGCGGTCCGATCGCCTGCCGGCAGCTCGACGCACTCGGCAAAAAGCTCTTTGATCTGATCCCATCTCTGGCTTTGTTCCATGTCCGAAAATTACGTGGTCAATTCTCTCTGAAACCACGCCTTTGCAAACGTCCAGTCACGCCTTACCGTCGATTCACTAACATCGAGAATAAATGCCGTCTCCTCGATCGAAAGACCACCAAAAAACCGCATCTCAACGATCTTTGCCTGTCGCGGGTCGATCTTCTCCAGGTCTTGCAGTGCGTCATCAAGTGCAACCATATCGATCTGCCGATGATCCGGCAGGCTGATCGCCTCGTCCAGTACAAGCTTATGCCCCGCTCGACGCTGAGCCTTACTCGCACGCGCATGATCGATCAGTACACGACGCATCACCTGAGCCGCGACCGAAAAGAAATGTGCCCGGTTTTGCCAAGTAACTGTTTTCCAGTCGATCAGCCGCATATAAGCCTCATGGACCAACGCCGTAGCCTGCAACGTATGATCACCCCGCTCATTCTCCATATAGGCCGACGCAAGTCGACGCAGGTCGTCGTAGACAACCTCCAACAACTCGTCAGCCGAGGCCTTATCCTCGCCGGCTGCCGCCTTGTTCAGCAACTGCGTTATGTCTCGTCCCGGTGTCATTCTTAAGATTTTTCTACCCTGATTATACGTTGAAAAGAGGGAGTTCTGAAATTTTTTTGTGACGTCGGCGCTTTTCACAAAAATCCTCGCTTTATTAGGTGAGAGATAAAAATCTATTGATCTTCAGAGGTGAATATGAAAAAGAGAATGCACGCGTCGGTGTATAGACTAGCGTTTGCCACGATATTAGTGGCGTCAGCGTTTGGTATCGTTCGGCTATCCGACGCTTCCTTAGCTGCAATGGGCACATCGTCGACAGGCAAGATCGCGTTCATTAACCGGACCGCGACCGACAACGAGCTGTTCGCGATCGACCCAGATGGAACCGGTCGAACTCAGATCAGCTTTAACGATGTATCCGAGAACATCGGGGCGGATGTCTCGCGTGACGGTCAGAAGGTGGTCTACGTATTCTTTTCGAATATCTACACGATGAACAAGGACGGCAGCAATATCCAGCAGTTGACCTTCAGTAACAACGATTCGGAGCCGACTTTTTCATACGACCGATCCTTAATAGCATTTACGAGAGGAGGTTCGAATACTGATGTTTGGATCATGAACGCCAATGGAACCAATCAACGGCGGGTAACAACAGATGCAGCGATCGATCGTCGACCCTCCTTTTCGCCGGATGGTACAAAGCTTGTATTCGATTCAAATCGAAACAGTCCAAATGGCCTGCCAAATCTCTACACGATAAATATCGACGGTACAAACGAGACGAGGCTGACGTTCTTTTTCGAGTTTGGCGGGCAGTTCTCGCCCGACGGTACGAAGATCGTGTATCAGGGCCGAACCGAGGCTGGTCAGAATAATTTCAATGAGATCTTCATATTAGCCCTTTCGGGCGGCGGTGGAGGACAGTTGACAAACAACTCTGCACCCGACGAGAACCCATCCTTCTCGCTCGACGGCAGTCTCATAGCGTTCGAACGAAACATACCGGCACCAGGAGGCCTGATGCGGGACCAGATCCACGTAATGGACCTTAACGGCGGTAATGTGCAGCAGGTAACTCAGTTTGACACAATCGCACAGAGCAGCGAAGTGCCGCGTTGGGTTTCGGATTCGATCGTCGACCCGGTGCCAAGTCCAACGCCGACACCGACGCCGACACCCCAAGGCAATACGCCGGCCGGATCGAATGTCGCGGTGACGGGCGGCGCGGGGGCTTCAACAGTAACGTTTCCAACGGTGACAATAGCCGGAAATACGACGTTTACGCCGATCGATCCGCCGACGTCGGCGGGAACCCCGCCGCAGGGCTACGCGATCCTCGGGACCGGTCCAGCTTTCGATATCACGACGACCGCGACGTTTACGCCGCCGGTGGTAGTGTGTTTCGTTGTCTCGAGTGTCAACGATCCGGTTGAGTTCGCCCGTCTGAGGATATTGCACGGTGAGAACGGTGAGTTAGTAGATAGGACCATACTTGCCCCTGACAGTCCGGCCCCGGATTTTGCTACACGAACCCTTTGCGCGAGGGTGAACTCACTGTCACCATTCGTGACTGCAGTCGCTCCCTCCGGGCCGACACCGACCGCACAATCGGCGATCATTACGACGACGAGTACAAGCCGAAGCATTGTGGTTCTTCCAAACGCTAGCCAACCGGCTACGCAGAATCCTGTTCCGGGGCTTCCCAGCGATGCGAGGCCGCAGGGAATCGCCTATATCAGCAGCACGATGGCTCTGGTTTCAGATTTTCAGACGAGCAGAATCTTTGTAATAAACCCTTCGACCTCGGCTCTTATTTCGACCATAGATACGACAGGCGGTCCGGGCACATATGACGGCACCGGTTCAATAGCCGTTTCCCCTGACGGCACCAAGGCGATCGTATCGGGCAGTTTTTCGTCATATCACGTTTTGACGGCTCCGTTCGGGCCCTCATCGACACGGACGCTAACCGTTATGCCGGGTTTTATTCAAGGCTTCCAATCTCAGGCGATAGTCTTCAACTCGGCAGGTCGAGCGTTTATTTATCATTCGAACGGGATATCAGTTCTCGACGCGCCATATACATCGATCTCGTTTACCATTCCCGTAACCGGTAATGTAGGCGGTTCGATCGCGATCACGCCGGATGACAATACATTGCTGGTTACGACCCGGTCAGGAAATCAGATCCAGATCTTCCAGGCTCCATTTAGCGCGGGTTCAACCCCAACATTGCTAACGATTCCCGGCGGAACTCAGATGCAGGGGATTGTCGTAACGCCAAACGGTCAAAGAGCTCTGGTCGTTAGTTCGGGAGCTCATCATGCGGCATCGATCGCTGCTCCGTTCTCTAGCAGTTCAACGGTAGAAGCGTTGACGCTTGCGGCTGGGAACAGTGGCTTTGAGGACGTCAGTATTAGCGCTGATAGTAACTATGCGATCCTCGCGGGGGGCAGCGGCAGCGAGCCGCCAATGCTCATTCAGGGGCCATTTACAACCGCATCGGCGGTGGCCACCGACTTTCCCCTGCAGGTGTCGAGTCCGAATCGAGGTAACGGTTCGGTAAGATTTCTGCTCGCGGGAGCGTCGCCATCGCCCACGCCTACGCCCACGCCCACGCCCACGCTAACTCCTACTCCGATGCCGACGCCAACGCCAACTCCTTCCCCGGCGCCAACTGCAACTCCGACGCCGTCTTGTATCACGGATCCGATAGTTACAAATACGAATGACAGCGGGACGGGGAGTTTGAGGCAGGCGATAGCGGATGCGTGTCCGTCGAGCACAATAACATTCAACCAGATCGCCACGACGACCGTTCTGAGCGAGTTGGTTATCGACAAGAGTTTGACGATCATCGGAGGCAGCGCGAACGTTTACAATCAGATCACGGGCAATGACGCGGTTCGCGTCTTCAATATCACGTCTGCTTCGGCTGTCGTTACATTGAACAGCTTGGTAGTCAGAAACGGCCGTTCGGATGGAGGAAGCGCGATCAGGTCCGCCGGCTCACTTCGACTGATTAGTGCCTTTGTTAGGAACAGCTCTAACGTTGCTGCAGTCGGTGGCGCCGCCGTTTATGTGACCGGAACAGGCTCGCTGTTCATGTCCGGTACGAGCAGTGTGTCATCCAATCAAGGCGGCGGTATCGCCTTGCTCGGAAGCGGAGCCTCGACGATCATCGGCAGCACCGTCACCAATAACTTGAGCGGAGCCTTCGCACGGCCCGAAGAGTTGGCACCCGAGGTTTCGGTAGTTATGGCTGCGGGAGGCGTGAACGTTGGTTCGACATCGAATCTGAAGATCATCAATAGCACCATCTCCGGTAACCAGACGGCATTCACCGGCGGTGGTGTCTACAACGCCGGAGGCGTTCTGACCGTGATCAATTCGACGATAGCAAATAACACGGCTTCGTTCGGCGGCGGTGTCACGAACGAGGGAACCGCTACGGTTCATAACTCGATAATCGCGACCAACACCGGCGTGTCCGGGCCGAATGACGTTCAAGGGACATTCGTATTGCCAAAGAACAGCCTCGTAGGCAAATCAGATGGATCGACTGGCTTTTTTAATGGCACGGACGGAAACATCGTCGGTACCGTGGCCTCGCCGGTGAATCCTTTGCTTGGCCCCTTGACCAATAATGGCTGCGGCGGATGTTTGACCAGCACGCACGCACTGCTGGCGGGAAGTCCCGCGATCGACAGCGGAAACAATACTCTAGCTGTGGATCAAGATGGAGCCCCTCTCACACGTGATCAGCGTGCGTTCGGCTTCGATAGAATTCGGAATTCGATCGTCGATATGGGCGCTTTCGAGGTGCAAACTGCTCCACCAACGCCAACGCCAACGCCCACTCCGACGCCAACACCGACGCCGACTGCAACACCAATACCGACACCGACGCCGACACCGACTGCCACGCCGACGCCAACACCGACGCCTACACCAACGCCAACGCCAACTCCGACACCGACGCCAACTCCGACGCCAACGCCTACGCCAACGCCGACAGCGACGCCAACGCCGACGCCGACCCCGACGGCCACACCAACACCAACACCGACGCCGACGCCAACCGCGACGCCAACGCCGACACCAACGGCGACTCCAACACCAACGGCTACGCCGACTCCGACGCCAGGGGTGCGGACTGTTTTGATCACTGACGTTACAGGTAGTGAAGGAAACTCCG